>ERZ1673752.4-NODE-4-length-470340-cov-170.454171_pt1 | contig 470340 bp, 402 predicted proteins | sample MGYA00580195_ERZ1673752 | MGnify/ENA primary metagenome ERZ1673752 (study PRJEB41218, sample SAMN15661744) | gut metagenome | host: Homo sapiens | place: Canada: London | collected 2015-08-20/2019-03-30 | study: EMG produced TPA metagenomics assembly of...
GCTGATCCTCTCGGAGGAGAACCGCAAGGACATCGCCGAGATCAAGCCCGAATACATCGACGGACTGACCTTCCATTACGTGAAGACCAACGACGAAGTGCTGAAACAGGCGCTCATATAGCGACCCGAAAGAAGTAAAAGGTGGAAAGTTTTGTTTTTCACCTTTTACTTTTTTAATTTTATGGATCAATTCCTCTGCCGATGAAATTTATCGCAATCATACCGGCGCGTTATGCGTCGACCCGCTTTCCTGCCAAACCGTTGGCCGTGCTGGGCGGGAAATCCGTTATCCGGCGGGTCTACGAGCAGGTGGCGGGCGTACTGGACGATGCCGTGGTCGCCACGGACGACGAGCGGATTTACGATGCCGTGGTGGCGTTCGGCGGCAAGGCCGAGATGACCTCGGCAGACCATAAGAGCGGCACGGATCGCTGCTGGGAAGCCTACCTCAGGCAGGGAAAGCCCTACGACGTGGTCGTCAACGTGCAGGGCGACGAGCCTTTCATCCGGGCGTCGCAGCTCGAAGCCGTGAAGCGCTGCTTCGACGATCCCGCGACGGACATCGCTACGCTCGTGAAACCCTTTGCCGAAGCGGACGGCCTGGCCGCGCTGGAAAACCCCAATTCGCCGAAGGTGGTGCTCGATGCACAGTCTCGGGCCATCTATTTTTCGCGTTCGGTCATCCCTTACTTGCGCGGCGTCGAACGCTCGCAGTGGCTTGCGCACCATACGTTCTATAAGCATATCGGGCTCTACGCCTTCCGCACGGAGGTGCTGCGGGCCGTCACGGCGCTGCCGCAGTCGGCGCTCGAAAAGGCCGAGTCGCTCGAGCAGCTCCGCTGGATAGAAAACGGCTATAAGATCGGCGTGGGTATCACCGACGTCGAGACCATTGGTATCGACACACCCGAAGACCTCGCGCGTGCCGAAGAGTTTTTGTCACACCATCCGGAATTTATAAAATGACAGCTATGAAATTCATCGCCGGCCCTTGCGTCATCGAATCCGCCGAGTTGCTCGACACCGTGGCCGAACGCCTCGTGGCGATCAACAAGGCCCTCGGGACGGACATTATCTTCAAGGCCTCGTTTGATAAGGCCAACCGCACCTCGATCTCCTCGTTCCGCGGCCCCGGACTCGAACAGGGGTTGCGTATGCTCGCCGACGTGCGGGCGAAATGGGGGCTGCGCCTGCTGACCGACATCCACGAGGCGTGGCAGGCCGCGCCTGTGGGCGAGGTCGTCGACGTGATCCAGATCCCGGCCTTCCTCTGCCGGCAGACCGACCTGCTCACCGCCGCGGCCAGGACGGGCAAGACCGTGAATATCAAAAAGGCGCAGTTCCTTTCGGGGTTGGACATGCAGTACCCCTATGAGAAGGCGCGCGATGCGGGGGCTTCGGAAATATGGCTCACCGAACGCGGCAATATCTACGGTTACAACAATCTGGTGGTCGATTTCCGCAATATCCCCGACATGCTGCGCATCGCGCAGACCGTGGTGATGGATTGTACCCATTCGGTGCAGCGTCCCGGCGGTGCGGGCGGTACGACGGGAGGCAACCGCGAGTTCGTGCCGGCCATGGCCCGGGCGGCACGGGAGTTCGGTGCCAACGGCTTCTTCTTCGAAGTGCACCCCTGCCCCGACTGCGCCAGGAGCGACGGCCCCAACATGTTGCAACTCGACGATCTGGAGAATCTCATTAAAACCTTGCTATAATGACCGATACCACCAAAGCGCAGATCCTCGACCTGGCCCGCAAGGCCATCAATACCGAGATGCTGGCGCTCAAGCACATGAAGGAGACCTTGGGTGACAATTTCGCCGATGCCGTGGAGCTGATCCTCGCATGCAGCGGCAAATGCATCGTCACCGGCATGGGCAAGTCGGGGCTCGTCGGGCGCAAGATCGCCGCGACGCTGGCCTCGACCGGAACCCCGAGTTTCTTCCTGCATCCCGGCGAGGCCTTCCACGGCGATCTGGGGATGATCTCGAAGGACGACGTCGTGCTGGCGCTCTCCTATTCGGGCGAGACCGACGAAATCCTGAAGATCGTGCCTTTCATCCACTCCAACGGCAACAAGCTGGTGTCGATGACGGGCAATCCCGAATCGGCGCTGGCGAAGAATTCCGATATCCATCTCGACGTGAGCGTCGAAGAGGAAGCCTGCATCCTGCACCTCGCGCCGACGACCTCGACCACGGCGCAGATCGCCATGGGCGATGCGCTGGCCGTGTCACTCATGCAGATGCGGGGCTTCACGAGCGTCGATTTTGCACGCCTGCATCCGGGCGGCAGCCTCGGGCGTCGCCTGCTGATGACCGTGGGCAACGTGATGCGTTCGCACGACCTTCCGGTCGTGGCGCCCGACTGCTCGGCGACGGATATGATCCACGCTATCAGCAAGGGCGGGCTGGGGCTTATCATCATCTGCGAGGGCGACCGGATCGAGGGCATCGTGACCGACGGCGACGTGCGCCGTGCGATGGAGCGCCGCCGCGCCGAGTTCTTCAATATCAAGGCCGCCGATATCGCCACGCCCAGCCCGAAAACCATCTCCGCGGATAAGAAACTGATCGAGGCCGAGAAGATGATGACCCGTAACAAGGTCACGTCGCTGCTCGTCACGGACGATGCCGGGAAATTGCAGGGCGTGATTCAGATTTACGACATCAAATTATAAGGTTTTCGCTGCTGCGTCACGCCGCCTGTACGGGCGGCGTACGCGGGACGGCGTGCCCGCCGTGAAACGCAAGGGGGACGGTACCTTGGTACCGTCCCCCTTGCGTTTTGTCTGCCGCGGTATGCCTCCGCGGGGTCAGTCCCCCTCTTCGAGCTGGAAAACCTGTTCGACGGGTTTGCCGAAGATCCGGGCGATCTTCAGTGCCAGTACCGTCGAGGGGACGAAGCGCCCGGCCTCGATGGCGTTTACGGTCTGGCGGCTTACGCCGATGGCATCGGCCAACTGCTGTTGGGTCATGCGTACTTCGGCGCGTTCGACTCGAATCCTATTCTTCATCGCGGAGCGTTTTGTTAAGCCGGTACATGGCCATGCGGAAAAGTAGGTAGTAGATGGCCGGGATGGTGTACAGCAGTACGAACATGCAGGTCAGGAACTCGAAGTCGTAGAAACACAGTGCCAGCAGGATCAGTAATATGTAGTTGGCGTATACGGAGATGAACAGGCTGTTCAGCCGCAACGAAGTAATCATTTCGTCTTCGTTGCGTTCGCGGGCGAAGCCTATGAAGATCAGGCCGATGGCCGTGCCGATAAGGGCCGTGTTATTGAGCAGGTGCTCGTTCAGGCTGTCGAGCCAGTTCAGTTTGTCCTGCAGGAAAAGCATGTAACAGCCGAGCAGGACGGAGGGAAGCAGCAATATCCATCCGATTTTCTTGAAACCGACGGGCAGTAAATAGTCTTTTTTCATAATGCAGTTTTTTATTTGTTTTTGCAGATACAGGATCCGTCAGGCATTTTCATCCGCTTCCGGTGTGCGGCATCGGAGCCGCCACAAGCGCAGATTGAAAATGATTACGTATACGGTGCAGATAAATACCGGATTGGAAAGCCAGTCCGTCCATGCCTTGATTCGGACGATCTCACCCAAAGTTAATATCCGGGTTCCGACGTAGAAGAAAGGAATCCGGAGCAGGTTGACAATGAAGAACAGGTAGATGACGACGACCAGGGTTTGTCCGCGCAGCGAAGAGATGTACTCGTCTTCGATCCGTTCACGGGAGAGGGCGATTATCGGCAGAGCGATCATGGCGATCGTTGCGGCCGACAGGAGCCATGTGTCGGTTCGCTCCTCTTCGACCGGCCGGAGGACCATTATGAGAATGAAAGCCAGGGCGACGATCAGCAGGATTGATGCGAGGTGTTTGCATCGGTGCGGCAATAAAAGGTTTTTAGGCATACGGTAATCGTTTTAGTGGTTTGACTAACACAAATGTAAAGTTTATTTTGCATTTTGGCAAGTAAACACGACAAAATTTTTGAACGCTAAAGAATTAGAGGGCCTTAAGGCCCTCTAAAAATCTTGTCCGCAATTCCCGGGAATTCACCGGCTCAATCCGGATTCGGCCCGGTGTCACCGGTTCGCGTTTTCCTGTCCTTGCATTCTGTTTACCGGCTTCTGTTCGCTGCTTATTGTTCACAGCCGGGTATTCGCGGTTTGGCCTTCACTGCCTGTTGTTGACCGTTCGCAGGTTGTGTTCCTGAACCGGATTTCCGCAAACTGCTTTTCCGCCTTCCCCCGGATGCCGGATCCGGATACCGGGTGCTGGTATCGGTACATACACACCGGGCCCGGGCGCCTGTCATCGGCCGCTCGATGCTTGGCGCCGGTGACCGGCCATCGCTGCTGTGCCGGATCGGGTTTGCCGTCGGGTCAGCCCCGGATGTAATGTGGCATATCGGCGGGAATCTCCATCGAGATCTCTGCCAGCCCGCCCACGACGTCGTCCACGCGCCAAGCTGTCTGGTAGATCATTTTGCGGACGCCGTTTTTCTCGATCGTGTAGGCATTCGTGCCCCCGTCGGCAAGCAGGCGCCGGATAATTCCGCGCGACCGTTCGCTGTGGCAGTCGAAGAGGTTTTTGCCGATCATGTCGCCGTGCCGGGCGAAGGTCGTGCGCGCCTTGTCGTTCATGTAGAGGATCGTGCCCCCGGTGTCGCATACCGTAACCGCGCAGTTCATGCCGTCGGCCCAGGGATAGGGATTTTCTGTCGTCATATTGCCGTAGGTTTATCGTCGGGGAAAGCCTCCCTTTTCAACGGGAGGTGCGGAGTGATTATGGGCATTGCAGCGAAGATGCGGAGGTAAACCCCGGTTTACTGCTGTATCTTCACCAGCTGTTCGCGGTAGGCGTTCAAGATGCGCGATTTGGAAATGAAGCCCAGGTAGCGGTTCTGTTTGTCGACCACGGGCAGCATCCAGGTGTGCTTGTCCTCGAATTTCTCCATGACGCCCTGTATCAATTCGTGTTCGAGTATCTTGTCCGGGGGCTGGATCATGTAGTCGGAGATCGGCTGTCCGTATTTTTCGTGTTTGAACATGTCTTCGCGCAGGTCGTCCAGCTGCACGATGCCCAGCAGGTGTCCGAAGTTGTCGATCACGGGGAAGATGTTGCGGCGTGCCGTCGAGATGATGTGCACGATGTCGCCCAGCGTGAAATTCTCCTTGATGCGCAGGAAATCGGTCTCCATCAGATCGTCGAGCTTCAGGAAGACGAATACCGACTGGTCTTTGTCGTGCGTGAGCAGTTCGCCTCGCTGGCGCAGTTGTTTGGTGTAGATCGAGTCGGGGTCGAGGTAATAGTCTACGGCGAACGATATGCAGGCCGTGATCATCAGCGGGATGAACAGTCCGTAGCCGTTCGAAAGCTCCGCGATGAGGAAGATCGAGGTCAGCGGCGCCTTCATCACGCCCGACATCACGCCGGCCATGCCCACCAACGTGAACGAGACGACCGAGACGTCCCAGTCGAAGAATGCATTGCACAGCAGGGCGATCGAGGCTCCCGTGAACGCCCCCACGAACAACGACGGCGCGAAGGTTCCGCCCACGCCGCCCGCGGCGTTGGTCGAGGCCATGGCGATGACCTTGAAGAACATCGTGGCAATGACGAATAGTATGACTACCCAGTCGATCTCCCGGAAGCGGTAGAAGAGCGAGTTGTCGAATAGCTCCTGTGCGCGCCCGTGCATCAGCGACATGAACCCTTCGTAACCTTCGCCGTAGAGCGGCGGGAAGACGAAGATCAGGATGCCCAGCACGGCGCCGCCGATGATCCATTTCTTGTACTGGCTGTCGATCTTCCGGAAGAAGTTGCCCACGCGCAGGTTGGTCGAGGTGAAATACCAAGACATCAGCCCGCAGCATACACCCAGCAGGATGAAGAGCGGTATCTGCCATAATTCGAAGGCGTCCTGCGGCTGGAGTGTCACGGCCAGGATGGGGTCGAAGCCGCGCAGCATGAAGGCCATTGTCGTGGCTGTGATCGAGGCGATCAGCAGCGGGATCACGGAGCCGGCCGTGATATCGAGCATCAGGATCTCCAGCACGAAGACCACGCCCGTGATCGGGGCCTTGAAGATGGCTGCCAGCGCCGCACCGGCGCCGCAGCAGAGCAGCAGCGTGGTATGCTTGTAATTGAGGCGCGCAAGCCGCCCGACGTTCGAGCCGATCGCCGCGCCCGTCAGTACGATCGGGGCCTCGGGCCCCACCGAACCGCCGAACCCGATGGTCGTGGCGCCGCCTACGATCGACGTCCAGCAGTTGTGCCCCGGGATGCGCGAGTTGCGGCTCGACATGGCGTAGAGCACGCGCGTTACGCCCTCCGAAATATTGTCGCGCACGATATATTTTACGAACAGCGTGGCGAGTATGATGCCGATGGCGGGGTAGATCAGGAACAGGACATGCGCACTGTCCACCGGGAACCAGCGTATCAGCCCGCTCTTGATGCCGTGCAGCAGGATTTCGAACAGATAGGTACCCAGTCCGGCGAGTATACCGACCACGACGGCCAGCAGCATCATGATCTGGCTGTTGCTCAACCGCCGGGTCAGGCGGAGGAACTCGCGGTAGATATGCTCGGTGCGTAACTGCATCCTATTGTTTGTGAGCGAAATGCTCGGCTTGTTCGGCGATAAGCCGTTTGTCGTCGAAATAGTTGATCTTCATGGCCCGCTTCACGTCGTCGAGCGTCTGCGCGGCCATTTGCCGGGCCGCTTCCGAGCCTGCACGGAGAATCCCGTAGACCTCTTCGATGCGCCCTTCGTAGTATTTGCGGCGCTCGCGGAACGGTTCCAGCGTCTCGTTGAGCACGGCGATCAGGAATTTTTTGACCTTCACGTCGCCCAGCCCGCCACGGCGGTAATGTGCCTTCAGTTCGTCCAGCGACGGGTAGTCGGGCAGGTATTTCGGGAAATGTTCGGGGCGGCTGAAAGCGTCGAGGTAAGTGAACACCGTGTTGCCCTCCACCTTGCCCGGGTCTTCGACGCGCAGATGGTCGGGGTCGGTATACATCCCCATGACCTTCTTCTTCACCTCGTCGGCACTGTCCGAAAGGTAGATGCAGTTGCAGAGCGATTTCGACATTTTGGCTTTGCCGTCGGTGCCCGGCAGGCGCATGCAGACCGCATTCTCCGGCAGCAGGATCTCGGGCTCGACGAGTGCCGGGCCGTATACCGTGTTGAATTTGTGGACGATTTCGCGGGTTTGTTCGATCATCGGTTCCTGGTCTTCGCCCGCAGGGACGGTCGTTGCCTTGAATGCCGTGATGTCGGCAGCCTGGCTGATGGGGTAGGTGAAGAAGCCTACGGGGATGCCCTGCTTCTGCTGCGTGTCGCCTTCGGCGGCATTCTCGGCGAAGCCCCGCAACTGGATCTCGGCCTTCACGGTCGGGTTGCGTTGCAGGCGCTGTACGGTGACCAGGTTCATATAGTAGAACGAGAGCTCGCAGAGCTCCGGGATTTGCGACTGGATGAAAAGGGTAGACCTTTGCGGGTCGAGGCCGACCGAAAGGTAGTCGAGTGCCACTTCGATGATGTTCTGGCGCACCTTCTCGGGGTTGTCGGCGTTGTCCGTCAGGGCCTGCGCGTCGGCTATCATGATGAATATGCGTTCGAATTCGCCCGATTCCTGCAGTTCGACGCGGCGGCGCAGGGAACCGACGTAGTGTCCCAAGTGGAGCCGGCCCGTAGGACGGTCGCCGGTAAGAATGATCTTTCCCATAAAACTTTATATATATTTTGTGGGCAAACTTACGAAAAACCGCGCGGGTGACCTAATAAAGTTGTTTGTTATAGATTTATTTTATATTTTTGTGTATTGAAATAATCGGCTACTATGACTATAATTCAACTTGAATACCTCCTGGCGGTGGCGAACTGCGGTAGTTTTTCGCTGGCCGCAGAGCATTGTTTCGTGACCCAGCCGTCGCTGAGCATGCAGGTGAAGGCGCTCGAAGAGGAGCTGGGCGTCGTGCTGCTCGACCGTTCGAAGAAACCCGTGATCCCGACCGAGGCCGGCGAAGTGGTGCTGGATCGCGCCCGGGAAACGCTGCGAGCCTACAACAATATCCGCGAGTCGGTCGCCGAACTGAAGGGCGAAACTTCGGGTAAACTGCGTCTGGGCGTCATCCCGACCATTGCGCCCTACCTGTTGCACAAGTTCATCCCGGATTTCGTGCGCGATTATCCGAAGGTGGAGCTGGAAATCTCGGAGATGGTCACTTCGGACATCGTCGAGGCGCTCAAGCGCGACCGGATCGACGCGGCGCTGGTCGCCAGCGGCACGTGTGGTGACGGCATTCTCGAACAGGAGCTTTTCAACGACCGGTTTTTCGCCTATGTTTCGCCCGAAAACCCGTTGTACGAACGGCAGAACATCCGCATCGAGGACATCGACCTGAAAGACCTGGTGATCCTGAGCGCCGGAAACTGTATGCGCGACCAGATCATCGAGCTGTGCCAGGCCAAGCGCGACATGCCGTCGCATTATTCCTTCGAATCGGGGTCGCTCGATACGCTGATGCGCATCGTCGACTGCACGTCGTGCCTGACGATCATCCCCGAAATGGCCATCGAGTACATCCCCGCGGATCACCACGACCGGCTGAAGATGCTCGCCAAAGGCGCTACGTCGCGTAAGATCGCCGTGGCGGTACGCCGCACGTACGTCAAGAGTTCGATCATCAAGGCCCTGACCGACACGATCATGGCCAATGTCCCGGTGGCGAAGGCGTAGCCCTCGCTACCCTAACAGCGCGCCCGGCAGGAAAAACTGCCGGGCGCGCTGTTTTAGGTCGTTTTTATTCGGGGATATCGATTTTCGTCGCCGTTCCCTTCCAGTCGGCGGATACCGAACTGCCGTCGGAGAGCGTGACGGATAATTCGACGGTGAAATTGTCGCCGCTGCGGGTCAGGAGCAGGGTTCCGCCTGTGACCGAAGGGCCTTGGGAACTGCCTCCGTCGGTCGTGTCGATCGTGCCGTCGTCGTATTCGATGCTGACATCGAGGTTTTTATTCATCCCGGCGATGAGAAGATAGGAACTTCGGGCGACGGGTTTGGTCAGGTCGATGGTTTTGCCGTAAAGTGACTCCGTAATCACGATCATGATGCCGAAATCGGGTTCCTCCTCGGGCATTCCCGTCAGGACATCCTTGAACAGGTAGAGCCCGACTCCGTTTTCGCCGAACTCACCGGCCGGTGCTTCGGCATAAATTGCGCTTTTGATTTCCTCGGTCTGACCGTTGACGGTCATTTTACCGGAATTACCCCCCCCCTGTCGTCCTTATCGTCGCAGGAGGCCGCGGCCGTTGCGAGTGCGCCGGCCAGGCAGAACATGAAGATTTTTTTCATAATTCTATCAATTAATGGATTAGTGACATTTTAAATATAGCGAAAAAAACGAAATCGGCAATAGAAATTGCGAAATAATGAATCGTTGTCCGGGCAATATGCCGGGCGGCGTGCGATTTTCAACTGGTAATTTTCAAATATCATTCTCTTTTCGTACCTTTGCAAGGTTATAGACACCTATTGACTATTTATGGATAAACTGATCGAAACTATCGTTGGTGCGATTGAAGATAAAAAGGGTAAGAATATTGTATCGCTCGACCTCTCGGGGTTCGACGGGGCGATATGCTCCCGTTTCATTGTGTGCAACGCCGATTCCACGACGCAGGTGGGAGCCATCGCCGCGGGTATCGAAGAGAAGGTGCTCGAAGTGCTGGGCGAAAAGGTCTGGCGTATCGAGGGGCAACAGAATGCCGTGTGGATCGCCATGGACTATGTGGACGTGGTGGTGCACATTTTCCAGACCGAACTGCGCGGGTTTTACCGGCTCGAAGAGTTGTGGGCCGATGCGCCGATGACCAAATATGAATACGAAGAGTAATTTTTAATATGGCAAATCAACGTAAGAACAATAATAAGATGAATATGAACATGTCGCGACCGTCGATGCTCTGGCTCTACGGTCTGATCGGCGCGTTCATTATCGGCTACTACGTCTTCGGGGATGTCAACGACACGCCCGTGTCCAGCGACTGGACTACCGTCGAGCAGATGGTCGAAAAGGGCGAGGTGGAGAAGATCCTGATCGTCAACCGCGACCAGGCCCAGGTGTTCCTGAAAAAGGAGGCAATCGCGCAGTACCGCAGGGATACGGTGGACGAACGCTTCCGCCGGTTGCCCGAGACGGGCGTGCAGCTCCTCTTCACGATCGGGTCGGTCGACTCGTTCCGTGAAGACCTGAAAGCCGCCGAGCAGCAGTCCGGGCAGGTCGTCCCCGTGGCCTATAAAAACGAGACCAACGACTGGACGAACGTGCTGATCAACCTGCTGCCGTGGGTGGTAATTATCGGTGCGTGGTTCTTCATCATGCGGTCGATGTCGCGCGGTGCCGGAGGCGGTGCGGGCGGCGGCATCATGAACGTGGGCAAGGCCAAGGCGCAGGTGTTCGACAAGGATAACTCCAAGCGCGTCACGTTCAAGGATGTGGCCGGGCTGGAGGAGGCCAAGGTCGAGATCATGGAGATCGTGGATTTCCTCAAGAAGTCCGACAAATATAAGGAACTGGGTGCCAAAATCCCCAAGGGGGCGCTGCTCGTAGGCCCTCCGGGGACGGGTAAGACCCTGTTGGCGAAGGCCGTCGCAGGCGAGGCCAACGTGCCGTTCCTCTCGATTTCGGGTTCCGATTTCGTCGAGATGTTCGTCGGCGTGGGCGCCTCGCGTGTCCGCGACCTTTTCGAGCAGGCCAAGCAGAAGGCGCCGTGCATCGTCTTCATCGACGAGATCGACGCCATCGGCCGCGCCCGCGGCAAGAATGCCGGGTTCTCGGGCAACGATGAGCGGGAGAATACGCTCAACCAGCTCCTCACGGAGATGGACGGCTTCCAGACTAATACGGGCGTGATCGTCCTTGCGGCCACGAACCGTGCCGACATCCTCGACAAGGCGCTGATGCGCGCCGGCCGTTTCGACCGCCAGATCGAGGTGGGATTGCCCGACGTCAAGGAACGTGAGGAGATTTTCAACGTCCACCTGCGTCCGCTGAAGCTCGATCCTCAGCTCGACCGGTCGTTCCTGGCCCGCCAGACCCCCGGATTCTCGGGTGCCGACATTGCAAATGTCTGCAACGAAGCCGCGCTGATCGCTGCGCGCCACAACAAGAAATTCATTTCGAAGGAGGACTTCCTGGCAGCCATCGACCGCATCGTGGGCGGCCTCGAACGCAAGAATAAGATCATCACCGACGAGGAGAAGCGTGTGATCGCCTACCACGAGGCGGGCCACGCCACGGTGAGCTGGATACTCGAGAATGCCAGTCCGCTGATCAAGGTGACGATCATCCCGCGCGGCAAGGCGCTCGGCGCGGCCTGGTACCTGCCCGAAGAGCGGCAGATCACCACGCGCGAGCAGATGATGGACGAGCTGGCCGCCACGCTCGGCGGACGTGTTTCGGAGCAGCTGACCTTCGGCGAAATATCGACCGGGGCGCTCAATGACCTGGAACGTGTCACCAAGCAGGCCTATGCCATGGTAGCCTATTATGGCATGAGCGAAAACGTCGGGACGCTGAGCTATTACGATTCCACGGGGCAGAGCGACATGGCGTTCACCAAACCCTATTCGGAACTGACCGCGCAGCAGATCGACGCCGAGGCCAAACTCGTCATCGGGAAGGCTTACGAGATGGCCCAGAAAGTGCTCCGTGAGCATGCCGACGGCCTGAAAGAGCTGGCCGAACTGTTGTTGGAGCGCGAAGTGGTCTTCACCGAGGACGTGGAGCGTATCTTCGGCCGCCGCAAGAAGGACATCCTGCGTGAGCAGAAGGAGGCCAAGGCCAAAGCCAAGGCTGACGGGGCCGCCGTGAAGGGGGAGCCCGAGGCTCCTGCAGTCCCGGCGGCGAAGCCCGCCCCGGAAGAGGCTGCTTCCGCGGTTGCGCAGACGGAGACGCCCGAAGCCCCTGCCGACGGCAATACGGCCGCCGCGATTTCCAAGACCGAATAAGACGAACCTAACCCGCATTAACTGATGAATGAAACTATGAAGAACCTCGTGGTACGCACGCTGAGCGGCCTTGTCCTGGCAGCGGTGGTACTGGGGGCGATCGTCTGGTCGCAGTGGAGCTTCGGCGCGCTGCTCGCGGTGCTGCTCGTGGGAGGCATGTACGAGTTCTATGCGCTGGCCGGGAAACAAGGCAATGCGCCGCAGAAAGTCGTAGGGCTTGTTGCGGGTGTTGTGCTTTTCGTGCTCAATTTCGCGTTCGTCTCGGACGACATCGAGATTCTCGGCGACGCCCGGCAGGCCTTCGGCTGCGGGCTGGCATTCCTGTTGCTGCTCCTGCCCGCCATGTTCATCTGCGAACTCTACCGCAGGGGTGAAAACCCGGCCTCCGGGATCGGCACGACGATCATGGGAATCTGCTACGTGGCATTGCCCCTGTCGCTGATGTGCTATATCCCGATCGTCGGCAGCGATACCTGGAACCCGTGGATCATGGTCGCCTATATCTTCATCATCTGGGCCAACGACGTCTTCGCCTACCTGGTGGGGATGTCCGTCGGACGCCACCGCCTTTGCGAACGCCTTTCGCCCAAGAAATCCTGGGAGGGGTTCTTCGGCGGGATCGCCGGTGCCGTCGTCATGGGCATCGTGGCTGCACGGATGCTGGACGGGAATATGTGGGTCTGGGCCGGTCTGGCACTGGTCGCCGCCGTTTCGGGCGTGCTGGGCGACCTGGTGGAGTCGATGTTCAAGCGGGCTGCCGGCGTAAAGGATTCGGGGCGGCTGATCCCCGGCCACGGCGGGGTGCTCGACCGTTTCGACGCCATGCTGCTCTCGGCGCCGTTCGTATTCGTCTATATGCTTTTTGTGATGTAACTGCAAACCTAAAAAAGAGTTATGAGGATAAATAAGGAAGGCTACAAGATTATCTGTATCTCGGGTGCCGTCTGTGTATTTATATTTTGGCTGATCTATCACCTGCTGGTCAGCGATTCGAATATTTCGCTGTTGTGGGTGAGCGCCGTGCTTTTGCTGTTGTTCTGGTTCTTTATCGTCGCGTTTTTCCGGGAACCCCGCCGTGTGCGGATACACGATGCCGACCTGGTTTTCTCTCCCTGCGACGGCCGCGTGGTCGTGACGGAGGTTGTGAAGGAAACCGAATACCTGAACGAGGAGATGTTGCAGATCTCGATCTTCATGTCCGTGACCAATGTCCATATGAACTGGGTGCCGGTCGGGGGCACGGTCGAGTATTTCAAATACCATCCGGGGCGTTTTCTGGTGGCATGGCATCCCAAGTCGTCGACCGAGAACGAACGCACGACGACCGTCGTGAGGATGGCCTCCGGCCGGAAGGTGCTTTTCCGCCAGATTGCGGGCCTGATTGCACGCCGCATCATCTCCTACATGAAAGTCGGTGAGCCCGTGGAGCAGAACAGCGTCTGCGGCTTCATCAAATTCGGCTCGCGCGTCGACGTCCTGGTACCCAAGGACAGCGAACTGCTGGTCGAGATCGGCGATCCGGTCGTGGGTTCGCAGACCCCCATCGCACGCCTGCATAAGATTTAACCCCTCTTTCGAAGGATGAAAACGACTCCCCAGACCTTCCTGAAGTTCATCGCGGGCGCGGCCGTAGCTGCGGCCGTCCTCTTTCTGGTCTGGTATTTCAGTTCGATCGTCGTATACATACTCATATCCGCCGTGCTGGCCGTCATGGGCAATCCGCTCGTGAAACGCCTCGCGGCGCTGCATATCAAGGGCTGGAAGGTACCCCGCTGGCTGGCTGCGCTGGTGACGCTGATCGTCATCTGGGTGGTGCTGGCCACGCTGTGCTCGCTGTTCGTGCCGCTTGTGTTCAATAAGATTTACCAGCTGTCGAACCTCGATTTCGCCGCCGTCGTGCAAAGCATCGAGGAGCCGATAGCCCAGGCACAGGGATACCTGCATGAGTTCTTCGCCGTGCCCGAAAGCACGTTCTCCCTCTCGGAGGCGCTCGCATCGGCGCTCAAGCAGATTATCGACATCGAATCGCTCAATTCGGTGTTCTCCTCGATCGTCAACGTGGTGCTCTCGTCGGTCATCGCCATTTTCTCCATTACGTTCATCACCTTCTTTTTCCTCCGGGACGAAGGGTTGTTCTATGCCATGGTGACGGCCATGTTCCCCGAGCGTTACCACGAGAATATCACCCGCGCACTCGATTCCGTCACGCTGCTGCTGGCCCGCTACTTCACGGGTATCCTCTCGGAAAGCCTGATGCTGATGGTCGCCGTGTCGCTCACGATGATGGCCTTCGGCATGAAGGCGGCCGACGCTGCGTTCATCGGCCTTGTGATGGGCGTGATGAACGTGGTGCCTTATGCCGGGCCGCTGATCGGCGGTATCGTTTCCGTCTTCGTGGGTATCGTAACCCCGATCGGGGGGATGACCGTGGGGCATACTGCTTTTGTAATCGCAGGTTCGCTGCTGATCCTCAAGGGGATCGACGATTTCGTGTTGCAGCCGACGCTCTATTCCGAGCGTGTCAAGGCCCATCCGCTCGAAATCTTCCTCGTAATCCTCATCGCCGGGTCGATGGCCGGAATCCTCGGCATGCTGCTGGCAATCCCTTCCTATACCGTACTGCGTGTCTTTGCCAAGGAGTTCTTCTCGCAGTTCCGGCTGGTGCGTAAACTGACCGAGAAAATCTGATGGCCGGGGTGACGATAGAGGGCGTAGTGGAACACGGACGCCGGCTCGGGCGCGAGTTGGGATTCCCGACGGCAAACATGGCCGTGCCTGATTCCGTGACGGCCGCGGACGGGGTCTATTACTCCCGCGTGGAGGTGGACGGGACGCGTTACGATGCGATGTCCAACCTGGGCAGCAACCCTTCGGTCGGCGGAGCCGTTCGCCATCTGGAAACCCATATCTTCGGGTTCGGAGGTTCGCTCTACGGCCGTACGCTGCGCGTGGAACTGGTGCGTAAGATCCGTGACGAACGTCGTTTCGCGACGATCGGGGAGCTGCGGGCGCAGATCGCCAGGGACAAGGAATATATATTGGAATTAAAAGATAATACTATGTATTTGGATTTGACAATGCCCTACAAGGTGGCCGACATGTCGCTGGCCGAGTGGGGTCGTAAAGAGATCGAGATCGCCGAGCACGAGATGCCGGGGCTGATGGCCGTGCGCCGCAAATACGGCCCGCAGAAGCCGCTGGAAGGCGTGCGCGTGATGGGGTCGCTGCACATGACCATCCAGACTGCCGTGCTCATCGAGACGCTCGTCGAGCTGGGCGCCGATGTGCGCTGGTGCTCGTGCAACATCTTCTCGACGCAGGATCATGCCGCCGCGGCCATCGCTGCGGCCGGGGTTCCGGTCTTCGCCTGGAAAGGCGAAACCCTGCCCGAATACTGGTGGTGCACCGCCATGGCGCTTTCCTTCCCCGGCGGCAAGGGCCCGCAGCTGATCGTGGACGACGGCGGCGACGCCACGCTGCTGATCCACAAAGGGTACAAGGCCGAGAACGATGCTTCGACACTCGACTACGAGCCTTCGTCCTACGAGGAGGAGGTGATCCTCGGCACGCTCAGGACGATCCTTGCCGAAGACAAGGACAAATGGCACCGCACGGTGGCCGAGTGGAAGGGTGTGAGCGAGGAGACCACTACGGGCGTACACCGCCTCTACCAGATGCAGGAGGCTGGCGAGCTGCTCGTCCCGGCCATCAATGTCAACGACTCCTGCACCAAGTCGAAGTTCGATAACCTCTACGGCTGCCGCGAGTCGCTGGCCGACGGCATCAAGCGTGCCACGGACGTGATGATCGCCGGCAAGGTGGTCGTGGTCTGCGGCTACGGCGACGTGGGCAAGGGCTGTGCCCGTTCGATGCGTTCGTACGGCGCACGTGTCATCGTGACCGAGATCGACCCGATCTGCGCCCTGCAGGCCGCCATGGAAGGCTTCGAGGTCAAGACCGTCGAGAGCGCACTCCCCGAAGGCAATATTTACGTCACCTGCACGGGCAACTGCGACATCATCACGCTGGAGCACATGGAGAAGATGCGCGACCAGGCGATCGTTTGCAACATCGGCCACTTCGACAATGAAATCCAGATGGCGCGCCTCGAAAAATCGGGGGCCGTCAAGACCAATATCAAACCGCAGGTCGACAAGTTCACCTTCCCCGACGGACACTCGATCTTCGTGCTGGCCGAAGGCCGCCTCGTGAACCTGGGCTGTGCGACGGGGCACCCCTCGTTCGTGATGTCGAACTCCTTTACGAACCAGTGCCTTGCGCAAATGGAGCTGTGGCAGGAGAACCTCGAAGTGGGCGTGTACCGACTGCCCAAGCACCTCGACGAGGAGGTGGCACGCTTGCATCTGGACAACCTCGGCGTGGAACTCACGCACCTCACCAGGAAACAGGCCGACTATATCGGCGTAGACCCCGACGGCCCTTACAAAGCCGAGCATTACCGCTATTAACGGCGGGAGGCTGCCGTGGGCTTCGGGGCTGTCCCCGGCGAAACGGGAAGTTTCCTGCGGCCGTCCGGTTTCTGGCCGGGCGGGAAGTCAAGACCTGTTGTTTTACGATTCCACCCCTGTCGGAAAAACCTTCGGCAGGGGTGTTTTCCTTTCCCAGTGGCTTGCGTTCCCGGCGTTTTCCGTTCCCGGCGGCTTGCGTTCCCGGCGGCTTGCGTTCCCGGCGTTTTCCGTTCCCGCCGGCTTGCCGGACTGCCCGTTTTGTACTTTGGCCGGGAGCGGGCACGAAAAAGCCGCCGGGGAACCGGCGGCTTTCGTTATCCTGGAGCAGGGGCGGTTTAGTACCCGAAAATCTCCTCCTGTGTCACGGTCTGGATCGGGCCGAGGGTCTTGAGGTAGTTCAGGTCGAGATCCTGAATGTCGCCCAGAATGCCGTAGACGTATTTGCGTCCCTTCACCCACTTTTCCTGTGCGGCCTTGACATCGGCGAGCGTCATCTGCTGCGCCTTCTCGAAGATTTGCTTTCCGCGCGGCTCCGTCAGGCCGAGGTCGCGCATGCGGATGTAGCTCCACAGTACGCCGTCTTTGACCGTGCGCTCGGTGCGCAGGCGCGAGATAAGGGCCTCCTTGGCGATGCTGAACGCCTTTTCCGATTCGGGCATGTTGTTTATGATCTCGTCGAATGCCTCGATGGCCTTCTGCATCTTGTCGTTCTGCGTGGCGATGAAGGCCATGTCGTAATAGTCGCCCTTGGCGTTGGTCGGGATGGCGAGGTTGGCCCATGCCGAGTAAGCCAGGCCGCGGGCTTCGCGCATCTCCTGGAAGACGATGGTGTTCATGCCTCCGCCGAAATACTCGTTGTAGAGGGTGATCTGCGGGTCGGCTGCGAGGTCGAATTTCTCGCCGCGGTTCGAATACTGCATGTAGTAGAGCTGCTTGGCGTCGTACTGGGCAAGCATGACCTTGTTTTCATCGGTGGGTTGCAGCGTGCTGAACTTTTTTTCCAGCGGCTGGAGGTCGGCTGCCACCTTGTGGTGCGCGGTCAGGGCGGCTTTCACTTCGGCCTCGTCCTGCGGGCCGTAGTAGAGCACCTCGTGCTGCTTGCCCATCAGGTCGCCGATCTTTGCGAGCAGCTGTTCCGAGGTCAACCCCTGCAATGCCGGGTCGGTGAGCGTGGTGCGGCGGATGAAATCGCTGCCGTAGATCATGTAGCGCTGGAGCGCCCCGAAGCAACGGCTCTGGTTGAGCTTGGCGTCGGCGCGGCTCTTTATCATGTCGCCCTTGAGGTTTTGCAGGATCTCCTCGTTGGGCTGCGCCCCGGCGATCAGCCCTTCGACGATTTCCATCGCCTTACCCATGTTCTCGCTCAGGCCCGATATCTCGATCCAGCTCTGGTTGGTTCCGGCGCTCAGGCCGAACGAGCAGGCGATGGCGTACATCTCCGATGCGATCTGCTCGGCGCTCATCTTGTCCGTTCCGAGGTAGCTCAGGTAGTCGAAGGCGAGGTTGAGTGCCGGGTCGTTCTCCGTACCCGTGTTGAATACGTAGATCAGCGTGAAGATGTCGTTGGTTTCGTTTTTCTTATACAGCACGTTGACGCCCTTCTGCGCCTCGAACTGCGACATGTCCTTCTTGTAGTCCACGAATACCGGCTCGATAGGCTCGACCTTCGAGTTCTGTATCTCGGTGAGGAACTCGCTCTGCGAGTCGCGGTTGGTCACGATCGGCGTGATCTTCGGGGCTGCGATCTTCTGCTCGTTGGGGTCTTTGCCTTCACGCTTGTAGACGATGGCATAACTTTCGGGGCCGAGGTATTTGTTGGCCCAGTCCACGACGTCCTGCTTGGTGATTTTCGACATGCGGTCGAGCTGCTGCACTTCGTCGGCCCAGTCTGCGCCGTTGATGAACGAGTAGACGTAGAGCATCGCGCGGCTTTCGTTCTCTTCGAACGAACGCATCATCTGCATCTTGTAATTGTTGATGGTCGCCTCGATCAGGCTTTCGTCGAAATCCCCGTTGCGCAGCTTGGCCACTTCGGACAGCAGCATGTCGCGTACTTCGTCGAGCGACTGCCCGGCCTTCGGGCGGCCTGCTACCAGGAATGTCCCGTAATCGGGCTGCGACGATGCGTAGCCGTATGCCGAAAGCACCTTCTGCTGCTGGTTGAGGTCGAGGTCGATCAGTCCGGCCTGGCCGTTATAAAGTACCGAGCCCACGATGTTCGTCACGTCGGTCGACGGGTCGGTCGCACCCGGCAGGCGCCATCCCAGCATCACATTGGCGGCTTCCAGCCCGTATACCTCCTTCACTACGGGAGTCGTGATCGGCTGTTCGGGCTCGAAGTGCAGTTTCGGCAGGTTGGGGTTCGGCTGCATGTCGCCGAAGTATTTTTCGATCGTGGCGACCATTTCGTCGGGATCGAAGTCTCCCGATACGCAGACGGCCATGTTGTTGGGCACGTAGTAAGTCTTGTGGTAATTCTTGACATTGGTGATCGAGGGGTTCTTCAGGTGTTCCTGTGTACCCAGTACGGTCTGCGTGCCGTAGGGATGGTGGGGGAACAGGGCGGCGTCCATGGCCTCCCAGACTTTGCGGCTGTCGCGCGTCAGCGACATGTTCTTCTCCTCGTAGATGGTCTCCAGCTCGGTGTGGAAGCCGCGGATCACGGGGTTCTTGAAACGGTCGGCCTGGATCTTCGCCCAGTTGTCGATCTCGTTCGAGGGGATGTCCTCGACGTATACGGTCATGTCCTGCGACGTGAAGGCATTGGTGCCGTTGGCCCCGATGGCCGACATCAGTTTGTCGTACTCGTTGGGGATGGCGATCTTCGAAGCCTCGTAGCTGACCGAGTCGATGCGGTGGTAGATTGCCGCGCGTTCGGCTTCGTCGGTCGTCTTGCGGTAAACTTCGAAGAGGCTTTCGATCTGGTCGAGCATCGGTTTCTCCGCCGCGAAATCCGAAGTGCCGAACTGCTGCGTGCCCTTGAACATCAGGTGTTCGAAGTAGTGCGCCAGTCCGGTGGTCTCGGCCGGGTCGTTCTTGCCTCCCACGTTCACGGCGATGTAGGTCTGGATGCGCGGCGTCTCCTTGTTGACGCTCATGTAGACCTTCAGCCCGTTGTCCAAGGTATAGATTTTGGTGTTCAACGGGTCGCCCTTGACTGTTTCGTACTTGTACTTGGAACAAGCCGCGGCTAACATCGCTGTGATGACTACCGCAAAGAGTAAGAGTTTTTTCATTATCGAAAGGGTTAAAATAGAGTTGCGAACCAGTCCCGCACGGCGGGATACGTGTCGGTCGTGACGTGGACGAGCATTCCGACGGCGGCCACGACCTTGAGCCCCGTGCCGACGATGAACGAGAGGAAGGAGCCGAAGCCCACGAGGATGGCTTTCGGTATGTCCCCGCGGTCGTTGAGCAGTTCCCCCGCTACGGCGCCGGCGAACGGCCCCAGGATGATGCCTATGGGTGGGAAGATGAAGAACCCGGCGAATACGCCGACCGTGGCCCCGATGGCACCCGCCCGCGAACCGCCGAACCTGCGGGTCATCCATGCCGGCAGGAAATAGTCGGCCACGCTGACGGCTACCGTGATGGCCAGCCATATCCATAGGGCCGATGCCGACATATGCGAATAGGAGGTAAATAGGCGCACAGCAGTCCTGCGTAACTGAGTACCACGCCCGGAAGGGCGGGGACGATACAGCCGATGATGCCGACGATCGTGAACAGAAATGCGAGTACGGAAAGCGCGATGTCCATATATCCGGGATAAAAAAGACCGTTAACATCGACAAATATAAACATTTATAGCAAAAAAATCTCCCTTTAGGGGAGATTTTTTACTTTTCCGGCCTTTCCGGCCGGCGGTTCCGGATGCGTTATCCGATCAGATGGTTGGTAGCCGTGTCGGGGAAGATGACCCAGGGTTTGAACTGCTTGGCATCCTCGAAATCCATCAGCGCATAGGATGCGATGATGATGACGTCGCCCACCTGTACTTTGCGTGCGGCGGCGCCGTTGAGGCAGATACAGCCGCTTGCGCGTTCGCCCTTGATGACATAGGTTTCGAAACGCTCTCCGTTGTTGATGTCCATGATCTGGACTTTCTCGCCCTCGATGATGTTGGCGGCTTCCAACAGCGCCTCGTCGATGGTGATGCTCCCCACGTAATTCAGGTCGGCCTGTGTGACCGTCACGCGGTGGATTTTGGATTTGATGACTTCAATCTGGAATTTCATTATCGGATACGGATGTTGTCGATTAAACGAATATCTCCTGCCTGTACGGCGATGCAGCCCTGGATGCGGCCGGTGTCGCTCCATGCGGCGACCTCCTGCATCGTTAGCGCATCGACCGACTGGTAATAGATGACCTTCAGCAGCGGGTTGCGCTCCACTTCGGCCGTGACCCATGCCTTGAGGCGGGCGGGTGCCATCTCCTGTGATTTGGCTACTGCGGCGCGCAGCGTGGCGTAGATGTGCGGCGCAGCGGCGCGGTGCGCCGCATCGAGCAGCGTGTTGCGCGACGAGAGGGCCAGCCCGTCTTCGCCGCGGACGATCGCGCATTCGACGATCTCGACGGGCAGTGCCAGTTGGGCGACCATCGATTTGATGACGGCGATCTGCTGGAAATCCTTCTCCCCGAAGTAGGCGCGCGCGGGACGTACGATGTCGAACAGGCGGCTGACGACCTGCGCCACGCCGTTGAAATGGCCGGGGCGCGTGGCACCCTCCATCACTTTGTCGATCTGTCCGAAATCGAACTGCCGGGTGTCGGGCTCGGGATATATCTCCCCGACCGTGGGCATGAGCACGAAATCCGCCCCGGCCTCTTCCAGCAGGCGGGCATCGGCCTCCGGCGTGCGGGGGTAATGCTTCAGGTCGTTTTTGTCGTTGAACTGCGTGGGGTTCACGAAGACGCTCACCACGACGGTGCCGTTTTCCCGCCGGGCACGCTCCACGAGCGAGCGGTGTCCTGCATGCAGGGCACCCATCGTCGGTACGAAGCCGATTCCCGACTGCTCCGCCTTGTCCAGCTCTGTACGGAGCTCCTTGACACTTTCAAATACTTTCATCCTTTCTTGATGCGAGTTGTGCGGGCAAAGGTAGAAATTCCATCAGACATAACGAAGAAAAAAGTCGGAAAAATAAGCCGTATCTTTTTCTTATGCGCACCATGCCGTTCCGAAATCCCAGTTTTCCGGCCTCGGAGGCGGATGCGGTTCTGTAAAATGCGGCTTTCGTGTGAAAAAGGGTGGCATTCATTGATTTTATTTCCGGATATCGCATAATGCGCCTATATTTACAACCGATGAAACAATGGCGGGGTACCCGCTTCCCGTTCCGGAATGGAAACGGGCGCGGCGGTTCCCTATTCCGGCAATCCAAACTTAAACGCCTCACGGGAGCCGGGGCACAATTTTAAAGTTATGAAGAAATTTATTCTTTGTTTGCTGGCCGTTGCCGCCGGCATGTCAGCATTCGGCCAGGGCCGCGTGATGGGAGTGCGTGCCGGACTGAATGTGACCAGTATCGACCTGAGCGCGGGCAGTAACAGCTTCTCGTTCGACTCGCGTGCGTCGTACAATGTGGGCTTTGCCTACCAACAGCCGTTGCTGCGGACGCTGCCGCTCTACCTGGAAACGGGCCTTTACCTGACGGGACGCGGCGGATCGGTCAATGCCTCCAATTTCGATCTGGGATTCGACGAGGAGTTGTCCGGCAAGGTGAAGTTCAATATGCTCTATTTGCAGGTGCCCGTCGTGGTCAGCTGGCATTTCAATGTCAGGAGCGTTTCGATACAGCCCCTGGCGGGTGTCTTCTATGGGTTCGGTATCCATGGCAAGGCGAAGTTCAAGGGCGAGAAGGCCGACCTGTTCAAGTCCGCCGACCTGGGGGATGGCGCCGAGGAGGAAGCGATGTTCAAACGCTCCGACCTGGGCCTGCGCTTCGGTGCCAACGTGACGTTCAAAAAGCATTACAATGTCAGCCTCGGGTATGACCTGGGCCTGCTGAACATCCTGAAGGATGCCGACGAGGTCAAGGCCAAGAACGGCAGCTTCTTCGTTTCGCTGGGTTACAACTTCTGATCCCAGGAACGGGCGGCCGGATGGCGGCCGGAAATAAAAAGCACCGGAAGGCGTCGAACCTTTCCGGTGCTTTTTTGTGCCCGCGCTGTTCGGGTTGTCAGCGGGTCGGCAGCCAGACGCGATAGCCGCCGTTTCCCCGGTTGCCGAAGGCGTAGTAGGGGATGGCCGTGAAGGTGCTCTTCGCGCCCTTGCCGTCGATGGCCGTTCCCGTGATGACCGGCGTGCCGTCCATCAGGTCGCTGCGGTATCCGAGTTCCATGCTGCCGGCCGTGTCGAGCCTCAGCCGGGCGTAATCCGCGTTGTCCGCCTGCTCGATGCAGTATACCAGCGGCCCGGCCGCGATGGCGGCCATGCCGTCCAGCTCCCGGGCGGCTTTATGTGCCCGGACGAGGCGCGGCGCGACGGGAAGTTCCAGTACGATGCGGTCTGCGGGGTTCCAGACCCGGTCGAGGAGGGCGTACCCTTTGTCGAGGCGGATTTCGACCGGGGTGCCGTTCACCGAGAGCACCGGCGCGGCCGGGCTTTCGGATACGTACAACCCGAACGGGTTTTCCTCGCCGCGGGCCCAGCCCGGGATACGTACCTTCACGGTGAAGCGTGCCGCCTTTTCGGGCGTAAGCGTGAGGACGACCTTTCCGTCCACGGGGTATCGAGTCTGCTGCCGGACATGCACCTGCGTGTCGCCGAGCGCGATGTCGGCATCGCTGCCGATGAACAGGTTGATATAGACCGTCCTGTCGTCCCGGGCGTAAATGAATTCGGGGGTCGCCGAGACTATCTTGAGGAACATCGGCGGGCAGCAGGGGCAGGGGTGCCATTCCCAGCGTTCGCTGCGGTCGGTGTTGAGCGGGTTCTGGTAGGTATACTGCCTGCCCGAGGCGGCGACGCCAGCCAGCACGTTGTTGTATAGCGCGCGTTCGAATTCATCCATGTATTTCGCGTCGCCCGTGAGCTGGTTCATCGCCTGGCTGAAGAACCCCACGCCTACGGCGGCGCAGGTTTCCAGATAGGCGTCGGTGGGCAGGTAGTAGTCGTGGCCGAACTTTTCGTCGAAATGCACTGCCCCGACACCGCCCGTGACGAAGAGTTTTTTCCCGGCCATGTCGTCCCACCAGCGTTTCGCCGTGGCTATGTAGTCCGCATTGCCGTTCTCATAGGCCGCCGCGGCGATGCCCGTCGCCAGCAGGGTGGCCCTCACGGCGTGCCCGACGATGGCGGGCTGTTCGAATACACGGATCGAGTCCTGCGCGTAATCGCCCCATGCGGGCCGTGCTTCGGGGCCGAATTCCGCGGTGTAGAGCTCCTCGTGGATCCACCGCTCCGCGCTGTCGTTGCCCCACGTGCCCCACAGCGGATAGCCGCAGTGCACGCCGCGGTTGCCGATCCAGAACTCGGCCAGCCGGAGGTAGTCGCCGGCTGCGGACTGCGCCCCGGTTTGCGCGCGCAGGCCGGGGCGGTCACGGTAGAGCTTGTAGAGTTTTACCAGGGCCTCCTCGGGGCCCGAGTGCGCCGGGACGATATTCTTTTTCGGGGCGGGCCCCATCGTTCGCACCATGTAGTCCGCCATGCGCGTGGCGACTTTCAGTAGCCTGTCGTCCCCTGTGGCTTCGTAATAGTGTACCCCGGCTTCGATGAGCATGCCGGCGTTGTAGACGTCGTGCTGCATGCGCAGGAACCCGCCGTTCGCGCCCCAGCGGTGGTTGTCCTCCGTTAGCTGGGTGTTGGTGCCGACGAACCCGTCCGGATCGCTCTTTTGTGCCGCTTCGATGCGGGCGATGTAACCGTCTACACGGGCTTTGAGCGCCGGGTCGGGACGTTGTGCCAGCAGGTCGGATATCCTCCGGATCGTCTCGTACACCAGCCCGTCGTACCAAGGCGGCCCCGCGTGGCGGCCGATATCGCGTGCGCCCGATGCTACGAGGTCGAAATTTTCGAAAGCGTCGACGCCGCACGCGAAATGCGCCGGGTCGTTCCCTTCGAACTTGTCGAGCATGTCGCCGACGGTGACATGTTCCCATTTTTCATAGCGGGGGCTCCAGAAGGCGTCTTCGACCCGGACGCTTCCGGCCTCCAGCGGCCGGATTTTTGCAGTCCCGGAGTCCCGGTTGCACCCTGCGGCCAGGAGCGGCAGGGCCAGAAGTGCGGTTTTGATAGGTTTCATCAATGTGGGTTTATGTTGTTTCCGAATTTTTCCGGCATGGTGCGTGCTTTGTGGACAAATATAAATAAAATTTCGTCATACTGGTACGAACTGGTATGTTTTTTTGAGAATAATGCCCGAATGGCAAGCGCTGCCGGGTGCGGCGGGGAGGTGCGTTTGCCGGCACATATTGTATATGTGTCCATGCGTATATTCGTCCGTATGCGGCTTTTTCGCAAAAAAACCGTATATTTCGGGGAAATTCAAACCCGAACGACATGAAAAATTTATTTACACTGACATCTATGACTGTTACCGCTGTTGCACTGACTTCGTGCTGCGGGGCATCGAAGAGCGAAGCCCCGTGGATCGTCGACCGTTTCGACGACATCAAGGTCATCCGTTATGAAGTCCCTGGTTTCGAGCAGCTTCCGCTTGCGGAGAAGGAACTGGTCTATTACCTGGCCGAGGCTGCCAAGTGCGGCCGGGACATCCTTTTCGACCAGAATTTCAAATACAACCTCGCCGTGCGCCGTACGCTCGAAACGGTTTACGAGAACTACCGGGGCGACCGCTCGGCGGCCGAATGGAAGGCCTTGGAGAAATACCTGAAAAAGGTGTGGTTCGCCAACGGCATTCATCACCACTATTCGAACGACAAGTTCGTCCCCGAGTTCACCGAAGGTTACCTGCTCGACGTGATAGAGACGATCCCCGAGGAGAAGTTCGGCGACCTGAACCCGCTGCGCGGCGAGGTCTGCAAGGCTATCTTCGATCCGGCGCTCTATAAAACGCGCCTGAACCAGACGGCGGGCGAAGACCTGATCGCCACCTCGTCGAACAACTACTACGAGGGCGTGACGCAGGCCGAGGTCGAGAAATTCTACGCCGACATGGTCGACCACAACGACCCGGAACCGATCTCCTACGGCCTGAACTCCAAGCTGGTGAAGGAGAACGGCGTCCTAAAGGAGCGCGTATGGAAGGTCGGCGGCATGTATTCGCCCGCCATCGAGAAGATCGTCTACTGGCTCGAAAAAGCGCAGGCCGTAGCCGCCGAACCGCAGAAAAGCAATATTGCAGCGCTGATCGAATATTACAAGACCGGCGACCTGCGCGAGTTCGACCGCTATAACATCGGCTGGGTGAAGGACACCGTGTCGAACGTCGACTTCGTGAACGGCTTTATCGAGGATTACGGCGATCCGCTCGGCCGCAAGGCTTCGTGGGAGGGCATCGTGAATTTCATGGACAAGGAGGCCTGCCACCGTACGGAGGTGATTTCGGATAACGCGCAGTGGTTCGAAGACCATTCGCCCGTTGCTCCCGCCTACCGCAAGGAGAAGGTGAAGGGCGTTTCGGCCAAGGTCATCACGGTGGCGATGCTGGGCGGCGACTGCTATCCCGCCACGCCCATCGGCATCAACCTTCCCAATGCCGACTGGATCCGCAAGGAATACGGTTCGAAGTCGGTCACGATCGACAACATCACCTATGCCTACGACATGGCCGCCCACGGCAACGGCTTCAACGAGGAGTTCGTGCTGCGTGCCGGGGATCGCGAGGTGATGGACAAGTACGGCAAACTGGCCGACGACCTGCATACCGACCTGCACGAGTGTCTGGGGCACGGTTCGGGACAGTTGGCGCCGGGCGTGAAGGGCAACGAGTTGAAGAGTTACAGCTCGACGCTCGAGGAGACCCGCGCCGACCTCTTCGGCCTCTACTACCTGGGTGACCCGAAGATGGTGGAACTGGGGCTGGTACCCTCGTTCGACGTGGCGAAGGCCGGCTATGCGAAATATATCCTGAACGGCATGATGACCCAGCTGGCGCGTATCGAGCCGGGCAAGAACGTCGAGGAGTCGCACATGCGTAACCGCAAGCTGATCTGCGAGTGGTGCTATGAGCGCGGCAAGGCCGACAACGTGATCGAGATGGTTCGGGAAAACGGCAAAACGTATGTCGTGGTCAACGATTACGAAAAACTGCGCCGACTGTTCGGCGACATGCTCCGCGAGGTGCAGCGCATCAAGTCCGAAGGTGACTACGAGGCCGGCAAGGCGCTTGTCGAGCGGTATGCCGTCCAGGTCGATCCCCAGCTGCACCGGGAGGTGCGCGACCGTTACTATGCACTCGGCATCGAACCTTACGGCGGCTTCGTGAACCCCGAGTTCGAACTTGTCGAAAAGGACGGCAGGGTGGTCGATGTGAAAATTTCCTATCCGGCGAACTACGTCGAGCAGATGCTCGGCTATTCGAAGAACTATTCTTTCCTGCCCAATATCAATTGACGGGCGCAGTCCCGGAAGAGAAAGCCGCCCCGAACAATTCGGGGCGGCTCTTTTTATCGGAAAGTTCCGGCCGGGATTCTGCCGTGCTTCCGCAGAGGGCTTGCCTTGCGGAAGGGGGCCGCAATTTCTCTCAGCGGTTGGTCATCCGCATGTATTCGAATTCGGCCGCCTGGCCTTCCGTCCCCTGGTAGTACAATCCCGGGCGTGCTACGCGATCCCATTGCAGCAGGTCTTCGGCACCTACGGGCAGGTTCTCCACTTGTTTCCAGGTGTGTCCGTCGGTGCTGTACCCGAATGCTGCGGGGGCATTCCCCCGTACCTCGATGCGCAGGTAGACCGGCAGGTGCGCCCCGATCTGCCCGGAGCTGCCCAGCAGCGTTTCCCTGCCGTCCTTGTAGAGCTTCAACAATACCTCGTCGCCCTGCAATCCCCATACGAGGAGGTTCGCTGCATCCCCGTATACCGTGAGCCCGCTCCATCCTGCGTTGCGGTCGGAGAGTGCCGTTTCGAGCGTATAGTCGGGGCTTACGGCCCTCAGGCAGAGCGCCGTACCGGTTTTTACGCCCTCTTTGGGCCGCCCGCCCAGAAAGAGACGCCCGTCGGCAAGCTCGATCTCGGGCGTCGCGTAAGGATAGTTCCATGTCCACTCGGGTCGGAGCCGGTCGGCCGTGAAGTCATCTGCGAAATCGAATACGGGCTGCTGTGCCATGCCGGCAAAAGGCATCGGCTGCGTCAGGGATGCTGTTTCCCCGCCCCGGAAATGAAGCCACAGGTCATCGCCCAGGACGATCTGCTGCAACATCGGCTGGCGTCCCAGAAAGAAATTCTCACCGGCCAGATAGGCGTGGCAGAGGTAGAACATCCTCCCGTCGGGCGTCGTCGTGATGGTGCCGTGCCCGATGGACTGGACATCGCCGCCGCCGTGCAGGATCGGGTTCCCGGCGTAACGCTCGTAGGGGCCCCGCAGGTTTTTCGAGCGGGCGACCGCCACGGCGTAGTCGCTCCCAGGGCCGCAGCAGCCGTTTATGGAGTAGACGATGTAATAGTAATCGCCGATTTTCAGCCAGTGCTGCCCTTCCATGCCCTGCCGTTTGTCGTCGCGCAGCAGCGTGAAGGGTTCCCCCGCCATGCGCAGCCCGTCGTCCGAGATTTTGCAGGCCAGGAGTTCGATCGGCCTTGGGTCGAGCCCGTAGGCTTTCCACGAGATATACAGTTCTCCGGCATCTTCCAGCACGAATGCGTCGATCGCCTCGGTGCCGTACTCGACGATCGGGCCGTGGTCGGTATAGGGGCCTTCGGGTTTGTCGGCCGTGGCGACGCCGATATACGACGTCCCGTCGGTTTTCCGGCGTGCCGTATAATAAGCGTATGTTTTGCCGTTGCGGTGGAAAAGTTCCGGGGCCCAGAACGAGGATCTCGTCCATGCGGGCTGCTGCTCGAACAGGTGCCCGATCTGACGCCAGTTGACCAGGTCTTTGGAGCGGAACAGCGGGTAGTAGGGGGCCCATTCCGACGAGGTGCCCGTCGCATAATAGGTCTTGTCTACCCGGATGACCGTCGGGTCGGCCATGTCGCCCGCAATGACCGGGTTGCGGAAGGTCGCCTGTTGGGCGCCGGCGCCCATGCAGGTCAGGAGCGGGGCTAAAAGCAATAGATGTTTCATCTGCATGAAATTTTAGGTGTGAGGGGCAGTTCTGCCGACAAATATACACAAAATTTCGGGTGGGAAATACATCGGAATTACATATGTTTGCCCTTATTCGGATGAGACGGCCTGCGTCCGGGCTCCTACGGTTACAAACGGCAAGGCGCACCCCACAGGGTGCGCCTTGCCGTTTCTTCGGGGAGGGACGGGATTATTCCGCAACCTCTTCGAACATGTCTTTGCCGACGCCGCAGACGGGGCAAACCCAGTCTTCGGGAATCTCTTCGAACTGCGTTCCGGGGGCGATGCCTCCGTCGGGATCGCCCACTGCGGGGTCGTATACCCACTCACAAACGGTGCAACGGTACTTTTTCATTTCTTCTGGTTTTTAATGCGTTGTTTGTTATTTTTCGTTTTTACGGGCCGTTCCGGCCTCGGTTGCAAATATAAGATCATTTTCCGGAAATACGCAATCCCCGGGCGTCTTCTGTCGACTTTTTGGCCGGATACCGATACTATTACGCCTCCTCTTCCTCCTCGTCGTCTGCCGGACGGTTGCCTCCGGGGGGCATAAGCTCCTCCACGAGGCGGTTGGCATCCGAACACGAGACGTACAGGCGGTCTTCGTAGATGTCGGTGATCTCCACGAAGTTTTTCCACTCCGAGGCGTAGAGTTTCACGCGTTCGAACCGCCTGAGGTCGAGGAAATGTCCGTAATAACCGAAGAACCCGCAGCCCCCGAATACCGGGAAGAACCATTTCATCCGCCGAGGGTCGACCCGGCGTACCGAGGCGATTTCGTCGCGGCGGATTTCGGTGATGTCCAGCAGGCAGCGCACCTCGACCTTCTCGTCGGTGACCACGATCCTGCGGGGGATCGACAGCGACATCAGGGCGATGAGCGCCACGATGAAGGAGGTGAACCAGGCCGAGAGGTAGCCCCCTTCGTAGAGGTGGTACAACAACCAGCCCAGCAGTACGAAGACCACCAGATAGACCAGCGTCCAGTAGATCGCCCGGCGGCTGAAACGGTATTTATAGGTTTTCTCCATCCGTATCCTCCTCTGTCTTTTCGCGCCCGGCCAGCAGCGCCTCGGTGATGACCATATCTTCGGGGGTCGTGATCTTCAGGTTCGTACGCTCGCCTTCGCACAGGAATACGGCCTCGCCGGCCTGTTCCACGACCGATGCGTCATCCGTAAATTCGGGGCGGTACTCCGCCTCGTAGGCGCGGCGCAGTATGTCGGCGCGGAATACCTGCGGGGTCTGTACGATGCGCAGGCGGCGGCGGTCGGCGATGCGTGAAGCCGTGCCGTCCGTTTCGCGGTACGAATCCACGGCTTCGACGACCGGGATCGCAGTGCCGTGTTCGGCGGCTGCGGCCACCGCACGGCGGATTATGCCGTGCGAGGCCAGCGGTCGTACGCCGTCCTGTACGGCGATCAATTCCGGATCGCGCTTCAGGGCTTTCAGCCCGTTTTTCACCGAATGGAACCGTTCGTCGCCTCCCGTCGTAACCGTGTGTGCCGCGATGTCGAAGCGTGCTGCGAAGTCCTTCCAGAAATCGGCGTGCTCCGCGGGCAGCACCACGACGATCTCCGCCCCGGGCAGCGCCCCGGCGAAATTGTTGATCGTATGGGCCAGGACGGGCAGGCCGCCCAGCATCATGAATTGCTTGGGACGCGAACCTCCCATGCGGGTTCCGCCCCCGCCTGCTACGATGATGACTCCTATCTGTTGTTCCATATCAGTTTTTTTCCGAATCCGAGCGTGTTGTCGGTGAATTTCATAAAGTCGGGCGCGATCGCCCACAGGGTCAGTTCTGCCAGTACGGCATAGGGAAACCGTTTGAGGTATGCCCGCCTCGCCGCCTCGTCGGCCCTTTCGGCTTTACCGCACAATTGTAGCCCCTGGACGCGTCCCACGACCTTCGTTTCGAGGACTACCGAGGCTGCGACACACGGGTTGCGAGCCATCTGCTGCGCGTGGCGTGTCGCCATGTCCGACGTGAAGATCAGCAAATTGCGTTCCGCATCGTAGCAGTAAAATGCGTTGCTGCAATAGGGCGCTCCCTCGCCGCTCGTCGCCAGCGTCAGCACATGGTGTTTTTTCAGAAACCGTACGATTCGCGCATCGACGCCGGCTTTGTGTTTGGCTTCCTGCGCCCCGGTGCTTTCCGCTGTATCCTCCGGATTTCCGGTTTTTTCCGGTATACCGGACTTTTTCCGGGGCGTTCCTGTCTGTTCCCCGGCTTTCCCGGGTGTCTTGTCCGTTTTCCGGATGGCTTCCGTCCTCGTCCTGCCCCCGGGCCTGTTATCGAACGGTTCCTGATCCCGGCTTTCCGGCATGTCGGCCGGCAGATGTCCCTTGCCTGTCGTTGCGGCCATTTTCCCCGTTATTTCGCTGCCTCCGGTGCTGCCGGTTGCGGGATGACGAGCGAATCGAGCTGCGTGATGCGCTCCCCGTCCTTCACCTCGCCGTTCAGTTCGGCCACGATACGGTCGCGCACGAATTCGAACGTCGCGCGGTTCTCGTTCGAGATCGGTTCGGCCGGTTCCTGGGGGATTTTCAGCGGATTGATCGGCGTGCCGTTTTTCCAGATGCGGTAGTCGAGGTGGGGGCCGGTCGAGGCGCCCGTCGAACCGACGTAGCCGATCAGCTGCCCCTGCGAAACGCGCGAGCCCTTCGAGATGCCCTTGGCATAGCCGCTCAGGTGCAGGTAACCCGTCATCAGGTTGCCGGCATGTTTGATTTTGAGCGTGTTGCCACCGCCGCCGCCCCAGCCCTTGAAGGTCACCACACCGTCGGCTACGGCATGTACGGGCGTGCCTTTCGGCGCCGCGTAATCGACGCCCGTATGCGGCCGGTATACCTTGTAGATCGGATGCTTGCGCGCATAGGTGAACTTCGAACTGATGCGTGTGTATTTCAGCGGCGCCTTGAGCATCTGCTTGCGCAGGCTTCCGCCGTCGTATTCCCAATACTGGATTTTGCCGCCCTGCCGGAAGGGGATGGCGTAGTACTCCTTGCCGCCCTGGCAGAATTTGGCGCCCCAAATGCGGCCGATGCCGGCCGAGATGCTGTCGTCGATGAAGCGCTCGTCATAGATCACCGTGAAATTGTCGCCCTTCTGGATGCCGAAGAAATCGACCGTCCACTGGTAAATGTCCTCCATTTCCGCGGCCAGCGCATAGGGCAGGTGCTCCTCCATGATCGCACCCCACAGCGACGAATTGATCGTGGCGCTCTTCTTGGTGCGGCGTACCGTGAATTCCTTTTCTCCCGTCTGGACGCTGACCGAATCCTCATGGAACCCGAACACCACGTATTGAGACATGTTGCGTTCGTAGACCAGGTAGTCCAGGTGGGGGGCATAGAGCGAATCCTCGTGGATGAAGACGGTGTATTTATGCCCGGCGCGGATGTTGCGCAGCGGGAAAATCTCTTTCGAGGCTTTGTCGAGCCTGTCGACCGTAAGGGCCGAAACGCCGTACCCGTTCAGGATTTTCCCCAGCGTTTCGCCGCTGCCCACCTCGCCCGTTTCGGTGCGGTAGTTGTCGGCGTTGATGCCGTAAACGATATTCTGCGGCGCGGCTTCTTCCTTTTCGGCCGCGGCCTGTTGCGTAGTTCTGTCGCACGCCCCTGCGGCTACGAGCAGCAGGGCGCATATCGGTAATTTAAAACTTCTCATAGACGCAAGCAAAGATATGAAAAAAACGCAGGAATCTCCAATTTTATTATTCCTTTGTCGGTCAGGCCCGAGATTTGCTTTTTTTGTTTTGTGTTCCGGAGATTTATTGCTACCTTTGAAAAATTGTATGGATAAACCGACCCGAAATGTTGAAATGCTTGCTTGCTCCTGCGGCTCTCCTCTATAAGGCGGGGGTGACTTTCCGTCACCGTCTCTTCGACTGGGGTATCCTCAAAAGCGAGAAGTTCGACATCCCGGTCATCTGTATCGGCAACATCACCGTCGGCGGTACGGGCAAAACCCCGATGGCCGAGATGGTGATCGCCTATATGTCGCAGATGCATCGCGTCGCCCTGCTGTCGCGCGGGTACGGCCGCCGTACCAAGGGGTATCTGGAGGTGAAGGCCGACTCCCATTACCGGGATGTGGGCGACGAGCCGCTGCAGATCAAACTCAAATTCCCCGATACGGTGGTGGCCGTGTGCGAGAAGCGTGCCGAAGGGATCCGCCGCATCCGCGCCGAGCACCCCGACGTCGACCTCGTCGTCATGGACGACGGGTTCCAGCACCGCTATGTAGAGCCGAAGGTGAACATCGTGATGATCGACGCCACGCGCCCCGTGCAGCACGACAGGATGCTGCCGCTCGGAACCCTGCGCGACCTGCCCGAAGAACTGCACCGCGCCCACTATTTCGTCGTTACGAAGTGCCCGGAGAAGATGGCGCCCATCGACCGGCGCATCCTGCGCAAGGTGCTGATACAGGTTGCCTACCAGCGGGTCTATTTCACCCGTTTCGAGAGTTTCATGCCGCAGCCGCTCTTCCCGGATGCCGCGCCCGGCGAACCGCTCCTGCAGGGGCAGCAGGTGATCGCGCTTTCAGGCATCGGGAGCCCCAAGCCGTTCCTCGCGGCGTTGCGCGGGAGCTACGGGGTGGTGGCCGAGATGACGCTCGACGACCATCATGTCTACAAGGTACGCGACCTGAACCGCCTGCGCGAATTGCTGGACAAGTTCCCCGGGGCGGTCATCGTGACCACGGAAAAGGATGCCGTAAAACTGACCAACCGCGCGAAGATCCCCGAAGAGATACAGCGCAGGATATACTATTTACCGATAAATATTTCATTCATAGAGGATTCGGCGACGGATTTTCTGCAAAAACTGGAAGAAGATGTTAGAGGAAATTAAAAAAACAGCGGCTTTTATCGACGTCGCCACGAGTTCTTTCGCCCCGGAGGTGGGCATCATCCTCGGCACCGGCCTGGGCGGTTTCGCCGATAAGATCGACACTGCATTCGCCATCGAATACAAAGATATCCCGGGTTTCCCCGTTTCGACCGTCGAGGGGCACAAGGGGCGTATGATCTTCGGTACGGTCGAGGGTCGCAAGGTCGTAGCCATGCAGGGGCGTTTCCACTACTACGAGGGCTACACGATGCAGCAGGTGACTTTCCCGGTGCGCGTCATGCAGCAGCTGGGCATCAAATACCTCTTCGTGTCGAACGCTTCGGGCGGGATCAACACCTCGTTCCGCGTGGGCGACCTGATGGTCATCACCGACCATATCAACCTGATGCCCAACCCGCTGATCGGCCGTAACATCGCCGAGTTGGGGCCCCGTTTCCCGGACATGCACAACTGTTACGACAAGGCGCTGATCGCCAAGGCCACGGCCATCGCCGAGGAGGAGAACATCAAACTCCAGTACGGCGTTTATGTCGGCGGCACGGGCCCGACGTTCGAAACGCAGGCCGAGTACCGTTATTTCAAGAATATCGGCGGCGATGCGGCCGGTATGTCGACCGTGCCCGAGGTGATCGTGGCGCGCCATATGTCGATCCCGGTCTTCGGCGTCTCGGTCATCACCAACTGCGGCCTTTCGGACGAGGTGGGTGACCACGAGGATGTGCAGCGGCAGGGTAAGAAGGCCGGCATCAAGATGGAAGTGCTCTTCAAACGTATGATAAAACAGCTGTAAGATATGGTAAACAAAGTGATTCTGGTGGGCAATGTGGGGATAGACCCCGAAGTCCGCACCACCGAGAGCGGCGTGAAGGTCGCCCGCATCCGCCTGGCCACGACCGAACGCTTGTTCGACCGTCAGGCCAACGAGGCCAAGGAGCATACCGAGTGGCACACGGTCACGCTGTGGCGCGGCCTTGCCGACGTGGTCGACAAATATGTCCGCAAGGGAACCCAGATCTATGTCGAGGGGCGCCTGCGCACCCGCGAGTGGATGGACAAGGATAATAACAAGCGTTATACGACCGAGATACTGGCCGATGTGATGAACCTGCTGGGACGCCGCAGCGACAACCCGGCCTCGGACGGAGCCCCTTCCGGGTATGGTTCGCAACAGCAAGCCCCGGCTTACGGACAACCTGCCCAGGGGGGAGCCCAGCAGCCGGCGGCGCAGCAACCCGCCGCGCCGGCCGTTCCGGCAGACGATCCCGACGACCTGCCGTTCTGATGCCGTGAGGTGCGGACGGCGGCATGGCGGGGAGGTGCGGAAAAAGCACGGGCGTCCCGGCGGTGCCGGTTGTCCTTTTCGAATGTTTTACGCCGCAGCGGGCACGTGTGAGGTGCTTCCGCTGCGGCGATTTTTTACCCGCAACCCGACCGGGGAAATATGGAACCGAGAATGAAGCCTTTTATCCTGAACCGTACCGATGAGCGGAACACCAAAAGCGTGGGCGGAATATTGCTCTATGCCGCGCTGTTCTTCATCGTGACGCGGATTGCCGCCATGCTGCTGCAAAAGTCCGGCGCGGCTCTGTACGAATGGGGCTGGGGGCTCGATGCCGCGGGGATGCTCGGTGCGCGTACGCCGGAATCGATGGTTTCCGAAATGGGATGGCGCGCCGTGCCGCACGTGCTACTGCTCGCACCGTTCGTCGAAGAGTGTGCTTTCCGGCTGGGGCTTTCGTTCCGGAGGTGGCATATAGCTGCGGGATTAGGGGCGTTGGCCTATTTTTTTGCCGATTGGATGCTGTTTTTTGCCGACGTGGCGAATGCCCGTTACTGGGCGCTTCCGGTCTGGATTGCCGTTGCAGCGGTGGTTTACGGGTTTACGACGGACGGGTTCTGGTTGTCGAAACGGGATCGGTGGCTGCGCCCGGCGATGTGGGCTTCGACGGTGGTTTTTGCCTCTGTACATCTGCTTTCCGCTTCGGCGCTTACCTGGGGCCTGCTGCCCTATGCGCTATTGTATGTGCTGGGGCTTTTTTTCTCCGGGTGCGTCTTTGTCTATCTGCGCGTGAATCTCGGCTTTGGATGGGCATTGGGCGCGCACATGCTTTGCAACCTGCCTCCCGCGTTATTCCTGCTGGGCGCACTCTGCGACTGACGGACGAATATATTACTATTAAGCCGCGCTCCTTTTTCGGGGGCGCGGCTTTTGCGGTGTGAACAGGGTTATCCTTTTGTCCTGACAGCCATGCGCTCCCACAACCACTCGGGGATCAGCTTCCAGAAAAATACCAGAACGGCATAGCGGCGGTCGATGACCACCCTGCGGCGCCGGCGTTTCAATACCCGCATGATGCGTGCGGCAACCTTTCCGGTTTCCATCAGCATCGGGTAGTGCCCGTCGCCTGCCAGCAACGGGGTGGCGACGAAACCCGGGCGGATGTCCGTGAAGCGGATGCCGAGTTTCTCCATATGCGCGAGCTGCGCCAGCGCGTCGATATAGGTGTTCTGCATGCGCTTGGTAGCCGAGTAGGCCGGGGCGCTGCCGAGCCCCTTCGTGCCTGCGATCGAACTGATGACGGCCAGGTGCCCGCCTCCGTTGGCCCGGAAATAGCCGAAAGCCGCCGTAACCATGCGCACGAACCCTTCGCCGTTGGTGCGCAGGGTGTCGAGTTCGATCTCCGGCAGCAGGCCGGTGTTCCGCTTGCCGATGCCCGAGCAATGCAGGTAGATGTCCATGCCGCCCAGCTTGTCGATCAGGCGGGCGAGCTGTCCGGGTGCGTCGTCGTGCGTGATGTCCAGCGGTTCGGTCTCAACCTGTTCGGGAGCTGTGGCGCGGAGCGCTTCGAGCGCCTCTTCACGCCTTCCTGCTGCGCCTACGCGCCATCCTTCGCGGATGCACAGCGTCGCCACTTCGAGCCCTATGCCCGATGTGGCGCCTATGATGACGATACGTTTCATACCGGTCGGTTTTTGATGATTCACCTCTTAAAGATAAGGGCTTTATTCGGGAAATGCAAATAACTTACCGATACGCATCCGGGAAAGGAGGAAGTAAAAAAAGAGCCGGTTCACGGCTCTTTTTCCTGTCGTTTTCCCTTTTTTCTCTTTTCGGGCGCCTCCTTATGCGTGCGGGGTTCAGCAAGCAACAGCCGTTTTTCCGTGTCGGACAGGCATGAGGAGGCACGTCGCAGCAGGAAATGCGTGGTTTGGTGCTCATTCCCCGAGACGTAAGCCTGTACGAATTCCCAACCCCGGCTGACCATGTAGTTGAGTGCCTCGACGACCGACCCGAAGACCAGTTTGTGCCCCTCGGCGTCCGTCAGCCAGTTGTATGCCCATGCTTCGGTCTTTTGCCCGAAGTCGAAAAGCACGCCGTCGCCCCGGTAGGAGGGCAGGTGGTTGCCGATGATTTCGCAGTAGAGATAGGCCGGTATCGCGGCCTCGATGCTTGCAGGGTGCAGGGCCGAAGGCTCCTGTCCCCGCGAGGTGACGGGCCCGCCGGATATGCAGAGCAGGGCGGTGAGCAACAGGGGTATCCGTTTCACAGGCCGGATGTCAACGTTCGTCGATTTCGCGCTGTACGCATTCGATGCCGACCTTGCGCAGCAGGTCGAGCCCCTCTTCAGAGCGGTATTCCTCGCAGTAAACCACCCGCTTGATACCGGCCTGGATGATGAGTTTCGAACATTCGATGCAGGGCGCTGCGGTGATGTAGAGCGTCGAGCCGTCGCAGTTATTGGCGCTTTTGGCGACCTTCGTGATGGCGTTCGCTTCGGCATGGAGTACATAGGGCTTGGTCTTGCCGGTCTCGTCCTCGCAGACATTCTCGAAGCCCGAGGGCGTGCCGTTGTAACCGTCGGAAATGATCATCTTGTCCTTGACGATCAGCGCCCCGACCTTGCGTCGTACGCAGTACGAATTTTCAGCCCAGATGCGGGCCATGCGCAGGTAACGCATGTCCAGCTGGCGTTGTTTTTCCTCGTTGTAACCCATAATCCGTTGTCCTCCTCCGTGCGGGAGGCTTATTGCATGTCGATGAATACCTTTTTGACGGCTTCGAGATACCCGTACCTGAATACGTTGCAGGGCATCAGGTAGCTGGTCTCCGTCCATTCGTTCCAGCTGTTGACCGTAATCAGCGGTGCCCGGTCGGGATGTGCGTCGATGTACTCACGCGCCATGCGGAGCCCCTTGGCGAAATTTTCCGGCGTGTTGTTCTTCACGACGGCGCTGTGCCCCGTGCGGGGGCTGTTGTCCCAGCCGACGCTGATATGCGGGTAGTAGGTGAAATCGTACGTGGCGTCGATCCTCGCCCATTCGTCGCGCACCTGCTCCAGGATGGCCAGGTAGTCCTGGTCGACGTTGGCGAAATGCGCGAACTGGTAGTGCGTGGTGCCGGTGAATCCCAGCGTGCCGATGAAATCGTTTGCCGGGTTTTCCGTTTTGCCGCCATCGAACCCGCTGTAGTTGAGATTGATCGACCACATGGCAAACTGGAGTTCCAGCCCCGGGAACCCGGCTTTCTTCACCTCCTTCTTGAACCATTTCAGGGCATCGGCCGTCTGCTCCACGCCGCCCAGTCCCGCGATCAGTTGCGGCAGGTCGTAGACCATGAAGACCGGCTTGCCGTCGATCTTGTAGTATTGCGGGTGTTTGAAATACTTTTCGATGTTCCGCCGGCATATCTTTTCGAACTCCTCGCGGTCGACCTTTCCCGTCCAGATCACATTCTGCTCGTGTACCCGCGCCAGGCGCGTATCCCAGTGGTTGAGTACGTCGTGGTTGGCCCACATGAGGTAAAACCGCATTTTGTCCACGTTGCCGGCCTTCAGGAACCCGTTGTCGAGCGTGGTCTCCATGAAAGGCCGTCCGTCGTACCAGTACCAGTCGAAAATAAAGACGTTCACCCCGTGACGGGTCGCCTGCTCGATCTCCATCGACATCACTGCCGGATCGGCTTCATTGACATAGCCCCACAGCGGTTTGCGATCCCAGTAGTGCCCCGGATTGCGTTGCTGCATGGTCATGACGGTTTCCCATTCCCCGATCCCCATCGGCCAGAAAGGCCGCAGGCGCGGGTCGTCCGACGCATAGGCGGGGTAGACATAGGCCGCCACGTCGTATTGCTTCGGGGCTTTGCCTTGTTGCTGCGCAGCTGCGCGGCCCGCCCCGCAGGCAAGGCAGAATGCCGCGGCCGTTATGCTGTATTTTACCAGGGTTTTCACCGTACGGAAGAACTTGTTTGCAGGTGGTTAAATTCGGTTAAATTCCTTTTCCGTGGCACTGCTTGTATTTCTTGCCGCTTCCGCAGGGGCACGGGTCGTTGCGGCCGACCTTCTTCTCGACATGCACGGGCATCGGTTTCTGTTTGTCCTGCTGCCCGGCCTGAGCCGCAGCCTGCATGCGCGAGGCCTGCAACTTGTTGACGTCGACTTTGGCACGCTCCTGACGCTCCCGCTGTACGGCCTCGGCGTTCTGGTCGCGCACCGGGATGTAGGCTTTGTTGAGGATGGCCAGCACGTCGCGGTTGACCTTGACGATCATCTTCGAGAACAGCCCGAACGATTCGAACTTGTAGATCAGCAGCGGGTCTTTCTGCTCGTAGGTGGCATTCTGCACGCTTTGGCGCAGGTCGTCCATCTCGCGCAGGTGCTCGCGCCAAGCGTCGTCGATCGAGGTGAACATCACCACCTTCGAGAATACCCTGAAGATCTCCGCCCCGTCCGAATTCTTGCATTTCAGCAGGTTTACCGGGACGTTGTAACCCAGGTGGCCGTCGGTGATCGGGAAATAGATGTTCGAATCCAGCTGGTCTTTTCGATCCTCGTAGATGCGCTCCATCACGGGGCGTACCGTGTCGGCCACGGATTTCGCGCGGCGTGCATAGGCATCCTTGAGGTCTTTTACGATCAGTTCGGCCAGTTCGGCAGGTTTTGCGGAGCCGTAGGTCGCCTCGTCGAACGAGGGCTCGATGGCGACTTCGCGGATCAGCTCGAACCGGAAATCCTCGAATTCGATGCCGCGGTTGACCTCCACGAAGTTGTCTGCGTAGTCGTACATGATGTTATTCAGGTCGATTTCGATCCGCTCGCCGTAGAGCGCGTGGCGGCGGCGCGTGTAGATCACCTCGCGCTGCGAGTTCATCACGTCGTCGTATTCCAGCAGGCGTTTGCGGATGCCGAAGTTGTTCTCCTCGACCTTCTTCTGGGCGCGCTCGATGGCTCGCGTCATCATGCCGGCCTGAATCACCTCGCCCTCTTTCAGCCCCATGCGGTCCATCATCGAGGCGATGCGGCCCGACCCGAACAGGCGCATCAGGTCGTCTTCGAGCGATACGAAGAACTGCGACGATCCGGGGTCGCCCTGACGTCCGGCACGTCCGCGCAGCTGGCGGTCGACGCGGCGGCTTTCGTGGCGTTCGGTGCCGATGATCGCAAGACCTCCGGCTGCCTTGACCTCGGGCGTCAGCTTGATGTCGGTACCGCGGCCGGCCATGTTGGTGGCGATGGTCACCTGTCCCGAGCGGCCCGCCTCGGCCACGACCTGCGCCTCCAGCTGGTGTTGCTTGGCATTGAGGACGTTATGCTTGATGCCGCGGAGCTTGAGCATACGGCTCAGCAACTCCGAAATCTCGACCGAGGTAGTACCCACCAGTACGGGGCGTCCCGCCTCGACCAGCTTCACGATCTCCTCGATCACGGCGTTGTATTTCTCACGCTTGGTCTTGTAAATCAAATCCTGGCGGTCGTCGCGGATCACCGGGCGGTTCGTCGGGATCACCACGACGTCGAGTTTATAGATGCTCCAGAACTCCGAAGCCTCGGTTTCGGCCGTACCGGTCATACCGGCCAGCTTGTGGTACATGCGGAAATAGTTCTGCAGCGTGATCGTTGCGAAGGTCTGCGTCGCAGCCTCGACCTTCACGTGCTCCTTGGCCTCGATGGCCTGGTGCAGGCCGTCCGAATAGCGGCGCCCGTCGAGGATACGCCCCGTCTGTTCGTCGACGATCTTCACCTTGTTGTCCATCACCACGTATTCGACGTCTTTCTCGAACATGGCGTAGGCTTTCAGCAACTGGTGGATCGTGTGCACGCGCTCCGACTTGATCGAATAGTCGTTGACCACCTGGTCGCGCTTCTGCGCACGCTCCTCGTCCGAGAGGTTGCTCTTTTCCAGCTCGGCCACCTCGGCGCCGATGTCGGGCAGCACGAAGAACCCGTCCTCGTTGAAATATTTCGACAGCACCTCGTGTCCCTTGTCGGTCAGTTCCACCGAGTTGAGTTTTTCGTCGATGACGAAGAACAGGTCGTCGGTGATTTCCGGCATGCGGCGGTTGTTGTCCTGCATGTAGGTGTTCTCGGTCTTCTGCATCAGCGCCTTGACGCCCGTTTCCGAGAGGTATTTGATCAGCGGCTTGTACTTGGGCAGGCCCTTGTGGGCACGGTAGAGCTTCACGCCGCCCTCGTCGTTCTTGCCCTCCGAGATAAGCCGGCGTGCCTCGGCCAGCAGGCCCGTCACGAGGTTTTTCTGCAGGTTGTAGAGATGGTCGATGGCCGGGCAGTACTGCTCGAAGAGCTGGTCGTCGCCTTTGGGTACCGGGCCGGAGATGATGAGCGGCGTACGGGCGTCGTCGATCAGCACCGAGTCGACCTCGTCGACGATGGCGAAGTGGTGCTTGCGCTGCACCAGGTCGGCCGGCGACGAGGCCATGTTGTCACGCAGGTAGTCGAAGCCGTATTCGTTGTTCGTACCGAAGGTGATGTCGGCCATGTATGCCTTGCGGCGGGCGTCGGAGTTGGGCTGCGTGTCGTCGATGCAGGCTACCGAAAGCCCGTGGAACTGGTACATCGGGCCCATCCACTCCGAGTCTCGCTTGGCCAGGTAGTTGTTCACCGTGACCAGGTGCACGCCCTTCTTGGCCAGCGCGTTGAGGAATACGGGGAGCGTCGCTACGAGTGTCTTTCCTTCACCCGTCGCCATCTCGGCGATCTTGCCCTTGTGGAGCACCACGCCGCCGAACAGCTGTACGTCGTAATGGATCATGTCCCATTTCAGGTCGTTTCCGCCCGCCATCCAGTGGTTGGCATAGACGGCCTTGTCGCCCTCGATACGGACGAAGTCCTTCTCTGCGGCCAGATCCCGGTCGAAATCGTTGGCCGTGACGACCACCTCGTCGTTCTGTGCGAAGCGGCGTGCCGTATCCTTCATGATGGCGAAGGCTTCGGGCAGTATCTCGTCGAGCTTCTCCTCGATCTTCTCGTCGATGCGTTTGGTCGTCTCGTCGATCTCCTTCGAGATACGCTCCTTCTCCTCCAGCGAGGTTTCGGGCAGTTCAAGCTTGGCCTTCAGTTCCACGATGTCGGCCTCGTCCCGGGCGATGAAATCGGCGATCTGCTTCTTCAGCGCCTCGCTCCGGGCGCGCAGCTCGTCGTTCGAAAGGGCTTCTATCGAAGGGTATACCGCCTTGATCTTCTCGAGGTAAGGCTCGATCTGCTTGCGGTCTTTGTCGGCTTTCGAGCCGAAGAAAAGTTTGATTAAACTTGCAACTATTTCCATATGTGATTTCAGTTATTTCGGGGTTGTGTCCGTAAATCTTACAAAAGTAATGATTTCTTTCAAAACCACAAAATATTGCGGGGAGGAGTCCCCGTTTGCCGCAAAAAAATATATTTGCCCGTAAATTCCTGATTTCCCTGCAAAACCCTTATATTGTGTTAACAATTTGCGTTAACCCCACTAATCTGTCGTTCATGGAGCCTAAACTTCTTCCGGCCCGGTATTCCCTGGCAATCCTCTTCCTCGCCTGTGCGTTTTGTTGTCATGCCCAGTCCCGGGTCATCGAGGTGCATCTCGAAAAACAGAAACCGGCCGTAAAGTCAACCATATGGGCATTCCCGCTTGAGGACGATACCGTACCTTTGGCCGAACTCCGTCCCCGGGCGACCGGATTGCCTGACGAGTGGAAGGCTTATTCCGTGACGGACGACTTCCCGCAGGCTCTCTATCAGGGTTTTTGTGCCGGGAAGGTCGATGAGCAGACCTGCATGCGGAAATTCGAGGCATGGCAGCGGGATACGACGGATTATTCTCCGTACCCCGTGCGGATATTTCTGATGGTTGCATTCGGCCGCGACGGTTCGGGGGTGGAACATGTGATGTTCGATACCGACGGCGACTACGATTTTTCGGACGAAACCGATTACCGGCTTGGGGAGCAGCCTCCGCTGGTAAGGATGGCCTACGAACGCGTCGTAAACAAGAAAATCGTGCCGGATATAACCTGGGTGGAGCTTTCGGATCGGTTCGGGGAGCGTAACCTGTTGATGTGGGAGACGACGCAAGGCCGGTTCTCGCTCGACGGTGTGGAGTACGCATGTACGATCGTGCCTGAGGGTTCGTACGACCGGCATTTATGCACAATTAAGATCGCGACCCGGAACGGAAGTGCGGAGTATGACTTGAAAGAATATGCCCGTTTGGGTGATGCGTGGTACCTGCTCGACAGCCTGGCGCCCGACGGACGTTACCTGCGTCTGGAGTGCGTTCCCGATGCCGAAGGCCGGGAAGCCATGCAGGTAGGCTTCCGGCCCTATGCTTTCACGGCCGTCGATATGGCGGGCCGGACGGTGCATTTCCCCGGTGATTTCGCCGGAAAGTATGTACTGCTGGATTTTTGGGCGTTGTCGTGCGGCCCCTGTGTGTATGAAATCCGTAATTATTACCCGGATATTTATGCCCGTTTCAGGAATTGCGGATTCGAGATCGTCGGCGTCGCGGACAATACCGCAGCCGAATTGCGCGGCTTTATGGATAAGTATGCGATGCCGTGGACGGTGATCGCCGACCGTGATAACGGGAAGGTGCGGCGAAACCCTTACGGGATTACTTTTTTCCCGACGCTGTTGCTTCTCGGCCCCGACGGGCGCATTCTCGAAAAAGGCTGGAATTTGCGGGGCGCGGAGCTGGAAAACGTCCTGCGCCGCTATATGCCCGACGCACCCCGGGCGGCGAACGAATGATTCCGGATGATAATTGGCGCGACCGCCTATTTCCGCTTTTTGTGTAACTTATAGTAGAGAACGTACAGGCCCGGCAGGCGGTTTATCAGGAAATGCCGGAAATCCCGGCGGCGGAATTCGAGCGGCATGATGCCTTGCCGGCGGGCTTCCCGGAGCATTTCGCGGGCGTTGCCGAGTTGCCTCACCACGGTCTGTTTGCATGCCAGGCTCATGGTCTTGCCCACATGCAGGCGCATCAGACGGGCGCCTGAGGGGTCTTCCGCCCCGATGCGGGAGGCGAAACAGGTCAGGCTTTTCATTGCGCGTACGAGGTCTAAGCGACTTTGTGGCTTGTAATTGCCCATGAACGAGTCGCTGCGTTGCAGGTAGTTGTAAACCCGGACGGGGAGGTATTGGATCCGCCGTGCGTAATACAATGCGCGGGGTGTGAACTCTTCGTCCTCATGCCAGATCGGGGTCATCCGCAGCGAGTTGGCGTCGAGCATCTCCCGCGAGTAGAGGTAGGCGTATACCATCGGCAGGAACCGGTCGCGTTGCAGGAAATCGACTCCGCGCTGCACGTCGGAGCCGTTGCCTGCGGAAATCCCGTCGCTCCAGAGTGGGACGTCGTTGCCGTTTTCGTCGATTCCCGCTATTTCGAAGCACAACATGTCGAGCCCTCCGCACTCCATGGTTTCCACCAGGCGCCCGAGGACATTCGGTTCGAGGTAATCGTCTGCGTCGAGATACATGACGTACCTGCCCGCGGCGCGGTCGGTGCCGTAGTTGCGCGTGCGGCTCAGCCCCTCGTTGGGTTTGGTATATACATGTACGTTGGGGTGCCCCTGCGCCGCCTTTTCGGCAGCTGCGAGCGACCCGTCCGTCGACCCGTCGTCGATGACCAGAATTTCGTACTCCTCGGGAGATAAATCCTGCGCAAGGGCCGAGGCAATACATTTCCCGATCAGTTTTTCGAGGTTGTACAACGGGATTATGATGCTGACTTTTTTCATATCACCGGAGTTCGAGCCACAGCAGGCGTTTCCTGATTTTTACGGTCCACGAGGGATAGAAACATTTGCAGGCGAGCTTGTAACGGTAAACCAGCCGTTTGCGCAGCAGTTTCGGATCGTAGGCCCTGCGTTCGGAGTTTGCGCGGTAGAGTCGTTTGAGCAGGCCGCGGTAGGTCGTAAGTTCGTCGCGCCGCAGTGTCCCGACCCGGAGGTTCATCTGCGTGTATATCCGCGATTCCTCGTCGGTGAGCGTCATGCCGAGGGTTGTGCGCAGCAGATCCCGCTGGATAGCTTGCGCGCTGAGGGTTTGCCGGTCTAACTGGCTGGTCGAAAGTTGGTTTTCCCACCTGCGGTAGAACGAGAGGTGTTCCGGGATGTTGGCCATGCGCATGTGCCCGGAAAGTTCCGCCCAGAACAGGTAGTCTTCCGCCATGGTCGCCCGGAACCGGACGCCCGAGCGCAGGAAGGCCCCGCGGCGCATCATGACCCCCGACATTGCGAACGGGCAGCCGAAAAGCATCTGGATCCGGATTCCTTCGTGCGTGGTGGGATCCTGGATCTTCTGTTCCCGGGCATCGTCCGGCCCGAACATCGTATAGTAACTGCCGCACAGGTCGATCTGCGGGTGCTGTCCGAAGAATGCTGTCTGGCGGGCGAAACGTTCCGGCGAACAGCGGTCGTCGGCATCCATGAACGTAATGAAACTCCCGCGCGCTGTCTCCAGCCCCCGGTTGCGGGTATAGGCGGCGCCGTGGTTCGCGTCGTTGCGCATCAGGACGATCCGTGCGTCCTGCGCGGCATAACGGCTTGCGATGTCGTACGAGGAGTCCGTCGAGGCGTCGTCGATAACGATCAGCTCGAAATCCCCGACGGTTTGTCCGAGGATGTTGCCGATGCTTTCGCCGACGAATCGCTCTGCGTTGTAGAGCGGCATGATGACGCTTATGAGGGGGGATTGCTTTTCCATCGTTGCCTGTTATTCGGTTGAACTTATGCTTTGCAGGATGCGCCGTCCGACGGGGCATTCCGTACAGCGTTTTGCAGGACAGTATTCCGTGGCGAGTTGCAGCAGCGCCTGCGATTCGAACGCGTTGCGGATCATAACGCCCGTGTTGCGCCAGTTGCGCATGTAACGGTTGTCCTCGGCTGGCAGGCGTTCGAGCAGCGTGAGGGCGCTGTCGCGCAGTGTTTCGCGCCCGGTGACGCTGCCGTAGGCGAATTGCAGGACGGAAACGAGGTTGATGCCGATGATATTGGCCTTGAACGCGCCCAGCCGCTTGGGGTGTTCGTCGCTTGCGATCCCCGGGATGTGGTGCGTGCGCCAGTAGTCCGACGCTTCGATGCAGAACAGCCGCCGGATGTCCTCTTCCGTGCGGCATGACATGGCGCGTTCCATTACGAATTCGTCCTGTATGAAGAACTCGGCCGCCTGTGCCAGACGCAGTACGGGATGGTTGGCGGGGCGTATCTCGTCCAGTTCCCAGACCCCGGCATCGAGCGGTTCGATGTCGTATTTGGCCGCCAGGTATTCGAAGTCGCGCGCCAGGTCGAGCGTGTACGCGTCGTGCGGATAGAGCGTCAGCAGCCCCGAAGCCCCGAAGAACATGGCTTCGACGGCCCGCGGCGCCAGCCGTTCGCGCAGGACGACCTTGTAGGGGACGCGGCGTGCCAGCGAGAGGTATGCCTCCTGGTTCCGACGGTCGCCCAGCGTGCGGAAATAGAGCAGGTAGAAGGTCTGGTTCCAGTTCTCGGAAGCCTCTTCCCGCAGGGCGTCGACCATGCGCATCTTGCGTTCCAACCGGCTGAAGAGCAGTGCCGTGCATATTTCGCTGCGCTGGAGGGAGCTCAGCCCGGCGAGGTACCCGCCGCAGGCGTACGTCCCTGCCCCGGCCTGCAGCCGGTTCAGCATCCGATGCTCCTGCTCCGCGCCCATGTCAGAACATGTTGAGTTCGAGCAGCGCCTCCTCCGACATCATGCTCTTGTCCCATACGGGGTCGAACGTGAGGATGACATTCACCGCCTTTACGCCGTCGACCTTGGCAACCTGCTGGTTGACATCCTCCACGAGCATGTCGGCCATGGGGCAGTTGGGCGCCGTGAGGGTCATGCGGATGTTCGCCACGCCGTCGGGCGTGTAGTCTATTTCGTAGATCAGTCCCAGGTCGTAGATGTTGACCGGGATTTCGGGATCGTATATATTCTTGAGCGTAAGGACTATGTCCTTCTCTACCTTCAGTATGTCTTCGGGTGTCATGGCTGTCTGTTATTTTTCGCTTTTGCTTGCGAACGCGAGCGCATAGAGCCGCATCTGTTTGACCATCGACAGCAGGCCGTTCGAGCGCGTGGGCGAGAGGTTGGCGCTCAGGCCGATGGCGTCGATGAAATAGAGGTCGGTGTCGAGGATCTCCTGCGGCGTGCGCCCGTTCAGCACGCGTATCAATAACGCGATGATTCCCTTGGTTATTATGGCGTCGCTGTCGGCGGCATAGTAGACCTTGCCGTCCTCCAGACGTGCGTCTACCCACACGCGCGACTGGCAGCCGTCGATCAGGTATTGTTCCGTGCGGTGCTCGGCTGCGATGGCCGGGAGCGAGTCGCTCAGGCCGATGAGGTAGTCGTATTTGTCGAGCCAGTCGTCGAATACCGAGAACTCCCCGATGATCTCCTCCTGTATCTTGTCCATATCTTTTGCTTTAAAACCTTACAAATCTATTATTTCCGGCAGTACTTCGCCTTCCGATGCCGCAGGCTCGGTGATCTCCAGCATACGTGCCACGGTCGGAGCCACGGCTGTCATGTCCACGCGGCGCTTTATGCGCTGCGGCCCGACGCCGACGCCGTAGAATACCAGCGGCACCTGCGTGTCGTAGCCGTACATCGACCCCGACGACGACCAGCAGCGCTCCTGTTCCTCGATCCAGCCGGGCATCAGGTTCAGGATGACGTCGCCCGAACGGCGGGGGTAGAAGCTGTTCTGCATCTTGCGGGCATAGCCGCTCCCGAAGTAGCTCGTACGCATGGCCGTCGCCGAGAGGGCGTGCGATACGCCCCGGAACTGCATGGCGAAGATCGCCACCTCGTTCTGTACCTCGGCCAGGTCGAGCCCCCGCTCGTAGATCAGGTTGTGGTTCAGGTAGACGCATTTGTCCTCGTACTCCAGCACCCAATCGCCCATGCCGTAGCGGACGTTGAGGAAGCCGTTGACGATCACCTCGAACTGGCGGGTGTTGAACCGGTCGCTCTCTTCGTGCCCCGTGTCGAAAGAAGGGCTGGTGCCGTGGTCGGAGGTGAAGACGACGAGCACCTCGCCGTTTCTGACCTGGGCGAAGACGAAGGTCAGGAAATCGGCCAGGTCGCGATCCAGGCGGTAGTACATGTCCTCGACCTCGACCGACTCGGGGCCGTAGGCCTCGCTGATGCGGCGCGGCGTGTCGAGGCAGATGTTCAGCAGGTCGGGCGTCGCGTCGTCGCCGAGTTTGAACTGGGCGATGGCCTGCTTGGCAAAGCCCAGCACGGCGGTGTTGCCCGCCGGGGTGTAGAGCATTTTGTCGTAGTCCGACGTGAGTTTCAGGCGCCCTTCGCCCGGCTCGTCTTTGTCTTTCCTGCTTTTGCCCGTGAGAACGATGTCCCAGTTGCGGGTGTTGAGGTAGCGTCCCTTTTCGTAGAGCGTGCGCCACTCGGGGGCGATGTACGAGAGGTTGTAGCGTTCGCGGTTGCTGCGGGCGACCCATTCGGGTACTTCGGGGGCGTAATAGGGCGACGTTTCCCAGCCGCAGCGCGCCGAATCGAGCCAGAAGGCTTCGCCGCCGTGCCCGGCCATGATGACCGCCGACATCGCCTCGGTGGCAACCGAGACGGCTTTGGCTCCGGGCTCGTGTTGCAGGAGCGCCTCGGCGAGCGTCGGGGCTATCAGGTTGTAGGGCCCCGGGCCCTTGCGCCCGGCGATCAGTTCCACGGCGTCGTTTTCGACGTAGTCGCGCCAGCGGGCGCCGATTACGCCGTGCGTCGAAGGCATGGCGCCCGTGGTGAGCGTGGCGAGCGATACGGGCGTCGTGGTCTGCTGGTAGTCGTAGCGGCTGTCGGCGAAGACCGTGCCCCCGTCCAGCAGGCGCCTGAGCCCGCCTTCGCCGTAGTTGTCGGCATACCGGCCGAGGTCTTCGGTGCGCATCGAGCCTACGACGATGTTGACGACCAGGCGGGGGCGTGCCGCCGCGGCTTCGAATGCCGCCAGGGCGGCTATGGCAAGTAAAATGATCCTGTGCTTCATTGCGTGTGTGTGATTGGCCGCAAATTTACGAATTTATTTCGATACATCTGCGGAAATATTCCTCCTCGGCCTGAAAATCGACCTGCGGCAGTGCCGCGATCTCGCCTATCCTGCGGCGGCAGAACTCCCGGTAGGCTTCGCTGCGGGGGTTGCGGGGACGGTGCGCCGCCGCGACGACGATGTGCCGCACGTCGGGGAGCAGGCGTCGTGCCTCGTCCGAGAGCACTGCGGGGATGAATTTTTCCCAGACGTATTGTATGGCCTGCGCCGAGGGGTGCACCAGGTCGTCGGCGTAGAAACGGTAGTCGCGCAGGTCGTCGTTGAGCACTTCGTAGGCCGGGAAGTAGTGGACGGCGGCGTGCGCCGCGGCCAGCTCTTCGGCCGCCAGGCGGAGCGTGGCCTTGCTTACGGAGTTGCCCTCCAGTCCGTCGCCGAGGTGCCGTACGGGGCTGACCGTGAGGATGACCTCTTTCCCGGCGAGCGGCCCGGCGAGCAGGGCTGAAAATGTCCCGGTGATCTCTGCGACGCCCAGCCTGCGCCGTACGAATTCGGTCGCGGGCTGCCGGTGGCAGTTGGCTACCACCTGCCCGTTGTGTTCGTAGACCCATGCCGTGCCCAGGGTCAGCAATACCCGGTCGGCACGGCGCAGGGCTTCGGCGCCTGCCTTGCGGGCGGCGTTCATCGCAGCCAGCGCCTCGTCGGGCGACGCGGCCGAGAGAGAGCCGTGGAACCCGTAGTGGAACCACAGTTCGCCGTCGAAGTCCAGCTCGGAATGCTGTACGGGCGCCTCGTCCGCATAGCTGCGCAGCGCGGCGGCGATGGAGAGGGGGTTGAACAGGATGCCCGTGGGGTTTGTGACGATGCGGAACCGGGCTTCGGCGAGCCGTCCCGCGATGTGTTCGGCGAAGCAGGAACCGAGGGCCAGGATGCGGTTCCCGTATCCGATTTTCACCCCGAGGGGCGCAATGTCGATTTCGGTGCGGAATTTCATAGGGCAAAAGTACAAATTTTATATCTTTGCCGTATGATCCTGCATGCAAACTGCAAAATAAATCTGGGGCTGGATGTCCTGCGCCGCCGTGAGGACGGCTACCACGAGTTGTCGACCGTGATGTTCCCCGTGCGGGGACTGTACGACGTGGTCGGGGTGACGCGTACGGCCGTGCCCGGCGTGCGGTTCCTCTCCGAAGGGCTGGCGGTGGATTGCGCCCCCGGGGAGAACATCTGCGTCAAGGCATTCCAGCTGATGCGGGAGCGCTACGGCGTGGACGGCGTGGAGATACGCCTCGACAAACGGGTGCCTTTCGGTGCCGGGCTCGGGGGCGGTTCGTCCGACGGCACCGCCGTACTGCTGGCGCTCGACGGGCTTTTCGGCCTGCGGCTTGCCGAGGCGGAGCTGGTCGCCCTTGCCGCCGAGCTGGGTAGCGACACGGCCTTTTTCGTGCGCAACACCCCGCAGCTTTGCACCGGGAGGGGCGAGATCATGGAGCCTTACCCGCTCTGTCTGGCGGGAATGACGCTCGTTGTCGTGAAACCCGACGTGGGCGTTTCGACGCGCGAGGCTTACGCAGGGGTTCGTCCGCATGTGCCCGAAATACCCCTCGCGGAGCGCTTGCGGCGGCCTGTGGCGGAGTGGCAGGGTTTGGTGACCAACGATTTCGAACCGCATATCTTCGCGGCGCATCCTGCCATCCGCGAAGCCCGTGACAGCCTGCTTGCGGCCGGAGCGGTCTATGCCTCGATGTCGGGCAGCGGCTCGGCCGTGTTCGGACTTTTTGTCGGGGCCGATGCCGGACGGCTGCGCCCGCGGTTCCCCTATGTTTTCGCTTTATAGCGCCGCTTGTCAGAATAATTCGTCGAAGATCGCCATCCCGACCACGGTCGCTACCAGCGTCGATACGATGCATACGGTGGTAATCGCCATGCAGAGAATATACCTGACGGACGCCCCGGCCCAGCTTATGCGGAACAGGTTGCGCAGGATGACGATGTTGTAGACCGAAAGCGTGACCATGGCGATACGCGACAGGATGTTCGCGGTCAGGCCGTCCGGGGGGAGTGCGCACACCTGTGCCAGGATGGTGCCGCCGGAAAGCAGTATGGTGTGCAGCGAAGCCAGGTAAAGCCCGATGTAGAAATACTCCATATAGCGCAGCGACGAGCATTTGCGGAAAATCCATTTGCAGGCCAGGGCCATGTAGGGAACCTTCAGCATGGCAAGCAGCTCGAGGTGGTTGTTGAAGTAGTAATCCAGGAATTCGCTTATGTGCTGCGATATGGGATCGTCGTCTTCGGTCGAAAAGGAAAAATCCAGCAGTTTGACCTGGAACCAGTTCAGCAGCAGCAGGCAGATCGTGCAGACGAGCATCAGCAGCGTGAGCGGCGGGACGTATTTGCACTGCTTGCCGGCCAGGTATTCCCTGACGGTGGTCGTGGGGCGGATCAAAATGCTCCACAGGGTGCGCAGGATGCCGTAACGCACGACGGCGTCCTTCTCGCTGAAAATGCTGTCGCCGATAAAGATCGATACGGCCTCGTCGTAGAGCGACCGCCAGGTGATCCGTGTCGAGCCGTATTCCTGCCCGCAGCGGGGGCAGTATCGGCCGTCTACCTGTGTGCCGCAGTTAAGGCAGGTGCGGGACGTTTCGGGTGAATTCATCTCTTGCGTGTCTGTCCGCCCTTGCCCGGTACGCACAGGCAAAAGCGGTATAAATTATATTTTCGGAATCGGCCACATACCCCGAACGACGGGCGGCGCCTTTATTGCCTTTCGGGTTGTCCCGCCGCCGGGGCAGTTGCGTTTTCCTCTTCATCGGGCGTGGCGTCCGCTTCGCCTTTGCGATCCTCCGAGTCGGCCGAAAGCGCATCCATGAACCCGTCCAGGATGTCGTTCAGCGCGCCTTCTCCCGGCTGCGCCCCTTCGACCTGTTCTGTCCTGGCATCCCCGTTGCGGATATTGAGCTCCTCCTTGAACTTTTCGGGGGCGACCAGATAATAGATGCCCAGCGACAGCGTCAACAGGCCCAGGGCTGCGAAAAAGGCATAGACATATTGCAACATGTCGACCAGCAGCGTGCGCAGGACGGCGCCTTTCTTCTTCAGTCCGAACAGTTTCCAGAATACGAATCCCGTATAGATGAAAACGGGCAGCATCTGCATGTAGAAGGAACTGTACCACGGGATGAACAGTTCGGCGGGCAGCGCGAGGATCATCAGCGTGATTTCGAACACCGACAGAAAGATGCCTATGTAGAGGTATTCCACATATTTGAGGTCGGAGCGCCTGCGGAACACGGTTTTCATCGCCAATGCATAGAACGGCAGCATCAGCAGCATGTTGGCCGCCGGGTGCAGCGTGGCGTAGTCGTAGTAGGAACAGATAAGCCACCGGAACAAGGGGTAGTCGGCCCGGGCCGTAGGGGTGAACTCCTTGCCCACGAGGGCGAACACGACGGCGTAGAAAGTGGAGAGCATGAGCAGGATCGCCACTGGGTTGAAATATTTGCGGCGGTGCCCCAGGATGAACTCCGAGACCGAGGCATAGGGGTGTATCAGGATCGCCAGCCATGTCATCACGGCGCCCTTGCGCATGTTGATGCCCCGCAGGCCGTACGCTTCGTCGCCGATGAAGGTCGAGCTGACGCTCTCCGCCAGCGACGCCCAGGTCAGCCGGTCGGTCGTCGTGCGTTGTCCGCATGCCGGACAGTAATTATGGTCGATTTCGTAGCCGCAGTTGCGGCAGAGTTGGTGTTTGGGCATATTCGTTCTGTTATACTGCTGTCGGGATTGCGTAAAAGATGCAGCATCCCACGGTCGGGATCAGTGGCAGCAGTACCCCGGTGATGCCGTATGAGACCGGCAGGTTGCCTGCCGTGCGGAATGGCCGCGCCCGCAGGTTTTGTCCCTTATTTTGCCGTTTCTCCGGCTGTGCAGCAGGGGATCGCCATCTTTTCGATGCGGTGCTCGTGGCGTCCGCCTTCGAACTGGGCAGAGAAATAGGCGTCGAGCATCGCCACGGCTTCGTCGTTGGAGATGAAGCGCGCCGGGAAGACGATGATGTTGGCGTTGTTGTGGCGGCGGATGAGCGACGCGATTTCGGGCTCCCAGGCAAGGCCGGCGCGGATGCCCTGGTGCTTGTTGAGGGTCATCGTCATCCCTTCGCCCGAGCCGCAGAGGGCGATGCCGCGTTCCAGTTCGCCGTTTTCGATCGCCTCGGCCAGCGGATGCGCGAAGTCTGCATAGTCGACGCTGTCGGGCGAATGCGTGCCGAAATCGAGCACCTCGTAACCCATGGCGTCGAGGTAACCTACCAGGAATTCTTTCATTTCATAGCCTGCGTGGTCGCTGGCAATACCTATTTTATTCATCGTATTTTGGTTTTGTATCGTATACGGTTTCTATTTTACAAATATAAGGAAAAATAACCGTCGCCGTGCTTCCGGCTCCCGAATTTGTGCTATTTTTGCCCCATGAAAATTCTTCTCGTCGTATTGGGATGCATCTCGTGCGTGCTGGGCATCGTCGGCATATTCGTCCCCCTGCTGCCTACCACGCCGTTCCTGTTGCTTTCGGCGGCCCTTTGGGTGCGTTCTTCGCCCCGGCTTTACGGTTGGCTGCTCGCACACCCCTGTTTCGGCGAGTATGTACGGAACTTCCGCGAAAATCGCGCCATACCACTCCGTGCCAAGATCATTTCCCTGACGCTCATGTGGGGGACGATGCTCTACTGTATTTTCGCGCTGCTTACCGCCTGGTGGTGGGCGCAGGCGGCCCTGCTTGCCGTCGCCATTGGCGTGACGTGGCATATCCTTTCGTTCGCCACCCTGAAAAAGGGGGTGCCGGTGCAGGAAGACCCCGAAGGGGAATAACCCCGGCCGCGGGACGGCAACGTCCGGAGGCGGGGCTCCGCGGGGAGAGACCGTTTGCCTGCCATGAAAAAACGACCCGAAAGGGTCGTTTTTGTTTTCAGGACGTTTCTCCGCATTTTAATCCTCTGCAGGCTGCCTGTCCATGTCGAGCATCGAGTAGCAGACGGTGTAATAGCCCTCGGGGCTGTCCGGAGCCGGGATTACCGAAGTCCCGATGCGGAGCCGGTAGACGTATCCCGGTTCGTATTCGAACCCTTCGATGCGGAACGGCCACGGCTGCCATTCGTTCAGTCCGGACTCGGGGAACCGTACGCCCAGGAATCGCTGTCCCCGGTAATTCATCGGCTGCGGGGCGACCTCCATCGTGAAGACCGGGAAGAACTGGTCGGGGATGACCGAGGTCGCCGGGGTTTTCGAAATTTGCTCCAGCAGGGTGTAGCGGATCGAAGAGCCGTCCTGGGGCGGATCGGGCAGTTGTTCGGCTTTTATGCGGAGCCGGTATTCGTAACCCGCCTCGAAATCGAATCCCTCGATGCCCTGATATACGGCACGCCACGACGTGTCGTCGTTGGCCTTGACGAGCAGTACGGGCTGCAACGTACTCGCCCCGTGGGCGATGCCCAGTTGCGAGGCGACCGTCCATTCGCGGATTTCATATTCGTCGTCCTTATCGCAGGCCGTGCATACGCAGGCCGCCAGCAGGAGCGTCAGTATATATCTTTTCATCTCTGTCGTTTTTCCGTTCGTTTCCTTTTTATAAACGGAGAAATTGCCTGATACTGCATGCTATAGGTAAAAAAACGGATGCCGTCCCGTTTTTTTTCGGCCGGATGCCTCAGGCCAGGTATTTTTCCGCGGCGCTGATCAGAAACCCGAACAGCAACGCGTTGAACAGCACCACCGGGATGGCTTTGCGCTCCCTGCCCGAGAAGGTGAAGAGCACGGGGATCATCAGCATCAGCGTGACGGCCATGCCGTCCGCCCACCAAGGCAGGTAGGGCAGGTCGCTGTAAAAGACGATGACGGCCGCAAAGAAATAGATGAAGAATGCCGACAGGCACGAACGCATCGGCAACCGCTGAAAAATCATCGGGATGATGTCCAGCGTCCCTGCGACGGCGCCGACGGCCAGCGATAAGGTGAAATGATCCATTTTCCGGGTTCGGTTTATGCGTTATGCGGCGGCCGTTTACTTCGAAGCGCGTTTGCGGTCTACCTCGTGCAGCAATATCTTGCGCAGGCGCATGGCGTGGGGCGTAACTTCGACGTATTCGTCCGCCTGGATGTATTCCAACGCCTCTTCGAGCGTAAAGACCTTCGGCGGGGCGATCGAGGTTTTGTCATCCGACCCCGAAGCGCGCATGTTGGTGAGCTGCTTGGCCTTGGTGACGTTGACCGTGATGTCGTTCTGGCGCGTGTGCTCGCCGATCACCTGCCCCTCGTAGACCTGATCCATCGGGTTGATGAAGAAGCGTCCGCGATCCTGCAGCTTGTCGATCGAATAGGCGAAGGCCGTGCCGGTCTCGCCCGAGATGATCGAGCCGTTGGTGCGCATCTCGATTTCGCCGACCCACGGTTCGAAATCCTTCAGGCGATGCGTCATGATCGCCTCGCCGGCCGTTGCCGTCAGCATGTTCGACCTCAGGCCGATGATGCCGCGCGAGGGGATGTCGAACTCCAGCCGCACGCGGTCGCCGTTCGACGTCATGTTCCTGAGCGTGCCTTTGCGCTTGGTGGCCAGTTCGATCACCGTGCCCGAGCAGGTTTCGGGGCAGTCGACGGTCAGTTCCTCGACCGGTTCGCATTTCTTGCCGTCGATCTCCTTGACGATCACGCGGGGCTGTCCGACCTGCAATTCGTATCCTTCGCGGCGCATGGTCTCGATCAGCACCGAAAGGTGCAGCACGCCGCGGCCGAATACGTTGAAACTGTCGGCCGAAGGGCCGGGCGTCACGCGCAGCGCGAGGTTTTTCTCCAGTTCGCGGTCGAGGCGCTCCTTGATGTGGCGTGAGGTGACGTATTTGCCGTCCTTGCCGAAGAAAGGCGAGTTGTTGATCGTGAAGAGCATCGACATGGTCGGTTCGTCGATGGCGATGGGGGGCAGCGGTTCGGGGTTCTCGTAGTCGCATATCGTGTCGCCGATCTCGAACCCTTCGATGCCCAGGATGGCGCAAATCTCGCCGCACGGCACTTCGTCGACCTTCTTTTTGCCGAGACCTTCGAAGACCATTAGGTCTTTGATCCTGGTCTTCTGCATCGTTGCACCGTCGCGCTTGGCCAGCGTGACGTTCTGTCCCGCCCTGAGCGAGCCGCGCGTCACCTTGCCCACGGCAATACGGCCCGTGTAGGAGGAGTATTCGAGCGAGGTGATGAGCATCTGGGGCGTGCCTTCTATCACGGCCGGTTCGGGTATCTCGTCGATGATGGCGTCCAGCAGCGGGACGAGCGAGTCGGTCGGCTCGTTCCATTTGTGCGACATCCAGCCCTGTTTGGCCGAGCCGTAGATGGTCTTGTAGTCGAGCTGCTCCTCGGTGGCGTCGAGCGTGAACATCAGGTCGAAAACCTGCTCGTTGACCACTTCGGGACGGCAGTTGGGCTTGTCGACCTTGTTGATCACCACGATGGGCTTCTTGCCCAGCGCCAGCGCCTTTTGCAGCACGAACCGGGTCTGGGGCATGGTGCCTTCGAAGGCGTCGACCAGCAGCAGTACGCCGTCGCACATGTTCAGCACGCGTTCAACCTCGCCGCCGAAGTCGGCGTGGCCCGGGGTGTCGATGATGTTGATTTTATAATCCTTGTAAATTACCGAGACGTTCTTCGAGAGGATCGTGATACCGCGTTCGCGTTCGAGGTCGTTGTTGTCGAGGATCAGCTCGCCGGTTTGCTTGGCGTTGTCGCGCAGGATGTTGCCGGCCAGGATCATCTTGTCTACGAGCGTGGTTTTGCCGTGGTCCACGTGTGCAATAATTGCAATATTGCGTAGTTTTTGCATGTGAAAAGAATTTGTGGTGCAAAGGTAACAATTTCTCGGGAAAATATACTAAATTTGTTGTCTTGTTAAAAATGTTTAATATTATGGAACCCACCTTCAACGTCCGGCAGGAGAGTGAGATTTACATCGGGCCTACGTCCGACATCTTGTCGGGAGTACTGCCCGAGGGCCGCGTGGTCGTCGTTTCCGACGCTACGATAGACCGCCTTTACCATTCGATGCTGGCTCCCTACGATACGGTGCTCATCGGCCTCGGGGAGAGTATCAAGACCTTGCAGACCGTCGAATCGATCTACCGCCGTTTCATCGAACTGGGCGTAGACCGGTCGACGTTCGTGCTGGCCATCGGGGGCGGTATCGTTACCGACGTGGCGGGGTTCGCCGCTTCGACCTACATGCGCGGTATCGGGTTCGGGTTCGTCTCGACGACCCTGCTGGGGCAGGTCGATGCCAGCGTGGGCGGCAAAAACGGCGTGAATGTCGACGGCTACAAGAATATGGCGGGGACGTTCACGCAGCCCAAGTTCGTGATCTGCGACCCCGAGATGCTGCGCACGCTCTCCGACCGGGAGTTCCGCGCAGGGCTGGCCGAAGTCGTCAAGGCGGCCATCATTGCCGATGCCGACCTCTTCTCGCGTATCGAAGCGACGACTTTCGACGACCTGCGTTCCAATACCGACCTGCTTACGGATGCCGTCTCGGCGTCGATCCGCGTGAAGGCCGACATTGTCGAACGCGACGAGCGCGAGTCGGGTGACCGCCGCAAGCTCAACCTCGGGCATACGCTGGCGCACGCCATTGAGAAATGCACCAACCGCCTGAACCACGGTGAGGCCGTGGCGGTGGGTATGGCGCTGATCGCCGATGCCTCGGTGAAACTCGGCGTACTGACGGCGGGCGACCGCGACCGGATTGTCAATGTGCTGAAGAACCTGGGCTTCGACCTTACGCTCCCTGTCGATGTGAAGCGGCTGCTCAAAGAGGTGGACAAGGACAAGAAGAACGAGGACGGTATGCTGCGTATCGTGGTGCCGGTCGGTATCGGCGACTGCGACGTGCGCCGGATGTCGCACGACGAGTTCGCGGCGCTGTTTGCGTAACGCGGACGGAACCGGTAACATATTGCAATAAAAACACCCTGGTTTTGCGGATGACTGTTTTTGAGATACCGTTCTGTAAATCAGAACGGTATTTTTATCGAAAAGAGGAAGGGTTACGAATTGGTGACGGAAGTCTTACATTCTGTTGCACCCTTATACAATAAATCCAAGAACTCACGACAAAGGTAGTTAAAATATTCTACATAAGCAAATTAACGAATAAAAAAGCATTAAATACTATTTAAGCATATCCAACTCGGATATGCTTTTTTGTGCTATGAGCGAGTCGATTATTTAGTTGCCTGTTTTAACTAAATTATTGCTATCGGGATGTTTCCTATCATTGCATCGTCTAACCAACGATCATTGCAATGAAACCATTGAAAGGTAACCCGACTCTGCGTTTATTACGTCTGGTATTGCGACGATTCAATCGTCTCGAACTACTGATCCAAAACAATTCTCGACCTTTACCCGATGACCTGATCGACACTCCGGCTGTCCGCATGCTTACCCGGATGTCCGACCGTACCCTCTCCCGTCGTCGGAGCGACGGCACGATCCCTTATGTCAAGCACGGCGGCAAAATCTATTACAGCAGATCGCGCGTTCTCGAAGCCCTCCGGAATGAACCCCACACCACATCAACTAATAAAGTAAAGAAGTCATGAAAAAGATGATTCTTATCGAGCGAAGCAAATTCGCTCTGCTCGTTCGCAGCCACATGAAAGCCTCGAACATGCTCCTCGTATTGCAGCATGTCTGCCGGGAGCGCCGTATTTCTCTTTCGATGACGCAGGAGGAAGTCTGCCAGCTCATCCGACTCGATCCGGATTTCGTCGAGAAATACAAACGTCGCGGAAAACTCTGCCCCGTCGAGGATCAGGATGGCAAGCAATATTATAATGTACTGGATTTCATCAATCTGAAAGACATGCAGGAGAGTAAGCGTATTTTCTATCAGACGATGGAACAAGCGGTGCCGGATACGGCGATTACGATTGATCGGGAATAACCTCTCAAATTCAACGAGGCTGCCTAACAAATGTTAGACAGCCTCGCTTTTTTATATTTTCGGCCCTTTGGCCTTCACGTTCGTCGCGGGTCGCACGAGAAGAATATGATTGCGGATAAAGTCCGATTCGGGCGGAGGCACGACGTGCTCCCGTTCTTCCGGCGGTTCTTCTTGGTTCCCGGATGCCGCAGAAAGGGGCTCTGCCTTCGACGGTCTGGCGGTCTCGTCCTCAATCTCCGCGTTTTCGATCTTCGGCTCATTGCGGTTATCTGCTGTTTTCGCCTGCATCTCCTGCTGCTTCTGTGCGATGTCGAGTTGAATCTTCCGGGTCAGCGACTCTGCCTCGGCCTTGAGCCGCTTCAACTCCTCCTCTTTGGGCCATACGGCTGCGATCTGTTGCTCGAAGGTCGGAATGTCGCGGGTGAATTGCTTTTTCTCTTTCTCGTAGGTCGCCATCAGTGACGGTATCGTGTCGAGCGCCCGGATGAAGTTCGTCGCTGCGATTTTCGGCTCCGCAGCCAGATGCCCGTTGTTGAACGTGTACTTGATGCCGTCCAACCCTTCGACCATGAATTTATTGACTGTAAGCGCCAGCCCGTCTTTCTGCATCCGCTCGGTGCGGACGAGAATGCGGAAATCGAACAGCGTGCCGATTTTCTGGTAATCGTCGCCGGTATTTACCGTGCGGTCGATCTCCACGAGGCGTTTGCCGTGAGCGACAATATCCGCGGATTCCACGCCGTCGATCCGCAGGGGATTGGCCCGCTTGCCTTTGGCGTCCGGCGGCGCCACCTCGTTGATATAGTCCCAGTCGCGTTTCAGACGTTCGAGCATCGTATCCCGTCGTCCGATCTCCGCCGTGTAGCGTTGCAGTTGGCTCTGCGCCTCATGCCGGGTGCGCATGAAGATCGTCTGCTCGCTCTCCAGCGCCGCGATCCGGCCTTCGAGCTTGGCTTTTTGCAGCAGGTCGGTATTTCCCGACACCACGGCCATCCACTCCGCGAAGTTCATCCCCGAATCCTCGCTGATGGCCCCCTCGTCCAGCCGCCGCGCACCTAACCGGTTGCGCTTGAGCTGGTCGATGAACTGCTGCTTGTTGTGCAGCAGATTCAACTTATAGGCATCGAGCGTGCGCAGAACGGCATAGACATAGGCTTTGACCTTATTGCCGGCATACTCCTTGGCGACTATGTTGCCTTTCCGTGCGCCGCGGCCGTTGCGCTGTTCCAGATCCATCGGCCGCCACGGAATGTCGAGGTGGTGCATGCAGACGATTCGTTGCTGGGCATTGACTCCCGTTCCGAGTTTCTGCGTCGAGCCGAAGAGCACCCGGATTTTCCCTTCGTTCATGGCGTCGAACATCGCCTGCCGCACCTTGTCGCTCGCGGCTTCCTGTACGAAGCGGATCTCCTGCGCCGGAATACCGTGGTCTTCGACCAGTTTGCGTTTGATCTCCGAATAGACGTTCCAGATGCCGGGCTTATAGGTCGAGAGGTCGCAAAAGACCATCTGCGTGCCTTTCTGATCTTTGTATCGCCGGTAGTATTCAGCGATGTTGGCGGCACTGCGGCTGGCCTTGTTGCCCGGTGAATCCGCATACGCAGGACTTATCAGCCGCATGTCGAGCGAGAGCTTGTTGGAGTACATCGTCACCAACAGCATCAGGGCTTTGACCTCCCCGTCGCTCAGGTCGGCGCGTCCGATATGTTCGGGATCTCCCGTCTTGGCGAAGAGCACCAGCTTGTCCAAAAATGCCTGCTGATCGTCGGTCATAGGTATCTGGCATAGCTCCTCGTCCAGCTCGGGACGGTCGATTCCCACGTCTGCGGCTGTGCGGTAGTCGGTAATCTCGTTGTAGAACATGGCCAGCTCCGGAACCTTGATGAAATAGCGGAAACGCTCTTTGGAGATCACTTCGTTGGTCACCGAAAACTCGAACTCCGATGTTTTCTGCGCGAATACCGCGGCCCACGCATCGAAGCAGGGAATGTCCTGCCGCTCCAGCTCTTTGGGACGCAGATACTTGAACAGCAGATACAGCTCCGTCAGGGAGTTGGCAATGGTCGTTCCCGAAAGGAACGTCGCGCCGAGATCGCGCCCCGTGCGCTGCTGAATGGTGCGGATGGCGTACAGCAAATTCATGGCCTTCTTACTGCCGTCGGTATTTCCCAGTCCCGACACACGGCTGTGGCGGGTGTTGAACATCAGATTCTTGAAGTTGTGCGATTCATCGACGAACAGATGGTCTATTCCCATCTGCTGAAAATCCACCGTATCGTCCTTTTGCGCGTCGATTGTCTCCTGCAACTCGTGGAGCTTGGCATCCAGATTCTCCTTGCGTTTCTCCAGACCGCGCAGAATCCAGCCGTCCACATGTCCGCCCTGCTTTTCGTAGGACGCCAGATTTTCATCTATGTCGTCCATCTCCTGCCGGAGAATCCGTTGCTGCACCTCAGCCGACTGGGGTATCTTGCCGAATTGTTCGTGCGTAAGGATGATGCAGTCCCAGTTGTTGTTCTTGATGTCGCTGAAGATCCGCAGGCGGTTCTCCGGCGTGAAGTCCTCCTTGCCGGGATAGAGCAGACGGGCATTGGGATAGGCCGTGCGGAAGGTTCGGGCGATCTCGTGGATGTTGGCTTTGATACCGATGATCATCGGCTTGCGGGCCAGTCCCAGACGGTGCATCTCATACGCTGCGACGCACATGATGAGCGTCTTGCCCGTACCGACCTCGTGGTCGCAGATACCGCCGCCGTTCTGCTTGATCATCCAGATCGCATCCTTCTGGCTGGGATACAGGTCTTCGATACCCAGCCCCCGCAGGTCGAGCCCCGGAAACTGCTGGTGGCTGCCGTCGTAGCGTGGACGGACATAGCAGTTGAATTTGCGGTTGTAGAGATCGGTCAGCCGCTCCTTGAAATCGTCGGGCTGCGCATGCAGCCATTCGACGAACGCCTGCCGGATTTCGGTGATGAGCGTGTCGGCCTTCTGCCGGGCCTCGAAGTCGGGAATCCGGATGGTCTTGCCGTGTTCGTCCTTGCCGCCGTCCTTGTTGATGTTGGGCAGCGTGTTGAGCATGGCATGATGCAGCAGATCCATACCGTCGTAGACCTCGAAGTCTCCTTTGACGACGTATTTCTGGGAGATCAGAGGGCTGTACCCGTGGTTCTCGATGCCGAAGGCATCCATCTTCGCCGAATAGCTTACCGATACGGGAACCTGAAAGAAATGCTCGCAGAAGCCTTCGTAAATATCGGTCGGTATCCATCGCTCGCCGAGGTTGAAATCCAGCTCCTCGAACTCAATGCGTTTGGGTGCGGCCTCACGAAGCAGCGCGAGCGAACGGCGGCTGGCATCGTCGTCGGGGTTTTCCTTGAGGTAATTTTCGATTCATTCGGCTTTGGCGACGACATTCCCTGCCGCGAGCCGTTCGCGGATTTCATACCCCTTGACCATCGGATTGTAGAAAATGCGATCGCCCAGCTCGTCGATCACCCAATAAAAGCTAAAATATGCTTGGTTTCTTCAAACTTATATTGTGCAGACAACCCCTTTGTTGCATCCCAACGATCAAGATAATAATCACTAAATTTATTATAAAGTTCTGTTATATTTGCAGGTAATTCTTTCAAATCAATAGCATCTTCTTTGTATAAAATGGCCATAAGTGTTAATGCCATAGGTGTCCGTGTTAAAGTATTAGATAATTGTTGGTCACGAATGGCCTCGACAAATTGGGATGCTTTATTTTTATTATCTGGAATTATTTTTTTTACCAACTTGAACGCTTGACCAATATCAAAAGGAAGCAATTCAATATGCTCATACCCATCAAATAAATTATCATCAAATATATCAATATTTCGACTTGATATAATTGAATGAGTATTAAGTTTATGTGTTAAATATTGATTTATTTTTTCAATAAAAACTATTCTATCTTTTTTAGATTTTACCTCATCAAGACCATCAAAAAGTAAAATATAGCGGTCAAAATATTCATCTTTAATCTCTGTATTTGCCAGACTTCTAAATTGTTCCGCAATCAATTGATCAATGTTAAATTGATTCAGCGATAATTCTCTAAATCGAAACCAAAAAACTCCAATGCGTTTGTATATATTTACAGCATTGACACCTATTCTTTTTAATAATAAACTTTTTCCTGAAGTCGCAATTCCCGTAACGATAGTATTTTTATTTGAATTAATAATGGTTATCGAATCATCAGGCTCTTCTTGGTGTCTAATAGTTGTATCTTGATATTTTTCTTTTTCTGCTTCATATCGAGAAATAGTCGTCTTAACATTAATAAATATATCATTTATTTCTGATATGTTTAATCCAGAAAAAAGCTGTTTAGCATTATCTAAACTTGACAACCGCTTAATAAGTGCATTTTTATAATTCAATACAATTATATCATCTTGAGAAACACCATCATTAGATAAAAAGAAATCCCGAATATGAGTGTCTATTTCTTCGCATAATTTCTGATAATTCCATATTTCAATATTCGTCCGAAAATGGACAGGCATAACACTACTTAAAATAGTCTTTGCTTGTGCTGATACTGATCCATTTATTACTACAATAACTGTATTTATGTAGTGCTCTTCAGCTTTTGCATCTTTATATGGGACTTCAAACGCTAATTTTATTTGACGCGTTATTTCTCCACCTTCTTCGAAAACCTCTTGCCCTGCATTTTTGTTTTTTACAACTAAGGCAAACCATGTTTCACGACCTAACATAGAGTCATAATGCTTGAAAACTAAGTCTTTTCCCATTTCTGAATTTCCATGTGTAATCTCAACATTTGAAAATCCTTTAGTTTGAAAAAGCATTTGAAGAGTAGGAAATATATCAGACTCTTTTTTGCTTTTCTGTATAGACTCAAGCTTTTCTCGAACTGTTGTATAAATAGCCATTTGTAACCTCATTTAGTTTCGTGTAAAGGTAATAATTTGTCATAAATCTTACAACATCGATTTCGTAATTTACCTACAGTTGAATGGGATTATTTTGATAGTTCCTTCTCCAATTTTTCATCCTTCTCTATGCGCTTCATTTCGGCCTCGATGATGTCGAGCGCATCCTGCTTGATGCGGCGGTAATTCTCCTTGATTTTCTCCTGCATGATGTCCCGTCCGTCGGCGTCGAGGAACGACGATATTTCAGGTATGGGTTTATACTCCGCCATTTCTTTTTTCACGGCGTCGTTGTCCACGACGATCCGGGCATGGAAAATCTTCTGCTCGATCTCCTCTCCGAAGTTGTCGCTCACAGCCCCGACGAATACGCCCTGCGAGAGCGTCGAGATTTTCGACGCAGGAATAAGACTGTCGAGCTGGGTGTTTATCGACGTCGAGGTATCGCTGCGGTTGATGCTCACGGACAGTCGTTTCTGCACGATCTTTCCGAATCGTTCGGAGAGCGTCCGGGCCGTTTCTCCTACGACCTGCCCGCTGAAGATATTGCCCACGGTATTCTGAATCACGGCGGCTTCCTTGTCTCCGTAGTCGCGCTTTAGCTGGCTGAAATCCTGAAAACCCAGACACACGGCGACCTTGTTGGAACGCGCCGTTGCGATCAGGTTGTCCAGCCCCCGGAAATAGATCGTCGGCAGCTCGTCGATCACCACGCAACTTTTGAGTTGTTTCTTACGGTTTATCAGTTTGACGATGCGCGAATTATACAATCCGAGCGCCGCACCGTATATGTTCTGCCTGTCGGGATTGTTTCCCACACAAAGAATCTTCGGTTCCTCGGGGTTGTTGATGTCGAGTGTAAAGTCATCTCCCGACATGACCCAGTAGAGTTGCGGGGAGATCATACGCGAGAGGGGAATCTTCGCCGAGGCGATCTGCCCCATCAGCTGCTCTGCGGCTCCGCCTTTCCATGCATCCACGAAGGGCGAAAGATAGTTCTCCAACTCCTCGTGAGCCATCAATACGGTGAACAGATCTTCGTAGGGTTTGTTCAGCAGCTCGATGGCATGGGGAAAGGTACAGCATTTTCCTCCGTCGTAAATCTTCAGGAACCAGATGATCGCCGCGAGCAGCACGATCGGCGATTCGACGAAGAAATCTCCCTGCTTCTGTATCCACGAACGGTTGAGATTGAGCATGATGACATAGCTGGCCTCGTATGCGTCGGTGATGTCGGACATGAGATTCGGCGCGAGCGGATTGCATCGGTGCGAACGGCGCGGGTCGTCGAAATTTATGACATAGAATTTCGGCGGCGTCGCTCCGTAAGCCTTGAGATTCTTGCGCAAATGGTTGTAAGCGATAACCGACAGGTCGTCGAACTTGAAGTCGTAGATGTAGAGCGCATATCCCTTTTCGATGGCCTGCTTGATGTAGTTGTTGATGAGGGCATAGGATTTTCCCGAGCCGGGCGTTCCTAAAACGATACTCGCCCGGAAAGGATTCACGACGTTGATCCATCCGCTGTGCCTGCGTCTCCGGAAGACGAACTCGGTCGGGAAGTTGAACGAATCGTCGTTTTTCAGCAGGCGTGTCTCCTGCATGAAACTCTCGTTTTCGGCATTGAACGGATCATCCGTCATACGGTTTTTCAGCAGACGGCTGCTCCATAGTCCGGCCGCCAGCATGCCGAGGAATCCCGCCAGCAGCGTCGCCGTATAAAGCGCCGCCCGCAGGGTCGTAGTGACATTCATTCCGAGTAGCCAGCCGTTTCCGTAGAATAGCAGTATGCCGATGCCGCCTGCCGCGGCGATATGCTTCCACGATATTTTCTCGTCCTTCACGCCACGGTTTCCCATGCACGACAATGCGAGAAATACCGTACAGAAGAGCTTGGTGCAGAGCGGCGATGAGAACAAGGCAGCCGTCCGCTGGAAATTTTGCAGGATGCGGTCTACGACAGGGAGCGTTCATCCCGCCTGCGTAAACCACTCGTAACAAAACCAGTAGATGTGAATGGCGAGAAACAGAAAGCTGATCGCCCGCATGAAATCCGCGACTTTGGCCAAGCCGCGCAGATCGTCTTCTTCTTGCATGATCGTAACGTATCGAGGTTGTTAAATTCTTTTCCGGATTTTCCGCCGCCGCTTCTTCCTGCGGGGGAAGAGCCGGTATTCGGGAGCTGTTTCCCACTCCTTTTCGGGCGTATATTCCATGAGTTCGCCCATTACACCGGGCATCGAAACGTAATGGGTCTCGATGTACTCCTCGAACTCTTCGACCGAAGATAGTCCCGGCAGGGGCGGTTCGAGGGGTGGCAACGGCCGTAACTCTTCCGGCATGGGTGTGGACGACTCTTGCTCCCGACCGTTGAACCACGCCTCGAAAGCGTCGGCCGCATACTCCTTTCCGAGCCGGGAGCCGTTGAACACCTGATGTTTCGTGCGGTCGATGAAGGTGACGCCGTAAATCCGCCCGGCGTCGTTCTCCCGGAAAACTGCGTCGATACCGTTCTCCCGAAGTTCGGCCGTGAATTCCTTGCGGTTGCGGCCTCCGCTCCGGGCGCGGTCGATTTCGCGGCGTGTGCGGTCGAGCGTTGCGGGATGTTGCCGAAGCCGTTGTTTCGAGGCGTCGAATTTTTCTTCCAGCGCCTTCCATCCGAAGAAATCGCCCAGCCGGGACGCTTTGACCGCCGCTCCCGTGCGCTGCCCGTCGTCATCGAGCACGTGGTAAACGAGCCCCCGATATGGTCTGCCTCGCACGTCGCCTCGGATCTCTTCGGCTGCGACGCCAAAGCGTTCGAGCAGCGTATTGAACTCCGCGAGGGACTGGAATCCGTACTGCTGTTTGAGCGTCATCACGACATTGCGCAGCTGATGCTTCAGATCGCTCCGACGGTAATCGACCCGGTGCAATTCTTCCGGTTCCGCTTGCACGCCGCCGTCTTCGGGCACATGCAGCCCATGCTTCTGCTCCAAATCCCGGCATACGACGATGGCGCGCCGCAGTTCGTTGTTGTGGTCGATCTTCCGGCCCTGCTCGTCCACCCTCACCGAGACGACGTGCATGTGTCGCCGTGCGATGTCTTCGTGCAGAAAGACGACATAGGGCTGGCGGCCATATCCCATGCGTTCCATGAACTCGGCGGCAAGTTGCGTAAGCTGCGCTTCCGAAAGCCGGTCTTCGGGCGAGGGGTTGAGCGAGAAATGCACGACCGGTTTTCGGACACAGGGATTGAGCGCCGTGTAGTACCCGAAAGCTTCCGCACACTCCTCGATACTGAACCTGCCGTCGCTGCGTTCGGGTATTCCCTGCATGTATAATATCCGGCCTTCGCCGGCTTCGACCTTAATGCGGTTATACTGGAGTACGCCGTAGACGTTGGCCCCGGAGTTTACTTTCGGCACCATTGCAGCAACTCCTTCGTAAGTTCGATGACCGCCTTCACGAGTTGTTCCAACCGCTGCGTTTCGAGCGTCAGACGGTAGAGATAGGCCAACGCTTTCTTATCGCCGAAGGTCATGTGTATGGCTTTGACGCACTGGTTGTAGTTCACCCCGACAGCCCGGAACTGGGCGTAAAACCCCGTCAGCCGGACATAGAAATCGTAGGTGTTCTTGTCTCGGACGACGACCGTAAAGGGTCATCCGAAGATGCGGTGGCAGATGAAATCGGCTTTATTCTTCATCCCGGACTGTTCGTACATGCGCAGGAAACGCTCATTCTGCTCGCTTGTCAGGCGAACGTAATAGCGGTGTATGCGCGGGTCGTCGAGGGCTTTGCGGCCCGCGGCGGAGGTCGGTTTATCGGCAGCATCCATAGAGCATCGGTGTTTTGAGGTTACGACTCGGGAGTAACCGTCCGCCACGCCGAAGGTCGCGGCGGCACTTTCGGCGGCTCGGAATATTCCGAGCGGCTGAAAGTACCCCTTGCTATATGCGGGCGCATATAGAAATCCGGCCAGGGGCCGGATGAAGGTGCGCGCCTTCGGCGTCGCAGCGGGATTACTCCTTTCGGAGGCAAAGGTAGAGCGTTTTATTTTATGTTGTATCAGATATATACCTGCCAACGGACGCCGATACGCGCCTTTGGGCGCCACCCGTTTTCGGAGCCGTCGAACGGGGGCGTTTTCTCATTTTCTTTGTGTGCGGATCAGTACTTACGAATCTACCTGCCCGCGTAGTCTCTTACTCCCGTACATCCGTCATTGCGCGGCTATGCGGATACGGATGTAGATGTCTGCATAGATGCCGTGGTTTGTATGTAACAGCTTACATCCGTATCTGCCGACAAAAGTATGTGAATCCGCAAAGGCGTATGAATCGCCGAAGATACGTGAATACGCAAGTACGTATCCGCGTATCGGAACAAGTTAAATATTAATCGCTTAATTATTCTCGTATGGAACAGAACCCGTTATGCATCGCTTTCGCCTCCCAGAAAGGTGGCGTCGGCAAATCGACCCTCACGGTGCTGGCCGCCTCGTGGCTGCACTACCTGCACGGCATCCGCGTCGCGGTGGTGGACTGCGACTACCCGCAACACTCCATCCTCAAACTTTCGAACCGCGACAAGGCCGTCGTGCAATCTTCGGCGATCTACGGTAGACTCCTCGTTTCGCTCGCCGAGAACAAAGGGGTGAAGCCTTATCGTATTCTCTGCTGCAAACCTTCCGAAGCGATGCTCGAATGGCGGAAATGGGCCGCCGTCGCCGAAGAACGATACGATGTCGTGCTGTTCGACCTTCCGGGAACGGTGGGCAATGAAGGCGTCCTCTCCACGATCGTCGAGTTGGACTACCTCTTTATTCCGATGAAGGCCGACCGCATTGTACTGGAAAGCACGCTCAATTTCGCCTCTGTTCTCAACGACCGCCTGATCAAGACGGGACGGGCGCATCTTCGGGAGCTGTTCCTGTTCTGGAACTTGGTGGATCGCCGCGAGCGGACGCCGCTCTATGAACAGTACGAGAAAGTCCTCGATCAGTTGGGGCTGCGGCATCTGCGCACGCATATTCCCGTGCGGAGCAACTTCAACAAGGATATTCAGGAAGCGGGCGGCCCGGTGTACCGGTGTACGCTGCTGCCGCCCGACCGGGCTTTCGTCGCCGAGTGCGGTTTCGACCGCCTGATGACGGAGATCTGCGCCGTTCTGAAACTTCCGAGCCATGAGTAGCAGGAAGGCTCCCGCCCAACAGGAGATCGACGAAGAGTACCTGCGCAGCCTGATGGCGGCCCCGGAGCCGGCGGCTTCTTCGTCGGATACCGAAGTGTCGGAACAGGCGGAAACCCCGGCTTCGGAGCCGCGCGTCAGGCGTTCGGATGCGGAAGACTATGCGTCGCGGTTTCTGAAGAATACTCCTTCCGAAGCGCGGCAATGCGTCTATATCGACCGGCGGTTGCACCGCAAGATCACGACCCTCGTGGGCGTTGCGGGCAACCGGCGTTTTACGGTCGGGAACTTCATCGACAACGTATTGGAACAGCACTTCGAGCGGCACCGGACGGAAATACGGTCGCTCTGCTCCAAAGGACTCAATAAAATTCTATAAGGATGACACCCGTTATGAAAATCACGGAAGCCCTCGTCGTGCTGTTCCTCGTGCTGTTCTGCTACCTGTTTCTGGATAAGTTCCTCTTCCGGGGCGAGTTGGGCGAGATTTGCTTCGGGCCGACGTGCCGGGCGCTGGCGCGTTGGCATCGACGGCAAGCCGACCGTCTCGACCCGCCACGCCGCCGCAGGCGTCGGACGGCAGCCGTTACCCCTAAAGACGATGCGCTGGTCGTCACCCGGGACTACGGCGCCGGTCAGCGGACGCCAGCACGCGCCGCGTCACGCCACTCCCGGCGCAAGGGGAACAATTCAGACAAGAGCGACCATACATTTGTACCGGCAAGCGACAGCGATAAGGAACATCGCGCTGTGCAAGCGACCGTTCAGGGGTGGATACATAAGGAACCTACGGCGCTCACCGCGGAGGAAGAGAACACCCTGATGCGCGAAGCTGCGACCGAAGAGGTGATGGACATAGGATGCGAAACGACGGCCCCGCCTGCCGGGACGCAGAGTTTCTCTCCGCAACAGTTGGATTGCATCCTCGCCTTGTGCAAGGGGCAGGCCGTGCCTGAAGAGCAGCGGCAAACCCTGGCCGGAGTGCTGCGTGACATCCGCCATACGGAAGTGCAGCGTACACTCATGGACGCCATCTCCGGCGCCAGCCCGATCATCGCCCGTTATCTGGACGATGCCGAGAAGGAAGCGGCGCAGCGTATGGCTGCCGCTCCGAAATAGATTGTTCAACTTAAAAAATGCGAAGCTATGAAAGCTCCCGGATACTACGATTCAGGCTGACGGCAGGATGAGCAGCACGCATGAATCACGGGCCCAGCGCCCGGAGAGAAAATCTGAAGTCGAATTAAAAAACACAATCATCCATGAAAAGAAAACTCATTTTCAGTTCGGCATGAATCGCCGTATGACTGCTCGCCACGGTGCAGCACGCCGCAGCGCAGCAAGGCAACGGCATGGCCGGCATTCAGGAGGCTACGCAGATGGTCACGTCGTATTTCGACCCGGCGACCAAGCTGATCTACGCCATCGGCGCCGTCATCGGTCTGATCGGTGGTGTCCGGGTCTATCAGAAGTTCAGTTCGGGCGATCCGGATACGTCGAAAACCGCTGCGAGCTGGTTCGGAGCCTGTATCTTCCTGATCGTCGCCGCCACGATTCTGCGTTCGTTTTTCCTTTAGACGATGGTCGAATATCCGATCAATAAAGGCGTGGGCCGCCAGGTGGAGTTCAAGGGGCTGCGGGCGCAGTACCTCTTCCTCTTCGCCGGCGGCCTGCTCGCCGTTTTCATTCTCGTAGTCGTACTTTATATGGGCGGGGTCGATCAGGTGGCATGCCTTGTCGCGGGCGTGGGGCTGGGCGGCGCACTCGTGGCGCTGACCTTCCGTCTGAACCGCAAGTACGGGGCTTACGGACTGATGAAGCTCCTCGCCGCACGGCGGCATCCGCGACGTATCGTCTCCCGAAAAAGTGTGGCAAGAATTCTAAACCGACATTAAGACCATGAATAACACCCTGAAAACCGAAACCCTCGAACGGAAATTTCCGATCTGAAAGGTCGAACACGATTGTATCCTCTCTAAAGACGCCAACATCACGGTGGCGTTCGAGGTTACGCTTCCGGAGCTATTCACCGTCTCCTCGCAGGAATATGAAGCGCTGCACGGCGTATGGCTCAAAGCGGTGAAGGTGCTTCCGGACTATACCGTGGTGCACAAGCAGGATATTTTCGTTCAGGAACAGTATCGTCCTGACATCGGGAAAGACGATTTGAGTTTCTTGAGCCGGTCGTTCGAGCGGCATTTCAACGAACGACCTTTTCTGCATCATACCTGCTACCTGTTCATTACGAAGACAACCCGTGCGCAAAGCCGCCGTCAGAGCGATTGCAGTGTGCTGTGCCGGGGTACGCTCGTCCCGAAAGAGTTGCAGGACAAAGATACGACGACGCGCTTTCTGGAAGCTGTGGAGCAGTTCGCCAGCATCGTCCGCGAGAGCGGTCATATCCGGCTGCGGCGTCTCGGAGCGGACGAGATTGCCGGGACTCCCGAATCTTCGGGAATCCTCGAACGTTATCTCACGCTGTCACCGTCCGGGAAGACCCCGTTGCAGGACATGCGTCTCGATCCCGACCGGATGTGGATCGGCGACAAGGCGTTGTGTCTGCATACGCTTTCCGATCTGGACGACCTCCCCGGCAGTGTTCGTACGGATGACCGCTACGAACGCCTCTCGACGGAGCATTCCGATTGTCGGCTTTCATTCGCCGCTCCCGTAGGATTGCTGCTCTCATGCAATCACATCTACAATCAATATCTGTTTTTGGATAACAGCGACGAGAACCTCAGGCAGTTCGAACGTACGGCCCGCAACATGCAGTCGCTCGCGCAGTACAGCCGTTCGAACCAGATCAACAAGGAATGGATCGACGATTACCTCAATGAGGCGCACTCTTTCTCTCTGACCTCGATACGCGCCCATTTCAATGTCATGGCATGGGGCGAAGGGAGCGAAGAGCTGAAGCAGATCCGTAACGATGTCGGGGCGCAGCTGGCGCTTATGGGGTGCACGCCGCGTCATAATACTGTGGATGTTCCGACGCTTTTCTGGGCGGCGATCCCCGGCAACGAAGGGGATTTTCCCGCCGAAGAAAGTTTCTATACGTTTCTCGAACAGGGCTTGTGTCTGTTTAACGAAGAGACGAACTATCGCTCATCTTTGTCGCCTTTCGGCATTAAGATGGCGGATCGGGTGAGCGGTATCCCCATTCACCTCGATATCTCCGACTACCCGATGAAAAAAGGATGGATAAGCAACCGGAACCGTGTGGTCATCGGGCCTTCAGGGGGAGGCAAAAGTTTTATCCTCAATCATATATGCAGGCAATATTATGAACAGGGCGCACATATCGTGATTGTCGATACGGGAAACTCCTATCAAGGATTGTGCTCGCTTATCCGGCAGAAAACCAAAGGTCGGGATGGGATATATTTCACCTATCAGGAGGATGCCCCCGTTGCCTTCAACCCCTTCTTTGTCGAAGACGGAGTGTACGACGTCGAGAAGCGCGAATCGCTCAAGGCGCTGTTGCTGACTTTGTGGAAGCGCGAATCCGAGGAACCGACACGTGCGGAAGAGGTGGCCTTGTCGAATGCCGTGAACCTATACCTCTCGCAACTCAAGACCGGCACTGCGGTCACACCTTCGTTCAACACCTTCTACGAGTTCGTCGCAACGGATTACCGCCGTCTGTTGGAAAAAAAGCGCGTCCGGGAAAAGGATTTCGATATTGAAAATTTTCTGAACGTTCTCGAACCCTACTATCGTGGCGGGGAGTACGACTACCTCTTGAACTCTGACAAGCAGTTGGACTTGTTGGATAAGCGATTCATCGTCTTCGAACTGGATAATATCAGCGAAAACAAAGTCCTTTATCCTGTCATTACACTGATTATCATGGAGACCTTCCTTACAAAGATGCGGCGGCTGAAGGGTATTCGCAAAGTTTTACTGCTCGAAGAAGCATGGAAAGCTATCGCCAAGGCGGGCATGGCGGGATTTATCAAGTATTTGTGTGCGCCCGTGCAGGCTGCTTAGTAAATATCCCACTGGCAAGGGATTAGGTAAGTGTTCTTTGAAAAACCTATCATCACCCGACTTATCCGAAAGGGAAACCGGACGGGGAGTGTAGCATGTCGGGAACGCCGTAAGTCAGTCAGTTACCAGACTGCCACTGAACGGCAAGATGAAACGATGGATATGAGGATGAAAACCGAATTGTTTGAACGATAGTCCAAGTTGCTCTACTTGAAGGCTATGACGTAAGGTAGCTATAAATCGTCATACTGCGGTACTGCTCCGGTGTACAGGTACGGATGCCAGCAAGAACTTGCCGCAGAGCAACCATAATAAATGGTAAAGGACGGAAATCGCATCCGACAATCCATCATGCCAACAGTTACTAAGTAAGTAAACGGGGATTACCTAACCCGGAACGCCGTAAGGCTATGAGGTGCAGACCTCTGAATATCCGGCAAGGTAACGGAGCCTCCGTAGTAGTCCGAGCAGGATAACGCCCTGTACATGGCGAAGGGAGGCAGCTAATTTTCTTTAATACAATTTAATGGATAATGTGAGAGACATTATGAGAAGTCCGGAAAGAGTATTAAACAGTCTGAACGAACACAGTAAGGATTCGAGCTACAAGTTCGAACGCCTTTACCGGCTTCTGTTCAACGAAGAGTTGTTCTATGTTGCCTACCAAAAGATCGCATCGAACGGAGGCAGCACGACCAAAGGTTCCGACGGTCGTAGTATCGACGAGATGAGCCTTGCCCGGATCGAAACGCTGATAGCCTCGTTGAAAGACGAAAGTTATCAGCCCCACCCGTCGCGGAGGGTGCATATCCCGAAGAAAAACGGGAAAACGCGCCCTCTGGGAATACCGGCTTTTGAAGACAAGCTGGTGCAGGAGGTCGTCCGTATGATTCTGGAAGCCATTTACGAGGGACATTTCGAGACCACCTCGCACGGTTTCCGACCCAAACGGAGCTGCCATACCGCATTGCTTCATATTCAAAAGACGTTCAACGGGGCGAAATGGTTTATCGAGGGCGACATCAAAGGGTTCTTCGACAACATCGACCATGATGTACTTGTCGGAATCCTGCGGGAGCGCATTTCGGATGACCGTTTTATCCGTCTGATACGGAAATTCCTGAAAGCGGGATACGTCGAGGATTGGACGTTTCACAACACTTACAGCGGAACGCCGCAAGGAGGTATCGTCAGCCCGATTCTGGCGAATATATACCTCGATAAATTGGACAAGTATGTGAAAGAGTATATCCGACACTTCGACAAGGGAACCAAACGCAGGCCGGGCAAAGAGAGCAACGATTTGGCCAATGAACGAAAACGGACTGTGCGGAAACTGAAAAAGATAAAAGACGGGACTGAAAAGGCGGCTTTGGTCGCAAGACTCAAAGCCATCGAACAGGAACGTGCAGCATTTCCAAACGGAGATGAAATGGACGGAAGTTACCGAAGGCTCAAATACATCCGTTACGCCGACGATTTTATTCTGGGCGTAATCGGCAGCAAAGAGGATGCACTGCGGATAAAGGAAGATATCAAATCATTCCTATCCGAAAACCTCGCCCTCGAACTGTCCGAAGAAAAGACGCTGATAACCCATACGGGTAAATCGGCGAAATTTCTCGGATACGAGATTACGGTAACACGGGACAATCATCAACGCCGGGATGTGCGAGGGTGTCTGCGACGCACCTACGGCAAGCGTGTTCGGCTGAATGTGAGCATGGCGACGCTGCGGGACAAACTTCTGGAATACGGAGCTATGGAAATCAAGCTCCGCAACGGGAAAGAGGTTTGGAAACCAAAATGCCGTTCAGGATTGATATTCAACGACGACCTCGAAATCCTCGACCGATACAATCGGGAAACAGTGGGATTTTGCAACTATTACCTGATCGCCAACAACTGCGTCGTACTGCACAACTTCAGATATATCATGGAGTACAGCATGTATAAAACATTTGCGGGCAAATACAGGAGCACGGTACGGAAAATCAACAAGAAATACCGTCGCAACAAACTGTTCACCGTAAAGTACGAGCAGAAAGGGGTGATCAAGTCCCGAACCTTTTACAAGACGAGTTTCAAACGCCGGACAACGGCGTTCAACGGAAGCTGCGACATCGAACCGTACTCTATCGCAGACGTGAGCCGAACCAATTTGACGGACAGGCTCAAAGCGGAAAAATGCGAATTGTGCGGGGCAACGGGCAAGCTGATTATGCACCATGTCCGCAACCTCAAAGACCTGAAGGGGAAAGAGAGTTGGGAACGGCTCATGTCGGCTCGAAAACGCAAGACCATTGCGTTGTGTCCGAGTTGCCACAGGCTGCGGCATCTGGGAAAAGTTTAGACTGAGAAAAATTAGTGGAGAGCCGGATACGCCGAGAGGTGTAAGTCCGGTTCGGGGGCGAGTTCTTGGAAACCTGCCGTAGAAATACGGTAAGGCGCCGGGTACTTAGCCTACATAAAACCTGCCGCAAGTATTTCGGCGAGTGTATGTGCGTAACGCAGGAGTTGGACGACCTGCTGTCGTCGCCCGTCCTCAAGGAGAGCGTCATCGCCAACTGCGACTGCCGCATCCTTTTGGACATGCGTAAGTATGCTAACAAGTTCGACGAGATTCAGGAGTTGTTGGGATTGAGTGATAAGGAACGCAATCAGGTGTTGTCGATCAATCGGGCCAATGACCCCAAGCGCCGCTACAAAGAGGTGTGGATCGGACTCGGAGGCGTACACTCTGCTGTCTATGCTACCGAAACGAGTCTTGAGGAATACCTCTGCTATACCACCGAAGAGACTGAAAAACTGGAGTTGCAACGTCTCACGGAGAAGCTCGGCGGCAATATCGAGCTGGCCATACGCCAGTTGGCCGAGCAAAAACGCAATGAAGATCATTAACCTAAAAACCGAAAATCATGTTCATATCCAAAAAAGAACTCGCCGCGCGAGACGAACGGCTGCGCCGGGCGCAGGAAGAGATCGAGTCGCTGAAACAGACCATCCGGGAGTTGCAATCCGAGGTTGCCGACGACCGTATCTGCGGCTGCTGAAAGAACGAATACGGAGAGCGGATCACGATCCGCAAAACGGCTCCGGGATATGCCGCGACGCTTTTCTGCGGCGAGCGTCCCGTGCGGGACATGGTCATTCTCAAACGCGATGACAGTCTGTGACTCCATGTCTTGTACGGGCAAACCGGCGGATGCGTCGTTCATCACACGACCAACGATATTCTGCATATCGGATGTTTCGGACTTTTCGTCCGCGACGACCGGCCGCAGCGTATAGGGACGGAAGTAATCCTTCAGGCTCCGGTGCGATGGGACGGCGAATAGGCTTCGGCCTGCTGGCAGCGATGCTGCTGGCAGGCCATCCGCTTCGGGCGCAGTGGGTCGTGAGCGACCCCTCGAATCTGGCGCAGGGTATCGTGAATTCCACCAAGCAGGTCGTCGAAGCGTCCCGGAACGGAAGTACGCTGCTTCAGAGTTTTCAGCAGACGGTAAAGATTTACGAGCAGTCGAAAAAATATTACGACGCGCTGCGGTCGGTGCATAACCTCGTCAAAAGCGCCCGTCGTGTGCAGCAGACGATGCTGCTCGTGGGCGACATCTCCGATATATACATCTCGAACTTCCGGTCGATGCTCGACGATACGAACTACTCGGCCGAGGAACTCACGGCAATGGCCGCAGGCTATACGAAGCTGCTGTCGGCGAGTGCCGACCTGCTGAACGACCTGAAGCAGATCATCACTCCGTCGGGGCTTTCGATGACCGACAAGGAGCGGCTGGATATTATCGACAGGATCTATTACGAGATGCTCGAATACCGCAATCTTACGGAATACTATACGCGCAAGAATATCTCCGTGTCGTTCCTGCGCAGCCGCCAGCGCGGGGATTCGGAGCGTGTGCGGGCCTTGTACGGCGGCCATAACGACAGATATTGGTAACCTATGACGATGCCGTTAGCCGTAGAGTGGACGAACCTGCATCAGATTCTCCGCTCGTTGTACGCCGATATGTTGCCGTTGTGCAGCGATATGATGGGCATTGCCAAAGGACTCGCCGGATTGGGCGCCTTGTTTTTCATCGCATACCGGGTCTGGAAATCCCTCGCCGCCGCGGAGCCGATCGAGGTATTCCCGCTGCTGCGGCCTTTTGTGCTGGGGCTGTGCATCATGGCTTTCCCGACCCTCGTGCTGGGGCCTTTGAACGGCCTATTGTCGCCCATCAGCAAGGCCACATCGCATTTGGTCGATCGACAGGCGTTCGATCTGGAAAAATACCAGACACAGAAGGATGAATTGCAGCGTCAGGCGATGCTCCGCGATCCGGAAAAAGCCTATCTTATCAGTAATGAAGAGTTCGACAAACGGCTTGACGAATTGGGCTGGAAGCCTAAAGACCTCATGGCGATTGCCGGGATGTATGCCGAGCGAGCCGGGTATCAATTCGGTCAGAAAGTCCGTGAGGCATTCCGGACGTTTCTGGAAACGCTCTTCCAGGCGGCATCGCTGACCATCGACACCGTGCGGACGTTTTTCTTGATTGTCCTGGCGTTGCTGGGGCCCGTGGCCTTCGCCTTCTCCGTGTACGACGGCTTTCACAATACGCTGGCGTCTTGGTTGGCACGCTATATCTGCATCTATTTGTGGCTGCCCGTCAGCGACCTGTTCGGTGCGATCCTTTCGCGCATCCAGATTCTGATGCTCCAGCAGGACATCGAACGACTGCAAGACCCGACGTTCATACCCGACGGAAGCAATACGGTCTATTGCATTTTTATGATTATCGGAATCGTCGGATATTTCTGCGTGCCGACCGTTGCGTCGTGGGTCATTCAGGCCGGAGGTGCCGGAAGTTACGGCGATAAAGTCGCAGGCGCAGGACGTGCCGTGGCGATGGGCGCTGCCGGAGTCGCCGGAGCGGCGGTCGGAAATGTCGGAGGCCGTATAAAAGGGGCTTTGAAGAAACGATAAAACGTAATAAAATATGGAATTCAAAACATTGAAGAATATAGAATCGTCCTTTCGCCACCTGCGGCTCTTCAGCATGCTCTTTCTGGGAGCCTGCACGCTGATCTCGGTGGCGGCAGTGTGGACATCCTACCGCTTCGCGGAAGCCCAGCGGCAGAAGATCTACGTACTCGATCAGGGCAAGTCGCTGATATTGGCCCTCTCGCAGGATATGGCCCAGAACCGTCCCGTCGAAGCCCGCGAACACGTGCGGCGCTTCCACGAGCTCTTCTTCACCCTCTCTCCCGACCGCGAGGCCATCGAAGGCAATGTCCGCAGGGCGCTGTACCTTGCGGACGGAAGCGCCATCGCCTATTACCAGAGCCTCGCAGAGAAGGGATATTTCAACCGCATCATCGCCTCGAACGTATCGCAGAATGTCGTCGTGGACAGTATCCGCTGCGATTTCGACTGCTATCCCTATGCCGTGGAGACCTTCGCACGGCAGAAGATCGTCCGTGAAAGCAACGTCACGGAGCGGACGCTCGTCACGACATGCCGCCTGCGAAATGCCGTACGCTCGGACAACAACCCGCAGGGATTCCTGATCGAAGATCTGCGTATTCTCGAAAACAAAGACCTCGGAAGTTATGAGCGCTAAAGATTTACAGACGCGGGCCGAAGCGTGGCTGAAGGCCCGCATGAAACGTCTTACGCCGCGCCAGCGGCTCGGGCTGGTTACTGTGCTGCTGCTCGTCTATGCGGCGGTCGCCCTGATGATTCTGTTCGGTGGAATGCGGAGTCGGGAGACGTCGATTCCCGCCGTCGAACACCTCCGGCAGCCACTACTGCCGGAAAGGAGCCTGTTACCTCTAAACACGAGTGAAGATGACACGCAGGAGCGATAACGGAGCAGTTGAAAAGCTGTCGCAACTTCTCACATCGCAGCATCTCCGGCAACTTAAGTTCGTAGGTGTCGTGACGGTGATGACACTGCTGTGCGGCATTTTCCTATGGTACCTGTTCGCCCCGAAACCGGCTCCGCAGCAGGCGGGAACGGGCGGATACAATGTTACGATTCCGGAAGCGACGGTAAAGCCGGCGGAAACGGACAAACGCAAGGTCTACGAACAGGAGCAGTACGAGCAGCAGCGGCGCGAGAAACTACAATCGTTGGGTGATGTTATGGACGACCGCTTGCCTGTGACCGGGGAAATGGCGGATGCTACAGCTCCGGCAGCACCGACGGCGATCGACGAATCGGATGCTGCCTACCGGAGGATATCGGGTGAAATGGCGGCTTTCTACACCCCGGCCCCTTCTTGCGGCAATACCGAGGTCGAAGCACTGAAAGAGCAGGTCGCGGCCCTGCAATCCCAGCTCGACGCCGAGCGGCAGCAGCCCGATCCGCTGGAGCTGGCCGAGGAGCAGTACAAGCTCGCACGGAAGTATCTCGGCGGCGGAACGGCCGCGGACGAAGAGGCCGGGCCGACGAAGCAGCGAAGGGATTCGCGTCTGTCCGTCATGCAGCCCGTTCGGGAGGGAGAGGTCGAAGCCTCGACACTCGATCCGCGGGCGGATTTCACCGTCGAACGTAACTTGGGATTTCTCACGGCAGCAGGTGATGTCGCGCATGCCGACATTCCGACTGTCAGGGCTTGTGTCGCTCAGACGCAAATCATACGTGCCGGAAGCACCGTGCAACTGCGGCTGCTGGAAGCCGTGCGTATCGACGATACGGTGATCCCCCGCAACACCCCGTTATACGGTCTTACGACGATCTCCGGGATGCGGCTGCAAGTCATAGTGTCGTCCGTCGAATACGGCGGGCGGATCTTCGCCGTCGAAGCCGCGGCTTACGACCTCGACGGACAACCGGGGCTGAATGTCCCGAACTCCCGCGAGCGGACAGCCCTCAAAGAGGCGCTGGCGTCCGTAGGACAGACCGCCGGGACGAGCGTAAACGTCACCCGTTCGGCCGGGCAGCAGGTGTTGTCCGAGCTGGCGCGCGGAGGATTGCAGGCTTCGTCGCAGTATGTCGCCGGGAAGCTCCGCGAGGTGAAGATAACCCTCAAAGCCAACCATCAGCTATTATTGATTTCAAAACAGCAGTAAAATGAAAAGAGACCTTATTTATCTGCCCCTGATCGTCTCCGCAATCTGGGCAGCACACGCTACGGCGAAAGCCATGCAGGACGGGCCGCAACAGATCGAACCCCGAAAGATCGAAGCGGGATTCACCAAGACTGTACACATCCTCTTCCCGTCGCCTGTCACGTATATCGACATCGGCTCGATGGACATCATCGCCGGCAAGGCCGATGGAGCCGAGAACGTCGTGCGCGTGAAAGCCGCCGTGCGGAATTTCGCAGCAGAAACAAACCTGACGGTCATCACCGAAGACGGCGGATTTTTCACTTTCGATGTCTATTATGCCGAGAATCCGGTTGTCTCGACCCTCAATCTTACAGTGCAGGAACCGCAACCAGAAAGTATGAAGAAACCGGCCGCCGTGGGCTATCCGCAGCCGACGGCCCCAGCATCCGAAAGCCGGGTGCTGCTGCGCGAGGTAGGGCGCGAGAAACCTGCGACCATAAAACGCATGTTGAGCGACATATACCGCCAAAACCGTACGGACGTGAAGGACATTCGCACGAAGAAGTACGGCATCGGAGTCGAGGTGCTGGGAATTTACGTGTTCAATGACGTGATATACATTCACTCCTGTATCTCGAATGACACGAATATCTCATTCGAGGTAGATGCACGACATTTCATTGTAGCGGATCGCAAATTCGCCAAGCGCACGGCACAACAGCAGTCGACGCTCGAAATCCTGCGTGTATGCAACGATCCGGCAGTCGTGAGGGGACACCAGCGTCAGCGGACGGTATTCGCGCTGCCCAAACTGACGATCTCCGACGACAAGGTGCTTTTGCTGGAAATCATCGAGAAGAACGGAGCCCGGCATCAGACGGTGGAAATACCAGCCAAAGAGTTGTTAGAAGCAAAACTGCTGTAACGGGAAAAATAAGATTCGATGTTCGCACACTTTCTAACGGCTCTTTGCCTGACAATGGGAATATTGTCGGTACTGGTCGCCATCGGACTATGTTGGTTGATCCTCTTTCCGGAGTATCCGAAACACAGATATTGATCCGGGGTTGAACCCAATTAAAAGTGCCCGGTAAAACCGGGCACTTTTAATATTTTACAACTTACAATTCTCTGGTGTGGCAGGCAGGTCATTCCACGACTTGTCCGCCATAGTGCAATGTGCATATTTCACGATGTATCTGCCGGCATAGCAGCTCGATAACCCGTTCGGAAAGATCGTGCCGCACCGTGTGCATGAAGCGGCGGTTCTCGATGCGGCTGAACAGGCTTGTGCCGTCTTCGGCGACGGCGCAGCAGATTTGCTCCTCGCGGAAGCGGTCGTAATCGGTGAAATATTCCACATCGGGAGCGATACGTATATAAGATTTCATAGGTTCGTCAGATGATGTTTTGACACAATTCGGGGTGGCGGTATGGCGGGAGCCGCGGGCGTCCGCCCGTTCGCGTCTGCGGCAGTCATGCCGCAGACGGAAACCGGGACTTATTTATGGTGTCGCAAGGTCGTTGAATCGCAGTTCGATAGTTGTCAGCAACAATCCCGGCGGACAGGAATAAGTGCCCCTTATGTCCGATTCTTCGGAGAAGATATGCACGGTATAACGGTGTTCGCCTCGTTGCCGGGAAATCCGGATACTCCAAGTATGGCCGTTTCGGCGTGCGAAAAAAATGTGATTCCCCGCACCTGCCTGGATCAGATCAAAAACGGCGATTCCATGCCGGCGAAGATCGTCGATAAATTCTTTCAGCATGATTCTATTCGGTTTTATGGGGACGGCCTGCGGGCCGTCCCCGATCAGAATTTAGGCGGCTTTCTTTGTCGTTTTCTTGGTGCTCTTACCCGTTTTGCCCTCTTTCTTGGCGGCTTTGGTCTTGGCTTTCTCCTGTGCCTCGGCAACGGCAATACGCTCGTCGAGACGGTCGTTGCGCTTCGTGTATTCCTCGTCGAACTGCGCTTTCACAACCTCGTATTTCTCTTTGTGGTGCAAGGCTGCAAATTCCATCAGCAGTTGCTTCCCCGTTTTGTCGAAACCGATGTCGGATGTAAGACTTTTTACCAAGAAATCGCGGGTGATGAGATCGCGTTGTTCGTCGGTCAGCGCATTGACGACAGCGATTTTCTGTTCGGATGTCAAATAATACGCTTCGGGAAATCCCACGGCGGCGAGGTGCTCGCGCCGCAGGCTTCCGAGCATGATGTAATAGAGAATGTTGTCTTCCAGCTGGGTAAACGGCGTCGGAGCGATCTCCTCGTCGCGGACGATCTGCCGGACGGCTTCGACGGTTTTTTCGTGTGCGAGTTCCGTGTTGCGGATTTTCTTCTCCTCAAGGCGGGCAATCAGTTCCCCGGTCGATTCCCTGCCTTTGGCGGCTTGGTTCACATAGACCAGCCGGGCGTCGTCACGCGAGGTCTTGACGAAGATACGGATCGCCCCGGCGTCGTGCTTGGCCAGCAGGTCGGCGGTCTTTTCCTCGGCAGCCTTTTTCTGCTGTTCATAGATTTGCATTGCCGCGGTATAATCGGCATCGGCGGCATAATCCGCCGGACATGGTTCCGCGGGTATAGCGGGCATTTCCTGCACCTGCCCGTATTCGAACGCCTTGCATTCGACCCCGTTTTCGGTCATATGCTCTACGGCCTTATCATGGTCGTCGCATCCGTAACGGTCTTTGCAAAGGATGAATTTCGGGTTTTGCGCAAGCAGTTCTCCGCTTTTTCGCTCGATGAATTCGCGGTTTTTGGCCTCGAGACATTCCCGATTCGTACACCGTCCGCTTCCCGTGGCGAACATATCGTAGGTATTTGCGTTGTACTTGCATGCGGCACACGCCGTTCGGTCGAAGCGATACCGGGCCAGATCGTTCGTATAATGGGCGTCCACCATCCGCTTGAACTCCTTTACGGAGTATTTCCGCCACCCCTCCTCGTCTTTGAGGCGGTCTTTGCAAATCGTCTTTTGCAAGTCTTTCCCGTACCGTGCCAGCTCCATGGCGAGGCCCAGCGTAATGGAGTTTTCGCGCAGGAGTTTTTTTACGTCGGGGATCAGTTCGTTGAGTTTCATCCGGTAGTAGATATACTGCTCGCTTTTGCCGAAGCGTGCGGCCACGGCGGCGGCATCCCCGCCGAGGGTCTGCATGGCGGCTTTGTAGGCTTCGGCCTCGTCGAGCGGCGGCATCTCCTCGCGCTGGATGTTCTCCGAGAGCGCGAGGTCGAAGATCGCCCGTTCGTCCGCGGGGGCGGTATCGACGATGGCTTCGATTTCGGTCTGGCCGAGCAGTTGCACGGCACGGTAGCGGCGTTCGCCGCAGACAATGCTGTAGCCGTTCTGTTCTGCGGCTCGCACCCGGATGGGCTGAATAAGGCCGTGTGTAGCAATGGAGGCGGCCAGTTCCGCGAGGGCGTTTTCATCGTAACTCCGCCGCGGATTGTGGGGGTTGGGGCGGATTTTGTCAATGGAGAGCAAAACGGTCGATTTCGTGTTTTGAGCGGCGGTTGCGGTCGTGGTGTTGGTTTCGTTCGTTTTCATGGTGTGATGATTTTAAGATTATTTTGAAAGGTATTTGATCAGTTGCTTGTGGCGGTCGTACGGTATTTTGAACAGCAGGTAGGTAATGCCTATGCCGTTACGGGATGCGTTGTGGAGGAGTTGCCGCAGATCGGGGTCTTCCTCGGCCGTGACGCCGAACACCTCCGGCATGTATTTTTCCGGCAACCGGGTGCGCATCATGTAGTCGAAATCCGCCGTGCGCTGTATGATTTCTTCGTATGATTTCATAATAAAGTCGTTAAGAATGAGAGGATTGAATCGCCGGACATGGCATGCGCGTTGTCCCAATTCCGCCATTGCTGTCCATCCTTGTTTTGTAACGAGAGGTTGAAAAGAGGGTCTTTCCCTTTCGACCACTTGCCGGAATAAATCCGGATGCTGAAAGTGCGTACATGGCCGCTGAAATCGAAAAAGGCGGTGTATTTTTCTTTGCCGTTGATCTCCAGCAGGAGCGCGGCGATAGCTGTTATCTGTTCGTTCATGGTTTCGGGTGTTGTGGGGCGGGCGGATGCCCGCCCCGGATTGAATGTTATTTGAGATAGGCGGCCAATGCGCTGCGCACCTCTTGTTCTCGGCGTTTGGAGAAAATCCACCCGGCGCACCGGGTGCCGTCGTGCGTAAGGTAGGCGCGGAACAGCCCGTTCAGATCGCGGAGCGTATCGCGCAGGGGTTTCGTATCGCCGAATACGGCGATCGACTTCGCGGAGTATTCCACGATCTCGACACGTGCGTCGGCCACGGTTTCGGGGACGGTGGTCTGCACGGGTGCAGGGTTCTCGATGCATACATTGTCGGAATTTCCGGCCACGACGGCGAAACGCTTGATAATGCCCTCTTTGTCGCGGCACGATTCCTTGCTGACCTGCCAGCCCGAATAGCGGTGTGTACCGAGGTAATAACCGTGCCCCATGCTGTACTTTTCACGGTGTTCGTACTCGGCATTACGCTCGGTCAGGTGTGCCGTGCCCTCGAAGCGGGCCGCGGCCTTGCGCATTTCGGGGAACAGATCGCGCGTGTGGGTCGAGAATCCGAGGATCACCGTGCGCACGATACGCGAGCCGAAATAGTCCGTATAGGGGTCGCATTCGCTTTCATGCTGTTCGCCGATGATGACGGCCACGGCATCGTCGGGAACGATCTGCCGCAGACGCTCCGCGCCGATGGTACGTAACCGTTCCGCGTCTTCCGCCGCTGCACGTCGGGCGGTTTCCTGCTCGGCTTTGAGGGCGTCGGCACGAGTGCGGAGCGCCGCGACTTCGGCGGCATCCATAAATTCAGGGTACTCGTCGTCGTAATAGTGCCCGATACCGAATTTGTCTCGCAAGGGGCGAATCAGATCGGCAGTGTGCTCCTCGGCGGTTTCGGGGTCGATCAATCGGTAATTGTAACCGGATTGTGTGTGTGCGATTCCGGCCACGACCATGCGCTGACGCATGTTGTAAGGGCCGTCGAAGATGACGATTTGGTTCTCCCGAACGCTCTGTGCGTCGGTGTCGTAACTCTTTCCTGCGAATAACAATGTGACTTTTCCCATAGTTGTAAGGTGTTGAATGTTAGTAAAACAGCCGCAGAAGAAACCGCACGAGGACGACCACAGGGGAAAGGACGAGACGCACGATGTCCCGACACCGCCGCAAGAACCATAACGAGAGGCAGAAGCCCCAAAAACCGCCCGCACCGAGATAAACGCCCGCGAGAAATTCGAATGCCGCAAACGCGCCGAAAAGCACAGCCGCGAAACCCGCCGCAGACCTCCAAAACCCGCAGATGCCGGTGGGAGCGGTGCCGCTCCGTTTCAAAATTTCCCGTATGTCTTTGTGCTGTTTCATACCTACGACCTTTTTTTTATGCCGTATGGGCCGCGTTTGCCTTGCTTCCGTTTCTGTGGGCTATATTTCAGAGGGGCGGAATGCGCACAAGATTTCAGGACAAAAAAATCAGCCGCAACTTCTTTGCTGCGGCTGATTTTTTTGTCTGAACCCGGAGGGCCCCGATCTTGGGAGCTTTCCGACCCCCTGTCTTACCTTCGCCCACGGAAATGGGAGCAAGGCAAACAAGACCCATAACGTGCTAAACGGGGAGAAGGTAGTGCGGAAACGGCACAAAGACATACGAGGAATTTTCAACTCGGATATAAAAAAGCAGATATATCTGAAACATATCTGCTTATTTGCCTTTGGCAAGATTGTATCATATTGTCGGCAGCCAACGATTGCAAGCTACTACCTGTTGTAGCAAAGGCATTTACCAGTAGTCGCGCTCAAACTTTTTTGGTAATTCGTGCATGATTTTGATATGTTCGTAGAGAACGCTTGCTAATCCGGGAAAGTCGTACTGTGGATTTATTTTGTACGTATTCAGCGCTGCGTGCATATTATTATTGAATATATATAATAAATCGGAATTAACCGAGTCAGGAAGTTGCATTTTATAGAATTGCAGTAAGATATTAATATTACTCCGCTCTAACCCTATATAATATTCGAAATATTCGAACCAATCTTTAGGCTGGTACCGTGGATTATTGATAATAAGCGGAGCCGCAGAGTGTAATTTCAATCTTTTGCATGCTTCTATAAATACATCTCTGGGGACTATATCATTGTATTTTGTGGTACATTTAGCCTTACTCAATATATCATTGGTAATAAAGAAGGCATCATGTGCAAAACGTTTCAGAATCTCTTGTATTGGTTGTTTTAATATTCTCTTTCGATTGGTTTGGGGAAGATAAACGTTGATTAAATAGAAAATAGCGGATGCTATTATTGATGCGAAGATTGTGTATGTAATTTCGGCATATATGTCTGCTTTCGGAAAAATAGTATCTATCTCAATCCAGACTAATTTGTAAAGCAAAATCCATATTAGGCATATTAAGCTGATTGTAAACAGTATGACATCTCCCCATTTTAGAAAAAACTTTGAATTATTCCGTGACATAATATACATGAAGCCTTTTAAACAAGACCATTTTACTTGTCTTTTTTTGAAGATTTAAACCCGATCGGTCGGCGTGGTTGGCGAATATCGGGGATTTTAACCGAAAGAGCGGCAATAGCCTCGTAGATGTTATCCAGCTCCTTGCGCATGTCTTCCGAAAGGTCGTTCACCGCTTCGGCGTTGTCCTCGTCCGCCCGTTCCAACAGGGTCAGTTTCGCACGGATTTCGGACAGCTCGGCCGTCATAGTCGAGGTTGTCATAATGTAGTTGCGCATGGCGACGAAAGCATCCATAATCCGAATACTGACTTGTATGGCTGTCGGGCTGCGTAGCACGGCAGAAAGCATGGAGACCCCTTGTTCGGTAAAAGCATAAGGACGTTTTCGTGTGCCGCCCCAACTTGATGTTCCATTTTGGAATATCAAAAATTCCTGTTCTGTCAGTTGAAACATGAACCGTTCCGGAAAACGTTCGATATTTCGCTTTACAGCTTTATTCAGGTTGCCGGTCGTAACGCCGTAAAGCTCGGCCAAATCCCGGTCGAGCATCACGCGCTGGCCGCGGATTTCGTAGATTTTGCTTTGGATCGTAGCGAGTTCTTCCATCGGTTCGGGGAGGTCGGGAGCGTTTTATTTCTTGATTTGATAACCATAGAAGGCGATTTGTTCGCGGCAAATTTTCTCCACGATGTCGCGCAGGCGTTCGACTTTCGGCACGAGGGCCTCGATGTCGGTCTTCGTGATCTCGAAATCGGGATTGTAACGCGATTCGATGTAGGAGCGTTGCAACAGGTCGAACAAGCGTTCCTCTTCGGGCGTGTTGCGTGGGAACGCCCGGCACAATTCGATCGTATATGCCTTGCAGCTTCGGAGCAGCTCGTCCAGATCGTGATTCTTCGGGCTATACAGAATATGCACCAACGACACCGTGCGCAATAAGTTTTCTGCCGATTGATGGAGATAAAATGAAGCCTGTTTATAATCGCCACGATTTGCAGCGTGTCCAACGTCAATAAGAAAACTTAAAGCTCGTCCAAACTTGTCGTCAAAATATTTCTGTGCCCGTTCCCTGATCTCCGCAAAATCGAGTTTGCGCCGCCGCGCCAGTTTGTACTGCCCCGAATCGTAAAGCAGGATGCCGTCGCGTTTGATCTCCGTTTCGAAATAGTGCGCCTTGGTCAGCGCATGATTGAACTCGTCGATTCCGTAGTTGATGAATTGGGGGTGCGTATGAAACGGTCGGTTTTTATTCTCAAAAAAGCGGTCTTTGATCTTCGCGTAGAGCGAATACTGAATCGCGCCGATCTCCTTGCGGGTCAGAACGAGCAGGTCGTAATCGCTCATGTAGTAGGTCGGCGTGCCGAACTCGATGCGCTGGTCGTAATCGACGTACTTGTTTTTTGCGTAACTGCCGAACAGAATGACCATGCCCACATCCTTAATGTGGGTACGGATCAAATCGACAAGTTGTTGCAAATCCTGTCGTTTGTTTTCGGGTAAAAAGCCGATGCTTCGTTTCATATCCACAAAATTATGAAAAAAATCGGCAAATATTTTGGCACGAGCTGTCATTTGCAAGATAATTATGCTATATTTGCATCATTACTGCAAATAGCCTGCGAGTTTCCGACGGAGGCGGCAAGAGCCGCTTAAAAGAAACGGAACGGACTATGAAACGGTATTTCGATAACTCGGCATAGCCGACGGACATAATCATAAAGGGTAAACAACTCTTTATACCATACGCAAACGTGGAAACCTCTTTCGGGAGGGTTTGAAACTGGTATAATGGTTGTCAGTCCCGGTTATGTCCTGCTTGTTATTTGCAAGCAGGGCTTGACTGGGGCGCAGGACAGCTTCCGGTTTCGGGTTTTCCACGACCTGCGTATGGGGCTGACACCGCGCCCCCTTTTTGTTTTCTGTGGGTACATCATCCACTAACCCGAAACCGTCATGCGCCGCCATTCGCCGAATACATTACATCATACGGATTGCACCCGCCGAGCGACCGCCGGCAGACGGAATCGGTATGCGTGGGCGGCACATATTATATACGGAACGGCCGCCGGCAATATAATTCCCGCAACAACTGTGGCTCCTAAATCTGGTAACGGCAGCCCGGTTCCTGTTTCCGGGATAAATTTTTCTTACCGGATCGACCATAAAAAAATAACGGATGCGGCTGCTATTCAGTTGAATTCTTCAAAAAACAGTGTGAAGTTGCGTCACTATCACGTCGAATATCACCGCATCCGTTTTATTATACGCCTCCTCGCTCCGTTATCGACTGCTACGAGGAGGGGCAATATTATAAAATTCAGTCGGAATAGTAGTTGTTTTCAGCAAAATACATCAATGCAATATGATTTTTGTATTTTTGCAGAGTCGACACTACGGACAATGCCGGTACCTGATACGGATTTACATCACCGTTTTTTCCGAACAAGAACGTCGCCTAACGTCACCGGCATTGTCCTTTTTTATTTTCGATATGTAGAGTTCTGGTGGAAATCGTTGTATTACGCCGAACTTTATCAGCAAATTATAGTATCAGGGCAGAGGACTATTTCCAATCATCAATACCCTTTAATCATTCGGAATCAGGACGAAAGGAATATTATGAAAACATGAATATTTCTGCTCTTTTTATCGAAAACATCCCGATTTCTTGTAGGAAAAAGGGACGGCCCCCGATCAGTTCACGGTGTTTCACGAAATTCAACCGCGATCGCAATCACAATCACGATTCGGCCGTCCCTTTCTTTTTTCTACGGTTTGCTGAGCAGGTTCGGGAATAGCAGCATTACCACTGGCAGGTAGTCGCCCAAATCTTCGCGTAGCAGATGCAGGCATCGCTGGATTTCGCGTGTGACCTTGCGTACCGATATGCCATAGCGCTCGGCAATCTGCTGATAGGTTTGATCCTCGAAACGATTGGCAATGAAAATCTGCGCCGATAGTTCGGGCATTTCGGCCAAACGCCGCCGGAATATTTCCTCGACATCCTTATGAAAAAGCACCTTCGAGAGATCGCAATCCTCAAGTAGTCCGAGGCTTGTGCGGATGTTGCGCATGCCACGCAGATACATCTGATGCTGTATTTGAAGGTGGGTTTGACGCTCGCGCAATGCATCAATACACTTGTGACGCACAATACCGAGAATATAAGCCGGAAACTCATCTTGTGACAACTGAATTTCCCGTCTTTTTTCCCAAAGAAGCAGGAAGCTATCCGTAACAAGATCCTCGGCTAACGTCTTGTCACGCAACAGGGCATAGGCAATCACGATGAACCGTGATTTATATTCGGAGTACAGTCGATCGAACTCATGCGTATCTAATATCGCCTGTGTCATTGAGTATAGCGGATTCGTAGTTTTTTGGGAATTCAAAGATAAGTTATATTCTGAAAAAATAAAATAGATTCGATATTTTTATACAAATGAATGTATTTCAATAATTTACATTAATCAATATTTTATATAATTTCATAAAAATATTTATTTGCAAAAAAAGGGGTAAACATACCCACGCTCATTCGATATATTATTAAAGACCAAAAAAACAACCGATCCGATCCGGGGAGATCGAACAAGAATTTTGACAATTATGGACGAGAAATTATTATTCAAATATTTTCGGGGCGAAACTACGTCGAAAGAAGAAGATGCGATACTGGCATGGGTCGAGGAGACCCCAGCCAACCGTAAGGAGTTCAAGACCGCTTTCATGATTTTCTCCGGTTTGGCGGTGTATGCCGCCAAGCCGAATGCTATGCCGACAGTCGCGCCGCAGCGCCGCCGAATCTGGAGGCAAGTCGTCCGTTATAGTCTGCGTTCGGCAGCTGCCGTCATACTGATGATCGGAGCCGCGTATACGGGTAAAACGCTTTATCGGAATGCGTTGTCGCAGCAGAATATGTCGATTGTCGTTCCTGCCGGACAGCAGATGTCTCTCACGCTTCCGGACAATTCACAGGTACAGCTCAATTCGGGTACTCGACTGGAATATCCGGTCGTCTTCGGCAAGACCCGCAGCGTGAAACTCTCCGGCGAGGCGTTGTTCGATGTTGCACCGGACAGGAAGCATCCGTTCATTGTCCAGACCTTCGCGTCGGATATCCGGGTACTCGGAACGAAATTCAACGTGCTGGCCGATGCCGAGCGTGGTGAATTTACCACCACGCTGATAGAGGGACAAGTACAGGTGACAAACCGCGCCAATTCTAATGAGCGAATCACCATGTATCCGTACGATGTCGTCTCACTCTCTAACGGGCGCCTGTATAAAGAACGTGCCGAAGATTTTGCAGAACTCTGCTGGACGGAAGGGTTGGTTCATCTGAAGAGGATGCCATTCGACGAGTTGATGGCCAAGTTCGAGCGAGCATTCAATGTCGAAATACGCATCGAATGCGAGCGGATGCCGCAGATTAACGTGATGAGCGGAGAAGTCCGCATTTCGGACGGTGTAGATTATGCGCTCCAGATTTTACAGCAGGTATCTACCGGCTTTAGTTATACTCGTGATGAAAAAACGAACGTGATTGTAATTAAATAATAATGTGATTGTAATTGAATTTCGTGCAAGCACTCATGTTGCACTAAAAACTCTAAAATCTATGAGGAAATGACCGCGTGACTTAATACACTAAAGCGTTGACTATAATAAAGAAAGGTCTGCGAAATCGCCTATTCGCAGACCCGCGATAATAGTCAGCAAAAAAACTAATCGAGTAAACTATTATCTAAAATTACAAAAGTATGGAAAAAACAGTATTCCACAAAATCAGAAGACTGTTTCGATTTACTTTACTTGTTTGCCTGAGCCTCGGCGTATTATCAGCCAAGGCACAGACTGCCCGCGTGACGCTCAAAGTTCAAGACGCATCGCTCGGACAGGTCATGGATGAGATCAAGAACCAGACCAGATATCTTTTCATCAATCAGGATGTCAAGGATCTCAATAACCACAAAGTAAGTCTGAATGTTTCGGATAAAGCTATTGTCGAGGTGTTAGATCAGATTTTTACCCCTTTCAATATCGGTTATCGCATCGAAAAAACAAGCATTATTATTTTCAACCGACCGAAATCCACATCCAGTTCAGTTCTGATCGGAGGTAAGGTCAGCGATGTCGGCGGCGCACCGATTATCGGCGCCACGGTGCTGGTCAAAGGTACGACGAATGGTGTTTCAACCGATGCCGACGGTCGTTTTACGCTAACGATCGCTTCACCTGCCACTGCACAGCTCGAAATAAGCTACTTGGGCTACGAACCTCAAACTTTAGCTGTCGGCAACCGCACCTCTTTTGAGATTACACTGGCGGAATCGGCTTCGGAAATCGAATCGGTAGTCGTTACTGCCTTAGGTATCAAACGTGAAGAGAAGGCGCTGAGTTATAATGTACAACAAGTTGAAGCTGAAGACATCACGACTGTCAAGGACGCCAACTTCATGAACTCGCTGACAGGTAAAGTCGCTGGCGTTACGATCAATGCTTCGTCGTCAGGTGTCGGCGGTGCATCGAAAGTCGTGCTGCGCGGTAATAAATCCATTTCGCAGTCGTCGAATGCCCTCTATGTGATCGACGGTATTCCGATGTATAACTTCGGCGGTGGTGGCGGTACGGAATTCGATTCGAAGGGTGCTACCGAAGCCATCGCGGACATCAATCCCGAGGATATCGAATCCATCTCGGTGCTGACAGGTGCAGCAGCCGCGGCTCTTTACGGCTCGAATGCTGCCAACGGTGCTGTGATGATCACCACGAAAAAGGGACAGGCTGGAGCTTTGAAAGTGACGCTTTCGAGCAATACGGAGTTTCTGAACCCGTTCGTTCAGCCGGAGTTCCAGAACCGCTATGGCACGGGACTAAACGGTCTTCAGTCCGGGTCGGCCATTTACAGCTGGGGCGAGAAATTGGCACCTGCGGCGCGTCTGGGATATACGCCGGATGATTTTTTCGAGACAGGACACGTCTACACCAACGCCGTGACGGTATCGGGCGGTACGGACAAGAACCAGACTTACTTTTCGGCAGCCTCGGTCAATTCGGACGGTATCATTCCCAATAATGAATACGACCGTTACAATTTCACATTTCGTAATACGTCCTATTTCCTGAAAGACAAGCTGCGTCTGGATGCTTCGGCCAGCTATATTTACCAGCAGGATCAGAACATGACCAATCAGGGTGTCTATTCCAACCCGCTGGTTCCTGCTTATCTTTTTCCCCGCGGGACGAACTTCGACTCCTATCGTATTTTCGAGCGTTACAATCCCGCCTCTAAACTTATGGAACAGTTTTGGTCGGACGACCTTGAAGGCGGTGACCTGCGTATGCAAAATCCTTATTGGATTGCCTACCGCAACCTACGCAATACCGATAAGAAGCGTTACATGCTGTCGTTCTCGGCCTCCTATGACATTCTTCCGTGGTTGAACGTTGCTGGCCGTGTGCGCATCGACAATGCGAACTCGCTCTATACGCAGAAACTTTATGCTTCGTCGAATACGACGATTACCGACGGCGGTAAGAACGGTCACTATACCGAACAGCGCGAATACGATACGCAGACTTATGCTGACATTATGGTGAACATCAACAAGACCTTCGGAGACGATTGGTCGCTGCAAGCCAACGTCGGCGCTTCGATCAACAACGTCAAAATCGACCAATTGTCGTACCGCGGCCCGATTCAGGAAAACGGATTGCCGAACGTGTTCAATGTTTTCGACCTCGACGATTCGAAGAAGCGCGCCGAAAAATACGGCTGGCAGGAACAGACGCAGTCGATATTCGCCTCGGTGGAAGTGGGTTGGAAACAGATGCTCTACCTGACCCTCACGGGCCGTAACGACTGGGCTTCGCAATTGGCCAACTCCCCGCAATCGTCGTTCTTTTACCCGTCGGTGGGTCTTTCGTGGGTGCCGACCTCACTTTGGGATATGGGCAATGCGCTGACCTATCTGAAGATTCGCGGTTCGATCGCTTCGGTAGGTATGCCTTTTCCGCGTCACCTGACGGTTCCGACCTACGAGTACGACGCAACGAATAAAGTTTGGACAGCCAAGACGCACTATCCGATCGGCGATCTTTATCCCGAACGCACCCGCACTTATGAGTTGGGCCTCGACGCGCGTCTGTGGAAGCACTTCAGCTTGTCGGCTTCGTGGTATTGGGCCGATACCTACAACCAGACGTTCGACCCGCAGATTTCTGTATCATCGGGTTATTCGACGATCTATCTCCAGACGGGCCACGTCCGCAATACGGGTGTCGAAGCGTCGCTCGGCTATCAGAACCAATGGCGCGATTTCGGTTGGTCTACGAACTTTACCTTCTCGTGGAACAAGAACGAGATCGTGGAACTGGTTCACAACTATGTGCATCCCGAGACCGGCGAACTCATCACCAAAGAGCGACTGGAGATCAAGGGGCTGGGTAAGGCCAAATATATCCTTAAACCGGGCGGAACACTGGGTGACCTCTATACCAATTCCGATTTGGTCTATAACGACGACGGGTATATCGAAGTGGACAAGAACGGCAACGTAGCCGTCAAGGACGACTATATGGATGACATTTATCTCGGTTCGGTATTTCCTAAATACAACCTCGCATGGCGTAATGATTTCAACTATAAGGGTATCAATCTCGGCGTACTGTTCACGGCCCGCATCGGCGGTATCTGTTATTCGGCTACGCAAGCCAATATGGATTTGTACGGCGTGTCGGAGGCCTCGGCCGCAGCCCGCGATGCCGGTGGCGTGATGATTAACGGCCGTGACATGATCGACGCACAGAAATGGTATCAAGTAATCGGTTCGCAATCGGGATTACCGCAGTATTATACTTATTCCGCCACGAATGTCCGCTTACAGGAGCTCTCGCTGGGTTACACGCTCCCTTCGAAATGGTTCCGCGACAAGATGCGTATGACCGTTTCGTTCGTAGGCCGTAACCTGTGGATGATCTACTGCAAGGCCCCGTTCGACCCCGAAGCCGTAGCTTCGACAGGCATGAACTATCAGGGTATCGACTACTTTATGATGCCTTCGATGCGTAATCTGGGCTTCAATGTGAAATTCCAATTCTAAAGAACAGCAAAACCATGAAAAAGACAAACAACAAAATGCAGCTACTGCTGCTTTCGGTGGTGCTGCTCGGTACGACTGCCTGTACGGGCGATTTCGCGGACATCAATCGTAATCCGAATGAAGTGACCGACGAACAGTTGCAGGCTAACAACTATAAGATCGGTACGAACCTCAAGACCCTTCAGGGCCTGGTCGTTCCGACGGAAGAGCACCGGTTCCAATTCGTCGAGAGCATCGTCGGATGCCCTTACGCTGGCTACAACGGTAAGACCGTCGATACCTGGCAGGCGACATTCGAAAACTACAATCCCTCGGCTGACTGGCGGAAAGTTCCGTTCGTGGATATGATCTCCGATACCTATCCGGCCTATCGTGCGATTATCAACGGTACGGAGGACGTAGTGGCGCAGGCATTGGCCAAATTGTTCCGCATTGCCATCATGCAGCGCGTCACGGATAGCTACGGCCCGATTCCCTATACGCAGGTCATGGCCAGTAAGACCGAATCGCTGGAGGTAGCCTACGATACACAGGAAGAGGTCTACACGGCGATGTTTACAGAATTAGACGACGTGATCGCTTCGCTTCAGGACAACCTTTCACTACCCTCGGATGCCTTCGGCCGTTACGACGGTGTTTATTCGGGTAATATCTCGCAGTGGCTCAAATTCGCCAATTCGCTCAAGTTACGTATGGCCATGCGTCTAACGGAGGTTAAACCCGATCTGGCGAAGTCGAAAGCTGCCGAAGCCATTGCCGCCGGGGTCATCACGACCAACGCAGACAATGCCATGATGCACACCTCGGACAACCGAACGACGCTCATTTACAACGACTGGGGCGACCATCGTATTGGTGCCGACATCATCAATTACATGAACGGCTACAACGATCCGCGCCGCGAGAAGATGTTTACGACTGTAACCCTTGTGGAGAACGGACAAGAAATACAGGGATATGCGGGTATTCGCATTGGTATCAACGTGACGAGTAAGGCGCAGGCCGTGTCGTCCTACTCGAACATGCGCGTTACGGGTACGGATCCCTATCTGTGGATGAACGCCGCTGAAGCGACGTTCCTACGTGCCGAATACGAACTGCGCTGGGGCTCGGCCGAAACTGCCGGAACACTCTATGAGCAGGCTGTCACGCTCTCGTTCGAGGAGCGTGGTGCCGATAACGTGAAGGGCTATCTTTCCGATGCGACAAGTACTCCGGCAGCCTACAAAGATCCGTTGAACAAGCACTCCATGGCTTCTCCGCAGAGCACGATCACCGTGGCATGGAACGCCGCGGCGGATTTCGAAACCAACCTCGAACGGATCATTACCCAGAAATGGATTGCCATTTTCCCGCTGGGAACCGAGGCGTGGACAGAACACCGCCGTACGGGTTATCCCCGTCTGCTGCCAGCCGTGGTGGATAACAGCGGTGGCGCCGTGAACGTGGCGCTGGGCGCACGCCGTCTGCCTTATCCGGTCGAAGAGTACACCGAGAACCCGACGAACCTGCAAGCCGCCGTTTCCGCACTGAACGGTGAGTCGGTAAACGGAGCGGGCGATACGCAGGGAACCCGAGTATGGTGGGATCGCAAAAACTTAAATTAGTATGGATATGAAACGAAATAAATTGATCGGGCTTCTCTCCTTATGCCTGCTGGCCGCGACGTTCGCTTCGTGCGAAGATTGGAACGAAACGGAAGCCGTCAAACAAAAAGTCGAACGCCCGGAGGATCAAAATCCAGAATTGTGGGCGGAATATACGGCGGCGTTGCGCGACTACAAGCAGTCGGAACATTTTATCGTCTACGCCCGTCTGTTCAACTCTCCCCAACCGGGTACCAGTGAAAAGGATTTCATGCGTTGCCTGCCCGACTCGCTCGATATCGTGTCGCTGACCAATGCCGACAACTTCTCGAAGTACGATGCGGAAGATATGCCGGCTATGCGTGAGAAAGGTACGAAAGTGCTCTATCAGGTCGATTATGCAGGCCGCAGCGGGGAACTGACCGATGAAACAAAACTCGGCGCTTACCTCGATAAAGTTATCGCCGCGGTCAAGAAGAATGGACTGGACGGTTACTCGTTTACGGGTATCCCCAATGCGGGCGACGCAGCGACCGCAACGGCGGCTACACTTATCGTCGAACGACTTTCCGCGGCAAAGACCGAAGGACAACTGCTCGTTTTCGAAGGTAATCCGCTTTTCTTGACGGAGGACGCTTTGTCGAAGGTCGATTATGTCGTGCTCGACACCGAGGCTACGGAGAATGTGACCGACCTGAAGATGCAGGTACTCAACGCTACGGGGTATGCCGGCGTTCCGGCTACGAAGTTGCTGCTGGCCGCTGCCGCAGGCGCTCCTCTCTATGACGAGAATGTCGAGGAACATGCCGCTATCACGGAAATGGCCGAGCGGGTTGTATCGCTCGGGCCGCTGGCCGGACTGGGAACCTACGACATTTATAATGACTATTATGATCTGGACATGAACTATAAACTTGTTCGCAATGCCATCCAGACGTTGAACCCCTCAAAATAGTGAGCAATGAGAAGAATTAATAAATACTTATGGCTGATCGCTTCGGCCGCTTTCTGCTCCTGTCAGTCCTATGATGCCGACGACCACAAGTTCGGTAATGTGGTCTACCTCGACGTGGCGGAAACGACTGACGTGCAGACGGCAACGATCAAAAACACGCTCGATGAACTCGATCGGACATTCTCCGCAACGCTGGCTTATCCGTCCGGTGGCGACGTCACGGTCTCCATTGCAGTCGATCCATCGCTCGTCGCTACCTACAACGCCCGTCACAACACCTCGTGGCCGATGCTCGATGCGAAATACTATTCGCTTTCCGACGAGCGGGTAACCATCCCGGCCGGCAAGACCGCTTCGGATGCCGTGACGCTCCATCTGCAGGAGTTGCTGGGCGAGGGCGAAGACCAGACAGGTGCGCTGACCCTCGATGCTACCTATCTGCTGCCCGTGACGATCACGAATGCGTCCGTTCCGACGCTGGACAGTTCTTCGACCGTCTGGTATGTTATCAAACGGTCGTCGAACATCACTACGGCAGCGCAGCTTACCGACAACTGGATCAATTTCCCGACACTCGACAAGGATACGGAGCAGGCGATGGCCCTCAACAACTTGACGGCCGTGACCTACGAGGCGTTGATCTATATCGACAAGTTCGCCACCTCGGCTCTGAACTCGGCCGGTGTCGCCAACCCCGTCAGCATCTCCACCATCATGGGTGTCGAGGACTACCTGCTTCTGCGTATCGGCGACACGAATTTCGAGCGCCAGCAGCTGCAGTTCGACGGTTCGGGCAGCGGTTCGGCCTTCGGCAAGTTCCCGGGTCGTGATGCCGGCAAGATCCTGAACGAAGGCGTATGGTACCATATCGCATGCACTTATGACCAGGCGACGCGCACGGTACGGATTTTCGTCAATGGCGAGTTGCAGAGCGAGGGCAAGGATATGGGGCTTGCGTCGATGAGCGACGACACGCGCATCAATCTGGCCATGCGTGCTTTCTACGATCGTTACCTCAATAATCCGACGCCGGAGAACGAAGAAAAATACGGCGGTTGGGCCGATGCCCGCCAGTTCTTCATCAGCTATTCCTACGACGCCTACCGCCCGCTGAACGGCAAAATCGCCGAGGCCCGTGTCTGGTCGGTAGCCCGCACGCAAGAGCAGATCCGGGAGAACATGTACGAAATCGCCGATCCCGAAAGCGACCCGACGCTCGTCGGTTATTGGAAGTTCAACGAGGGAGCCGGCAATACGATCAAGGACTATTCGCGCTACCATAACGACGGAGAAGCCGAGTACGATCTGGTATGGCCCGACGGTGTGGAGATTCCGAAAATTAACGAAACGGAGGAGTAAACTATGAAAACAAGGATAAATAATGTAAAGAAGGGAGTAGTGACGCTTCTTTTCGCGGCGGTCATCGCGGGCCTTACGGCCTGCGAGACCGATCCCGTGAAATCGCAGCGCGGAGAACTTCCCGACAAAGATTTGTTGGAGAATACCTATGTCAAAATCCGCAGCATCAAATCCCCGACTGAATTTGCCGTTGTCAATCTGTCGGAGGGAACAACAGTAACAGAAGATCGAATTTACTGCCGGCTGACCCGCCCGGCAGAGAGAGCGATGACTATCACGGCTGCCGTGGACGAATCGCTGGTCGAAGCCTGTAACGAGGAGTACGGTACGGATTTACTCCCGTTCCCGGCAGGGAATGTTACCATTGCCGGTAACGGTACGATTGCCGTAGCGGCGGGAGAGCGTATCTCCGACAAAATTCAGGTATCGTTCAAGTCGGACGGACTGGCTGCCGGAACATACCTGCTGCCGATTGCGATCTCATCGAATGATGCGGCTCTTACGGACGGAGGCAAGGCGGTCTATTACGGCGTGAAAGTCCGTGGGATTGATATAGGCGACTACGAACTGGATACGGATTACCTGAACGTATTCTATCTGAACACGACCGAATACCAGCCGCTGTTGGCCGACATTTGGATATTGCAGAAAACCGAAGCCATGCCGCCGTTCAATACGCTCTGGGAGCGGACTTACGGCAATATCGTCAATCTGCGCATCGTGCAGATAGGTTACGAGGCCGATACGGAGCGTGCCTTGTTGGTGCTTAACTCTGACATACGCTATGTGCTGGAACATGCGGACAAGTATATCCGTCCGTTGCAGGACAAGGGGCGCAAGGTCTGTCTTTCGCTGGAGGGAAATGGCTCGGGACTCGGATTCTGCAACCTGACCGACAGCCAGATCGCCGACTTCACGGCGCAGGTGAAAGCCTGTCTGGAGCTGTATGATCTGGATGGCGTGAATTTCTTCGACCGCAATGCCGGTTACGGCCAGGTGGAAGGAATGCCGGAGATGAACACGACTTCCTATCCCAAGCTGATAAAGGCCATGCGCGAAGCCATGCCCGACAAACTGCTGACGCTGGCCGATTACGAAGAGCCGACCGAATATTTCTGGGACACCGAGGCGACGGGCGGCATCGAGGTCGGACAGTACCTCGATTATGCATGGTCGGGATATATGTCGGAGAGCGAGGATATCCAGTTGCTCGACCCGTGGGAAGTAATCGACCTCACACCGGGCGATGCGGCCGATTTGGGCATGATGCTCCCGACGACGAACCATCCGCGCCGGCCGATCGCCGGGGTACCGTCTGAGAATTTCGGATACTTCGCTGTGCCGTGGTATCCGGCGGCAAGCGATTTCCTGATGACGGCACAAGGTTTTATGAATGTGGCCATCTGGGATATGATGGGCTATGCGCCGAACAATACGATCGTATGGGCCGATCTTATCTCCAATCAACAAAATGCATATGAATCGTCTTGGAACATGGTTCCGGGTATGTTATGGGCCGTATTCGGCGAGGGAGCTATGGATGGAACGTATATATATAATGTCCTCGTAAATTACGGATCCGGCTATTTGAAATACGGAGATCTGGCGAAAGACTGGTAAAAACGATAAAATACGGATTTGCATCGTGCAATCACAAATTACAATCACCATTTTAAAATTATTAACTATGAAAAAGACTTTATTTATTACGACTCTGCTCCTTTCCGCGGGTGCAATGTTTACATCCTGCAACAAAGACGTGGAAAATCCCGACATGCAGGCACAACCGGAAGAAACGGCTCAGATAACGCGGGCCTACGGCGATAAAACACCGCTGATCGAGGTGTATTACGAGATCAACGACACCAATCCGCTCAACGCGTTGTCGTATGAGATGAACGGCAAGAAATTCATCGATCTCGTACAGCTTTTCGCTTCGAATATCCAGAAAGACGCGAATGGTGATCCCTGCATTTTCTTCAACGACAAGCTGGCTCCGGTGATGGCTGCGAAGGCGACCTATATCGAGCCGTTGCAGAATGCCGGAATCAAGGTGATTCTGAACGTTCTGGGCGACCACAAAGGGATCGGCATCTCGAACCTGACGGATGACCAGATCGAGAAGTTCGCCGCTATTCTCACCTACATCGTGAAGGAATACGGCCTGGACGGAATCGGATTCGACGATGAATATGCCGACTATTCGACTCCTATTGATCCCACTTCGGCCAGCAAACTCGTTCTCAAACTGCGTGAGAAATTCAATGCTGAATTCCCCGGCGAACGCAAAATCATCCAGATGTTCGAATGGAATTATGCGTCTAACATTTCCGCAGCGGCAGGTGCGGAGATCGATTTGGCCGACCACGGAGCGTTCGGGCATAATGTTTTCCAGGCTTCCAGCGCATTCGCCGGCGTAACGAACGACCGCTGGTGCCCGCAGGCTATCCAGATGGGACAATCGTACAATGCAATTTTCCTGAATCAGATCAAGAACCGCTCCTCGCAGGCTGCCAGCGGCAACTACGGCGGTATTATGATGTTTAACGTCCGTAAGGCATCGAATGTCAATCCGCTGCCTGTATTCCAGAAGATCGCAGAAGGTGCATTTGGCGCAACTGTAACTTATACCGGTACGGAGTATTCTCAGGATTGGACATTCAACCCTGCGGGATACACGATTACTTATGCAGATATTCAGTAGCACTCACTCGATGTAAATCCGTATAGGATAGACGTTAGGCGACGTCATCTGGCCCGTGCATCGACCGAAAGGCGATGTACGGGTTTTTCTTTAAGTTAAATGGAAAATAAATGGATTTTGCAAAGGATGTAACGATAGCGCGATTTAAACACTCGATTACTAAAGAGTAAATTCAAAGTTATTCATACTGCTTTTATCATTTTTCGGTCTATTATTTCGTCATTAGTAACGGTCATATGCATTGATGACATAGGTAAGTGACAATCTCTATTATGTCTGTATCTAAAAAATATTTTAATCGCATATGATTAAGAATATTGCAATGTGACCCTATAGATACGGAATCCTGTCTTATGAAAACGCTTATTCATACCCGTATATACGCGTTGTTAACTCAAAATGAATCGAATCCGTCGGAATTAGCCCATGCATACGAAGAGTTTATCGAGACGATGACCGAGATGGTTGCTAATTTCGATAACCGGGATGATATTTTGAGAATACTGTATTACAGCCGGGTTGAATTCGACGTATTGTCCCATCCATCGTTTAATCGATATTCGAACAATGTTTTAAGGACGACGTTCATCTATAAAATCATGTATATTCTGGATTGCGAAATCAATATCGTCAGCAATAGTACGAAATATAGCTCGAACCAAGACTATTCGTTCCCTTTATCCTATCAGGACGGCGAGTTGCTGTGGACAGGGACGCAGCAAGAGTTGCTGGAGCTTGCCGTTGCCCTTCATAAAAACGGGATTATCATGTACGGCAACCGCAAGGCGCGTTTCATCGAGATCGTCCGTGCCTTGTCTTCTACATTCCATATCACGATCAACGATGTCTATGTCAAGAAAACCAGGATGCTTGACCGCAGCACGGCGGTCACACCTTTTCTGGATAAATTGAAAAAAGCCTATGAGCAAGTCGTCGAAAGACACCTGCGATAGAGAGAGCGGAGACCTGTCAAGGGCGAGAAAATCAGAAAGTTTTTCTCCGTTTGCAAAATTTCAACAGGTTATTTTTCAGTTGATTATATTTTCATACTTTACAAAAAACTTTTTGATTTTTCCCGAGAGGCATCCGGAAAAGTGTACTTTTCAGTGATTTTGTATTATACATTTGCAGCAGAAAGCGACGCATAGTGCATCGCTGCATTCAAAATCCAAATAACATGAAAAACATCCTTTTAGCCGTTGCAGTCTTCGCTGCCACATTCGTTTCCTGTAACAAGGAGACCGAAGTCGTACCTTCCCCCAATTCTTTCACCGATGGGGCACGTATCGCACTTACGCTTACCGATGATGCCGCCGACACCCGCTCCTTCTTCGATTCGACAGCCTCGGCCGAGGCATGAGAGTCTTCGTTGTCGTCACTGTCGATTTTCGTCTTCGATAATGCCGACAACTTCGTTATTCGCCGGGATTTAACATCCAGCGAGCTGGCCGCGAAATCGGCGACATTCTCCCTACCTAAATCTCTTGCCAGCACCCCCTGTTCATTCTACGCCATAGCGAACTACGACGCCTCGTCGGCCAAGACCCGGACGGCCCTTACGGCCCTTGTGGAGAAGTCGGCCGCCGACTATAACGGCACCTTTGCCGAGGTGTCCACCGCAGCCAAACGTTCGGGCGGCTTCGTGATGTCGGGCATGAAATCGCAGACCGTCGGGGCCGTGAACTCCACGACCAATGTCGGCATCACGCTCAAACGCACTGTCGCTAAAGTAGCCCTCCAGACGACCATCGCCCCGTCGTTCGCCGACAAATATGCCGGAACGCTTACCATCAACTCGGTAAAACTCTCCAAAGCCGCCTCGCAGTCACTCGTTGTGGCCGGAACGCCGACACCCGGGGCCATGACCTTCAGCCACACGCAGACGCCCGCCTCTGCTTCGGGAAAATACAATGCGCTGTTCTACTGTTTCGAGAATGGAGCTTTGCCCGCGGGCAGCCGCGTTCTGCTGGAAATTAACGCCACATACGATTCGGACGGCAGCACTTCGACTACGGATGACCGCTCGGAGGTGACCTATTCGGTCGAGTTGACGGGTAAAGCCGCGGGCGAGATTCTCCGAAATGGTTACTACCGTATCGCGGCCAATATCACGGGTCTTGTAGGTCAGGATTGCGCCGTATCGGTCACCGTCGCCGATTGGGAGACGCCCGTCACGCAGAACGTCGAACTGGGGGCATAGCCCTCTTGTTTTGGCAGCTCCCGTCCCTCGCGGGCGGGAGCTTTTTTCAATCCCTTTTTCAGATTTTTCCGACTATGAAAAAATATCTGTTGATACTCGCTGCCATCCTGTTGCTGTGGAGTTGTATCGCCGAGGACAGGACAGAATGTACAAATCCCCGCGGTGTCTTCGTCAGCCTGACGGTACGGCCCGAAAGGATGTCCTCCGTAACCCGCTCTGCGGATGAAACGGCCATCCGCGACCTGAACCTCTACCTTTACGACGATAACGGCAATGTTGTCCTGCACCGTTACCAGACCTCTGCGACGCTGCGTTTCGAATGCCTGCCGGGCGACTATCGGATGTGCATTGCCGCCAATCTGGGCCGCGATCTGGGCGACAATCCGCTGTGGGAGGATTTCACCGTTACACACGCCGACAAGTACGATGTATTGCCTATGGCCTATGAGGGCGATATAACGATAATTCCCTCGGCAGACGGGATGCTGACGCTGCCTGCCGTCGAAGTACAACGCTGCGTGTCGAAAATCTCCTATCACATTACCGTTACTCCGGCCGTTGCCGACATCGAACTGCGCTCCGTGCAACTGTTCTCGGTACCGCGTTTTGTATCCGTGTTCGATATGGCGGCCGCACCGTCGGATGATCCCGACGACTATACGGATTGTCCGGAGGTGGAACTTTCCGGACAGCAGGCTGCGGGCGACTGCTATCTGTTACCCAATATGCAGGGCATGGTGGCGGCCATTACCGACCAACGGCAGAAGAACCCGGAAAATGCCCCTGCGAATGCCTCGTATCTGCTGATCCGCGCCGTGCGCGGGTCGAAAATATTAGCTTATTATATTTACCTCGGAGGAAACAACACCTCGGATTTCAATGTCCGGGCCAACACGCATTACAGGCTCAATATCTCGATCTTGGGCGACAGCGAGGTCGATACCCGCATTAGCAGCTATGCCGTCAATGTGCATGACACCTACGAAGAAAACTCGGTCGGCGGATATTGCACCTACAATCCGTTTCAGATGCTTGCCGTGGAGATCGACGGGAGTCCCGCACCCCTGACGCTTCGGGGACGTATCGGTGTCGCGCAAGGCAACGCCGGAGCGTTCTGTCTGAACGGCTCTCCCGTAGGGGAAGGCCGCGACCTTATGCTTCCGGAACAGCCCGGCCCCAATATCTTCGGCGTGAACTACGCTCCGGGAATCTATACGACAGTCAATTCGCAGGTGGTCTATACCGTCACGGTCGAGGATGATGCGGGATTTGCACAGTCGTTCGACATCGGACACCGCTTCGCCAACCGTCTCGACGTATATATTCACCCCGCGACGGCTGAAAACGGAAACGGTACGGTAACCGTCGCCGGAGCGTTGTATGACGCTGAACCGTCTTTCCTGACGCACGACCGGGTCGTCTTGTGCCATGAAAAGGGATGCACGCTGACAGCCGTACCCGAAGCCGGATACCGCTTCGAGGGATGGTATTCGGCAGCCGACTACAAGACACGGCTTTCGACCTCGGCTTCGTATGCCTACATTCCGACCTCGCCCGAAGCCGCGATCTTCCCGAAATTCACGGCCAATACCCGGCCGCTCGACGACGGGGGCACGGCCAACTGCTATATCGCGCCGGAATTGAATACCTCCTATTCGTTCGACGCTACGACGATGGGCAACGGCCGTGCAACGACGAATATCGTCCCGAAGAGACTTGCGGGAGCCGAGGCGAAAGTCCTTTGGGAAACGGGCACGATCCGAGGCGCGATCGTTGAAAGCGCGAAACTGACCGGCGACGGACGTATCGTCTTCCGAACCGGCATGACCTATGGCAACGCCGTGATCGGACTTCTCGACAGCCGCGGGGTATGCATATGGTCGTGGCACATTTGGTCGGTGGATTACGAGATCGAGGCCACGGCCCAGACCTACGCTTCGGGAGCCGTCTTTATGGATCGCAACCTCGGGGCCCTGGCTACGAACTGCACGCAGGCCGCTGCCAAAGGACTCTATTACCAGTGGGGCCGCAAAGATCCGTTTCCGTATCCGGCGCTGGCCACGGACGCCTACACGCAGGCTCCGACCGTCTATGCTCCGGGATTCGAGTATGCTGAAAGCAATCCCCGAACCTCTGGGGCCGAGTCGCCTTACGACGTGATGACCCTCGAATGGGCCACAGCGCATCCAACGACCTATATGGACGGGGTATTTTACGAGGATTGGGAAGAGTGGACGTCGGTCGCCGACTGGCTCTACGACCACCACCCGAACCTCTGGGGCAACGTCACGACCGGGAAGAACAATATCAGCCGCACCAGCCATAAATCCATTTACGATCCATGCCCTCCGGGGTGGAAAGTGCCCGGTGCCGAGGATTTTGCGGGAATAGAGCGGATAGGCGTATCGGCACCTTATTACGTTACAATCCGCTGTAACAGCACGCAGACGGCGAAAATACCCTTGGGCGGAACGTTCTACGAAGGACGTTACGACCGGAACGGATCGCTCGGAAGGCTCTACACGAACGCTCCGTATTATCTTCATTGGGGAGACTCGACCGGCGTGTTCCATGACGTAGCCTGCACCTCGATCGTATTCGATACAAGCAACTACCCGCCATTCGTCAACACGACGGATTTTTACCGCTATGCCGCCAATCCGGTGCGCTGCATCCGGGAATAAAACCGAATTAACTTTCAACAATGAGGAAACAACGAATCATACTGTTCCTGCTGCTGTCGGCGGCCTTGTGGGGGCTGCCCCGCAGGGCTTCGGCGCAGATCTTCGCCGTAAGGGCCAATGCCCTTGCGGCATGTACAGCGACGCTGAACGTCGGCGCCGAAGCGGCCCTGACGGACAACTGGTCGCTGGAGATGTCCGGCTATTGGAATCCGGTGCAAACCGCATCCCTTTCGATGAACTTCCACGCCGTGCAGCTCGGCTCCCGCTACTGGTTCTACGAATCCTTCGTGGGACACTTTCTCGGACAGCACCTCACCTATGTCGGTTACGACCTCGGAAGCCGGACAAAACGCTATAAGGGTCATGCCTATGGCCTCGGTGTCAGCTACGGATATGCGTGGATGCTCTCGAAACGCTGGAATATCGCCGTAGAGGCAGGAGTCGGGCTTTACCGCACAAAGGACACACGCCGCGACCCGACCGTCTCTGACTGGGAGGATGAATACATCTACCGTTACCGTCGCTGGACGCTGGCGCCGACAAAACTGGAAGTCTCATTCTCTTATATCTTTTAGCCATGAAGATATACAATAAGATATTGCAGGCGGGTCTGCTGTCGGCAGCGCTCGGAAGCCTGTTCGGCTGCTCGGTGGCCGGGCGGCTGGAGCGACATCGGACGACAGCCTCGCTCTCGCAGCTTACCCGTGCCGAACGGCAGCAGCGGCAACAGGACTGCCGCCCGCAGGTTGTAAAACTTCAGCGCGACAGCAACAGGTTCTATCTCGCCCCGGTCGATACGCTTGCTGACGGCGAGCGCGTGATGGCGCTTCAGATCGAGCAGGTGACGGTCGTGGCGAAGGCTCGCACCATTCCCGAACGCAATGGTCGTGTCGTACTGGATTTCATCGTGACGCTGCCCAAGCAGCTGTTAGGCAAGAGCCGCAGTGTCGTCATTACCCCTGTTCTGCATAAACCCGACGAATCCGTGCCACTCGAAGATCTGGTGATCCGCGGCGGACGCTTCTCGCTGCTGCAAGAACGCGACTACTGGCAGTACGAGACCTATGTCGAACGATTCCGCCCCGACACCGTGGGGCGTGAGGCGGCCTTCAACCGTTTCGTGAAGTTTCCCTATCCGGAAGACGCCCGGCTCGATTCGCTGGTCGAGGCAAGTACTACCGTTACGTATTACTATTCCCAAGCGGTTAAGACCGATGAGACCTCGAAGAAGATGCTGGTAACGCTTCAGGGACAGGTCTTGGCCGTGGACGACAGCGCCTATCGTCTGCCGTCATCCGATACGTTGAGCTATGTCGTATCCTCGATGCTCTCCTTCGTCGATACCTTGCCGCGTTACCGCATCAAAGTTATCGACAAGTTCGTAACCGTCGAGGATCGCAACTACATTCAGTTCTTTGTGGGCGATACCCGCGTAGTCGATACGCTGGGCGACAACCGACGGCAGCTGGACAAGATCACCGGCCTGATGCGGCAAATCGTCGAACAGAAGGAGTTTTACGTCGATACCATCACGCTGACAGCAGCATCGTCTCCGGAGGGAGCCTACGCCTTCAACGAACGTCTTTCGCAAGGAAGGGCCGCGGCGCTCAAACGTTACCTCGTCCGCCGATACGGCAGAAGCATCGACACGATGCTCACCGTGCGTTGGGTGGCCGAAGACTGGGCGGAACTGACGACGCGCATTCGAACAGACCGGGAGATCGGAAACCGTGACGCTATTCTGGAGCTGATCGTCGAGGAAAAGAATCCCGACCGGCGGGAACAAATCATCCGGCAGCGGTTTCCGGAAGAGTATGCCTATATCCGTTCGGTGATCTACCCGCAGCTGCGAGCTGTGAATTTCCGCTACAGCCTGCGTCGCAAGGGGATGGTCAAGGACACGATCCACACCACGGAACTCGATACGGCCTATGCCCGCGGCGTGGAGCTGTTGCAGAAACGCAAATACGCCAAAGCCTTGTACATTCTCAACGACTACAACGACCGTAATACCGTCGTGGCGCATCTGTCGCTGGATCATAACGAGCGGGCATTGGAGCTGTTGGCCGCGATGCCCAAGGATGCCGTGACGGAGTATCTGCGGGCCATCGCCTGCTCGCGGCTGGGACGCAAGGCCGAGGGCCGGGAGCATTTCCTCGAAGCATGCCGCTTGGACGGGCGTATGGAGTATCGGGGCAATCTCGATCCGGAGATTGCTGAACTCTTAAAACAATAGTCATGCGGATCGGACTGGTGGATGTGGACGGGCACAACTTCCCGAACCTTGCGCTGATGAAACTTTCGGCATGGCACAAGTGCCGGGGCGATACGGTGGAGTTCGCCGATCCCGCGGTGAGGCGTTATGACAAGGTCTATATGTCGAAGGTCTTTACCTTTTCTCGGGATTGCACCGACCGTTACGATTGCGAGGTCGTGCGTGCCGGGACGGGTTACAGGGACTATGCGACGATTCTTCCCGAAGAGATCGAACATATATGCCCGGATTACTCGCTTTATGGGGTCAAGGAAGCCTATGGGTTTCTGACGCGCGGATGCGTGAACCGCTGTTCGTGGTGCGTCGTGCCCCATAAGGAAGGTGAAGTCCGGGCACACGCTGACATCGAAGAGTTTCTCGACGGGCATAAGCATGCTGTACTGCTCGACAACAATGTCTTGGCTTCGGAGTGGGGACTTATGCAGATCGAGAAGATCGTCCGCATGGGCATCCGGGTAGATTTCAACCAAGGACTCGATGCCCGGCGTATCGCCCGCACACCGGAGATCGCTGCGCTGCTTGCACGGGTCAAATGGATACGTTTTCTACGCATGGCCTACGATAGCCGTGCCATGCAGGATGACGTTCATAAAGCCATAGAACTCCTCCGTAAGCACGGCGTTCCGGCCCGGAAGCTCTTCTTCTATGTGCTGATAAGGGATGACTCCGAAGATGCGCTCGGACGTATCCGGGAGCTGAAAGCGTTGGGGTGTCAGCCTTTCGCGCAGCCGTACCGGGATTTCGAACACGAGGGGAAACCCTCGCGGGAGCAATGGCGGCTGGCCTACTGGTGCAACCGCAAGCCGCTGTTCTACTCCGTGGATTATGAGGAATACCGAAAAAAACGAACTTAACGATTGAACTTATGAACAGACTGAAAATCAAATATGCCGTCGCGTACGGCTTTCTTGCAGCAACGGCGGTCGCGCTTATCGCATCGCTATTTGCAGGCTGCCATGTCTATGAACATGAAGAGGTGGAAATTATCCGCTGCCCGGTGATCGAAGCCGATACGATCGACATTCCCGGCTGGGATAAGGAAATCACAACCCCCGAATTTTAACCGCTGTCACGATGAAAAAACTGTTGATTTGGCTCCCGGGCATGCTTTCGATGCTCGCAGCCTGCACCGAAGCGGTAGAGATACCGGCTCGGGCGCCCGAAAAACAATCGCCCGTCAGGGTCGAACTGCATCTGACGACCGAGCAGCAGGCCGCCACCCGCGCAATGGACGAAAATTGCATTCGGGATGTAAATTTATACCTGTACGGAGATACAGAATATCATTTTTATTTCCCCTCCGTTTCCTCGCCGCTGGTGTTCAACGTCCTTCCCGGCAATTATCAGAGCTATGCGATTGCGAACGCCGGGCAGGATCTGGGGGATAAAAATGCGTTCGAAATCCAGTTTTACGAAACGGCAGTGGACGTGATGGAGTCTTCGGACGCTATCCCGATGACGGATCGGGGAACATTGGCCGTCGATGGCGCTGGCCGGTGTACCCCCTCATCGCTTCGCGTAACGCGCAGTGCGGCGAAGATCGCCTATACCATCGAGGTCGCCGACGCCGTCGCACCGTCGCTCAGTCTTCGCTCGGTGCAGTTCTGCAATCTGCCGCGGACGATACGTCCCTTCGATTCGGGCAGTATTTCTTCGACGGTCGAGGCGAACTACTATGACGGCGAGGCGATGCCTGTCGGCAATGAACGGAGAACCGCGGGTACAGCGTATCTTTTCGAGAACTTGCAGGGCTCGGTAGACACGATCACCGACCAGAAGGACAAGTGCCCTGAAAATGCTCCGTCCTGTGCCACCTACCTGCGGATTCTCGCGGAACGGAGCACGGACAAAGCCCTTGTCGAATACATCGTTTATCCGGGTGAAAATAACACGTCGGATTTCAATGTCCGCCGAAACACGTGGCATAATCTGGAGCTTGTTATCATGGGCGAAAATGAGATCGACAACCGGGTTCTCGTCTACGACGGCCTGTATTACGGAACGGCGAACTGCCATATCTGCACCGGCGATCAGGTTACGTTCGATGTTACCCCGTATCGCACGTCCCGCAGCCGCAATTACGCCTATCTGGGAATCGAGGCGGGCGATGAATACGCTCCGGCATCCGCCGGGCTGCTGTGGCAGGACAACAAGATCATTACAGGATTCACGCTTGCGGACAACCGTCTTACGGTGCACACGAACGGTCAGCGGGGCAATGCGCTCGTCGCGGTGTACGATGCCGGCGGGACGATTCTCTGGAGCTGGCATATATGGTGCCTGCCCAACGATCGGCCGCAGGACGACCGATATACGAACCGGGCGGGCGAACAGTTCCTTGTCATGGATCGGAATCTGGGAGCCATCGGTACGGATTTGAAAACCCGCTACGGACTGGTCTACACATGGGGGCGCAAAGATCCCTTTACGTCGAACGAGGTCTACAACGCCGCAGGACGTAAGGATCGGTTCATAAACCATTGGCCGACAATCTACACCTCGAACGGATCCGAAGCCAAAACATACGATCTGACCTATATGACCCGGCACCCGACGACGTATGTCTATACGGGGTGGTACGCCAAACTTTATACCTATTACGACAATGCCCTTTGGGGCGATCCCGCGCCTGTGGACACTTACGGTTGGGCGAGTGCGAAAAGCGTGCATGACCCCTGCCCCGAAGGGTACCGGCTGCCGAGCCGTTATACATGGACGGCTTTCGAGAATTACGTTTTTCCCGGAGAACCTTATGTGGTCGGAGCGTTCGACAACGGCTATTGGTTCCAGCGCTTCAGGGGAGATACGAAGGGGACGTTTTATCCCGTACCGGTCGGGAACGACGATTTTTGGCTGGATCGTGACGGCGTTGCTGTCATGTTGACCGGGGCGGTATCCGAACCGACATCCGCTACGCCGTATCCGACCGTCTATTTCAAATTCGAGATCAACAGCGGGTGGACGAATTTCGAAGGCGGAAAAGGTAAAGGGCTGGTGCGTTGTGTCAGGGAATAGACATTATTTCCGATTCTGTCTTGTAAAATCCTCTGAAATTTACCGTTCATGTCCCGAATCGCAGATTTTTTAGACCGCCTCATGAGGCGCAAGATTCCGGCGAGTGTTTTCGTTACGATGAACCCGCAGATGCAGGCCGTGCGTATCGCCGTCCGAGAAAACGGACGTCAGTCTTTCGAAGATTATATACGCGAACAGGTTGCCGCCTGCTCCCGTTCATCGGTCGTTCCCGACCACACGCTGCTGCATCTGACCTTTCCCGACAGCAAAGCGATTCCGTCGCGCCGAAGTACGACGAACGAGTATTTTTACGGGAAGCTGGCTCCGGCTTTTATCCGGCAGGATATACACCCCGAACCGGCCGTTTCGCTCCGGGATGCGGCTTTCGCACTCTCGAAAGGTCTTTCGCCCCTCTCTCCGGCAGGGCGGCGGGAACAGCTGATGCGCGATCCCGAATACCGGAGATTTACGATGCATTGTGCCCGTACGGCGCCCGACGATGCACCGCTCTATCGGGCTGTAACCTCTTCGCTGGGAACTTATCTCTTCAGCGATACGCCCAAGGGCCGGCGGGCCATGTACTGCTATATGCAATACATGACGGATCGTTTCTTCGGAATGCGGACTGATGCAGATACGCTGAAAATCTATGAATTGAAACATTTGCCGCCCCGAATTGCCGCGATGGCGGACAAGTGTATCGACAAATTCGTGAAAAGCGACCTGAAAAGCGAGTATCCGGGACTGGAGAGATCCCGATACAGTTTTACCGAGGAGAAGTGGATTCCGACATCGGTACTTTCGGAAGGCGTATGTTCGGCAGCATATTCCATATCGCCGTGCTACGAGGACTTCGAGAGGTTCGTTGCCGGGAACCGGACACAGGTATCGTCAGGCAATCACGATCTCGCAACGCTGTTGTATATCGCGGAAAACGGGTACGCCGCATCTGTGGCCGACGACGGGTTGCATCGTTTCAGACATCGGGAGTTCTTCTCCGAGGTGGCGTCGAAACTCCGGGATTGCGACCGGGCGCGTATGGGAAACCGGCAATCGACGCACGACTTCGGGTACGGTGCCTTGCAGCAGCAGGCCCGTGAAATCGCAGCGGGTATTCTTCGCACGGAATACAACATTCAGAACGGGAGATTCCTGACGGAATACAAAGAGTCATCGCCGGATGCAAAACAGCATGTTTCCCTGCCCGGAACGGGCACCGTAACCAAAAGGCGGGAAACGGAACGCAGGCTGCGGCATTCCCGTCCTGTCAGCGGCAAACGTGCCGCAATAAAAATATAACGGATATGCGGGAAGACCGGATACGAAGTATTTACCTGACGCTCGACTGAACGCTGCATGCCGTACGTTTCGCTGTCGGAACGAACGGCGAAGAGGGTTTCAGGCATCACATCTCCGAAGAGTTGAAAAAGACGATACCCGGACGGGCGCTCGAAAACCTGTTCTATCTGCAATACGATCTGCCTCCGGAAGCATCCTTCCATGCGACGACGGAAGAAGCGAAGCGGCCCGATGAACTATACATGCGGAAATTATTGCCGGAATTGACTCGTCTGAAGTTACAGCCCCGTCATGTCGTGGCGAATGACGAGGTGTATTATGCGGCGATGAAAGGCGTAATGCTCTTTACACCGGAAGCCGAAAAGCTGATGCTGACGGAGGATTACTTTTCGGCACGACGGCAAATCCGGCTGTGTGCACCGGATTTGAAACGACGGAATGAAACACGACGGTATCCGATGCCGGTGCTTAAATTATACTAAATACTAATTCATAAAACATTCGACTTATGGAAGTAACCATGATGGAAAACGACGCCTATTTGGAACTGAGAAGGCGTCTGTGCGGCCTGTCGGTTGCCGTAACGGAATTGTATCGTAAGGTAGCTCCGCCCACACGGGAGAAATGACTCAGCACGCCGGAAGTATGCGAGGCACTGCATATCTCGCAGCGGGCTTTGCAGAATTATCGCGATCGGGGAATCATCCCGTATTCCACGATAGGTTCCAAATTCTATTACCGGGAGACCGACATCGAACGCGTCATCCGCGAAGCTCTGATCCGCAGATAGTATGTCGGACATTATTACGAAGCGATCCGAAGAGTTCAAGGAACTGACGGATTGGATGGTGCAAACCACGCGCGAGATCGAAACGGCCATAAAACATCTGCGACCGACGATCGGTCAGGAGCATTATCTGACCGGAGATGAGATTTGCAGACGCTTCCATGTGTGCAAACGGACGTTGCAGACCTTGCGGGATACGAAAGCGATTCCCTATACGACGCTCGGCGGGAAAATCCTCTATCCCGAATCCGGTATCTTCGAGGTGCTGAAGAAAAACTACCGCGACTTCCGGCCCTGGAATAAGTAAACGAACGGCGACCAGACTGATCTGGTCGCCGTTCGTTTAGGGTTAAGCCTCTTTGGAAAGCAGCCGGGTCGTAGGCTGTGTGAGTTCATACAGATTGCCGATGCGCTGCGTAAGAAGACGTACGTCTTCCTTCATCTTGTTGGCGGTTAATTTGGCGTAGATCTGAGTCGTCGTAATCTGCTTATGTCCGAGCATCTCCGAAACGGTCTCGATGGGTACGCCTTTCTCCAGCGTGACCGTCGTTCCGAACGTATGCCGACCGATGTGCGTCGATAGGTTTTTGGTAATGCCGCATTTTTGGGCAATACGTTTTATCGTTGTACACATACTTTTCCGATCTTTCACGGGAAAGACCCGCGTTTCGTCGATTTTACCCGGATATCCTCTATATCGTTCGATAAGCTCTTGCGCAATGGGCAGCAACATGATGTGATAAGGCGTACCGGTCTTCTGACGGCGATTATAGATATATTGTTCTCCCGTCGGAGTTGTTACGATATGATCGTAAGTCAGATTCTTCAGATCTATATAAGCCAGTCCGGTGAAACAACAGAAAATAAACATATCCCGCACGGCCCGCTGCCGATGATAACGCAATTCTATATTCATAAGCCGTTGTATTTCTTCGTCGGACAGGAACATGCGGGGCTTATAATCCGGAGCACATTTGAACGCCAGAAAGGGATGACGGTCTATACAGCCTTGCTCAACGGCTACATATAAAACACATTTCAACGTCTGGGTGCGTTTGAAAGCCGTTGTCTTGCCGCAATGTCCGTCTGAGAGCATCCATGCGTAATATCTTTCGATGAACGTAACATCCAACTCCTTCAAAGTCACATCTTCCAGTTTTTTCAGAACCAGATACCGCACCAGGCAACGGCGTTCTTCCATCAGCCTATCGTAAGTACGTTGCGCTCTGTCACGTCCGATTCTCGCTTTTATAGAATCGGCATGGTAGTCGAAAGCTGCGATAAGCGTTTTATATCGGTCGCCGAAACCATGGTAAGCATTCTTGACCTTATTGGCCGTGACATACGCATCACGGTCGCAGATCGACTGATAATGTTTGGTGATTTGAGCCTTGATGTTTTCAAGCATCTGGTGAATTTCGCGCGAAAGCGTATTTCGTTGCGATTTCAGATAATTGGTTTTCTCATCCCATAGCGCCGGGTCGATATTCAACTTGCAACTGAAACCGGCTTGCGTGCCATTGACCGTGATGCGGCCCATGACCGGAACTTTCCCGTCTTTCGAGATTTTATCCTTTTTCAGATAAAACAGAACTTTGAACGTACTTTTCATAACTCAACAATTTTTAATGTGACAAAGGTATCGGTTGTTGAGTTCTCAAGAATTACGTATATTTGCGCAAGAAATTGTAATTCAGTCGCATATATGCTATTGTAAAGCAATTCGACGGGGTTACGATTTGGTAACGAAACTCCCGTCGAATTCTACTTTTTCAGGCTCTTCTGCCTGAAATTCGTGCAAAAGACAGATTTTATATATCTTGATTATCTGCGTTTTACACTTTTTACCTCCCCGTTCTTAAAAAACACTCATCCCCGAAAGCAGGGTGTTTTTTATGGGGATAGCATAAGGCGCCTACACTTCGGTCAGTGTCCGGAGCTTCTCGACATAGGCGTCCCAGTCGGTGATGGGGTGCCGTGCGACGCCCGATTCGATTGCGGCACGTGCCACGGCCGGCGTTACGGTGCAGAGCAACCGCGGGTCGAAAGGTTTGGGGATCAGGTAATCACGGCCGAATTCGAGTTTCTCGAGCGCATAGGTACGCAATACCATCGTCGGTACGGGCTCTTGTGCCAGCTCGGCGAGCGCATGTGCCGCGGCGAGTTTCATCGCCTCGTTGATCTTCGTGGCCCGGACATCGAGCGCCCCGCGAAAGATATAGGGGAAGCCAAGCACGTTATTGACCTGGTTGGGGTAGTCCGAGCGCCCCGTGGCGAAGATGATGTCCGGACGCGATACGACGGCTTTGTCGTAGGCGATTTCGGGATCGGGGTTGGCCAGCGCCATGACGATCGGGTCGGTCGACATCGTGCGCAGCATCTCGGGCGTCAGCACGTCGGACGTCGAAACTCCGAGGAAGAGGTCGGCGTCGTGCAGCGCCTCGGCCAGCGTGGTGATGCGGCGCGTGGTTGCGAATTCGCGTTTTATCTCGTTGATGTCGGTACGGTAAGTCGTGACTACGCCGCGGCTATCGCAGAAGACCATATTCTCGCGGCGGACGCCTACGGCGATGAACAACCGTGCGCAGGCGATGGCCGCTGCCCCGGCGCCGTTGACCACCACGCGGAGTTTGTCGAGCGTCTTGCCGGCGATCTTTACGGCATTGAGCATTGCGGCGGTCGAGATGACGGCCGTGCCGTGCTGGTCGTCGTGCATCACCGGGATGTCCAGTTCCTCGCTCAGCCGGCGGTCGATCTCGAAGCATTCGGGCGCCTTGATGTCCTCGAGGTTGATGCCCCCGAACGTCGGGGCTATCGCCTTCACCGTGCGGATGAATGCCTCGGGATCGGTTTCGTCGACTTCGATGTCGAAGGCGTCGATGTCGGCGAAAGTCTTGAAGAGCATGCTTTTACCTTCCATGACGGGCTTGCCTGCCAGAGCTCCGATATTGCCCAGTCCCAAAACGGCCGTGCCGTTCGAAATGACTGCTACCAGATTGCCTTTGTTCGTGTAACGGTAAACCTCTTCGGGGTTAGCTTCGATTTCGCGGCACGGTGCTGCGACGCCGGGCGAATAGGCCAGCGACAGGTCGTGCTGCGTGTGATAGGGCTTCGTCGGCACGACCGCGATTTTCCCTGGGCGGCCTTCGCTGTGATAGCGCAGAGCCTCCTGATTCATTTTACCTTTTCTCATTATCCTAACTGTTTTGCTTGTGTCTAAGTGACACAACGTGAAAAATCCTGCAATTATTGCGCCCTTCCGTCCCGGAGCGGGCATCGTTCGGGGCGGAGTTAAAAATAAACCCTCAGCCCTCCCCCGAACTGGAAGCGGAAGATGCCGCCGAGCAGGTTCAGCTCCGCCCCATCGTCGACATCCGGCGAGTCGACGATCAGCCATTGCCCGCTGATCCCCGCGCCCAGGCCGATGTGGCGTCCCAACATGAACTCCACGGAGGCCGATTCATGGATGCCGACGCCGCCCCTGCTGCCCGACGTATCGCCGTAGCTGCGGATGTAGCGGCCGTAGCCGATGCCCGCGCTTTCCCGGAAGAGCCATCTGCGCCCGGCCCGCTGCCGGGCGACGAACTCCGGCGCGATGTAGTGGATGCGGCTCGTACGCCGGATCCCGTTGCGTTCGGCCGAGATGAATCCGCCCGAATAGACGATTCCGGCGCCGAAGCCCCGGCGCGACGTCCAGTTGTATCCGGCACTGATGTCGTAGCCTTCGTTCAGCGAGCCGGAGGAGCTTTCGGCCAGGTAAAGCGTCGAGATGACGGCCGTATACGCCGCGTTGGCAAAGAACGTGTGCTGCGGACGGTCGCGCGGGGCGAGGTGCTGTGCCCGCTTCGGCAACGTGCGGATGACGGTCGCATTCCCGTCGGGAACCGCTTGCAGGCTTTGCCCTTCGGGAACCGGTGTGGCCGCCGTCCGGGATTCCTGTGCGGCGGACACTCCCGCCGGGGAGGTGCCGTCGCCGGGTGCGGCGGCATGGAGCCGCAGGGCACTACCGAAGGCCAGCATCAAGAAGAGTATGTGACGGTAAGATTTGGCGGATAAACGGTTGCTGCTCATGTTATCTGTAATTGTTTTTTCGTGGACAGGATCAGAAAAAATAGAAACTCAAACCGCCGTTGAAACTTATGTGCGTCATGGTGGTGTTGTCCTTGCTCATGCGTTGGCGCAGCGTGCGGCTCTTTTCCGGGTCGAAACGTGCGTGCTGTACCAGTACGTGCGCCCCGATGCCGAGCCAGGGCTTGATCCGGTAGTTGAACCCCGCCGTGCCGTGGACGCCGAAGCCGCCGATGCTCTCCGTGTTGTGCATCATGCCTTCGAAATAGCGCATGTAGCCGATGCCGACCGACTCGTGGAACGTCCATCTGCGGCCGACATTCTGGTAAAGTGCTATTTCCGGTGCGATGTAATGCAAGGATATGTTGAGTTTTTCGTAGTCGGAGTCCATGGAGACGTAACGTTGTTTCCCGGAAGTGAAATGTCCCGTATAACGTATCCCGACGCCCAGGCCGATACGGGATATCCATTGGTAACCGGCGTCGACCGAGACCCAGTGTTTGGGGTCGCCGTCGCAATTACGCGGGAACTTGAATTCGCTGGTTAGCATGGAATACCCCGCGCTTGCGTGCAGGATGTTGTACCTCGGGTTGACCTTCTTTCGTTCCGGTTCCGTTTTGTCAGCAGGCACTATCTCTGGTGTCCCGCTGTACTGCGCGATCCGGGCTTGCTGCGCCTCCGCATTTCGCGCGTACGATGCCGTGTACACCGAATCCGGGAGCAGGAGCATGTCCGCTGAGATCTGGTGGCAGGATTTACCCAGCGCCGCAGGCTTTTTATGCCAAACGACGTGGAGGCCGTTGCCGCCGATCTTGTTCGTTTCGTTTTTTGCTAGCCGGATGATGTTTTCATAACTGCATCCGGTCGAGAAGCCGCTGTCCTTGATCCATACCGACCCGAGCGTTTGGGCCGGGGCGGGAACCGTGTCGGCGAGGTCGTAAACCAGCACGGGACTCTCTTCCGTGCGTGCCGGGTAGCTTTTCTGGATGTTGGTGTAGATCGCCGGGGTGCATCCCGTTGCGGTGAGCATCGCGGTGGCGGCGATGAGTTGCAGTGAGGTTGTGAAGTTGCGCATGGCGTATAAGGGATTGGGTGAGGCGGAGTGGAACGTCAGAATAGCGCGGCTTCGGTGCCGCCCGGCGGCGTGAAACCCAGGTGTTTGTATGCGAGCTCGGTGGCTTCGCGGCCGCGGGGCGTGCGTTTGAGGAACCCTTCCTTGATGAGGAACGGTTCGTAGACTTCCTCGATCGTGCCGGCGTCTTCGCCGACGGCCGTGGCGATGGTATTCAGCCCGACGGGGCCCCCGCTGAACTTCTCGATGATGGTGCCGAGTATCTTGTTGTCCATCTGGTCGAGGCCGCGCGAGTCGATGTTGAGCGCCGAAAGCCCGATTCTGGTGATCTCCAGGTCGATGTGCCCTTCGCCCTTGACCATTGCGAAGTCGCGCACGCGGCGCAGCAGAGCGTTGGCGATGCGGGGCGTGCCGCGCGAGCGCAGGGCCACCTCGTGCGCCGCATCGTCGTCGATCGAGACGTCGAGGATGCGTGCCGAACGCCTGACGATGCCGGCCAGTACCGGGGCGTCGTAATATTCCAGATGGCACTGGATGCCGAAGCGTGCGCGCAGGGGCGATGTGAGCAGCCCGCTGCGGGTCGTGGCGCCGATCAGCGTGAAAGGCGCCAGCTCGATCTGGATCGAACGTGCCGAAGGGCCTTTGTCGAGTACGATGTCGATCTTGTAGTCCTCCATCGCCGAGTAGAGGTACTCCTCGACGATCGGGCTCAGGCGGTGTATCTCGTCGATGAAAAGCACGTCGCCGGGGTTGAGGTTGGTCAGCAGCCCGGCCAGGTCGCCCGGCTTGTCCAGCACGGGGCCCGATGTGACGCGCAGCTGCGCGTGCATTTCGTTGGCGATGATGTTGGCAAGGGTCGTCTTGCCCAGTCCCGGGGGGCCGTGCAGCAGTACGTGGTCGAGCGAATCGCCGCGCATGAGCGCCGCCTTGATGAAAATATGGAGGTTGTCGACGATCTTGTCCTGCCCGGAGAAGGTTTCCAACTCCTGCGGACGTATCTTGTTTTCGAATTCGAGATCGCTCTCTGTGTTGCGTACGATTGACATGTTGCAAAGATAACGATTTTGTGCTACTTTGCCGCGGCGGGGCGAAAAAAAATCCGGCCCGCAGGATATGCGGGCCGGGGTCGCTGCCGGAAGCTCCGGCTATTGCTCACGCGGCAGCTCGATCTTTATGTATTTCACTCCGTTCATGCGGGTGTTCACACGCAGGATGATACCTTTCTTGCCTTCGAGATCCTCTTTGAAGGAATCCAGCTTGAACGAGACATAGCGGTCGTAGTTGTATCCGCCTTCGTCGCCGTGGGCGTCGCGGCGCAGTTCGAGGTTTTGGTACCCCTCTTCCGTGTATTCCGGGGCGATCTCCGTCACGTCGTTGCGTACCAGCAGGAAGGTGTGTTTCGTGAGGTCACAGGCATTGAACCCGATCCAGACATTGAGGTAGTTGTTGTTGAGGAATGCCTTCCTGAAACTGGTTTTATCGTCTTCCAATGCGTCGAGTTCCTCCTGGGTGGTCACGACTTTCGTGCCGCCCAAGTAGATGTCCTGTATGTAATAGAGCGCCATGTTGTAGTCATAGCCTTCCACCTTATTGTTCAGCAGATTAAATGCGATGATCGCACGCGTGTCCTCTTCCGCTTTGTATGCGCCCAGGCGGCTCTTATCCCCGGGGTAGATCGTCTTCCCGTCGTCGAGCATGAAATAAAAGTCATTGTTTTCGAGTGTTTTTACCGTGGCGAAAGCCGAAAGCCTGGGGTAGTCCCCGTCCGAATCGTTGCAGGAGGTGAAAATGGCCGCAGCCATGGTCACGAGAAGAAATAATCCGAATCTTTTCATATTTATAATTATTTTTGCGTTATCTTCACTAATTAAATGCAGAGCGGGGCGGAATACTGCACGGGCATAAAAATTTTCGGGTGCCGTGCAGTCTTTTGATGGCTACACCGTTTATAAGATGAACGCAAATATGGGAATGGAGGAGCAGATACTGGCCGAGGGGTGCAGAAAAGGGGATAATGCGGCCCGTCGTGAGCTGTATGACCGCTATGCAGGCCGTCTGCTGGCCGTCTGCCTCCGTTATTCGGGCGACCGTTCTACCGCCGAAGACCTGATGCACGATGCGTTCCTGAAGATTTACGGTGCTTTCGACCGTTTTTCCTACCGCGGCCCCGGTTCCCTGCGTGCCTGGATGGAACGGATCACGGTGAACGTGGCGCTCGAATGGCTCCGCAGCCGGAACAAACTGAGCATGACGGCGCTCGACGAAGGGCGGCAGTTGCCCGACATCCCGGAGCCCGACCCGTCGGAGCTGGCACGCCTCCCGCGCGAGGTGTTGATGGGGTTCGTCAGCGAATTGCCTGACGGTTACCGTACGGTGTTCAACCTCTACTGTATCGAAGGCTATTCGCACCGTGACATCGCGCAGATGCTGGGGATCAACGAAAAAAGTTCCTCGTCGCAGTTATTCCGCGCGCGGGCACTGCTGGCCCGCAGAATAGGGGCCTATATGGAGACACATTGAATTATGAAACAAAATAAAGACTGGACAGACGTAATGCGGAGTGCGCTCCGGGACGCCGAGGTGACACCCCCGGCCGACGGCTGGGCGCGTCTGGAGCGCGAGCTCGGGCCTGCTCCGCGTATCTCCGTGTTGCGTAGCCAGTGGCCGCGGATTGCTGCCGCTGCCGCCGCTGTGCTGATTTTCCTGGGTGGCGGGGGATACCTGCTGCATGAAAACCGGGATTTAGGGGATAAAGGGTTTGTTATTGCAACAGCGACGGACAGCGGCAGCTCTGCTGCGGACATGGCTCAGGTCGAAGGGACACCGGCGGGAGCCGGTGACGGGACTCTCGTGGGGACACTCCGCGCAGCCGTTCCGACCGAAGAGGCCGTGCGGGCTGCGGCGCTGCCGGGCGAGGAGTCCGGTGCGGGGACGGCTCCCGGGATTGCACCGGGACGGGATGCCCTTGCCGCCGCCGATATGCGGGGCTTCGAGGACGGCCGCGCCGCGGCTTTGACGTCCGGAGCTGCGCCCGCCGGGAATGCGGCTGTTGAAAATGCGGCTGCCGGTAGTGTGGCCGCGGAAAATGCAGTGGCAGGGAACGAGGCCGCCGGAAACGGTTCCGCAGCGGCTGCCGGAGCCGGGGATGCCGCTTCGGCCGGCACACGGTCGGCCGTGCGTGCGGCTGTCGCAGGGCAGGCGTCCGCCACGGACGGAACCCGGGGTAAGGACGGTGCGGGGCAGACCGTACAGTCCCGCAAATACCCGGGCACGTACGATTACCTGGCCGATGACATGCAGGAACATAAGCGCCCCCGGCGCAAGACTTCGGTTTCGCTCTTCGCCGCAGGCGGCGTAACCGGTTCTTCGGAGGCTGCGGGCGGCGTCGGCCCCAACCTGATGATGTCCGATATATTGCTCAGCGGGACCAACGGCACGATGGCACAGCTGAAATACAATTACGAGGATTATTCGTTCCGTCACCACCAACCGCTCAGCTTCGGCCTTTCTGTGCGCAAGGAATTTGCGCACGGGCTGTCGCTCGAAAGCGGTGTGAACTATACGCTGTTATGGTCGGACGTGCGCATGCAGTCCAGCCGTGAGGATATCAGCCAGAAGCTCCACTTCATCGGGGTTCCCCTGCGCCTGAACTGGCAGTTCCTCGAAACCGGGCGTTTCTCGATGTACGTGGGCGCGGGCGGTATGCTCGAGAAATGCGTGTCCGCCAAGTTCGGCACCAAATCCGTCGACGAACCCAAAGTCCAGTGGTCGGTGGCCGGGGCCGTCGGGGCACAGTACCGCCTCGGCAATTATGTCGGGCTTTACTTCGAGCCCGAGGTTTCGCACTACTTTACGGAAACCACCCTGCGCACTTCGCGCACCGATTCTTCCTTGTCGCTGACCCTCCGCCTCGGAGTACGCCTTTCATTCTGACGCTCAGCTGATATATCATACCTGCACGTCCCCGGGGGCGTGAAATACGTCTTGGTAAAGTCCGTATCGCTTCGGGTACGGACTTTCCGGTATTATGTCCGAATGTATTATTTTGTGGCTTAATTGTGCTATTTTTTATTGACTAATGAAAATTTGTTCTTATTTTTGTTGAATAAATGATTGTGAATTGACGCTAACAAAAAAGCACAAGCGCAGCAATCTGTGCGCTTGTGCCTTTGTAGTCCCGACGGGAATCGAACCCATATCGTAAGAACCGGAATCTTATATTCTATCCATTGAACTACGGGACCGGGAGTGCAAAGATGCAAATTTTTTTTAATTTTTACTAATAAAATGCGAGAAAAGCAGAATAATTGGCAGAGGATCGAAGCCGTAATCAAATGGGCGAACATGTCGACCAACTACTTCGCCCGTCATATCGGGCTTGCACGCGGCGAAAACCTCTACCAGATTAAACGCGGTAATAACGGCATTTCGCTCGATGTGGCCGACCGCATCGTCTCCAAATTCCCGCAGGTGGATAAATTGTGGCTGCTGACGGGAGAAGGGCAGATGTTTGCGGACGAGAAACTGCGCGGCGCCCAGATACCTTTTTATAATGTGGATGCCGAACAGGCCATCGCGCACGTCGCCCACCTCGAGGCCGAGAGCAGCCTGGTCATCCCTCAGGCGGGCGAGTGCGACCTTGCCATGTGTTACATGGGACGTGCCATGGGGGACGCCCTGCCGCCGGGGGCGGTGGTCTTGCTGAAGGCTGTCGACCGGGATGCAATTATTCCCGGGGGAGAATATGTGATTGTCAGCCGAAAAATTGTAACTTTGCGAATAGTTCGGCTCGCTGACGGGGAGGACAAACTCCGCCTGGTGGCCGGCGACCGGGAGAATTACGATGACATAATTCTGAATGTCAGTGATATAAGCTCGGTATATAAAGTTAAAGGCAAATTGATAATAAACAGTTGAGAATATGTTTTCAGGGATCGTGGAACGCATGGCGGAGGTCGTGGACATCCGTACCGACCGTCAGAATAAGGATTTTACGCTGCGCGCGGACTTTTGCCGCGAGTTGAAAATCGACCAGAGCATAGCACATAACGGCGTATGTTTGACAGTTGTGGACATCCGCGATGATACGTATACGGTCACGGCGATGAAGGAGACGCTCGACAGGAGCAACCTCGGCCTGCTGGCTGTGGGCGATCTGGTGAACCTCGAACGCTCGATGAAACCCGATGCGCTGCTCGACGGGCATATCGTCCAGGGGCATGTCGACCAGACGGCCGTATGCACGGCCCGCGAGGACGCCGACGGCAGCTGGTACTATACGTTCGCCTACGAACCGCAGGGCGGTGGGCTCTGTACCGTGGAGAAAGGGTCGGTGACGGTCAACGGCGTGAGCCTGACGGTCTGCGACTCGAAGGAGTCGTCGTTCCGCGTGGCGATCATCCCCTATACGTTCGAGCATACGAATTTCTGCCGCATCGGCGTGGGTTCGGTCGTGAACCTCGAATTCGACATCGTGGGCAAGTACATCGCCCGTCTCATGCAAAATTATACGAAGTAAGCCTTATGATATACATCAAAACAAAAGAGGGCGCATCGCTGTGGATCGCGCTCCTCGCAACGGCCATTGTGGCCGGGACGATGACGCTGCTCGATGCGGTGTGGTGGGTGACGCTGTGCGTCTGCGGCGCCGTCTTTGTCGTCGTGGCGCTCGTGGCGCTGTTCATCATCCGCAAGTATGTGGCTTACAAGCTCAAACCGATCTATTCCATCGTGCTTTCGCGCGACGTGCATACGCACGAGATTTTCTCCGAGCTGAAGGACAAGCACGTCGAGAATATCGGCGAGGAACTCACGGCGTGGGCGGATACGAACGACAAGGAGATCGCCCGCCTCAAGGAGACCGAGCAGTTCCGCAAACAGTACCTGGGCAACGTGGCGCACGAGCTCAAAACCCCGATCTTCAATATCCAGGGGTATATCTCGACACTGCTCGACGGAGGCCTGGAGGACGAGCTCATCAACCGCAAATACCTCGAGCGGGCCGAGAAGAGCATCGATCGCCTGATCAATATCGTCAACGACCTGGATACCATCTCCAAGCTGGAGAGCAACATGAACCGCCTCGAAATGGAGAAGTTCGACATCGTGGCGCTGACGAAGGAGATCGCCGAGCAGGCCGAGATGGAGGCCGACAAAAAAGGCATCCGGATTTCGATCAAGGGCGCCGACAACCTTCCCTCGCCGTTTTGGGTGCTGGCCGACAAACATTACATCGGTCAGGTCATCGTGAACCTCGTCATCAACTCGATCCGCTACGGGAAGGAGGGCGGTCTGACGCGCGTCCATTTCCGCGACATGCTCGACAAAATACTTGTCGAGGTGGAGGATAACGGATTGGGAATCAGTAAGGAGGATTTGCCCCGCGTCTTCGAGCGATTCTACCGTACCGACAAGGGGCGTTCGCGCGAGCAGGGCGGTACCGGCCTCGGACTGGCGATCGTGAAGCATATCATCGAAGCGCACGGCGAACGCATCAGCGTGCGCAGCGAACCCGGCGTGGGGAGCACCTTCTCGTTCACGCTCAAAAAAGTCAACCTGCAAGAACTGAATAAATGATACGACCGTTAAGCATCGTTTGGAATTTCGACCCGGTGTTCTTCTCCATCGGGTCGCTCGACATCCGCTATTACGGATTGATGTGGGCGCTGGCAATCCTGATCGGCGCCAAGTTTTTCGATAACTTCTGCAAGCGTGAGGGGCTTCCGCCGAAGGTCTCCGAGTCGATTTTTATATATGGTACGCTGGCGACGATCATCGGGGCGCGGCTGGGGCACTGCCTCTTCTACGACCCGATGGAATACCTCAGCAAGCCGTGGACGATCATCACGGGTTTCCGGGACGGCGGCATGGCCAGCCACGGCGCCGCCATCGGCCTCTTGATCGGCCTCTGGCTGTTCTCGCGCAAGAACAAGCTGCCCTATATCTGGTCGCTCGACCGCATCATGATCGCGGTGGGCATCGGCGGTGCCGTCGTCCGGCTGGGCAACCTGTTCAATTCGGAGATCTTCGGCATGGCCACGACCCTGCCGTGGGGCTTCGAATTCGTCCGCTCGGCCAAGTGGGTGAACGAGTTCGCCCCCGCGGCGGTACACCCGACCCAGATTTACGAGGCGCTTTGCTACCTGATCACCTTCGGCATCCTTTGCTGGCTCTATTATGCGAAGGACATCGCGCGGCGCCGTCCGGGCATCCTGTTCGGCATCGGGCTGCTCGGGATTTTCCTGACGCGCTTCTTCATCGAGTTCATCAAGACCGAGCAGGAGGCGTTCGAACAGGGATGGGTGCTCGATATGGGGCAATGGCTGAGCATTCCGTTTATCGTGCTGGGTATTTACATGATTTACCGGGGGCTGTCCGAGTCCGAAGTTACCCCCGCCCCGGTGCCGAAAGCCCCGGCAGCAACTCCAAAAAAGAAGAAACGATGAGCAATTACCCGATGGTCGATGAAGTGAACCGCCTTGTCGGCAACCTGCTTGCCGCCGGCAGCGGGGTGTTCCTGCCCGGTGTAGGGTCGCTCTTTGTCGAGCGGCGCGGTGCCAGGCGGCTTTCCAAACGCTCTGTCCAGCCTCCTTGCCGCGTGGTATCCTTCTCTTCGCAGCAGCAGGGGGTATCGCTTGCCGATGAACTGGCACGTACGTTGCACTGCGACGCTGCCGGAGCACAGGATGTTTACGACCGCTGGCTTTCCCGCACGCGCGAGGGCGACGTGCTGACCATAGAGGGCGTCGGCGTGCTCAAATTCAAGAATTTTACGCTTGCACCCGCGTTCGACAGGCTGCTAAACCCGCAGGGGCACGAGCCCGTGCGGATCAAGCCTGCCCGCCGGTTGGACTGGGCGCTGTGGGTCGGCATCGCGGCGATCGTGATTGCGGCGGGTTTCGGCGGCGCCGAATTCCTGCGCATCAATTCTTCCGATATTCCGGAACCCGGTGCGGCCGCCGAAGTTGCGCGCACCTTGCCCGCCGCGGATGCGGGGATTCCCGCCGATTCGTCCGCGACGGCCGGTGTGACGGACAACGGGACTGCGACGGCAGTTGCGGGAACGAAGGCTGCGGAAACCGACGTTGCCGGGAGCAGTGCTGCGGGTGCGGCCGGGACGGCGAACAGCGCCGGTGACCGTGCGGATGCAGCTGTAACCCGTGCGGATGCCAAACCTGCCGGACAGCGTCCCGGGTCGGCGCCACGGGTCTCCACGGAGCCTGCATCGCTCGTTTCGGGACACCGGTATGTCGTGTTGGGGGTTTTCAGTACGCCGGAAAATGCGGCCCGTGCCGCCGCGGATGCCGAAGCCAGGGATGCATCGGTACGCTGCGGGGTCTACCGTTTCGGCAATAAATTCATGGTTTCACCTTTCGAGGCGCCCGATGCGGAGGCATGTACGTTGTTCATCCGTAATTATAGCGACCGTTTCCCCGGGCTGTGGACTTACACTGCCCGTTGATGCGTCTTTCCGAGCTGATAATCCGTTTCATCGACTGGTTCTACCGCCGGCCTGTTTCTGCGTTATTGCCGCGCCAGACGTTCCGTTATGCCGTTTGCGGTGGCGCGAACGTGGTTTTCGGCTGGGGATGCTATTTTCTGCTCTATAATTTCGTGCTCGACAAGGAGCTGCTCGACCTCGGTTTCATCGCGGTTTCCCCGCATGTCGCGGCGATGCTGATTGTTTTTCCGCTGACCTTCTTCACGGGGTTCTGGCTGAACCGCCATGTGGCGTTCCGCCGTTCGCCGCTTGCCACGGGGACGCAGCTTTTCCGCTACCTCCTCTCCGTCGCCGGCTCGGTGGTGGTCAATTATCTCTTCCTGAAATTCTTCGTCGAGTTGTGCGGGTTTTGGGCGACGCCTTCGCAAATGATGGCCTCGCTGGGGACGATGGTGTACAGCTACCTGGCCGTCAAGTATTTTACCTTCCGCAACGCCGTCCGCGAATAACCGCGAGGCCGGGCGTGTCAGCCTTTCCGGTTCTCCTCCTTGAGTTTCTGCAGTTCGTACATCCTGTCGCGGAATTTCGCGGCGGCGAGGAAGTCGAGCGATTTGGCCGCACGTTCCATGTCCTCGCGCGCCTTGTCGATCAGCGTGTCGATGTTCTCGCTTGCGACATAGGTCTTCTGTACGTCCGCAGCGGCCATGTAGTGGTCTTCGGCGAGCGGGTAGGCCGCCGCTATCTCCGGGACGTCGGTGCGCGCGGACAGCAGGGTGCTTTGCCCCGTGCCGCTTTTCTGCGCCCGGCGCGGCAGCATGCCGTGCTCCATGTTGTAGCGCACCTGTTTCTCGCGCCGGCGGTTGCTTTGCTCGATGGCGAAGCGCATGGAGTCGGTGCAGGTGTCGGCATAGAGGATCACGTTACCCTGCGAATGGCGTGCGGCACGTCCCGCGATCTGCGTCAGCGACCGCACGTTGCGCAGGAAGCCCTCCTTGTCGGCGTCGAGGATCGCCACCAGCGCCACTTCGGGCAGGTCGAGGCCTTCGCGCAGCAGGTTCACGCCCACCAGCACGTCGAACATTCCGGCCCGCAGGTCTTCCAGAATCTGGATGCGTTCCAGCGTATCCACGTCCGAGTGGATGTAACGGTTGCGTACGCCCACCCGGTCGAAGTATTTCGAAAGTTCCTCGGCCATGCGTTTGGTGATGGTCGTCACGAGCACCTTGTCGTCGTCTTTCACGCGCTTGTCGATCTCCTCCAGCAGGTCGTCGATCTGGTTGGCCGTAACGCGCACCTCGAGCGGCGGGTCGACCAGCCCCGTGGGGCGGATCAGCTGCTCGACGATCACGCCTTCGCTCTTCATCAGTTCGTAGTCGGCGGGCGTGGCGCTCACGTAGATCGACGTGCCCTGCAACTGCTCGAACTCGGCGAAGGTCACCGGACGGTTGTCCTTGGCCGCCGGGAGACGGAATCCGTATTCCACGAGGTTTTCCTTGCGGGCGCGGTCGCCGCCGTACATGGCATGTACCTGCGGTAGCGTGACGTGGCTTTCGTCTACGACGAGCATGTAATCCTTCGGGAAATAGTCGATCAGGCAGAAGGGGCGCGTGCCCTCGGCGCGGCCGTCGAAATAACGCGAGTAGTTTTCGATGCCGGGGCAGTACCCCAGCTCCTTGATCATCTCGACGTCGTATTCCACGCGCTGTTTGATGCGCTGCGCCTCCGTCGTGCGTCCGGCACGCTCGAAGAATTCGATCTGCCTGCCCAGATCCAGGTATATCTGTTGTACGGCGCAGTTGATGCGCTCCTTGGTGGTTACGAAGAGGCTCGTGGGGTAGAGCGTCAGGTTGTCGAGCGAGTGGATACGCTGCCCCGTCGCGGGGTCGATGGTCTGGATGGCCTCGACCTCGTTGTCGTAGAACATGACGCGGAAGCACTGGCTGCCGAACTCGCCGAAGGCCGCCATGATGTCCACCGTGTCGCCGTTGACGCGGAACGTCGCCGGCTCCAGGTCGCGTTCGGTGCGGGTGTAGAGCGCTTCGACCAGCTTGTAGAGGAAGTGCTTGTAACTGACGACCTGCCCGACCCGGATGTTGATGGCCGTGGCATGGAAATCCGCCGGGTTGCCGGCGCCGTAGAGGCACGATACGCTCGATACGACGATCACGTCGCGGCGCCCCGACAGCAGCGTGGCCACGGTGCGCAGGCGCAGTTTCTCGATCTCGGCGTTGATCGAAAGGTCTTTTTCGATGAAGGTGTCCGTCGAGGGGAGGTAGGCCTCCGGCTGGTAATAGTCGTAGTAGGAGACGAAATACTCCACGGCGTTTTCCGGGAAGAAATTGCGGAACTCGCCGTAAAGCTGCGCCGCGAGCGTCTTGTTGTGGCTCAGGACGAGCGTCGGGCGGTTCAGCTGCGCGATGACGTTGGCCACGGTGAAGGTCTTTCCCGAGCCTGTCACCCCCAGCAGGGTGTTATGTTTGGAGCCGTGCCGGATCGAGCCGACGAGCTGTGCGATCGCTTCCGGCTGGTCGCCCATCGGGGCGTAATCCGATACCAACTTGAAATCCATGGTGCAAAAGTAGGTAAAAAAAACGGTATGGTGAAATGCCGCCCCGGTTTGGCCGGGGACGGTGCGTCTGTTTCGGAAACGTACCGGGGACAGTTAAAATTGTCCCGCCACGCCATATCTTCGGTAATTCGGTAATATTGTATATCTTTGTGCCGGTAAATCGTCTGTAACGTATGAAGCTATTTAAAAGCGAAGGCTGGAAGTCGTTCTGGCCCAATTTTCTGGCCGTGATCCTGGGTATCGTCATCACGTTCGGGGGCGAGCGGCTTATTACGAACTACCAGAAACGGCAGGATGCCCGGGAGATCGTCGGACTGTTCAAGATCGACGTGGAGCGGCATCTCAAAATTTCGGAGGGGTTGCTCGATGATTATACGGCGGGGATGAGTGCCCTGCGGAAATGTGCCGTCGCATATGCCGGGAAGGAATTGGCGGAAATCCCCGAAGATACGCTTCGTTATGCCCTGGGCATGTTCTTCTCCGTGCGCGGGGATGTTTATTCGCCCGTCGGGATGAAGATACTCGAAGTTTCGGGGGCGCTGAGCGCGGTGCATGAACCCGAAGTCGTCGAATCGGTCACTAAAATCGGCAATGTCATCACGACCTTCTGGCGGCAGCAGGACAAGATGGTAGCCAATGTCATAGGGGCGAAACAGCACCTGTACGAGAGCGGCAGGCTCGACTGGAGTTACCGGGGAACTTCGCCGCACGAAAGGCTGGAATACCGCTTCCGCCGCCTGATGGGGGATACGCTCTGCGCGGGGCTCGTAACCCGCGGCTCGATTCCCGCCTACCTGATGATGTTCCGCGATATGAACGATAACATACGTGCCGAACTGGACATCATCCGCAATGCCGGGTACTGACCCTCTCCGCCGGGCAAAATCTTTTTGCACCCCGCCAAGGGTTGGGGAATTATTGCTATCTTTGCAGACATGATCGACAGGGAAACAGTAGACCGCATTTATGCAGCCGCCAATATCGTGGATATTATCGGCGAGTACGTCACGCTCAAGCGCAAGGGCGTGAACTACCAGGCCTGCTGCCCGTTCCACAACGAGAAAACCCCGTCGTTCGTCGTGTCGCCCTCGAAGGGGGTATATAAATGCTTCGGCTGCGGCAAAGGCGGCAATGCCGTCACGTTCCTAATGGAGCACGAGAACATCACCTATCCCGAAGCCCTGAAGATGGTGGCCAAACGCTATGGCATCGAAGTCAAGGAGAAGGAGATGTCCGAGGAAGAGGTACGCCGCAACGACGACCGCGAGTCGATGTTCGCACTCAACGGCTGGGCGGCCGATTATTTTGCCAACTACCTCCATCACGAGACCGAGGGGATGAGCGTGGGCATGGCTTACTTCCGCCAGAAACGCGGCATGACCGACGCCACGATCAAGAAGTTCGGCCTCGGGTTCTGCCCCGCGCGCGGCGACCGGATGTCGAAGGATGCGCTGGCGGCGGGATATAAAAAGGAGTTCCTCGTCTCTACCGGCCTTTCGCTCGAACGCGAGAGCGACGGTTCGCTCTACGACCGGTTCCGCGACCGGGTGATTTTCCCCGTACATAACATTTCGGGGCGCGTCGTCGCTTTCGGCGGCCGTACGTTGCGCACCGACAAGGCCGTTGCCAAATACCAGAATTCGCCCGAGAGCGAGATATACAGCAAGAAACGTGAGCTGTACGGCCTTTATTTTGCCAAGAAGGCGATCCAGCAGCTCGATTTCGCCATCATGGTCGAAGGCTATACCGATGTCATTTCGATGCACCAGGCGGGTGTCGAGAACGTCGTGTCGTCGTCCGGGACATCGCTCACGACCGAGCAGATACGCCTGCTGAACCGTTTTACGAAAAACATCACGGTCATTTACGACGGAGACTCGGCGGGTATCCACGCTTCGCTGCGCGGGATCGACATGATCCTCCGGGAGGGGATGAACGTGCGCGTGGTGCTGCTGCCCGAACCCGAGGATCCCGACTCCTTCGCCCGGGCGCACACTGCGGCCGAGGTGCAGGAATATATCCGGGCCAACGAGCAGGATTTCCTGGCCTTCAAAGCAAAATTGCTGTTGGAGGCCGCCCAGGGCGACCCGATCCGGAAGGCGGCGCTGATCGCCGACATGGTGCAGTCGATCGCGCAGATTCCCGATCCGATCCAGCGGTCGGTCTACATCAAGGAGTGCGCGCGGATCATGGACATCGACGAGAACATCCTGATCTCGGAGGTGGCGCGCAAGCGCATGGCGACGACCGGCGACCGCGAGGCCGACGAGTTCGTACGCCGCCAGACGGCATTGCGGCATGCGGAGCCTCCGCAGCCCGAGGTGGAATTCGTAAAGCAGGTCGAGGCCGGGAGCAGCAGCGAGGCGCTCGAACGCGAATTGGTGAAATACCTGCTCAAATACGGCCATTGTTCGTTCGAATTCAAGGAGGGGCGCACGATGGTGCCCTGCAACGTCGCGGAGGTGATCTTCCTGGAGCTGGACAGCGACGGGCTCGCGTTCCGCAATCCGTTATACAACAGTATTTTGGCTACTTACCGTGAGCAGTGGAAGATTCTCGGTACGGGGGTGGAAGTCCCGGCGCACTTTTTCCTGAACCATCCCGACCCGGAGGTGTGCAATGCCTCGGTCGACATCCTTACGTCGGACGACAATTACGTGGCCAGCCAGCTGTGGCGGCGCAAGGACATCCATGTCGAGAGCGATGCCGAGATGCTGGCCGTAGGGGTGCCGAAGGCCGTGACGCTCTACAAGTCGAAGGTGATCGAAAGCTATATCAAGGAGTGGCAGGCCAAGCTCGCGGACGAGAGCCTGACGGACGAGCAGGTCGGCGAGGTGATCCAGCGGCTGGCCGGGTTCAACAAGGTGAAAGTGACGATTGCAAAGAAATTGCAGCGGTTGATATTATGACCCGCGCCCGGCGGAGTGCCGGGCGGGGATATGCCGGGGTTTGAATATTAAAAGAAAAAAGGGGCGGGTCTCGGGTCGTACACGTATCACTACGCATACCGTGTGCAAACAGAAAATAAACAGAAAGATGTGTAAAACATATCAAAGATAAAAGAATTAGTTACCTTGACCGATTCCCACCCCTGCGAATAAATAGGCAATTATTGTGCCGATTCCGAATATATGAGTGAACAGAAAAAGATAAATATCCGTAACAAGCGCGCGACGTTCGACTATGAGATTCTGGAAGAGTACGTTGCGGGCGTCGTGCTCGTCGGTACCGAGATCAAGTCCATCCGTGCGGGCAAGGCTTCGCTGACCGATTCGTTCTGTTATTTCGACAAGGGTGAGCTGTGGATACGGGGTGTCAACATCGCCGAATACGGGTGGGGCACCTGCAACAACCATGCGCCGCGCCGCGACCGGAAACTGCTGCTCAACCGCCGCGAGCTGGACAAGCTCCAGCGCGCGGGGCAGGACAAGGGCCTCACGATCGTGGGGCTGCGCCTGTTCCTGAACGAGCGGGGGCTGGCGAAAGTCGTGGTCGGGCTTGCCCGGGGCCGGAAGACCTATGACAAGCGCGAATACCTGAAGGAAAACGATGCCAAGCGTGAGATCGACAAGGCGATGAAAAATTACAAACGATGATACGAGCTATTTTCCTCGATGTAGACGGTACGCTGATCAGTTTCAGGACCCATGAAATACCCGCCTCGGCACGCGATGCGCTGGTGCGGGCGCATGCGCAGGGCATCAGGCTCTTTATCGCTACGGGGCGTGCGGCGAACGACCTCGCTCCGCTCGAGGGGATTCCCTACGACGGCGTGGTGTCGCTCAACGGCGCACGGTGTGTGGCTGCCGACGGGCGTGTCGTAAGCCAGCACTTGATTCCGCGGGCCGATTTCGAACGCGCCATGGAACTCTCCTTGCAGATGGGATTCCCGCTGGCGCTGGAACTGGAGAGCGGCGTATTCGTCAACCGAGTGACCCCCGAGGTGGAACGGCTGGCGCATATGGTCGCGCATCCCGTGCCCGAGCAGACCGACCTCCGTGCGCTTTTCGAGCGGAGCGAGTGCTGCCAGATGTGTTTCTATCTGGATACGGAGGCCGAACGGCGCGTCATGGCGCAGTTGCCCGGGCTTGCGGCGAGCCGGTGGTGCCCGATTTTCGCCGACATCAATGTCGCAGGCATCGACAAGGCCACGGGCATGAGGGAATTTATGTCCGCCTACGGGTACCGGGCTTCGGAAGTAGCGGCCTTCGGCGACGGCGGCAACGACGTGGCGATGCTGTCGGCCGCGGGGGTGGGGGTTGCCATGGGCAATGCCTGCGAGGAGGCGCTGAACGCTGCCGATTACGTGACCGCCCCGGTCGACGAGGACGGCATTGCCCGGGCGCTGGGGCATCTGGGTATTCTGGACGATTGAGTTTGAATTTATCGAAGATATGAGCTTGATTCTATGTGTCGAGACCGGTACGGACGTTTGTTCGGTCGGTATTGCAAAGAACGGGGAGCTGCTTTCGCTGCGCGAGAGCGACGAGGGGCGTGACCACGCCCGCAAGGTCGGCGTGTTCGTCGACGAGCTTTTGCGCGAAACGGGCATTGCGCCCGACGAACTGGATGCCGTGGCCGTGGGCAAGGGCCCCGGCTCTTATACGGGGCTGCGGATCGGCGTTTCGTTCGCCAAGGGGCTGTGCTACGGGGTGCGTAAGCCGCTGGTGGCCGTCGGGTCGCTCGATGCGCTGGCCGAAGTGGCGCTCGAAGATTACGAAGCCGGGATTCTTTCCGTCCCCGACTGGGAACATGCCTACCTCTGCCCGATGGTCGATGCCCGCCGCATGGAGGTCTATGCGCAGGTATTCGATACGGCCGGAAAGCCCCTTAACGAGGTTTCGGCCGAGGTCGTCGACGGGGAGAGTTTTGCGCACTTCCGTGCGCAGGGGAGGCCGTTCGTGATCTTCGGCAGCGGGGCCCGCAAATGCGCCGGGATACTGCCCGACGCCGTGCTTGTCGAGGTAGCCCCTTCCGCACGCGGGCTTGCGCGGCTGGCCCAGCGTGCGCTCGATGCGGGATGCACGGAAGATATCGCCTATTTCGAACCTTTCTACCTGAAGGATTTTGTCGTTACGACGTCGAAGAAAAAGTTGTTCTGACGGCGTTTTTCATGCTGTGGCGTCCGGCATGGCCGTAAGACCCGGGGCTTTTCGGGGTTGCTGTACGGCGAACCCACAGAATCGGGGTTTCGGCGGGAGTGTATCGGTATGACGGAAGCGGAGTTGATAAAATGCCTGTCGGAGCGGTTTTATTCCGATTTTGCCGACACGGTGGCCCGGCGCGTGCGCGATGCGGATGCCGTGGGGTTGCTGTATGAGGTGGTGACCTCCCGCTGCGAGGGGTTGCCGCGTGCCGTGAAGCACAAGGTGGCTTTCCGGGGTGCGTATGTGCTCGAAAAGATCTATTTCGACGCCCCGGATTCGTTCATGCCCTATGCCGGCCTGTTTTGTCGGACGGATTTCCCTGCCTGCGCCGATCCCAGCGCCCGGCGCCATTTTGCAAAGGTCATGGCCGACCTGCTGGGGCGTTTCACGCCTCAGGTGCGGGATCTGGAGCGGATTGCCGAGGCTGCCGCCCGGTGGGCGGTCGATCCGGGGGCGAAGGTCGCCGTGAAGATTTGGGCGGTCGAGGTGCTGAAGCATTGCCGGCAGCGTGTCGGCTGGGTTCAGGAGGTGTGGGACGACCTTGTGGAGACGATGGCGCACGACGCAACGCCGGGGATCGAAGTGCGGATGCGCAAAAGCTGGAAGGAATCCAGCAGGCCGTGAGTCGGGTTTTGCGCACGACATGGGAAATCTCCTGCCGGGAAATGTAAAAGCCCGCCGAACATCGGCGGGCTTTTACATGTTACAGGGGGCTTTGCCCGGCCCATATTTTCCAGGTTTCCATGTTCCTCTGAGCTCCGGTGCCCGGTTCCTCTGTTCCCGGTTTCTACCGTTCCCGGTTTCTACCGTTCCCGGATTCCTTTGTTCCCGGATTCCTTTGTTCCGGCGTTCCTCTGTTTCTCGCTTCTCGTGTTCCCGGGCTGGTGCGCCGGGCAGTTCGGTTATTCTTCGCCTCCGGCTCCGGGAACCGGATTCCCGCCCCCGGCTTCGGTGGCGGGGATGCCCGGGAGGTCGTCCTCCCCGGCGGCTTCGAGCGTGCGCGCGGAGTGCTGTTTCTTGGTTTGCAGGCGTGCCGTCCTGCGCAGCCGTTCCCCGACGCGGATGATGTTATCGTTGCCCGTGCAGAGCCGTTTGTAGGCGTCGTCATAGGCGTCGCGTGCCTTGTCCAGCGCCGTGCCGACCCCTTCGAGCGAACCGGTGAAGGCCACCAGCTGTTCGTAGAGTTTCAGCCCGCATGCGGCGATGTCCCTGGTGTTCTTGTCCTGGTCGTTGTATTTCCACAGGTCGGCGACCAATTTGAGCAGGGCGAAAAGGTTCGTCGGCGACGAGATGATGACCTTCTTGTCGTAGGCGTCCGACCAGATGGCCGCGTCGTTTTGCAATGCGGCGAGGAAGGCCGGCTCGTTGGGGATGAACATGATGACGAAGTCGGGCGAGTTGAGCAGGCGCTGGTACTCCTTGCGTCCCAGTTCGTTGACGTGCTGGCGGACGGAGGCCGTGTGGGCAGCGAGGTAGCGGCGGCGCTCCTCTTCGGTTTCGGCCGAGGTGTAGCCTACGAAAGCCGTGAGCGAAACTTTCGAGTCGATGACGATGTCTTTCTTCTCGGGCAGGTGCAGCACGACGTCGGGGCGCAGGTTGTGTCCCTCGGCGTCCTTGATGTTGTATTGCGTTTCGTAGTGGATGCCCTTGATGAGCGCCGAACTGTCCAGGATCGTTTCCAGCAGCATTTCGCCCCAGTCGCCCTGCACTTTCGAATTGCCTTTCAGTGCGTTCGTCAGGTTCGTGGTCTCGGTCGTGATGCGCCGGTTGAGTTCCATCAGGTTTTTCAGCTCGGCCTTCAGTTCGCCGCGCTGTGCCGTCTGGGTGGTGTAGATGTCCTCGACGCGCTTTCGGAATTCGGCGATGTTGTCGCGGAAGGGTTTGAGCAGCACGTCGAGCGACTCCTTGTTGGTCTCCTTGAAATGCTTGGACTGCTCGCCCAGTATCTCGGTTGCAAGGTTGCGGAACTGGGCCCGGAAGGTCTCCTCCAGTTTTTCGCGCTCGGCTTTTTCGGCCGCGCGATCCTCGGCGTTCTTCGCGCGCAGCGATGCGATCTCGGTCTGGGACGAGGCGCGGAGTGCCGCCAGTTCCGCTTCGGTGCGTGTCCGCTGCTCGGTCAGCGCCTGCACCTGTCCTTCGTAGCGCTGCCGCAGCTCTTTTTCCGCGGACAAGGCCTGTTCCGCGGCGGCCAGCCGGGCTTCGGCCACCGCCAGCCGTGAAGAGGCATCGCGCTCGCGGGCTTCGGAGGCTTGGTTATCAGCGGCAAGCCGTCGGGCGTCCCGGCGCCACAGTACGAGGAACAGTGCGACGGGCACTGCCAGGCTGCATGTAGCGGCCAATATGAAAAGGGTGGTAGGAGTCATCGTGTGTTTTTGTGTCTGTTTCCATGCAAAAATAGCAATTTATTCCCGGAAAAACATCCCGTCCCGGGACATGCGCGATAATTTAGCCCCGCAACGCAATTTTTACCCCCTATGTCGTAGGTTGTTCCGCAATTTTTTATAGCTTTGCTTGTTCCAAATACGGACTCAAATAATTCGAATATGAAAAAAACGCTACGATCCTTGAAGCTGGCCTGCCTTGCAGCGGTGTCCATGCTGGTTGTTTCCTGCGGCGGAGGTGCCGATTACCGCAACCTCCTGCCTGCCGATTCCTTTATGACGATGTCGGTCAATCCCGCTTCGCTTCTGCAGAAGAGCGATGCCGGCGACATCGGGCAGCATCCGCTCTTCATCCGGCTCAAGGCCGAGCTCGACAAAGCCGAGGGCATCACCGCCGAGGAGAAGGAATACCTGCTCGCCCTGCTGAAGAACCCCTGTGAATCGGGTGTCGACCTGAAAAAAGACCTGTTCTTCTTCATGTCGATGGATGGCGCGATGCAGTCCCCGAATGTCCGGGGCGGTATGCTGCTGCCCGTCGGCGACAAGGCGAAACTGGACGCTCTGCTTGCACGCATCGGCGAGAAAAGCGGCATTGCACCCCGGCACGAGGGCGGCATTTCGGTCATCGCATTGGGCGAGGACAGCTCCGTGAGCGGTTTGTGCGCCTACAACGATGTGGCTATCATGCTCTATTTCGCGCAGGGGTCGCCGGAAAGTGCACTCGATGCCGTTAAGAAACTCTTTGCCCAGAAGTGCGGCGAGAGCCTGATGGGTGACAAGGTCGTTGCCGACCAGCTCTCCGAGAAGAACGACATCAACATGGTGATGGCCTATTCGGCGCTGGCGTCGATGCTGGACAGCAACCCGATGGTGGGTTCGATGCCGATGATGGATGCCCTCAAGGGTGCCACGCTGGCAAGTTCCGTCAATTTCGAGAAGGGCCGGATCGTTTGCGATGCCGCCATGTCGTACAAGGACAAGGAGAGCGAGCAGAAAATGATGGATTTTTACGCCTATGTGAAACCCCAGACGGGAGCCCTGTTGCGCTACGTGCCCCGGAATACGATCGGTGCGATGGCCTACGGCCTCGACGGCGAGAAGATGTATTCGGTGTTCTCCGCAATGCCCGGTTACGGTATGCTGATGGCCAACCCGATGGTCAAGCAGGTGATGGATGCCTTCAGCGGCGACTGCGTGATTTCGTTCTCGGGAATTACTCCCGACCGGTATCCCGTGGCATCGCTGCTGGCCCAGGTGAAGGATCCCGCCGTGTTGCAGACGATTGTCTCCAACCTCTCCGGCATGCCCATCCAGAAGGCGGGCGAAGGCGAGTATACGATCAGCATGGGCGGCGTCACGGTGATGTTCGGCGTGAAGGGCGACGTGCTCTACTGTACGACCGATGCGGTTGTGAAATCGGCGCTCGACGGTGCGGATATCGAATCGCTGGCTTCGATGAGCAAGATATTCAAGGGCCAGTCGGGAAGCTTCTACGTCGATTTCGAGGGTGTGAACGCGCTGACCGCACAGCTTGTCGGCGGGAATGTCGACCCGCAGGTCGAGGCCGCGCTCTCCGTGCTGGCCATGTTCGAAGACTTGGAAGCCTATGGTACGATGAAGGGCGGAACTGCCGTAGTCAATATGACGGACAAGGAGCAGAACTCCTTTAAGACCATCTGCGACAAAATCGGCGAGCTGATCCGCCTGTACGTGCCGGAGGCAAATCTGTAATAACCTCCGGGGTTTATGGGAAACGGCCGTCCGGGATTCGAACGGCCGTTTCCCTTGAAATAAAGAACGTATGGAATCGATAACTTTGCAACGGGTGCTGCCCTGCGTGTTCGCGGGGGAGGCTGCCCCGCGGGATTCGGGGGTCTGGTCGCAGGAGGTAACCTTCCGCAAGGGGGAGTACTGCCTGCTCGAGGCGGCTTCGGGGACGGGAAAAACTTCGCTGTGCCACTTCCTCTACGGCATCCGGGAGGATTACACGGGGAAGATACTCTTCGACGGGGCGGATTGCCGCGGCTTTTCCGCCGCGGCGTGGAGCGGCCTGCGCCGCAGGTCGCTGAGTATGCTTTTCCAGGATCTGCGTCTTTTCGGCGAATTGACCGTCGCGGAGAATATCGGCCTGAAAAACGACCTCACGCATTTCAAGACGCAGGAGCAGATCGGGCGTATGCTCGAGACTGCGGGGATCGCCGACAAGCGTGCCGCCCCGGTCGAAAAGCTCTCCTTCGGGCAGCAGCAGCGCGTGGCCTTTATCCGCTGCCTGTGCCAGCCGTTCGATTTCATCCTGCTCGACGAGCCTGTCAGCCACCTCGACGCCGCCAACGGGGAGTTGCTCTCCGGGATGTTGCTGGAAGAGGCGCAGGCGCAGGGGGCGGGTATCGTCGTCACCTCGGTGGGCAGCCGGCTCGGGCTTCCCTACCATAAAACCCTTACGCTATGACGCTGCTTTGGAAATTGCTGCGCAGCCATCTGAGCGTCGCGCAGACCGTAGGTTTCGCCCTCGCCGGGGTCGTGGGCATGACCATCGTGCTCACCTCGGTGCAGGCTTACCGCGATGTCATGCCGGTTTTCGATGCCCCCGATTCGTTTATGCGGGGCGATTACCTGGTGCTTTCGAAGCGGGTCGGCGCGCTCCAGACGATCGGGTTGGGGAGCAGCGACTTTACCCCCGGGGAGCTGGAGGAGCTGGGCGGACAGCCTTTCGTCCGGGATGTCGGGGCTTTCACGCCGGCGGACTACCGGGTGAAGGGTACGGTGGGCATGGGCGGCGTGCAGCTCTCGACCTACCTGTTTTTCGAGGCGGTGCCCGACCGCTTCCTCGATGTCGCCTCCGGGAAGTGGAAATACGAACCCGGCGACGGGGACATCCCCATCATCATCCCGCGCAATTACCTGAACCTCTACAATTACGGGTTTGCCAAGTCGCAGGGGCTGCCGCAGATTTCGGAGGGGATATTCCAGCGGGTTTCGCTCGGCATCGAGGTCGCCGGCAACGGGCGGACTGAACAGTTCCGGGGCCGTATCGTCGGGTTGTCGAACCGCCTCAATACGATCCTCGTTCCGGAGTCTTTCATCCGTTGGTCGAACGGGCGGTTCGGCCAGGGCGGGGAGAAACAGGCATCACGGGTCATCGTCGAGACCGACCGTCCTGTGGATGCCGCGATTTCGGCTTACCTCGACGGCAAGGGCTATGAGGCCGAAGGCGACCGCCGTGACGACGGGAAGGCTGCCTATTTCCTGCAGCTTGCGGCCGGAGGACTCGGAGGGGTGGGGTTGGTGTTCAGCGTGATGTCTTTCTACATTCTGATGCTGAGCATTTTCCTGCTCTTGCAGAAGAACAGCGCGAAACTGGAAAATCTGCTCCTGCTGGGTTATGCACCGGGACGTGTAGCACGGCCGTATTGGTTGCTGACCCTGTGGCTCAACCTGGGTGTCTTCGTCGCGGCCGTGGTGCTGTCGTGGCTGGTGCGTATGTGGTACCTGCCCGAACTGGCGGCATTGCAGGAGGGGTATGCCCCCTCCGGGGTCGGCGTTACATGGGCATGCGGCATAGGGCTTGCATTGCTGCTTTCGCTGTCCAACGGCATTGCGATACGCCGGAGGATCGACACCCTGAACCGGAAAAGATCCTGACCGGCAGTTCTTTCGGGACGGAATCCCCGGAAAGACCGTGCGACAGGGAACCGGCATTCGGAATCCCGAACTGCAACCCCGAACCCCAAAACCCGGGTTTGCGGGGACGGAATCCCGCTCCGAAGCGTGGGAAACTGCCCGGAAATGACTATATTTGTCGTAAGTAATATTCGAACCATGAACAGAATCGTAGCACCTTCGATGCTTTCGGCCGATTTCGGCCACCTGGAACGCGACACGCAGATGGTCGACCGCAGTGCGGCCGAGTGGGTACATATCGACGTGATGGACGGCGTGTTCGTCCCCAATATTTCCTTCGGTTTTCCTGTGCTGAAGGCCATCCGCAAGGTGACCGCAAAGTGCCTCGACGTGCACCTGATGATCGTCGAGCCGGAGCGCTACGTGGCGCGTTTCGCCGAGGCGGGCGCCGACATCGTGACCTTCCACTACGAAGCCACGTACGATCCCCGCGGGTGTATCGAAACGATCCGCAAGGCCGGTGCCAAGGCCGGGGTGTCGATCAAACCGGCCACTTCGGTCGAGGTGCTGCGCGATATCCTCCCGCTGGTCGACCTGGTGCTGGTGATGAGCGTCGAACCCGGTTTCGGCGGGCAGTCGTTCATTCCGGCTTCGATCGGGAAGATCCGGGCTCTGCGGGCGATGGCCGGGGAGCTGGGCTTGCAGACCGTCATCGAGGTCGACGGCGGCATCTCGTCGCACAATGCCCGCGAGGTCTACGAGGCGGGGGCCGACGTGCTGGTTGCCGGGAATGCCGTTTTCGGCGCCGCAGACCCGCAGGCCGAGATCGTGCGGATGCTCAACGCCTGACCATTCGGCGCGCCGGATATTCCGGGGCGGAGCGGCCAGGGTTTTCAGGGTTTCAGGATGTCTTGCGTCCCGGGTTTTGCCGGGGTGTCGCGCCCGTATTGCATTCCGCAGCGGCTCAGGGGACGAGGTGCCGCCGGGTTTGGTCGTCCAGCAGGCGGCGCAGGTCGCGCAATAACTCATCGTCGCGGAAATAACCGGCGCCGTAAGTCAGGTTGAATCCGTAGTCGAAATCGGCGGGATTGGCACCCTGGTTATGCTGGATGATGGTCTCGGCCTTGTCGAGGGCTTTCACCCACCGCGCCTCGGGCGTCTGGCATGCCTCGTATTCTTCCCATATCTCCCGGATCGCCGTTCCGGCCGCGGGCGGGAGCAGGCGCGTCAGTTTGTCCATTGCGGCCAGTTCCGAAGCCTCCTTGGTGCCGTCGGCCATATGTGCCACGGCCGGAATGTCCCCGTCGTACGCTTCGCCGAGGTCGTGGACGAGGCACATCAACAATACCCGTTGCATGTCCAGCCGGGGGCGTTCGCCGGTGAGGACGGCGGCCAGCAGGGCCAGCCGCCAAGAGTGTTCGGCCGTGCTTTCGTGCCTCCCGGTCGAGGTGTGTGCCGTGCGCAGGACGTCTTTCAGCCGTTCGGCCTCGCGGATGAACCGCAGGTAGCGTTCCAACTTCTCCATACTATAACAATGTTCGTTTCGGAGTCCAAAGATACGATATGTCGGATTAAATCACTAACTTTGCCGTGATTTTAGACAGACCATGATATCTCTTGACAACCTTACAGTAAGTTACGGGGGCTGGACGCTCTTCGACAACATATCGTTCCTGATAAACCCCAAAGACCGCATCGGCCTCGTCGGCCGGAACGGGGCGGGCAAAACCACGTTGCTGCGCATCATTACGGGCGAGCAGCAACCGACCTCGGGCAGCGTGACCCTGAACGGCGACTGTACGATCGGCTACCTGCCGCAGACCATGCGCGTGGCCGATACGACGACGCTCGTCGAGGAGACCGCCAAGGCGTTCGAGGAGGTGCTGCGCCTCGAGGCCGAGATCGAGCACCTGACGCGCGAGATCGCGGAGCGTACCGACTACGAAAGCGACGGTTATGCGCAGCTGTTGCACCGCCTGAACGATGCGCAGGATCACTACCATATCCTCGGCGGCGAGACCCGCGAAGCGGATATCGAAAAGACGCTGCTGGGGCTCGGGTTCAAACGCGGGGATTTCGGACGCCCGACGAGCGAATTCTCGGGCGGCTGGCGCATGCGTATCGAGCTGGCGAAACTACTGTTGCGCCGTCCCTCGATCTTCCTGCTCGACGAGCCGACGAACCACCTCGACATCGAGTCGATCCAGTGGCTCGAGGATTACCTGAAGAATTACAGCGGCGCCGTGCTGCTGATCTCTCACGACCGAGCTTTCCTCGACAACGTCACCAATCGCACGATCGAACTCTCGCTGGGCAAAGCGACCGATTACAAGGTTTCCTATTCGAAATACGTCGTGCTGCGCGCCGAACGCAGGGCGCAGCAGATGGCTGCCTATGAAAACCAGCAGCGCATGATCGAAAAGACCGAGGAGTTCATCGAGAAGTTCCGCTACAAACCCACCAAGTCGAACCAGGTGCAGTCGCGCATCAAGCAGCTCGAACGCCTCGAACGGCTCGAGGTCGAGGAGGAAGACCTGGCGACGCTCAATATCAAGTTCCCGCCCGCACCCCGCTCGGGACAGATCGTGGCCGAGATCAACGAAGCCGGGATGTCGTTCGGGGCGAAGCATGTCTTCAGCGGCGCGAATTTCATCATCGGGAAGGGCGACAAGATCGCCCTCGTCGGCCGTAACGGCGAAGGCAAGACCACGCTGGCGCGGATGCTCGTCGGGCAACTGACGCCGACCGAAGGTTCGGTGCGGCTCGGTGCCAACGTCAATATCGGCTACTATGCCCAGAACCAGGATGACCTGATGGACGGCGAATTCACGGTGTACGATACGCTCGACCGCGTGGCGGTGGGGGACATCCGTACCCGCCTGCGCGATATCCTCGGGGCGTTCCTGTTCCGCGGCGAGGATATCGACAAGAAGGTCAAGGTGCTTTCGGGTGGCGAGCGGGCACGTCTGGCCATGGCCCGCATGATGCTCGAACCGCGCAACCTGCTGGTACTGGACGAGCCGACCAACCACATGGACATGCGTTCGAAGGACATCCTCAAGAATGCCATCATGAAGTACGACGGCACGGTCGTCGTCGTGTCGCACGACCGCGAATTCCTCGACGGCATGGTGCAGAAGGTCTATGAGTTCCGCGACGGCGGGGTGAAGGAGTACCTCGGAGGGATCTACTATTTCCTCGAAAAGCGGAAGCTGGAGTCGCTCCGGGAGATCGAACGCAGGGAGGCCCCGCAGAAACCCGCCGTGCAGGCAGCCCCGAACCCCGGGGCCGCCGTTTCCGGCAAACTCACCTACGAGCAGCGCAAGGAGCAGGAGAAACAGCTGCGCAAGCTGCGCCGGGCGGTCGAGGGAATCGAGGCGGAACTTGCCGCGATCGAAAAACAGATCGCCGCCTACGATGCCAAATTCGCTGTGGCGACCACCTACGACGAAGCCGACTACAAGGCCTACAACGACCTGAAAGCCCGTTACGACCACCAGATGCACGAGTGGGAGAAGGCATCGTACGAACTCGAATTAACCGAGGAACAGTGATTTCCGGGAAACCCGGCTGAACCTTGTGCCGCCCGCCCCGGGGCAAATGAAAAATAAGCTGCTATGGACAACATTATTTTCGGGATACGTCCCGTGGCCGAAGCCATCGAGGCTGGACGCCAGATCGAGAAACTTTACATCCGCAAAGGTGCCGAAGGGCAGCTGATGACGGAGCTGAAAGACCTCTGCATCCGTCACCGCGTGCGGATGCAGGAGGTGCCGGTCGAAAAGCTCAACCGCCTCACGCGCGGCAACCACCAGGGCGTCGTGGCGCAGATTTCGGCCATCGAATATGTCGAGTTGGCCGACATCCTGGAACGGGTGCCCGAGGACGAGACGCCGCTGGTGGTGATCTTCGACGGGGTGACCGACGTCCGCAATTTCGGCGCCATCGCCCGCTCGGCCGAGTGCGCCGGGGCGCACGGCCTGGTGACGCCGCTGAAGAACTCGGCCCCCGTGAATGCCGAGGCGATCCGCTCGTCGGCCGGGGCGCTGGCGACGATCCCGGTCTGCCGTGTGGGGTCGATCCGCAATACGATAAAACTGCTCCAGACCGAAGGGTTTCAGATCGTCGCCGCAACCGAGAAGAGCCGCAAACTGCTCTACGACGCCGATTTCCGCAAGCCTACGGCCCTGGTGATGGGTGCCGAGGATACGGGCATCTCGAAAGAGGTGCTCAAACTCTGCGACGAACAGCTGGCAATCCCCCTGATCGGGCATATCGAATCGCTGAACGTCTCGGCCGCAGCGGCCGTGATGCTTTTCGAGGTCGTGCGCCAGCGTATCGGACAATAAACGAAAACCATGAAAGCGAAACTCGGACATTACGTGCAGTGGCTTCGGGAGGGGTTTCTGCAAATGCTGCGCCTGCACCCTGTGGAGGCGGGATTGATTGCCCTCGGCTGTATCGGCTGCCTCGTCGCCTACGAGACGGACAGCGACGACACTCTGGTCAGGCTGGCGCTCGTGCCGCTGGCCTTCGCTGTTGCGCTGGCCTTCGATAACCTTGCGGGGCCGGGGCCGTGGCGGAAAGTCTACTGGATATGCTGGGCACCTTTCGTGCCGTTCGCGCTCTGGGGAGGTCTGGAAGAGTGGCTCGCCAGCGAGCCGTCGTTCATCACCTTCGGCATTCTGGCGCCCCTGGCGCTGCTGCTCTGCCGCCGTGCCGTGTGCAACAAGCGGTTCGTCGACGACATCATGGTGTGGCTGCGTTCGGGCATCCTCGCTGCGCTCTTCGCCAATGTGGCGCTGGGGTTGTTCTCTGCCATCCTCTTCTCCACGACCTATATCTTCGGGCTCGAAGGGAGTTGGATCGAGCATGTCTGGATATATGCGCTGATCCTTTTCGAGACCTTCGCCGGCCCGGTGCTTTTCCTGATGATGTACGACCGTTGGGCCGGTGCCGAATGCCGCGGCACTCGCATCCTCGACGTGTTGCTGAACTATATCGTGACGCCCGCACTGCTGATCTACACCGCCATACTCTGCCTTTACATGGTCAAGATCCTCGTTACGTGGTCTTTGCCCGAGGGCGGGGTGGCCTATCTGGTATTCGGGTTCACACTGCTGGCCCTCGGGGTCAAGGCGTTGCAGCCGTTGTTGCAGAAACGCATGTACGACTGGTTCTTCGACCGCTTCAGCCTGATGTCGTTGCCTACGCAGTTGCTGTTCTGGATCGGTGTCCTGCGTCGTACGAACGAATACGGGCTTACCGAACCGCGCGTATACCTGCTTGTCTGCGGCGGGCTGATGACGCTCTGCGTGCTGTTGTTCCTCTCGCGCCGTACCGGGCGCTACCTGTACGTCGGCCTGGCGGGGTTCGTCTGTTTTGCGGCTTTGGCCTACCTGCCTGTGCTCGAACCGCAGCGCATAGCGACCGGCTCGCAGGTGCGCCGTGCTGTCCGTGTGGCAAAACAGCTTAACATGCTCGACGGCGAGGGCCGGCTGCAACTGGACGCCTTTGTCCCCGACACCCTGCTGCGCCGGGATTACCGCCGCCTTTACGAGGCGCTCGACTATGTTGCCGACCATGATACGCTGGCCTTCGCCCGGTTCGGGGTGGAGATCGGCAAAGTCCGCGAGGCCGTGCCGGATCTATTCCGCGATTATGTGGTCTACGGCTACGATTACCGTACCAACGACAACTGGGTGTCGGTGTACCCGGACGGGGTGCGACGCATCGACCTTGCCCAAGGGTATCGGGTGCTGTATGCCAACCTTTCGTACAATCGTTACGACCGGAGCCGCAGGCCGTATTACCGGTTCGCGGACGATACGCTGCGGATCGACTTCGGCACGGAACGCTCCGAATTCGTAATTTCCGCACCCGCCTTGTTGCAGCGGCAACTGCGGCATGCGGGTAAGGGAGATTATCCCCTGCCTTCTGAGCTGGAGAACGCTGCCGATGAACTCCTGACCTATTCGGATGAAGAGTTGTTGATCCTGTTTTCCAGTATGAGCATCGAACGGCGGGATTCTGCGCTTCGCCTCGACGATGTGGATATCACGGCCATTATGGCCCGTTAGGCATGCTTACGACCGTCGAACATCCCCGGCTGGGTGAGGTCGTCCTCTCCCAGTCGCGCCGCGCACGCCGCATTTCGATCAGCGTGCGCGGGACGGGGTGTGTCCGCCTGTCATTCCCTTACGGGGTTTCCGCGCGGCGGGCGATGGAATTTCTCGAACGCAAAGCCGGATGGGTCGAGGCGGCCCGGGCACGGCTTGCGCAGCGGCGTGCCGCACTGCCGCCGCAGTTGCCGCCTGCCGAGCAGAAAGCCCGCATCGAAGAGCTGCGGCGCGCCGCCAAGGCCGACCTGCCCGACCGTATCGGGCGGATCTCCCGCATTACGGGGCTGAAGTACAACAAGCTGACGATCCGAGCCTCGCGTACGAAGTGGGGTAGCTGTACCGGGACGAACAACATTTCGCTGAGCCTTTTCCTGATGGTGCTTCCCGAACACCTGCGCGATTTCGTCATCGTCCACGAGCTGTGCCATACCGTCCACCACGACCATTCCCCGAAGTTCCATGCGTTGGTCGACCGTCTGATCGGGGGCAATGAAAAAGCCCTTAACCGGGAGTTAAAGGCTTTTTCGATTCGGGGCTGACGCCCCACCCAAACATAACAATCCTATTAAAGGGGACCACCCGCTCCGCGGCGGCCGTTCGGGCTGCCGTGAAGCTTCGCTATTTCCGTTGTTTAACCAAATATTGTTCTTCCCGGTATGTGAAGCTGATGAAGAGGAAGGCCAGTGCGCACGCCGCGAGCAGCATGATGAATCCCCAGTCCCAGCCCAGGTGCTGTACGATCGAACCCATGGCGATGTTGGCGAGGATGGCCGTGCCGAAGAAGTATCCGAAGAATCCGGTCAGTCCGGCGGCTGTCCCGGCGGCCTTCTTGGGTGCGAGGTCGAGGGCCTGTACGCCGATCAGCATCACGGGGCCGTAGATCAGGAATCCGATGGCGATCAGCGATATGTTATCCAGCAGTACGCTGTCCATGTTTTTCCAGTAGATCACGACGAAGACCGCGACGAGTGCCATGTAGATCATGGTCGTGATGGCCCGGCGTCCTTTGAAGACCTTGTCCGACAACCATCCGCAGATGATCGTGCCGGGGATGGCAGCCCATTCGTATGCCGAGTAGGCCCAGCCCACATCCTTGATGTCATAACCCTTGATGTCCTTCAGGTAGGTCGGCGCCCAGTCCAGTACGCCGTAACGCACCAGATACACGAATGCATTGGCAAAGGCTATATACCAGAGTATCTTGTTGTTGAGTACGTATTTGAAGAAGATTTCCTTCGTCGTAAGCTCCTGTTCCGACTTCTCGCTGTAATTTTTGGGGTAGTCGTTGCGGTATTTCTCGATGGGCGGGAGCCCGGTCGACTGGGGCGTGTCGCGGATCAGCAGGAATGCCAGCATTGCGACCACGATGGCCACCACGGCGGGGAACCAGAACGTACCGATCTGCCACGACCCGAACCACAACAGTCCGTAGGCCGCCATCGGGCCGATCATGCCGCCGCCGACGTTGTGGGCCACGTTCCAGACCGACATCTTCGTGCCGCGTTCGTTCTGCGAGAACCAGTGGGTCATGACGCGTCCGCACGGGGGCCAGCCCATACCCTGGAACCAGCCGATGAGGAACTGCGTGATGAACATCATGATGATCGACGAGATACCAGCCGATGTCCCGAGGAACATCGTCACCAGCGCCGACAACACCAGTCCCAGCGGCAGGAAGACACGGGCGTTGCTGCGGTCGGAAACGCCGCCCATCAGGAACTTCGAAAGCCCGTAGGCAATGGCGTTCGCCGAGAGCGCGATGCCCAGGTCACCCTTGTCGAAACCCATTTCGACAAGGTGGGGCATGGCCAGCGTGAAATTCTTGCGGACGAGGTAGTAACCGGCATATCCGATGAAGATGCCGATGAATACCTGCAACCGCAGCCGCTTGTACTCTTTGTCTATTTTTTCCGCAGCGACGGGCGGCTTGTGTTTAGGGGGGCGTAGTATTTTCCACATGGTTCAGCGATCAGTTTTGTTCAAAGATATACGTTTTCGCCAAATCCGTGAAATCCTTTATCTGTGTATCGACCCAGGCCTGGTCGTGTCCCAGTTCTCTGGCCATCATCGCGGCTACCTTCGGCGCCGCCGCGATGGCTTCGCGGGCATCGACGAAGAGCAGGCGCACACGGCGCGAAAGCACGTCCTCGACCGTCATGGCCATCTCCTCGCGTACGGCCCACAGCACCTCGGCATAGGTATAGCCGTATTTGGGCGAGAGTTTCTCGCCCAGCTCGGGCTGCTGCTTGATAAGGTCGAGGATCTTGGGCTCGTCGCTGCCGTAGACGTACATGTGATCCGCCAGGTTGGGATTCTTGCGGTAGCCGTGGATACGCAGTTTCTTGGTCACGCACTTGCGGACGGGCAACTTGGCGACCTCGATCGCCTTGTCCACCGTATCTTCGGCCATCAGACGGTAGGACGTCCATTTGCCGCCCGTGATCGTCACCAGCCCGTTGTCCGAAACGATGATCTTGTGGCTGCGCGAAATTTCCTTGGTGTTTTTGCCCTCCTTCTTGGGCGCCGCCAGCGGACGCTGCCCTGCGAAGACCGAAAGGATGTCCTTGTAGGTCGGTGCGGGGTTCATGTAGAGCCCTGCCGTGCCGAGGATGAAGTCGATCTCCTCCTTGAGCGGGCGCGGGTCTTCCTCGGCCTTGGGACGTACGATGTCCGTGGTGCCGACCACGACCTTGTCGTGCCAGGGCACGGCGAACAGCACGCGGCCGTCCGAGGTCTTGGGTACCATGATGGCGTAGTCGCTCTGCAGGAATTTCATGTCGAGCACCAGGTGCACGCCCTGGCTCGGGGTGACCATCTTGCGGTGCGTAGGGCTGTCCATGTGCATGATGTCGTCCACGAAGCACCCTGCGGCGTTCACCACGCTGCGGGCCTTGATTGTGTACTCTTCGCCCGTGAGGTTGTCCACGAATTTCACGCCGGCCGCACGTCCCGCATCGTCGTGTACGATCTCCGTAACGCTCGCCTGGTTCACGACCGTGCCGCCGTTCTCGATGCATGTCTGTGCGAGGTTGATCGCCATGCGCGAGTCGTCGAACTGCCCGTCGTGGTATACGACGCCGCCCTTGAGCCCCTTTTCGACCGAAGTGGGGATGTATTTCATCACTTTCTTTGCCGAAATGAATTTCGATCGGCCGTAACCGAAGCCGAACGAGAGCATGTCGTAGAAGGTCAGACCGCAAAAATAGAGGAAATTATCCCAGTAACTGTAATTCGAGATCACGAATGCCTGGTCTTTGACCAGGTGCGGGGCGTTGGCTTTCATGCGGCCGCGTTCGCGCAGGGCTTCGAGTACCAGCATGACGTCGCCTTTCTGCAGGTAGCGGACGCCGCCGTGCACGAGCTTCGTACTGCGGCTCGATGTGCATTTGGCGAAGTCGGTCTTTTCGAGCAGCGCTACGCTCAGCCCGCGGGTCGCCGCGTCGACCGCCACGCCGAGGCCCGTGGCGCCTCCGCCTACCACTACGATATCCCAAACCTTGTCTTTCTCGGATAGTTTTTTGATCTGTGCAAGTCTTTCCATAAATACATGAATTTCGTTTCGCAACAAAATTACATATGATTTTTTGTATTTCAAAATAAAATATGTTTTATTTCATAATATTTCGTTTCGGAGCACAATATATTGCCGAAAAAAATATTTCTCCGGAAGGTTTCGATCTAATTTCGGATTATTTTCGTATCTTGCATTATAAAACCAAATTTTTAATCGACCTATGAATAAATCCGGCGAAGAGACTATTTTGAGCCTTCCGGAGCGTCATAACCGGATACTGGCACTGTTGCAGCAAAACGGCTCCATATCCGTCGTGCAGCTGGCCGAGTTGTTCAAGGTTTCGGAGGTCACGATCCGCAAAGACCTCTCTTTCCTCGAACAACAGAAGAAACTCTACCGCACGCACGGCAGTGCGATCCTTATCAGCCCCTATATCAGCGACCGCCACGTCAACGAGAAGGAGAAGAAAAACGTGGCGGAGAAACGGGCCATCGGGGCCAAGGCCGCAAGCCTTGTCGCGCAGGACGACTCGATCATCATCGCGTCGGGCACGACCATGGCCTTCCTCGCGCGCGAAATCAAGCCCGTCGGACACCTGACGGTCATCACGGCGGCCGTTCCCGTGACATCAATCCTTTCGCAGGACACCAATGTCGACGTGATCCAGTTAGGGGGCATTACCCGCAGCAGTTCGGTGTCGGTCGTGGGGCCCTTTGCCGAACAGATGCTCGGCAACTTCAACTGCAGCAAACTGTTCGTCGGGGTCGATGGCATCGACCTCGAATTCGGGCTTACGACGACCAACATGCTCGAAGCGGCGCTGAACCGTGTGATGATGAACGCTGCGCAGAAGGTCATCGTACTGGCCGACAGTTCGAAATTCGGACGCCGCGGCTTCAGCAAGATCTGCGACCTGGAGGCTGTCGACCGCATCATCACCGACAATGGCATCCAGCCCCTTTACCTCGACCGGCTGCGCGAGCGCGGCATCGAGGTGATCGTCGTCGACGCATGACGTGCTGCCTGATGAAAACGGGCGGGCTGTGATCCACAGCCCGCCCATCATATTTTGTCCCGGTATGTTTATTTCAGCAAAGCCTGCAACCGCTCGGGGTAATCCGTCGTGATGTAATCCACGCCCAGGTCGATGAAATAGCGCATGTCCTCTTCCTTGTCGACCGTCCATACGTTCACCTCCAGTCCCAGTTTTTTTGCCTGTTCCACCCATTCGGGGTGCTTGCGCAGCACGCGCATCGAGTAGTCGATGCCGGTCAGGCCGAGCCCCTTGATGCTGCGCGGGGAGAGGTCTCCGTTCAGGTAGAAGATACGCCCGTCGGGCAGCAGTTTCTTGAACGCCAGGCAGGCATTGATCGAGAAGGCGATGATGTCGGTGCGGTCGAGCAGGTTGTACTTGCGCAACGCCTTGACGATCTTCTCGGCCGCGAGGTCTTCGCGCTTGAGGTCGGAGAGCGATTTCATTTCCAGCACCAGCCGGGTGTCGGGTTTGCCGGCCACCAGGCGCAGATAGGCGTCCAGCGTCGGGATGTTCTCGCCGTTGGGGAGTACGATCGAGGTGATCTCCTTCAGCGTGCTTTTCTCCATGTCGATCTCGGTACCTTTGTATATACGGTCGTGGTTTACGATCAGCTTGTCGTCGGCAGTCAGCCATACGTCCATTTCCGAGCCGAAGGCCCCGACCGAATCGGCTTTGGAGAACGAAGCCAGGGAGTTCTGCGCCGAATTGGGCGCCGTCCAGTAGCCGCGGTGCGCGATAACCTTGGGCTGAGCGAAAGCCGCGGCAGTTCCTGCGAAGAGCAGGGTGGCGGCGAAGATGAGCTTTTTTGTCATATCGTTTGAAATGTTGGTTGAGCGCTTATAAATCGAAACTTCAACAAAGTTAGTAAACATTTCCGGAATAACAAGTCCGGCGGGGTGCAAAAGGTGTTTTTTTAGGGTAATGTCATCGTGAGGGAGTCATCTGTGATTTTGAAACGAAACACGGGGGCGGAGCGGTATGTGCAATTTCTCTGCGAAATTTATCGGAGTTTCGGGATTTTTTCCTATCTTCGTATGATGTGGAAATGGAATCCTTAACTTAAAACCAGAATAGACCATGAAAGAAAAAGTCAGCAAAAAGTTCCAGGAGATTTATGGCTCCGGGGCTGTCATGTTCGCCTCGCCGGGGCGTATCAACCTCATCGGGGAACATACCGACTATAACGGGGGCTTCGTTTTCCCGGGGGCGGTTGACAAAGGAATCGTGGCGGCCATCAAACTCAACGGTACGGACAAGGTGCGGGCCTATGCGCTCGACCTTGGGGAAAGCTCGGAGTTCGGGCTTAACGAGGAAGATAAACCCGCCGAGAGCTGGGCGTGCTATATCTTCGGCGTATGCCGCGAGGTGCAGAAGCGGGGCGGTAAGATCGGCGGTTTCGATACGGTATTCGCGGGCGACGTGCCGCTGGGTGCCGGCATGTCGTCGTCGGCAGCGCTGGAGTCGACCTATGCCTTTGCGCTGAACGACCTCTATTCGCTGGGCATCGACAAATTCGAACTGGCGAAGATCGGCCAGTCCACCGAGCATAACTATTGCGGCGTGAACTGCGGCATCATGGATCAGTTCGCTTCGGTTTTCGGCAAGAAGGGCAACCTGATCCGTCTGGACTGCCGTTCGCTGGAGTATGCCTATTTCCCGTTCGACCCCAAGGGTTACAAACTCGTCCTGCTCGATTCGCGCGTGAAGCACGAGCTGGTGGGTTCGCCCTACAACGACCGCCGGGCTTCGTGCGAGCGGGTGGCGAAGATGCTCGGGCAGGAGTTCCTGCGCGGCGCCACGATGGAGCAGCTCGATGCCATCAAGGATAAGATTTCGGAGGAGGACTACAAGCGTGCCCGCTACGTGATCGGCGAGGAGAAGCGTGTGCTCGATGTCTGCGATGCGCTCGAAAAGGGTGACTACGAAACGGTCGGCAAGCGGATGTACGAAACCCACTGGGGCATGTCGAAGGATTACGAAGTGTCGTGCGAGGAACTGGACTTCCTGACCGAAGTTGCCGAGGCGTGCGGCGTGACGGGTTCGCGCATCATGGGCGGCGGTTTCGGCGGCTGTACGATCAACCTGGTGAAGGACGAACTTTACGACAACTTCATCGCCACGGCGAAAAAGAGGTTCAACGAGAAGTACGGCCATGAACCCAAGGTGTACGAGGTCGTGATTTCGGACGGTTCGCGCCGTTTGGAATAATTTTATGGGGAAGTTTCGCAGGTAGCCGCATTCCCCGCGGGCGGAAAACCCGTGCGGTTGTTCTTGTTGCGGCGTATGCCCTGCGGGGAGTTTTCAGGGGCATCCCGCGATACCCCGTTGTATGATCGGCCGGATCGCAAAGATCCGGCCGATTTTGAATTATCCACCGCAATGCCGAACCGAAGCGTTGGCATTCCCTGGTGGAAACCTATCGGTTGTACGGGATGTTGTATCCTGAAATCCGCGATGCGAACAGGCGTGTCGGATACGATGCGCATTCCCATCATGCTATCGGGGATGCGATCCGGGGGAAGTGTGAGTCCTCGGGCTGGGCGCTATCCGTGTCTTGGGTTAGAAAAGTGCGCATTGGGCATATCGGCTGCCGGGGAATGGCTTCGAAGCGCCATCCCGAAGCCCTCTCTCGAAGCTTTCTCCCGGAGGCCCCTTCCTCCCGGAGCTGTTTGGGCTTATCGGCGGCGGATTAGTTTTGTGGCGTTGTGCTAACCGGCGCAGGTCATAATATTTTTTGCAGGAAAACCTCGTCGTGGAATCCGTCGGCAAGCCGCAGCCACTCTTTCCTGATCCCCGTTTCGGAGAATCCGGCATGGCGGAAAAGTGCGAGGCTCGCCGCATTTCCGGCTTCGACGCTGCACCATAACTGATGCAGGTGCAGCATGTCGCGGGCATAGCTGCATACGGTCTCCACCGCATCGGCGGCATAGCCTTTGCCCCGTTGTGCCGTATCGTGGATCAGGATGCCGACGCCCGCACGGAGATTTACCGGATCCAGATCGAACAGGTCGAGCGTCCCGACGGGGAGGCCTTCCGGGGTTTCGATGATAAGCCGCTGCTGGCGGGTTTGGAAAATGTCGAATTGTTGTCCTTCGATGAACCGTTCCAACGTATGGCGGGAAAAAGGCGCCAGCGTGCCGCTGACGCCCCATATCTCCGTATCGTTTTCCCAGGCATACATCAGTTCGATGTCTCCCGGTTCGAGGGCACGCAGCCGTGTCGTCCGGCCTTCGAGGTTCATCAGATACCGATGATCTTGTTGCGGATGAGCATCGCCACACCCCATGCATTCGCGTTCTCGGTCATCTTCGACACGCGGAATTTGGTGTCTTTGTATACGAGGTTGAGCGAGTATTTGTTGGTTGCCGACTTGAGGGGCAGCATGATGTAGTCGCCTGCGGCGGCCATGTTTCCGCCGACGATGACCGTCTCGGGGTTGAACGTGTTGATCAGGAAGGCCACGGCCTTGCCGACCTTCTCGCCGGCCTCCTCGATCAGCTCGATCGAAAGGTTGTCGTCGTTCTTCGCCGCAGCGATGATATCGTCGATATGGATGCTCTTCTGCTGGTCGTATTTCTCCTTGAGGATCGTGTTCACGCCCTTTTCGATCAGGTGGCACATCTTGTCCTCGATGGCGATACCCGAAACCTCGGTTTCGAGGCAGCCTTTCTTGCCGCACGAGCAGATGATTTCGTTGTCGAAAAACGGGATGTGTCCGAACTCACCGGCGAACCCGCTTTTCCCGTAGTAGAGCTGCCCGTCCACGACGATTCCGATTGCCACGCCGCGCCCCATGTGCAGGTAGAGCACGTTGCTCTCGTCCTTCGACTTGCCGCACGTGTATTCCGCATAGCAGCGGGCGCGGGTGTCGTTTTCGAGCAGCACGCGCAGCCCGACGCGCTCTTCGAGCACTTCGCGCAGCGACTGTTCGCTGGAGGTGAAATACTTGTAGCTGCGGCCCGTGTCGGGATTCACGCGCCCCGTCATGCAGACTCCCAGCCCGAGGATTTTGCCCCTGTCGATGCCGCATGTGGCGATAAAGTTCTCTATGTTGGAACAGATGCGTTCGAAACACTGCGGGCGATCCTGCAACTCGAAGGTGTAGTCGTACTCTTCCTTGATGATGTTGTTTTGCAGGTCGGTGATCAGGAATGTCATGTTGTCGCGCCCGACGTTGACACCTGCGAAATAGATCGCCGAATTGGCCAGGCCGAATATGTTCGGCCTGCGTCCGCCCGGGGTTTCCACCTTGCCCAGATCCGTTACGATGTTCTCATCGACCAGTTCCTGCACCAGCTTGGTAATGGTCGGGACACTGATATGCAGCTCTTTGGTCAGTTCCGAGAGCGTACATTCGCCGTTCACCGCCATGTAGGCGATGATGTTGCGTTTGATGATACTGTTCTTGTGCGAAATACCCTTCAGGGCATCGTCTTCGTGTTTGTTGAAAAATTCGGTGAGTGATGTCATCCGTCCTGTCTCATTTTTAACTAAACCTTTGCAAATATAATAAGTATATTTAAAAAATGCAACATGTTATTAATAAAATTTAATAAATTTTGTTTCAAAACACAATATAATAAAAGGAACGGACTGAAAATCAGTCCGTTCCTTTTTGTTTTGAGACTTTTTAGACTATAACGTCGATTTCGATTCTACGACGGCTTCGGGGTTTACCTTCCTGATAAGGCCCTGCAATACAGTGCCGGGGCCGAGCTCGGTGAATTCCGTCACGCCGTCGGCGAGCATGTTCTTTACGATGTATGTCCAGCGTACCGGGGCGGTCAGCTGTGCGATCAGGTTGGCCTTGATCTGTGCGGGATCCGTGTAGGGCTTCGCGTCGACATTCTGGTAGATCGGGCATACGGGCGTCTGGAACGGAGCCTCGCTGATCGCCTTTTCCAGTTCCTGCTTGGCAGGCTCCATCAGCGGCGAGTGGAATGCGCCGCCTACGGGCAGGCGCAGGGCGCGGCGCGCACCGGCGGCCTTGGCTTTTTCGCAGGCTGCGTCGACGGCTTCCACGGCACCCGAGATCACGAGCTGGCCGGGGCAGTTGTAATTGGCCGCTACGACGATGCCGTCGACCGATGCGCAGATTTCTTCGACTACGTGGTCTTCCAGGCCGAGGATGGCGGCCATCGTACCGGGCTGTGCCTCGCAGGCGGCCTGCATGGCCATGGCACGCTTCGAGACGAGCTTCAGGCCGTCTTCGAACGAGAGGGCACCGGCCACGACCAGGGCCGAGAACTCACCCAGCGAGTGTCCTGCGGCAGCGTCGGGTTTCACGCCGAGCGCCTTGGCCATGATTACCGAGTGAAGGAATACGGCGGGCTGCGTCACTTTGGTTTGCTTGAGCTCGTCGTCCGTGCCGGCGAACATGATGTCCGTGATACGGAAACCGAGGATATCATTGGCTTTTTCGAAAAGCTCCTTTGCTTCGGGGACGTTGTCGTAAAGGTCTTTGCCCATACCGACCGCCTGTGCACCCTGTCCGGGAAATACGTATGCGTGCTTCATATTTTTGCTGAATTTTTGTTAGCGTCGGCAAAGATAAGAATTTATTTTTTAACTTTGCACCGCAATGGTTCACAAAGGGCCGGGCAAGGCCCCGTGTGATTAAATGGGAATGCCGTGTAATTCGGCAGCAGTTCCCGCTGCTGTATGTTCCGTCGATTGCCGCAACACTCTTTTAGCCACTGGTCTTTGGACTGGGAAGGCGTTGCGGCTGGAACGAGCCAGAAGACCTGCCTTGCATCTCCCGGTGGGAGGATCCTTATTTTCGGGCAAGCTCTGCGGAGAACGGAGCGCTTCGGACGGAGACACGGCAGTGTCGGCGTTTGTTGCAGGAGGGCGGCTTTATTTATAGGTGTGCGTCCGGTTGCATGAAATGGGGGATTCGATTCCGGGAGTTCGGAACCGGATTTTTTTATTTTATGCACATAAAACAAACGAAAGATGAAAAAACTTTTACTGTTGGCCTTTGCCGCTTTTGCTTTTGCCGCCTGCTCGGACGACGATAAGATGCCGACCCCCCCCCAGCTCGAAACAATATCTTTCAGTGAGGTGGAACTTGGTTCCGACGGATACCTGTGGGGTAAAACTCTGGCAACGGATGTAGACGGCTCGTTGGAGTTCGAAGGCGTGATTTACAAAGAAGGAAGTGCTTCGTTCCTCTCGTATTTCTCGGATTTCGGCGGTGTCTGGGACACGTGGTGCAAATTCGCGATGTCTGCCTGTCATGACAAAACGACTTTCGGGACGGATAACCAGTTCAGCGTTTATACGACGGCTGATGACGGCCAGAACAAGTTCGCCGTTGCATACGATATGAAAGGTATGGGCCCGGGCTATACGTTTAACCCGGCCATCGAGTTTTCGACGATTGTTACTCCCGTGTCGCTTCGTATTGCCAATAATACGTGGACATATCTTTACCTCACCGCTACTAAATACAGCGACTTCAGTGTTGCGATTATCGGTTTCAACGGTGAAACCGAAACGGGGACGATTGAGGTGCCGTTGGCATCGGACAACAAGGTCGTAGCTGATTGGAAGACCGTAGGGCTGGATAAATTGGGAGCCGTGACCAAAATTGTTTTCTCTGTTGAGTGCGATGATGTGATGGCGCCGACTTATTTCTGTATTGATGATTTCGCTTATACCGAATAACTATTTTGAGATGAAAAATATTTTTTGGATTATTGCGGCTGCATTTGCCTTTGTAGCTTGCTCGGACGACGACGGCCCGCGTGAGAAACCGTTTGACGGCGAAGTCGTATCGTTCGAGGCCTCCGAACATCTGCTCGACGCCATGACCGGCAACGACGTGAAGCTCGGCCCCGTTACGATGTCCCTGATGGGAATGGGGGATTATACCTATGCGAACGCTTTTTGTGCGAAGCAATACGCTGTGGAGGCGGATTTCGACGGCATGCTCTTTTCCACTGCCGACCAGAATCTCATTTTCAACGCCTATTATTCATCGCTATACGACGGGTGGGGCGGTATCGGGCTTTCGCAAATGCCCGACCGGAATGCGGCCGCTCCCTCCAGCAAGCAGCAGTTCTCCGTGTGGGCGGAAGGCGGAGCCAACGCAACGGAAACCTATGCCGTATTTTACGATTCCAACTCGCCGACGGAAATGTATCCCGAATACCTGAGTGAGTCGGGCTATCCGACCATCGACCTGGTGGAACCGCGCATCGTCGCCCACCTATACATCGCCAATTCGACCTGGGTATACAATTATTTCACGGGGGCGGATACCGACAGTTTTCAGGTGAAAATCACGGGGTCGCTCGGCGGTGTGGAAAAGGGGAGCATCACGGAAACGCTCGTCGCCGGGAAATCGAAGCTGAACGGATGGCGCAAAGTCGACCTGTCGTCGTTCGGTGCGGTGGACAAGCTGGTATTCAAGGCGGTTTGCGACTATCAGGCTGATCCGACCTACTTCTGTATCGACGAGATCGGGTTGCTGAAACCCGATGCCATGTAATTCGGGCCCGGCTATTTGGAGATTAGTATGGCTCTGGCAATTCCCCGTACGGCCTGCCTGCCGTGCGGGGAATTTTTTGCCGCTTCGCCGCTGTCTGATTTCGGCCGGGGCAGTTGCCGGACGGGTGTGTGCTGACCGGGTGTTTGTCGGCCGGGCAGTTGCCGGCCGGAACTGTTGCTCGGTGGGCTGTTACCGGATCGGTGCTTGCTGTCCGGGTGCTTGTCGGCCTGGCGGTTGCCGGGGGACGTCCGGCGCAATAGCAGCAGCAGGCCGGGGCCGCCGTCGGGAACCGAAAAAAATCCCCGCAGGCCGATGCCCGCGGGGATTCGTTATTCAGAGTCAGTCCGGATTCAGATCAGGTTGTCTTTTTCGATGTCCTTGAAATAACGATAGGTGCCGACCTTCAGTTCCGCGGTCGCGGGTTCGTCGCATACGACGATCCCGTGGGGATGTACCTGCATGGCCGAGATCGTGCAGACGTGCGAGTAAGGGCCTTCCACACACTGCTGCAGGGCACGGGCTTTCTTATGCCCGAGGGCGAGGATCAATACCTGTTTCGCATCGAGCACGGTGGCTACGCCTACCGACATGGCCTGCTTGGGCACCTTGTTCACGTCATTGTCGAAGAAGCGCGAGTTCACGACCAGCGTGTCGTAGGTTAGCGTCTTGACGCGGGTGCGCGAGTTGAGCGACGAGAACGGCTCGTTGAAGGCCAGATGGCCGTCTTCGCCGACACCGCCCAGGAAGAGGTCGATGCCCCCTGCGCGGCGGATCTTCTCCTCGTATTCGTCGCACTCCTTCTGCAGGTCGGGGGCGTTGCCGTTGAGGATGTTGACATTGGCCGGGGTGATGTCCACGTGGTTGAAAAAGGTGTTCCACATGAACGAATGGTAGCTTTCGGGGTGCTCTTCCGGGAGCCCGACGTATTCGTCCATGTTGAACGTGACGACATCCTTGAACGATACCTTCCCGGCTTTGTTCAGGGCGATCAGCTCCTTGTACGTCGTCAGAGGGGTCGAACCCGTCGGCAGGCCCAGCACGAATGTGCCTCCGGCAGCCTGCTTCTTGTTGATCTGCCCGACGATGTAATGCGCCGCCCAACGGCCGGCATTTTCCTGTGTGTCTTCGATAATGAGTCGCATAAATTTTTCGGTTTATCGGTTTGTCTGTTCATTCTTCATTCGGACGGGGCGTCAGAACATCTTGACGAACACCTCGATCGCCTGGTATTCGGCCATGCCGAGCTTGTCGTAAAGCTGCGCCGTGTTCTGCGTACGCTCTTCGGCGCGCTGCCAGAACTCGCGCGGGTCGCTGCCCGGGAAGGGCATGATGTCCTTCTGTGAGAGGTGGCGGTAAATGGCGTGGCGCTTCATGATCAGCTCGTCGGGCGACAGCGGCACCGCCATGTCGACCATGCCCAGATCCCATTCCATCCATGCACCGCGGTAGAGCCACAGGTGGCATTCCTTGAGCCATTCGTCGTCCCTGACTACGTCCAGGGCGCCGAGTACGGCCTCCATGGCCGTGCGGTGTGTCCCGTGCGGGTCGGCCAGGTCGCCTGCGGCATAAATCTGGTGGGGTTTCACCTCGCGCAGCAGCTTGACGATGATGTCGATGTCCTTCTCCGTAAGCTGTCCCTTCTTGATACCGCCCGTTTCGTAGAACGGCAGGTTGAGGAAGTGGGCGTTCGTGTCGGGGTTCAGGCCGAACGAGCGGACGGCGGCGCGTGCCTCGGCGCGGCGGATGGCACCCTTGAGGTCGAGCAGCGGACGCGGTTCGGGTTCGCCCTTCTTCTTGCCGGCGATGATCTTCTCGACCTCGGCGTAGTGGTCTCCGAAGCCCAGTTCGCGGGCCGTGTCGATGTTCTGCAGCACGACGTCGTCGTGTACGGCCACGTTGCCCGAAGTTTCGTAGGCTACGTGTACGTCGTGTCCCTGCTGCACGAGGCGGATAAAGGTACCGCCCATCGAGATGACGTCGTCGTCGGGGTGGGGCGAGAATACCACCACGCGCTTGGGGAACGGTTCCGACGGTACGGGGCGTGTCGAATCGTCGGCGTTGGGCTTGCCGCCCGGCCAGCCCGTGATGGTGTGCTGCAGGTCGTTGAACACGTCGATGTTGATCTGGTCGTAGGCGCGTCCCTGTTCGAGCAGCTCGCCCAGCGAGTTTTCGATATAATCCTTGTAGGTGAGTTTGAGGATCGGCTTCTGTACCACGCCGCACAGCCATACCACGGCCTTGCGGGTGAACTTGGGCGTCCATTTGCAGGGGCCTACCAGCCACGGTGTCTGCTCGCGCGTAAGCATCTGCGCGGCATTTTCGTCGATCACCACCTCGATATTGGGGTGCATCTGCAGGTTCGAGGCAGGCACCTGGCTGGTGACTTCGCCTTCGACGACCTTCTGGACGATCTTGGCTTTCTCCTCGCCCCACGCCATCAGGATGATCTTCTCGGCGCGCATGATCGTGTCGATACCCATCGTGATGGCCATCTTCGGCGTGTTTTCCAGGCCGAAGAACGCCCCGGACTGGATTTTGCGCGTGTTGTGGGTCAGCTGAACCAGCCGTGTGCGCGATTTGGCATACGATCCCGGTTCGTTGAAGCCGATCTGCCCGTCCTCGCCGACGCCGATGATCATCAGGTCGATCTTGCGCACCGAGTGGTCGTACGATGCGCAGTATTCGGAAATCCTGGCTTCGGGTACCGTGCCGTCGGGGATGTGGATATTTTCGGGCAGGATGTCGATATGGTTGAGGAAATCCTCGTGGATGCGGAAATTGCGGCTCTGCTGTTCGGTCGAGCGGATCGGGTAGAACTCGTCGAGGCTGAATACCGCCACGTTGCGGAAGCTGACGATCCCCTCTTCGTGGCGTTTGACCAGTTCGCGGTACAGCCCGAGCGGGGTGCGCCCGGTCGTGAGCCCCAGCACGAACGGCTGCGACTCCTCGTAAACCTCGTTCGAGCAGTGGATTTCGTTATATGTACGGATTGCCTTCACGATGGTGTCGGCGACGTACTGTACGCCCAGATATTCGTTTTCATAAACCGTCGTGTGGATCTTTTCGTAACGGTGGATGATGTCGCGCGGAGCCGATACTTCGATCAGGCCCCCGTCTTTGGGAAGTGAATATTTGTTGTTCATATCTTTGAAAATTTAATTTGTTCGAAAAATTCCGGCAGGTGGAAGTCGGGCTTCGGGGCCGAGATCGGCTTCCATGACAGGAAATGGGGCTGCGAGAGTTTGTCCCCGCATTTGTAGAGGTTCACCTTCGCTTTCAGTCCGCTCCAGTCCGTCAGCGAGTGCATGAACAACGCCTGCGGCGGGATGGCCAGCACCACCGACCAGCGGTTGTCGCCTTCGTGTTCGGGGAAGGGACGCGACCCGAGGCTCGGGTTGCGCAGGATGCTTTCCATGACCCGGGGCGTGGCATGTGTGGCGTGTTCGCGCTCTCTGCGGAACCCCACGAGCAGACGCCCGATGCAGGTGCATTCGAAATTGTAGTAGTAGCCGCTGTCGTCGGGGGCGATGAAGAACTCCACGCACGAATCAGTCCAAACTTCCCCGTTGTCCTCCGTGACGCGGGCCATCGTCCATTGTTCCCTGACGTCGAAGCGCAGCATCAGATAGGCGCCCGTGTGGAACATGCGGAACGAAACCTCGGGTTCGTAGGGATATTGCTCCGGCCAGTTGCAGCAAGCTACCGGCTGCGGTTCGATGCTGCCGAAAGCGGTCTCGACGGCCCGTTTGTCGGCCGGGACGATGCCTGTTATTTTCCGTATCTCCATGATCCTTTCCCCCTCTTGCTGCATCGTCTTTGCAGGTTTATGCGTTGCGGTAGTGCTCCGCGATCCCGGCCACGATGCGGCACATTTGGCCGTAGTGTTCCTCCATGCTTTGCAGCAGGCGGTACTGGGCGTGTGTGCGTACGAGGTTGTGGTCGGGGTATTTTATCTTGTAATAGGTGTCGCCGTCGATGTAGTCCATCAGGAAGCGCAAAACCTGTTCGAACGTGATGTACCGCGCCGAAAAGGCCAGGTGGTCGATTTCCGTGTCGGTGAGCTGCGCCGCACGCTGCGAGAGGTATCCGTCGGTGTAGGCGCTGAACATTTCGAGCGAAATGCCGACGCGCGACAGGTCGCGGTCGTCCTCGTCGCCCGTATTGGCATAAGAGCGGATCGCATCGCCGAAATCGTTGAGCGACGTGGAGGCCATCACCGTGTCGAGGTCGATGGCGCAGAGCACCTCGCCCTGTTTGTCGAACAGGATGTTGTTGATCTTCGTGTCGTTGTGCGTCACGCGGGTAGGGATCGTACCGTCCTCGACCTTCGACCAGAAAGAGAGCATCTCGGCGCGCCGCGACTCGATCCAGCCGATCTCCCCCGCGAGGTGCATTTTGCGCCCTGCGGCATCGCGGGCCAGGGCGGCGTCCCATTGTCCGAAACGGTGGCGGATGTTATGGAACCCTTTGATCGTCTCCGCCAGCGGTTCGGTGAAATCGTCCAGCTGGGACTGGAATTTCCCGATGCCTTCGCCGCCCTTGCGGGCCAGTTCCGGGGAGTCGGCCTTGTTGTAGGCAACCGTGTCGTCGATGAAGACCGTCGCGGCCCAGTATTCGCCTTCCGCGTCGACGTGGTACAGGTGCCCGTCCTTTGCCGGGACGACGGTCATCACCTCGCGCCGCGGGTCGCCTCCGGCCGCAATGACACCGCGGCGGATGTGTTCCGTGACCCGGCGGATGTTGTCCATCATGGCCGGCACGTCGGGGAAAACGGCCTTGTTCTTGCGTTGGAGGATGTAGTCGGGGGCATCTGCTTCGGTGCGGACGATGAATGTGTCGTTGATGAATCCTTCGCCCAGTGAGTCGATGGCCGCGATGGGGCCTTCCAAGGCGAAATTCGATGCGATCTCTCTTAAATTCTCCTTCATGGCGTACGGTTTTCTGCGTTTTCCGCGCTATAACGGTTGCACACCCCAAAGGTACTAAAAAGAACGCAGTCCTGCAACGGAATCGCGTAAAAATAAAACTTTTTTCTTTTAACAAGGGTTTTGGTAAGTATTTTTACGATCGGATGTTTTGTTCGTTATTGAATTTACCGACATGTCGCTTGGTCGAAAATAAAATCCCCGGCAATAATTAGTTGCCGGGGATTTTTCGACGACGGGAGTTGCCCGTTTATTTGATATAGCTGGTCAGCATTTTCAGGCTCCCGCCCGGAACCGCGCGGAGCGATTTCACCGTGGCGGGGAGCAGCACGGTCTCCCCCTGGTGGATCGGCATTTCGTTGCCCGAGTCGTCGCAGATCGTTCCCTTGCCTTCGACACAGATCACGACGACGAACGAATCCAAAGCCGAATAGTCGATGGTCAGCGCTTCGGTCAGGTCGTAGAGCGAGGTGGTGAAATAAGGGCACGACACTAGTTCCACTTCACGATCCTGCGCCTTCTGGTAATGCGTCCGGTAATCGGGCAGTACGGTGTAGTCGATGGCGTCCTTCGCCAGTTCGGTGTGCAGTTCGCGGGTGTTGCCGTTGGCATCCTTGCGGTTGAAATCGTAGATGCGGTAGGTGATGTCCGAGGTCTGCTGTATCTCGGCGATAAACGCCCCGGCCCCGATGCTGTGGACGCGTCCGGCCGGCAGGAAAAAGAGGTCGCCGGGGTGGATTTCATATTCGGCGAGCAGGTCGGTGATGGTGTTGTCCTCGACGCTGGCTTCGTACTGGGCGGGCGTCACCTGCTTGGCGAATCCCGAGCGCAGGCGTGCGCCTTCGTCGGCGTCCACGACGTACCACATCTCGGTCTTGCCTTTCGATTTGTGGCGCTCCCATGCCAGTGCGTCGTTCGGGTGCACCTGGATCGAGAGATCCTGACGTGCGTCGATGAATTTGATCAGCAGCGGGAACTCCTGTCCGAAGCGTTCTGCATTGGCCTTGCCGAGCAATGCCGCGCCGTGGCGTGCGATCAGCCCGGGCAGGGTGGTGCCCGCCTCGGGGCCTCCCGCTACGACCGATTCGCTGCCCTTGACGCCCGAAAGCTCCCAGCTTTCGCCGACCTGCTTCTGGTCGGAGGCGATGTGTTTGTAGGGGACGATCTTCTCGCCGCCCCAGATTGTCGATTTGAGGATGGGTTGGAACTTATACATATTTTTTTCTCGTTTATTTAACAGTTTGCCGATAATTGATTATTCCCAGGGCAGAGGATACCACTACCAGCCAGAACGTGATCTGAATGAGCGTATCGGTTTTGCCGTCGTTTGCGAAATAGATGTATGACAGCGCCCCCGCCGCTGTGAGTAACAGGGCGATGTGGACATATAATACGATCTTTTTCATAACTGCGGCACTGAATTATTACTGTTGTTTCTGTGCGTCGAGCTGGCCCAGGGCAAATGCATAGGCGCCCACCGAGATGGCATTGCTCGCCCCGAGTTTCGAGATCATGACTCCGATGCGTTTCTGGGGGTCGTATGCCACGTAACGATCCGTGCCGTAAACCTTCAGCGCACGCTGGTCGCCCTTGGCGAACTCCTTGAACTCGTCCTCGTTGTCCAGGTCGTAGACCTTCATCTGCACGCGGTTCAGTTCCTCGCCCGTGATGGTGTGCATCTTGCCGCGCAGCTCTTTCAGCAGGCTGGGCATGATCCATTTGCGGGCACCCGTGATTCCGCCGCCGATGACGATCAGCCCGTCGATGAGCGTGATGGTCGTTGCCATCGCATCGCCGGCGATCTCGCCCATTTCGGCGAAGGCCTTGCGGGCGGCCTCGGCATCGCCTTCGCGTTTGCCGTCCGCAATGTCGCAGAGCTCCTTCGGCTCGAGCCCGTGGTTAGGATTGCCCGTCAGTTCTCCGTAGACACGTTTCACGGCGCGGATGGCAGCGCCGTCCTCGACGATGATATCCGGCATCTTCTTGTGCTTCAGGCAGAAGGTTTCGACGCACGAGTTGTCTCCGCGGTTGAGTTGGTTGTTCACTACGATGCCGACGCCGAGGCCTGTGCCGAAGGTGTAGCCCACCAGGTTCTTGTAGCGTTTCGGGCAGCCCAGGGCTTCGAGCTTGGCGTTTACTTCGGGAAGGGCGCCGCCCAATGCCTCGCCGTAGGCGAACAGGTCGCCGTCGTTGTTGATGAACACCGGGATGCCGAATTTGTATTCGAGGAACGGCCCCAGCGCCACGCCTTCGCGGAACGAGGGGAAATTGGGCAGGTAACCGCCGATGATGCCGTTGGGATAATCGGCCGGGCCCGGGAATGCGAAGCTGATGGCGACGGGTTTCTCTTCCAGCTGGTCGATGACTGCCTGGAATCCTTCGACCATCGTAGCGAGGCATTTGTCGAGGTTGTCCGCGTTCGACGGCTTGGTGATGGGTTCGACGATGAATTTGTTGGCCTGCATGGCTCCGAACACGAGGTTCGTACCTCCGGCATCGAGAGTGATGACCACCCGGTTGTCGTATCTGTACATGGTTGCTATTTATTTGTTGGTTTCAGCATTTTGTCTGCGCAGGGATCGGCCGTGCGGTGCGCGTTGTTGCTGCGGCGCGAGCCCTTTCCCGATCCTGCGTTGCGCCCGGCTGAGGAACCCCGGCTCCCGGAATCCGGTTGCGGACAGGCCCGTGCTGACGGGCTGCCCCTGGGGGTCGGAGGTTCGGTTCACTGGTTGCATTCGGTACCGGTATTTAGCTCAGCAAAGATAGTAAAAATAACCGAACGATGCGGCCTGCGGTCTGAAAGTATGCATGTCAGGTGCGATTTTTTATGTTGCGGGCACGAATATCCGGGCCTTTGTGCCTGCCGGCTGTTTTTCCGGCTGTTAACCTTGCTGTTTTCCGGGTGTTTTTATTACCTTTACGGCACGGTAGTGCCCGGCCCCGGGAAATTCGGTGTGAGTTTGCCGCGCAGCAGCCGGGCGCCGTATTCCGGAATCGCCCCCCCCCCGGCTCGGAGAGGGCTGCTGCCGGGTCGATGGTATCCTGTCCCTGCCGGATTGCCATGCCCCCGATCCGGACTGAGGAATTTCAGTTCCGTTTTTATATCTTTGTATCCCGAAATAACCAGTTCCGTTAACCCGAAAACATTACTATGAAAAGATTGCTGACCCTTGCCCTGTTCGCCGTGCTGATGCTCCCTGCCGTTGCGCAGGAGCTGACCGTGGCCACCTACAATATCCGTAACGCCAATAAGGGCGACGCCGAACGCGGCAACGGCTGGGAACGCCGCTGCCCCTGGGTATGCGGGCTGATCGAATTCCAGGGGTTCGATATTTTCGGCAGCCAGGAGGTGCTCGACTCCCAGTTGCACGATATGCTGGCGCAGCTTCCCGGCTATGCCTATATCGGCGTGGGGCGCGATGACGGCAAGGCCAAAGGCGAATATTCCCCCATATTCTATAAAAAGGAGCGTTTCCGGTTGCTGGACGAAGGCCATTTCTGGCTCTCGGAAGTCACCGACCGTCCCAACAAGGGATGGGACGCCGCGCTGCCCCGCATCTGCACATGGGGGCATTTCCTGGACAGGCAGACCAGGCGCCGTTTCTGGTTCTTCAACCTGCATATGGATCACGTCGGTGTCCGGGCACGGGAGGAGAGCGCCAAACTGGTCGTCGCGAAGATCCGCGAAATGTGCGGCCCCAGGGAGTTCGTGATCCTCACGGGCGATTTCAACGTCGACCAGAACAACCCCATCTATACGACCTTCACCACCTCGGGGATACTGGCCGATTCGTATCAAACCGCGGCCAGGCGCTATGCCCCGAACGGGACGTTCAACAATTTCAACCCCACGCTGAAAACCGACAGCCGTATCGACCATATTTTCGTGTCGCCTTCGGTGCGTGTGCACGATTACGGGGTGCTGACGGACACCTACCGTTCGCAGACCACCCGCAGCGACGAGGAGATCAAGTCCGGAGCATTCCCCAAGGAGGTGTCGTTGCACAGCTATGAGGCGCGGACGCCGTCGGATCATTTCCCGGTCGTCGTGCGGCTCGAATTCTGAGGCGGTTGTTCCGGCAGGGACTGATTCAAATGTAACGATAAGATGAAAAATGTATTTTTTGCCGCATTCTTCGGTGCTGCGTGTTGCCTGTCGGGATGCCGCCAGGAGGCTGTGGCTCCCGTACCGGGGGAGCATTATGCGTTTGCCGAAGAGATGTTCCGCAAGGTGTGGGACATGTACCGGGTGCCGGAATACGGCCTGTTTTCGGAATATTACCCCAATAGCTACCGTCCCGATGTAAACTATTTCGACGACGGGGCGAAAAGCACGCAGGAGGTTTCCTTCCTGTGGCCCATGGACGGGGTGTTCACCTCGGCGGTAGCGCTGGCCGAAGTCGATCCGGTGAAATACGGCTGCTATGTCGATTCGATGGTGATGGCTGTCGAGCAGTATTACGACGACGGGCGCATGCCCGCCGGGTATCAGGCCTATCCTGTCAGGATGGGCAAGGTCGACCGTTATTACGACGACAACGGGCTGGTCGGACTGGCCTACGTCGCGGCCTACGGCGTGACCCGGGATCCCGCGCATCTGGAAAAAGCCAAGCAGGTGATGACCTTCATCCTGAGCGGCTGGCGCCCCGACCACGACGGCGCCGTGTCGTGGCTCGAAGGGGTAGAGAACCAGAAACCGGGATGCGCCAACGGTAAGGCGATGCTGCTGGTGCTCAACCTGTACGGGGCGACGGGAGACCCCTATTACCTGACAGCCGGGCGCCGTTTCTACGACTGGATGGAGGCCTACCTGCATGATCCGGAACTGGATATCGTCTGGAATTCCTGGCTCACGCAGCCCGAAGCGCGTCTGGACAAGGCGGTCTATTCCTATAATACGGGGTTGCTGTTGCAGGGTGCCGTCGCGTTGTATGGATATACCGGCGATCGGGTTTATCTGGACAATGCCCGCCGGCTGGCCGAAGGAGCCCGGAAATTCTATTTGCCGGAGACGGAGGACGGCGCGGCCGCGAACCGTGATTTGCCATGGTTCTATCTGGTGTTGTTGCGGGGTTACCAGGCTCTCTACGACCTCGACGGCGATCCGAAATACGTGGATATATTCATCCGCTGGATGGATTGGGCGCGCCGGAACGCACGGGATGCCGCCGGGCTGTTTTACAACGACTGGTCGGGGAAGAAAGACGAATCGGCCACACCCAAATGGCTGCTCGACGAGGCTTGCATCCCCGAGTATTTCGTCCGTGCGGCTTTGATCCGCAGGGAAGTCGTGCCGGCCGCCTTGCCCCGGTAGGATCGTTTCCGCATCGGGCGGGCGGCAATGTTCGGCGGGCTTCCCCGGCAGGAATGGGCGTGCCGGTGCGGGATGTGTGCGCTCCCGGGTGACAATCACATGATAATTTTGCCCGGCCAGCATCTATAGACGAAATAAATGCTATTTTTGCCGCAAAATCCGACCTATGAATACGAAAGCCAAAGGTTACCTTCTGGGTGCTGTCGCCGCAGCTACTTACGGCATGAACCCGCTCTTTGCCCTCCCGCTCTACAAGGCGGGGATGGATCCCGATTCGGTATTGTTTTTCCGCTATCTTTTCGCCATCCCGCTGTTGGGCATCATGCTCAAGGCCCGCGGCCGGGATTTCAAGCTGCACCGCCGTGAGATCGTGCCGCTGGTACTCCTGGGATTGCTGGTCGCCCTCTCGTCCCTGTCCTTGTTCCTGAGCTACAATTACATGGATGCCGGCATCGCCTCGACGCTGCTGTTCGTATATCCTATTTTCGTAGCGTTGATCATGGCCTTCGGCTTCCGGGAGAAGCTCTCCCCGCAGACTGCATTGTGCATCTTGCTGGCATTGGCCGGTATCGGGCTGTTGTTCAAAGGCAGTGACGGTTCGACACTCAATATCACGGGGACGGTTCTGGTGATGGTTTCGGCTTTGTCCTATGCAATTTATATCGTCGGCGTGAACCGTCCGGTGCTGAAATCCGTTGCGACGCTCAAGGTGACGTTCTACGTCCTGCTTTTCGGGTTGCTGCTTTACGTTGTCCGGCTGGATTTCGGCATGGCAGTCCATGTGCCCGATAAATGGTACCTGTGGGGAAACCTGCTTGCACTGGCCGTTTTCCCGACGGCGATCTCGTTTTTGTGTACAACCAGCGCCATCCAGTACATCGGTTCGACACCGACGGCAATCCTCGGTGCCTTGGAACCTGTCACGGCCGTCTTCTTCGGGGTGATGATCTTCGGGGAGACCCTCACGCTGAGGATATGTTGCGGCATCCTGTTGATTATCATTGCCGTGAGCCTGATCGTCGCGGGAAATCGGGTAGCGGTTTACCTCGTGCGGTTCAGAAAACTTTTCCCGCGGCTTCCCCTGAAAAAGGCAGGCCGCAAAAGTTCCGACAGCTCTGACTCCCGGGGCGAGCAGTAGCCGGAATCGCCCATCGGGGGCCATGCGTATCCGAGATGCCGCACCGGCATCTGGCCCTGCAAAGCAAAAGACCGATAACCATTGATTATCGGTCTTTTGCTTTGTACCCCCTCAGGGGCTCGAACCCTGAACCCCAACATTAAGAGTGTCGTGCTCTACCAACTGAGCTAAAGAGGCATCAATCGTTAAATCAGATAGTTATGAATGGTAATGTGATTGATTTTCCCTTTAATGTGTACCCTATGGAGAGCCTTCTGCCAACTGCAAGTGAATAAAATAAAGTTGTAATTTGTTAATTGACAACGAATTAAGTGTGCGGTTTTACATTACTCAATGTGTTTACCCTGTTTGTTTTGTCATAATTGATTGTTTTTTAAGTGTTTGTTGTGCTTTAGGAATGTTAGTAGACCCCAACATCTTTTGAAAGACGCGCAAGAAAATTTTACCCTTTCCCCTGCTCTCTCCTTTTAAGAGAGTGTCTGTTGCTTTTGTTTCTATAAATAAAAATCCTCGACCGTATGGCCGAGGATATATCTGTCATAGAGAAATGGATTATTTGAGGTCTTTGGCTTTTACCCGCACAACCTTACCGTCACGCACGACCACCAATTCGCCGTCCTCTTTCTTTGTTTTTTCAATCAGACGTTTACGGGCAAGCAAAATCCCTGCATTGATCTTTTCCTGCATTTGTTTGATTTCAATTTCGCTCATGGCCTGTAATGGTTTTATAAGATAACGTATCTTCGATTTGAATTGTTGCATCTTTCTCTCCCGATGCAATGATTTTAATTTCTGCATCTGCCGAACTATTGTCGTATATCGTCCAAAAATCGCAAACGGGTGTATAAAGCGTTGTCAGATTATGCAGTCCGTTTGCATAACGACGGCGGATTACATCCGATGGGATATTGTGGCCGCCCTCGCTTACCCGTGTTGCAACGCGCTCGATAGCTTGTTCGGGTGTCGGTAGCCAAAAATAAAGTAGAGTTACAAAGTAGCCTTTCGCGTGTGCCCGTTCGATAAATTTCACATAGGAACGTGTTGCCAGCGTCGTTTCAAATGCAAAATCCGCGCCCTCGGCAAGCAAATCATCCATGCGTTGCAACATCAGCCGTCCAGCCTCGATTGCCACACTTTCGGGGTTGAACGGTGATAAACCTTTGGCAATCTCATCGGCATTGACAAACTCCTTGCAACCGAGCATTTCGGGTAACACGGTGTAGGATGCAGTCGTTTTCCCTGCACCGTTACAACCTGCTATGATATAAAGTTTCGGCATATCGTAAGAGCAAAGATAGGTAATTTATATAAATTGTTCCAAATACTTCTCTTTAAATCCCGCCAGCGAGAATTTGAAATCTCTCGGTTCCCCCTCTTTTGTCGTATAGTGGAAAATGATTGTATCACTATTTATATGTAATGCAAATTGGTTTACCTTGTCGTAACCAAGTTCAAGAATATTTGGCGTAACAAGTAATATTTCCCCTTTGGATGCTGTCAATTCAAATTGCATCTGTGCTGTTATCTGTCCGCGTTTTTGAAAGGTCAGTGTTACGGGTGCATCCTTATCCGTATCTTCTGGCAGACAATATATAAACGTATCAGGTACAAATTCATCGTTTTTACGTGATACGGTCATACACATTCCGTAAAAGTTGTCATAGGCGACGATTTTTCAAATCATCATGCGTTGTTCATCGCCTGCCGAACGTCATACTGTTGTTGGTGTTCTTTTCATTTTAGCTGAAATTTTATTGTGATTAAATCTTTGATTATGATGTAAATATAGCTAAAATTTATGAAATATGCAAGTAATATAAAAGGACAAACTTGGGCAGAACGGTATAATATAGACCGTCTGCACAAGTCTGTCCTGCAAAGTCTGTTTTGAGCTTATTTGCGCACGAAACAACAAGTATGATATTCGTTGTCTTTCTCCTTAATGTATATGGCCAATTCTTTTGCCGTCAGCGTTGTAATGGTGTAATTAGTCGGAGTAGTATCTTCTTCAAGTTTTAGAGTTAATTTCTTCTCGTTTACTGAATAAGTAAAGGGCATTTTATCACTGCTGCCGTCACGCCAATTAATTATCCCTGTTGCTCCGTCTGCATTGAATGTCCAAAATTCTTGGTCGTCCGTATCATCGGAATCGTACTCTTGGTCTACTTCGTAACCATAAGTACGTACTAATTGCCATGTTCCAACAATGGAAGTATCCTTGTTGTCGTCCTTGTCATCAGAACAAGCCGAGAACGAAACTGCCACGAACAACGCGGCCACAATAAGAAACAACTTTTTCATAGTTGTAATAAGTTTGGTTTGCCGCTCTTGCACCTATGCGACAGTTAATTTTTGATTTTTAAGAAACAGAAAGCGTGGTGCCGAAAACTTACTTTAGAAAGTCAGGTCGTAGGAAACCTTATAGCATAAAATAAGCAACAGCCCCACGCCGTATCCAATAAGGATATGACGAAAGGTTAGTCCGCTTACTCTCTGCTAAAATGCGAATTTCCTACGTTCGACTTTCGAGAATAAACTTACACTTTCCGTGTTTGTTCGTATGTCCTACAAATGTAGGGAACAAAATTGGTTTGTGCAATAACTAACCTCCTTTTAGGGGCCTGTTGCAGATTAAAATAGACGTTACGCCTGCATAACCTCTGTAATTACAGATTGCAGGTAGTTCTTGTTTGTAATTATCGACTTTACACCAGCATAAAAACAGGAATTAGGGACTGCAAAATCTTGTCGAAATTGCAAAGCCCCTAATCTCTGTAATTTATGAATTTGCTATGTTAATATGCAGGTCGTGTTTTACGCTCCTGCAATTTTCTGTATCACGCTGTCCATGCAGATAGCCTGCCCGCTCGTTGTGCGTCCCCACCAATAGCAACCGAATGCGTCGATTACGATTTCGCCCTGCTGTTTGAGTTCACCCGCCAAGTAAGGCGATACCAGCCACCACTCGAAAATCTCGTCGTCCGTATCGATGAAAGGATACATATACTCCTCGTCGATTTTACCTGCTCGGATAAGTTCCTCGACCACTTCGTTCTGCCCGTAAAACACATGTAAATCCGCAATACGTTTTGCCCTTGATTCTCTGTCCATATTTTTTACTTTTACATTCGACAAGGGGCGGGGGCTTTAGTGGGTGTATTTGCTTGTGTGTGGAGTATAGGATATTATGTTATATTTGTAAAAAAAAGCCCAATGAAGAAAATAATTACGTTTTTAATCGTTCTGGTGGGTATTTTAATCATACCTCTGCTTCTAAATACATTGATTTTACGCCCATCAATTTGGCCTGTTGTAGGTGGGAGAAATGCTGAAACTATATGGTTAGGCTTTTGGGCTACATATCTGGGAGCAATCGCGTCGTTTGCTATGGTATATTGGACTTGGCAGACTTTAAAACAAAATAAGGAGCAACTAAATGAATTAAAGCGTCAATGGGATGATGAGCATAAGCCCGAGATAGATATCATTCCAGTCTATACAATGAAACACTCATTAGTGGTATTGGAGGTTAGAAACATAAGCAACTCGTATGCGAAAAATATTCGGTTTGTGATAGACACTGAATATATAAATAAAATACCCTATTTATCGAATAAAGATAATGGTTTAAAGGATTTTTACAATACGATATGTGACCGCCCGTTTACGCTTTTACCTAAAGAGAGAAAATTTTTCTACGTTATAAGTAAAGATTTTGCCTTACCTGAAGACTGCCCATATGTTACATTATGGAATGAACTTTTTACAAAAGATAAATATGAAGCAATATTTGCTTTTTTAAAATCAAATCCGATACACATCCATTGTCAATATAATGAATCTTTTGAAAAGGATTTTTTAATAGATATCAAAAATGCTTTTTTAGGAGATATTCAATTATAATAGGAATTTCACTCGCTAAATGAAGGTAGGACTTTCATTTCCCGTGATAAATTGACCTTTCTTGAGAAGTGCCTACGGCACACCATATAAAGAGAAAAGGCAAAGCAGGTGACATAATTGGGAGCGTCCCTATAAATGGAGCAATCCGCAAAATATGTCAATCTCTTATTAAACAAGAAAAGCCCTTGTGCGTAAGCACAAGGGCTGAATATTAATTGAAGGTAAAGTAAATAATAGCTTATCTCATGAACTAAGCAGATAACCAATTAACCGCAGTTTCAGTAATTTTGCTATACCAGTCGTTTTCTGTACCACCGTTTATAAAGCACTCTTTAACATATCTTTTAGAGGCATCAAAGAGCTTTTTAATATCAGAAGGATTAGGTTTTTGCTTGGCATTTACAGCAGTCTTTAGCATCTTTCTAAATGTTTCTAGAGTTAAAGGGATAATACAGCATTTACCCCCATACATAGCAATGTTAGAAATATATAGAGTATAGAAATGAGCTACTGTAGCAGGATTGATAGTGGGAGCAATAAAAAAGCAATATGTAGGTTTATTTGTTTTCTCCTTTAGTTGCCCAATATGCCTAGGAACAGGCTCTCCCTCCATCTTAAACTGCAATGCGCCTTTAGCCATAGTAACCTCTACAGTTACATCAAAATCCCCATAATTGCAAACTATATCAGCCATATTACCTAAGGCTGTATTCATCGGGTTACCCTCATCATCAAACTTTAGATTCGCTTTAATATCGCCTCCATTTAACATAGTCATAGCCCTCCAAGTGTTCCATTCAAAAAATAAAGATGGTTCATACGAGCTATTCATTGTGTTAAAGGTAGATTCTATGTCATTATATAACTTATAATCCTTTATATCCTTTACCTTGGCGGCTATTCTCTGCGAGCGTCTTTCTTCTATTTTCTTATATAGTACCCCCTTTAATTGATTAAGGCTAAGGCTAGAATCTGGAGTTAATCCAAATTCTGCTGATAATTTCTCAATAATCTTTGCCCTATCATCAGTGAGGAGAGTCGGGATAGTAGGATTAAAGAGATATTTCTGGTATTTATCCAAATCGGAGATAAAGACAGGTTCTCTAGCCACTGTACATAAAATGAACTCTACATCTTTTCTCCTTTCTGGAGCTATTGATAAAGTTTTACCTATAGCTGTAGCATTTATTATACCTGTGGTTCTTAAATGCCTAACTACAGCATCAGAATAATCCCTAAGATTCCTTATTTTCTTATTTAAGAAATCGTTAACTGTAGTAGTTTTACTTTCTCTAGTTTTTATATGTCCTGTAATTATCTCTTTGGAATATATTTCTCTAGTCTCTGCATAAAATATCTGCTGTTTAAACTCCTTATATCTTCCTTTATAAGCTTCTTTTCTAACTCTAAAATCCTTAATCTTAGTTATTATTTCCTCATATCGGGTATAATTTACCAACTGCATGCCAAATATTTGAAGCTCATCAAAAGCTAACCCATCTAAATCATAGATGAGCCTTAGAATCTCTAAATAAGGTTTTACATTATAATCGGTAGCAGATTTTCCTAAAGGATGGTATGGTGAAGGTAATTGAAATTTTAGGAGTTGCTTTAATAATATTTCTTCCTTATTATTTTCAGATTCTACAAATTCTCTACCAGCATCAGAATAACCAATTGTAGGAAGGGTGATTAACCCTAGAGCTTTAGGAATTCTGTTGATTCTATCTCTGGCAGATAAAGCAGGAGTTTTAGAGTCGGCTCCCTCAAAAAAATCATTATCAACCAATAGTTGATAGAACTTCCTTTGTGTCTCGGGATTCCAGACTTCTCCTTCCATCTTATTTACCAGAAGTTTTATTTCTGGTAATACTTTAAAGGGTGTTCTAGGAGAAGTCGTGAAGAAAAGTGTTTTACCGTTAATCGGTTTACTCCTGAGGATTGCCATAATTTGTTATTATTATATGAGTAGCCCCAGCCTGAAATCTATTCCGTATATTTACAGAGTAGTTTTTACCATACTCTGCAATAATATTTCCTCTATACAATTCTCTGGTAAGAGGTGTTGCTCCAATTACCATAAGAGCTTTGCAACCTAGATTAAAGAAATCAGCCGCAAGTTTTTCGTGGTTAGCTTCATTGAATCCATCCTTATATTCATCATTCCCATAATCAGAGAAAATACAATCGTAAGGGGGATCTAAAAACATGAAATCATCCTCATTGGCAATCTCAAATATTCGAGTATAATCACCTGTAAATATCTTGGTATTAGCCAATAATAGATGGTGCGCCTCAGTGATCAAGCCTGTGTTGAAATTTTTATATCTCCCATAAGGTACATTATACTCTCCTTTAGAATTATACCTTATCATTCCACTATAAGCCGTTTTATTGATAAAGTAATAAAGAGCGGTAGCAGAATAAGTAGAAGGGATTAAATCATTATACATATCTCTTAGGAAATAATAAAGAGATTCATTTCCATCCGTTACCCTTTCTTCGGGATGCTTTTTTTTGAGAGCATCAAAGGCCGCACGATTAATGGCATATACCTTCTCTATCTCAAACAGCTCTTTTTTCAGTTCCAGATAATTTTGTTGTACGCCTCTATAAAATGCCATCAGTTTATTATTAATATCATTAATAATAGCATTAGAAGGCTCTAGATGAAAGTACATAGCCCCACCACCTAAAAAAGGCTCTATATATCTCCCTGTATATTTAGGGATATAAGGGGTGAGTAGTGAAATCTCTTTAGATTTACCACCTCTATATTTTATAATAGGTTTCATATATGGCAAAGGCTTTATGATTGCAAATATACTAAAAAAGTGCAAATATGAATCACTCCTTTAAAACAGCCTCTGTGCATAAGCATTGAGGGCTGTATAAGGATTATTTATTTGCTGGCTATTTATTCAAATGCAAAGCTGTTGAAATCTTCTTTATCCAGTTTTGCTTGTTCGGCTCGTTCCGTAACGGCTTTATATTGTTCCTGCATATTAAGTGTCTTTATAAAGTAGGGCAACGATACCTTTTCGGGCAGGTTCTTGCACCGTTTATTGAGTTGGTAAGTCAGGCTTATCGGCTCGGTATTCAGCACGTCGATAGCGTTGTACTTTGTAAGCAGTACAGACATCGCTCGTTTATCCCAGTTCGGAATAGCAACTCCTTTGGCCTTACAGAAATCGCATAGTTCTTTATAAATCCCTGCATCTGTTGTTTTAATTGAGTGATTGATAAAACAGCCTGTCGTCAGTTCATACCCCTTTGCAATCTGCTTTATAAGCCCTAATTGCTGGCACTCTTTAATGAGTGTAGTTGTCGTATTTCTCGATAATCCGACACTCTTTGCAATTTGGCTGTTGCTTCATTGGACGGCATCCGTATTATTAAGGCATACGGCCTTTAATAAGAGCAGAAAGCCTGCAATCTTGGCGGGATAGTTTCTCTTAAAGAAACTGTTATTGAGAAAGAAATAGTTTTTGCTGGCTGGCTTTATATAGTACGTATTCCGCTTTATAAAGCCCCTGTTTGTATCTTCTTTAATGGTGGTCTGTACGGTCAGATAACCTGCATCCTTTAGCCGTTTAATAACACGACGGATAGTGCGTTCATCCAATCCAGTAAGCAGGGATAGTTTTCCCTCGGTTACATGGGATATGTTGGTCTTGTGATTGGAGCAACATTTAATGGTGGCTCACACATAAACATCGACGGGTTTATTGTTTCCTGTCTGAAAGTTCACGATTGATTTGGGAATTACGGTATAATTCATCGTTAGCAATGGAATTTGTGTTATTGGTAAATATAATCTCTTTTAAGTGCAGCAATTTTCGGAAGCAGGCTACGCCGTAATGCTCTTTGGCCTGTTTGCGGTTATCGAATTACCTGCGGTCTTTGATGTGGTAGTACATGGTCGGTACGACTTTAATAGGTAGTGTATAAGTAGGTAATGTATATATAGGACACTTTTGAGCAGTTTACACAGGACAGTTTTGAGCAACTGTCTACCTACTATCTTTTGATAAAAAAGGACAGAAATACTCTGTCTTTTTAGGATATACAAATATACTTAAAATTAAGGATATTAACAAATTGGCGTAGATGAACTTTGTTTGATTTTATCATTTTCAACCACCAATACATCACATAACTTATTGTAAAAATCATTGATAGTCGGCTCTTTTACAAAGGTATCATTATTCGTGTAATATACCGTGAACAGATTGTGTGTCCTACAATTGAATAAATCAAATCGAAAACTATGAAGATAATATGTACCATTAACTATAACACGCATAATTTTCAATTTACCCCTCTGAAAATATTTTTGTGTCTTGCGCCGATTTACTATTTCTATTTGAGGCCAATAATAGTGATTACCAAACTGAGTAATATAAGGTTTGTCATAGTGAAATATAACATACATCTCTATCTCTTTCCGTATAGGTGTTCTCTCTAACAACTCTTCCCATGTATCTGCCTTTAAGATTTTATTTTGTTTCGTTATAGCATAAAATGCGTCCTTTTTCATTGTTGGCTATTTATTTAATGACATAAATATTTAGGGAATTAATGGGATGATAAATACAAAATATGTCATCCTTAAAAAAATCGCTTTGCCCCCAACTTCCACACTCGCCCTTTCCCTGTTCTGGATTCCTCTGCATCAAAGTAAAGGGTAATAGATTTTCCAATGCCTCGTCTATCGCATTCAATCTTGTGTGCATCAAAAATCTGCTGTAATTCCTTATTAATAACCGTTGTCGAATAGGTCGCGTTTGACTTAAAGGCATTGTACACCTTGGCGATAACAGCTTCGCTTGTCACCTCTTTAAGATACCTTGCCTGCTTTATTTCCGCTTGAATATCTGCGTCCTTAAATTGCAGTTCTCTGACCTTACGGAATCCGATTACATCAAATGCTTCACAATACAATCCATATTCCTCTTTGAGTTCATCATAAAATCGACGGTCATAAGTTTCATCGGACTGCCGCAACCGTTGAAGCACCTCAAATAATAAGGTTATACGGTCGGCTTTGGAATCGCTCCTGTTCAATAGTTTTCTTCGTTCCAATTCCGTATAAGCACTGTATTCCGATTGTGACAGAATTTTGAACGCTCCGCTACGGCGATAGGCTTTATTGAGGATTGCAGAGTGTCGATATAACATCTTCAGACGTTCATCCAGATAGGCATTGTTATAACGAAAATAATTGATTTCGCCCTTATCCGTCACAAATCCCAACCTGTTATAATCGACATTCTCGATGGCTTGATTGATAAGGAATTGTTCTCCTTTCGTTTCAGCCTGTGGTCGTAAGTCCAATAGTCGATGAAATTCCCTGTGTTGTTCCTGTAAAAACTGTTCCAACTCCTCTCGACTTTGATATGTTGTGTCAGGGTTGGTGTCCGTAATATGGATGATTTGCTTTACGCCATTTCTAAATCTGCCTACAACCTGTATTGCTTCCGTTTCTGGATCTATCAATGTTGGAGAAACCAATCCCTCGATGGTTTTATAAACCCGTGAAAGCATAATCACCGTCGGCTTGAAATCGAGATTAATATCCAATGCGGAGTAGAAACGGCTGGTAAAGAAATTGTAGCGTTTCAAAGATATTTTGCCGTTCTTATCTGTCACCGAATCGAATACGTGATAGCCCTCTTTATGGAGTTGTTTTCGAGCTTCCGTACTGCAATAGACATTCGTATCATCCCCAATTTTGAAATTCACAATCAATTCCTTAATTCCCCTCACCGAATTATAGAACACACATATAGGGGTAGCATCCTCTTTCAGTTGGGCGAATAAACGGTGCAACATTACCTCCACATTGTTCGTGGGCCTTATTTCTAACTCCTTGCTATGGTCGTAGGCTGGTTTTATTTTGATGATTGTAAATTTCTGCTCCTCAAAACGCGGGTCATTGATAACAATAGGAGTGGCTGATACCATCGCCTTATTCTGAAACAGAAAGAAATCATCAATAGGCAGCGTCATATCCTGTCGATAGTCAATGTCAGCAACTATTTTCTCACACTCATCGAACAACAGAAAATAATCCTGCAAATAAGGAATATGCAGTTTTTTAAGTGCACTTGTCACTTTGGGATAGCTGTCTGGTGTTGTCATCAACTTTATAGGTTGTCCCTCCTGTGCCGTTATCCGTTCGATGATTTTAGCCGTTGGCATATTATCACCATACACGCCGATAATATTCGGATGCTGTTGCTCCTTGCCAATTATGACAGGTACATTCGGTTCGATGATAATAGAATTGCGTTTAGAATGAATCTCCAACCAAGTGGCACCAATCCCACATACTGTCTTGTCGATAATGGTATTTGTAGGTATCTCCTTGAATACTGAATCTAAATGTTCGCCTGCGTCTACTGTTCGCAGGTCTATCGGCAAACGATTATTTTGCAGTTCTGGGACATCGGTTGGCAGGAAAGAGTAATGATAAGGTTCGACGGTTTCCAACTTGGCAATCAGTTCCTCTTGAGTTAGTGGGAAAAATCCATAGTCGATACTCCCGAACGGATATTTAGCCGTTACATGTGTCCCTTTTATTTCATCCTTTTCTTCGCTCCTAAAGATGGCTGCCCCTCGCTCTGTTTCCCGTTTGATGTGTTTGTATAAGTAATCTGCTTCGGCTCTGAATTTCGGGGTTTCGCTGTTCTTATGATAAGTAGGGAATCCACGATTTTCACCTGTAAACAGATAGTTCAATAGGAACGATTCATATTCGGGAGTTAATGAAATGGAAATATAGGATATGGAATACTTTGCTTGTTTAGTCAGCCGAATTTGAAATTCTGGAATCCCATGTTCAAGTTCGAGCACACCATCAATAGACACTCCATCCCTCACCATCTGTCGAAAAAGGCGGCAATCACGGGCGACATCCGAGTATCTTAATTCCCAGAACTCCACTTTGCGCCATACCTCTCCCGCTGGAGGACGAGGTATGGTAGCAGGGTCTATTTCTGATAGTTTCATTTTTATCTGGCCCAAATCAACTTTTTAATCATCTCTTCGGGCGTATAAGGGAATACGCCATAATTGACTATACCATGAGAATGAACTGCTTTATACTCTTTGCTCGTTGGATTGTAGCGAGATGCGTTATTCGCACGATCATACTTATACATATAAAAAATGTAGTTTTCATCCACCTTTTTATCCACATTACAGATATTGGGATAATCTGGCTTCTTCTTGCCGTACATCAGATAATGGTTTACATATGACCATATATCTCTATTCAGATATAATTTTCTTTTTACGCCACCATCTACTTCAAATTCGTAAAAGGCCATCCCTGAATCTATACCACATACCAGATTTAACGATTGCGATGAATCCATAATTTTCACAAGCAGTTCAAAGACAACATCATTGTCCGAGGTTTTAAGATCAGCGAAAGAGGCGGGTTGGAGGTCTACAAATCCATCGTTCAAAGCATCCATTTCAGCTTCGTACTCTTTCTGGCTGGAATAATATTCACTCATAGCAATATAGGTTTAAGTTGGTCTTATAAAGTTAGCAAAAAAATAAGAGATTGTTCGTTTCCAAACAATCTCTTTTGGCAGTGACATAATTTCAAAGGGGTTTATCCAATCAATAATCGCAAAAATACGTCACTCCTCACAGCAAGTGTTGCATAGCCGCGTCGATTTGCGAGTTCTCGAAACTATCCAAGTAAATTTGTGTCGTGGATAAATCGGAATGACCTAACGATTCCGAAATGATTGCAATGTTTACTCCCGACCGCTTTAGAACGGTGGCAAACGTATGCCGAGCAACATAGGTAGTCAATGGCATTTCCAATCCAATCATATCACCCAGCACTTTCAATTCTCGATTGACTTTCCGCAAAGCCTTGTGCGTTCGGTTGAAAATCTGCTGTGCTGTTTTGTGTTCCGAGCGGTCGAGGATAGGAAAGATATAATCTTCCTGTGCATGGTTGGCCTTGCTGTATTTCTCGATAATCTGCATGGCGTTCGGTACGAGTTGAAAGGACAGCAATTTCTGTGTCTTGTGGCGGGAGTAGTAAATCCTGCCGTCCACAATATCGCAGTAACGCAGAGTAGCCATATCCGTAAAGTTGATACCTGCCGTGTAGTAAGAGAATAGGAAAATATCCCGTGCAAACTCGGCATAGTTCGTCCTGTAATTAGGAGTTATATCCAACGCTACAAGTTTCTGTATATCTTCTTTCGTGATGGCTCGCTTCCTCGTTCGTGTCCATAGGCTACCGACCTTGTATTTTGCAAACGGATTTATCTTTTGGAGAAACAAACCCTCTGCAAGTGCCTTGTTATAGGTGGCCTTAAAGATGGCAAATTTCGTGGCTATGCTGTTGTTTACATTGCCCTCTTTACGCAGGAACAATTCAAAATCACGCAGGAATGCTAAATCTATTTCATCGAACCGAGTGTTCAGCGACCTAAATTCAGACAGGCGGGAGAGTAGGGAGCGGTGTTTGGATGCCGAGCCGTATTTGCCGAGTGTTTCCAACCGTTCGATGGTCTGTTTCAGATAATCGCCTACGGAACAATTCAGCCGTTTGCCGTTTTGCTCAAAGAGGTTTTCAAAGGTTACGGGAATATCCATAATCTCTAAACGTTGGATTTTCTTCTCGTACTCTTTTACTTTGGCTGTTATCTGAAACTGAATATTGTCCCTGTCGGGGCAGTCGTCTGTTACCTTTTGTGCTTCTGCATCCCAATGTTTAAGCGCAACGGAAACGCCCAATCCGACTGCCTTTTTGCGTTTGCCCTGAAAGAATAAAAGGCACAATGGAGAGGTGGAATTTTTATAAATAATTTCTTTGCGGCATATAACTTTGAATGTCATTTGATTACATTGTTATATGCAGTTGGGTGTGTAGTTCTCTATGTGGAGCCTAATGTGTACCCTGCACCCTCAAACGGGCTGTTTTTGCCCTAAAAATGCCAAAGAGAAAGGAATAGCATAAACGCAAAAAAGACCGATAATCATTGATTATCAGTCTTTTGCTTTGTACCCCCTCAGGGGCTCGAACCCTGGACCCCAACATTAAGAGTGTCGTGCTCTACCAACTGAGCTAAAGAGGCATCAATCCTTTGGGATTGCGAGTGCAAAATTAGTGATATTTTTTATTATTGCAAAAAAATCCTGAAAAAAAATCGGGATTTTTTTTGCAATAAAAGCTTTTCACGTTATCGCAGAGCCACTTTGGGTTTATTGCATCTCCAGTTTGTCGCTGTTCCATTCCCCCGCAGCATCGGGATAGATGAACGGCCGCGAGTCGCCGGACTTCTTCATGTCCAGGTAACTTTTGTAGAGGTTGATGCCGTTGGACGATTGCGTGGCCAGCGAAAAGGCGATTACCGACGGATGCCGTTTCGAGGCATGGTAGCTGTCCGCCGTACGTTCGACATATGCCCCCTGCCATTCCGGGGCGTTCGACGGATTGCCGCCGATCCGCCGCGATTCACCGCTGCTGCGGGTGTCGATCGGCGCCTGTACGATCACGTACATTCCCAGCGTGTCGCAGGTGCCATACAGCGTCGGGGACACGGGGCCCGGGAGGAGTTTAAGCGTGTTGTACCCTTGCCCGCGTAAAGCTGCGATTTCGTCTGCCGAGGCATGGGCGGGAACTTCGCGCGTGCGGAGCGTGACGGGTATGCCGTTCACCGCCAGCTGTCCGTTTTGCACCTCTACGGTGCGGAACCCCAGCGGGACTTCGATATATTCCATGTAGCGGCCTTCGTGCTGGGTTTTGACCCGCAAGGTGAAGCGTGTGGTCTTTTCCGGGCTCCAGAGCAGGCTGTCCGGAATACGTGCCAGGAACCGCAGGGTGTCCTCGCCGCGCATGTTGAGTTTGATGTCCTTGTATCCTGTTGCCGAGGTTTTACCGGCGGGGGACAGCAATTCGTAGTGGACGCGCGACGTGCGCGGGTTGAGGGCTTCGCTCTTGACGACCAGTCCGACTTCGGCCATGACGTTGTCCCCCTCTTCGGTGCTGCGCCATGTCTTGGTGAGTATGTCGCGTACGCGCAATGTCGGCTGGCTCATGACCCATGCCTCTCCGATGGCCGGTGCGGCATCATTTTTCCAGCTTTCGAGCCTTGCGACCTTCGACGGGGAACTGAGAATGACCTCCAGTGTGTTACGCCCATCTTTGGCATGGCGCGTGAGGTTGAATTCGGCCGGGGCATTGCAGTCGCTGTTGTAGGCTACCGTCCCGCCGTTTATGCGGATCTCGTAGTCGGCCGACGCCCATCCGATCCGGAGCAGCACCTGCCGGTTGGCCCAGGCGAACGGTACGGTGAAATCCGTCGTGAAACTGTTGCCCTTTTGCGTCCATTCGGTCAGGCGCGTGAAATATTTGTTGTCGCTGCCGTCGGCCTCCGCAGCTTCCCGGGCGGTGGGGTAGACGAGCAATTCGCCGCGCATCGGTTCGCGGCCGTAGGTCGGAATATACTCCTGTGCCGCCAGCGTGCAGCACGAAAAAAGTGCTATGATCGAAAGAATACTCCTCATAGGGTTGTTTTTTGTGAACATTCCCTCACGCCCGGCCAAACGAGTTGCCCTTGCGGCCCGGCATATCGAAAATGTTCGTATATTTGTGCACGTAAAGATAGTAAATTTTCCGGAACTTAGATGCCTGCGCTTCCCAAACTCAATTTTCCTGCCATCCGGCTGCGTGCCCGCCGCCGCGAGGGACAGGTCGAGGTGTGGGATGACCTGCGGGGTATTTACCTCGTACTGACTCCCGAGGAGTGGGTGCGGCGCCACCTGATCGCCTACCTCGTTTCGCACTGCGGGGTGCTGCCCAAGCGCGTCGTACAGGAGTATGCCGTGCCGGTCAACGGGCAGCCGCAGCGGGCCGACGTCGTGGTGGTCGGCGACCGTGCCGAGCCGCTGGTGCTGGCCGAATGCAAGGCGCCGGAAATCCGGATCGACGAGCGTACCCTGGCGCAGGCCGTGCGCTACAATTCGGTGCTGGGGGCGCGGTTCGTGATCCTGACCAACGGCCTGCGGCACTACTGCTGCGAGTACCGCGACGGCAAGTACGTCCAGTTGTCGGGGTTCCCCGATTTCTCGGCCCTATAAATTCTTGAAATTCGAATCGATGTAGTGCTGGAAACTCTCCTTGTAGTTTTCACCGATGGGGACGTATTCCGTATCGCTCAGGAACACGCGGCCGCGGACATAGCCTTTGATGCAACGCAGGTTGACGATGTAGGAACGGTGCACGCGCATGAACATATCCGACGGGAGTGCCGCCTCCATGTTCTTGAGCCGGAAAAGCGTGGTGATCGTCGTGCCGTCGGCAAGGTGCATCCGCACGTACTCCCCTTCGCTTTCCAGGTACACGATGTCGCTGATCTTGACCAGCGAAACCTTGTAATCCGCTTTCACGGAGATGTATTCCTTGTCTTTGGGCAGGGCTTCGGGGGTAGCCTCGGGTACTCCCGCACGCTGGTTGTGGCGCAGTTCGTAGAGCGAATTGGCTTTCCCCGCCGAGCGGCTGAAGTCGGCAAAACTGAAGGGTTTGAGCAGATAATCCACGGCGTCGAGCTTGAACCCTTCGACGGCATATTCCGAGTAGGCCGTCGTGAAAATCACCATCGGCCTGTCGACCAGCGAACGGACGAATTCCACGCCGCTCAGGTCGGGCATGTTGATGTCGACGAATATCAGGTCTACATGCTGCGCGGCCAGAAACTGCTGGGCTTCGAGCGCGTTGTTGCACGTAGCGGCGAGTTCCAGGTACGGGATTTTCTCAATGTAGCCTTTCAGCTGGCGCAGGGCCAGCGGCTCATCGTCTATGGCGATACATTTAAGCATGGAGGGTAGGTATTACGAGTTTTACGGTATAGGTCTCATTGGTTTCCCCGATGTCGAGCGAATAGTTTTTCGGGCCGTAGATCAGCGAGAGGCGTTTTCGGACGTTCTCCAGCCCGATCCCGGCATTGTGCTTCTCCGCCTGCGGGGTGTGGAGGCTGTTGCTGATGGTGCTGACGACCTTGCCGTCGGCGTAGTCGATCCGCATGTGGATGAACGACGGTTTGCTGTAACTCACGCCGTGCTTGAAGGCGTTTTCCACGAATACGATCAGCAACAGCGGCGGGATGGAAACCTGGGGCGGCAGGTCGTGCGGGTATTCCACGCGAATGTCCACGGCGTCGGTGTAGCGGATGCGCATCAGCCCGATGTAATTCTGTACGAACTGGATGTCCCTGTTCAGGGAGATGATCTCGCGCCCCGATTCATAGAGCACATAGCGCATCATCTTCGACAGCTCGATCACGGCATTTTTGGCATATTCGGTGTCGATGTCTATCAGGGCGTGGATGTTGTTGAGCGTGTTCATGAAGAAATGGGGATTTATCTGGTATTTCAGATAGTCCATTTCGGCTTCCAGGTTCTGGCGTTTGAGTTCTTCCATCTGCTGCTCGTCGCGCATCGACTGGTAAATGAGCTTGATACCCGTGTTGGCCCCCGTCATAAAGAATCCCAGCACGACGTTCCAATACATCTCCAGGTTCGAGAACGAGGCTTTCCGGTAGGCGTCGAACGCCTCGGGGTCGCCGTGGGGGAGGAAGTGGTCGGTGAGGTGCTCTTCGTAAACGTCCACCAGCCAGAATACGGCTATGATGAGCGCCAGGTCGCAGAGCAGGTAGGTCTTGTACTTGCGGCGCAGCATGAGCCGCGGGGCGAGGACGGAGTTATGGATGATGAAGATGATGAAGTAGGGGGCTATCTGCCGCCATGCGATGAGCACGTTCTCGAAACTGATGTGCAGTTCCGACATCATCTGCGAATTGAGCACCGGCACCAGGATGATGGCTGCCCACACCATCACGTAGAGCAGGTTTTCTCCGACGGTTTGCTTGCGGGTCATTTTCATGCCGTAAAGATAATAAAAAAAAAGTTACCCGGTGCTCCCGGGTAACTTTCGTAAAAAAAGCAGGTAACCGAACTATTAGTGACGCCTCATTGTTGGAATGGATTCAGTGACTATGAAGAATTTGGGATAGAGAATCCAAGTGGTTACCTGCTGAGCCTTTATGTGTATGTTTTTTTATTTGTTCAGTAGCGACGGACTGTATAAATAACGTTTGATACTCCGTTTTGGTGTCTTTTCGAACTCCGTCGGATAAATTATTATTTCCGACACCCGTTCGTATGCCGCCAGGAGCGAGTTCAGTTCCGTGAGGTTGTTCTGCATGATCTGCGGCAGGTCGTTCTTGTCCACGCCTTCCGCCTCGGCCTGTTCGTAGTCGGGGACGACCATCGCCTTGAGCTTGCCGTTGCCCGAGTCGAGTATCAGGGATTCGAGTACGAGGTACATGTTGTTGAGTTTGTCCTCGATCTCCTCGGGATAGATGTTCTGCCCGCTTCCGGAGAGGATCATCGTCTTCGAGCGTCCGCGGATGTAGAGCGTTCCGTCCGGATCCATCGTGCCCATGTCGCCCGTGTGGAGCCAGCCGTCGGGTTCGAGTACCTTCTCCGTATCTTTTTCGTTCTTGTAGTAGCCTTTCATCACATGCTCGCCGCGCACGATGATTTCGCCGGCCACATGCTCCGGGTCGGGCGAGTCGATCCTGACGTCGAGCAGCCCTTTCAGGTAGCGGCCGCAGGAACCCGCCTTGAATTCGTTGTCGGGCGTGAAACTGATGAGCGGCGCGCATTCGGTCATGCCGTAACCGATGGTGATCGGGAATTTGATCTTCATCAGGAACGATTCGGTCTCCTGATTCATCGGGGCGCCGCCGACGATGAATATGTCTACGTTGCCGCCGAAGGCATCCAGCAGTTTTTTCCGGATCACCGAGTAGATGGCCGTGTTGAGCAGCGGGATCTTGACGGCGATCGACATGGGGCCTTTTTCGAGCATCGGCATCACCTGTTTGCGGTAGACCTTTTCGAGGATCATCGGTACGCAGCAGATGATCGTCGGCTTGACCACGGACATGGCTTCCAGCAGGATCTTGGGCGACGGGATTTTACCCAGCAGGGTGATGTGCCCGCCGACGGCCAGCGGCGAAAGGAAATCGAACGCGCAGCCGTAGGCGTGGGCCAGCGGCAGGAACGACAGCGTACGCCCGCCCTTGCGGAAATAATAACTGCCGGTCTGCGTGTTGACCATGCCGCGCGCGAAAAGGACGTTGCCCGTGAGGTTGTTCACCGTGAGCATCACGCCCTTCGAATAACCCGTGGTTCCCGACGTATAGTTGAGCAGGATGACCTCGTCGTTGGGTATTTCGGGGTATTTTATGTCGTTTACGCTGAACCCGCGCGGATATTTCGAACGGTAGTTTTTCAGGATGTCGCGCTGGAACTTGGTGAGCGCCTTGCCGTCGCGTTCGTAGATGGCGTGGAAATCGGTGAGTGAGAATACGGCTTCGATCTGGCGTATCTGGTCTTCTTCGATGACGTCCCAGAAATTGTCGCCCAGGAAGAGCAGCTTGCTCTCCGAATGGTTGATGATGTGGATGATGTCGGCCGGGGCGAAGTCCTGCAATATCGGGACGATTACGGCGCCGTAGGAGATCGTGGCTATGTAGGTGATGCACCACCGGGGATTGTTGCGTCCGATCAGCGCTATTTTGTCACCTTTCTTCACGCCGGCCTTTTTGAACAGGAGGTGCAGCTTGGCGATCTCCTTGGCCATCTCGTAATACGAGAATGTTTCGCCCTTGAAATAGTCGGTCAGTGCCGGCATTTCCCGGTTCTCGCGAAAACTCGTCTCGTATATTTTTATCAGGTTTTCCTCTAACATGGTTGCGTCCTAGTGTCCGGTACAAAGATAGACTAAAAAAACGATTCTCCAGCAGGATGCCTGCATTTTTTATCCTATTGTGCTTACTTATTGCTATAAAAAGTCCTGAGCGGCAGCTCCCGGAGCCTTATTTGTTTCCTCCCTCGTCCTTGGATTCCCCCGGGGCTGGCTTTACGCGCCGAGGTTTCCAGATGTATATTTTCGATTCGGTGCCGGCCTTCAGCCGCTCGATGTTCTTGCGGTGGGTGTAAATCAGCAGGATGGCGATGATGAACGAAAAAACCACGAACGGCACCAGATGGTTGACCTTCGGCGATATGAGCGTGAAGATCGGGAAGGAACAGCCTGCGACCATCGAAGCGAGCGACACGTAGTGGGTGACCATCAGCACCAGGAACCATACGCCGAAGCAGAGCAGTACGAGCGGGGCGTTGACGCCCATGATGGCCCCGACGAGCGTTGCCACGCCTTTCCCGCCGCGGAACCCGGCGAAAATCGGGAAGATGTGTCCCGCAACGGCGGCGAACACGGCGATGAAGCGCAGGATGTAGAACCAGTTTTCATTGGCCCCGTCGGCGAATACGCTGTCGTATTTCATCAGGTCGATGATCGTCACCGCCACGAACCCCTTCAGGAAATCGAGCCCGAAGACGGGCAGTGCGGCCCGCTTGCCCAGCACGCGCAGCATGTTGGTCGTGCCGGCGTTCTTGCTGCCGTATTCGCGGATGTCGATGCCGTAATATTTCTTGCCGATCCACACGGCGCTCGGAATCGAGCCCAGCAGATAGGCGATGATAATCATGGTGGTAGCGGTGTAATATGTGAGGATCATAATGGTTTTCCAAGGGTTTGTATAATGCAAATATAATTAAAAAATCCGGAAACGGAAGCCCTGCGTGAAAAATCCGCGCCGTTCTGCTGGCGGATTCGGGGGAATATCGTATCTTTGCATACTTTAAATGTATAACAGGGTATGAATACGAAAGCATTACTGGAACCTATGGGCTCGTGGGCGTGGTGGCGCTCGTGGTTTCTGATCTTTTTCGGATGTTCGGTCATGGGTGCCGGCTTCGTGCTGTTTGTGAACCCCTACAATTTCGTACCGGGAGGCGTGTACGGTATGGGTATCGTGCTGCACAACATTTTTCCGTCGATCCAGGTGGGTACGTTCGGCTATATGTTCGACGTGCCGTTGATGCTCGTTGCGATGCTGGTTTTCGGCGGGCAGTTCGGAACGCGTACGGTGCTGGCTGCGCTTTATACGCCCGGCTTCATGAACGTGCTCACGCGGCTGGTCTATCCCGACGCCGCGGCGGTCGAGAGCCTCGACCCGTCGCTGCTGCTGAACGGGCGGCTCGACCTGTCGAACGACCTGCTGCTGACGTGCGTCATCGGCGCCGTCGTCATCGGCGTGGGGCAGGGCATCGTCGTGCGCCAGCAGGCGACCACGGGCGGCACCGACATCGTGGCGATGCTGTTGCAGAAATTCGCGGGTATCAAGTTCTCGTCGGGCATCTTCTTGGCCGACGGTTTCGTCGTGCTGTCCGGCCTGGCCGTCATCGGCTTCGGGCTGGGGACGGGCGAAGCCGCTTCGAACGGCTGGATGCTGACGCTCTATTCGCTCATTACGATTTATATCACCTCGCGTGTGATCGCCTACCTGCTCAACGGTGCGTCGTACGACAAGCTGCTCTTCATCATCAGCGACCACCATCAGGCGCTCAAACGCTTCATCATCGAAGACCTCGACCGCAGTGCGACCTACATCAAGTCGAAGGGGATGTATACGGACGCTTCGCGGGACATGATCTTCCTGGTCGTGAGCCGCAAGGAGGTGCACCTCGTGCAACATAAGATCAAGGAGATCGACCCGGCGGCGTTCGTGGTCGTGACCGATGCCTACGAGACGTTCGGCGAAGGGTTCAAACAGTTCCCCGACAAGAACGAGATACATGCGGAATAACGGAAATTTGGAACGTGGAATTTAAACTCAATACGAATGCATTGCGCCCCCTGTCGGGCGCCGGACGCAAACTTTTCGTCGAAACCTACGGCTGCCAGATGAATGTCGGCGACACGGAGGTCGTGGTCGCCCTGATGCAGCGGGAGGGATACGTGTACACCGAGGATATCGGTCAGGCCGATGTCATCCTGATCAACACCTGCTCGATCCGCGACAATGCCGAGCAGCGTATCTGGGGGCGCCTGGCCGAGATGAAACGCTACCGCCGGGCCAAACCGGGGCTCGTCGTGGGCATCATCGGCTGCATGGCCGAACGCCTCAAGGAAAAATTGGTCGAGGGCCCTTACGGCGTCGACGTCGTGGCCGGGCCGGATGCCTACCGCGACCTGCCGCGCCTGGTGCGCGAGGCCGAAGCGGGCGGCAAGGGCGTGAACGTCCTGCTCTCCACGGAGGAGACTTATGCCGAGATCGCCCCCGTGCGGCTCGACCGCAACGGCGTGAGCGCCTATGTGGCCATCATGCGCGGATGCAATAATTTCTGTTCCTACTGCGTGGTGCCCTATACCCGCGGCCGCGAACGGAGCCGCGACCCGCAAACGATCGTCGCGGAGGCCCGCTCGCTCTTCGAGAACGGATACCGCGAAGTGACGTTGCTGGGGCAGAACGTCAATTCGTACAAGGCCGGCGAGGTGGACTTCCCCGAACTGATGCGCCTCGTGGCGTCGGTTTCGCCGTCGCTGCGCGTGCGCTTCGCCACGTCGCACCCTAAGGACATGAGCGACCGCCTGCTGGAGGTCATGGCCTCGATGCCCAACATCTGCCGCTCGATCCACCTGCCCGCACAATCGGGCGCCTCGTCGATGCTCGGGCGTATGAACCGCAAGTACACCCGCGAATGGTATCTCGGCCGTATCGCCGCCATCCGCCGTTACCTGCCCGATTGCGCCATCACGACCGACCTGATCGCCGGCTTCTCGGGCGAGACCGAGCAGGAGCACGAAGCGACGCTTTCGCTCATGCGCGAGGTGGGGTACGAGTTCGCCTACATGTTCAAATACTCGGAGCGTCCCGGGACTTTCGCGCACGAGCACCTGCCGGACGACGTGCCCGACGAGGTGAAGTCGCGGCGGCTTTCGGAGATCATCGCCCTGCAAAACGAACTGGGGCATGCGAGCAACCTGCGCGACGTGGGGCGCGAGTTCGAAGTGCTGGTCGAGGGGCGCTCGAAGCGCGACGAAAAGCAGCTCTCGGGCCGCACGTCGCAGAACAAGGTCGTGGTCTTCGACCGCGGCCGGCACGACGTCGGCGACTATGTGCGTGTGCGTATTACGGGGTGCACCCCGGCGACGCTGTTCGGAGAAGAAATCATTTAAGGATATAATAAACTGAAACGTAAGATGCGATTTGACGAACTTGACCTGGAGGATGAGATCCTCGACGGACTTGACGATATGAATTTTCAGGAGATGACTCCTGTCCAGGAACACACCATCCCGGTGATCCTGGAGGGCCGCGACATCATCGGTTGCGCCCAGACCGGAACCGGCAAGACGGCGGCCTATACGCTGCCGCTGCTCAACAGGCTGTTGATCGAAGGGAACGAAGACAATGTGATAAAATCGGTGATCATCGTGCCGACGCGCGAACTGGCGCAGCAGATCGACCAGCAGTTCCAGGGATTTTCGTACTACCTGCCCGTGTCGACCACGGTCGTATACGGCGGTGGCGACGGCAAGGGCTGGGATGTGCAGAAGCGCGGTATGCTGATGGGTTCGGACGTGGTGATCGCCACCCCCGGGCGCATGATCTCGCACATCCAGAACAGCGGCATCGACCTTTCGCACGTCGAGTGCCTGATCCTCGACGAGGCCGACCGTATGCTCGACATGGGTTTCAGCGAGGACATCATGAAGATCGTCTCCTATATGCCCAAGGATCGGCAGACGATCATGTTCTCGGCGACGCTGCCCCCGAAGATACGCGAGATGGCCAGGACGATCCTGCGCAATCCCGCCGAGGTGAACATCGCCATTTCGAAACCCAACGAGGCGATCGACCAGTCGGCCTATGTCTGCTACGAGAACCAGAAGCTGAGCATCATCCGCGAGATGTTCGCCGAGCCGACCGATTCGAAGACGATCATCTTCTCGTCGTCGAAGCTCAAGGTCAAGGAGCTGGCGCACACGCTCAAGCGCATGAAACTCAATGTGGCCGCCATGCATTCCGACCTGGAACAGGCGCAGCGCGAGGAGGTGATGCTCGACTTCAAGAACAACAAGGTGTCGATCCTGGTGGCTACGGACATCGTGGCGCGCGGCATCGACATCGAGGATATCGGGCTGGTCATCAATTACGACGTGCCGCACGACCCCGAGGATTATATTCACCGTATCGGCCGTACGGCGCGCGCCGCGGCTACGGGCAGCGCCGTGACGTTCGTCAGCGAGGACGAGCAGGGCAAGTTCCATGCGATCGAGAAGTTCATCGAGAGGGATATCCGCAAGGCCGAATTGCCGGCCAGCGTGGGCGCGGGCCCCGTATACAATCCTGCCGTCAATAACGGCCGTGGGCGCGGTGGCCGTGGCGGAGGCCGTGGCCGCGGCGGTTCGAATGGCGGAAGCCGTGGGCGCGGACGCGCAGACAAGGGCGAACGCGCAGGGCGCGAACGCCGCAACGACCGGGAACGGGGTGCGGCGGCTGCCGAAAATCCCGGGATCGCAGTCCCTCAGGCGGCACCTGCCGATAACGACCACGCCTCCGGGCGCGGCGAAGGCAATCGTGGGACGCGTGACCGCAAACACCGCCATCGCGGGGGCAGGAATCGTCGCCGCGGCGATAAGCCTCAGGGCGGCGAAACCCCGCAGCCGGGCGGTAGCGTGCCCCGGGAGTAGTCCGTGCGGGATACACAGGGAGAGACGGCACGCTGGTTGCCGGGCTGAAGGTTTCCCTAACCGGCAGCAGCCGTAAATACCCCTGCATGGGTAAAATGCAAGGCCGGGCTTTCTGAAAGCCCGGCCTTGCCGTTATTGTCCGGCGGTTTTTCCGCCTGCCGTTTTCAGGCATCGGCCTGCCGTGACCGGCGGTGGGGTGCGCACCGGTTTGCCGGAGCGGGCTGCGCGGATTGCCTGCGCGGAATTCCGCCGGTCATTTACGCGGATCCCACGAAGGATGCGCCGGGTCTTCGGCCCTGAGGGCCTCTTCGAGCGAGATGCCCAGCGCCTCGGCCACTCCCTTGCCGTATGCCGGGTCGGCATAGTAGCAGTGGCGCGTGTGGCGCTGCTTGATGAACAGCTCGGCATCGCCCATGGCGCGCGCCGTATTCTCGCAGGTGGCTTTCTGGTCTTCTGCCGACATCACGCGCCACAGCAGGCCGGGCTGCGTGAAATAGTCGCTGTCCAGTTCGCGCTCGTCGTAGTTGTAAACGTCGCCGTTCACGGCCAGGGGCGGCTCTTTGAGGGCGGGGGTGTCCTGCCATTCGCCGTAGCTGTTGGGTTCGTAACCCTTTGCCGATCCGTAGTTGCCGTCGGTGCGCATCTGCCCGTCGCGGTGGAAGGCGTGGATCGGGCAGCGGGGCCTGTTCACGGGGATTTCCGTGTGGTTCACGCCCAGGCGGTAGCGCTGTGCGTCGCCGTAGGAGAATAGGCGCCCCTGCAACATCTTGTCGGGCGAGAAGCCGATGCCTTCGACGATGTTCATCGGGTTGAACGCCGCTTGCTCGACATCGGCATAGTAATTCTCGGGGTTGCGGTTCAATTCCAGCACGCCCACCTCGTGCAGCGGGAAATCCTTGTGGTACCACACCTTCGTCAGGTCGAACGGGTTGAGCTTGTAGTTGCGCGCCTCTTCCTCGGTCATCAGCTGCACGTACATCGTCCAGCGCGGGAAATCGCCGCGTTCGATGGACTCGTAGAGATCCCTCTGGTGCGACTCGCGGTCTTTGCCCACAAGGGCTTCGGCCTCGGCGTCCGTCAGGTTCCTGATCCCCTGCTGGGTCGTGAGGTGGAACTTCACCCACGTGCGCTTGTTGTCCTTGTCATAGAAACTGTATGTGTGGCTGCCGAATCCGTGCATGTGGCGGTACGATGCCGGAATGCCCCGCGGTGACATGGTGATCGTCACCTGGTGCAGCGCTTCGGGCAGCAGCGTCCAGAAATCCCAGTTGTTGTTGGCCGAACGCAGGTTGGTGCGCGGGTCGCGCTTCACGGCATGGTTCAGGTCGGGGAATTTCAGCGGGTCGCGCAGGAAGAACACGGGAGTGTTGTTGCCCACGAGATCCCAGTTGCCCGCGTCGGTGTAGAACTTCATGGCGAAACCGCGGATGTCGCGCTCGGCATCGGCTGCGCCGCGCTCGCCGGCGACGGTCGAGAAACGCACGAAGCATTCGGTTTTCTTGCCGACCCGGGCGAAGATCGACGCACGCGTGTATTCGGTGATGTCCTGCGTCACCGTAAAGGTGCCGAATGCGCCCGAGCCTTTGGCATGCATACGCCGTTCGGGGATTACTTCGCGGTCGAAATGCGCGAGTTTCTCGAGGAACCACGGGTCTTGCAGCGTCACGGGGCCGCGGACGCCTGCGGTCTGGATGTTCTGGTTGTCGGCGATCGGCCGGCCGTTCTCAGCGGTAAGCTGTTTCTTTTTGTCCATGGGGTTTTCTTATTATGCGGGTTAGAATTTTTTATAAATGTAAGTTATGTTTGACGGATTTGCAAATCGGTAATTCTGATGATGGTATAACCTGAAGTTATACAGGCCGAAAACCGTACCTTGACTGCCTCCGAAGGCGGATGCGATTTTTCGGCCCGAAATGCGGGTGTTTTTATTTTTGTGCATTATCTTTGAAACACCGCTTGCGATTGTTTCCCCGAACCTAAATCTCCGAACCATGGATCTGACATTCAGCACGCCCCTGAAAGGCAACCTCGTCCTGTGCAGCGACTACCGCGATGCCGCGCTGCATCGCAGCCCCGGGCTCTATAAATTCGTCTGGGTAAGGCGTGGATGCCTTTGGCTCGAAGTCGACCATATTCCCATGGAGCTCCGGGCTGGGATGCTGCTGCCCCTGACGCCGCTCCATACCCTCGACGTGACGCGCGCCGAGGGCGAATACCTGATCCTTGCTTTCGACAGCAATTTCTACTGCATTTTCGGTCATGACGGCGAGGTGTCGTGCAGCGGGCTGCTTTTCAACGGCAGTTCCGAAGTGCTGCGGCTCGAACTCTCCGAAATGCGCACGGCCGCCCTGCAACGGGTGGTCGACGACCTGCGGGCCGAATACGGGGTAGTTGACGGTTTGCGCGAAGAGATGCTCCGCATGCAGCTCAAACGGTTTATTATCATATGTACGCGCATCGCGCGCGAGCATTTCTCCGTCGGTGCCGACCGTGAAAAACTCTTCGACACGGTGCGCCGCTACTATGTGCTGGTCGACGAGCATTTCCGGACGAAGAAACGGGTGCAGGACTATGCCGGACTGCTCCACCGGTCGCCCAAGACGCTCGCCAACCTCTTCGCCTCGTGCGGGCAGCCCTCGCCGCTGAACATCATCCACGACCGGGTCAATGCCGAGGCGCGCCGCCTGCTGCTCTATACCCCGAAAAGCGCCAAGGAGATCGCTTACCTGCTGGGCTATGAGGATACCGCGGCCTTCAGCCGTTTCTTCGCCAAAATGAACGGCGAGAGCATCACCGGGTTCCGGCAGCGCGAAAAAAGGGAATAATTCCCAACATTTCCGGCATTCCTGCCATCGCGTGTGCGATCCTGAATCCAGATCTTTGCATCATCGGACAATTAACGAAAAACGAATATGATGCAAAGACTTTCCTGCCTGTTTTACGGCTTTCTGAAAATTGCGGCCAACGCGCAACGGCTCGGCCTGGGGATGATCCGGGTGGCTATCCTTATCATTTTTGTCTGGATCGGCGGACTTAAATTCCGGAATTACGAAGCCGAAGGCATCGTGCCCTTCGTGGCGAACAGTCCCTTCATGAGTTTCTTCTACAACGAAAAAGCACCCGAGTACAGGGATTATAAACTCAAGGAGGGCGAATACGATGCTGCAAAGCATGCGTGGCATGAAAAGAACAACACCTATGGCTTTTCCCACGGGCTGGGGTTGCTGATTATGGGAATCGGCATCCTGACCTTCCTTGGGTTCTTCTCGGCCCGCATCGGCCTGGCCGGGGAGCTGCTGGCCGTGATTATGACGCTCGGCACGCTGTCGTTCCTGGTGACTACGCCCGAAGTCTGGGTGCCGGATCTGGGCAGCGGGGAATACGGGTTCCCGTTGCTCTCGGGCGCCGGGCGGCTGGTGATAAAGGATACTGCGATCCTTGCCGGTGCCGTGGTGCTGCTCTCCGATACGGCGCGTAAGCTATTGGTACGGCAGCGGGAGGCGTGACGGGGGCAAAAAGGGACGACATATGCAGTGTCGCCCCTTTTTTTGTTTTGTGCGAATGGCAGGGCAGGTATTCTCCTCCTTATTTCTGCCGGAAGTAGATTTGCATCGGTACCCCGGAGAAATCCCAGTGGTCGCGGATGTTGTTTTCGAGGAAGCGGCGGTAAGGTTCCTTGATGTACTGCGGCAGGTTGACGAAGAACGCGAACTGCGGCGTCGGCGTCGGCAACTGGGTTACATATTTGATCTTGATGTATTTGCCCTTGGTCGCGGGCGGCGGGTAATTTTCGATCAGCGGCAGCAGGAAATCGTTGAGCGCCGAGGTCGAGATGCGGCGTTTGCGCGACTCGTAGACCCGGATGGCCGTCTGGAGTACGTCGAAAATGCGTTGTTTGCTCAGAACCGAGGTGAAGATGATCGGAATGTCGTTGAACGGTGCGAGTTTCTTCTTCAGGAACTCCGTCCACTCTTTCATCGTATTGTTGTCCTTCTCGACCAGATCCCATTTGTTGACCACGATCACGCAACCCTTGCGGTTGCGGACGATCAGGTTGTGAATGTTGAGGTCTTGCGATTCGAGCCCCTGCTGTGCGTCGAGCATCAGGATGCAGACGTCGGAATTTTCGATGGCGCGGATCGAACGCATCACCGAGTAAAATTCGAGGTCTTCCATCGCCTTGCCCTTCTTGCGCATGCCTGCCGTGTCCACAAGGTAGAAGTCCATCCCGAATTTGTTGTAGCGGGTGTGGATCGAGTCGCGTGTGGTGCCGGCGATCGAGGTCACGATATTGCGTTCTTCGCCCAGCAGGGCGTTGGTCATCGACGATTTGCCGACGTTGGGACGGCCCACGATGGTGATGTGCGGCAGGTTCTCCTCCTCTTCGACCAGGGCCTCGGCGGGCAGCGCCGCGAGGATGGCATCCATCAGGTCGCCCGTGCCGCTGCCGCTCATCGAACTGATGCAGTAGGGGTCGCCCAGCCCCAGGGCATAGAACTCGTGCGAAGAGTATATCTGGTCGTTGTTATCGACCTTGTTGCAGACGAGGATCACCTTTTTCGATGTGCGGCGCAGGAGATCGGCCATCAGCATGTCGAGGTCGGTGATGCCGGTCTTGACTTCGACCAGGAAGAGGATTACGTCGGCTTCGTCGATCGCCAGCAATACCTGGCGGCGGATTTCGTCCTCGAAGATATCTTCCGAGTTGACGGTGTAGCCGCCCGTGTCTATCACGGAAAATTCCCGGCCGTTCCAGTCGGTCTTACCGTAATGGCGGTCGCGGGTGGTTCCGGCCGTGGCATCGACGATGGCCTTTCGCTGGCCGACCAGACGGTTGAAGAGGGTGCTTTTGCCGACATTCGGACGGCCCACGATTGCTACGAGACTCATACTCTATTTCTTTTTTCTGATGCAAAGATAATACAAGGCGGCCGCAAAACCAAACCTGTCCGGGTTTTTCCGGGGCGCATCCGTCACCCGTAAAGGTAGTATAAAATCCGGAAACGGGAAACTCCCCGCACCGGTTGCCCGGGCGTACGTTACAGATAGCGGTTGTCCGTATCGCCCGCCTGTACGGGATAGACCAGCACGAAACTGTGCCCGGCGAAGAACTGCTCCATATACCCCGGCACCTTGCTCATGGCGGGGTGGTAGGAGAGCCGGTCGCGGCGGCTCATCACCACCCACAGGCAATCGTCGCGTTTGGTTTCATAGGTCAGCGCCGTCAGGTCGTTCCAGCAGTCGGAGACCACGTATTCGGCTTTCGACGAGCGTTTTCCGCGCGAAGGCCGCAAGTATTGCATCGTGCTGGCCGGGGCGTAGAAGACGATCCTGGCACTCGAATTCTCGGCCAGGTTGCGCAGTTTCTGCATCCAGAGCTGGAACCCGGCCTCTTTCTCGGCTTTTTCGGGCACGATGACCAGGTGCCGCTTGACGGTGGTGAGCGGTTGTTCGGGGTGGTAGAAGAACGTGGTGACGTTGCTGTAGCCCAGCAGGTCGGCGGCCATCCTGCCGATGCCCGACCCACCCGGCGTACGGTCGTGGTGCATACCCATCACGATGTCGGAGATATTGCGCTCCTTGACCACGCTGACGATGGCGTTGGCGATGTTCACGTCGTAGCGGAGCAGTTGCTGCATGTAATTGTCGGCCGATGCCGCCGCCTGCGCCGCCATGTCGAGCAGTTTGCGCCCCTGTTTTTCGAGGTTGGGGTCTTCGACCTTGTTGTCGATGGCGTTCAGCGCATAGAGCCCGTTCCGCTCCTTGGCCTTTTTGAGCGTCATGCTCAGGCAGACCAGTTCGTAGGCGGTCTGCTCGTTGGCGAGCGGGATCAGGATATGGTCTTCCTCCTGCGGCTCCTTGTCGTCGTCCTGCGCATTGCGCATTGCGATGTTGTGTGCGCCCCGTTGCGTGGCGAAGGTCGAGACGGTGCAGGTGGCGAGGATCATCAGGATCGTGCCGTTCAGGACGCTTTCGCTCAGCAGGCGGATTGGTTCGCCGTCCGCCGTATGCCCGAGTATGACGTTGTAGCCGACCATGACGGCCGCGAGCGTCGCCGCCACATGGGCGCTGCTCAGCCCGAAGATCACCGTACGCTGGTCGTTCGAGAGCCGGAAGGTCTTTTGTGTGAAATAGGCCGCGAGGAATTTCGCGAGCGTAATCAGGGCGATCATCACCATCGCCACTTCGATGCTTTCCCAGTCGCGGAAGAACGCCCGGTAGTCGATGAGCATGCCCACGCCGATCAGGAAGAAGGGGATGAAGATGGCGTTTCCCACGAATTCGATCCGGTTCATCAGGGGCGAGGTGCGGGGGATCTGGCGGTTGAGGGCCAACCCCGAGAGGAATGCACCGATGATCGGCTCCAGCCCGGCCATGTGCGCGAGATAGGCTCCCAGGAATACCATCGCCAGCACGAAGATATACTGCGATACGCTGTCGCTGCAATGTTTGAAAAACCAGTGCGCCAGCAGCGGGAACAGGAACAGGATGATGCCGATCGAGAGTAGTACCGAGGCGCTGAGCCTCCACCAGAATGTTTCGTCGACATTGCCCGTGGCCATCCCGACGATGACCGTGAGCAGCAGCAGGGCGAGCGTGTCGGTGATGACCGTGCCGCCGACTGCGATCGTGACGGCCTTGTCGCGCGAGATGCCGAGTTTGCTGACGATGGGGTAGGCGATAAGGGTTTGCGAGGCGAAGAGCCCGGCCAGCAGGATCGAGGAGTAAATCGGGAAGCCCAGGATGTAATACCCGGCCAGGATGCCGAGCCCGAGCGGCACGCAGAAGGTGTAGAGCCCGAAGATGAGGCTGCGCCAGCTGTTTTTCTTGAAATCGGACATGTCCATGTCCAGCCCCGACAGGAACATGATGTACAGGAGGCCGGCCGTTCCCGAGAGGATGATGCTGCTGTCGCGCAGAACCAGGTTCAGGCCGTGGGGGCCGATCACCGCACCTGCGATGATGAGCCCCAGCAAATAGGGGATTTTGAGTTTGTTCAGTAACAACGGTGCCGCCAGAATGATGACCAGGATCAGCAGGAATTTCAGGATCGGGTCTTCGAGCGGCAACGTTATGGAGTCTATATGTGCGAATAGGAACATATGGTCGGATTGATGTATTTATACAAATATATGAAAATCCGCGGTAAAATCCAAACGACGGTGCGTTTTGCCCTGCCGCCGATTAGTCTGCCTATGCTGCGTCCGGTATTTTCCGTTTCTTTCTAAAGTCTGCGATATACCCGACGTCGTTTCTGCTTCAGAAGTACGGGAGGAAAATGCGACTACATATATTTAATAGACAAACCGGTGTAAAACCGCATCTGTTTCATTTTGTTTCATTTTTTAAGATTGAGTAAATGACCAACAACACAAATGGGACAATATAAAATATCTTGAAGTAAATTTTATTTTCTTCGGTGTCGAATTCAGGCACAGATGTCAAAACGAAATATAAGATAAACAGGGCAATGGAGATGTATAATACCACTCTATGCGCATATTTATGTTTTAGCCTCATGCGACAATATTATTTTAGTTTATTTTTTTTGTAATACAATATAATAACATTTGCTTTTTTGTCAAAAAATTTTGCATGTCCGTTGCGGGATCGTCGTGTCTGATGGCCTTCAAATTGATAATTAGCCATCGGCATGCTTCGGCGAGGCTTGGGAATATTTGCGCCGGCAATCGCTGCCCCTCCCGCGATGCCGTGTGTCTTGCACATTTTTTGTCCGGCGGAATGTGGCTGTCTGATCGCAATGATGCCGAATTGTGAAATAATGGGGGCCAAGAGCAGGAAATTTGTCAAAAAAAACGTAACTTTGAAAAATCGTATGGATAAAAAATCGTCGCCGATGCGTGTCGACAAAGTAGATAAACGTGTTCTCTGGCCCGTGCTTATGGGCTTCTTTATCATGGGGTTCTGCGATATCGTGGCTCCGATCTCGGGGCGTATCGCCACCGAATTTCCCGCATCGCAGCAGGCGGCCGTGAGTTTCCTGCCTACGATGGTGTTCCTCTGGTTCCTCGTGCTGTCGACCCCCTTGGCGGCACTGATGAACCGCATCGGCCGCAAGGCCATGTCGATGATCGGCTATGCATTCACGATCGCCGGGCTGTTGGTGCCCTTCCTCGCGGGCGAGGGCTGCGCTCTGGGCTGGTACTTCGCCGGCTTCGGGCTGCTCGGCATCGGCAATACGGCGCTCCAGGTGGCGATCAACCCCCTGCTGGCGACCATCGTGCCGGGCGAGCGGATGACGAGCTACCTGACCGTGGGGCAGATTTTCCGCAACACCTCGCTGTTGCTGCTGGCTCCGATCGTCACGGCGCTCGTGGCGCTCACGGGTTCGTGGCGTCTGCTGCTGCCGATCTATGCCGGGCTCACCGTGCTGGGCGGCATCTGGCTGCAATTTACCACCGTGGCCGAACCCGGACGCAGCGGGCATGCGGCGGGGATGTCCGATTGTTTCCGGCTGCTGAGGAACAGGGCAGTCCTGTTATGTACGCTGGGCGTGGCGTGTTTCATCGCCGGGGACGTCGGGATCGGGTTCCTCTCGGTACGGCTGATCGACAACCCCGATTCGATCCTCACCACTACGGGTTTCTATGCCTGCCGCATCGTCGGTACGCTGGTCGGAGCCTGGGTGCTGGTGCGCCTTTCGGACGTGAAATACCTGAGCTGGAATATGGCCGGGGCGCTGGTGCTCTGCGTGGTGCTGCTTTTCGTACGCAACGAAGCTGCGATTTATGCGGCCGTCGGGCTGATGGGCTTCGCCATGGCCTGCGTTTTCGCCACCTTCTATGCCGTGGCGACCAAAGCCGTGCCCGAACAGGCCAACGGGGTTGCGGGGCTGATGATTATGGCCATTGCCGCCGGGGCCGTCTCGGGGCCCGTATGCGGGGCGATTATCCGCTGGACGGGGAACCCCCACCTGGGGATGCTGTTCGTCGCCCTCTGCGTGGGCTATATGCTCTGGGCAAGTATCAAATTGAAAATCAAATAAACAGTTGCTCAATGATTCGTAAAATTGCAATGACCCTGTTGCTGGCGGCCTGCATATGGCCGGCCCTTGCGCAGCGCCCCCGCACGCGGGTCGAGTGGGGTGTGATCGGCGGTATCAACATCCCCGACTATACGACCAACATGTCGAAGACCGATGTCAAGAATAAACTGGGCTGGCAGGCCGGTATCGTCACGGCAGTCAACCTGGGCGCCTTCGCCATCGAGCCGCAGATCCTTTACGTGCGCCAGGGGCTCCGCATCAAACCCGAAGGGGCGAAGGAGATCAACCTCAAGTCGAACTCGATCGACGTCCCGGTGCTCGTGTCGCTGCGCCTGCTCAGGCCGTTCCGTTTCTATGCGGGCCCGGTGTTCACCGTGATGAACGACTGTAAACAGAAGTCGGGCGGCGACCTGCTGGATTTCGGCCGCGTACGTCCCACGATGTCCTATACGGTGGGTGCAGGCGTCAAATTGCTGGGTCACATGCTCATCGACCTGCGCTACAACGGCCAGTTCAAAGGCAAGGAGGACGTGGTGCTGCCCGACGGCAGCCGCCTCGACAAGCTCCGTTCGTATAACGTCGCCCTCAGCGTCGGTTACCTGTTTTAGCCTATGACCGAAGCTGTCGGAAAAGAGATTGCCATCGAGGGTGTCGACCCCCGGGAGCTCTACGGCCCCCGGAATACCTACCTCGACCAGATCAAAGCGCTTCACCCCCAACTCAGGATCGTAGCGCGCGGTTCGTCGCTCAAAGTGCTGGGCTCGGAGGCCGAAACCCAACGGTTCGGCCGGCATATGGAGGGGCTGGTGGCCTATTACCTTAAATACGGGCACATCTCGTCCGAAGTCATCGCGCAGGCTTTTGCAGGCGGCATCGCCGGACAGGAAGCCCCGGCTGACAAGGACGTCATCGTTTACGGCAACAACGGCAATATCATCCGTGCCCGCACGGTCAACCAGCAGAAGCTGGTGTCGCTCTACGGGCGCAACGACCTGCTGTTCGCCGTCGGGCCCGCCGGGTCGGGCAAGACCTATACGGCCATCGCGCTGGCCGTGCGCGCGTTGAAGGAGAAGGAGGTGCGGCGTATCATCCTCACGCGTCCGGCGGTCGAGGCGGGCGAGAAACTCGGGTTCCTGCCGGGTGACATGAAGGAGAAGCTCGACCCCTACCTGCAACCTCTCTACGATGCGCTGAACGACATGATCCCGCCGGCCAAGCTGGCGAAATACCTCGAAGAGGGGACGGTACAGATCGCGCCGCTGGCCTACATGCGCGGCCGTACGCTCGACAATGCGTTCGTCATCCTCGACGAGGCGCAGAATACGACCCTGTCGCAGATCAAGATGTTCCTCACGCGCATGGGGCGCAACGCCAGGTTCATCGTCACGGGCGACGTGACGCAGATCGACCTGCCGAAGAAAAGCGACAGCGGGCTGACCCGCTCGATGGAGATCCTGCGCGGTGTCGAGGGGATCGGCATCGTGGAGTTCGACAAACGCGACATCGTGCGCCACCAACTGGTCAAATACATCGTCGACGCATTCGACAAATATGCCGGGGATACCTGGAAAGAACCTGAACAATCAAACTCAAAAACCGAATAATTATGGACAAGAACCTGTCTGCGCTCAAGCCGGCGCTCGTCTGGAAACATTTTGCTCAGATCGTCCGCATCCCGCGCCCCTCGTCGCACGAGGAGAAGATCCGCAAGTACGTCATGGATTTCGCCAAGTCCCGGGGACTGGAATGCAAGGAGGACGCTGCGCACAACGTCTATGTCCGCAAGCCCGCCTCGAAAGGGATGGAAGACCGCAAGGGCGTCATCCTGCAGGCGCACCTCGACATGGTGCCCCAGAAGAACAACGATAAGAAGTTCGACTTCACCAAAGACCCCATCGACGCCTACATCGACGGCGAATGGGTCACGGCCGACGGCACGACGCTCGGGGCCGACAACGGCATCGGCGCCGCGGCGATCCTTGCCGTGCTGGAGGACGACACGCTGGTGCACGGCCCCCTCGAAGCCTTGTTTACCGCAACCGAGGAGACCGGCATGGACGGTGCCTTCGGGTTGAAAAAGGGCCTGCTCCGCGGCGATATCCTGCTGAACCTCGATTCGGAGACCGAAGGCGAGCTGTATGTGGGCTGCGCCGGCGGGCTCGATGCCAACGTCACCTTCAAATATGCGGCGGAGAAGACGCCCGTGCGGAATTATACCGCTGCGAAGATCACGGTCAAGGGGCTCAAGGGCGGGCACTCGGGCATCCAGATCGGATGCCAGCGTGCCAATGCCAACAAGGTGCTGTTCCGCTTCCTGAACGCCGCTTCGGCGTCGCACGACGTGTTGCTGTGTTCGGTGGACGGCGGCGGCCTGCGTAATGCCATCCCCCGCGAGGCCGAGGCTGTGGTGATGGTCAAAACGAAAGAGTACGAGGCATTCGCCAAGGAGCTGAAGGCCTATGAGAAGGTCGTCAAGGCCGAATACGCGGGCATCGAGGATGCCGTGTCGGTCAAGATAAGGGAGTGCGAAGCCCCTGCGGAGATGGTTGCCCGCGAGGTGGCTGAGAAACTTACGAAGGCAGTGGTCGGCTGCCCCGACGGCGTGCAGAAGATGTCGATGGCCATGCCGGGGCTGGTGCAGACTTCGAGCAACCTCGCACGCGTGGTGTCCGACGGAAAGACGGTCAAATTGCAATGCCTGCTGCGCAGTTCGGTCAACACCGAAAAGGCCGCGCTGGGCGAGGCCATTGCCGCCGTGTTCTCACTGGCCGGCGCCAAGGTGCAGCTTTCGGGCAGCTACGACGGATGGAACCCCGACATGGACTCGCCGATCCTGAAGGCCATGACCGCTTCGTACAAAGCCCTTTACGGCAAGCAACCCGCCGTAACGGCGATTCACGCCGGGCTGGAGTGCGGCATCATCGGCAGCAAATACCCCAAGATGGACATGATCTCGTTCGGCCCCACTATCTGTTACCCGCACTCGCCCGACGAGAAGGTGGAGATCGCATCGGTCGGCAAGTTCTACGAGTTCATGGTCGACACGCTGCGCAACATCCCCAAAAAGTAGCGTGTTTTGGAAGCCGGAAAGGTCAAATGGTTCGTCATCGTCAATCCCGTGGCCGGAGGCGGCCGCGGGCTTGACCATTTCCCGCAGATATCGCGCTACCTGCGCGATGCGCAGATACTCTGCGAACCGGTCTTCACGGAACATAAGTTCCACGCCACGGAACTTACCGTGACGGCCGTCAACGAGGGGTATCGGCATATCATCGTCGTCGGGGGCGACGGCACCCTGCACGAGGTGGTCAACGGGCTGTTCATCCAGCAGAAGGTCTGCCCCGACGAGGTGCTGCTTGCGGTGGTCGCCGTCGGTACGGGCAACGACTGGGTGCGCACGTTCGGTATTTCGAACCGCTACCAGGACGCCGTGAAGGCGATCAGCGAAGGGTATTCGTTCCTGCAGGACGTGGGCGTGGTCTCCTACGAGGAGTCGCACTACCGCCAGAGCCGTTACATGGCCAACGTTGCGGGTGCGGGGTTCGACGCCCATGTGGTGCGCAAGTTTTCGCACCTCAAGAAGAAGGGGCGCAAGAACCGCTGGATCTATACGTGGTGCTTGGTAAAGCAGTTCTTCCGTTACAAATCCACGGGCGTGAAGGTGTGGGTCGACGACAGGCTGGTCTACAACAACCTGTTGCTGAGTATTGCCATCGGTATTTGTAAATACAACGGCGGCGGCATGCAGCAGCTTCCCGAGGCTGTGGCCGACGACGGCATGCTCGACGTGTCGCTCATCCGGCCGGTGCATTTCTGGCACCTGCTGTTCCGGTTCCATTACCTGTTCAACGGCGGCATTTACCGTATCCGGCACATTCTGCAGGAGCGCGGCAGCCGTATCCGAATCGAGTCGTCGCCTGAAGTTTCGGTCGAAGTCGACGGGGAGTTGTTGGGCGAAACGCCGCTTGAGTTTTCGATCCTCCACAAGGCGATCCGGATCGTGGTGTCCAAGGAATTTTACGACGACCGTCCCGAGACGTCGTGTTCCTGTACGGTGCCTGAGGTATAACGGTATGCTGTGCGGCCCGAGGGCCTGAATATAAAATAACCGGGCGGACTTTACTGGAAAAGTCCGCCCGGTTGCGTTTTTACCGAGGGTGGGTCAGTTGACGCTCTCGATGACGTCGACTTCGGTAATCACCCACTCGAAAAGGTCGTTGGCGCACTGTCCCTGCAACCGGCGCAGCTGCGACATGTCGGTCGTGTCGGCCAGAATGGCGTTGAAGAATTGCGACATCGTGTCGTAGGTGTCGTTCACCTTCCCGGCGAAGCAGTTGTAAAAAGCCTTCTGCTGGTCGTGGTCGAGGCCTGCGGGAAGCACGCCCTGCGCTACGAGGTAGTTGTAGGGGAAGATATGCCGCATGTTGCGTGCGTCGGCGTTCAGTTCGTCCACGATGGTCGTGACGACCACCATGTCGACCGTGTCGGTTACGCCCGGCATCTCCACGAAGGTCGCGTAGACGGGATAGGTGCCTTCCAGCTCCCCGGCCACCTGGTCGGTGAAGAGTACGAACTCAGCGTCGGTCAGGTCGTCGAGGTAAACCATCTGGCGGTAGCTGCGCAGCGCTTCGCGCATGGCCTTGCGTTGTTCGTGGTTCCACTCCCGCTTTTGCGAGCAGCCTACGAAGCCTGCTGCGAACATCGAGAGCAGGGATACACAGAGGAGAATTTTTTTCATCGTTTCCTTGATTTTGGTTTTACTTATGGCAAGGACGCAATCCGTGTGCCAAAAATTTCATATCTTTACCCGAAAATCAGTTTGCTATGGATGTCCTGGCTTTTCGCGACTACTGCCTGTCGCTGCCCCTGACCGAGGAATGTACGCCCTTCGACGAAACTACGCTGGTCTATAAGGTCGGCGGGAAGATGTATGCCTATGCCGATATGGAGAATTTCGGGCGGGTCGCCGTGAAGTGCGACCCCGACGAGGCGGTTTCCCTGCGCGAGGAGTATCCCGACGTCACGCCTGCGTGGCATTCGAGCAAAAAGCACTGGAACGACATCCGCACGACGGGCGACCTGCCCGATGCCTTTATCCGGGCGCAGATCCGCAATTCCTACCTGCTTGTGCTGCGGCAGAACGTTACGCCCAAGTCCCTGCGCGAGGAGATACTGGCCTATGTCGGGGAACACGGCCTGCCCGAATAGCCGCTGTGCGGGAATCCTGCCCCGGCCCTGAGATTGTCCGATCGAATAACTCGATAAACTATGAATATCCGATTTCTTTTCGCAGCGCTGGTTTGTGCGCTGGCTTTGGGTTCATGCGGCGGAAATGCCCGAACCGAACTTTTCAATGGCAAAGACCTTGCGGGTTGGGTATGCGTCGTCGACAGCCTGGGCGACGTGCCTGCCGGGGAGGTATTCACCGTCCGGGACGGCAATATCCGTATCGCGGGGCAGCCGTTCGGCTACATGCGTACCGCGCGGCAGTACGGCGATTACAGGCTCCATGCCGAGTGGCGCTGGATCGGCGAAGCTACGAACAGCGGCATTTTCCAGCGCGTGCAGGAGGGCGACAAGGTCTGGCCCCAAGGGATCGAATGCCAGCTCATGGCAGGGCGTGCGGGCGACCTGGTGCTGCTCGGGGGTGCAAGGGCCGCCGGGATCGAACCGGTGGGGAAATTTCCGGTAAAGGCACGGATCGGCGATGCCGGCTGCGAGAAGCCGGCAGGCGAGTGGAACGAGGCCGAGATCGTCTGCCAGGGTGACCGGATGACCGTCTATATCAACGGTATGTTGCAGAACGAATGTTCGGGTACGGATCGCACGGGTTACATTGCGCTCCAGAGCGAAGGCGGCACCCTGGAGTTCCGCAATGTCTACCTCACCGATGTGAAATAGGCATCCGGCACAGCGGCCCGGATACTCGGAAAACGAAGGCCGTCCCCGCAGCAGGGGACGGCCTTCCGTCGTTTTGAGGCCGGATTGCTATGTGCGCATTTTTGCCTTCCAGCGAAGGTAGCCCGCGACTGCCAGCGCCGAGTAGAGGGCGTACAGGCCTGCCGTCAGCGGGATGCCCTTGTAGAGGTACAGCCCCACCGTTACCAAGTCTACGGCCAGCCATACGAGCCATTGCTCGACGTACTTGCGCGAGAGCATCCACATCGCCACGATGCTTCCGGCCGTGGTCATCGCGTCCCAGAACGGCACGGTGCTGTTGGTGAATCCCACGAGCAGGAAGTAGATGCCCGTATGCGCTGCGGCGTAGACGGCGATCAGCCCCGCAGCCTGGCGCAGGGGCGTATGCCCGATCCGGTCGGCCGCTGCTTTCCTTCGCGGTGCGTTATGCCATACGATCCACCCGTAAAGGCCGGCCAGTACGTAGTAGGCCTGCATCGAGCAGTCGGCATAGAGCCCTGCCTTGTAGTAGAGTGCACCGTGCACCAGCGGCATGATGAGCCCGACGATCCACAGGCGGATGTCGGCCCGGTATTCCAGCCACAGGTAGAGCAGCCCCAGCACGACCCCGGCGATTTGCAGTACGAGTTTCCAGTCCATCTGTTCTCAGAATTTCACCGTCACGTTGGCCAGCACGTTCAGCGGGGCCTGCGGGAAGTAGAGTGCGACGTCCGTACGCTTGCCGTCGTCCATGTAGGAATAGCCGTACCCGTTGCCGCAGTACTCCGAATCGAAGAGGTTGTAGACCATGAGCCCGAAGCGGACGCTGCGGGCGGCTTTCGTGCGGAGCGTATAGCCCAGGTTGAGGTTGGTCGTGCAATAGCTGTCGAGCGACAGGGCGTCGATTTCGTTGTTCGTGAAATACTGCTTGCCGACATACTGCGTGTGGAATACGGCCTCGAAGCCCTTGCAGTGGAAGTCGAAGAGCACCCCGGCGATTACGTCGGGCGAGTAGGAGATGGTCATGTCGCCCAGGTTCTGTCCGAAGGTGGGGCTGTCCTTGAGGGCGTCGACGTAATCCTCGATCCTGTTCTGGCTGAACGTGGCGTGCCCGCTGAGCGTGAACCAGCCTGTGGCTTTCCATTGCGCCGAGAGTTCGATGCCCCGGCGGTAGCTGTCCTCCACGTTCGTGTTCAGGGCATCGTCGCCGTCGTTGACCATGCCCGTGGCGACCAGCTGATCCTTGTATTTCATGTAGTAGAGGTTTACGCCTGCGCTGAATTTCGGTGTGTCGTACCGGTAGCCAAGTTCATAGTCGTAGAGTTTCTCGGACGAGGGATACGAGTTGTCGCCGGAGAACATATAACGGTCGGTGAAGTCGCTGCGCGTAGGCTCCTTCTGTGCGACGGCGAACGATGCGTAGAAGTTGTGGCGGTCGGCGAGCGTGTAATGGATGCCGGCGCGCGGGTTGAAGAAATGGTATTTCTTATCTACGTCGATAGGCTGCATCGCGGAGGTGTCCCAGTTGTAGTTGTCGTTGACGCCCCACGCCTGGTAATGCACATAGCGGTATTGCATGTCGGCGAACAGGCGCAACCCCCGGGCGACTGTCCAGTTGGCGCGCACGAAGACGTTGGCGTCTTGTTTGTCGACGTCGTTGTCGTACCAGCGCCCCCGGATGTCGCTTTTCTTCAGGCCGTCCACCCAGTCCAGCGTGCCCCAGTGGGGACAGGAGTAATAGCTCCACGAACCGCCGAACGTGAGGTCGAGGTTGCGTACCGAGTAGGCGGCCGAGGCGTTGATGCCTCCCAGGTGGTTGCGCATGATCTTTTCGCGGATCAGGTCGGCCTGTTCGATGTCGCTCTGCAGGTTGGTGTAGCCCGCCAGCCATGCGTCGTCCTTGTACTGCCTGTAATAGCCGTATCCGTACGTGTAGAACGCCGTGGCGTTCATCACCCAGCGGTCGTTGATACGGTGGTTGAGGATCAGCTGGTTGTTGACCTGCAGGTAGTTGTCCGTCTGGTCGTCGTAGTAGTCGACGTGCGTGCCGTCGGCCAGCACGAAGGGGCCGTCCGAGGTGACGTACTGCCCGCTGTCGTGGTACCGGCGTCCGTAGCGCTTCATGTCCTCCTTCGTGACGCCGTTATAGGTGAGGTAGGTCTTGGCCTTGCCGCCGAACGAAACCAGTTTCAGCATCGTATTGCCGTTGTAATAGGCACCCTGGAACATGTAGGATTTGAGATCCGTGGCCCCGCGGTCGATGTAGCCGTCCGAGCCGATATGGGTCAGGCGTGCATCCACGGCCCAGTGGCCGCCCATGAGGCCCGATGAAACCTGCACGGCCTGCTTGTTGGTGTTGTACGATCCGTAGGAGAGCGATGCCGAGCCGTTGAAATCGGTCGGGAGTGCCTCGGTGGTCATGTTCACCGCGCCGCCGAAGGCACCCGTGCCGTTGGTCGAGATGCCTGCGCCGCGCTGCACCTGCACCGTCCCTACCGACGAGATCAGGTCGGGCGTGTCGTACCAGTACATCGAGTGCGAGTCGGGGTTGTTCATCGAAACGCCGTTGATCGTCACATTCAAGCGCGTGGCGTCCGTGCCGCGCAGCCGTACCGAGGTGGCGCCGATGCCGATGCCGGTTTCGTTGGTGGCGACCATCGAGGGGGTCAGCGCCAGTACCGACGGGATGTCGAATCCAAAGCTGTTGCGGGCGATCTCGTCGCGCGCGATGTCCGTGTAGGCCACGGGCGTGGCCGCGTCGGCGCGTGTGGCGGTGACTTCGATCTCCTGCAACCGGTACATGCGCAGCGAGTCTTCCTGCCCGGCCTCCACGGCCTGGGCATGTGCGGCGGTGCCTATGACGGCGGCCGCAATGGGTAGTAAAAACCTTTTCATGTTTAAACTTTTTAAAGTTAGAGAACTGAAAAGGGGTATGTAATGTTGATTATGCGTCCCGGTCTCGGCATTACCCGTGTCCGGTTCAATGGGTATAATCTCAGCCCGCGCACTGCGAGCACCCCTTAGAAATTCGACGGCAAAGGTAATGATTGTCCGGGGCAATACCAAATTTATTTGTCCCGGCCCGCCCCGGCCGGAATAATTAAATGCCGAAAAGGGGGATATAAGCCGAAAATTGCCTACTTTTGCACTTTCAAATTTTTTAACGGTCTATGAAACATATCGCATCGTTCCGTCCCCGGTTCTTCGAAGTGCTCCGGGGGTATTCGCGCCAGACGTTTTCGGCCGACCTGATGGCCGGCCTGGTTGTGGGCATCGTGGCCCTGCCGTTGGCTATCGCCTTCGGTATCGCTTCGGGCGTGTCGCCCGAAAAGGGAATCATCACGGCTGTGGTCGCGGGATTCGTCGTCTCGCTGCTGGGCGGAAGCCGGGTACAGATCGGCGGCCCTACGGGCGCCTTCATCGTCATTGTCTACGGCGTCGTCCAGCAATACGGCGAAACGGGGCTGCTGGTTGCGACGTTCATGGCCGGCGTGCTGCTGGTTGCGATGGGGTTGTTCAAACTCGGTGCCGTCATCCGGTTCATTCCTTATCCCGTCGTGGTGGGGTTCACAGCCGGCATCGCCCTGACGATTTTCACGACGCAGATCGCAGACCTGTTCGGGATGGATTTCGGCGGGGAACCCGTGCCGGGGGATTTCATCGGCAAGTGGATGCTCTATTTCCGCCATTTCGGTTCGGTCGACTGGGCAAACCTGGCCGTGGGGCTGTGCAGCATTTTGCTGATTGTCCTCACACCCAGGTTCTCGCGCCGTATTCCGGGGTCGCTGGTGGCCATCGTCGTGCTGACGGCGGGGGGTTGGGCGCTTCGGACGTATGCGGGCATGGAGGGCGTCGATACCATCGGCGACCGCTTTACGATCCGTGCCGAATTGCCTGCCGCGGCCATGCCCGCGATGGATTGGGAGGTGATGCGCAGCCTGTTCCCCGTGGCTTTGACCATTGCGCTGCTGGGGGCTATCGAATCCCTGCTTTCGGCGACGGTCGCCGACGGTGTGACCGGCGACCGCCACGATTCGAATACCGAGCTGATGGCGCAGGGTGCCGCCAACCTGCTCACTCCGCTGTTCGGCGGCATTCCGGCCACGGGTGCCATCGCCCGGACGATGACCAATATCAACAATGGCGGCCGGACGCCCGTGGCGGGCATTATCCATGCCGGGGTGCTGCTGCTGATCCTGTTGCTGATGATGCCGCTGGCGCAGTATATCCCGATGGCCTGTCTTGCGGGCGTGCTTGTGGTCGTTTCCTATAACATGAGCGGCTGGCGGACTTTCCGGGCTTTGCTGCGCACGCCCCTTTCCGACAGGGCCGTTCTGCTGGTTACCTTTTTCCTGACGGTGATCTTCGACCTGACGGTGGCCATCGAGGTGGGGCTGCTCATCGCCTGCGTGCTGTTCCTGCGGCGTGTGATGGAGACGACCGAAATATCGGTGATACGCAATGAAATCGACCCCTCGGCGGGCTCCGATGCCCGGCTGCACGAAGAGCCGCTGGCCATACCCTCCGGGATCGAGGTGTATGAGATCGACGGCCCCTATTTCTTCGGCATCGCTACTCGCTTCGAGGAGTTGATGATGCAGATGGGCGACCGTCCCCGGGTGCGGATCATCCGTATGCGCCGCGTGCCGTTCATCGACTCCACGGGGCTCCATAATCTGGAAACCCTGTGCCGGATGTCGCAGCGGGCGGGGAGTACCCTCGTGCTGTCGGGCGTGAACCCGGGCGTGCGCGCTACGCTGGAGAATGCCGGGATCTGCAACCTGCTCGGCGAGGAGAACATTTGCCCCGACATCCATGCGGCGCTCGAGCGCGCCCGGGTGTTGGCCGCCCAGTCCGGGACGGGGAAGTAGGGCGGAAAAATGAATTATGCCATCAGGTTCAGCTCGTCTGAACCTGAACCGACATATCCGTACAAATTAGTGTGCGGCTGAGTTCCCGCTTATTGTTCCCGGGGTATGAGAATATGAGATTTTTTCTGATCGTGTTCGGTTTTTTCTTCGTATCTTTGGGATAAGAGAAAAGTTGTTGCCATGCCCCTCCCAAGCGAGCCATACAACCCTTTGAAGAACGCAAGGTGCGTACCGCCTGGGGAGAGGAATCCGGGAAATGATATGTTCCCGTCGTCTGTGCCGCCGGAGTGCTGAAGGGCGGTTCGAATCCCCGGAAAGCCAATCGTAACGAGGCTGCGCATGGAGGCCGGATTGCAGGCACTCCCCGGTGCGAAATCGAAATCCAGACGGAGAAAAAGATCGTTTCACCGCTCACGGCTAAAAAGGTTTTGGCGGCGCGAGAAGCGGAGAAGGTCGGGGAAGAGGGGAATTAAAAAGAGAATCATTATGGCAGGCCGGGAATCACGACACGACGGGATCGATCCTTTCCTTCGGCGGGAGACTGCCCTTGTCCGGAGTATGGAGGCTTTGTCCGCGCTTGAAAAAAAGCGTAGGATCAAAGCGATGCGTAAATATCTGCGCATTGAAGACAACGGCATTTACTGCAAACGCTGCGGCAATAAAATCCTGTCGGACGCTGACGCGGAGCTATGCAATACGTACACGAAGAACCTGTACGGAAAAGCCGTCGATGTATTCTGCGCCCAATGCCACACCCGCCTGTTCTTCGATAACAGCGAGAATGTCAAATCGGAAGCGAAGCCGGAACAAGACGCACCGCCGAAGCCCCCTCGCAACAGTGAAATTCCACCTGCCGCACACGATACCGGAGCGAGCGGGAAAATAGATAGTTCCGAAGACCGGGAAAAATATTCCCGCCCTTCAAAGACCCCGGTGATGCTGAAAATTCTTTCAGGAGCTATCGTATTATCCGTTGCCGGGATATCCATCTTGGCGCCGGAAACTACGTCCGTATCACCGCCGGACAATCCCGTTTCCGCACCTGAATCCGGTATTTCGGGAGTAGGGCCGGAACCATCGACGGAACTACGCACCGAACATATTGGCAATACCGGTGTTGACTACCATCCCGCCGTCACGACAGAAATCATCGAGACGAATTTCCAGAAGTGCGCGGCAGAATATGCCATCAAGCGTCTGTCCGACACTACGGCCGTAATTACGACTTTCTTTGCAAATCAGCTCATAGACCATAAAATAAGCCCGTCCGCTATGACACAGGCCATGGTTATAGATATGATAAGGGAGGAGTTCGGCATTGACCTGCGGGATGCTCAGACTTACAAAGACGTGCTAAAATGTTTTCTCGCAAATCTGAAAGGTTTATAACCGGACGAAGATATAGCCCGCAGCCCGAATGTGAAAAAACGGGTAAATGCCCCCTCCCGACGCTGCGAGTGCGAAACGGTTTGAAGTCGTTGGCCTGTATCATGAGTCTTGGAAGGTGTGATTTTGCCTGGTTTAAACAACAGTTTCCCGGGTAAGTTTTATTGTGAGTGCCTGCATGGCTATCGCTCATAAAACGATGGGCGTGCACGTGCTTTTTACAAAAACATTTCATTTTACCGTTTTGTAAATGAGATTCCAGTCGGTGAAATGGATTTTCAAAGACTGTTAGGAAATTTCAGGAAAATAAAAAAACCGCCGGGGAATCGGCGGTTTCGATTTTGCGGAGAGTGGGGGATTCGAACCCCCGGTACAGTAATCCCGTACGTCAGTTTAGCAAACTGGTGGTTTCAGCCACTCACCCAACTCTCCGGGCAGCTAAAACAAAATATTGCTATCGTTAAGCGGGACAAAAGTAAATCAAAAAAGGGGAATTACCAAATAAAAACCGGAGAAAAGTTTTCGCCCTGCATTCTGCCGGGGGAGGCCCCGCGGCACGGAGCCCGTATTGCCGGAAGCCTGCGTCCCGCCGATACGGCCTGTCGGCGGCGGCATCCGTTGCACGGGCGTCGAAAATTCACATCTCTTTTTTGCCGTTTTGCCTGCTCTGGTGTCGGATTTGCTTTGCCGTATTATGAAATTGCATTTAGATTTTGTACCTTTGTGTGATATTTCGCTCATAATGGCAGAGAAAGATAAAGACATACTGGAGAATATAGGAGAGCAGGAATACAAGTACGGCTTCACCACGGACATCGAGACCGAAACCATCGGTAAGGGTCTGAACGAGGAGGTGGTACGTCTGATCTCCGCCAAGAAAGGCGAGCCCGCATGGATGACCGAGCGGCGCGTGGCGGCTTACCGCCACTGGCTGACGTTGGAACCCCCTGTGTGGGCGCACCTGACGATTCCCGAAATAGATTTTCAGGACATCATCTATTACGCCGCCCCCAAGCCGCAGAAAAAACTCAATTCGATGGATGAGGTCGACCCCGAGCTCAAACGCACGTTCGACAAACTGGGCATCCCCCTCGAAGAGCAGATGGCGCTGGCGGGCGTGGCGGTCGACGCCGTGATGGACTCGGTGTCGGTCAAGACGACTTTCAAGGAGGTGCTGGCCGAAAAGGGCATCATCTTCTGTTCGATCTCCGAGGCGCTGCGCGATTTCCCCGACCTGGTGAAGAAATACCTGGGCAGCGTCGTCCCCTATACCGACAATTTCTATGCGGCGCTCAATGCTGCGGTCTTCTCCGACGGTTCGTTCTGCTACATCCCCAGGGGTGTCCGCTGTCCGATGGAACTGTCGACCTATTTCCGTATCAATGCGGCTGGGACGGGACAGTTCGAACGTACGCTGATCGTGGCCGACGAAGGGGCTTACGTGAGCTACCTCGAAGGCTGTACGGCCCCGCGCCGCGACGAGAACCAGCTGCATGCCGCCGTGGTCGAGATCATTGTCGAGAAGGACGCCGAGGTCAAATACTCCACGGTGCAGAACTGGTATCCCGGCGACAAGCAGGGGCGGGGCGGCATCTATAATTTCGTGACCAAGCGCGGCATCTGCCGCGAAAACGCCCGCCTGTCGTGGACGCAGGTGGAGACCGGCTCGGCCATCACCTGGAAATACCCGAGCTGCATCCTCGCGGGCGACAATTCGGTCGGCGAGTTTTACTCGGTGGCCATGACCAACAACTTCCAGCAGGCCGATACGGGTACGAAGATGATCCACATTGGCCGCAACACTCGCAGCCGCATTGTCTCGAAAGGTATCTCGGCGGGGCGGAGCGAGAACTCCTACCGCGGGCTGGTGCGCATGGCTAAGGGGGCGGAGAACGCCCGCAACTATTCGCAGTGCGACTCGCTGCTGATCGGCGACAAGTGCGGCGCGCACACCTTCCCGGTGATCGACAGCCGCAACCGCACGGCCGTGGTCGAACACGAAGCCACCACGTCGAAAATTTCCGACGACCAGCTTTTCTACTGCAATCAGCGCGGGCTTTCGACCGAGGATGCCGTGGGACTGATCGTCAACGGCTACGCCCGCGAGGTGCTGGCCAAACTGCCGATGGAATTTGCCGTCGAGGCGCAGAAGCTGCTTTCGATAAGCCTCGAGGGTTCGGTCGGATAACCGGATATAAATAAAAAAGGAAAGATATGTTAAGCGTAAAAAATCTGCATGCGTCCGTCGACGGCAAGGAGATCCTGCGGGGCATCGACCTCGAGGTCGGAGCCGGCGAGGTGCATGCCATCATGGGCCCCAACGGTTCGGGCAAGTCGACGCTCGCGGCGGTGCTCGCGGGCAATGAAAAGTTCACCGTCACCGAAGGTTCGGCGACGTTCCTGGGGCAGGATCTGCTGGACATGCCGATCGAAGACCGGGCGCGCCTCGGCCTGTTCCTCGGCTTCCAGTACCCGGTCGAGATACCGGGCGTCACGATGGCCAATTTCATGAAGCTGGCCGTGAACGAACAGCGCAAGTTCCGCGGCGAGGAGCCGCTGACGGCCGCCGAGTTCCTGCGCCTGATGCGCGAGAAGAGCGCTGTCGTGGAGCTCGATGCGAAGCTCACTTCGCGTGCCGTGAACGAAGGCTTCTCGGGCGGTGAGAAGAAGAAGAACGAGATTTTCCAGATGGCGATGCTCGACCCGAAACTGGCGATCCTCGACGAGACCGACTCGGGACTCGACATCGACGCCCTTCGCATCGTCGCCACGGGCGTTACGAAACTCCATACGCCCCAGAATGCCACGGTGGTCATCACGCACTACCAACGCCTGCTGGATTACATCGTGCCCGACGTGGTGCATGTGCTCTACAAGGGGCGCATTATCCATACGGGCGACAAGACGCTGGCCCTCAAGCTCGAAAAGGAGGGCTACGACTGGCTGATTAACGATTACAGGGAATGACGGCGCTTTACGATATAATCCGCGGGTTCCGCACGGCCGAGGGTGAAGTGTTCCGGGTTGCCGGGGCGGAGAGCGAGCCTTTCGCTGCGGTCGATCCCCGGCGTATGCGTGTCGAGGTTGCGGCGGGGGCTTCGCTGCGGCTGGCCGTGCTCCATACTTCGCCCGAGGTGTCGGCCCTGGAGATCGTGCTGGAGGAGGGCGCACGCTTCGTATTGACCGAGTTATTCGTTTCCGAAGCCTTTGCGGAGGTGACCGTGAAACAGGCTGCCCGCAGCCTTTGCCATATCACGGCGGTGCAGCTTTCGAGCGCCAACGCCTCCTATACGGTCGATCTCGACGGGCCGGGTGCCGAAAGCCTGTTGGGCGGGGCGTTCCTCGCCGCCGGGCAGGAGCATTGCGTCGTCAGGCTGCGGACGAACCACAACGTGCCCGACTGCCGCAGCAACTCTTATATAAAAGGTGTCGCGGGCGGTACGGCCGTAGGGGAGTTTTGCGGACTGGTCTATGTGGCGCCCGACGCCCAGCGCACCGATGCGCAGCAGCAGAACCGCAACATTCTGCTCAGCGAGACGGCGCGTATCACGACCCAGCCCCAGCTGGAGATCTATGCCGATGACGTGAAATGCTCGCACGGCGCGACGGTGGGGCAGATGGATTCCGAGGCGATCCTCTATATGCGGCAGCGCGGCCTGAGCGAAGCCCAGGCGCGGGGGTTGCAGATCGAGGGCTTCGTGGGCGATGTCGTACGCCGCTGCGGCATCGAACCGCTGTGCGAGGCGGCGATGGAGGCGGTGGTTGCCAAACTGGAAAAATCATAACGATGTTCGACGTTGAAAAAATACGCGGGGAGTTCCCGATCCTGGGGCGCGAGGTCTACGGCAAGCCGCTGGTTTACCTCGACAGCGGCGCCACGGCGCAGAAACCGCTGGCCGTGATCGAGATGGTCGATTACCTGCAGCGCGGACTCAACGCCAATATACATCGCGGGGTGCACTACCTTTCGGAGGAGGCCACGACGCTTTACGAGGCGGCACGCGAGCGTATCGGCGCTTTTATCGGCGCGGCCGAAAAGGAAGAGGTCGTCTTTACGGCCGGCGCTACGGCTTCGCTCAATACGGTGGCCTATGCCTGGGGTGAAAAGTTCGTCCGTGCGGGCGACAATATCCTTGTCAGCGAGATGGAGCACCACTCCAATATCGTGCCCTGGCAGATGCTCGCCGAACGCAAGGGGGCGGAAATCCGCGTCCTGCCCTTCGACGACGAGGGGCGCCTGTGCACCGAACTGCTGCCGTCGCTGCTGGATGACAAGACCCGCATCGTCGCCGTTACGCAGGCTTCGAATACGCTCGGAACGCGTCCCGACCTGCGGCCCGTCATCGATGCGGCACATGCCGTGGGGGCGATCGCCGTGGTGGACGGATGCCAGGGTGTCGTGCACGGCGGTGTCGACGTGCAGGCTTTGGATTGCGACTTCTATGCCTTCTCGGGGCATAAGCTCTTCGGCCCGACGGGCATCGGCGTGCTGTATGGCAAACGTGCGCTGCTCGAAGCCATGCCGCCGTTCCTCGGCGGGGGCGATATGGTCGATACCGTGACCTTCGCCAAGACCACCTATGCCCCCGTGCCGCTCAAGTTCGAAGCCGGTACGGCCAATTTCACCGGGGCCATCGCCCTGGGCGAAGCCGTGAAATTCGTCGGGCGTTTCGACCCGGCCGAGGTCGAAGCGCACGAGGCGGCACTGCTGCACCGTGCGACCGAACGGCTTACGGCCGTTGACGGGCTGCGGATTTACGGTACGACGCCCGGCAAGTGTGCCATCGTGTCGTTCAACGTCGAGGGTGTGCATCCCTACGACATGGGCATGATCCTCGACAAGCTGGGCATCGCCGTCCGTACCGGGCAGCACTGTGCCGAACCCACCATGACGCATTTCTCCACGACGGGGATGTGCCGCGCTTCGTTCGCGCTCTACAATACGCTGGCCGAGGCCGATGCGCTGGCCGACGGCGTGGAACGCGCGGTGCGGATGCTGCGCGGATAGCGGGCCGGCCGACTTATTGAAGGATAAAAACTTAAATAATCAGGAATTAACCTATGTTCATAGTACTCGAAGGATTGGACGGGGCCGGTAAATCGACCCAAATCCGCATGTTGCGCCGTTTTTTTGCCGACAGGGGCGTCGAGAGCGAGTATGTGCACTTCCCGCGTTTCGATTCGCCCATCTACGGCGAGCTGATAGCCCGTTTCCTGCGCGGCGAGTTCGGCGGCGTGGGTGAGGTCGACCCCTATCTCGTGGCGCTGCTCTTCGCGGGAGACCGTGCCGATGCCGCCCCCCGGATCAGGGAGTGGCTCGCGCAGGGCAAGGCGGTCATCCTCGACCGCTATGTCTATTCGAACGTGGGTTTCCAGTGCGCCAAGCTGCCCGCCGGAGAAGAACGCAACCGATTGGCCGACTGGATCCTATACCTCGAATTCTGTCATAACGGCCTGCCGCGTCCCGACGTGTCCTTGTTCCTCGACGTGCCGTTCACCTTTACCGAGCGCAAACTTTCCGAACTGCGCGAGGGCGACGACCGCGAGTACCTGCAGGGCGGACAGGACATCCACGAGGCGTCGCTCGCCTTGCAACAGGCCGTGCGCAGCGTATACCTCGAAGCCGCGGCCAAAGACCCCGCGCTGCGGGTCGTCGATTGCTGCGACCCCTCGGGGGCGATGGGTTCCCCGGAGGGTATTTTTGCTAAAATATGTGCCCAGCTGGCACCAATACTCGAAGCCGATGCGGAAGTCCAGGGCCTTTAAACTGCTGGCCAACGTCTGCCGGCTGATCCTTGCCTGCACGTTCATCGTGTCGGGTTTCTCGAAGGTCATCGACCCGTGGGGCACCGCCATGAAGGTCAACGAGTACCTCTCCATCTACGGCATGGAATCCCTCCAGGGGGCGAGCATGGCCTTTTCGATCTGGTTGTGCGGTGCCGAGATGATGATGGGCTGTATGCTCCTCTTCAAGGTGCGTATCCGCCTGATCTCGATCTTCGCCGTGCTGTCCATGCTCTTTTTTACCGCCCTCACCCTGCTCAGCGCTACGGTGATCCCCGTCGAGGACTGCGGTTGTTTCGGCGAGGCGCTGAAGCTGACGCCGTGGCAGACTTTCTACAAGAACCTGGCGCTGCTGCCGATGGCCCTGGTGGTCTGGTGGCGTTACCGCCCCGACAAGATCTTCGCCTTCAACCCCCTGGAAATCGTGCTTACCGTCACTTTTTTCTTCCTTTCGATGTATCTGGGATACTATTGCTACCGCCACCTGCCGCTGATCGACTTCCTGCCCTATAAGGTCGGGGTCAATATCTGGGAGGGGATGCACGCCCCGGTCGTCGAGCCCGGCGAAACGGAGACCGTACTTGTCTACCGCAACATCAAGACGGGCAAGCTGCGCGAGTTTTCGCTCGACGACACGGCCTGGCAGGATGCCGAAAAATGGGAGTGGGTCGATACCCGGACTACGGACGAGATGCCCGCCATCCGCCCGCTCATGAGCGAATTCTCCCTGCGCGATGCCGAAGGGGATGCGACCGAGGAGATCGTGACCGCTCCCGGGCGCGTGTATATGCTCTGCGTTACGTCGTTCGACCGCCTGCCGCGCGGTTGCGCCAAGCGGTTCGCCAAGGTCGTGCGGCGGGCCGCGGAGGAGGGTGCCCGCGTCGTCTGCCTTACCCCGCAGCCGTTGTACGGGGTCACTTACCACGATTTCGGTTCGGGGGATGTACGGTGCTATAACATAGACGCTTCGACCATGAAGACCATGCTGCGCGCCAACAACGGCATGGTGGTGCTGGAGGACGGCGTGATCCGTGCTAAAAAGAATTGTCGCGATATTCGTCCGTAGGGACATTTTGCGGCATGTGGTATGAAAGTTGACCCCGGGAACGGAGTCAACTTTCTTATTATGCGAACTTTCCATGTTTTAATCGTAGTCTTTCTCCTGGGCGCTTGCGCCCGGCGCCAGCCTGTGCCCGAGACCGTGCGTCCCGTCAAAGTTACCATGGCAGCCGGTGCGGCGGTCATCGACAAGGACTTCGCAGGGCTGGCGACGCCCGATGACGCCGTGAACCTCGCCTTCAAGCTTCCGGGGCAGGTGCTCGATGTCCCCGTCGCGCAGGGCGAAAGCGTCAAAAAGGGGGCGCTGCTGGCCGAACTCGATCCCCGGGATATCGAATTACAGGTTTCGGCCGACCGGTCGGCTTTCGAGGAGGCCCGTTCGCAGATGCAGCGTATGCAGCGGTTGTTGGAGCACGAAGCCGTATCCCGCCAGGAGTTCGAAAGCGCCCAGACCCGTTACGCACAAGTCAAGTCCGCCTATGAGAACTCCCTCGGCCTGCTCAAGGAGACCAAGCTCCGTGCGCCTTTCGCCAGCGTCGTGGAACGCAAGTTCGTCGACAACTACGAACGCGTGCAGGCCGGGCAGTCCATCGTCCGCGTCGTGAACCCGGTGACGACCAAGGTGCAGTTCACCATGCCCGAAAGCGGCCTGTCGCTCCTCTCGTCGCCTTCGACCCGCTTCGAAGTCGAGTTCGACAACTACCGGGGCGTCAGGTTCCCCGCCGTGCTGAAGGACTATGCCAAGACATCGTCCGATGCTTCGGGGTTCCCCGTGTCGCTGCGCCTTACGGATGTCGATACCGGGCGCTATTCGATTTCGCCCGGTATGTCGTGCATGGTCACGATGCAGAGCGCCGATCCCGTTACGGATGCGGTCTCGCTGCCCGTCTCGGCCGTTTATGCCCCGGCCGAAGGCGGCACTTACGTCTGGGTGGTGACCGGCGATGACCGTGTCGAGCGCCGGGCCGTGACCATGGGCGAATTGTACGGCCGTGACCGGGTCGTGGTCGACAGCGGGGTGGAACCCGGTGAGCGGGTCGTCACGGCCGGGGTTTACCAGCTTCGGCAGGGCGAACGGGTGAGAATCTTAAACTGACACGACGATGAGCCTGCCCGAATATTCATTGAAGAACAGAAAAGTCGTTTGGTTTTTCCTTTTCGTCCTGCTGGCGGGCGGAGCTCTGGGCTTCGTTACGCTGGGCAAGAAGGAGGACTCGGTATTCGTCATCAAGAGTGCGTCGCTGGTCTGCTCCTACCCGGGCGCCACGCCGCTTGAAGTCGAACAGCTCGTGACCGAACCCATCGAGCGCGAGGTGCAGTCGATGCGCCTCGTGCATAAAATCACGTCCGAATCCTATTACGGACTGTCGAAGGTTCTGGTCGAACTCGACCCTGCGACCCGTGCTTCCGAGATACCCCAGTTGTGGGATGAACTGCGGCGCAAGGTACTCAACATCCAGCCCCGGCTGCCTGCCGGGGCTTCGCCCGTGACCGTGGCCGACGATTTCGGCGACGTCTACGGTATCTATTACGGCCTGTCGGTCGACGGGGGTTTCACCTGGGCGGAGCTGCGCGACTGGGCACAGCGGATCAAGACGGCGCTCGTGACGGTCGACGGCGTGCAGAAGGTGAGTCTTTTCGGCGAGCAGACGCCCGTCGTGAACGTCTATGTCAACCTTGCCGCGCTCGCCAACTTCGCTATCCGCCCCGAAACGATCGTGGCGACCATCGGCCAGCAGAACACCATCGTCAACAGCGGTGAAAAACAGGCCGGGGCGCTCCAGATACAGATACTCGAGGCCGGAACCTACAAGAACCTCGACGATATTTCGAACCAGATGCTGACCGCCGCCTCGGGCAAGCAATACCGCCTGGGCGACATCGCCCGCGTCGAACGGGGTTATGCCGACCCGCCGCAGACGCTCATGCGCGTCGACGGCCGCCGTGCCGTGGGCATCGGCATTTCGACCGAGGCGCAGGTCGACGTAGTGAAAACCGGGGAGAAGATCACCCGCGTGCTCGACGGCCTTACGCGCCAGATGCCCGTCGGTATGGATCTTACGGTGCTTTATCCCGAAAACCGCATTGCACGGCAGGCCAATGCGACCTTCGTGCTGAACCTCGCCGAGTCGGTGGCGATCGTCATCCTGATCATCATGCTCGTCATGGGTTTCCGCGCCGGGGTGCTCATCGGCAGCTCGCTGCTGTTTTCCATCGGGGGTACGCTGCTGCTGATGCAGTTTCTGGGCGAGGGGCTCAACCGTACGTCGCTCGCCGGGTTCATCATCGCCATGGGGATGCTCGTGGACAATGCCATCGTGGTGACCGACAACGCGCAGCAGGCCATGCTGCGGGGTGTCGCGCGGCGCCGTGCGGTCGTCGACGGGGCGAATGCCCCGCGCTGGAGCCTGCTCGGCGCGACGCTGATCGCCATTTTCTCGTTCCTGCCGCTCTATCTGGCCCCCTCGTCGGTGGCCGAGATCGTCAAGCCGTTGTTCGTCGTGCTGGCGCTCTCGCTGTTGCTGAGCTGGGTGCTGGCCCTAACGCAGACGCCGCTCTTCGGCGACTTCATGCTCCGTGTCAAACCCGTCGCGCACGATCCCTACGATACGAAATTCTACCGCACTTTCGACCGCATCCTGGCTGCCCTGCTGCGATGGAGGTGGGGTGTCGTGGCAGGTGTTGCGGCGCTCTTTGCGGCGGCATTGGCGGTAATGGGTCTTATGCCCCAGAATTTCTTCCCGTCGCTCGACAAGCCCTATTTCCGTGCCGACGTGCTGTTGCCCGAGGGATACAATATCCGGGACACGGAACGCAACCTGCGCACGATGGAGGAGTGGCTCCATGCGCAGCCCGAGGTGAAGACCGTCTCGGTGACGATGGGTTCCACGCCGCCGCGCTACTACCTGGCCAGCAGCAGCGTTTCGCTGCGTCCCAATTTCGGGAACATCCTCGTCGAACTGCACGACAAAGGGCAGACCGAAGCTGTCGAGGCACGGTTCAACGCTTATGTCCGGGCGATGTGCCCCGACGTGTGGCTGCGCTCGTCGCTCTTCAAACTCTCGCCCGTGCCCGATGCGGCGATCGAATTCGGCTTCATCGGCGACGATATCGACATGCTCCGCCGCCTGACGCAGGCCGCCGAAGAGATCATGTGGCGGACGCCCGGCACGGTCAACATCCGCAACAGCTGGGGCAACCGTGTCCCGACGTGGCTGCCGCTCTACTCGCAGATGAAGGGACAGCGTATCGGCGTCACCCGCAGCCAGATGGCGCAGGGCATCACCATCGCCACGCAGGGTTACCGTCTCGGCGAATACCGCGAGGGCGACCAGTTCATGCCGATCCTCCTGAAGGACGAGAATATCGACACCTACAACCTCACCAACCTGCAGGCGCTGCCGATCTTCACCCCCGCCGGCAAGGTCTACTCCATCGAGCAGGCGACCGACGGCTTCCGCTTCGAATACCGCGTCGGAGTGGTGAAACGCTACAACCGTCAGCGGGTCATGAAGGCGCAGTGCGACCCCGGCCGCGGGGTCAACACCATGCGGCTCTACGCTGCGCTGCGGGATTCCGTTCTGCGCGGCGTGGTGCTCCCCGAAGGGTATTCGATGAAGGTCTTCGGCGAACAGGAGAGCCAGCAGGAATCCAATTCGGCCCTGGCCAGGTACATGCCCCTGACGATGGTGCTTATCTTCATCGTGCTGCTCCTGCTTTTCCGCAACTACCGCGAGCCGGTCGTCATCCTGCTGATGATCCCGCTGATCTTCATCGGCGTGGTGCTCGGACTGGCCGTCACGGGCAAGGTTTTCAACTTCTTCTCCCTGCTGGGACTGCTGGGGTTGGTGGGCATGAACATCAAGAACGCCGTGGTGCTGGTCGGACAGGTCGGCGTGCTGCGCTCCGAAGGCAAGGATGCCTACGAAGCCCTCACGGCGGCTACGCGCAGCCGAATCGTCCCCGTGGCGATGGCTTCGGGTACCACGATCCTCGGTATGCTGCCCCTGTTGTTCGACTCGATGTTCGGCGCCATGGCCGCCACGATCATGGGCGGCCTGCTCGTCGCCACGCTGCTGACGGTCTGCGTGCTGCCGGTCGTCTATGCCATTTTCTACAATATCCGCAAGTCATGAAGAATTATCTGATCCTATCTGCACTGCTGGCCTTCGTGCCCGCCGCCGCCCAGACCTCGCTCGGCGACTACCGGCAGGCCGTGACCGAATACAGCTGGGAGCTGAAGGTCGCCGCATCGAAGAGCGATGCCGCTTCCCAGACCATGGGACAGGCTCGTACGGGTTACCTGCCGCGGCTGTCGCTCGACGGCAGTTTCACCGCCACGGTACACCACTACGACGGGGTGGAGCGGTGGAATTTCAGCGTCCTTCCGCAACTCGTGCAGACCGTCTACGGCGGCGGGGCCGTACGTGCGGCCTACAAACAGGCCGAGCTGGGCTACGATATCGCCCTCTGCGACGAGGAGTTCACGCAGCTCGACGTGCGTTATGCGGCCGAGTATACCTACTGGAACCTCTCCGCCATGGAGTTGTATGCCGCATCCATGCGCCAGTATGTCAACATAATCCGCTCGCTCAAGGAGGTCGTCGACCGCCGTTTCGCCGAGGGCTACATTGCCAAGGGCGATGTGCTGATGATCGACGCCCGTCTGAGCGAAGCGCAGTACGGGCTGGTGAGTGCCGAGCAGAATTATACCGTCGCGCTGCACAATTTCAACATCCTGCGCGGCACGGATCCCGACCTTGCGGTGGAACTTGCCCAGGGCATCCGCGATTCGCTGCCGCAGCCTGTGCGCGTACTGCCCGACGAGGTGCTGGGGCGCCGTCCGGACTATATGGCCGCCCGGTTGCGCAGCGAACAGGCCGACGCGGGTATCCGGGCGGCGCGCGCGCCGTTCAATCCGCAGGTGAGCGTCGGCATCGGCGGCTCGTGGCAGCCGTATTTCCCCAACCGGACGGGCGCCACGACGGTCGACGGCTCGGCGTTCGTGAAACTCACGCTCCCGATTTTCCATTGGGGCGAACGCCGCCGCGCCACGGGTGCTGCACGCGCCGTCCAGCGGCAGAGCGAGTGGAACACCGCGCTGCTGCACGACAATATCGTGCGCGACGAGATGAACGGCTGGACGGCGCTGGTCAACAGCCGGGCACAGGTCGATGCCACGGAGCAGAGCCTGCGCATCGCCGGCGAAAACCTCGACATCAGCACCTATTCCTACGGCGAGGGGCTCTCTACGATCCTCGATGTGTTGCAGGCGCAGCTGAGCTGGATACAGCTATACACCAATGCGATCAAGGCTCATTACAACTATGCCGTGGCGGTATCGGACTACCTGCGCATCACGGCGCAGTGAGCAGGGGCAATGTCCCTCCTTTGCCGCGAAACGCTCCGGTGAAAATATGGGGATGGTGGCGAAAGTATGCCGGTAAAACAGGTTTCCCGGATACTGCTGCCGGTATTGCGGGCGTCTGTCACAAAAAAACGGGGATTTCAAAAATCCCCGTTTCTGTGTTCCCTGCTGTCCCTGCGTCAGGCTCTCGCAGGCTCGGTGCTGACCACCGCAATCTCATGCGAGACGGGTGCGACCTTGCGCAGCATCTGCATCATGCCGCAATACTTTTCGTGCGCCAGCGTCACCGCACGGCCGACCTTGGCCTGGTCGTCCTCGGTGTCGCATTCGATGTTGTAGACCACGTGGAACGATTTGAAGGTACTTTCGGATTGAGGCGTTTCGTCCGAGAGCTCGCCCGAAATGCCGATCTCGAAGCGTTTGGGGCGGAAGCGTTCCTTATCCATAATCATCAGGGCTGTCTTGCCGACGCATTTCGCCGCGGCATAGAGCAGCAGTGTCTTGGGGTTCATCTCCTCGCAGCGGGGCCCGCCTTCGGACGTGAAGTCCGCATCCCCGGAGAGTTGCAGCGTTACTTTTTCGATCATAAGTCACAGAATTTATGTTGAACGCTGCAAGCGGGGCAAGAATCGTACCTTACCGGTATGCCCCCGCGGTTTCCGCCGCCGTTTCCGTACGGCGGACGGGGTGCACGATCTTGAAGCAGGTGCCTTTGCCCGGTGCGGAGACGACCGAGATGTCGCCGCCGAGTATTTCAATGATCGTGCGGCAGATGGAAAGCCCCAGCCCGACGCCCTTCGCATTGGAGTCGGTTTTGTAGAAACGCTCGAATATCCGGCCCACGTGCTCCTGCGAAATGCCTTTCCCCGTATCCCTGACGAACAGTTCGACCTCTCCCGCGCCCTCGTCCGTGCGGTACCCGAATGTAATGCTGCCCCTGTCGGTAAACTTCGCGGCGTTGTTTATCAGGTTGTTGATGACCTGTTTGAGCCGCGAGGCATCGGTGCGGATCGTCGTGTCGGCCTGCGGGAGTTCGAGCCTCAGTTCGACCTGCGGGGGCATGGTGAGCAGTTGGGACTGGTAGATGTCCGACAGCAGCGTGTGCAGCGACTGGTCGCCGAAACAGAACTCCATGGTGTTCGACTCGATCTTCGAAAGGTCGAGGATGTCCGAGATCAGGCGCAGCAACTGGTCGCCGTTGGCCGAGATCAGGCGGCTGTACTCCTGCCTTTCCGTTTCGCTGAAGGGGACGTCGTCGCATGTCACGAGGTTGGCGAAGCCGATGATGGCGTTGAGCGGCGTCCGGATTTCATGGCTCATGTTGGCCAGGAACGCCGATTTCAGCCGGTCGTTCTCGCGGGCCTTGTCGCGGGCTTCGCGCAGGCGTCCTTCGACCTCCTTGTGGGCCTGGATGCTCTGGCAGATGCCTGCGATGCGGTAGGGTAAACCGTCGGCGGCCCGGCCCGGGGAGACGGACTGCTCCTCGAACCATTCCCAAGTCCCGTCCCCGCGGCGCAGCCGGTAGGTGACTGTGTCGGGGGCAGGTTCGCCGGCGAGTCGGTTGGCGAAAGCCTGCGACAGCGCTTTCCGGTCGTCGGGGTGGACGAGGCTGAAAAATGTTTCGGCACTGATCGTGTCGCCGTCATTCGGGAGCCCCAGGTATGCGAACCAGCGTCGGTCGATGGTCATCCGGTTGTTGTCCAGATCGAAGAACCACGGAAAGATTTTCGTCTGCGACAACGCCGTGTCGAGGATGAACTTCCGGGATATTTCCTCCTCGGTGTCCCGGAACAGGAACACGACCCGGCGCAACTTCCTGTGCCGGTCGTATTGGCCGACGAAGCGGCCTTCGATGTGGAATTTCAGCTGGTGCCTGCGGAGCCGGATGTACGTCCGCGGCGGCAGGTCGCCGCAGTCCCTGTGTTGCTGCAGCCCCTCGAAAATAGCGGGCAAAAGGTCTTTTTGGTATTGGCAGACGGAGAACAGGTCGGAAATCCTCAGCGGATGGGAAAAATCCCCCCCCCGAGGCGGAGTACCTTGTATGCCTGCATGTTGATATCCGTTAATTCCCCTTCGGGCGTCAGTTCGATGCAGGCGACGGAAACCCGGCTGAGCGTGTCGCATACGGCCGGAACCTGTATTCCGGCGGGCTTGTTACGGTGGAAGAGACGCAATTTCATTTTGAGTGAGTTAAGGACGTAACGGCCCGGCTAAGGTATGGATAATTTTCGACAGATGCAAACCTTCCCGGGCGCCGCCGGGGTGTCGGTTCCGGTTTTATACCGGTATATTTGGGGCAGGGGTATGCGGGGAAGGCAAATTTTCGTATATTTGCCCTTTGTAAGAATTTATGTGCGTATGCGGAAAAAACTGAGCTTGTTGCTGACCCTCGCGCTGTGCGCGGTATGCACCCTGCGGGTGCAGGCCGGGGTGCCCGAAAGTGAGACCTTTATCGAGCGCGGACGGTCGTTGTTCGACTACGGCCGCTGGAGCGATGCCCGGCATGAGTTCCTCCGGGCCCGGGACGTGCTCGCGCCTTCCGACCGTGTCGCGGCGCAGACGGTCGATTTCTACCTGGCGGCCTGTGCCGTCGAACTGGGCAGCCGCGATGCCGAAGGGGCGCTCCGCGATTTCGAGGCGCGTTATCCCGGTTCGGTCTACGCCAACGACGTGCGGTTTTCGCTGGGGTCGCTCTATTGCGCCGAGGGCGATATGAGGCGTGCCCGCGAGGCTTTCGCAAAGACCGATTACAAGGCGCTGAGCCGGTCGCGCAAGGAACAGTACGACATCCGCATGGGCTATGTCGAGTTCACCGAAGGCAATTACGACAAGGCGTTCGGTTATTTCGACCGCATCGGCCCCCAGAGCGAGTATGCCGACCACGCACTCTATTACAAATCCTATATCGACTATGCCCAGGGGCGCTACGGGCGTGCGAAGCAGGGCTTCACGGCCTTGCAGCGCAGCGATGCCTACCGTGCCGTGGTGCCGTATTACCTCCTGCAGATCGAATTCCGCGACGGAAACTACCGCTATGTCGTCAAACACGGCGACGAACTGGCGCGCCGTGCCGTGCCCGAACGCCGGCAGGAACTGGAGCGTATCATCGCCGAATCGTGGTTTCACCTGGGCGACTATAACAAGACCATCGGGCACCTGGACGCCTTTACGGCTGCCGGCGGCGAACTCGACCGTGACGGCAGCTACCTGATGGGCTTCTCGCTTTACCGCACGGCACGCTATCCCGAGGCCGTGGAGTTCCTGCGCAAGGCCTGCGGTGCCGAGGATGCACTGACGCAGAATGCCTCGTACCACCTGGCCGACTGCTACCTGCGTGCCGGGGATAAACAGGCGGCCATGCAGTCGTTCGCCATGGCAGCGGACGACAAGCTCGATCCGGCCATCGCCGAAGACGCGCTGTTCAACTACGGCAAACTGCAATACGAGCTGGGCGGCGGTGCCTTCAACGGCGCGATCAACGTGCTGACGCGCTATGTCGGACAATATCCCGATTCTCCGCGCGTGGGCGAAGCCCGTTCGCTGCTGATCGCGGCCTACTACAATTCGAACGATTACGACGCGGCTTACCGGGCCATCAAATCCTTCCCGACACAGAATGCCGACATCCGTGCCGCATTGCAAAAGATCACCTATTTCCGCGGTCTGGAGGCGTACAGCGCCGGTGACATGCGTGCCGCGCAGCGTTACCTGGCCGAATCCGCAGCCATCAATGTCAGCCCCAAATACAGTGCGCTCAACTCCTTCTGGCAGGGCGAAATCGCCTTCGCACAAGGCGACTATACGGTCGCTGCGGCCAAATACAACGCCTATCTGAAGCGTGCCCCCCGCAGCGAGGACGAATATGCCATGGCGCTCTACAACCTCGGCTACTGCGATTTCTCGCGCAAGGACATGGCCGGAGCGCGCAGTTCGTTCGAGAAGTTCCTCGAAGCCTATCCGGCCCGCGACCGCTACCGCGCCGATGCCTACAACCGGCTGGGCGACATCCGCTATTCCGACCGCGAATTCGAAGCGGCCGTAGGGGATTACGACCGTGCCGTTGCGCTGAACACCCCCGAACGCTATTACGCACAGTATAAACGCGCCGTGACGCTCGGCATCCTCGGGCGCACGGAGCCCAAGCTGCAGGCGCTGCGGCAGATCGTTACTGCAGGGCAGGGCGACTATGTCGATGCCGCCTCGTACGAGCTCGGCCGTTCCTATATCGCGCAGGAGCGCTATGCCGAAGGTGCCGGACAATTGGAACGGTTCATTGCCGACTATCCCTCGTCGCCGCGCCGTGCACAGGCGCTTGCCGACCTGGGGCTCGCCTACCTCAACCTGGGGGACAAGGAAAAGTCGCTGAAATATTACGACATGGTGGTCGAGACGGCCCCGCAGTCGTCCGAAGCCAAAGGGGCCATGCAGGGTATCCGCGAGATCTATGTCTCGGACGGCAAGGTCGACGACTATTTCGATTATGCCGCCAGGGTGGGCATGGAGAGCGACCTGACAGCCGTGTCGCGCGACTCGCTGTCGTTCGCCGCCGCCCAGAAACTTTACCTGGCCGGGCAGACCGACGCTGCCGCCAAATCGCTGCGCAGTTATGTCAGGAGCTACCCCAAGGGGTATTACCTGAACGACGCCCTCTATTTCCTGAGCGACTGTTACCTCCGCACGGGCGAGCGCGGCGATGCCATCGAAACCCTCACCGAGCTGGCCGGGCAGGGTACGAACCAGTATTCGGTCACGGTGCTCGAAAAACTTTCGGAGCTGACCTATGAGGACAAGCGTTACGACGAGGCCGCCGCCGCATTCCGCAAGCTGTACGACGTCACGACGACGGTGGCCGGGCGCGAGGATGCCATGACGGGCTACGTGCGCGCCACGCTGGCCGGGGGCGACGCTTCGAAAATCGAGGCGATGGCTGCCGATGTCGCCGCGCATCCCGATGCCGGGGCCGTGGCGCTGCGCGAATCGAAATTCGCATGGGCGGAGTTGCTGCGGCAGCAGGATCGCCGTGCCGATGCCGTGAAGCTTTACAGGGAACTGGCCGCGGACGTCCGCTCGAAGGAGGGTTCCGCCGCTGCCTATTACGTGCTGGAGGACACCTTCGAAAAGGGCGATATGGACAAGACCGAGAAGGCGATATTCGCCTATTCCGAACGGGAACCCCAGGCCTACTGGCTGGCCAAGGCCTTCATCCTGCTGGGCGACGTCTATGTCCGCAAGGGAGACAATTTCCAGGCGCGGGCGACCTACCAGAGCGTCGCGGACGGCTATTCGCCTGCCGACGACGGGATCGTGGACGAAGCCAAGGAACGGATCGCAAAACTGAACTGACGATGAAACGCATGTTGTTTGTAGCCGCGCTGATGGCGGCATTGCCCTGGGGCGCGAGCGCGCAGGTCGAGAAACGGGTCGAAGTGACCAAGGCCTATGTGCCGAGTGTGGAGGGGGCGTCGAAACTCGCCGTCGTGCCCGACATGACCGATACGGTGAAGATGCGTCCCGAGATCGACTATACGATCACGCCGCTGTCGTTGCAGACGACCCTCGCCACGCGGCCGATCCGCCCTGCGACGGTAACCTACTGGGAATTCAACCGCCCGCTGCCTTTCTACCTCAAGGCCGGGATGGGCTACCCGTTCAATTCGGTGTTGGATTTCTATGCTTCGAGCCAGAACCCCGGGACGGGGTATGTGGTGGGCTATGTCAACCACGCGGGGCGCTATTCCAAGATCGGGAACGACTTTGGCGTCAAGAACAATTCGACGCGGATGCTCAACCGTATCGGCGCCGCTGCGGGTAAATATTTCGGCCGCCACGTGCTCGAGGGCGACCTCTCCTACGAGAACCGCATGTACCACCGCTACGGTATGTACCTCGCGCCGGACTTCTCTGCCGATGCCGTACCCGGTTCGATGGCCGATTACGGCGATGCGAACATCGCGGTGCGCTTCGGCGACGATTTCCAGGATCTGAGCCGCGTGAATTTCGAAATCGCCATCCGGGGCGGCATGTTTTTCGACCATTCCGAGTGGCCGGACTATAACGACAAGGCCCGCCAGACCACACTGGAAACCCATGCGAAGATCGCCCGCGGTTTCGGGCGTCACCGCCTGGCTGCCGAAGTGGGCTACGAGCGCCTTGCGGGACAGAAGGCCCTCGACGAATATAACCAGCAACGGATACATGCTGCGCTGCGTTACGGTATCGAGGGCGGGGTAGTACGCCTCGAAGCGGGTGCGGACTATTACCACGATAAGATTAAATCCGTCGAGGCGGAAAACTACATCCTCCCCTTCGTGCGGCTGAACCTGAACCTCGGTACGGACGGGTTGTGCCCGTTCTTCGAGATGGACGGGAGCATCGAGGACAACAGCTACCGCTCGCTTACGAAGCTGAATCCCTATCTGCTGAATCCCGTATTCGGGACTAAGAGTTCGGTCGATTACAACGGCCGCTTCGGTATCGGGGGCAGTATCTGGCGCGGGAAGTTCGACTACCGGGCCTATGCCGGGTTCTCGATCCGTGACAACCACCTTTACTGGTATAGTGCCGATGTCGTGCAGGGGAGCGATATTCTTGCCGCCGGGCTGACCATGCTGCCGTCGATGGCCCGCCAGACCGTCTTGTCGTTCAACGGCGAGGTGACGTGGCGTCCCGCGAGCAGTTTCCGGACGGAATTGGGCGTGCACGGCTATATCTATAACGACGACGAGACCAAACTCCATAACGGTGCCCCGGCTTTCGATGGCAATTTTTCCGCCCACTACGACGGCCGCAAGATTTCGTTCGGCGCGGGTATCTGGCTGCAAAGCACCCGAAAATGGTCCGACTACCAGTGGGATGCAACATCCGGGGCGGAGAGTTTCGGCAGTGTCGAAGTGCCCTTTGCCGCCGACCTGCGGGTCAATTTCGACTGGAAGGTTTCGGGACGCATTACGCTCTTCGCCGAGGGCCGTAACCTGATCGACCGCCGCCTGTACCAATACCCGTGGTATCCGGAATACGGGGCAAATTTCACGGTCGGGGTGAAAGCCAACTTCTGAAATCCCACCTCCGGTCTGTGACGCGCAGCTGTTGCTGTTGCTGTCGGTTTTTGCAGGAATTTGCACATTTGTGTGATATATTGAAAAAATATATTAATTTTGTGAAACCTGACATGGCATAAATACAACTTTTTGAACTTATATGGCACTGAAGAACCTCCCCAAGATATGCCCCTCCTGCGGTAAACGATTGAGCGTACAAGCGATGCATTGCAACGGATGCGATACGCATATCGAAGGCGACTACAACCTCCCGGTGATGATGCAGCTTTCGGCTCCCGACCAGCAATTCGTGCTCGATTTCGTAAAAAGCAGCGGCTCCCTGAAGGAGATGGCGCAGAAATTAGGGCTCAGTTACCCTACGGTACGCAACCGTTTGGACGACATAATTGCTCAACTTAATCAATTCGAAGGCGATGAACAGGATTCTTAACCCGTTTGAATACCTTTCTACCGGGAAAGCGCTCGGCTGGGGCCTTGCCGGGACTCTTTTTTCCATCTGCCTGCTGACGGCGGTGAGCTGGCCTGTCGGGGACGATCTGTCGAAGATCGTCACGATCCTCTCTTCGAACCTGCTGTTGTGGATTCCCCTTTCGCTGTTGCTCTACGTGCTGGCCCTGCTCTTCTCGCCGTCGCGTATCCGCGCAGTCGATATCTTTGCCACGAACCTTTTTGCCATGTTGCCCACGATCGTCATACTCGGGGTGCTGAGCGTGCCTTCGAAATGGCTGGGCGGGCTTGTCTGCGAGCCCCGCAGCGCCTGCGAGGTGATGAAGCTCGCAGGGTATAACCTGATCGTGATCCTGCTGTCGGTCTCGATGGTCTGGTCGATGGTCTGGGGCTGTTTTGCCTACCTCGTCTCGGCCAATATGAAGGGGTGGCGCGGGATTTCCATCTTTGTCATCTGCTATGTTTTCGTCAGCGTCGTCAACCAGTTGCTGATCGCCTATTCGAAATAAAATTCCGGAATCATGCCGTGCGGGACATCTTCGTCCCGTTTTTTTATGCCTTTACTGGAATGCACTGGCCGGCTGCTGCATTCGGTATGCATCCTTTTTGCCGGCAACACAATACGATGAGATTTTATGCCGACGGCAGGCTTGTTCGTAGACGTTTTTTCATGCTGCGACGGAGCAAAAAAGCGATGCCCGGGTCACATAGCCCCGGGCACCGCATAACGAAAAAAGGGTGAGCTCCTTATATCGCACCGCTACGACCACATACCCTTGCTCGATTCCTCGCCTGGGGGATTCTGTAGGAGCTGGTCGTATAAGACTCACCCGGGCACAAAAGTAGGAATTTTTTATATCTTTGCAAAAAATTTCGGCCCGATGCCTAAAAAAACTTTTCGCTATATCCTTTTCGCCTGCCTTGCCTGCCTGTTTGTCGCGGGGCTTGTCCTGCGGCAGCAATTTTACGGGAATGCCGTACGCGCGAAGCGCGACCTCTATATCGGCAGCCGTGCCGACTACCAAAGCCTCACCGATTCCTTGCTGCCCCGGCTCAGGCACCATTGGGCTTTCGGCCTCTATGCCCGGCGCATCAATCTGCCGGAGACGTTCAAGCCCGGCCATTACGTGCTGGAACCCGGGATGAGCGTGATCCGGGTGGCGCGGATGCTCAAACTGGGGCTTCAAACCCCCGTGCGGGTTTCGATCAACAATGCCCGCATCCCGGCGCAGCTCGCGCAGAAACTCGCCCGGCAGATCGACGCCGACTCCACGACGATCATGCGGGTGCTGACTTCGCCCGAAGTGGCACGGAGTGTCGGTTTCGACAGCGTGACGCTCTTTTCAATGTTCATCCCCAACACCTACGAGTTTTACTGGACGGTGACCCCCGAAGAGTTCGTGCAGCGCATGAAGCGCGAGTACGACCGTTTCTGGACGCCCGGGCGCGACGCCCTGCGCGAACGCAGCGGTCTGAGCCGGCTCGAGGTCATGACCCTCGCATCGATCGTCTACGAGGAGACCCGCAAGACCGACGAGATGCCCCGTATCGCAGGGGTGTACGTCAACCGCCTGCGCAAGGGGATGCCCCTGCAGGCCGATCCGACGGTCAAGTATGCCATGCAGGACTTCGGACTGCGGCGCATCCTGCACAAACACCTGAAATACGAGTCGCCCTACAATACCTACCGGAACAAGGGGCTGCCGCCTTCGCCGATCTGCATGCCCGGCATCGGCGCCATCGACGCCGTGCTCAATTTCGAGGAGCACGACTACCTTTTCTTCTGTGCGCGGGCGACGTTCGACGGCTACCACAACTTCGCACGGACGCTCCGCGAGCACAATGCCAATGCCCGGGCTTACAGCGCCGAACTGAACCGGCGCAAGATTAAATAATTTTTCGTACATTTGTCCTAATGCTTACGAAGATCTACGAACAGAACCCCTCGGAGCGGGAGTTGCAGAAGGTGGTCGACGTGCTCGCCCACGACGGGATCGTCATCTATCCGACCGACAGCGTCTATGCTTTCGGCTGTTCGCTCCATTCGCCCAAGGCCATCGAACGCCTGCGGCGGATGAAGGGTAAGGATGCCGAGGCCTTTTCGGTGGTCTTCGGGGATATCGCCCAGGTGGCGGAATATTGCCGCGTGGACAACACGGCGTTCCGGATCCTGAAACGGAACCTGCCGGGGCCCTTCACGTTCGTGCTCACGGCATCCTCGCGCGTGCCCGACAAGGCGCTTGAAAAGCGCCGTACGATCGGTATCCGTATTCCGGACAACGCCATATCCCGCGCCATCGTCGCCGCGCTGGGCTGCCCGCTCGTCACCACGTCGGTGAAGGACGACGACCAGGTCGTGGAGTATACCACCGATCCCGAACTGATCCATGAGCGCTATGGCCGCGACGTGGCACTCGTGATCGACGGCGGCATGGGGGACAACATCCCCACGACGGTCGTAGACCTTACGGGCGACGAGCCCGAGATCCTGCGCGAAGGCAAGGGGGAACTGCAATGAGATCAAATATAAACTGTATATGGAAAAAACGAATTTCTGGAAAGATGTCGCCAAGTACGGCGCGATCATAGGCGCCCTGCTGGCCGTCTCGTTCATGTTGGAAACCCGATTGCAGATTTCGGCCAGTTTCGGCCTGTACGCAATCGAATGGATTGCCGTCGTCGTACTGCATTACTATCTGCTGCACCGTTTCACGCGCCGGTATTCGATGATGTATACCGCCGAGGAGGGTTTCTCCTTCGGTCAGGGATACGCTTACATCCTCTCCGTCTCGACCGTTGCGGGGCTCATCGTCGGTATCGTGCAATACCTTTACATGCACTTTTTCATCGGTTACGCCAACTATACGGAGCGTACCACAGCCGCATTATCCGATTATATAGGGCGGAACGGCGGGGTGCCGGCCAACATGGAATCCATGCTGTCGCAGATGTTCGACCAGATGCAGAATACCCCCGAACCCTCCTTTTTAAGAACCTTGTGGGCTGTAACTTTCCTGAGCATCCTGTTCGGTGCCGTTTTCGGCCTTATCATTGCAGGCGTGTTGTCGCGTGCGCCCAAACCGTTTGACACCCCGCTGAGCGAATAGAGGCATACCGTGAATAATAAACTGGACATATCCGTCGTAGTACCGCTCTACAATGAGGCCGAGTCCCTGCCCGAGCTGGTGGCATGGGTCGACCGCGTCGCTGTGTCGCATGGTTATGCCTACGAGGTTATCCTTGTGGACGACGGCTCGTCCGACGGCTCCTGGGAGGTTGTCGAGTCGCTCAGGGAGAAGTACCCGGCGATCCGCGGCATCTGCTTCGCCCGCAATTACGGCAAGTCGGCAGCCCTGTACTGCGGTTTCGCCGCAGCCGAAGGCCAGGTCGTCATTACGATGGATGCCGACCTGCAGGATTCGCCCGACGAAATCCCCGAACTGCGCCGCATGATCCTCGAAGAGGGGTACGACCTGGTATCCGGCTGGAAGAAGAAGCGCCGCGACCCGGTCGGCAAACGCTGGCCGAGCAAATTCTTCAACTGGACGGCGCGCCGGGTCTCGGGTATCAAACTCCACGATTTCAACTGCGGGCTGAAGGCCTACCGCCGCAAGGTCGTCAAGTCGATCGAGGTCTACGGCGAAATGCACCGTTTCATTCCGATTCTGGCCAAACAGGCCGGGTTCCGCCGTATCGGCGAAAAGGCCGTCGAGCACCACGCCCGCAAATACGGCTGTTCGAAGTTCGGCCTCGAACGTACCGTGAAAGGCTACCTGGATCTGATCACCGTGCTGTTCATGACGCATTTCGGCCGCTCGCCGATGTATTTCTTCGGCAGTCTGGGAACGCTCATGTTCCTTATCGGCGGCGGGACTACGGTGTGGATCATCGCCGCAAAGATCTGGAAACAGATGCACGGGCTGTCGCTGCGTCCGGTCACCGACCAGCCGCTCTTTTACCTGGCGATCCTCGCCGTGATCCTCGGCGTGCAGTTGTTCCTGGCGGGGTTCCTGGGCGAGCTCATCAACCGGGGTTCGTCGGACAGGAATAAATACCTGATTGATAAAACTTTGTAAATAATTATGATACAACGAATCCAAACACTCCATCTGCTCATCGTCACGGCGCTCATGGCCGTTACGCTCTTTGCCCCGCTGGCTTGGTTCGCGGGCGATGCGGGTGAGTTCCGGCTCTATGCCTTTTCCCTGCAGACCTCGGCCGGAGAGGCCGTACAGTCGACCGTCTACATGGGCGTCGTGCTGGCACTGGCCTGCGTACTGCCTTTCATTACGATCTTCCTGTTCAAACGCCGTCTGCTCCAGATCCGGCTCTGTGTCGTGGAGATCGTGCTGCTGATCGGTTCTGCGGTTATGGAAGCGGCCTATTATTTCCTCAGTTGGCGGGTCTTTTCCGAACTTTCGTTCCATACGCAGGGTTTCCGGCCCGCCATCGCACTGCCGCTCGTGTGCCTGTTGTTCGCCTACCTCGCTGCACGGGCTGTTTTCCGCGACGAACTGATGGTACGTGCCGCCGATAGAATACGCTGACGCGCACCCTACGACCGGACGTGGCATCAATCGGCCCGTCCGCTGAATATATCCCGCTTGCGGGATATATTTTTTTATGCCTGCCGGAGCCATCCGGCGGTTGAAAGGCATTCCTTGGCATTCGATTTGAAGCGGATATACAGGAAATTAGGAAATTCATTCATTCCTGTCTAAAATAAACGCTTCTATGAAAAAATCGAACTTTTGGAAGTTATTGTCCGGCACGGCGTTCTTTGCCGCCGTGGCCCTGGCCTCATGTGTGGACGATAACGACGACAAGGGGATGCCTTATCTCGAAGTCACCCCCGATGTGCTTACGTTCAATGCCGACGGTGCCCCGGAAGGCGCCTCCGCATTCACCGTAAAGAGTAACCGCCCCTGGACGCTCGAAGTCCTGGAGGGCAGCGACTGGGTTACACCCTCCGCGACGCAGGGTTCGGGCGACGGCACCGTCGAATTCACCATCCCCGCGAGCAACGTGGGCCGTATCGCCAAGCTCTCGTTCAACCTCAAGAACGCCTATGGCGCCTATTGGACGAAAGAGGTCACCATCGAGCAGGGCGAGGCACCCAAGGCCGGCGAGGTGAGCGCACTGGTGGCCTACATCAAGAACACGTGGCCGAGCCTCGAAAGCGGTACCGAAGAGCTGAATTACAGCCAAAAGACGATCCCCGCCGTGATCCTCGCCAACAACGAGGGCGGCAACAATTTCGGCAAGCTCTATGTCGGCGACAACATCACGCTGCCCAACTCGGCCATCATCCTTTACAGCACGACCGAGTTTACCCGCGATAACAGCGCGAAATATCCCGTCGGCAAGAAGGTCACGCTCGACTTGTCGGCTGCCCAGTATGCGCCCTACGGCAATCTGCGCGAGCTGAAGAACGTCGTGGTGACCGTCTCCGACGATCCCGCCGTCGAGGTGGCCGTGCCGACGCTTTCGGCCGCGACGCTCAACGAGGGCAATTATCAGGGGCAGTATGTCCGGGTCACGAACCTCACGCCGCAGTCGTCGTTCGTCGGCGAGGCGTGGGCGACTTCCGCCAAGCGCGTTGTGCGCTTCGATGCCGCCGGAGGCGAGACTGTCCAGAGCTATATGGCTACGGCAACCGATGCCGCCGGTTTCGCCGCGATCACGATCGCCGACAAGACGGGCGCCCTGCTCGGTACCGCCGAACAGAATTTCAAGAACATACAGGTCATCCCGACCACGCCTTCGGACGTGGCCGCATTCGTCGCTTCGGGGGCTTCGCTCGGCATCTCGCCCGAGGATAACCTCGTGCTGGCTTCGACGTCGGGCGCTACGGCGACCGTGACCGTCACGGCCAACATCGCGTGGACGGCCACCATGAGCGGCGACGGCTTCACGATCTCACCCCAGGGCGGGGATAACAACGGTACGGTCACCGTCACGGCGACCGCAGCCAACGAAACCTCCGCATCGAAAGACCTGGGCAGCATCACCTTCTCGGGCGAGGGCGTCACGCCGCTGACCCTGCGTGTCGCGCAGGCCGCCAAGCCGAGTGCCGAGCCCAAGACGGTTGCCGAATTCGTTGCCTTCGTCAAGGGGCTGGCGCCTGCTTCGGGTGCCGAGGCTTCGCTCGGCGAGTGGACGGGACAGACCGTTCAGGGATATATTGCCGCCAACGACGCGGGCGGCAACCTTTACCAGATGATCTCCGTCGTGGATAACACCGGGGATGCCGGTTCGGGTATCCTGCTCGGCGATGCGGCGTACGAAACCGTCGCCGACTACCCGGTCGGCGCCCGGATCACGCTGACCCTCGATGCGACGAGTGCGGTCTACAACTCCTATGGCCTGTATAAGATCAATAAGGTAACGACCGCGGTCGACAACTCGTCGCCCGTGCAGATGGTCGTGCCGTCCGTCACCCTCGCGCAGTTCAATTCGAACGATTATATGGGTATGAACGTGAAGGTCACGGGGCTCGCATTCAAGGGCGAGGCCGGCGAGATGTGGTACAGCGGTACGGCCAACTATTCGACCCGCCTGTTTACCGATGGGAGCGGCGACCTGGCTGTGCGTACCTACAAGACCGTCGCATGGGGCGGCGAGCTGATCTCGTCGACCGTGACGGCCGGTTCGCTGACCGGCGTGGCCGAAGTCTACGACGGTGCGGCGCAGCTCTACCCGCAGTCCGCGGCGGATGTCGCCGACTTCAAGGTCGATGCTTCGACGCCCGTGATTACGGAGGTCGACCCCGCATCGCTGACTTGGGGTGCCGAGGAGACGGTAACCAAGGATGTTGAGGTTACGGTCGTCAACCTCGGGTCGAACGCCCTGACGGTCGATAACGATGCGATTGCGCCCTTCACGGCCGTAGTCAACGGTACCACCGTTACCGTCACGCCTCCGGCTCCCAACACGACCTCCGACGACATCGTGCGCACGATGACCGTCTCGGTTGCGGGCGGTAACAGCCGCGAGGTTACGCTCACGCAGTTCGCGGCCGGGTCAGGCGGCGATACCAAGGGCATCTATACCTCCATGAGCCAGTTCATCCCGGCTTCCATCAGCACGACCGACCGTTACTATCCTTCCAACTCGACGATCGACGGCCAGCCCGCTACGGGTTTCAAGCTCGGGACGAGCAGCCTTGCCGGCGTATTCACCTCCGAGGCGCTGGGGGCATCGCTCACGGGCGATAAGAAACTGTCGTTCTATGCCGTGGCATGGACGGGCAAGGCCGCCACGGTCTACATCCGGGTCAACAACGGCGGAGCGGTGAGCGGTGACGGCAGCCATGCGATCACGGCCAGCGCCGGTGCCACGGGGTCGGGCAACGACTTCACCTTCACCGACGTGACCGATTCCGATTACTACACCTTCCAGCTCACGGGGCTGACTGCCGCATCGACCGTGACGATCTCCACGTCGCCCGACTTCACGGCGGCATCGGATCGCAATACGGGGCGTGCCATCGTGCTGGGCGTACAGGTCTATTGATATGAAGAGGATGCGTAAATATCTGATACGAACGCTCCTCGGGGTTGCTGCGGTCGTGGCGGCGGGTTTCGCCGCCACCTCCTGCAGCGACGATTCCGATTCGGGTACCGGGGTCTTCCGCGTGGAGTGGGATCCCACCAAGACCGTGCACCCCGACCGGGAGGGCGCTGCCGTGCTGATCGTGGACGGCCGCGAGGGGACATCGTGGAGGGCCGAGATCACGGCGGGCGCCGACTGGGTTTCGTTCAACCGTACGGCTCCGGGCGGGCAGACCGTCAAGACCGGAATCGCCGGAACGAGCCTTGCGGCCCGCAACCAGTATGTCTATTACTGGCCGAACGACACGAAGGACGAGCGGCATGCCATGATCCGCTTCACGTTCGACGGGCAGCCTCCCCTCGAACTGGAACTCACGCAGTACAGTACTTCGGCAGCCGACGATGTCTACCAGACGGGCCATAACCTTGTCTGGCCTGAAATCCCGGCCCGGAAAGTCAGCAGCGCGTATGTCTATGTGACGCATTTCGCCCTGCTGCGCAACCAGAATACGGGTGCGACCTACAACGCCCGCAATTATACGATGTGCTTCGACAAGACCAAATTCGCCGCCTGGTGGGTGGCCTATCCGCTCCACAGCGCTTACACGGGTTCGGGGCGTGTCGAAACCTGGGCATACGACCCCAAGATCGCCGCCGAGTACCAGGCCAACCTGACCAAAAGCTATCCGGCACGGAATTTCGACCGCGGGCACCAGATCCCCAACGCCGACCGCAGCGGGAATGCCACGATGCAGGCACAGACCTTCTATTTCTCGAATATGACGCCCCAGAATTACAGCCTGAACCAGAATCCCTGGGCGGCGCTCGAGAAGATGGCGCGCGACAACTGGATGTGCTCCGATACGCTCTATGTCGTCACGGGCGCCTATTGGAATCCCGGCAGCACCTTTGCCACGCCCGATATCGACGGCAAGCAGTGCCCCGTGCCGAACTACTATTTCAAGGTGTTCGTCCGCACGGTCAAGGGCAATGTCCGCCAGGCGGGCGACCGGCTGGGCGACTATCCGGCCGACCAGCTGAAGTCCATCGGGTTCTGGGTCGAGAATGCGGGCGGACAGGGGACTGCAAGGAGCTGGGTGAAAAGCGTTTCGGAGGTCGAAAGCCTCACGGGTTTCGAATTCTTCCCTTCGGTGCCCGCCGCCGTCAAGGCGCAGAAAGACGCCGCCTCGTGGGGATTGTAAAACCTTAAAATTTCAGAATGATGAAAAAACGATTGATATTCACCCTGTTGCTGGCGGCATTCATCGTGGCGTGCTTCGCGCAGAAGCCCTACAAGGTGATGTTCTACAACCTGGAGAATTTCTTCGATACGATCAACGACCCCGAGGTGCTCGACGACGAGTTCACCCCCGAAGGGCCCAAACAGTGGAACTCGGCCAAGTACAACCGCAAGCTGGGCAACATCGAACGGGTATTGTTCGACCTTGCGGCTGCCGACAAGGTCTATCCTGCCGTGATCGGCGTGTCGGAGGTCGAAAACCGCTCCGTGCTTGAGGATATCGTGGCGGCGCCCAAACTGGCGCCAGCCGATTATCGTATCGTGCACTACGATTCGCCCGAGGCGCGCGGCGTCGACGTGGCTTTTCTCTACCGCCCCGAAGTCTTCAAACTGGAGGGCAGCTATCCGGTGAAAACCGTCGTGCCGTCGCTCCCCAATTTCAAGACCCGCGACATCCTGACGATGTGGGGAAGGATCGACGACGAACCCTTCTTCTTCATGGTGGCGCACTGGCCTTCGCGGCTGGGCGGCAAGGACGCTTCGGAATTCAAACGCATCGCCGTCGGGGAGCAGATGCGCCGGATCGCCGATTCGGTGCTGAAAGCCGACCCCGCGACCCGGATTGTTGCCATGGGCGACTTTAACGACGACCCTACGGATCCGAGCATGGCCGAAGGCCTGGGTGCCCGAACGCGCATGAAGGAGCTCGAACCCGGCGATTTCTACAATCCCTTCGGAGACATGCTGCGTGCGGGGATCGGTACGCTCGCCTACGGCGACGCCTGGAACCTCTTCGACAACATCGTGGTCTCGGGGAACATGGTCTCGGGTGACGACGGTATGCAACTGCGCAAGGCTCCCGGTTCGAAGTACTACGGCAACATCTTCCGCAGGCATTACATGGTGCAGCGGGAGGGGCAGTACAAAGGTTATCCGCTGCGTACCTATGTGGGAAACAACTTCCAAGGCGGTTACAGCGACCACTTCCCGGTGTATATCTATTTTGCCAAATAATTTAGCTACATAGTCTATGAAAATCAAAACTCTACTGATTTTAGTGCTCTGCGTTGCATCGCTCGAAGCCTATGCCCAGGACGGCGGCGTCAGGGGCAGGGTCGTTTCGCGTGCGGGGCGTGTGGCCCTCGACGGCGTGAAGGTTACGATGACGCCGGGCGACGTTACCGTGATGTCCGATGAGCGGGGTAACTTCCTCATCGAGAATGTCCCGGCGGGCGAATACTCGTTGCAGTTCGAAACCCCCGAGTTCGAACCCCTCTCCATCGCCGTGCGTGTCGGTTCGCAGGTGCGCGACATCAATGCGGTCGTGTTGGTGCCCGACGTGCCGCGGCAGATGATCGACGATGCCGTGTTCGCAGAGTTCGACATGGAAACCGTTGACGATGCGCAGGCGTTGCCTACGTCGCTCTCGGCCTCCAAGGACATCTTCAACAACATTGCTTCCTATAAGTTCAGCGAGATGCGCTTCAACGTCCGCGGCTACGATTCGCAGTACCAGGACGTCTACATGAACGGTATCCGGCTCAACGACGCCCTCACGGGTTATACGCCCTGGTCGCTGTGGAGCGGCCTGAACGATGCCACCCGCAACCAGGAGGTGACGTCGGGTATCGTGGCCTCGGACGTCGGGCTGGGCGGCATCGGCGGTACGACCAACATCATCACCAGCCCGTCGCAGATGCGCAAGGGGTTGCGTGCCAGCCTCGTGAACGGCAATTCGATGTACCGTTTCCGTGCAATGGTCACCTATGCCTCGGGCTATCAGGACAACGGCTGGTCGTATGCCTTTTCGGTTTCGACCCGCCAGGGCGGCAACTCCTATGTCGACGGCGTTTACTACAATGCGTTCGGTTATTTCGCCGCCGTCGAAAAGCAATTCGGCCAGCGCCACCGCCTGGCGCTGACCCTGTTGGGTGCCCCCACCGAACGCGGTGCGCAGCAGGCCGCCACGCAGGAGGCCTACGACCTGGTCGGCAACAACTATTACAACCCCAACTGGGGCTGGCAGGACGGCAAGAAGCGCAATGCCCGCGTGCGTAATAACCACGAACCCATCGTGATGCTCAACTACACGTTCGACATCTCCGACCGTTCGAAGCTGGAGCTGGCCACGGCGCTGCGCTTCGGCAGGAACGGCTACTCGGCACTGACGTGGCAGAACGGCCCCGACCCGCGCCCCGACTACTACCGTTACCTGCCGAGCTATTTCGCACTCGACAAGAACTATGTCGGTGCCGCATGGCAGCAGGTCTACTGGCAGGCCAACTACCAGAACATCCGCCATTTCGACTGGGAGCAGATGTACCAGACCAACTATAACCAGAACGATCCCCTCGACGAGCAGATCTACGGCCCCGGCCGGCGGTCTAACTACATGGTCGAGGAGCGCCATACCGACCAACTGGACTGGAATCTCGCGGCCAGTTTTTCGCATATCTTCCGCGACGATTCCAGGATCAACGGCGGACTTTCGCTGCGCCGTAACCGTACGGAGTACTACTCGCAGGTGAAAGACCTCCTGGGGGGAGACTATTGGGCCGACATCGACAAATTCGCCGAACGCGATTTCGGTTCGAATACGCAGGCCTACCAGAACAACCTCGACTATTACAACAAGTACGGCCATGCGCATGCCGCCAAGGTGGGCGATAAGTACAGCTACGATTACTATGCCCACGTGCTCAGCACCCGGGCGTGGGCATCGTACGGCTTCAATGTCGGCGGTTTGGGCATCACCGTGGGCGGCGAAGTGGGCTATGCGAAGCTGTGGCGCGAGGGTTTGTGGCGCAAGGGGCTCTTCCCCGACAATTCGAAGGGCGACTCCCGAAAACTGGATTACCTGACCTACAAGGCCAAGGGTAACTTCTCGTACCGCTTCTCCGCGGCGCATGCCGTCGAGGCGAACGTCGTCTACATGCAGGAAGCGCCCGAGTTCCAGTCCTCGTTCGTTTCGCCCCGTACGCGCAACACCACGACACCGGGGCTTTCGGCCGAGCGCGTCCTCGGCGTGGATGCGTCGTACAACCTGCGCTACGGCGATTTCAAGGCGCGCATTTCGGGCTATTATACCCGCATCTACGACCAGTCGAAGGTGATCTCCTATTACGACGACGTGGCCGCTACCTTCACCAATTTCGCCATGAGCGGCATCGACAAGGTGCATTTCGGCCTCGAGGCGGCCGTCTCGATCCCGATCTACCACACGCTCGCCCTGAACGGCGCCGTGAGCTGGGGACAATATACCTACGATTCGAACCCCTATTACCTGCAAACGCAGGACAACAGCGGCGATATCGTCTCCGACGGTTATGTCTACTGGAAGGATTTCCGGGTTGAGAGCACACCCCAGACGGCCGTCAACGTCGGCCTGTCGTGGCGCTCGAACAACAACATCTACCTCTCGGCCGACTTCAACTATTACAACAACATGTATCTCTCGATGAGCCCGATCTACCGTACCGACGCCGTAATCACGGGCGGCATGGCGCCCGGCGACATCGAACACCTGCGACGCCAGGAGAAGTTCGACTCGGCCTATACGCTCAATGCCAGTATCGGCAAGAACTGGTATATCCACCGCAAGTACACGCTGGGATTCAGCCTCGACGTCAAGAACATCCTCAACAATCAGGACATCAAGACCGGCGGCTATGAGCAGACACGCCTCTCTAAGAATACCGAGACTACCGTGACGACCTACCAGGCTTTCGACTCGAAGTATTTCTACATGTTCGGTACGACCTATTACCTCAATCTCTATTTCCGTTTCTGACGGCTGGACGAATAAAACATGAATGCTATGGATAAATTATTCAAATTGTTACTGGCGGCTGCCGCAGCCCTGTTTTTCACAGGCTGTTACAGCGATTACCTGAATCCGGGGCCGGCCAGGGTCTATACCCGCGCCGATTTCGAGGCGAAGGGACTGGAATACATTTCCGTCGGGGAGCTGAAGGCGCGCTTCCGGGCCGAGAATGCGGGTATGAACGACGGTACCGTGGCGTCGTGGACGGTCGATGAGCCGCTGTTCACCTCGGGCAAGGTCATTTCGACCGACCGCTTCGGCAATGTCTACAAGTCGGTATACCTCTACGACGAGGCCTCCGAGTCGGCCATCGAGCTCAAGCTCAACACGGGCAACTACCTGTTCCATCCCGTCGGGCAGATCGTCTACGTCGACCTCGAAGGGCTCGTGCTGGGGAACTACCGCGGCATGGTCAGCATCGGTACGACCTCCTACAATGCGAGCTATTCGAACGACAATATCGAGAGCAAGATCATGCAGGACGAGCACATCTTTTCGGGCGAACAGCAGCCGATGTTGAAGTCAGATACGCTGGTCGTCACGCGCGATAACTACCTGACTGTGCTGTCGGACGATGACCTCGGGCGCCTGGTTCGTTTCGAAGGGGTCGAGAGCCGCTTCGGTACGGCGCCGTGGGGCTATAAGAACACCTTTCCCAATTATTTCGCCAATTCCATCTCCTACGACGTGAATTCCCCCGGGTGGGAGGATATCGACCAATGGGCTACCTGGGCGACCATGCGTAAGCTCCCCGGTATGAATGCCGACGCGTTTTTCTACGGCTCGGCCTGGTTCACCTACGACGCGCAGGCTGCCGGTACGGGCACCAATGCCGCCCCGGGCAACTATGTGGTGCGCACGAGCGGTTACAGCCAGTTCCGCGACAACAAAATCCCCGTATCCGGTTCGGTCGTTGACCTGACGGCCATCTATACCAAGTTTACCAACGGCTCGGGCAATTATGCGACCTACCAATTGACGCTCAACACCGACAAGGACGTGGTGGTGAAATGATATTGCCCCATCCCTGTTGCAAGCAAAAAGGCAGCCGTGAAAACGGCTGCCTTTCATTTTGTCGGATGGGGGCTTATTTCGCCTCTTCCTTCGCGGGGCGCATGATGACTTTCACGAGGTTGCCGTCGGCGAGCACCTTCTTGGCCATGGCCTGTACGTCGGCGTTGGTCAGCGTCTTGAGCACCTCCTCGTAATCGGCCAGGTAGTCGAGCCCCGAGCCGTATTTGCTGTTGAGGTAGTTCATCCAGCCGGCATTCTGTTCGAGGCTGTTTTTCCAGCTCTTGAGCATGAACTCGCGGTTTTTCTCGATGTCCTCGCTCTTGGGGCCGTTGGCGGCGATCTCTTCGATCTCCTTCATTACGATCTCGCGCAGTTCGTCGGCCATCTCCTCGTTGGTGTCGAACGAAATAGTCATGTCGTAGGTCTCGCTCGGGATGTATTCCGTCGAACCAGACACCTGTACGCCGTACGTGCCGCCCTTCTCCTCGCGGATCGAAACCAGGTAGCGCGAGTTGAGCGCCTGCGTGAGGAATGTCAGCGCAGCCTTGTTCTTGAGCGTGTAGGGCATTTCGCCGGAGAACCTGTAACGTACCGAAACCTTGGGCTGCTGCATCGAAGCCGTGAAATCCTCGGTCACTTCGCCCTTCACGGGAGCGCATTTGTCATCCACGAACGTCATCGGTTTCTTCGAGGTCGGGAGCGATCCGATGTATTTTTCCACGAGCGGCTTGAGCGTTTCGAGGTCGACGTTGCCCACGAACTTGAACACGAAGCTGTTGGCATCCGGATAGAGTTTCTTGTAGATGGCCGGCAGCGCTTCGAAGCTGAACTTGTCGATGATCTCGGTCGACACCATCTGGCGGCGCGGGTTGTTGCCGTATACCACGTCGATGAACTTGTCTTCCATCAGGTAGTCGGGGTTCGACTTGACGTTCTCCAACTGTGCGCGCAGCATCTTCATGAGCGTGTTGTAGTCGTTCTCATCGAAGCGCGGCTGCGTGAAGTTGAGGTAGAGCAGCTGGAACATCGTCTCCAGGTCTTTGGGCGAGCAGAAGCCGTTCATCTCGCTGGCGTAGTTCTCCACCGAAGGCTGTACAGACGCCGATTTGCCCGAAAGCTGCTTTTTGAGGTCGGTGGCCGAGAACTTGCCTACGCCCGACATCGAGTTGAATGCCGGCATCATCTCGCCCATGTAGAACTCCTCGTCCGTGAGGATCGACAGACCGCCCTTGGCCTGGGCGTACATGCGTACCTCGTCGGCTTTGTAGGTCGTGGGCTTCACGATGACCTTCACGCCGTTGGCCAGCGTCCATTCCGTTGCGCCGTACTCGGCGTTCTGTGCGGTTTTCTTCACGGGCGAACCGTTCAGGGCGGTTCCTTCGGGGATCAGCGGCTCTTTGACCGTGTTGTCCTCATATGCTTCGATCTCGGCCGCGGCGACCTTGTCGCGGATGGCGAGAATCTCCTCGGCCGTCGGGTTTACGACACCCTCCTTTTCAGGCGCCGTGATGACGATCACCTGGTTGTTGGGGTAGATCGCCTGCTGTGCGAATGCGTTGACCGCTTCGACGTTGAGCGCCTTGATCAGCATGCTGTCCAGCTGCCATTCGGTTTCGGCGTCGGGCATGGGCGTATTCTGCTGGTAGTTGTCCAGGTAGGTCTGCACGAATTCGGCGTTGCGGCGGTCGTTGCGGTTCGTGTACGAACGCTCGGCGCGGCGCATCAGGTCGTTCTGTGCGCGCTCGAACTCACCCTGCGTGAAGCCGTAGCGGCGCACCTTCTCCATCTCCGTGTAGAGGGCTTCGAAACCCTGTGCCAGTTTGCCGTCCTGCGTCATGGCGACGAAGGTCGTGGCCTCGAGCGTCGGGATTACGCCGATGCTGCCCGAGTTCATGCCTGCACCCAGGAACGGGGCGTCGGGCTGCATCGAAATCTCCTGCAGGCGGGCATTCTCCATCGTGGTCATGTAAGCCTGTACCACGTCGAGCATCTCACCGTATACCAGGTTGTTGTACTGTTCGGGTACGGCCGGGCGCTTTACGAACACCTGCACGCGGGAACCCTGCATTTCGGGGTCGGTGTAGATGCTGATGATCGGTTCTTCGTTGTCGGGTACCGTGATTACTTCTTTCTGTGCGGCATCTGCGGCGGGGGCCGGAATGTCGCTCATCAGCGTTTTGAGCTTGTTTTCGACGGCATCGACGTCGATGTCACCCACGATCACGACCGCCTGGTAGTCGGGGCGGTACCACGTGTTGTAGAAATCCTCCAGTTCCTTGTGCTGGAAGCCTTTCAGTCCGTCGAGATAGCCGATCAGGTTGCGGTGCTCGTATTTCGTGCCCTTGCCCAGCGCCTGGAGCATCTTCATGGTCGAACGCCACGAAGCGCCGTCGCGGGTGCGGAGCTCCTCCATGATCACGCCGCGCTCCGAGTCGATCTCCTCGGGCTGGAGGGCGATGAAGTGCGACCAGTCGTGCAGGATCAGCAGCGCACTGTCGATGATGCCCTCGCGCGAGGTCGGGACATCCTTCATCATATACGAAGTCATGTCCCAGCTGGTACCGGCGTTGAGGTTGGCGCCGAACTTCACGCCTATCTTCTCCAGGTATTCGATCATCTGCTTGCCGGGGAGGTTCTTCGTGCCGTTGAAGGCCATGTGCTCGAGGAAGTGGGCGAGGCCCTGCTGCGAGTCGTTTTCCTGGATGGCTCCCACGTCGTGCAGGATGTGGAAATCCGCCTGTCCTTTCGGCTTTTCGTTGTGGCGGATGTAATAGGTCATTCCGTTTTCGAGTTTACCCGTCCGGACATCCTTGTCCGCCGGGATCGGCTCCATCGGGTTGAGCTGGGCCATTGCGCTCGTCATTGCGAAAGCGGCTGCAACCAGCATTGTTAATTTTTTCATAATCGATCGTATTAGGGTTTTTGTGTTATTCTTCTTCAGCGGGCAGGTCGGGGCGGTATTCGATGATGTCCCCCGGCTGGCAGTCGAGCTCGCGGCAGATCGCTTCGAGCGTCGAGAACCGGATGGCCTTCGCTTTCCCGTTCTTGAGTATCGAGAGGTTGGCGGGCGTAATATCTACCCGCTCGGCCAGTTCGCCGAGTGACATCTTGCGCTTGGCCATCATGACGTCTATATTGATTATTATAGCCATAATGTCGTCCCCCCCCCTTTAATTGTCTGTATCGTTGCCATGCTATGTTACTTATTTTAGATAGTCAGTTTCTGTTCTTCGCTCAGTTGCGTCCCGAGGGAGAAAACCTCGGCCATGAAGAGGAACAAAATACCGACGATCACATTCCAGTAGCTCAGCGGAAATGTCCCCACGACCTCGAAAGAGGTGCCTTCGAGCAGTCGTGCCGCCTCGGTATTGCTGATGTATTTCATCAGGGCCTCGCTCAGTTCCGCTACGAGGATCAGGATGCCGATGGCGCGCGTACGCAGGATATTGCTGTGGCGCAGCGGCTGTTCGTCGCGGATCGACTTGCGGAGCGAATTGATTATCAGGGCGATCAGTACGAGGATCGTCAGGTATGAGAGGCCGGTTATCACCATCAGCAGGTAGCAGTAGACGTTGTTGCCCATCACCTTGAATGCATTGAGCAGCGTATAGGCTTCGTCCACCTGTACGCGCAGGTCTATCCGGCTGATCGTCGGTTCGACGGTGGCGGGTAGCCCCTCGATCACGATCGGCTCGCCGGCCTTGCGCACTACCGGGGCGGAGACGTAATAGGAGCGTATGCCGCCCTGCGGGATCTCGATCTCCAGCGTGTCCTGCGCATCGCGCCATCCGCGCGAGAAATCCGGGACGAAGCTCGCAGCGAAACCTACGATCAGCGCCGCGAAGTAGATGATGTAGATCAGCAGTAAATGTTTGTGCAGTCTTTTTTTGTTCTGCATGTTGTTTGTTTTTGAGTTTCGATAGTGCAAAATTAGTATTTATTTTCGAAAAACAAATAATATTTATCGTTTTTCGATAAAATAATTGGTCGCGGATAAAAAAGGACGGCTCCGGTGCCGTCCTTCGGTTGTCGTGGGGCGTATTTATTCCACGTTGTCTTTCAGCTGTTTCCAGAACGAGGCGTTGATGGCCATTGCGATCGAAGCCGCCAGCACGAGGAGGATGAACATCACGACGAAGGTAATGAACGCGACGTCGATGGCCTCGCAGACGAACAGGAAAATCCCGTACACGATACCCATGATGATGCTGAATACCAGTATGACGAAAAACATCGTCCACTTGCTGCCGTATGTCGCGTCGTTCGACGCCTTGATGGCTTCAATCGGGTTCTTGCCCTTGTCGAGCAGGAAATAGAACGAGAGCGTCCAGGACAGGGACAGCACGATGCCCGGGACGACAAGGAACAGGGTGGCGATATAGATCGGGATCAGCATCAGCCCCCATGTGATGAGGAATTCGCCCATATAGCGGCGGTATTTGCTGTCGAAGATCGAGAGCGGATTGATCACGTTGCCTTTGGCCAGTTCGACGGGTAATAATTTGATGGCGATGGTCGTCCCGATGTTTATGTAGGGGATCCAGATGGTTACCAGCCACAGGATCACTGCCACGACGATCGACGGGGCGTTCTTGACGCCGATTTCGATCGAATCCTTCAGGGTTTCCGCGAAATCGAGTTTCTTCATTTCCATAACTAACGATTTTAATGAGGGTTAATATTTAACCAAATATACGAAAAATTCTTATCTTTGCTGTCACGCAACGCTAAAAATCAATTACATGGGAGAAAAATCGCATTATAACTACCGTGTCGAACCGCAGGATGTGGACTTTACGCTCCGGGCCACGATCCCGTCGCTGGGCTCGGCGATCCTCAATACGGCGGGCATAGACGCCCACGGCAAGGGTTTCGGGGTCGATGCCCTCAATGCCGACAACCATTCGTGGGTGCTCTCGCGCATGGCCGTGGAATTCGACTGCCAGCCCAGGCAGTATACCGACTATACGATCGCCACGTGGATCAATGAATACGGGCGGGTGCTCTCGACGCGTAATTTCACGCTGACCGACGCCGCGGGCAACGAATTCGGGCGTGCGGTGACGCAGTGGGCGATGATCGACCTCAAGAGCCGTTCGGCGCTCGACCTGTCGTGGGTGGGCGATGCCCATGCCGACGCCATCGTCGATGCCCCTTCGCCGACCGACAAGCCGCGCAAGATCCGCGATGTCGACCCGGCGCAGACGGTCATGCACAAGGTCGTTTACAGCGATATAGATTTCAACCGCCATGTCAATACGATGCGCTATATAGAAATGATGATCGACATGCTGCCCCTGGAGATGCTGATGCAGGAGGCACCCGTGCGCTTTGACATCCATTTCCTGCGCGAATGCCGTTACGGACAGACGCTTGCCGTCGGTTATGAACAGCGCGGCCGTACGGCGCTGTTCGAGATACGCAACGATGCCGGTACGGCGGCCGTACGTGCCTCTATCGAGTGGAAATAGGCCTGCGGGGAACGTCCTGCCGATACTTCGTGGAACGGGTTTTGCAGGTAGGGCTGCAAAACCTTTTTTCATTATGGAAACCGCAGTCAAAACACAGAACAAGTATCAGGTGAGCATCGACCTGCTGAACGATGCCGTAGGCAAGGAGATCGCCACATCGCTCCAGTACATGTATTTTCACACCCATTTCGAAGACGACCGCTACCAGTACCTTTCGAAGATCATGCGCGAGATCTCGATCGCCGAGATGCGCCATATCGAGGAGTTCTCCGACCGCATCATGTTCCTGCAGGGCGACGTCGACATGAACGCCTCGTTCCGCACCAAGCAGGTGACCGACGTCAAGGAGATGCTCCGCCTGGCCATGCAGCTGGAGCAGAGCACGATCGACTCCTATAACGAGGCGTCGCGCATCGCCGCCGAACACAAGGACGCCGTGACACACAAGATGTTCCAGGACATTATCGTCGAGGAGGAGGAACACCTCGATACGTTCCGCACCGAATTGCAGCATATGCTCGACTACGGCGAGGAGTACCTGGCACTGCAGTCCGCAGCGGGCAGCAAGCATACCGCCAAGAGTTTCAAACATACCGACGACGGCGAATAACCGTCCCTGGCCTGAGTCTGCGGGGTGCCGTTCGCGGCGCCCCGTTTTTTGTGCGGGCTTTTCCCGGTGAATCCCGTCCGGCAGGCTCTTCGCTGTGCGTTCTTCCCGCCGGACACTTGCCGCCATGCTTTCCCGGCCGGTTTTCTCCGTGTGTTTTTCCTCCGGGCTCTTTGCTGCGTCTTTTTACGGAGCCTCGTCCCGGCCGGGAACCAGGCCGGGGCGGGGGCCGGACTGCCGGGATCTTCCCGTTATGCCCCTGCGCATGGAATCGCGGTGGTGCGAAAAGTTTGTCCTGTCCGTATATTTACGGCAAAAGAGACAGCCGTTTGCGCTATCTTTTCCTATATTTGCCGTATGAAGATTACGATTTTAGGCCCTGCGCACCCGTACCGGGGCGGATTGGCTTCGATCATGGAGATCATGGCCCGCACCTTTCAGCGCCGGGGCAACGAGGTCGACATAAAGACTTTCACGCTGCAATACCCTTCGCTGCTCTTTCCGGGTAAGAGCCAGACCGTATCCACGCCGCCACCGGCCGACCTTCACATCTGCCGGTGCATCAATACGGTCAACCCCTTCAACTGGGTGCGTATCGGACGCCGGATATGCCGCGAACGTCCCGATTTCGTGCTGATGAAGTACTGGACACCCTTCATGGCGCCCTGTTTCGGCACCATTGCCCGTTTCGCCCGCCGCAACGGCCATACGAAGGTGCTCTGCCAGATCGACAATGTCGAACCCCACGAACACCACCTGACCGACAAACCCTTCAACCGTTATTACCTGAGCGTCGTGGATGGGTTCGTTTACATGTCCGAGCAGGTGCACGGCGAACTGAAGGCATACAGCAGCGCCCCGGCGTTGTTTTCCCCGCATCCGCTTTTCGAGAACTTCGGGGAGCGGGTCGCCCGCAACGAGGCTTGCGTCCGTCTGGGCCTGGAGCCGACGGTCGATTACGTGCTTTTCTTCGGGCTGATCCGCGACTACAAAGGACTCGACCTGCTGCTCGACGCCTGGGCGGAATTGCGCCGCCGGGGACTTACGGCGGGGCGCAGGCTGATCGTTGCCGGAGAGTTCTACACCCCCAAGGAGCGTTACCTGCGGCAGATTGCCGACAACGGCCTGCAGGACGAGGTAATCCTCCACGATCGGTTCATTCCCGACGAACAGGTGAAATATTACTTCTCGGCCGCGGACTTCGTCGTCCAGCCGTATAGAACCGCGACGCAGAGCGGCGTGACACAGATCGCCTACCAGTTCTGCGTGCCGATGGTCGTCACCGATGTCGGCGGTCTTTCGGAGATCGTACCCGACGGTCGCGTAGGGTATGTCTGCGAGCCTACGGTGCAGGGCGTGGCCGATGCTGTCGCCAGGATGTACGACGGGGATACGATCGAACGCTTCCGCCTGAACTGCATCGAGGAGCGCAAACGTTTCTCCTGGGAGGAGATGTGCACGCGCATCGCCGAGTTGTACGAAATGGTACGCTGAAGGATTGCCTTACATAAGGCTTGCCTGCGAAGGTTATTGCAACTCGTATTTCACGAACGGAAACTCGTCCGTGGTCGAGATGACGTATAACGCCTTGCGGGATTCGTCCACGGCAAAATAGCCCCAATTGTCGATTCGGTACCGCCTGACGGGATTGCCGTTCCAATCGAACTGTTCGATGAATGCGTAGTACTTGCCGCGCCGCTGTTCGGCGCTTACTTCCATCGGCGTCCTGCCGCTGTAATACAGGTAGAGGTAATTCTCCCCGGGATAGAGTTTCCAATAATGCGTGGTGTTGGCATCCATCGACATGCCCTCGGCGACTGCATTGCCCGGATTGTCGAACTGCAACGTACGCACATGTCCTTCGAAGTCGGCAATCAGCAGCCTTTTATCGTATTTGTATGCCCATGCAATGCGTTTGTACTTGAAATTGACCCCCAGCGACCCCATGTAACGGGTCGAGTTGCGCCCCGATCTCCCGAACCGCAGGTCGGCGACCGGCCGGACGGTCGAGTCGGCGGGCAGGGCGGGATCGTCGTCGTAACGATAAATTTTCGATCCGAATGTAAAGACCATGTGCCATTCGTCCCGCGCTGCGAAATCCCGTGTGTAGGAGTATTTGAAATACGGGACAGGGATGCGTGTGGCAAAGGTCTCGATGCGTCCGTCTGAGGTAATGCGCCGCATTTTGCCGTCCTCCTTGATGTTGTCGATCAGCAGGGCCAGGTAACCGGGTGATGCGTAGGGATAGATTTTGGGATAGATGTACTCTTCCGGGCCCCGGCCGAAACGCCCCATGGTCGTATCGAGTTTCATTGTCGGTAGCGAGTAGATGCGCAGCGGCGCGCCGGATTTTTGCAGTGTATTGATTATCAGTAGCGAATCTTTGCATATCGCACACACTTCGCTTATTTGGAAAATATCGTCGGTTTCGATTGTCCGGCCCGTCAGCGCTATTTCCGGGCCGAAAATGTCGCTTTTGAGTCTTTGTTCGCCGGTTGTGAGCGGCGGAAGCGTGTCGGCGGCGACGGTTTGCATACCGGCGCCGTTCGTGTCGGCGGCAGGGGCAGGGGCTTTGGTCGTGCGGTTGCCGCATGACACTGTCAGCAACAGGAGCGGAAGGAGCAGGGGACGCATCATAGAGGTGTTTTTCGGGATTCCGTTACAATGTTAGTGAAAAATCCCGTGAATTCCTACCGTTCCCGCTGTTATCGGTTTTTTCCGGACATTCGCCGCCGGCCTGTCTGCACGGACGAAATTACAAAGGGCTGCCGTGCGATGCACGGCAGCCCTTCCGCTTCATTTATTCGTCGTAGTTTGGCTACTTCTTTATATTGGGCAGTTCGAGCCCGTATTTCTTTTTCCGGTCTTCCGCCTTGAGCCACAGTCCCAGGAGCATCGCGGCGATGCCGCAGCTGGCGAAAATCACCATCGGGAGCGTATAGTTGTAGGCCGTGCCGTCCACATGTCCCGGGTTACTGAATTTGAGGGCGTAGCCGATGACTGCCGGGAAGAGGCAGAGGCCGATGTTCTGGATCCAGAAGATCAGCGAGTAGGCCGAACCCAGGTAGCGGGTCTCCATGATCTTGGGAACCGAGGGCCACAGCGCTGCGGGTACCAGCGAGAACGAGATTCCCAGGATGATGATGGCGCCGTAAGCGATGAGCGTACTCGGATAGGCCGGGAGCACGAAGGCGAAGATCAGGTGGCACACCGTCATCAGGATGGCCCCGAAGATCAGCATCGTGGCGCCCTTGCCCTTGTGGTCGAGGTAGCTGCCCAGCAGCGGCGTGATGGCTGCGGCGCCCATCGGGAACCAGCGGAAGATGTCGGCGGCCGTTTGTGCCGTGACGCCGAGGTTGCTTTCCAGCATGTTCGTGGCGAAGCGCTGGAAGGGGAAGATCGCCGAATAGTAGAGCACGCAGAGTATGGCTACGATCCAGAACACCTTGCTGCTGAATATCTTGCCCAGGTCGCTGATGCGGAATTCCTCTTCGGAACTGTTGTTGCCGCGGGAATCCAGCCCGAGCTGTTTGTCCAGTTTGCGATCCATGAAAGTGAATACCGCGTAGGTGAGCAGTCCGATCAGCAGCAGCAGGGTACAGAACGCCACCGGGCGCACGACCGTTGCGGGAGCCATGTTGGCGAGCCACGGCGAGATGGAGAAAACGGCGAAGACACCCACGCGGGCGATGGCCATTTCCAGCCCCATTGCGAGGGCCATTTCCTTGCCTTCGAACCACTTGGCGATGGTCTTCGAAACGGTGATGCCGGCCATCTCCATGCCGCATCCGAATATCATGAACCCGAGCGATGCAAGTTTGGCACTGGCCGGGAACGATACCCACCAGCTGTTGAGCCAAGCCTCGGCGCCTGTGCCGATGAAGGCGTCGCTCACGCCGTAATATTTGATGCAGGCGCCGATAAACATCAGGGATGCCGAGAGCATCCCCGTGAAACGTACGCCCATTTTGTCGAGGATGATACCTGCCAGGATCAGGAATCCGAAGACATTGAAGATGAACTCCGAACTTCCGTACATGCCGAACACGTCGGGCGTCCAGCCGCGCTGTGCCTCGATCATGCTCTGCAGGGGCGACATCATGTCCACGAACATGTAGCCGAAGAACATCGTCAGTGCGATCAGGATGAGCGCCGTCCACCGCACCCAGGCCGAGTCGTTGAGTTTCCGTTGGATAATTTCCGTCATAATTATTTGTTTTTGAGTTAGCTTACTTTTCTAACGGCGCGTATCGTTTCAGCACCTCGTAAGCCTCGACGATACCCAGCTCGCCGGCCTTCGAAATGTCGAGACACCCTTTGCGCGTGTCCTTCATGAATATCTGTATGATGCCGCGGTTGTAATACGCCTCGGCGAAATTGGGGTTCTGTTCGATGGCCTTCGAGTAATCCTCGAACGCTTCGGGCAGGCTTCCCGACAGGGCCTTGAGGTTGGCGCGGTTGTAATAGCTGTACGCCAGGTCGGGGAAGAGCTTGATGGCCTTGTTCAGGTCGGCCACCGCCTCGTCGTAACTGTACGTGCGCTTGCTGTTGTTGTTCAGCCGGTTGGCCGGATCCGAGTCGATCGTGATGCGCTGGTAGGAGTTGTCGATCGACGAGATGAAGTCGATCATCTCGGCGCGCGTCGTCGAGCGGTTCAGGTAGAGGAACGGGTTGCTCGGATTCTGCTCGATGGCCGCTGAGAAGGTATTTACAGCATTGGTATACTGCTTGATGAGCGACTGCGTGACACCCCGTTCGAAGAGCACCGTCCACGATGCCCGATCCGACTTGAGTTCCTCGACGTATTGCTTGTCGAGCATCACGAGCGTGTCGGCCGGGATATTGCTTTCGCGCCACGAAAGCGTGAGGTATTCGTTGTCCACCCGCTTCCTGAAGTCCTCGACGCGCTGTACGTGGTAGCGCTCCACGGTCGGCACGGTGTCGGGACGCATCAGCGTGAACTTGAACAGCGGCAGCAGGCGCATCTCCTCGTGGCCGCCGTTGTGGCCCGTGATGCGGTCGAAGCTGCCGCCCGAGAATTTGCTGTCGAACGACAACAGGCGGTCGAAACGCTGCGTCGTGTCGGCATAGATCGAGTAAGTGCTGTCGCTCAGGCGGGAGCGGTACTCCGAAATCTTCTTCTGGGCCGTGTCGCGGTCTTTCTTCGCGCCCTGCGGGTCGCGCAGCAGCTCGCGCAGGCGGCTGCGGTAAATATAGGCGTTGGCGAAGTCGGGGTAGAGCTTGATGGCCGAGGAGTAGTCCGCGACGGCCTTTTCCAATTCGCCCAGCTGGGCATAAACCCCCGCACGGTTGTAGTAGACCAGCACGTTGTTCGGCGAATAGAGCGCCACCTTGTCGTAGTCGTCCAGCGCACGGTTGTAGTCGCCGATCTGCGTGCGCAGCATGGCTCGGTTGAAGTAGGTCAGCGAATTGGTCGAGTCGAGCTGGATCACCTTGTCGAAATCCGCGAGGGCCAGCATCGGACGGTTGGTGTCCGAGTAGACCAGTGCGCGGTTGAAATACGAAAGCAGGTAGGCCGAATCGCATTCGATGGCCTTGTTGAAATCGGCTTCGGCTTCCGCAAAGCGTTTCTGCTCCATGTAGAGCCCGCCGCGGCGGTTGTACCCGCTGGGGTTCTCGCGGTTCGTGCGGATGGCGGTGTTGAAATTGTCGTAGGCGCGTACCGTATCCTTCAGGTGCAGGTAGCTCAGGCCCCGGCAGATGAAGGCGTCGGCGACTTTGTTCTCCTGGCGGATGAACTTGTCGAAATCGTCGATGGCCTCCTTGAACTGCTGGTTCAGCAGCCGTGTCACGCCGCGGCTGTAATAGGGACCCGGCAGATCCGGGCGCAGGTCGATCGCCTCGCGGAAGTCCTGCAGGGCGTCATCGTAATTACCCAGCCGCGAACGCGTGATCGCACGGTAGGTATAGGCTTGTGTGTATACGGGGTTGAGCCGGATGGCGGTCGAGAAATCGGCCTCGGCGCCCAGCAGGTCGTCGAGGTTGTATTTTGCGATGCCGCGCAGGAAATAGCCTTCGAAGGCATCCTCGTCGAACCGCAGCAGGGTGTTGAGCGTCCGGATGGCCTCCTGGTAATCGTTGTTCATCATGCACGAACGTCCCACCCAGAAGAAATATTCCCGGTTGTACTGCGCATACGATTTCGTCCCGCACATCAGCGCGATGCCCAGGACGATCCCGAAGATGTATTTTTTCAATTTCCGACTCACTTGTCCCATTAACGTCCTTTTCGGGCAGTTTATTATTCCGGTTTATTCCAATTCGTACCCGAAACGGCGCAGTTGGCGTTCGTTGTTGCGCCAGTCGTCGTTCACTTTGACGAACAGTTGCAGGAAAACCTTCTTGCCGAGGAACTGCTCCATGTCCTCGCGCGCGGCCTGCCCGACCCGTTTGAGTTTCTCGCCCTTATGCCCGATCAGGATGCCTTTCTGCGAGTCGCGGGCGACATAGATCGTTGCGGCGATGCGGTCGATCGCCGGCTCCTCCTTGTAGCTTTCGATCTCGATTTCGCAGCAGTAGGGGATCTCCTTGTCATAGAACCTGAGGATTTTCTCGCGGATGATTTCCGAGGCGAAAAACCGCAGCGTCTTGTCCGTGAGCGTATCCTTCGGATAGAAGGCCGGGCCTTCGGGCAGCAGGTCGAGGATGGTTTTGAACAACCCTTCGATGTTGAAATTCTCCTTGGCCGATGCCGGTACGATGCGAGCCTCGGGCAACTCCCCCTGCCATTTGTCGACCAGAGCCTCGAGTGCCTCGGGCGTCGAGAGGTCGATCTTGTTGATGACCACGATGGCCGGGACGCCGCTCTGGCGGATGCGGTCGATGATTCCGGCCGAGCGTTCCCCCCGCTCCACGGTGTCGGTGACATAGAGTATGACGTCGGCGTCGGCTACGGCGCCCGTCACGAATTTCATCATCGACTCCTGTAATTTGTAGCTGGGTTTCAGAATGCCCGGCGTATCGGAATAGACGATCTGGAAATCCTCGCCCGAGACGATGCCCATGATCCGGTGGCGCGTGGTCTGCGCCTTCGACGTGATGATCGACAACTTTTCGCCGACCAATGCGTTCATGAGTGTCGATTTGCCGACGTTGGGATTCCCGATGATATTTACAAAACCCGATTTGTGCATAGTTAAAGCGAGCCTGGCGTATGTGCGTCTGTAATTTCCCGTCGGCTTCTGTCAATATGGAATACGCCGGACTCACATTATGCCGTCTCAAGCGACGGCATCCCGTATTGACAATCCCGCTACATCTTCCCTTTCCGGCGCCGCCCGCCGTTTCTGCTGTCGTACCCGGCGTCGCGCAAGCGCGTCTCCCCGGTCGGCGATGCGGTAGAAAAAGGGCGGCTTAATGTAGACACCGGACAAAGGTAGCGATAAAAATAGACCCCTGCAAACGCCCGGGCGATTAATTTACCCGCCGATACGGTCGTTTCGCCGGCGTGCGGCGCTTTTTGCGATTTTTCTTTTATATTTGTCGGGACACGATATAACGGAAAAATTATGAACAGGTCGAAAATCCTCTTTTTCTGCGCCGGCGCCGTGCTGGCCGCGTTGCTGGTGTGGTGGCTGTCGGCCGGGGAGCGCACCCCGACCGGGGAGTCCGGCAAGCTGAGCCCCCTCGATGTGATTATGACCCGGACGAGCATCCGGGCCTACCGGGATTGCCCGGTCGGCGCCGATACGGTCGAACTGCTGCTGCGGGCTGCGATGGCCGCGCCCTCGGCCGTGAACCGCCAGCCGTGGGCTTTCGTCGTCGTAGACGACCGGGAACTGCTGCGCGAGCTCTCCGGGGCGTTGCCTTTTGCGAAGATGGCCGCCCATGCACCTCTGGCCGTGGTCGTCTGCGGCGACTTGTCGCGCAATCCGGGGGCTTCCGGCAACTGGTGGGTGATGGATGCCTCGGCGGCCTCGGAAAACCTGCTCCTTGCGGCCCATGCCCTGGGTTTGGGAGCCGTATGGACTGGGGTTTATCCCCGCGACGAACGGGTAGAGGCCGTGCGGCGCGTGCTGGGGCTTCCCGCCGATGTTGTCCCGCTGAACCTGATTCCGGTGGGCTATCCTGCGGACAATCCGGCACCCAAGCAGAAGTGGAATCCGGCCAACGTCCGGTATAACGGCTGGGCGGAGTAGCTCCCTCCCGGATGATACGGGGCACCCCGGCCCGCAGGGCTCGGGGGCTTTCCTGTCGTATATTGTCCGTGCGCTGTGCGGTGGGGGGGGGCTATGCCTTCGTATCGGGGGACGGGGCCTCTGCGCCGGGAGTGCGATGCTCCGTCCCGGATTGCGTACCGGGGACTTTTCGTCGTATATTGTTTCGTGTGCCGCGCAGTGGGGGGCGATGCCGCTGTCCCGGGAGTGCGTGGCCTCCGCGCCGGGTTGCGGGCCGGGAGCCGGGATGTTATCCTCACCAAATTGCGCTGCCTACTGTGCCTTGATCCATTCGTACACCGGGTCGATGCCTTTCGTGAAATCCGCAAAACTCATTTCGATCCTTACGTCGGGTGTGATCGTGTCGGCCTCTTCGTCCGTACGCCGGAAATATTTGGTCGAATAGGCGACCGTCAGCTTCGATCCCGGGAGCCGGAAACTTCGTACCTCGCCGAAGTGGTTGGGCTTGCCGGCGGTCTCTTCGCCGACTACGACCGCATCGGTCAGGTGCTTGAAATCCATCGTATTCAGGATGGCCGAGGAGAATGTGCTTCGCCCGATGACGACATAGGTTTTTATGCCGGGATGCTGCTTTAGGAACCCGGCCAGCCTTTCGATGAATGCCGTCCCCTGTGCCGAATTCCCTCCGCCGTTGTTCCTCATGTCGAAAACGATCTTCACGACGGGGTTGCCCTGCAATATGCCGAACGCCTTTTGCCCGAACTCCGTGAACGACGGCAGCGACGCGGCTTTCTCGCGGCTCTTGAACTCCGCCTCGCTTTCACGCCCCCAGCAGGAGTTGTAGAGGATATAGTATATTTTTTCCTCGGGGAAATAGCGATCCGTGAAAAGCACGTTCCTTTCCGCGATCGCAAAGGGCAGGGAGTCGGGCTGGAATGTGGCCTGTCCGCCGTGCTGCGGATCGGACGGTTTGAGCGTATAGGTCTTGTCCCCGTCCAGCGTGAGTTCCGCCTGTCCGTTGTGTGCGAACCCGAAATATTCCAGGAGCTGCAGCGACGGGAACAATTGGGGAATCATGGATTTTACCATTGCCTCGTTGTCGACCGTGAACAGGGTGCTCAGGCTGTCGATTACGGTCTCTACCGGTGCTTGTCCGACCGCCGTGAGCCGGTGTCCCAGCAGCTCTTTGTTTTCGTTGGTCGTCTGTATGACGTACAGCCCGTCTGAAACCCAGAGCAGTCCGAGAGGCAGCATCTCCTGCCGGTTTAACAGCTGGTGAAAATACAGCATGGTGTGCGAATCGCCCAGCTTGGCAATCAGCTGCTGGGTTTTCAGCGCCGTAGCAAAATCTCCGGCCTCCCCGGCCGAAGCCTTGATCGTACCGATCGCGGCCTCGAACTTGTCCTTGTCGTATTTCGCGAAGAGGTTGCAATGTTTCGCGGGCAGTTCGCTGGCCAGGTACTCCAGGTCGGCGGCCCAGCCGATGCCGCTCCCGCCCTGGGAGAAGGCGGCCGGGATCGAAGCGATCCCCAGCAACAGCAGGAATAATTTTCTCATGTGGTTTTCCGGGTTGAGTGTGCCGTAAATGTAACGATTATTTTTCAATCACGAGCAGGAAATCCGTCTTAAATCAGCTCCTCCCGCCTGGTTTCAGCCCCAAGCCCCCCCCCTCAGAAACGGAAAATCCCTGCGGGTTGCTGCCCGCAGGGATTTTCTTAAATGAACGGATGGATTGTTACTCGACTTTGAAGCCTGCGACATCCTCCATGCTGTTGGGGAAGATCTGGTAGCCCCCCTTGTATATCTCCATGATACCACTCAGATCCGCCTTCTTTATTGCGATAGCTTCGTTGGCGAATACGGCGTGATTGGTCGTACGTGCCACCATCGGCAGTTCGGCGTCGTCGGTGAAGTTGACCGAAGTGGTCTTCTTATTCACGACCCAGGTCGTCGAATTTGCCGCCGGGGTGAGGTTCTTTACCGTCACATACTGGCCAACGTAATCTCCTGCCTGCGAAACGGTGATTTGGGGGACTTTCATCGTTACCTTCTCCTGAGTGGGGAAGATCGTCGCCATCCTCAACTGCGGCAGGTCATTGTTGATGTCGTACTTGGCGTATTTAAGGCTGACGATCACTTTCGTGCCCACAGGCAGGTCTTTCTCGGTGTAGTCGCTGCCCTTGATGATGATGCCCGAATTGGCCTCGCCGGTGTTGTCCACCAGCGAAATGAGCTGGTAGAAGTTTCCTCCTTCGTTGTTGGCCGCCACATAGCCCTTCACGGCGATCAGTTCGCCCAGCGCATCGCCCGCATTCATCGTGGCGAGTTTGGCGTTGAGTTCTTTGACCGTGATGGCCTGGCTCTCGTCGGGCATGGTTTCGGGTTCGGCATATTCGATCGACGTAGTCAACGTGTTGAGGTATTTGGGATCCGTCCCCGAAATGCCGACGGTATAACCCGTGACGATGACTTTGCGGTCGACGAAATTGTCGATATTCAACTCGTCGTTGGGATAGGCGATCGAGCCCACGACGTTCGTACCTTCCACGGCGACATTGTAATGCCACTGCCAGATCTGGTCGCGGTACGAGCTGAGGTTGCCTTCGTATTTTACATACTGGATCGTCGGGTCGTTGACATAGGCGTCGAACTGTGCTGCCCCGAAATCCGTCGGGGTGGGCTGCGTGTAGCTTCCCGAGCCGTTCTTGGTAATCTCCGACGTTTCGCCGAACTGCTTCATGCCGCCGTATTCCGACGTGGCGCCTTCGACGGTCACCTTGTCGCCGACGGCCGTGCCGTGGTTCTTCTTGAATACGAGGATCGTACCCGTGTCGTCCTTTACGAGGAAGCCCTTCGTGTGAGTGCCGATCACCTGTCCTTCGACCTTGTAAACTTCATCGATGGGAGCCGCCAGCACCTCGGCTATCGTCGAGAGCGGGGTCACCTCTTCCTTGCCGAATTCGATCGCCTGCCCGCCGTTGCCCGGGACGAGCAATACGTCGTCGATACGATTCACGCTGCTCATTTTGGCTTCGAATTTGATGTAGAGCGTGCTGGTGCCTGCCGGCAGGGTGAAGTCTGCCGTTGCGAGGCGCCACTCACCCGGTTCGTCCGCTACGCTGCCGAAATCGTAGTCGAGCGCCTGCGACCAGAGCTGCCCGTCGGAAGAAAGGCGCACCACGAAGTCGGACTTGATGAACGTGTTGGTGGCGCCCTGTGCATAGCGCTGTGCGCCGAACGAGAGCTTGAGGTTCTGCGACGTTACCACGATCTTCTGGATCGTGAAATAGGTGGGAACGGACGAGAAGAAGATGTTGTTCTTGCCCGAACCGTCGTAGAGCGAAAGCGAACCTTTCGACGACTGGTTCGTACGTACGGACATGCTGCTGTAGTCGTAGGTCACAGCGGCGATACCCGAACCCTTGTGGTTGATCCAGCCCTCGAACTGGTCGAGGTACGGCCATCCCGAACTCGTGTCGAAAGACTGCGAGGAAAGTTCCTTGTCGAAGGTGCTGTAGAAGATCGCCCCGTCGGGAACTTCCTCTTCGAATTCGCCCTCGTCCCTGACCTCCACGGGGATGGTATACATATAGGTCTTGTATGAGCCGAAGAGCCAGCCGGTGATGGTCACGTTGTGGCTGTTGTACTTCTCCTTGAAATTGTCGCTCATGTAATCCAGGCTGCCCTGTACCGAAGTGCCGTCGATCTCGACGTTGACGTAGCTGCCCGATACGAGTACGGTACCCTTGTAGGTCACGTATTTCACCTCGGGGTTTTTCATGTAGGCTTCGATTTCCGTTGCCGAGAATGCCGCAGGCTGCGGCTGGGTGATATCCTGATGGCCGGTCTTGGTGAAACTGCAGCCCTTTCCGAACTGCAGCAGGCCGTTGCGCGACTCGGTTTTGCCCGACACGGTGACTATGTCGCCGACGGCCAGGTCGTGGGCTTCGCCCTTGAATGCGTAGATGCGTGCACCGTCCTGCTGGAAGAGTGCTCCCTGCTCGTTGGCGGCGATGACGCTCACGCCCTCGACTTCGAATGCCGAGCCGGCGCCGGCTTCGAGCACTTCGGCCAGCGTAGCCTTGTTGCCCTGTACCGTGAAACGAGCTTCGGCAAGCTGGATGTCGTCACCGTTGCAGGGCAGGATTTGCAGTGTGCCGTTGTAGATGCCCGCGATACCTGCGATGGAACCGCTCTTGTCGGTCGGGATGGCATCCTGTGCATAGGATGCGGTTTGCAGGGTGCGGATTTTGTAGGACTTTCCGTCCTTGGTCTCCATGGAAACATTGCCCTTGTTCGAGTCGCTGTTCCAGGTGCCCGATTCCGACGCTTCGGGCTGCGTGTTTTCGATCTTTACGTATTGCGATTCGTATTCCGCGATTTTGTCTGCGGTGACGGCGATCGGGGCCAGCGGTTCGGTCTGCCCTACGAGCATGGGCTCGTTGTGGGTCGAAACCTGCAGCAGACCGCTGAAGAGTTGTGCCGATGCGTCGCTGAGCGATACTTCGACGATGTCGCCGCGCTCGAAGGTGTTGTTAGACTGGCTGATCGAGAGCGCGAGGCCGGCACCGGCATCCTGCGTATCGTCGGCAAGGATTACGATGAAGGGCTGCTGATTTCCCCCCCCCTTGTCCGAGACTACGATACCGCACAGCGTCATGGCTCTGATCGCGTCCGTCAGTTCTTTTCCATCGGCAGTGGGGTTGGTTGCCATGATGAGCCTGCGGAGTTCCGCAACATTCGTATTCGTTTCACCTTCCTTGATCTGCCTTACGGGGCACGTGCCCGTGTCGGTGGCGCCCATGTAACCGGTGGCCGTTACGGTGATGGTACCCGTACGCGAAGTGGCGTTCGCGGGGACGGTTACGGCTACTGTTGCCGAACCTTTGCCGCTGGTTTGCGACAGCTCGATCCATGCGTCGGCTTTGATCTGCCAGTTGAGCTTTCCGTTAAGCTCGATTTCGAGGTTTTTCGTCTGGGTTTCCGTGCAATCGAACGTCAACGATTGGGTAACCTCGATTTCAGGGATCAGCTTGTCGTCCTTCGTGTCGTCGTCCGAACAGGCTGCCAGTGTTACTCCCAGCGCGAGGGTGAGCGCCGCGCAGAGTAATCTTTTCCAAAATGATAATTGCATCATGTGGGTGTGATTAAATTAGAAAAAGTGAGATTTGAAGTATTGCGTGTACTAAGGTAATAATTTTTAACTGTTTTGCTATGAAAAAGTGATGAAAAATTCGTATCGGGCCCTAAAAACTACCGCATAAAAAATCCCCCATTCCGAATGAGGGATTGTGGTTTACTTGCAATCTGTTGGTTATCGGCGTCTTCCGGGCATGTTCGGCATCTTCATGTTGCCGCCGGCTACGGCCTTCATCATCTTGCGGGTATCCTCGAACTGCTTCATCAGGCGGTTCACGTCGGCCATCGTCGTACCGCTGCCCTTGGCGATGCGTTCGCGGCGGCGTGCGTTGATGATTTCGGGATGCTCGCGCTCGGCCGGGGTCATCGACGAGACGATCGCCTCGGTTTGCTTGAACACGTCGTCCGGGATGTCCACGTTCTTGAGCATCTTGCCTACGCCGGGAAGCATTCCCGCGAGGTCTTTCAGGTTGCCCATCTTTTTGATCTGCTGGATCTGCCCGATGAAATCGTTGAAGTTGAACTGGTTCTTGACCAGTTTTTTCTTCAGGCGGCGTGCCTCCTCTTCGTCGAACTGCTCCTGCGCACGCTCCACCAGCGATACGACGTCGCCCATGCCGAGGATACGGTCGGCCATACGTTCGGGGTGGAACACCTGCAGGGCGTCCATCTTTTCGCCGCTCGAAATGAATTTCAGCGGTTTGTTCACTACCGAACGGATCGAAATCGCGGCACCGCCGCGGGTATCTCCGTCGAGCTTGGTGAGGACTACGCCGTCGAAATCGAGGCGGTCGTTGAACTCCCTGGCCGTGTTCACGGCGTCCTGGCCCGTCATGGCGTCCACCACGAAGAGCGTCTCCGACGGTTTCACGGCCGCCTTGATGGCTGTGATCTCCTGCATCATCGCCTCGTCCACGGCCAGACGGCCGGCCGTATCGACGATCACGACGTTGAACGAGTTCTGACGGGCGTATTTGATGGCGTTCTCGGCGATCTGCACCGGATTTTTGTTCCCCTCTTCGGTGTAGACCTCCACTCCGATCTGCCCGCCGAGCACCTTCAGCTGGTCGATGGCTGCGGGGCGGTATACGTCTCCTGCCACCAGCAATACCTGGCGGCCTTTCTTACTTTTGATAAACGCAGCGAGCTTGCCCGAGAAGGTGGTCTTACCCGAACCTTGCAGGCCCGCGATCAGGAGCACGGCCGGGTTGCCCTCCAGTCTGATGTCCGCAGCCGTGCCGCCCATCAGTTCGGCCAGCTCGTCGCGTACGATCTTGGTCATCATCTGCCCGGGCTTCACCGCCTTGAGCACGTCTTGTCCCAGCGCCTTCTGCTTCACCTGGTCGGTGAACGATTTTGCGACCTTGTAGTTGACGTCGGCGTCGATCAGCGCACGGCGGATCTCCTTGAGCGTCTCCGCTATGTTGATCTCGGTGATGCGTCCCTCGCCCTTGAGGATTTTGAATGACCGTTCGAGTTTATCCGTTAAATTTTCAAACATGGCTCAGCGAAATTTTGCCCACAAAGATAACGAATAATTCACAAAGAGCAAGGGTTGCGGCTATTTTCAGGGCGCATGGCCATGTGCCCTGCATTTTCCTGCAATAATGTTTGGACGGCGGCCTTATTCTGTTACCTTTGCGGGCAGAAGCAACCTGTAAATTATGAAGAAACCAGTTTTTGCGGCACTCCTCGCGCTTCTGTATTGCGTCAGCGGGGCAGCCCAGAATATGAATCAGTGGCGCACCCCCAAGGGGTTGCCGTCCGGCAATGAGATCGGGGTGCGGTACAGCGCACAGCTTTTCATGGGGGACGGCCGTGGCCCGGAATTCGAGGCGATCAGCATCGACTACGCCCGGTACAACTATTATAATATAGGTTTCCGCACGGGGCTGAACCTGTTTTTCGACGACGAAGTCTGCGACTATTATTCGATCCCGATGCAATTCACCTGGCGCACGGAACGTATACGGGGGCTGGTTTTCCCGGGCGACGGCGAGGCCGGGTCGTGGGTCGCCGCGGCATTGCTTTCGATCATTCCCAAGCAGTTCGAAGCGCATACGGGTTTTACGCCGGGCATGATGCTGGGCCCGCTCAGCCGCGAGCCCTACTCCGGGAATTTCCTCGTCAAGCACCGTTTCAGCTGTACCTATGACCTCGGGGTGCGGCTTATCATCCCCATCTGGCGGTTCAACCTCTACGGCGATTTCACCTACCATTGTTACCTGACCGACAATTTCGGGTTCGCCTACGGGGATTACCGCCCGGGGCGTTCCTACATGGAGCTGGGCGTCGGCCTGTCGTTCAATTTCTGAGCCTATTTGCTGCCGGGATTCCCGAAATTCATGCTGTCCGAAATAAAACGGTGTGCGTCATTCCGTACTTTTCCAACAAAGTGTGTATTTTTGCATGGGCATATTTGATAGCAAGCAACGACTGAGATAAGTTTGACGTACACATAGGCCGGGCGGCCTGTCCGAACCGGAACCGCATTATTACAAAATCCGAGCTATGAGGAACCTCTTTTGCCATTTGAACCCTGTCCCGCGTATCGGGACTACGATTGCCGCGGCACTCTTGTCCCTTGCCGCGTTCACCGCCTGCGAAAACAACGGCGCTGCCCGGCCGCTCGACCGGTGGCACGACGGGGAACGCGAGATCCGCACCCCGTCCCCAGCCGTAACGGCGGGCCGGACGCTCCTGGCAGCAGGCGACTACGGCAACTTCCGCCTTACGGGGGAAGCCCTCACGCAGCCCGGTGCCCAGGCGGCGCTGCTCTTCCACACCGACGGCGAGTCGGGCTACGAGGTGGTTTTCCGCAACGGCGCCATCGACGGGACACGCAAGAGCGGTTCGCTCGCCTCCGTGCGCAACCTTTACCGCTCGCTGGCCGAGGACGGCGAGTGGTTCGGCTTCGAGGTTTCTGTGCGCGGCCGTAACATCGTCGTTCGCATCGACACTACCGAAGTGGTCTGCTATACGGAACCCGAACATCCCTACCGCACCGAAGGACATGCCCGGCAATTGCTGGGACACGGTGCGATCGCGCTGCGCGGCGTGCAGGGCGAAGTCGCGTTCCGCAACCTTGCAATCGAGCGCCTCGGCGCACAGGCGCGCAACGAGGCCGACACACTGCCGCCCGTGGACGAACGCACCGACGGCGTGATCCGCTTCCAGCAGCGCGATTTTCCCGTCATCGACTACCACGTACACCTGAAGGGCGGCCTGACCAAGGAACAGGCGCACGCCATGTCGATGAACTACGGTATCAATTACGGTGTGGCGCCCAATGCCGGGGAAGGCGGTATCGGCCGCATGCTGGCCGACGACGGGGAGGTCTATGCCTATTTCGACGAAGTGAGGCGGATGCCTTTCCTGCGTGGCGTACAGGGCGAGGGCCGCAAGTGGACGGCGACCTTTTCGCAGAAGGCCCTCGGTGTATTCGACTACCTGTTCACGGATGCCATGACCATCATCGACCACAAGGGACGCAATTCGCGCATCTACCGGCCCGAGGAGGTGCACTACGACGGCGTGACGAAAGAACAGTATATGGATCATCTGGTCGACCAGACGGTGAAGATACTCACCAACGAGCCGGCCGACATCTACGCCAACCCGACCTACCTGCCCGACGACATGCAGGCCGATTACGACAGGTATTGGACTGACGCGCGTGTCGACCGCGTACTGGATGTGCTGGAGCGCTATGGCATCGCCCTGGAGATCAACGCCCGCTATCGTATCCCGAGCTTCGACATCATCCGCCGGGCCAAGCAGCGCGGAATAAAGTTCACGTTCGGCACCAACAACGTCGACGCCGACTTCGGACGTCTGGAGTACTCGCTCGAGGCGGTGGAGAAATGCGGACTCACGGCCGGTGACATCTGGTTCCCCTCGATGAGCGTACGCCGCGAGCGTCCCGTCGTCCTTTATAACAAATTCGAGTAACGGATCGGGTTTATCTCGGTTTGCCTACCGCAGCAGGCCGGCTTCGTAGTAAATTACGATCTGCTCGATCATCTTGTCTTCGTTGTCCTTGTCGTACTGCGATTTGAGGTTCTGCCCGAAAATCCGCGATACGCCCTGCCAAAACCCCGCTACGAATCCGCCCCGGAACTCCTTGAGCACCTCGTAGGCCGTATATTCGGTTTCGCGGTCGATCAGCTTGAGCAACACCTTGCCCTGCGTGCGGGTCATGTGTTTCAGCACGGGCGTATATTCGTCCTTGATCTGGTGGTATACCTGCCTGATGTACTCCTTCTGCGCCTTTTTGGTCGGCAGGCGGCATAATTCCTCTTCCATGTCGGCCATCCTGGCTTTCGCGACCTTGGCGATGGGGTAGACCTTCTTCACGGCGTCGACCAGCTTGCGGTAACGGCGCAGGTCGACGGGGCGGCTGAACACGTAGACCGGCAGGATGTGTACCAACGGTACCGAGTCGCCTTTTTCCACCGCCCATTCCTGATGCCAGAACCCGCGGCCTCCCTGCGCACGCACCCCGGGGGACACGGCGGCCAGCATTACTAGAATCAGGAGCCACTTTTTCATTTCGGTGAAAATCGTTATCTTTGCGAACGGCGGACTTTTGCGGGGCAGGCAGTGCCTTGTGCATTGTCAGCGGGTTTGCCATTGCGCCCGGTTTGCATTATCTTTACCGCGGACAAACCCGGCGGCGGTTCCGGAGCCCTTCTCCGTACGCAGCCTGCACGGCCACTGCAAAATTAATTATTTATCGGATAAACGTATAACGCGAAATGGATATTATGCTGGAAAAAGGATTGTCGGCCCAGAGCCGGACGACGGTGACGGCCGGAAATACCGCCGCGACGATGGGGTCGGGCGACCTAGAGGTTTTCGCCACGCCTTCGATGGTGGCGCTTATGGAGCATGCCGCCATGACGGCCGTAGCCGCGGCGCTCCCCGCGGGGGCTACGACCGTAGGGGCCGAGATGAACGTCACGCACATCAAGCCTTCGGGGTTGGGTGCCGAAATCACCGCCACGGCCGTGTTGACCGGTGTCGAGGGGCGCAAGCTGATCTTCAACGTCGGCGCCCGCGATGCCGAAGGGATGATCGGTGAGGGCGTACACATCCGCTACGTCGTGGATCGTGAGAAATTCATGGCCAAAGTCCGCTGACGTAGGTGGGGGACACCCGGCCGGCTGACGGGGTTTTACGCAAAACGCAACGGGCGCGGAAGCATTGCCTCCACACCCGTTATTCCGTTTCCCGCTGTCGGTCAGAGCCCGACCAGCAGGTGTTCGGCCAGGATCACCAGGATGCCTGACGCATAGCCTGCGAAGGCCAGCCAGGTGATCTTCTTGAAATACCATCCGAAATTGATCTTTTCGAGCCCCATCGCCACCACGCCGGCCGCCGAGCCGATGATCAGCAGGCTTCCGCCCACCCCGGCGCAGTAGGTCAGCAGGTGCCAGAACAGGCCGTCCTGTACGAACGACTGCATGTAGGCAGGGTCGGTGCTCGCGGCCACCGCCGCCGTGTCCATCACGGGGTACATACCCATGCAGGCGGCGACCAGCGGCACGTTGTCGATCACCGACGACAGTATGCCGATGACACCCGCTATGGTGAACACTTCGTGTACCTGCTTGTCGAGCCAGTTGGCCACGTCGGTCAGCACGCCTGCGGTTTGCAGCGCCGCCACCGACATCAGGATTCCCAGGAAGAAGAGGATCGTCGGCATGTCGATATGCTTGAGCACTTTCGTCACGCGGCATTTGATCGACTCCTCGATGCCGCGCTTGCGGTCGTAGATGATCTCCGTCAGAACCCACATCACACCCAGCGAGACCATCATGCCCATGTAGGGCGGCAGGTGCGTGATGCCCTTGAATACCGGTACGAACAGCAGGCTCAATACGCCCGTGATGAGGATGAATTTGCTCAGGCGCGGGCCCACGCCCACGGGCAGTTCCGCTTCGAACGTACTCTCGTCCACCGGGGCCGTATCCTCGTTGCGGACATACCGGGTGGCGATTGCCGTTGGGATGATGACCGAGACGATGCACGGCACGAAGAGCGTCCCCATCAGCGCTGCCGAGGTGACGTTGCCCCGCATCCACAGCATGATCGTCGTCACGTCGCCGATCGGTGACCAGGCGCCGCCGCTGTTGGCCGCGATGACGATCAGGCTGGCGTAGATCCAGCGCTCCTTCTGGTCGGCGATGATCCTCCGCAGGAGCATCACCATGATGATCGTGGTGGTCATGTTGTCCAGCGCCGCCGACATGAAGAAGGTGATCAGAGCCAGCAGCCACATCAGCTTGTGCTTGTTGCGGGTCTTGATGTGGTCTGTGATGACGTTGAAACCGCCGTGCGAGTCGATCAGGTCGACGATCGTCATGGCGCCGATCAGGAACACCAGTATCTCGCACGTGTCGCCCAGGTGGTCGACCATGTCGTGGCCGATGTTCGCGTCGTGGCCCAAGAGGCTGAAGATCGTCCAGATGGCGCCGCACATCAGCAGTGCGATGGCCGATTTGTCGACCTTAACTTTGTGCTCCAGCGCGATGAAGGCGTAGCCGACCACGAAGAGCAGGATCATTGTCAGGATCATATCTTATCGTATTAATCGTTCAGTTTCAGCAGGGAGCCTGCCGGCCCGTTGTCCGGCTTGTCGGCTCCATGCGTGCAAAAGTAATGAAATTCTTTCTTGCACACCTGCAAGAGTCGGGCATTTTTCCGTTTCCCGATTGTAAATTACGATTTTTTGCTTATCTTTGTCCCGCTTTCGAGCAACGGATTGAGCTGTGGTGTAATGGTAACACAGCAGATTTTGGTTCTGTCGTTCCAGGTTCGAGTCCTGGCAGCTCAACAATCCCGCATTGATTATCAATGCGGGATTATGTTTGTTGTATTATTCGCTTGAATCCTCCTTCGCCCTGCTTCTGCCCAGTATGCTGGTACGGTAAGGGAGCGGACTGTCCGCTCCCTTTGCTCGTTGAATAGAACTGTCGGTTTTTCCCTGCGGTTATCATGTCCCTGGCGCGGATTCTTCGCCAGGAGTTTCTCCGGCTAGCTGTGCCGGCTCCTTGCCGTCCCCGTCGTTGTCGCCGCAATGGGTTGCGGCATCGAGCATTCCTGTCAGGAGATCCATGGTCTCCGCATTTTCCGCTTCTGCGGTGCCGGCGTGTCCGCCGTTTTTCATGTTGTCCATAATCGTTGCGGGTTTAACGGATTTTCTTGTGTGAGATGGCCGCGGCAATCCATAACAGCACCACGGCGCCGATGACCGATGTGGCCAGGCTGCCCAGCGTGCCTGCCGGAACCAGCCCGAAGAACGAAAAGAGCCAGCCGCCGAGCACGCCGCCTACCAGCCCTACGACGAGGTTGATGATGAGCCCCGAGCCGCTGCCTTTGACAATGAGGTTGGCGATCCATCCGGATGCCAGGCCGAGCAGGAGATACCATACGAAATACATAGTTTTTCTGTTTTGATCTTATGCTCCGTCTGCAAAATCCGTTCCCGAACAGATGCTGCGTCGGTTCAGAGCGCCTGCCTGAGGGCTTTGGCCAGCTGGTCGGGGCACGAAGTGCCCTTGCCGCGGCAGTCGATGCCTTCCAGCCGGGCTATCGCGTCGGCGGCTTTCATGCCGCGCACGAGTGCCGCTATGCCCTGCGTGTTGCCGTGGCAGCCGCCCGTGAACGTCACATTGCGGTTGATGCCGTCTTCCAGTTCGATGTCGATCTGCCGGGAACAAGTGCCGAGGGTAGGGTAGGATATGTGTCGGGTCATGTGTATGCGTTGAAGAATCCGGATGCAAATATAACGATAAAACCGGTTGCATCTGCTGCCTTGTTTGCGCGTTCAGGATTTTTTGTCCCGAATTTTCTGGGGACGCCTTGCCGGTCGGCCGCGGATTTGGGCCAAAATCCCCGCAGGATCGTTTGCAGACATACGGGCATAAAAAAACATTGCCGAGAAAGAGGTAATCTGTAAGAGGCGCTTAGAAATTCCCCCCCCCTCGACAATGTTGTTGGGACTGTGCCCGGGTTTCCCGGACAGGTATGCAAATTTAAAATAAAAAATTTGAACCTGCAAATAAAAAAGCTGCAAATTTTTGCAGCTTTTTTCATATCTGAAAGCGGTTTTTACTGGCGCTGAAGGTCGCTGTTGTCGGCTACGACCATGTTCTTGTCGATGCGCAGCGTGACGTTGCCGTCCACCTCGATCAGCAGGGTTGTCTCCTTGATCTCTTTCACCGTGCCGTAAATGCCGCCGGCGGTAATTACCTTGTCACCTTTTTTCAGGCCTTCGCGGAATGCCTGCATCTGCTTGCGGCGCTTGGATTCGGGTCGCCACATGAAGAGCCATAAAACCAGCACCATGAGGCCGATCATAATGATGAAACTGTACTGCTGCATGAAACCCGGCTGGGGCTCTACGGGCGGCACCTGAAGAAAATTAATCATACGTCGTTATGTTTTAAGTGTTTATTTTCGTTAACGGAACAAATATACGAAATATTGTCGAATACACAAATGTTTATTCCACTTCGGCCTCGATGAACAGCCTCAGGGGTTTCCGCCCGCCGGCGAATGCGATGTCCAGCGTCTTGAGCTGCCAGCCCCATTCGCCCCGCGCATCGAAGGTGAGCGACACCTGCTGCGCATCGCCCGGCGTAATGGGCTGTGCATCATATCCGAGCGTCGTGCACCCGCAGCTGCGGTCGTATCGGGTGATGGCTACGGGCTTCGATGCCCGGTTTTCGATCCAGAGCCTGAGCACGGCCACCTCCCCCGAGTGCATGCGTCCGAAACGCACGGTATCCGTGCCGCCCGTGTCGAGGATCGTGTCCGTGACGGCGATAATCCGGCCTTTCCGCCCGGTCTCGCCCGTGCGTGCCTGCCGGGTGCCGCATGCCGCGGTCGTCACGGCCAGCGCCAGCAACAACAACCCGCGCAGCATCGGGACTCAGATAAGGCCGCGGCCGGCTTTCCTGATGCGGCCTTCGGCGGTGAGCGATTCGACGATCTTGTCCAGCACGCCGTTGATGAAGGTGCTGCTGCCGGGTGTCGAGTAGTATTTCGAAATCTCGATGTACTCGTCGAGCGTCACCTTGACGGGAATCGACGGGAACGAGGTCAGTTCGGCCATGGCCGTGCCGATGATCAGGTTGTCCATGAACACGATGCGTTCCACGTCCCAGTTGGCGGTGAACTTTTCGATGTAATCCTGGTAGGCATCGTAGTTGACCAGCGATTTTTCGAAAAGCGTCTTCACGAATTCGGGGTCTTCGTCGCTCTTGAACTTCGAGGGGACTTTCAGCTCGGTGTGCGACGGTTTTAGGCCCGAGAGCGAACGCAGGATCATCATCACGATGTAAGGCAGGTCGTCGCTCCAGAGGATCGACATCTCTTCCAGCTCGGTTTCCAGTGCCTCGCAGCTCTGCAGCTCCTTGAAGAAATCTTCGAGCAGCTTGCGGTCGTCGGCGAACGAGCGCTCCTCGCGCAGCATGTAATCCTTGAAATAGTCGCTTTCCGAGAGCTGTGTATAGAGCGTACGGATCAGCTCCGGATGGCGGCCCCAGCCCAGCTTGCGGGCGGCGATATGGTCGTTCACGGCATCGCTGTTGGCGATGACGCGGATCACCTGGTTGTCTACGAACTTGGTATTGGGGTTGAGGTCTTCGTATGTCGGCAGTTTTTTCTGTTTGGCCAGTTCCTGCCGCTGTTCGGCGTAGCGCGTCAGTTCCACGGGGAGGGTCAGGATCTGGAAATAGAGGTCGTAGGCCTTGTCTACGGACGCCATCAGCGTTTTTTCCGATGCCATCATGTTGTCGGCGCCCGATTTGAGGTGGGCGAACAGTGCCTTGACGACCTTTATACGGAGTAATCTTCTGCTCAACATATCTGTTTAGAACGGTTTTTTCGGCCGCAAAGATAGGAAAAATTTTTCCGGAAAGAAAGAATTATTGTCTATCTTTGCAGCCGTATGGAACAAATCGAAGAAAAAGAAATCCGGCCGTACGACGTGATCGTCATCGGTGCGGGGGCAGCGGGCATGATGGCCGCAGGTACGGCGGCGCGCGACGGCAAGCGTGTGCTGCTGATCGAGAAGATGGACAAGTCGGGCCGTAAAGTCCGTATCACGGGCAAAGGGCGCTGCAACGTCACCAACGCACGGCCGGCCGAGGAGTTCGCCGCGCAGGTGCGTACCAACGCGGAGTTTCTCGGACAGGCTTTTGCCGAGTTCAATAACCGCGCCGCCATCCGTTTCTTCGAAAAGGCCGGGGTGAAGCTCGACATCGAACGCGGCGAGCGCGTCTTTCCCAAGAGCGGCAAGGCGTGGGACATCGCCAATGCGCTGTTGGAATATTGCTACGAGAACGGCGTGAAGATCATTTATAATACGCGCGTGACGGAGATCATGACCCTGGGCGACAAGGTCTTCGGCGTCCGCTATATCAACAGGCGCGGTTTCGAACGCAAGGAGGAGTGTCCGCAGGTGATCGTCGCCACGGGCGGCGTTTCCTATCCCGCCACGGGTTCCACGGGCGACGGCTACACCTTTGCGGCCGACCTGGGACATACCGTCGAGCCTGTGCGCCCTTCGCTGACGCCGCTCGTTTCGTCGCATCCGCAGATCGGTTACCTCGACGGCCTGTTGCTGAAAAACATCAGGGCCGTGCTCCATATCGACGGCGAACCCGTGCGCGAGGAATTCGGCGAACTGGGTTTCTCCGAGCGCGGCATCGAGGGTGCCGTGGCGCTGCGCATGAGCCGCGATGCGGTCGACGCACTGATCGACGGGCGCCGCGTGAAACTGGTCGTCGACCTGAAGCCTGCGCTCACGGAGGAAATCCTGCACGAGCGTATCGCCCGCGAGACAGCCGGGATGGAACCCACGGAATTTTTCGGCGAACTGCTGCGCAAGCTGGTGCCGAAACCCCTGGTGATGCCGCTGGCGCAGGAACTGGACATCCATTCCAAGAATTACGTCGGCAAGCTCACCGAAGAGGAGATAACCCGCCTTATAAAGACGCTCAAGGGATTCACTTTCCCCATCACGGACTATGCGCCGTTCGAATACGCCATCGTGACGGCCGGGGGCGTTTCCTGCGCCGAGGTTAACCCCTATACCATGGAATCGCTGAAGGTTCGGGGGCTCTATTTCGCGGGCGAAGTGCTCGACCTCGATGCGAATACGGGCGGTTATAACCTCCAGATCGCCTTTTCGACGGGGCGTCTTGCGGGACTGTTGAAAAAATAACGGTTATGGGGATCGGCGGCCATAAACTCGGTTTGAAATTTTACGGGCGGGTCACTGAGCTGCGTAACAGGCTCTCCCGGGCCCGTTTCTTCCGTGGGCACGGCGTGCATTCGCCTTTCGTATACGACGTCGTGCGTAATGTGTTCATGCGCGATACGCTGCTTCCCGGCGACCGGGCGTTGTTCCGCGAACTGCTCGCGGCCGGAGTGCCCGAACGCCGCGCCGTGCAGCTGCAAAATCTGGCGATCCATTGCGGTTACGCCTCTTTTGGCCTGAATCGTGCGGATGCGGAGTTCTGCATAGCGACGCGCGGATTGTCCCGGGCGGAGACGCTCGCCCTGGTCGGCGATGCGGCCGCCGCCGGGAATACGGTAGCGGTCATGTCCCCCTACGACGGGCGTGAACGCCGGGCCATGTGCCTGCAAATCGTCGCGGCGCACCGTTCGACGACGGTGGACAACCGCGGTTACCTGCTGGTTTTCAATAATAATTTGCCGAAACAACACTTCCGGATATGAAAGTATACACGAAAAAAGGCGATAAGGGGTTGACCTCCCTTGTCGGCGGCGAACGGGTCTTCAAGACCGACGAACGGGTCGAGGCTTACGGCACGGTGGACGAATTGGCGGCCTTTGCGGCCTTGCTCGGAGACAACATGCGTGCGGAAGTTGCGCTGTCGCCCTATGTCGATGACCTGAACCGCATCCTGTCACGCCTGATGACCGTCGAGGCATTGCTGGCATGCGGGAAAACGGGGTGCGGGAAGGTTGCGCCGCTGGCTCCCGAGGCCGTCACCTGGCTCGAAGGCCGTATCGACGCGATGCAGGACGCGCTCAAACCGATCGACAAATTCACGATCCCGGGCGGCAACGCCGTCGTTTCGATGTGCCACGTGTGCCGTACGGTCTGCCGACGTGCCGAGCGTGCCGCGCTGCGTGCCGATGAAAAATACGGTACGGATGCCACGGTGCTGATGTGGCTGAACCGCCTTTCCGATTATTTTTACCTGCTCGGGCGCACGCTCACAGAGCATTACGGTGTCGAGGAGACCCTGTGGATTCCGTAAGTAGTTGTCCGGCAGCTTGTTGATGTGTGCGTGCGGATGTTTTGTAATTTTTTCTTTGTTTTTCTCGTTTTTTTTATACTTTTGCAAATCAGTGATAGCGGAATAGCGATTGTCGCCTGATGTTAATCCGCTGATATTTGGGAACTTAAAAACTTGGAACTATGTACTGGACACTTGAATTGGCATCGAAGCTGGAAGATGCTCCCTGGCCCGCTACGAAAGATGAACTGATTGACTATGCTGTGCGTTCGGGTGCGCCTCTCGAAGTGCTCGAAAATCTGCAGGAAATAGAGGACGAGGGTGAGATTTACGAATCTATCGAAGATATTTGGCCCGACTACCCGTCGAAAGACGATTTCTTCTTCAATGAGGAGGAGTATTAAACTTGACGAGCGCTCGGATGAGCCGTTAAAAAGAGCAAGCAGCCCCGCATGAGGCTGCTTGCTCTTTTTTATAGTAAACCGATTGTAATCCGAGGGTGCTCAGCGGCTATTTTTCGGCCACGTAAAACAGGTCGAAACAGTCGTCCGACACGGGGCAGATGCGGTAATCCTCCATACGGATCGAGGAGGTGAGGTCGGTATTTGCTTTCAGCAGCTTCCGGCGGTTGATCCGGTTCAGGATGTCGTAGGGTAGCTGGAGCAGGCGGCGGGGCAGGCGGTGCTGGAGATCCAGGATGTCGAAGCGCGTGATGCGTGCCACGCTGCGACGGTTCTGCTCGTAGTAATCCATGACTTTCCCGTTGCCTGCGACCCCGAGGGTTTCGACCGACCGGAATTCATGCCCCAACAGGATTTGCAGCTGTTCTGCCGTATATTCCCGTACGTGCCACGGGTTGCGGGTGAGCGACATCGGTGCATTGGGGGTCGTCACGATGAACTTGCCGCCCGGTTTCAGTACCCGTTTCACTTCGCGCACCAACTCGATGTCCTGCTTCACATGCTCGATCACCTGGAACGAGATCACGAAATCGAAACTGTTGGCTGCGAATGCCAGCGGCGGCACTACGGCCTGGTGGAATTCGACATGCGGATGCCGTGCCAGCTCCGCTGCCGGGGCGAATTTGTCTACCGTGATGAAACTCCGTGCATGGGGAGCCACCACCTCGATGCCGTAACCCGCTCCCGTGCCGATCTCCAATACGTCGCCGCCGATGCGCTGTGCCGCGGCATGGTAGGCCAGCAGCGACCGCTGGAAGACGAAATTGTCGGACATTTCGCGCGAAACCCGTTCCGCCGTGTTTATCTTACCCATTATTGCCGTTTAACTTTTATCCCGTCTTCGCCCACTTCGACCGCGCCGCGTTTCATCAGCACGCCCAGCGAGCGTTTAAAGACCTTTTTGCTCATCTCCGTAAGGCGGTTCACCTCCTCCGGGGAACTGTCGTCGTTGAGCGGCAGGTGCCCGCCGTTGTCGATCACCAGTTGCAGCAAAACCTCTGCCGAATCCTTGACCTGTGCATATCCTTCCTGTTGGAGGCTCACGTCGATACGGTTGTCCTCGGTGATTTTGCGGACGTATCCCTTCATGCGGTCGCCGATGGCTACGGGGCGGAATACCTGGTTGCGGTATAGCATGCCCCAATGGCGGTTGTTGACGATCACGCGGTAACCGATCGGGCTTTCCGAGGCGACCAGCAGGTCTACCTCCTGGCGCGGTTCCACCGTGATCAGGTCGTTGTTGATGAAGCCCTTGAGCTTGGTGGTCGCCACGCAGCGCCCCGTGATGCTGTCTTCATAGAGGTATACGATGTAGCTCCGTCCCGCGAGGATGCCGCCCTGCTGGTTGCGGTTGGGCAGGAAGAGGTCTTTGCCATGCAGTCCCCAGTCGAGGAATGCCCCGTGCACGGTCTTGTCCACCACGCGCAGGTAACCCGCCTCCCCGGCCCGGAGCAGCGGCGTTTCGGTTGTCGCCACGAGGCGGTCTTCCGAATCGTGGTAGACGAAAACCTCCTTTACGTCGCCGGGTTTGTCGGCGAGGGAGATATAACGGTTGGGCAGCAGAACCTCGTTCTGCTCCTCGTCGGTGAGGTATAATCCGTATTCCGAAACACGGCTTACGGTGAGTTTCTGGGTGCGTCCTGCTCTGAGCATATCGTTTTTGCGGAATTGACCGCCTGCAAAAGTACGTTTATTTTTGCGGGATTGCAACTTTCCCGGCCAAGTTCCGCGGTGCGGGAGCGGCCGCATCCCTTTCCGGGAGTCAGAGGGATCGGGCAGCACCGATCCGTAGTCCCCGTTCGTGCCGGCTTTTGGGCGTTTGCGGAAAAAAGCGTAACTTTCGAAAACGAACCTTAACCTTCCTGCCATGAAAATCCGTGGATTTTTCGCGCTCCTGTTGACCGGCCTGCTCGCCGCCGTTGCGGCCTGTGCCGGGCAGCCCGTCGCCGAACTGTACGACAAGGCCGAGTACCGCATCGCCATGCGCGACAGCGTAGCCCTCTACACGGCGGTCTATACGCCCAAGGCGCCCGGCAAAGCCCCCGTCATCATCTTCCGCACGCCTTACGGCTGCGGGCCCTATGGCGCCGGACGTTTCCCGCAGGGGTTCGGGAAGGGCTATCTGCGCAGCTACGTCGACCGCGGCTATATCATCGTCATGCAGGATGTCCGGGGGCGTTATATGAGCGAAGGCGACTTCGAGCATGTCCGGCCTGCCGGCAGCGGTGAGACCGACGAGACGACCGACAGCTACGACACGGTCGACTGGCTGGTCAGGCACATCCCGCACAACAACGGCCGGGTGGGTTTCGCCGGGTGTTCCTATCCGGGGTTCTACGCCATGATGGGCGGCCTTTGCGGCCATCCCGCCGTGAAGGCCGTCTCTCCGCAGGCTCCCGTCACCGATTGGTTCATGGGTGACGACGTGCATCACAACGGGGTGCTGATGCTCACCGACTCCTACCGCTTCCTGAGCGGCATGAATACCCCTCCCGGACGTGTTCCGGCCGCGAAAATGCCCTCCATGTCCCGGCAGACCCAGCCCGACGAGCGGACGTTCTTCCTGGAGCATACGACGCTTGCGGAGCTTACCGCTCTGCTGAAACCCAACCCCTTCTGGGAGGAGATGGCCGCGCATCCCGATTACGACGCGTGGTGGCAGGAACGCGACCTGCGCCGTGCCTGTTACAATGTCCGGCCCGCGGTGCTCGTCGTCGGCGGGACGTTCGATGCCGAGGACTGCTTCGGGGCGTGGAACCTCTACCGGGCCCTGATCCGGCAGAGCCCTTCGACACCGTGCCATCTGGTCGTGGGCCCGTGGGCGCACGGGGCGTGGCGTAACGGCGGCCGGACGCTCGGGGCGTTCGATTTCGGCAGCGATGCCTCGTGGGAATATTATATGGAGCATTTCGAGGTGCCGTTCTTCGACCACTACCTCCGCGAAGGCAATACGGACGAAGCGGCTCCGCTGCCGGCCGCTGCGGTCTTTTCCTCGGGGGACAACCGCTGGCATACTTTCGGCCGCTCTCTGCCGCGCGGAGCCCGGAAACTGACGTTGTACCTCGCCGACGGCGGTATCCTCGATACCCGGCGCCCGACGGCCAAAATATCCGCAAGTACCTATGTCTCCGATCCTTCCGACCCCGTGCCTTACTACGAGGCTTCCGGCCTGCGCCGTCCCAAAGAGTATATGGTCGCCGACCAGCGTTTCCTGTCCGGGCGGCCCGACGTGCTGACGTTCGTTTCGGAGCCCCTCGAAGAGGATATGACCTTCGTCGGCCCGGTCGATGCCGACCTGGAGGTGATGCTTTCGACGACCGATGCCGATTTCGTGGTCAAGCTGATCGACCTTTTCCCCGAGGACGATCCGCTGCCGGGCTACCGGATGCTCGTGCGGGGCGACGTCATGCGCGGCCGCTACCGCCGCAGTTTCTCGCGCCCCGAGGCGTTTACGCCCGGTGTCCCGGCGCGGGTGCCTTTCCGGATGACGGACATCGCCCATACGTTCCGTGCCGGACACCGCATCATGGTGCAGGTACAAAGCACCTGGTTCCCGCTTGCCGAACGCAATCCCCAGCAGTTCGTCGACGTCTGGAACTGCCGGGCTTCGGATTTCGTGCCCTGCCGGATTTCGCTGCTGCACCAGCGCGACAATGCCTCCTCGGTCACGGTGTGGCGGTTGGGGGCGCATTGAGGCGCGCAGGTTGGCGTCGGCCGCCCGTGCCTGTCTCCGTCCGGTCGTTTTGCCTGTCCGCTATTGTCCTGTTGACAACCCGCGTCCGGTCGTCAGTGTAAGTCCGTTTGCCCGGTTGCGTCCGGTCGTTCGGATAGGTTGTCTGGGCAGATTGTTTGGATAGGTTGTCTGGACAGGTCGTCCTCAAGGCCGTCCGCTTCGGCCGGTTGCCCCCGGCTGCCTGCGCCCTGTTTCCCGCATTGCTTTTCATCGCCGAACCGTATGCACTGCCGCAAGGGTGCCGCCCTGTGTGTCCGTTTTGTATGCCCGGTTCCTTTTGTTGCCGCCCTGCCTTACAAACCTCCATGTTTTTTATTCCCGCAGGTGCGATCTGTAAGAAAATTTTATATATTTGTTTACAAAACGGAGTTTTTCTATGAAAATACGTGTTGCTGTCTGCCAGGTCGACATGGAATGGGAACATACCGCCCGGAACCTGGAACGTCTGGAGCCTATCGTCGCGGCGGCCGATGCCGATATTGCCGTGCTGCCCGAAATGTTCGCCACGGGGTTCAAGCTGCGCCCCGCCCGTGTCGCCGAGCCTGCCGACGGGCTTGTCGCCACGACCATGCGGCGCTGGGCGGCACAATACGGCAAAGCCGTCGTGGGTAGCGTCGTCATCGCCGAAAACGGGGAGTTCCGCAACCGGATGTTTTTCGTGAAGCCTTCGGGCGGGGTTGCCTGGTACGACAAGCGGCACCTGTTTCGTCCCGGCGGCGAAGCGCGCGACTATACTCCGGGAAACCGCCGCGTGGTGGTGGAATATATGGGGTTCCGGTTCCTGCTGCTGATCTGCTACGACCTGCGCTTCCCGGTGTGGAGCCGCAACCGGGGCGATTACGATGCCATCCTGTGCAGCGCCTCGTGGGCGGACGACCGCCGCGAGGTGTGGCGTACGCTGCTGCGGGCGCGGGCCATCGAAAACCAGTGCTACCTGGCGGGCGTAAACCGCGTGGGCACGGATCCCGATGCCTCCTATGCGGGCGATTCGGCGCTCGTCGACTTCCGTGGCGCCACGCTGGCCGATGCCGGTGAGCGGGAGCAGACCCTCGTCGCCGAATTCGACTCCGAGGCGCAGGCGGCTTTCAGGGAGGAGTTCCCGGCGTGGATGGATGCCGACGGCTTCGAACTGGAATTCTGATTTCCGAAAAATTTGGTATTGCCCTCGGTATGCGCTATCTTTGTACGATATTCGCGCCGGAGAGCCCGCACACTAAACGGAGCTTCCGGTACGTTTGACTACGATGATGAAAGAAGACACGATCAAAATACTGGGGGCCCGGGTTCACAACCTGAAAAACATAGACCTGGAGATCCCGCGCCGTAAACTGGTAGTCATAACCGGCCTTTCCGGTTCGGGTAAGTCGTCCCTGGCGTTCGACACGATCTATGCCGAGGGACAGCGCCGCTATATGGAGACGCTTTCTACCTATGCCCGCCAGTTCGTGGGGACGATGGAGCGTCCCGATGTCGACAAGATTACGGGCCTGAGCCCCGTGGTCGCCATCGAGCAGAAGACCACCAACAAAAATCCCCGTTCCACGGTGGGTACCGTGACCGAGATCAACGATTTCCTGCGTCTGCTGTACGCGCGCGCGTCGCGCGCCTATTCACCCGTCACGGGCGAGGAGATGGTGCATTATACCGACGAGCAGATCGCCGGGCTCATCATGACGGGCTTCACGGGGCGCAAGATCGCCCTGATGGCTCCCATCGTCAAAGGCCGCAAGGGGCATTACCGCGAACTGTTCGAGTCGCTGGCCAAAAAGGGGTATATCTATGCCCGTATCGACGGCGAGATCCGCGAGATTTCGGCCGGCATGCGCCTCGACCGGTACAAGATACACACCATCGACCTGGTGGTCGACCGCCTGGTCGTCGGCGGGGAGGCCCGCGACCGGGTGATGACCTCGCTCAGGGAGTCTCTGCGCCAGGGCAAGGGTACGATGGCCGTCTACGACTACGGTACCGAACAGCAGCGCTTCTATTCCCGCCACCTGATGTGCCCCTCGACGGGCATTGCGTTCGAAGACCCCGCGCCGCATACCTTTTCGTTCAATTCGCCCCAGGGCGCCTGCCCGCATTGCAACGGGCTGGGCGAGGAGGCGGTTTTCGACGTCGGGAAGATCATTCCCGACATGGGGCTTTCGCTGCGCGAGGGCGCCGTCGAACCGCTGGGCAAATACCGTAACAATATGCTTTTCGCCATCCTCGAAATGCTGGGGCGGCGTTACGATTTCACGCTCGACGATCCCGTCGGGTCGCTGCCCGGGCCGGGGCTGAATGCGGTGCTGTACGGCGATTCCGAGCCGTTGACCATCAACCTTTCGGAGTTCGGCTCGTCGGGCGGCAACCACCTCGTCTCGTGGGAGGGCGTTGCCGAATATATAGGCCGTACCGAAGATGAGGACTCCAAACGCGGCCAGAAATGGCGCGAGCAGTTCCTCGTCTACCGCAAATGTTCGGTCTGCGGCGGTTCGCGCCTCAAGAAGGAGGCGCTCCAGTTCCGCATCGGCGGCAAGAGCATCGCCGACGTGTCGGCCATGTCGATCTCCGAATTTTCGGAATGGGTGGCGCACATCGAGGATTATATGGACGACAAGGAGTGGAAGATCGCACAGGAGGTCGTCAAGGAGATCCGCGAGCGCCTGCGCTTCCTGATGGACGTGGGGTTGGGCTACCTGTCGCTGTCGCGTTCGTCGCGTTCGCTCTCGGGCGGCGAGAGCCAGCGTATCCGCCTCGCCACGCAGATTGGCTCGAAGCTGGTCAACGTGCTTTATATCCTCGACGAGCCCTCGATCGGCCTGCACCAGCGCGACAACCGGCGCCTGATCCGCAGCCTGGAGGAGTTGCGCGATGCCGGCAACTCGGTGATCGTCGTCGAGCACGACGAGGACATGATGCGTGCCGCCGACTTCATCGTCGACGTCGGCCCCCGTGCGGGGCGCAAGGGCGGGCATATCATGGCCGCGGGTACGATCGACGACATCCTGCGTTCCGATTCCATCACGGCCGACTACCTCACCGGACGCCGCCGTATCGGGATTCCCGAAACGCTCCGCAAAGGCACGGGGCAGCGCATCGTGATCCGCGGGGCGCGGGGCAACAACCTCAAGAACGTCACGGCCGAATTCCCGCTCGGCAAATTCATCTGCGTGACGGGCGTCAGCGGTTCCGGCAAGTCGACGCTCGTCAACGAGACGCTGCGCCCGATCCTTTCGAAGGAGCTCTACCGCTCCTTCGGGCAGCCGCTCGAATACGACAGCGTCGAAGGCATCGGACATATCGACAAACTGGTCGTCGTCGACCAGTCGCCCATCGGCCGTACGCCGCGCAGCAACCCGGCGACCTATTCGAACGTTTTTTCCGACATCCGCAAACTGTTCGAAATGACGCCCGATGCCCAGATCCGCGGCTTCAAGGCGGGGCGCTTCTCGTTCAACGTCAAGGGCGGCCGCTGCGAGGAGTGCCGCGGCGCGGGCGTCCAGACCATCGAGATGAATTTCCTGCCCGACGTCTACGTGCGTTGCAAGGCGTGCGGGGGACACCGTTACAACCGCGAGACGCTCGAAGTGAAATACAAAGGCAAGAATATCGACGACGTGCTGAACATGACGGTCAACATGGCCGTGGAGTTCTTCGAGAATATCCCTGCCATCCACCAGAAACTCCGTGCCATCCAGGAGGTCGGCCTCGGCTACCTTACGCTCGGACAGCCCTGTACGACGCTCTCGGGCGGCGAGAGCCAGCGTATCAAGCTCTCCTCCGAGCTGTCCAAGCGCGATACGGGGCGTACGCTCTACATCCTCGACGAACCTACGACGGGGCTTCATTTCGAGGACATCCGCCTGCTGCTCGACGTGCTGAACAAACTCGTCGACCGCGGCAATACGGTCATCGTCATCGAACACAACCTCGACGTGATCAAGGTCGCCGACTACATCATCGACATCGGCCCCGAAGGCGGGGCGGCCGGCGGCGAGATCGTCGCGGCGGGCACTCCGCACGAAATAGCCTGCGCCCCACGCAGCTATACGGGCGAATTTCTGAAAAAACTGGGTCTTTAGTCACGACTTTAGGCAGTTAGGCACCGTATTTGCATTTTTCATGGCCGTATAAACCTTTTATGTGCTATGAAAAAAACAGTCATTATCGTCGTGAGCGTGCTGCTGTGCGCAGTCTGCGCCACCGTGATCGGACAGAAAAAGATTCTGTCGCCCAAGGAAGAACGCCGCGAGGTGCGTGAGAAGAGACGTGCGGAACGTATCGCAGATTTCGAGAAAACGATGGATTCGGTCATCCTTTCGCGTAACTTCCAGTTCAACCCCCAGACCATGCAGCGGCAGCCGGCCGGCCCCATGCGCCAGATCATCAACCCGGCCTTCAACGTGGGCGTCTGGGACGGCACGATCGACATCTGCCTGCCTTACGTCAAGGGCTATGTGCCGCCTTATTACACGACCATCATCAATTACACGGTTCCCAGCGTGCAGGGCTATACCACCGAGCAGACCCACGAGGGCTGGATGGTAACCTTCTCCACCTCGCTTTTCTCGGCGTCGACCTATACCTTCACCTTCGAGATCTTCTCCCGTACGGGCGGTGCCAACCTGACCATCACCAACCCGTGGTATAACCCCGTGGAGTACTCGGGCACCATTTCACAGCTCTATTGACTATGAGTTCCGGGATGTATCGCCGGACGGGATGCGGCGCCCCCTTCCCGTCCTTCCCGTCGCGGCGGGATGCCGCAACGCAAATCCTTCCCGAACTGCGAGCCCCCGCCCCGGCGGGGGCTTTTGCTCCTGCGGGGCGGGCGGCGCTCCGGATGCTGTGCCTCTGCGCCCTTGTTTTCGGGGCGTCGGGTGCTGTGGCGCAGTCCGCGCAGCCCCAGTTCACGCTGGGCACTTCCGCCGTCGACAGCGTGCCCCAGACGACCGTGGTGCCTGTCCAGCAGCCCCCTGTGCAGGTCGTCGAGCATACGACCGTCTACGAGGAGTCCACGCGCGGCATGACGCGGCCCGAACGCCGTGCCTACCGGGCGAAGCTCTATGCGCAGAAGATCGACTCGCTGGTACAGTCGCGCGACTACCTGTTTTTCCCCAACAGTATGCAGGAGGTGCCGGGCGGCATGATCCGCAGCATCTATACCGATTATTACTTCTTCGGGATGTTCATCGACCACGTCGGGGTGCACCTGCCGACCGAGCGCGGCATCACGCAGTATCTCTACGTGCTCAATTTCGACTCGCCGTCCCTGTCCGATTACCGGGCCGAGCGCCTGGCGTGGGGCTGGCGCATCTCCTTCGGGTTTGCCGACGGCGATACGGCCTACCATGCCGGCTTCGAGGTTTCGACCGCCACCGGCGAAACGGTGCTGACGCTGGCGGCTCCCGACCTTGTCATGCGCTATGTCGGATGGCTCTGGGACAAACGGATCGGCGACCCCAAGTTCCGGCGGCTGGACTGAGCGGCGGCTTCTTCGCGGGCGGCAAACCGAACGGCCGGCACCTCCATAGGTGCCGGCCGTAATTTCTGTTTTCCATGGTTCCCGTGCGCCGGGTTCCCGCCGTCCGGAATTCCGAAGTGACTCCCGCTTTCGGCGCACTTCCTGTCCGGCGCACTTCCTGCCTGGCTAACTTCCTGCTTGGGCGGGTGCCATCCCGTTTCCGCGAGCCCTGCTTTTCCGTGAGGCCCGCATTGCGGGCTTTTTTGCGCCTTCCCCGCGGCTATTCCGATACGAGGAACAGCGACCGGGCTCCCGGAAGCGTCAGTTGCAGCCGCGTCCCCTGTGCCGATACCTCGGCGGCGAACGGGGCGTTGTCGCCCGTATGCGGGTCGAAACTGCGCAGTTTTACGGCGTCGCGCAGCAGGATCCCGGCTTCGGCCGTTTCGGTGCCGATATTGGCGAAATAGTAGATATGGCGGCCGCCGCATATCCGGTGGATGTAGCGCAGGCCGGGAGCACCGGAAACCGTGACGTCCGGTATGAAATCAGCCTCCAATGCCTTGCGCAACGATTCCGTGTCGGGTTCGGGCAGGAATAACGCCGGGTTTTTACGTGCCGTGAGCATCTCCTGCACGCGGGCTGCGACCTGCGTAGCCGGTACCTCGAAGCGGGTGGATGTTTCGGGCAGCGCCGTGGTGAAGATCACCCGTCCCCCGGCACGGCGGAACCGTTCCACGGTACGGAGGCACTCCGGTGAGATACATTTCACGCCGGGCAGGATCAGCACCCGGTAGTGCTGGTGGTTGACCTTGTTGTCGAGGTGGAGCATTCCCCTGCCTGCGGGGCAATGCGCCAGTACCTCGGGATGCAGGTAGGTGAAATCGCGTGCGAGCGTGTCGCTGAGCATCGCCGCCACGCGGATGTAATCCGTGCCGGGAAGCTTCACGCCCCCGGCGTAATAACCCTCCGGGCCGTCGAGGTAATGCCCCGCCTGCAACGTCTCGATGGGGTAGAGCATGGCGATGTCCGCCACCGTGCGCCCCTCGGGCTGCAACAGGTAGTTCAGCCGGGCGAGGAAGCGGTTGAATGCGGGCAGCGCCTCGTTATAGAGCGGGTTGCGGTAGGAGAGTTCGGGCAGGAACGTCACGTCTGCGTCGTTATACCATACGGCATGGGGGATAAGCTGGTTGATGCCTTTGGTATATTGCTCCATTGCGATGGTATAGAGTTCCCGGACGGGGATGTTGCCCATCGCCCCGAATGTTTCCGACATGACCAGCCGCTTGTCCCAGTTGGCCGCCGATGAGGATACCACCTTGTAGAAAAGTTCCGCGGGGCGGTCGCCGCCGATCTTGTCGATGCCGGGCACGTCCATGTACTTGCCGCAGAGCATCAGGTCGCCCGCGACGCTTACGGGGTTGAGCACCTCCTCCTGATCCTGGTGTCCGGTGGAGCGTATGCCGTGCGCTGCCGCCCAGTCGTGGATCGTCTTCATGAACCCTTCGGCATAGAGCCGCGCCCGGAACCCGAACAGGTAGTTGCGAGCGGCGGCAGTCCCGGGGCCTGTGTCGTACCACAGGGCGGGGTAGAGCGCTTCGGGCGAAAACCCGTGTGCGGCTTCGAAACGCTCGTTGAAGCGCTCCGTCCAGATACGCCCCTGTGCCCGGTAGAGTGTCGGTTCGTCGCAGAATGTTTCGGTAATGACCTCTCCGAACGCCTCCGGGAACCGGTCGTAATAACGCTGGTGGGTATCCTCCACGAAGAGCCGTACGGCATCCGGGTCGAGGTAGTCCACATTCGGGTCGCCGTCCTTTACGCACATGAAGCAGAGCAGTTTCCATGTCCCCTGGGGCGGTGTCCAGCGTATGCGCCCGCTGGAAATGCGTCCGGACAGGGGGCGTACCTCCCGCGTGAGGCTGTCCATCGCCACGAGCGCCATCAGGCGCCCATCGCGCGGCAGTTCTATGTCGCACTCCGTGCCTGCCGCCAGCGGGTATTCGAATTTGTCGAGCCGTTTTATCGTCGCCTCCGGATGACGCTGCATGAAGCGCGGCGTGCCGTCGCCGTTGATGGCGCCCATGCTGCCGCTCGGGAACCCGTACTCGTCGTAGAGCGACAGGACGAGCCCCGCCTCGCGGGCTTCGCGGACGATCTCCCCGTAAAGTGCGAAATACTCGTCCGAGAGGTATTCCGGTGCGAAATGCCCGCCGAACGGGAGGATGGCGCATCCGCCGTACCCGTCGCGTTGCGTGAAAGTGCGGAATTGTTCCGCGGCCTCCGTCCGTTCGATCGGGGTGTTGTTCCAGAACCAGAGCGGCACGGGGCGGTACGCTGCGGGCGGGTTGCGGAATTCGTCGGCATTCTGTGCCGCACTCCCGGCTGCGGCCAGTACGCAGGCCAGGGTCATCAGTTCTTTTCTCATCTTAACTCCGGGTTGTCGGTTTAACGGGCTGCCTGCGGATCGGAAAAACCTTGGCTCCCCGATCCCGGTTTGGCCTGCATTTTGTATATCAGTGCCACGGCGGAGACGGAAACCCCCTCTTCGCGCCCCTCGAAACCGAGATGCTCTGTGGTCGTAGCTTTGACCGATACCCGGTCATCGCCTACGCCCATTGCACCGGCCATCGCGGTGCGCATGGCGTCGATATGCGGCCGCAATTTGGGCCGTTGCATCCGGATCGTACAATCGACATTCCCGATCTCATATCCTTTTTCGCGCAGCAGCGCCGCAACCCTTCGGAGCAGTATTTTCGAGTCGATGCCCTTGAAGTCGTCCGACGTGTCGGGGAAGTGCATCCCGATGTCGCCCAGCGCTGCGGCGCCCAGCAGTGCGTCGCATACGGCGTGTATCGCCACGTCGCCGTCCGAATGCGCCACGAATCCTTTCGTGTGCGGAATTTCGATCCCGCCCAGCACCAGGGGCAGCCCGTCGGCCAGCGCGTGTACGTCGTATCCGTGTCCTATCCTGAAATCCGTCATAGAGTTCCGTATTTTCCCGTAAAGATAGTGGAAGCGGAGTGCAAAAGCAAATTTCGGCCGTCGCAGCCAGCCGGAAATGCAAAAAACCGGACGCGGGATACCGTGAATTACGCTGTTTTTGTTATATTTGTATTTGAAAATCTTCGGCCGGAAGAATTCTTGCAGATGCCCCATCTTCGAAGCGTCTTTCTGCCGTTGTAAATATTGTCATGGAATGGGCGGAAATCGAGGGGCGTGCGCCCGGTGTTACAGCCGGCGGCAACCCGACGATGTGCCTGTAAATTATATTAGGAGATTATGTCTGAAATAGTAAACCTTGAACCCCGGATCGTGTGGGAGCAGTTCGATGCCATCACACAGGTTCCGCGCCCCTCGAAGAAGGAGGGCAAGATCATCGAATTCCTGGTCGATTTCGCCCGGAAGCACAACATCGAGTATAAGAAGGATGCCATCGGCAACGTGGTGATGCGCAAACCCGCTACGCCGGGCTTCGAGGAGCGCCCGGCGGTTATCCTCCAGTCCCACATGGACATGGTCTGCGAGAAGAACTCCGACGTGGAGTTCGATTTCGACAACGACCCGATCCGCACGCACATCGACGGCGGGTGGGTCAGGGCCGAAGGTACGACGCTGGGTGCCGACTGCGGCATCGGCATGGCTGCCGCACTGGCCGTCATGATCGACCCCGCGGTGCAGCACGGGCCCGTCGAGGCGCTCTTTACGGTCGACGAGGAGACCGGCCTTACGGGGGCTTTCGAACTGGGCGAGGAGATGCTCACGGGCAAATACCTCATCAACCTCGACTCGGAGGACGAGGGCGAGATCTTCATCGGCTGTGCCGGCGGCATCGACACCATCGCCACGTTCCGGTATGCGATGGAGGAGGCGCCGAAGAACTACTCCTTCTTCCGCGTCGACGTCTCCGACCTGCAGGGCGGGCACTCGGGCGATGACATCGACAAGGGTCGCGTCAATTCCAACAAGACCGTCGCACGCCTCTTGTGGGACGGCATGCAGTCGTTCGAACTGAAGCTGAGCTATTTCAACGGCGGCAACCTGCGCAATGCGATCCCGCGCGAGGCGTACGCCATCTTCGGCATCCCGACACGGTTCAAGTCCGAGTTCGTCAAACGCTACGACCTCTTTGCCGCCGACCTGAAAGCCGAATTCCGTTTCCGCGAGCCCAATTTCAAGATTACGCTCAACGAGATGCCCGAGGTCGACCAGGTGCTCGATGCCCGGACGCAGTTCGGGCTGGTCTACTCGCTGGTGGGCGTTCCCAACGGCGTGATCGCCATGTCGTTCGCCATGCCGGGGCTGGTCGAGACTTCGACCAACCTCGCTTCGGTGAAATTCGAGGGCGACAACCGCATCGTCGTCACCTCGTCGCAGCGGTCGTCGGTCGAGAGCGCCAAGACCTATGTCATGCAGATGGTCGAATCGGTATTCGCCCTGGCCGGTGCCGACGTCGCCCATTCCGACGGTTATCCGGGCTGGGCGCCCAACCCGCAGTCCGTACTGCTCGAAAAGACCGTCGGCGCCTACGAACGCCTGTTCGGTGCGGAGCCCAAGGTGCGTGCGATCCATGCCGGATTGGAATGCGGCCTGTTCCTCGAGAAATACCCCGAACTGGAGATGGTTTCCTTCGGCCCGACGTTGCGCGGCGTGCATTCGCCCGACGAAAGGCTCGAAATCGCCACGGTTCCCAAGTTCTGGGATTTGCTGCTCGAAGTGCTCAAGACCGTCTGACCCGCCCGCGAACGCGGCAAATCCCGCCACGGATGCACGGTTCCCGGATGCACGGTTCACGATAACGGCCCCGTCTTTGCGGGGCCGTTGCCGTTGCGGGTGGTGACGCGGTTATTCTCCCGCTGGCCTTACCACTCCCGTGAACTTGACCACGGGATATGCCAGAAGTTCGTTCGAAACCTGTACATGGCATTTGTCCGTGTCCTTGTACAGCGTTATTATTACCTTCCTGTCCTGGGAATTCGCCGGCCCGGTCATCCTCATGCAGAACTGCATGTCTCCGTTCTTTTTCCGCTTTTCCAGCGTTATTTCCGCCGTGTCGTCCGTTATGGTCAGGTTGCCCAGCGGTGTTTTCGGAAAGAGGTCGGGGGTGAAACTGATAACGCCCCGTTTGCCCTCCATGGATATGTAGTTGCCCGTGGATGACTTGACCGGGGATTTGTCCTCCGGGAGGTAAAATTCATTCGCCTCGATCACGAACCGTCCCTCTTCCAGTGCCTTCGACGCTTGTGCGTGGCGGATCTCCCCTCCGGCCGCTTCGCCTTGCCGTCCGGCTGCCGGTTTTTGCGCTGCACATCCTATTATAGAAAAGAGTCCGCAGGTCGTTGCCGCAAAAGCTATGAACAGGCTTTTCCGGAGTAAAAAAGTTTTTTCATGGCGGTAAATTTTAAAGGATTAATGAAAGGATTGTGAAGCATGTGTTTTATATTGTTCACAATGTAATTAAAAAATATGAGTAAAACAATCATTTTATTCGTATTTTTGCCGGGCTATGAAATCCGTGCGGTCGATGATCCGGGCCCCATCCGCATGGATCGGGTAACCGAGGACCGCTCCGGGTGTTCCCGCCAGGGCGCTGCACGGCAGGCTGCAAATAACAGAGGGGCTGTCCGGCAAGTCCGATTTTACGATTTCACCCCTGCCGGAACAAACTCCGGCAGGGGTGATTTCTGTTTCCGGCTGCTTGTGCGGCAGTCCCTTTTCGTCGATATGGATGCTGCGCCCGGAAGCCGTATGCGTCGTCCCTTGCAGCAGGGGAAAGACGGTCGCGTAAATGCCGCGATGATTTCCGCGATGATTCCTGGAATGATTTCCGCGATGACTCCTGCGATGATGGCCCACGCGGTGATGCCGGCGTCCGGCGTATCGGGCCGGATCGCCGGCGGGGGATTACATCCCTCCTCCGCCCTGTGCGCCGCCGGTGCTTCCGCCGCCACCGCCCTGTGCGCCGCTGCTCATGTCGTCGTTGCGGATCGACTTGGCAGTGCGTTTCACCCCGACGTTCTGTTTGCCGAAGCGGTAGCTGACGCGGAAATAGAGGCTGCGGCACGCATACCTGTATTCGCTCCAGCCGCCGAAGGTCGGCGTGTCCGAGGTGTTCCTGTTCCTGCGGTATTTCTCGAAGGGGTTGTTGCACATGATGCTCAGGTCGAGCTTCTTCTTGAGGAACTGCTGTTTGATGCCCATGTAATAGTAGTAGTAGCTTTCCGATTTGCCGCCGAGCCACGCATACCCCGTCGAATAATTCTCACCCAGCATAAGCCGCGCCTCCTTCCAGAGTGCGAAGTCGAGGTTGAGGTTCTGGCTGAACGTGAACTGGTCGGTGTGGATGTCCATGGCGTCGAAATCGTTCTGCGAATACCTGCCGTTGTAGCTCAGCGAGAGGTTGACCTTCTCCGACGGGCGGTACGAGAACGAACCGTTGAATCCGTAGCTGCGCGAACGGACGTCGTTGCTGTAGGTGGTGTTCGTGATGCCGTCCCCGTCCGAGAAGGAGTACGACGACATGTTGTTGTTCGACAGGAACGTGTTGAGTGCGAAGGTCATGCTCCATTTTGCGGCATAGTGGCCGTACTGGAGGTTGATCGTGTGGTATACGGCCGCTTCCAGTCCCGGGTTGCCGTACGACAGCCGCGTGGGGTCGGTGTCGTCCTCGGCCGGCGAAAGCATGTAGATGCCCGGGCGCTGGAGCCGCTGCGTGTAGGAGAGCGAAATGTTGTGGCTCACCTTGGGGATGAATGTCAGGCTCAGGTAGGGCACCACGTTGAACTGGCGGTTCGAAAACGAGTAGGTGCCTTTGGCGGTCTCCTCCACGTCGGCGTCGTTCCATGTCCGTTCCATGCGTGCGCCGAGGCGCCCCGACCATTTGGTGTAGGTAAACCCGTACCCGGCGTAGATGCCCAGCACGTGCTGCCGGTAATCCATGCCCGTGAATTTTATGTTTTCTTCCGGGAACGCACCCTGCTCGTCGCTCTGCTTGTTGTCGGTATCGGATGTGCTGTTGCGGTAGATGTGTTTCAGCCCCGCCTCGATCTTGTGGTGCTCCGACAGCGGGTTGGCGTAGTCTACCTGCACGGTGTTGCCCGTCATGCGGTTGTCCGCATCCTGCAACGCCCTGTAATTGTATCCGTCGTTGTATATCCGGTCTGTATGGCCTTTGTCCGGGTCGATCTCGACTTCATCCGATATGGTCAGCGTATGCCCCTCCTTGCCGAAGGTGTGTTCGTAATTGAGCGAGACGCTGCCGCCCATGTAGTTCCATTTCTGGATGCTGCGGCTGCCGTATTCCAGCAGCGGGTTCATCTCGGGGTCGAGGATCGCGTTCGTGCCCAGCGATTTGTAGCGGCTGCGGCCGAGCCACAGCCACCCGTTGAGCGTGATCAGGTTGAGCGTGTCGGGCTGGTAGCTCATGTCCAGTCCGACGTTGCCGTAACGCGAGCTGCCCTTGTTTTCGGAGTAACTGCGGTTGTAGCGGTTCTCCGAGTCGTAATTTTCCTGCCACGACTCCGATTCCGAGGGGGTACGGCCCCCGTCGTAGTAGCCTGCATAGCCCATGATGCTCGCCGCGAACTTCCCTGCCTGGATCGAGAGGCTGGCGTTGCCGTTGTAGGCCGGGTTCTCCAACACCGTGACGCTCGCGCCGACGCTGCCGTTGTATCCGTGGAACTGCTTCTTGCGTTGGGTGATGAGGTTGATGATGCCGCCCACGCCTTCGGCTTCGTACTTGGTCGAGGGGTTGGTGATGACCTCTATGCGGCTGATCTGCGAGGCGGGCATGCTCTGGATCACGTCCTTGAAATTGTTGCTCATCGTTGCCGAATTGCGCCCGTTGAGCAATATCTTGTAATTGCTCTGTCCGTTGAGCAGGACGTTGCCGTCGCCGTCGAGCGAGAGTTGCGGAACCTTGCGGATGATTTCGTCGAGTGTGCTCGTCGAAGCCTGCGGGTCGTCCTCGACTGAGTAGGTGGTCTTCTCGGCGTCGGCCATTACGAGCGGTTTCTGGACTTCGATCACCACGTCGCCGACCTCGACGCCCTGCGTGATGGCGATCTTGCCGAGCGCCTTGCCCGATGCGGGCACTTCCACGGCCTGTTTGTAGGGCGTGTAGCCTACCATCGTGATGCAGAGCTGGTAGTCGCCCGTTTCGGGGGCTTTGAGCGAGAAGCGGCCGTCGGTATCGGCGGCTACGGCGTTCACGACCGTGGCCGAGTCGCGCTGGAGCGAGACGGTGGCATAGCCGACGGCTTTGCCGGAAGCCGAATCGGTGACCGTCCCGGTCAGGGTGTTGGGTTGTTGCGCGGCAGCCGGATGCAGACACAGCAGCATGACTGCCGACAGCAGGAGAGCGAGGGCTTTTTGCATGTCAGGACACTTTGAGGTTTCACAAATATGGGGCTTGTTTTCCGATTTTCCAAATTTGCGGACGGCATTCGCCCCCCCCCGTGTGTAATTCGGATTAATGTCATGTAAATCAGTAGATTGACTGTTTCCGGAAAATGTAAAAAATCTTCGGCCGTTATAACCGTTGCAGCCGGCGTACTCCGGCAGTTTTTAATGTTGATATTAAAACATGGTTAAAATAGTTATATTTGTATTCTGAAAAGTCCCTGTGCATGCTCCGCAAATACGCTCTTACCGTGGTTTTCCTGTTCGTCGTGTGCGGAGCTGCGGCCCAGCTACCCGACGACGAATACTATCCCTATGGCACGGGTTATGAGCAGCGTACGCCCATCGTGCTTACCGACTCCTCGCTTTTCTACCGGGCAATCCAGACCATGCCCGACCTCTACGGCAGCATTTCGGCCTTCAATCTGCCCTACATCGCGCTCGGCCGCCGCGGGCAGCATTACTCCTCGGAGGCGGCCTCCTTTTCCGGGTTGGGGATTTCGTCCCGCTATTTCGGTTCGCTGCGGCTGCTCGGGGCTCGGGAAGAGCGCCGTGCCGGGATCGCGGCATTGCCCGAGGCCATCGGCGGTGCCGGCGGCGTGCGTACCTTCCGGTTCCCCGGGGCGCTGGCCGAACCCTCCTGCCATGCCTCCGTCAGTTTCACCGATCGCAACTACCTGGCCGGGGCGAAACTCGCCTATGCGCGGCCTGCGGGACGGGGCTGGGATGTCGCTGCCGCCGTCGAGGCCCGCACGGGGCGCGACATGCATGTCGAAGGCGTCTTCACGAATGCCCTGACGGCGGGATTCCGTGCCGCCAGGCATTTCGGCGAGGGCCATACGCTGGGATTCCTCCTCATTGTCCCGCCGTCGGTACGGGGCACACGCCTTTCTTCGGTCGAAGAGGCTTTCCGCCTTACGGGCGACAACCTCTACAATCCGGCCTGGGGTTTCCAGGACGGCAAAGTCCGCAATTCGCGCGTGCGGCGCGAGTTCGTGCCGCTGGCCGCCGCTACGTACTGCGTGCGGCTGTCGCCCGCGACCTGGCTCGACATGGCTGCCGGAGCCGAATACGGGGTGCGGAAATACAGCGCCCTGGGGTGGTACGACGCCCGTACGCCCATGCCCGACAATTACCGTTACCTGCCCGGCTATACGGGCGACCGGGAAACCGAACTGGCATGGCGGTCGAACGACGCGCGCTATACGCAGGTCTGCTGGGACGAGCTGATCGCCCGCAACCGCATGGCGGGCGGACATGCCGTCTATACGCTCGAAGACCGCGCCGAACGTATCCGCAACCTCGGTTTCGACGCCCTCTTTACGACCGCGCCGGACGAGCGGCTGACGCTCCGCTACGGCTTTTCCTACCGCCATGCCCGCACGCGCAGCTACAAACAGATGCGCGACCTGCTGGGGGCGGATCATATCACCGACATCGACCAGTACCTCGTGGACGACGACACCTATGGCAACCTCCTGCAAAACGACCTGCGCCATCCCGGCCGCACCGTCCGCGAGGGCGACCGTTTCGGCTACGACTATGCGCTCTCGACGCGCGAGGCCACCGTCCGCCTGTCGGCCGAGTACCGTTCCGACCGCCTTCGTGCCGACGTCGCCCTCGCGCTGGGCGATGCCGTCGTGCTGCGCCGCGGGTATTATGAGAAAGAGCTCTTCCCCGGGACACAGTCCCTCGGGCGCTCGCGGCGGATGGGGTTTACGCCCTATACGGTCAAGGCACTGGTGGGGTGGGCTTTCTCGCCCCGCAGCTACCTCGAAGCATCGGCCGCAGCCGGGGCTGCGGTGCCCGATGCCGCCGACCTGTTCTACCAGCCGTTGTATAACAACCGTACGGTCGACGACCCCGCTGCCGGGCGTTTCTACGCCGCCGAGCTCAATTTCACCCGTACCGGCGAACGGCTTTCGCTCCGCATTACGGCCTTCGCCGTCGCCACGCTCGACGGCATCCAGTCCCGCCGTTATTACGACGACATGGCGGGTGTTTACAGCGACATGGCCGTTACGGGCATCGGACGCATGGCCTGCGGCGTGGAGGCCGCTGCCGACCTCCGCCTGGCATACCGCTGGAGCCTTTCGCTCGCCGCTTCGGGCGGGCGGTACAAATATATCCGCAACCCGCGCGTCACGGTCATCTCCGACGTCGACAATTCGGCCGTCGACACCCGTGCCGAAAGCCACATGGGCGGTTGTACGCTCGGTGCCGCACCCCAGCTTACGGCTTGCGCCGAACTCTCATATTTCGGCCCCCGGGGATGGGGTTTCCGTGCCTCGGCGGGATATGCGGGGCTGCGTTACGTCGAGCCTGTGCCCCTGCGCCGTACGGCACGCATCGCGCGGCAGGGCGGCATCACGCGGGAGATGTTCGATGCCTTCACGCACCAGGAGCGCCTCGGCGACGCCTTCACGTTCGACGCCTCGCTTTTCAAATCCTTCTATTTCGGCCGTTCGCGGCTGACTGCTTCGCTCATGCTGCGCAACCTGCTGGGCGATGCCGATACGGTTTACAGCGGTTACGAGTCGCTGCGCGTCCGGCGTATCCGTTCGGGCGACGCCCTCTATTTCGCACCCCACGCCACGCGCTATACCTATGCTTATCCGCGTTCGTTCTACCTTACGATCTCTTATAAATTTTGACCCGGAAGTGAAAAATCGCCGGAATATTTTGCTGTTCCGGATAAAATCCGTAAATTAAAAGGCAAAAAACCTAAAAAACTTCAAGCCTTATGATTATCGGTATTCCCAAAGAGATCAAGAACAACGAGAATCGCGTTGCCCTTACCCCCGCAGGCGCCCAGGAGCTCGTCAAACGGGGCCACACGGTTTATGTGCAGGCTACGGCCGGTGTGAACAGCGGTTTTGCCGATGATGCCTATACGGCGGTAGGGGCCGAGATACTTCCCACGATCGGGGATGTCTATGCCCGTGCCGAAATGATCGTCAAAGTCAAGGAGCCCATCGCCCCCGAGTACAAGCTGATCCGCAAAGACCAGCTGGTCTTCACGTTCTTCCATTTCGCCAGCAGCGAACCCCTTACCCGCGCCATGATCGACAGCGGGGCGGTATGCTGCGCCTACGAGACCGTCGAACGTGCCGACCGCTCGCTGCCGCTGCTGATCCCGATGTCCGAGGTCGCAGGCCGTATGTCCACGCAGGAAGGGCGCTATTTCCTCGAAAAACCCCGCGGCGGCAAAGGCAAGCTGCTGGGCGGCGTCCCGGGGGTGAAGCCCGCCAAGGTCTTCGTCATCGGCGCCGGTGTGGTCGGTACGGCAGCCGCGCGGACAGCCGCGGGGACGGGTGCCGACGTGACGATCTGCGACATTTCGTTGCAGCGCCTCACCTACCTGGCCGACGTGATGCCCAAGAACGTCAAGACCCTCATGTCTTCGGAATACAACATCCGCGAAGAGCTCAAACACGCCGACCTGGTGATCGGTTCGGTGCTGATCCCCGGCGCCAAGGCCCCGAAGCTCGTCACACGCGACATGCTCCGGGAGATGGAGCCCGGCTCGGTGATGGTCGACGTGGCCATCGACCAGGGCGGCTGCTTCGAAACCTCGCGTCCCACGACGCACGAAGACCCCGTCTACTATGTCGACGGCATCCTGCACTACTGCGTGGCCAACATTCCCGGCGCCGTGCCTTATTCCTCGACGCTTGCGCTCACCAACGCTACGCTTCCCTATGTCGTTCAGCTCGCCGACAAGGGCTGGCGCCGTGCCTGCAAGGAAAACCGCGAACTGGAACTGGGGCTCAACATCGTGCAGGGCAAAGTGGTCTACCGGCCCGTTGCCGAAGCCTGGGGGATTCCCTGCGAGCCGCTGGCGCTGTAACGTCCCGGCCTCGGATCATGAAGCGGAGCGACAAAACGATCGCTCCGCTTTTTATTTTGAAATCTTGATTTTTTATCGTATATTAGACAACACCATCCATAACCCGCCCGCCTATGATTATATCCTTTGTTCTCTGATTGTTGCGTCCGTTATCCGGCTCTCTGCTTGAATTAGTTAACCTTGAAATCTCGTCTCCGAATGCAAAAAAGTTGCCGTTACTTTTTAGTGTGTGTCATTGCTGCCGGATTGTTCGCTTGCGTACGGGAACCGCACGAGGCTTCTTCCGGTTCCTCCCCGCAACGTGCATCCAGACTTTCTGTCGATGAAGCCCGGGCTTTTTTCGAAAAAAACCTGCCGTCGGATGTCACCCGTGCGTCGGATGCCGTGCCGACGGGCCCTTTTGTCGTGGAAAATGTGCTTCCCGACTGGGAGGGTGCCGAACAGTCGTCGAACAAGCGTATCGCCTGTGTCGACGTTCCTGCGCAGACCGGAAGCGAATTCCTGATTAAACGCCGCCGCGCCGCCGAGACGTTTTACGGGATGCGCGCCTACGGTAAACTCCTTGTCGTGAAATCCATGCAGACGGATTCCCTCTCGACTTATATGCGTTATCTCGTTCCCGACGAGATTTATGCGACGTTCTATGACGGCGATCTGAGCAACCTGTTTGCCAATTGCGAGGATCGCGGCGATTACTGCGGATTGGAGCTGTATACCACCCTTGACGGCGCCGTTGTGGCTGCCGCCCGCTATTATGAGGGCACACTGCTCGCATCCGTCTTTATCTGCGATACCCGGATGTCCGAATTCGAACGCTCCTGGCGGCTGCGGAATCTGTTGGCGGGCGTCTATATCAACCGACGGATCGTCGGCCCGACCCGTATGACGGACGATTGGGATTTTGGCGGTAAAACCTGTTTCTACGACTCCCGGGGAACGCTGTATTACGTCGATTATATCGACGGAGTCGGATATGCCACCGTCGATGTCGATGGTACGCGCGGCCCGTGTATCGATGGTATCGAGGATGTAAATCATTTGGGGGGCGGTTTTCCCGGCGGTGGAAATAATGATGCCGGCAACTCCGGTAATGCTGGAGGAACCGGAGAAGCTGGAGATACTGGGGGCGGTTCCGGAGGGACAGGTGGGACTATCAATGGCAATACCGCCACTTCGGGGAATTCGGGTTCGGATATTCCGGTGGGAGGAGACGACGAACAGAATATCGGTGGTGGTGATCTGCTCCCGGGATTGGTCAATCCGTTACCGGATCAGGAGATAGTCCCCGATTTGCGCTGTCCCGTCTGCCGAAAGTTCCCGTGTATCTGCATTAAGGAGGTCGATTGTGAAAACCTGGCGCCCCTGGCGGGTGATAATTCTGTTGCGACGAGTTCTTTGTATAACGAAGTTACGGGACTTGCGCAATTTTCCGAATTCCTGAACGCCATTTCTAACAATAGTTCCGTCGAACACGGCACTACCGGATACCGCGAGGCGGACGGAGCCCTGTATCTGATGGATCCGTATACGAATAATAGAACGAATAACGTCAATGTAATTCTAAAATTAGATGTTGCAAATACACTATGTATTCATAACCACCCGCAAGGTACTGCCTGCTCTCCGACGGATGTGACTTCATTGGTTAAACTGTATGAACAATATGATAATTCTATGAGGAGTGCTTATGTAGTGACTACAAAAAATGTATACGTTTTGTATATTTATGACGAAACATTGATGCATAATTTTTATAATTCGGGTGCGTTTTTCAGATTTGTACGCTTATATCAGGAAGCGGAAAAATGTTTGCTGGATCAGGGATATGATTATTACGACGCCAGACTTTACTCCATTGCCTATTTGTTGGAAAAACACAATACGGGTATTGCCATACTTTCTCAGTCCGGGACAGAGACCTCTTTCCACCAGCATAAAACCACCGCGCAGAAAGAAACCGCATCGCTTCCGGTACAAGTAATAACTTATAAATGTAAATAATTATGAAAAAGCTTTTATTGTTTTCGTCGATAATCTTTTCGGCAAGTATTGCTATTGGGCAAAATGCTTTTCCAAAATACGAAGGTTATAGGTCTTTGTCTGCATTCAGTCAGGATACGGTTCGCTACTTGCAATATAATTGGGGAATTAATGCAGGCAACGCATATACCGATACCCGCCTATCTGAATTTTTCAAAGTGTTTGAACTTCCAATTCGTGATGTCGAAATTCGTTGCACTACTCCGGGCGGACGAGCCGAGGTCGGCTATATTCGGTTATGGCTGCTTCTCTATGACGAAGCGGTAATGCGCCGTGATTTATATGGCGAAAGACGGGATAAATATTGTTTGCTTATAGATGCAATATTGCCCGAAATCGACAAATATTCGATGCTATACGAGGACTTGCAGCCTTATATCCCAACCTTAAAAAGGGACGGTATAACGATAGTCCCTTGGAAAGACAGTTATAAAGAGGCTCTCGGATCTTTTTTAGTTGCTTCCATCCAATATCATTATGGTCTTTAACTATGCGGTGGATTATATTGTTTTCGATGCTTGTTTCGGGGCTGCACGCCTATTCCCAGAATCCCTATCCGCAGGAATATGACGGTTACCGCCCCTGGTCTGCATTCAACCAGGACACGGTTCGCTACTTGCAGTATAATTGGGGAATTAAAACGGGTGGTCTTAAAACCACCCGCTTTTTTCGTATATTTGGGCGATGATCCGGAAATTGCTGCTCATACTCCGCTTTTATTATTCGGCCATGTTCTTTTTTTGCATGGCCGTGAGTATCGGGTTCGCATGGGTGGTCTCCAACCACGGCCCGACAATCATCCCGTGGTGCCTGTTAGGCAAGGCGGCGGTCTATCCGCTTTATCTCTATGTCTGGATCGTCCAGCGTTACGGTGACGAGTTTTTCTACTACCGCAACCTCGGCGTGCGGCGCCGCGAACTGCTGGGCGTGAGTTGCGGCGTGGACTTTATCCTGTGTTATGTGTTATTGAAACTGACGGCCGCCTTCCTTTATGAACCCCTCTGAGAAACATATCCTCGAGATCGACTCCGTGGAGTTGTCGTTCGGCGACCGGCGCATCCTTTCGGGAGTGTACTTCGCCGTCGAAACGGGCGGTGTTACGGCGGTGCTCGGCCGCAATGGGTGCGGCAAGAGCTGCCTGATGAAGATACTGTGCGGTTCGCTGCGGGCGGATTTCCGGTCGATGCGCATCGACGGGGTATGGCATGACCGTTTCCGGGCCGACGAGGTGCGTTACCTCGCGCAGCAGGGTTTTATCCCGGGCTGGCTGACCGTCGACCGGGTGCTGCGCGATTTCGGGTTGCCGTGGGACGACCTGCTGGCATGGTTCCCGTTGTTCGGCAAACTGCGTGGTACGAAGCTCCGCGCCCTGTCGGGCGGTGAGCGGCGTATTCTGGAATCCTACCTGATCCTGCGCAGTCCGACGCAATTCGTCATGCTCGACGAACCTTTTTCGCAGGTTGCCCCGCTGCATGTGTCGACGCTCAAGGCGCTGATCCGGCAGGAAAAATCCTCGAAAGGCATTCTCCTGACCGACCATATGCACCGCCATGTGACGGATATCGCCGACCGCCTCTACGTGCTGGCCGACGGCCAGACCCACCTTGTCCGCGGCGGGGAGGATCTGGTGCGCTACGGATACCTCGCACACCTGTAATGTTTTTCCGGGAACTTATCCCGTGATCCATTTTTTGAACTCCGCAGCCCGGTTCTTGCTCAGGAATACGGGCTCGGGCGTCTCGGTATCCATCGAAACCAGCAGGCGGCTGTTCGACCATACGACGATGCTTGTGATGTGCTCCCTGGCGACGACGTATTGTTTGTTGACCCGGCAGAATGCCCGGGGATCCATGTCGTCGCAGATGCTCTCCAGCGTCTTGTTGTAGGCATAGTTGCTGCCATCGGCGAGGTATACCCTCGACGTCTCCTTGGTCGAATAGAAAAAGGCGATTTTCTCCGTCGGGATCGGCAGCAGTTTGTCCTTGTAGGCCACCAGGATGTTCCTGCGGGAATTCGTCCGCTGGCAGGAAATCATTTCATACAACTTTTCGATATCCGGGAGTACCTGCGGCCGGCTGAGCTTCCGGTATTTTTCCAGTGCGCGTTTCACCTCGTCGATGGCGAGCGGTTTGAGCAGATAGTCCACGGCGTTGACCCTGAAGGCATGGATAGCGTACTCGTCGTAGGCGGTCGTGAAGATCACGGGCGCCTCGACGGCCGTCCGCTTGAATATCTCGAAAGCCGAACCGTCGGACAGATGGATGTCCATGAAAATCAGATCCGGGGCGGGGTTCTTTTCCAGCCATGCGACGCTTTGCATGACACTCTCCGTCGTGCCCGCTATCCGGATGTCCGGGGCCGATTCCGCGAGGATGCTCCTCAGGTCGTCGAGGGCCCCCATTTCGTCTTCTATGATCAGTACCCTCATCTCGTATGCTTTATGTTCATCTTGACCATCGGCAGGAAGACCCGGAATACTCCGTCACCCCCCCCCTCGGCTTTCTCGATGCGTATTTCCTTACCCAGCAGCAGCCTGTACCTGTTGCTCAGGTTGGTCAGCCCTATGCCGTTCGATTCGGGCGGCGTGAGCTTCGGATAGACCGGGTTGGCGATCACCAGTTCATTGTTATCGTTGAACGAGATCGTGATCCGCATGTGGTGTTCGCTGTCGATGATATTGTGTTTAACGATATTTTCGAACAGCGGCAGCAGCGAGAGGCTGGGCATGCGCATGTTCAGCGCCTGCTGCGGGATGTCGACCTCGCAGGTGTAGCTTTTGGCGAAGCGCACATCCATCAGTTGCTTGTACGAATTTATGAAATTCAGCTCCTCGCCCAGGGTCGTCAGTGACGATTCCTTGAAGCGGATGATGTACCGGAATATCCCCGACAGGTTGCCGATGTATTCGAGGCTTTCCTGTTTCTTGTCGCCGCGTACGAGCGACGAGAGGTTGCTCAGTGCATTGAAAAAGAAATGGGGGCTTATCTGGTTCGCAATGGCGTTGTACTGGCTGCTGAGATTCTCGATCCTGAGCATCTCGATTTCCTTTTCATGTCGGTGCTCCTTGTTGATCATCAGTACGATACTGCCGATCAGCAGACATATCGTATAGGTGATGATCAGATACCCGACCTCGTCGTAGCCCAGCGTGAGCCACGGTTTTTCGGACTGCAGCGTGATGACCAGCATGGCCGTGAGGATGACTCCCGTGATGACGAGTGTGCCCATCAGGCACCGCACCAGGAAGGGGAACCGCCTGCTCAGGAATATTTCCAGCAGCAGGATGGTCGCCAGCCACAGGACGCAGAACCAGACGACCGATACGGTCGCCCGTTTCGACCACCAGGTGACTGTTACCAGCGTATTCCAGTATTGGCTCAGTTGGATCAGGAAAGCCGTCATCGGGACGGCCCACCGTGAACGCACAGCCTGTTCGAGATAGCCCATGTGTTTTCGTGTGTGTGAAGAAGGGGTGACGTTGCAGGCAAAAATAGTAAAAAAATATCACATTGTGTCATTCCCGTTCATCGCCTTGTTTTTCCCGATTATCGGCCTTATTCGCCTTTTTGGCGTGGTATGAGAACTTTATGGACGATTCGTAGCGATATTTACAAAAACTGATTTGTTCGTTTTACAGCCTTTCCTGGCAATCTTTTTTCGGGCTGTATGGGCTTTGAATCAGTAGGTTAATGAACTTTTGCAGCAAATTTTTCTAAACATTTTCAGCTATGAAGAAAAAACTACTTTTCTCAGCTTTTTTTGTCCTCGGGGCCGCTTTTGCAGGTTGCTCGGATGACGAAAAACCCGTGGATCCCGTTGCTTTGGCCGCACCCGTCCTGGCGGAAGATGCCGTGACTCAGGTGTCGGTCGCCGTTGTCTGGGACGCCGTAGAGAACGCCGTGTCTTACGCCTGTACGCTCGACGGTGGCGCCGAGATGACCGTAACACAGCCTTCGGTGCGCTTCGACGGACTGGAGCCCGGTCGCAGCTATACTGTCAAGGTAAAGGCTGTCGCGGGGCAGGAGCAGTACCTGGATTCGGAATTCGCCCAAATCACCCTGACAACCCTGCCGGCCACGCAACTGGCGGCTCCTGTCCTCTCGGCGGGCGACGCCACGGAGAATTCCGCGACGGTCGTGTGGGAAGCCGTTCCCGATGCGGCATCCTATGTATATACGGTCGATGGCGGCGAGGAGCTGACCGTTACGGGTCTGTCGGCAGTCGTGACCGGGCTGGAATCCGGTATGCCGGCTACCGTGCGTGTGAAAGCCGTTTCCGGACAGGTGCAGTTCCTCGATTCCGAATTCGCCGAGCTGACGGTCGCCGCCGCCATGGAACAGAATCCCTTTACGCTTTCGGCTGCCGAGACCGGGATGAACAGCATTTCCGTATCCGTATCTCCCAAAAGCAAGACGCGAACCTACTACTGTGGTTATGCCCTGAAGTCCGACTTCGACAAATACGCTTCGACGGAGGAATTTATCGGGTCGGTGCGCCGCAAACTCAGCGCTTCGGCCCTGATTGCGGGCGTTAGTTTCGAGGAGTACCTGGCCGCACAACTCGTACAGGGTGACCATCCCTTCGAGTTCACCGGGCTGAAACCCGAAACCGACTATGTCGTCTACGCAGTAGGGTGGTACGCCCCGGGCGACCTGCTCACGACCGTCCTCGTATCGGCTCCTGCCACGACCCTTCCCGATGCGTCGGGCGAAGTGACGGTAACGTTCGAGAATGTCGCTTCCGACGGGTTCGATGTCGTCTGTACGCCCGATGCCGCCATCGAGAAATATTATGTCTATGTCCTGAAGACCTCTTCGTTTACCATGCAAGTAATTACGGGGGGACTGGAGGCGTTCAAGAAGGAGGTGATGCCCACCAAGGACGAGTATACCGGAACGCAGACCATCCGTAAGACCGGGCTGGCAGCCGGAACCTCCTATTCGGTCTGTGTGTTGGGCATCAGTAAGAGCGGCTCCGATTTCTGGATCGAGGCGACACAGAAGACCGAAAAGGCTGAATAAAAGATCACGTAAGAATTTCATAACCGATAAATACGAACAACAATGAAAAAGATCAGCAGAATTTTAATGTGTGCTTCCCTGTTGCTGGGTTTTGCCGCTTGCAGCGATTCCGATTCCGGTGACGACGGGGATAACAACGGGACGCAGCTCGCCGCACCCGTCCTCGCCCAGAGTTCGGTCGAGGAGACCGCTTTCTCCGTGACCTGGCAGGCCGTCGAGCATGCAAATGTATATGCTTATTCGCTCAATGGCGGCACTGAAGCGACCACGTCCGAAACTTCCGCCCGTTTCAGCGGCCTGAATCCGGGTACGGAATATACGGTCACCGTCAAGGCGCTCTCCACCGACCCGAAGTACACCGCATCCGATGCAGCCCAGATCAAGGTGACCACGCTCGCAGAGGATACTTCCGGAATGATCCAGTCGGCCGAGTTCGACGCCCTCGTCGGTGAGTGGGTCGGCAAGCAGAGCGTCAAATACGCTACGGGATTTGATCCTGCTACGGGCGGGTTTTTCTTCACGACCGAGGAGTGGACGTTCGATGTCGAAATCATGGCACAGGTCGGCTCGCGAAAATACCGCAAAGAAAACTATCTCGTCTGCCTTGGCCTCGGGGACTTCGAGAAAGAGGGCAGTGCCCGAACCTACGAACAGTTGATCGAAGAGGGCTTTTCCGTAGCCCGTGCGCTCGAAGGCTTCGGCCCCAAGTGGTTCCTCAAACTCCTGGAGGACGGTTCGATCGTCGTCGAAGCTACAACCAAGTTCAATGTCCTGAGCTGGTTCACTACCGATGAACTCGGCCCGGTTTTCCTACTCGGCGGTGCCGATGACAAGAGCTTCTCCGATTGCGAATGCGAGCTTCCCGTCACGGTCGCCGGCGACGAACTGCGTGTGGGGTCGACCGTGATCTCCGGAAAAACCTGGACGCCGTCGCTGTTCCAGTGGCATCCCAAGCAGGGGGCTTATGCACGTTACTACCTCGGTGTGTCCGACATCGTGCTGACGCGTAAGAAATAAGCCTCCACCCGGCTACTTCAAGGCCCGTGTCCCCGACACGGGCTTTTTTGATGCCCGGGCATTTCCAAATAAATCCGGCATCGCCCCGGCTTGCACTATCTTTAACCCTGTTTTAGACAGGCGGCGCCTTGGCAAAATGCAAGTAAACTTGCTTTTGCTCTCGGCTTGCACTATCTTTGCAACCTAAATAATCAAGGTATGGCAGGTTCGAACTTTGTAGATTACGTGAAGATATTTGCCCGTTCGGGACACGGAGGGGCCGGCTCGGCGCATTTCCGCCGTGAAAAATTCGTGGCTTTCGGCGGCCCCGACGGCGGCGACGGCGGCAAGGGCGGTAGCATCGTCCTGCAGGGCGACAGCCAGTACTGGACGCTTATCCACCTCAAATACCAGCGCCACCAGTTCGCCGAGGACGGGCAGTGCGGCTCGGGAGCCCGCTCGTCGGGCCGGGACGCCCGGGACATCGTCATCCCCGTGCCGCTGGGCACGGTCGCCCGGCGTGTGGTCGAACAGGAGGACGGCACCACGCTCACCGAAGATGTCGGCGAGGTGACGGCCGACGGCGAACAGCTCGTACTGCTCAAAGGCGGCCGGGGCGGCCTCGGAAACTGGCATTTCAAGAGCGCCACGAACCAGACGCCGCGCTATGCGCAGCCGGGCGAGGAGGGCGACGAAGGCACCTTCATCCTCGAACTGAAGGTCTTGGCCGACGTCGGGCTGGTCGGGTTCCCCAATGCGGGCAAGAGCACCTTGCTCTCGGTGGTCTCGGCTGCCAAACCCAAGATCGCCAACTATGCTTTCACCACGCTCGAACCCAACCTGGGCATCGTCGAGGTGCGTGACCACAAGTCGTTCGTCATGGCCGACATTCCGGGTATCATCGAGGGGGCGCACGAGGGCCGCGGCCTGGGCACGCGCTTCCTGCGCCACATCGAGCGCAACTCGGTGCTGCTGTTCATGATTCCGGCCGACAGCGACGACCTCAAACGCGATTACGCGGTTCTGCTGGGCGAGCTTACGCAGTACAACCCCGAACTGCTCGACAAACAGCGGCTGCTGGCCATCACCAAATGCGACATGCTGGACGACGAACTGATCGAAGAGATGAAATCCCACCTGCCCGAAGGCGTCCCGTCGGTGTTTATCTCGTCGGTTGCGGGGCTGAATATCCCCCGCTTGAAGGACATGCTGTGGGACGCGCTGCAACCGTAGCGAAATCCACCTCGCGGTTGGCGATGCGGAGCGTGTATTTTCCGTTGAAATAGTCGATTATCCCATATACGGAGCCTGTGCCCTGCGGTACGGGCTCCGTTGCATAGGTGCATGTGCCCGCCGTGCGGACGGTGAATTCCCGTCCCGAGGCATCCGCTATCTGCCGCTCCGTCGTCGCGGGGCGTCCGGTCTCGGGATCGGGGTCGCACCAGTTGCCCTGCTGCACGAACCGCACTCCTTCGAAATGCACGTAGGTGTCGGTATGCCGCATGTCTACCTCCCCGAACGTGAGCGTCCGAGGCCGTAGGGGCCTGGTTTCCGCCTGCTTCCGCCGCAGGTACAGCGCCGCCTCCGCCGGAGGTATCCTCCCCGGCCCGGCATATTCGCCCGTGGGGCGCGTGCCGAGCATTACCTTGCCGCCGTAGTCGCACAGGAACAGCCCGTTGCAATGGATCGTGACCGCCGTGCCAACCGGGTAGTCGACGTAGAGTTCCGTGGCGTCCACGGCTATCGAAATCCCGCCGCTCGTGTCTTCGACGACCAGTGTTTTGTAGAATTCTCCGTAGAGGTCGTTGCCCGTCACCACGCCTTCGACCGTGATGTCCTCCGTGACAGCGGCCTGCTCTCCCGTGCACCGCGATTTGAGCGCAGCGATCGTGGCCGTCCCCGCCGGTGGGTCGTCGTCGAATTCCAGCCCCGATGCCTTGTCGCACCCGGCGAGGGCAGCCAACGCCAGTACGACGGACACGGCCGTCCGGAGTGCCGTGCGGGATATCGCCGGGAGCCGGTTAACGGGTACAATCGTTTTCATCGCGCAGTTTGAGGATGTAACGCCCTTCCCCGGTGGCGTCGTATTGCAGGATTCCCGTGAGCGTACAGCGGCCGACGGGCACCTCGTCGTCCGCAAACCGGGCGTAGCTGCGCACATAAGTGTAGACCGTCGCGCCTGTGTCGTCCGTGAAACGCTTGTATCCGGCCCATGTCCCGGGCGTAAGGTCTTCGGGAGTGTAGCCCAGAGCCCCGATCCGCACCAGCGTGCCGCATCGCTCCGGCGTCAGTTCGCCGGGCGACAGCAGGGTAGGGGCTATGGGTTCCAGCGCCTCCCCGTTGCGGGTCACCGCTGCGTCCAGCGCCGCTTTCGACCCTATGTAATCGGTCGCGAAACCGCTTCCTGCGGCGGGCATCCGCCCGGCCTGCAATACCCCGTGGCTTTCGCCCAGCGCCAGGCCCCTGAGCCTGAGCGTGACATGGCAGCCCTCCGGGAAATCGTTGTGCAGGTGGTCTATGCCCGCCATGACTTCGATCCCCGCTCCGTCCTCTTCGATGCAGAACGTGCGGTAGAAATTCTCGTCGTAATCGCTGGTGGTCACGCGCCCCGACACCACGATGTCCCCCGTGACGGGGAAGGTCGTCCCGGCGAATTTCTCACGCAGCTGCCGGATGGTCGCCGTGACGGGCTCGGGCGTGGCGTCGTCGCCGCGCTCCCCGAACCGGGAGTCGTAGCACCCCGCCGCGAGCAGGGCCACACAGAGCAGCGCCAACCGTCGCATGGGGTTATTGTTCGATGCGTGAATCCTTCAGGCCGAGGAAATAGAGGATGCCGTCCAGGCCGATGGTCGAAATGGACTGGCGGGCCGTGGCCTTCACCTTGGGTTTTGCATGGAATGCGATGCCCAGGCCCGCGAGGTTGAGCATCGGCAGGTCGTTGGCGCCGTCGCCGACCGCCACCGACTGGGCGATGTTGATCTCCTCGAACTGGCACAGCAGGCGCAGCAGCTCGGCCTTGCGGCGCCCGTCGACCACCTCGCCGACATAGCGCCCCGTGAGCTTGCCCTGCTCGATCTCCAGCTCGTTGGCATATACGTAGTCGAATCCGTATTTCTGGCGCAGGTAGTTGCCGAAATAGGTGAACCCGCCCGAGAGGATCGCCGTTTTATAGCCCACGCGCTTGAGGATCGTCATCATGCGCTCCAGCCCTTCGGTGATGGGCAGGTTACGGGCTATCTCCTCCATGACCGAGACGTCGAGCCCCTTGAGCAGGGCCACGCGCTCGGTAAAACTTTCGCGGAAGTCAATCTCGCCCCGCATGGCGCGTGCCGTGATCTCACGCACCGCATCGCCTACGCCGGCGCGCTCGGCCAGTTCGTCGATCACCTCGGTCTCGATCAGCGTCGAATCCATGTCGAAGCAGATCAGGCGGCGGCTGCGGCGGTAGATGTCGTCTTTCTGGAACGAGACGTCGAGGCCGATTTCCGACAGGTTCATGAACCCCTCCTGCATCGTGCTGCGCTCCTCGTCGGTGAGCGACCCGCGCACCGAAAGTTCGATGCACGATTTGGCCGCACGGTCGTCCTCGCTGAGCGGGATGCGGCCCGTCAGGCGCTTTATGGCGTCGATATTCAGCCCGTGCTGTGCCACCACGCGTGTCACTTCGGCGATATGGCGTGCCGTGACCGTACGACCCAGGAGGGTGATGATGTAGCGGTTCTTGCCCTGCCGGCCGACCCAGTTGTCGTAGTTCTGTTCCGAAATGGGGGTGAAACGGATCATCACGCCCAGCTCCGATGCCTTGAACAACAGCTCCTTCATGATGTTGCCCGACTTGTCCGACGTGGTCTTGAACAGGATGCCCAGCGTCAGCGACTGGTGGATGTTGGCCTGGCCTATGTCGAGGATGAAGGCGTCGTAGCGCGCGAGTATTTCGGTGAGCGAAGAGGTCATGCCCGGCTTGTCCTCGCCGGAGATGTTTATCTGGATGATTTCGACGTTGTTTTGCATCGTGTAGCGTTTTTCCTTTTTTTCTTTTCCGTAAATTCGTAGACAAAGTTAGTAAACTTCTCTTTTTTTTGGTTATTTTTGCAGACAAACTTTATTCCCGGTTTATGTGGCCTCTTTTTTTAGGAACCGAGACGCCCGCGCCGCTGATGCTGCCCGACAGTGTGCAGAAAGCCCATTTCGCGGAGACCGTCCATAAAATTGCGAACCTCGATTTCGAGACCGTATTGCAGAACCTCCTCTCCGAGTCGGTCTGGATACTGCTGAAAATCCTCCTCGCGCTGGCGATCTATTTCGTCGGCCGCTGGATCCTGCGGCGCATCGTCAGGCTGCTCGACCTGGCGCTGGAACACCGCCGTGTCGATATTTCGCTGCGGTCGTTCATGCGCAACACCGTGCGCGTGATCTTCACGCTGCTGCTGGTGCTGATCGTCGTCTCGACGCTGGGCGTCAACGTCACGTCGCTCATCGCCGTCTTCTCCGCCGCCACGCTGGCCATCGGTATGGCCCTGAGCGGAACGGCCCAGAACTTCGCGGGCGGCGTGATGATCCTGCTCATGAAACCTTACCGTGTCGGCGACTACATCTCGGCACAGGGGCAGTCGGGCACCGTGCGCGAGATCAAGCTCTTCTCGACGGTCATCACTACGGCCGACAACCAGACAATTTACATTCCGAACAACTCGATCGCCACGGCCATCATCGACAATTATTCCACGTCCGATACCCGCCGTGTGGATTGGACGATCGGCATTTCGTACGGCGACGACGTGGATACGGCGCGTGCGGCGATCCTCGCCATCCTTGCCGCCGATAACCGCGTGCTGGGCGACCCTGCGCCCGTGGTGTGGGTCGCGGCCCTTGCCGACAGCTCGGTCAACCTCTCTGCGCGAGCCTGGGTGAAGAACGGCGATTACTGGAATGTGTTCTTCGAAAACAACGAAAAATTCTACAAACAACTGCCCGAAAAGGGGATCAACTTCCCCTTCCCGCAGATGGATGTGCATGTGAAAAACAATTAATCTGCCTATAAAATGAAAAAACTGCTTATCATGGCCGTGGCGGCATGCTGCCTGGCGGCTTGCAACAAGGAACTCGGCCCCGAGTATAAGGTTGCGCCCGTAATTTCGAATGTCTCTTGCAGCCCCGGCCTTGATGATGTCCATGCCGGCGATGACGTCCGCGTAACGGCGACCGTCACGAGTGAATACGGATTTACCGGCATCAGCATCCTGCGGGCCCTCAACGACGACGAGACGAAGGTGAAGGAAGAGGGTGCATGGCTGAGTACCAACAAGACGGATACGGAAAAACGCTATTCGGGTACGATCGGCAAGGAGAAGGCCGGGACGAAAGTGACTTTCCAGATACTTGCCGTCTCTGCCTACGGCGTGTATACGTTCTCCGAGGTATACGAATATACCGTGCAGGAAGAGACCGACCCGGAGCCGATGCCCAACCCCGAAGCGAATTAATTTACACACTATATAACAATATGGAATTGAAAGAAATCCTGGCCATCTCGGGCCAGCCCGGACTTTATAAGTATGTAGCGCAGTCCACGCACGGTGTGATCGTCGAATCGTTGCTCGACGGCAGGCGGATGAACGCTTCGGCGACGTCGAAAGTAAGTTCGCTGACCGAGATCTCGATGTTCACCGAGGGGGACGACATTCCCTTGGCCGATGTGTTCACCAAGATCTATGCCCATACGGGCGGCCGCGAGGCCGTCAGCCCCAAGGAGTCGCCCGAAAAACTGAAAGCCTGTTTCGCCGAGGTGCTTCCCGACTATGACCGCGACCGGGTACACGTTTCCGACATAAAGAAGTGCTTTGCGTGGTACAACATTCTCGTGAAAGCCGGGTTTACCGAATTCAAGCTTCCGGCCGAAACCGAATAACCCCTGAGTCCCGCCCGAGCGGGGCTTTTTTGTTGTGTCGTATCCCGATTAAATTCGTATGTTTTTATCCGTAATCCCCGTGTTTGTATTATCTTTGTTCAACGGATAAAAATATCGCTATGGCTAAAATGACGAAAGTGCTGGCACTGGTTGCCCACGACAATATGAAACGTGACCTGGCCGAATGGGTCGACTGGAACAGCAGGAACCTGAGCCGCCATCATCTCGTTTGTACGGGTACGACCGGCAAGATGGTCGAAAAGACACTGCGGGATCACCGCGAGGAAGACGAATCCGCGGATGGGATCCGGGAATTGCCCGACCTGAAAATCACGCTGCTCAAATCCGGCCCGCTGGGCGGTGACCAGCAGTTGGGGTCGCTGATCGCCGACGGCAAGATCAACGCCCTGATCTTCTTCTGGGATCCCATGTCGGCGCAGCCGCACGACGTCGACGTCAAGGCGTTGTTGCGCCTGGCGACGCTCTACAATGTCCCGACGGCGATCAACCGTTCGTCGGCCGATTTCCTGATCTCGTCGCCGCTCTTCGAGGACGAGGATTACGAGCCCGTCGTAAAGGATTACAAAGCCTATGTCGAGCGTGTGCTGAAGTAATGGTTGCGCTATGAGCATGTAAATGCCTGATCCCGTTTGGGATCAGGCGTATTTTTTTGCTGTTTCGCACAGAGCGGGCAAAACCCCGTTCCATCTCCGTCTCGGCCACCGACCGGAATCGGCCTTCGTGTGAACCCGATCGATTACAGGTCGTGCGACAGCGGTGCGGGCACTGTGCCGCTCACGTCGAAATCGCCCCAGCGCTCGGCGATCGAGTCGAGCGTGGCGAACAGTTCGGGGATGTCGAGCAGCGTGACCAGCTTTAGGCGCGTAGGCTTGAAATCGGGCAGCCCCTTGAAATAGTTGGACAGGTGGCGGCGCATTTCGAGGATGCCCACGTATTCACCTTTGATTTCCAACGATTTTCGCAGGTGCTCCTTGGCGATCTCCACCCGCTCGCAGACCGATGGCTGGGGCAGCACTTCGCCCGTGGCAAGGTAGTGTTTCACCTCGCGGAATATCCACGGGCGCCCGTAGGTCGCGCGGCCGATCATCACGCCGTCCACGCCATAGCGGTCGAACATTTCGGCCGCTTTCGGCCCCGAATCCACATCGCCGTTGCCGATGATCGGGATTTGTATCTGCGGATTGTTCTTCACCTTGCCGATCAGCGTCCAGTCGGCTTCGCCGCGGTACATCTGGGCCCGTGTGCGGCCGTGTATCGTGAGCGCCGCGATGCCGACGTTCTGCAGGCGCAGGGCTATCTCCTCGATGTTCTTCGACTCGTCGTCCCAGCCCAGGCGGGTTTTCACGGTCACGGGTTTGCCGACCACCTCCACGATCCGCCGCGTCATTTCGACCATCAGCGGCACGTCGCGCATCATGCCCGACCCGGCGCCCCGCCCCGCGATCTTCTTCACGGGGCAGCCGAAGTTGATGTCGATGATGTCCGGGCCGGCCGCTTCGGCCATGCGCGCCGCCTCGACCATCGGTTCGACCAGATGTCCGTAGAGCTGGATGCCCACCGGACGCTCCGCGTCGTCGATTTCGAGCTTTTTGAGCGACTTGGCCGCGTCGCGTATCAGCCCGTCGGAGGAGATGAATTCCGTGTAGACCACGTCGGCGCCGAAACGCTTGCACATGTAGCGGAACGACGGGTCGGTCACGTCCTCCATCGGCGCCAGCAGCAGGGGTTTTTCCCCGAGTTCTATGTCGGCAATTTTCATGATTCGCCCGCTTGGTCGTGTGTTACGAGTATTTTGTCGATGCGGACGCCGTCCATGTCGACGATCTCGAGGTCGAAACTGTTCCAGCGGAGCTTCTCCCCCGTGGCGGGAATGTGTTTCAGCTGGTCGAGAACCAGTCCGCTGATCGTATTGTAGGCATTGCGGGGAATGGCGTTCTCCTCGCCGAAAAAGGCCAGGAAATCGTAAAACGGACACTGCCCGTCGATGAGTACACTGCCGTCCTCGCGCCGTACGATGTCGGGTTCCTCGTAGCTGTCGGGGATCTCGCCGACCAGCGCCTCGAAGATGTCCTTCAGGGTGACGATGCCGCGCGTTACGCCGAACTCGTCGCACACGATGCCGTAGCCGAGCTGCTCGCTGCGGAGCTGCTCCAGCGCGCTGTACACCTCGAACCCCTCGTGGAAGAACTTGGCGGGAGAAAGGTGGTTGCGGATGTCGAATCCGGGTTCGTCGATATGCCGGAACAGGTCTTTCAGGTAGACGACGCCTGCGAGCTTGTCGAGGCTCCCTTCGCCGACGGGATAGCGGTTGTGGGGTTCCCGGTTGACCCGTTCGCGGATCTGTTCCGGCGTCATCGCGGTGTCGATCCATACCAGTTCGCTGCGGAAGGTCATGATCGACTCGACCGTCCTGTCGCCCAGCGAAAATACGCGGCCCATGATCTTCTGCTCTACCTCCTGCACTTCGCCGTCCTCCGCACCTTCCTGGATGATGGAGCGTATCTCCTCCTCGGTGACCTTCGAATCCGATTTGCGGAGCCCCAGCAGGCGGGTCACGCCTGCGGTGCTGCGCGACAGGAGCCATACGAACGGCGAGGCCAGCAGCGAGAGCAGGCGCATGGGCCGTGCTGCCAGCTTGGCGATCTTTTCCGCCGAGTTCATGCCGATGCGTTTGGGTACGAGCTCCCCGAATATGAGGGTCAGGTAGGTTACGACGATGACGATCGTGATCTGCGCCACGACCGTGGCCGTGCGCAGGGAAATGCCGAGTGCGGCGAGCTCCCGGCCGAATTTCGTGGCCAGCGCATCGCCCGAGTAGATACCCGTGAGGATGCCTATCAGCGTGATGCCGATCTGGATGGTCGAAAGGAATTTGTCCGGGTCTTCGATAAGCTTCTGCGCCTGCCGCGCCCCGGCGTCGCCCTGCCGTGCCTGCATCTCCAGATTGGAGCGGCGCGCGGAGATCATGGCGATCTCCGACATGGCGAAGAAGCCGTTCAGGATGATTAATAATAGAATGATGAGGAACTCCATTGGGGTGTCCGGTTTGTTTGTCTGCAAAGATAATACATGGCGTGTGTAATGCCAAATTTATTTGTGCGCCCGCCGGTACCGGGGCAGGGTATTGCATCCTGTCCGAATAATATGGGGCCGGGGATTGAATATTCCCTGAAAAAATACTAAATTTGCGGACAAATTCTTTCACGATATGAATATTGAGAACTTTATTTCGGATGCCGTCCGCCGCTCGGTGGAGGCGCTTTACGGTACGCTCGACGGCGAACAGTTGCAGATTCAGAAGACCCGCAAGGAATTCGAGGGTGATTATACGCTCGTGACCTTCCCGCTGCTGCGACGAAGCCGCAAGTCGCCCGAAGCCACTGCGACCGAGATCGGCGGGTATATGACGGCCAACGTCCCCGAAATCAAGTCTTTCAATGTCATCAAGGGTTTCCTGAACCTCGTGCTCGACGGCGCTTTCTGGGCGGCGCGTTTTGACGAGCTCGCTGCCGATGCCGATTTCGGGCAGGCCCCGGCCACCGGGCGCACGGTCATGATCGAATATTCGTCGCCCAATACCAACAAACCCCTGCACCTGGGGCATATCCGCAACAACCTGCTGGGCTACTCCGTGGCGCAGATACTCAAGGCCAACGGACATAACGTCATCAAGGCCAACCTGGTGAACGACCGCGGCATCCATATCTGCAAGTCGATGCTGGCGTGGAAACTCTACGGCAACGGCGAAACGCCCGCCACGTCGGGCATGAAGGGCGACCACCTCGTAGGCAAATACTACGTCGAATTCGACAAGCACTACAAAGCGCAAATCAAGGAGCTCATGGCACAGGGGCAGAGCGAGGAGGAGGCGAAAAAGAACGCCCCCGTGATGCTCGAGGCGCAGGAGATGCTGCGCAGGTGGGAGGCCCGCGATCCCGAGGTCTACTCGCTTTGGGAAACCATGAACGGTTGGGTGTACGAGGGCTTCGACGTGACCTACAAGGCGCTGGGCGTCGATTTCGACAAGGTTTACTACGAATCGCAGACTTACCTGCTGGGCAAGAGCCTCGTCGAGGAGGGGCTCCGCAAGGGTGTTTTCTACCGCCGTCCCGACAATTCGGTCTGGATCGACCTCACGGCCGACGGGCTGGACGAGAAACTGCTGCTGCGCGGCGACGGGACTTCGGTCTACATGACGCAGGATCTGGGCACGGCCTACCGCCGCTTCGAGGATAACAAGCTCGACGACATGATCTATGTCGTGGGCAACGAACAGAACTACCACTTCCAGGTGCTCAAGCTGGTGCTCAAGAAACTGGGGTATGCCGACTGGAGCGACCATATCACGCACCTCTCCTACGGCATGGTGGAACTGCCCGAGGGCAAGATGAAGTCGCGCGAGGGCACGGTGGTCGATGCCGACGACCTGATCGCCGGCATGGTCGCTACCGCACGCGAGATGTCGGCCGAGCTGGGCAAGCTGGACGGCTGCTCCGAAGAAGAAGCCAATGCCGTGTCGACGATGGTCGGGCTGGGGGCGCTCAAGTATTTTATCCTCAAGGTCGACCCCAGGAAGACCATGCTTTTCGACCCGCGCGAATCCATCGACTTCAACGGCAATACGGGGCCGTTCATCCAATATACCCATGCGCGTATCTGCTCGATCCTACGCAAGGCTACCGAAGCCGGGATCGACTTTTCCGCCGCCGTGCAGGCCGATTACCTGCCCGAGGAGATCGACCTGGTGAAGACGCTCACGGAATATCCGTCGGTAGTGGCCGCCGCGGGCGAGAATTTCGCCCCCTCGGTCATCGGCGCCTATGTCTACGAGCTGGCCAAGCAGTTCAACGGATACTACCATGACCATTCGATCCTCCGCGAAGAGGATGCTGCGACCCGCACGATGCGTCTCCGGCTGGCCGGGCAGGTGGCGCGTGTCATCCGCCGCGGCATGAACCTGCTCGGCATCGACGTCCCGGAGCGGATGTAACCCGTTGCCGGGCTGCGAAAGCTGAGATATGATTTCGAAAAGGGCAGCTCCCCGCGGGAGCTGCCCTTTCAGCATCGTCTGCCGTCCGGGTTTCCCGGCCGCCGCAGGCGTTTCGTGATGGCCATGCCCGTCATTGGGCCACGATCCGGTATTTGTAGGTGTTGGTTTTTCCGGGGACGGTCGTGGACTGCTCGACAATCGGTTCAGCCAGTTGTTCGAATTTGTAACCTGCTGCCGGGGTGATCGTCGTGCCGCCGTTGATCTTGTCGAGCCCCATGTCGCCGAAATAGCCGCCTTTCAGCTCGACCGTGCTCGGGTCGGAAGCCGCTGCCGCACCGTCGTCGCCCAGGCGTACGCAGTAGTCGTGCCCTTCGCTGTAAAATTTACCGCCGTTCACGACCGCATGTCCGTCGGCCAGTACGGCCAGCCCGTGGAAATTGTTGCCCGTGCCTGACAGGTCGTAGGTCGAGAAAATACCGTCGTTGATTGTCACCTTTCCGCCCGAGTCGACCGTCACGGCTCCTTGTACGCCCGATACCTCGGCGTAGTTGATGACGGTTTCCGTCCCTTCGCCCAACGTGCGGATGCAATATGCCCACTGGCCGTTTCCGTTGTGTGCCGTCGAGGAGAACTTCCCGTTATTGACCGTCACCTTGCCGCCGCTCTGGTTGGCAACGGCGTAAAAAGCCGCATGGACGGTGCAGTCCCCGAGTACGACCTTGCCGCCGTTGTTCAAGATGCCCGACCCCTGCTGGTTATTGGTCGTTTCGAGCGTCGCGCCCCCGTCGATGGTCAGGTTGGCCCCTGCGTAATTCCGGATCAGGCCGTATTGGCCGGTGATGGTGCCGGGGCCCGAAACCGTGAGATCCGAGTAGTTGTTCAGCTTGTTGGACGAGACCGTTATCTTCGTTCCTTGGCCGAGCGTAAGCACGGTGGGGTAGTTGACCTGCACTGCTTGCGCGGCCGTCAGGTCGAGGTCGGCGGTCACAGCGATCTCGCCGCCGCGCGAAGCCAGCGTTGCGGCCAGTTCTTCCGGTGTTGCGACCTCCACCTTGCGGCTCAGCGCCTCGCCGTTCAGGGTCAGCGTACTGATGCACAATTCGCCGACATAGGGCTGTATGTCCCACGTCGACTCGTACATCGACCCGAGCCCGTCGAGGTCTTCGCGCGAATTCGTCCCGCTGACCAGCTCCCCGGAGCAGGTGATGTCGATCGTTCCCTGGTTCACGTCGCCCGCGAAATACGAAGAGGCATAAACATACCCTCCGGTAGCCGGATAGCTCGTCTCCCCGTACAGTATCTGGTTCTTATGCCGGATGGTGACGTTCTTCACCGAGCACTCCTCGATACGGGCGTTTTGCTGCATCGTCCCCGCGAAACCGCCCAGTGCGTAGCCGCCCGTCAGCGTCACGCCGTCGGCCGTGATGTTCTTGTAGAGTGAAACCTCCGCCGATCCCAGTTCCATCAGGCCTATCACGCCGCCGATGCGGTAGGAGGTGGAGGCACTTTCTTTGCTCCCGTTTGCCGTCAGGCTGATGTTCGTGAGTGTCACGTCCGAAACCGTCGTTCCGGGAAGGGCATACCCGATCAGCCCGCCGATCCATTTCCGCTGGCCTGCCTTCTCCGACGGCAGGTCGCTCTCGTAGGTGAGGTTGGCGACCTTTAGGTTTTTGATCACGGCGCCCGATTTCGTAGCCCCGAAAATTCCCACGCAGGTGTGGTACGACGGATTGACCGTGACGTTGCTGATCGTATGGCCTCCGCCGTCGAATTCGCCTGCGAACTCCTGTGCCTTGGCGCCTTCGGTGTAATTGGTGCCGAATCCGATCGGGGTGTAGATTTTGCCCGTCATGTCGATGTCCTTCGTCATTTTATATTTCTTCGCAGCGTCGGTGGCATTCTCTGAAACCCACAGCATGTCCTCGTAGGAGTCGATTTCGTAATACCCCTCTGCATCCTGGGACGGGGCGTCCACCGGGAGCTTGTTGCTGTCCGACATCGTGCATCTGAACGTCCTGCGGATGTCGCGCTGCAACGATACCGTGGTATTGTCGTTGAAGGTCTTGCGCTCCACGAACTTGTAGCCGTCGGTCGTCCATGCCGTAATCACGCAGTAGCTGACCACCAGCGGATGTACTACGGCGTAAATATAGGTGTCTCCTCCGGCCGCGATGGTCGCCGGGGCGGCGAGCGTCACCGATACCTTGTTGTCCGTTCTGCCCGCTACGGCCGTGGTCTTGTAGTCCGTATTCCCGAATTGGGGGTTCGCCGTCAAGTCTGCCGTATAGAGCCCCGTCAGGGGCTGGTTCCGGGCTGCCTCGAAATCGACCCGGCCGATCGTTACGTCGTTGTCCGTATCGTTCACCAGTCGGATGCGGAGCAGCGCGAATATCCCCGAGAAACTCAGTTTTACCGTGGGAGTATTGTCCGTATCGTTGACCACCGTGGTGGGCACGGCCGCCAGTGCATAGTATTTTGCCAGGTTCGAAAAGTCGTCGCCGGCAACCTGCTGCTGTTCGGCCGGGACTTCGAAGTTGCGCGTACCCGCCCAGTTGCTCGACACGGCCGCGCGCGAATCGGCCGTGCCGTCCGTTGTCCCCGATACCTGGGCTTCGTTTTCTTCGTACGGGTAGTAGGCGTAAACATTCAGCCCTTCCTGGATGGCAAATGTCGAGGAAGACACCTGCTTGAAATCCACCCAGCCTTTTGTCTGCGAGTTCACGGCTTCGAAACAGAGGTTCTGATCCGTCCAGTCGTTGGCCGGATAGTTCAGGTACAGGCCGATCCGGTCGGCATCCTCGGCGCTGAACGAGAACCTCAGCCCGTCCTCCGTCATATCGGCCCTGGTCTGTCCGTCGTCCCCGACGGTGGCGCGTACGATGAAGTCCGCATCGGTTTGCTTCGCTCCCGACTCTTCTGTCGTGTCCGTCGTACAGCCGCACAGGGCTGCCCCAAGCAATAAATACGATAATTTGTTAATTTTCATCGTCTTATTTTTTTAGTCATACACATAAGTTTCCCGAACGGACACATCAGTATTCATTGGTGTCGTCATCCGGTTTTTCTACCTGGCTCGCTGCGAAACCTTGTTCGACGAGCACGAGCACCTCCTCGACGGAGGGCATTTCATAGTTTTTTCTTTTCATTTTGTAGGATTATTATTAAAAGGGAAGTGACAGGTAAACGCAAGAAAGGGATGCTCTTTTGAGAACATCCCTGAATATGGGTGTAATACGTTGGTTGTTAGTGTACTATGTGCCCAGTCCCGTGGGGGGGGGTAAAATGACCGACCTTACGGAGCGAATGTTCCGCAGAAGTGTGTTTCAGATATGTCCGGTAATTTCCCATTGTTTGACAAAAGTAGCAATTTTGGCGTAGAGGGATATGATTCCGGCCTGAAATGTTTGTTAAAAAGACGTATTTGTTTGGGTGAGGGCATTTCCCCCCCCCATGCGAATGCGATCCATACCTTTATATATAAAAAGGGGAGGGTATACGCCCTCCCCTCATGTACCGCCTCCGGGGTTATTTCCCGGCAGGCAGTTCCGGGTCATTTCCCGATGTTGATGAACGGTAATGCGCCGCCGCCGCTGTATGTCGGGAGTTTGCCGTCCCATTTGTCGATGGCGTCCTGCTGCACGAGCAGCGGGCTCAGCGATTGTGCCACGACGCGGTTGTAATAGGCTTCGCCGTCGCCTTTGATGCGCAGTGCCTGTGCCTCGCCCTGTGCCTTGGCGATTTCGATCTTGGCGTTCGCCTCGGCCTCCTTGACCTTGTTTTCCGCCTTCAGCGCATTCTGTACGGCCTCGTTCTTGGCGTTGATGGCTTCGGCGAGCGATTGCGGAGGGGTGATCTGCGACGTGAATTCCTCCACCAGGAATCCTTCCGACGAGAGGCTCACCTCCAGGCGTTTGCGCACCTCCGATTCGAATTCCCCGCGGTGCGACATCAGGTAGTCCGACGTATACTGGTTGGCACACGTACGGTATGCCTCGTAGATGCAGGTGCGGATGTAACCGTCTTCGATCTCCCCGAGGGTCTTGCGGTATTTGGTGAATACGGCCGTGGCCTTGTCCGGGTCGAGCCGGTAGGCGATCGTCGGATCCATCGTGAATTCCGAGGCGTCCTTGGCGTTGACGCGGAACGGTTCGTAGGTTTTGCGCTGGACGTAGATCGGGTATTCGAAGATCTTTTGCGTGATGGGGTTGTACCACACCCAGCCTTTGCACGTTCCGAGAACGCCTCCGTATTGGCTGGCGTCCGACGACCATTTCTTGAAGCGGATGCCGACCGAACCGCTGTCGATCGTCGTGCAGCTTATGAATGCGATTAACAACAGCACTGCGGGGATGAGTGCGAGCAGCAGATAGCGGGGTTTTATCCGCTTGATTTTGGGATTGTCGGGGGAATCCATTTGCATGCCGGGAATAGATTTATGGTAAATAAGGTTTTACGAATATAACGAAAAATCCTGATCCTGTTCCGCACCGGGGCATTTAGCGTGGTACGAATCTTGCGAATAGGGTGGCATGAATTAACCAACACCATTATTGCGTGAAAACAATCTTTACAACATTCGCTCTATCCCTTGCGTTGTGTGCCGCTGCCGGAGCGACGGCCCGGGCCGGGAGCGCGGTGCCGGCGCCTGCGGCCGACACCGTGATGCTGTCGGAGGCCACCGACGGCGATTACATCGTCCGCAGGTTCCTTGTGAAGCGTCAGGGCGACACGGATTATTCGATCCGCTACCAGATCAACCTGGCCAGCCTTTCCGCGGCGCTCGACGGCAATTCGCGCGAACTCGACGGGCTGAACGCCTTTGTGGACAACCTCATGCGCGATACGCTGATGAATGTCAAATCGGTCGAAATCACGGGCTATTCTTCGCCCGACGGGCCCCGGGCGTTCAACGAGACCCTCGCTCGGAACCGTGCCCGGGATTTCAAGAGTTACGTTGACAAGAAGTATGGTTTTTCGAAGAAGTACGACGTCACGCTGAATTCCGTCGCCGAGGATTGGGAGATGTGCCGGGCTTTGGTTGCCCAGTCGTCCGTGTCCGATAAACAGGCCGTGCTCGGCATTCTCGACGGGAAGCAGTCGTCCGATGCCAAGGAACTGGCGCTGAAAAAGATGCCCGCGGCGTGGGAGTATATGATAAAGAATATCCTGCCGCCGCTGCGCCGGGTCGAACTGACGATCAATTACGGTGCGGGCAGCATTGTCGAGCAACGCACGATGATCCCCAAGCCCAAAATCGCACCCCGGCCTGCCGAGCAGGCCTGCGAGCCGTGCGGATGCGAGGTTGTCGACGAGTCGATAACGGGTATCATCGTCGAGATGCCCGGGGATACCGATTACCGGAAAGACCTTCGCGAAGCCCGGCGCGAGGCGGGTGAAGCGTTGAAGGATGCCGGCCACTATTCGAAGAAGGAACTCCGTGAAGCCCGACGCATCGCCCGCGAACAGGAACGTGCCGCGCGCAAGATCGCCAGGGAGGAGGCACAGGCCGCCAAGGCCGCCGCCAAAGCCGGCAAAAAGACCTATCGGGAACTCGAAAGGATGTAGCCCGGTATCCGCCGATAAAAAGGATTCCCTAAAGAAGGGAATCCTTTTTTCGTAGGTGCGCATCGGCGGCGGGTGCGATCTATGCCGATGCCGATGCGGCTCCGCTGCCAGCCGCAGTGGTTTTCCTCCGGTTTCTGATGATCCGATCTCGGGAGCCCCGGTTGGCCTTTTTCCGAACCGCTGCAAATGATAATAAAAGTTTTTAATAATCGACCCCGCCCGATAAACCTTTGGTAATCCAAAGCTTTTTCGTACCTTTGTCCAGGAAATTTTTAAATACACGATAATATGGCAAATTTAAGGTACCTGAAAAAGGAGATCGACTATCGTCTGGAAGAGGTGGTTTTCGACTGCGATATGGCAATTTGTTTCCAGCCTTCGAAAGAGACGGAGATTTTCGAGGTGATGCAGGAGGCCGTGGCTATCCGCAACGACCTTTTCACCAAGGCGAACAATCCCGCCGAGCCGCATAACCCTTCGCTTGTCCGCAAGCACTATGCTGCGCTGCGTGCCGAGATGGTCGGTGAGTTCGAAAAACTCTTCGAGAAGCTCAGCAAGATCAACGAGGCGAAAAAGTAAAGCCTGTTCGTTCCGAATACGGGCGGTTCTGCATGGCGGAACCGCTTTTTTTGCCTTCATCCGGCATAGGAAGTTCTCCCGTCAGCTTTCCCGGCTATTTCCCCGGGCAGTCCTTCCGGCACTCTTTCCCGCTTCCTCGTCTTCCACGCTTTCTCGTTACTCATCCTGCTATTTCTTTCCGAAACATTTTCCCGATCTTTTTCCCCGGCTTACTTTTTTTTATTCATATCCTCCGGTTTTTTCTTTCGTTGGTTTGTATTTCTCTCAGCTTCTTTTTCCGCTTATCCCTTTTCCGTCTTGCCCCCCCCCTCTTCTGTAACCTTGCCCATTTGACGCTACTCGCTCCATCTCTCGCTCATTCCGCCATTTTCCCTGCTATTCTCCCCGTTGTATTTTCCTGTGCCGCTTCTGCCCCCCCCCTATCCTTTCCCCGTTATCCTCCCTCGCCTCCTCGCGCGTTCCCTTTTCATGCCGGTTCCATGCTGCATCTGTTTTCTTCCGTCTGCGATTTCCCGTCTTCCGTCCATCCCCGGTTCCTGCCTTCCAAGCTCCCCGAACGATTTTCCGAGCCGCTCATCCCCATTACCCGCGGTGCAATCCAAACTGAAATCTAACACCCCGGTTTATGTATTGCTTTTATTATTATGTTTTATTTTCTTATTTTTGCTTTTTTATGAAAAATAAGTATATTTGTTAGGTTGTAAAAAGAAAATTAATATTTCGTTTATTATTCCTTTGTCTCTTCGATGTGCCGCAGCTATTTTCTTCCGGAGCTTACCGAAAAGGGTAGGGCGCAACGGCGATGACGCCGGAATATCGACGAAACCCCAGACCAGCGTAAACCCATACTTACTATGAACCGGACAATTTTTGACAAGATCGGCTTGCCCAGACCCCTTGCCTGGGCGTATTTGGGAATTCTTATTTTCATGATGGGCGATGGCATCGAACAGGGGTGGCTGAGCCCGTACCTCATCGGCCGGGGATTGTCCCTGGAGCAATCCGCCGGGCTTTTCACCATGTACGGCGTGACCATCGCCATTTCTGCGTGGTTCTCGGGCGTCCTGGCCGAGGCGTACGGCGTCAAACGGACGATGTTCGCCGGGCTCGTGCTCTACCTGCTGGGCACCTGCGGCTTCGTCGGTTTGTCGCTGCCCGGGCTGCATTACCCGCTGATGCTCGTGACCTATGCCCTGCGCGGGTTCGGTTATCCGCTGTTCGCCTACTCTTTTCTGGTCTGGATCGCCTATGCTGCCCCCAAAGACGGCCTCGGAAAGGCTGTCGGCTGGTTCTGGTTCGTATTTACGGGAGGGCTGAACGTCCTCGGGGCCTATTATTCCAGTTGGGCCATCGAGCGCATCGGCAATATCAATACGCTGTGGACATCCGTATTCTGGGCTTTGCTGGGGGCGTTTTTCGCCTTGGTGATGAACAAGTCGCAGATGCGGCTTGCCGTTGCGGGCGGTACCCGTGAGAAGATGAAGGAGTTGCTGAAGGGTATCACCATCATGAAGGAGGAACCGAAGGTGCTCCTGGGCGGCATCGTCCGTGTAATCAACACCACGGCGCAATTCGCTTTTCCCGTTTTCCTTCCGATGTATATGGCCGATTATGGGTTCACGACGACCGAGTGGCTCCGGATCTGGGGCACGATTTTCACGGCCAACATCGTCTTCAACCTCATTTTCGGCTTCGTCGGCGACAAAGTGGGGTGGCGCAACACCATTATCTGGTTCGGCGGCGTGGGCTGCGGCATCACCACGCTGCTGTTCTATTATTCGCCGCAGTTTTCGGCGGGCAATTTCTGGGTGGTGATGGCTGCCGGCGTGCTTTGGGGCGCCCTGCTTGCCGGATATGTCCCGCTGTCGGCCCTGATGCCCTCGCTTGTCAAAAAGGATAAGGGGGCAGCCGTTTCCGTGCTGAACCTCGGTGCGGGGCTTCCGGTTTTCGTCGGCCCCGCCATCGTCGGGGTGTTCTACCGGCTGGTCGGCGGCGAGGGCGTCGTGTGGATTCTGGCCGGACTTTACCTTTTCGGGGCTTTCCTGACGAAATTCATCACCCTGCCCGGGAATGCGAAGACCGTGTAACCGGTCTGCGGCGGGTACATTTGGGCGGCGGCTGGCGGAGCCGGTCAGGCGGCCTTGCCGGCATTGCGCCCCAGCCGCAGGCAGGCGTGAGCGCTGTCCCGCCCCGGATCAGTCGTGGTCGCAGCAGCAATCGCCCGGATGGTGCTCCAGCACGGTGTGCGGGATATGCCCGTGGGATACGATCTGAATAGGGCAGTCGTAATTGCGCAGCTGCTCCTCGGTGATGACGTTCGAATGGTGGCGGTGCACGCGGCGGTTCACGCAGACGATCTCCTTCACCACGCTGGTGATCGTGCCGATGTCGTGCGATACCATGACGATCGCCATCCGGCCGTTCAGTTCGCGCAGCGTCCGGTAAAGTTCGTTTTCGAATTTGTTGTCCACGAAATTCGCAGGCTCGTCCAGTATCAGCAGCTTCGGGTCTGAAATCACCGCCCTGCACAGCAGCGCCCGCTGCATCTGCCCGCCCGAAACCTCGCCGATGGGGCTGCGTGCCGTCTCCCCGATCCCCGATGTTTCGAGCAGCCCGAGGGCTTTCGCCCGGTCTTCCTTCGTGTACCGGGAAACGAAGCCCCGGTGTCCTTGCAGCCCCGACAATACCACCTCCAGCACCGAGATCGGGAATGTCCGGTCGAAATTGCTGATCTGGGGCATATATCCGATCAGCCGCTCCTTGCCGCGGAACAACTCCGGGGCGAGCACGACCTCGCCGGTGTGGGGTACCGTGCCGAGGATCGCTTTCACGAGGGTCGTTTTCCCGCCTCCGTTGGGGCCTATTATTCCCAGGAAATCATCCTGTGCGATCGTGAGGTCGACATTTTTCAGCGCCTCGTACCCGTCGTACGCTACGCCGACGTGGTGTAATGTCACCAGGTTCATCTCTGTGTGATTATGCCGGTTATCTCCTCGATGTTTGCGATCACGTCCTCACGCAGCGGGTCTACCTCCACATACTGGGCGTCGATGTCGCGGGCAATGACCTCCACGGCCGATGCCAGGAACTGGCTTTGGTAGAGGATGCGCCGCACGCCGTCTTCGCGTGCCTGCCGGATGATCTGCGTCAGTTGTTTTGCCGACGGTTCCTTCCCGTCGGCTTCGATGGCAATCTGCCGCAACCCGTAGTCCCGGGCGTAGTAGGTGAAGGCGGGGTGGTAGATGATGAAATATTCCACGTCGCTTGCGGCGATCCGTGCCGCCGTCCGTTCGTCCAATGCCTTCAGTTCCTGTTGCAGCAGCCTGTAATTCGTTTCGTACTTTACCGAGTCGGGATAGGCTTTCCGGATCGCCTCATAGGCGTTTTCCGCCATCTTCTGCAGTGCCCGGGGCGATGTCCAGACATGCGGGTCGATGCCGTGCGTATGCGTATGGCCGTGGCTCCCGTGCGAGCAGGTACCGGCGATCAGTTCGATGCCGCGGCTGAGGTTGACGACCTTCGCCTGGTCTTCGACCTTTGCCAACAGCGTGTTTTCGAAGTCGATAAGTCCGACATTGAAGACCATGCGGGCTTTGTTCAGGCTGACGAACTGTCGGGGTGTCGGCTCGAAGGTTTCGGGGCTCGCTCCCGGCGGTACGAGTACCTCGATGTCGAAATCGTCGCCGACGATTCCCTGTACGAGGCTCCGGAGCGGCAGGATCGAGACGTACAGCGGCTCGCCGTCCGTCTGGCGGTGAGATGTGCAGCCGCCGCACACGATGGCTATGAGTAGGGCGATGTAGATTTTACGCATTTTGTATCTTATTGGTAATTAATGTATTGATCTGTATTCGGTAGGGTAGTCCCTGTTTCCTCTTGTATGCAACAGTCAGGCCGATTGCCAGAATTATGGTGCAGAGCCGCAACGCGTTGGCCCCTATGTCGCCGACGGCGCCGCTCGTACTTACGCGGAACACGATCCAAGGCAGGTTCATCAGAGTGTGCAGCCAGATTACGCTCCAGAGGTTGTAGTTCCATTCGACATAGAGCCAGCTGAAAAAAATGCTGCCCAGTGCCGTAACCCCGAAGGCCGTCAGTGCCGATGCCGGGTCGTGCCCTTGGTAGAGATGCAACGATCCGAATGCCAGTGCCGCCAGCAGTGCCGCGGGCAGAAACCCCCAGCGGGCGTACCTGAAGAGCTGTCCGAAGACGAATCCCCTGTATACCAGCTCTTCGAACATCCCGGCAATGAATATCCATGTAAATGCTTCGTCGGCAGAGAGTTCCCGGTCGAACTCGCCGATGACGGCATACCCGGCGATCATCGGCAGCGTCGCCGTTACGGCGAAGAGCAGCCCTGTGCCGAAACCGTGCGACAGGCCCATCGACGAGGCGATGTCCCGGCGTGCGTGCAGCAGGAACAATGCCCCGGTCGGAATAAGCCCCGCCAACAGGTAATTCAGTGTATAATGGAGCGTCCGCGAACTGCCGATGCTGTCTTCGAACGGCCGTACGGCAATATTGAAATACCACAGCGCGAAAAAAAGCATGAAAGCCCCGAGGATAATTGCCGAACGTTTTATGCAGCAGTCATTTCCAGCCATTCGTTTCGTTTTTACAGTACAAAAATACGAAAAAAACACGGAAATGACATACGATTGCCGTATGCCGTTTTTCTATTTTGTTAAGGTGTTGGTATGTAGCCGGATAGAAATTATGCTTCCGTTTCTCCGGCGTGCTTGTGCGCGTTATATCCTGCAAGGGGTTTGGAGCACGACCGAAGCGTAGCTTGATTCCTGCGCAGGCGATATTTGAAACGCCGGGATCGCTATTACGTTGCAGAGCCGGTAACCCGTTAACGGTGCACGTTTCCACCTTCATAGAGGCGGCTCAGGGTTTGTGGCGTAATGCTATATGCCGTTTCAGGGGGATACGCATTTCGGCGATTGTGCCGTTATGTGGTTTTGACTGAATTAATATTAATATTATGTTAAATTATTGGGTGGTAGCCCGATTGTCTCGAGAGGAATTACTTTCTCACCTATTTAATAAATACCGCGGATAATCCTGGTAAGCACCAACACGTCCGCTTCGAAGCGGAAACCGGGTCTGTCCGAATTTTATCTTCCCGATTTTATCTTTCTGAGAATCGAATATTCCGGGCATCTGCCCGCATGGATTATTTTAACGCTTTGCTGATGGCGTATAGCTTTCGAAGGTCTGGTCATCATAGAGCACGATGACCCGTTTGACATTCGCTTTGCCGAACAACGCCTGCGGGAACTGCGCCGCAAATCCGTCATGTCCGTCGGCCGCTTTATCCTGCATTTGTTTTTCATCCGCCGGAAGTCCGCTCGGCTGTGCTGGCGCGAAAAGGTCGTTGCCGGAACCGAGGGGTGCCGTTTGCACTGCCGTTGTCCGGGAGTCCGGCCGGGCAGACGAGGCTGCCGGATATTCATCCCGATACATTTTGTCGGAATCGAGCAATAGCCAATCCGGGTTGATCCGGGGAAACCTCCTGAGAATCTTTTGCAGCAAATCGAAGCCCGGTTTGTTGCGTCCGGCGAGAATGTGGGATATTCCGGCGGGATTGATCTCGAGCTGCTCTGCAAGCTGGCTCGGCTTCAATCCTTCGTTTTTCATCAAATCGAGCAATTTTTCCCTCATCAGCGTAATTTTTTACAAATATAAAGTTTTTTCTTTTGTAAAGCAAGTGAAATCTACATTTGTAAAATGTTAATAATTGTTGATAATGTTTACATCTGTAAAAGAAATAATATCGTTAAATTCGCCCGGATATATTATTCTGTATTTTTAGTTTATGTAAATATATTTATATTATTGGTTATTAGTATGTTATATATCATATTTTTCCCTGTGAGGCTACTTTGCATAACTGTTCTGTATCTACTCTGACGGTATTTAACTTAATCTGAATATAAATCGTATAATTCATTGGTGTTTAATGAATATGTATTTAGTTGTTTAACAATTTAACTCATGTACTTTGCATTGCGGACAGGCTTTGTCTGCACTCCCCTACTGTTTTTACAAAAATATAAATCAACAGGAATCACAGTCGAAGTTGATTTATATTTGTAATTATAATTGGAAAATATCCTCCCTTTTGATATTTACATTTGTAAATACACTACCCTTTTTCGATAAAAAATTCGATTCTCCCCGGTATTCCCGGTAACAGCAAGTGCTTTTTCGACAAACTCCTGCTCTCCGCAAATATTATGTTAAATAAAAAGAATGCGGATAGTGTTAATAACCCACTATCCGCTTATAATATAAGTAATTATATTTTTGTAAACAGCTCCTTATCCGAAGAGTTTTGCTGCAATTTCCCGGAACTCTTCCGGCGTCAATTTAAGCTTTTCGCGGTGGAAATCCACGTCGTTTTCGCTCTGTATGGGGATCAGATGGATGTGTGCATGCGGTACTTCGAGCCCTAAAACGACCATTGCGACCCTCTTGCAAGCTATTTCCTGCTTTATTTTGGCCGCGACCCTTTTGGCGAAGAGCATCATGCCGGCCAATGTCTTGTCGTCGAGGTCGAAAATGTAGTCCACTTCCATTTTGGGTACCACCAGCGTGTGCCCTTTGGTCAGCGGGTTGATGTCGAGGAATGCGTAATAGTTTTCGTCTTCGGCGACCTTATACGAAGGGATCTCGCCGGCAATGATGCGTGTAAAGATGGATGACATAACTTCGTTTTTTTAGATTTCCGTTTTTTTTGCGTTCTTTCTGTCGTTTGCCGTTCACCCCATTCTAAAACGGCTTTTTCCCGGCCAGGAGCCGCCTGTGGTTGACGATGCCGAGCAGTATGTTGGCATAACCGGCGAACAGAGCCACGGCGGTCGTCCAGCCGAATGTGTCCGTCCCCGTACATAACGATACGACCCATGCTCCTGCCAGGAGGCTCCAGGTGCCGAGCAGCCAGTATTGCAGCTTCAGCTTCCGCCTCAATTTTTCGGGGGCGTAAACGCTCGCCCGCCATTTTGTCTCCTCGGGTGTCATGGGCAACTCCTCCTTCCGGCCGTTATTCGTCGAATTTCGGCTTGAGTATCTCCGAATAGATGACGGCCCTGCGCAGGTCGAAATCCTCGGTTATTTCGGCTGAAACATCCTCCTGCGCGTCGTCATACGCAGCGTGGGGATGTTCCGCGGCTGTCAGACGGTCTTTTGGCGCGTTGCCGCGCCCGCTGAGGTGCGCAGCGTGCCCGGAACCGGCCGCCGGGGCCGCGTCTTCGAATCCGGCCGACGGCGCCATCGTCGGGGTCGCAGCCGACGCCATGGCCGGCTGCACCTCCTGCCGGACGGGGGCGTCTTTCCGAGGTGCAGGTTGCGGGGCCGCTGCCGGATCCCATGACGGCCATGCCTCGCTGCCGGCGTGCCTGTCGCCGGCCTGCCGGGCCTGTTTCTTCGCCTGTTTGCGGCTCTGCGATACCACGTTGAATATCATGGCCGCTGCGATCACTACGATCCATAGGACGGTCGAGAAGTTTTCCATATCAACTCAGGGTTCGTTTGACACTTTCAATACCTTTTATCTTGCGCAGTTTGTCCATCACGTCGTGCAAGCCCTCCGCATCCTTCACATAGAGGCTTATGCTGCCCTCGAAGATGCCGTCGTGGCTGTGGATGCCGACCTCGCGGATGTTGATGCTGAAATCGCCGCTCACGACCTTCGCCAGGTCGAGCAGGATGCCCATGCGGTCGATGCCGCGCAGCTCGATGGTGACCAGGTACGACATGGCCTTGTGCTGCGACCATTTGATTTCGTCCTTGACGATGTTCTTGCCGAATTGCGCTGCGAGCCTGTCCAGCTCGTCGCAGTTGGCTTTGTGTACGATGATGTTGCCCGTCGCCGGGTCGCGGTACCCCACGACCTTGTCTCCGGGGATCGGCTTGCAGCATTCGGCGATTTCGAACTGGGGTTCTGCCGCCGGTTCCTTTTCCGGGGCGGTTTCGCCCGGGGCGGCCGTGTCGTCGCCGTCTTCCTCCTCCTTTTTGTTGATGAACAGCGTCCAGAATTTGAGGATTTTGCTTTTGGAGTTGACCTTCAGGACTTTTTCGAGGTTGTCGAGGTTGACGATCCCCGCCCCGATCTTGCTGTACAGTTCCTCCTTGTTGTTACTCTCGTAAATGGGTACTATTTTGCGCAGGACGCGGCCGCTGAGCTTGATATTGAGCGACTTCATCTTTTCGTCGAGCATGTGCATACCCCGCTCGATGTTGTTCTGCCGCTCGCGTTTGAGGAAGCTCTTGATCGACTGCTTGGCTTTGGCCGTAGTCACGATCTCCAGCCATTCGGGCTTGGGACGCGCATTGTCGGCCGTGATGATCTCGATCTGGTCGCCACTGTTGATCTGCGTGGTGATCGGTTCGAGCTTGTGGTTGATCTTGGCGCTGATGGCGCTGTTTCCGATCTTCGAGTGGATGTCGTATGCGAAATCGAGCGCCGTGGCGCCGAACGGCATTTTTCGGGCCTCTCCCTTGGGTGTAAACACCACTATTTCCGATGTATACAGCGATAACTTGAAGTTGTCCAGGAAGTCTACCGCGTTCTCCGTGGGGCTGTTCAGCGCCGAGCGGATCTGTTTGAGCCACTTGTCGAATTCGTCCTCGTCCTGCGAGATGGTCGCATGCTTGTATTTCCAGTGCGCGGCGAATCCCCTTTCGGCGATGTCCTCCATGCGCTGGGTGCGGATCTGTACCTCGACCCATACGCCGTCGGGCCCCATCACGGTCGAATGCAGCGCCTCGTAGCCGTTGGCCTTGGGCATAGAGATCCAGTCGCGCAGCCGGTCGGGTTTCGGGGTGTAGATGTCCGTGATGGTGGAGTATACCTGCCAGCATTGGGTCTTTTCCGAGGGGAACGGCAGCGGCTTGAACACGATGCGGATGGCAAACAGGTCGTATATCTCCTCGAAGGGGATCTGTTTGCGCTGCATCTTGCTCCATATCGAGTAGACGCTCTTCACCCGCCCCGAGATTTCGTAGTTGATGTTGTCGCGGTTGAGCCCCGCGATGATCGGGGCGTTGAACTTGCTGATGAACTCCTGGCGCGACGCCTCGGTTTCATTGAGCTTCTGTGTGATCTCGGCGTATTGCTGCGGGAACCGGTACTTCATGCAGAGGTCTTCCAGTTCGCTTTTGATCGAATAAAGCCCCAGCCGGTATGCCAGCGGTGCGAAGAGGTAGATCGTTTCGCCCGTGATCTTGATCTGTTTGTTCATCGGCATCGCTCCCAGCGTGCGCATGTTGTGCAGGCGGTCGGCGATTTTGATGAGGATGACCCGCACGTCGTCCGAGAGGGTCAGCAACACCTTGCGGAAATATTCGGCCTGTTCCGAGGTTTCGGCGTTGAACACGCCCGACATCTTGGTCAGCCCGTCGACCATCGAGGCGATTTTCGGCCCGAAGATGCGTTCCATGTCTTCCACGGTGTATTCCGTGTCCTCCACGACGTCGTGCAGCAATGCCGCCACGACCGATTTCACGCCCAGTCCGATCTCCTCGATGACGATCTTGGCTACTGCAATAGGATGCAGGAGGTATGGCTCGCCGGAGCGGCGCCTTACCCCCTGATGTGCCTCCTTGGCCAGGAAAAATGCCCTTTTTATGAAATTCCAGTCCTCGTCGTTCTTACATATCTTGGTGCACGAGAGGAGCAGGTCGTCCCACTTTTCCTTGATTATAACTTCATCCTCGGCAGTATAATCCATACCTTATTGTTTAGGTGCCTTCATGGCCTCGCGTACCTTGGCCTCGATTTCGTTGCGGAGCCCGTCGTCGTTTTTCAGTAGCTCCTTCACGGCGTCGCGTCCCTGGCCGATCTTGCGGTCGCCGTACGAGAACCACGAGCCGGCTTTCTTGACCACGCCGTAGTCGACGCCCAGGTCGACGATCTCGCCGATCTTCGAGATACCCTCGCCGAACATGATGTCGAATTCCGCACGTTTGAACGGGGGCGCCACCTTGTTCTTCACGACCTTCACCTTGGTGCGTGTTCCCAACTGCTCCTCGCCGTCCTTGATGACCGACATGCGGCGGATGTCGATGCGCACGCTGGCGTAGAATTTCAGAGCATTGCCGCCCGTCGTGGTCTCGGGATTACCGTAGACGACACCGATTTTGTCGCGCAACTGGTTGATGAAGATGCAGACCGTCTTGGTCTTCGAGATGCTCGACGTCAGCTTGCGCAGCGCCTGCGACATCAGGCGGGCCTGGAGGCCCATCTTCGAGTCGCCCATCTCGCCTTCGATCTCGGCCTTGGGGGTCAGCGCCGCCACCGAGTCGATGACGATGATGTCGATCGCGCTCGACCGGATCAGCGAATCGGCGATTTCGAGCGCCTGCTCGCCGTTGTCAGGCTGCGATATGAGCAGGTTGTCGACGTCCACGCCCAGTTTCTGTGCGTAGAAGCTGTCGAAAGCGTGCTCGGCGTCGATGAACGCCGCGATGCCGCCGGCTTTCTGCGCCTCGGCGATGGCGTGGATCGCCAGGGTCGTCTTACCCGACGACTCGGGGCCGTAGATCTCCACGACGCGGCCTTTGGGATAGCCGCCCACACCCAACGCCATGTCGAGCGTGATCGAACCCGTCGGGATGACCGGTACGTCGTTCACCTCCTGCGAGTTCATGCGCATGATCGAGCCCTTGCCGAAGTCCTTTTCTATTTTTTCCATCACTGCGTTAAGCACTTTGAGCTTATCCGCATTTACCTGTACTTTTTCTGCCATTTTTGTGTAGTTCCTTGTTATTTGAATTTTTTATCGTCTTTGTTGCCGCATCCTGTCCAGGGCTTTCATCTGGTCGGTGCGCTTGTCGGCTTTCGTGCCGCGCGGCATCGGGAAGCTGATTATCCGGGCGTCCAGCAACCGATCCTGGAAAGGGCTCCAGTTGTTGACCGACGTGTTGCCTATTCCCCAGAGCCCGGTTCGCCTGTTCAGGTCGTGCGGGTATTTCTGCCGGGATCGGATCAGGGACTCCTCCTGTTGCGCAGCCCGTTCTTGCATGGCGCGGTGGAGTTTGCGGCGTGCGCGCAGGTAGGGGTTCACCTCCTCTTGCAGCCACTGGAGCCCGAACTCTTCCGGGGGAAGCATCCGCAACGAACTTGCGGCGGCATGCGCCTTGGCCGAAAACTCGGCCGGAAGTTCTGTCGCGGGCACGCCCGGGAGGCCTGTTGCGAATTGCGCCGGCTGTTTCCGCCCCGGCTCCGCCGCGGATTCCCGTGCGGGGCTTTGCGCAAGCTCATGCCCGAGTGCTGCCGGCCGCCCTTGTGCCGGAAGCTGCAAGGTGCCCAAGAGGCTGCCTGCCGCAAGTAGTATGCCCGCAAAGAATTTCATGCCTGTCGTCGGTTGGTGCCGTCCTATTTGTAAGCGTCCAGGATTTGCCGGTAGTGGTTTGCGGTGTCGACCTTGGTGAATACCTTTTCGATCCGCCCCTCGGCGTCGATGACGAACGTCGTGCGCAGTACGCCCATGTATTTGCGGCCGTACATCGACTTTTCGGCCCAGACCCCGTAAGCTTCGCAGACGCTGTGGTCGGTGTCGGCGAGCAGCGTGAAATTCAGGTCGTGCTTGGCACAGAAGTTCCGGTGCGATTTTTCGCTGTCGGGGCTTACGCCGATGATCCGGAATCCCATGCGGGCGAGTTCTGCCCTGCCGTCGCGCAGGCTCTTGGCTTCGAGCGTGCACCCCGAGGTGTTGTCCTTGGGGTAGAAATAGAGTATCGTGCGTTGTCCCTTCAGGTCGGCCAGCGTCAGCGCCGCACCGTCCTGGGTCGTGGACTTGAAATCCGGGGCCATATCCCCCGCCTGTAACTGTGTCATATGTTTCCGAAAAAAAAGGTTCGTTTTCGCAAAAATAGTGCAGACCCTGCGCTGTGCCCCGTTTCCGGGGCAAGGCCCGGGCAGTGCCTATTTTGGGTAAAGATAGGAATTTTCCGCGGATTTTCACCCTTCCGGGCCTACTTTTTTGTTGCTCTGCCGCGTACGCCGCGTGCCGTTCAATCCCACATGTAGGTCACCTCGATCTGTTCGTTGAACTCTTCCTGCGTGGTGTTGAGTTTCTTGTGGCACGCCGGGCAGCGGATCGCCGTTTCGGTTTCGACATATTCGCCGCATCCCACGCACACCGGCAGTACGCCGTAGCCCGGTTGCATGTGGTGCTCGAACTGCGCTCCGCAGTGCCTGCACCTGATTTTGTAAGCTGTTCCCATAATCGTTTTCTTTTAGGTTCACGGTACAAAGGAACGGCTCTGTAGTGACAATTTGTGACACAGAATTAAAAAAACGCATGTTTCACCAAAAAACATGCGTTTTTTTGCCGGAATCCCCGGGGTCAGTGGGCGTGTTCGGCCTCCATGGCTTCCTGCTGGGTCTTGTGTACCGTGCCGTGGGGGTGCTCCGCCGGGGCGTAGATCGAATAGAGTTTCAGCGGCTTGTCGCCTTTGTTGACGATGTTGTGCCACTTCCCGGCCGGGACGAAGATCGCATAGTCGTCCTCCACGTCGCGTACGAAGTCGAGCTTGTCCTGGCTGTCGCCCATCAGCACCTGCGCCATACCCTCCTCGATGCGCAGGAACTGGTCGATGCCCATGTGCTGCTCCAACCCTACGTCCCCGCCTACGGGAATCGTCATCAGCGTGACTTGCAGATTGTTGCCCGTCCATAGCACCGTTCTGAAGTCCTCGTTCCCGAGCGTGTAGCTTTCGATGTTCAGGACGGTCGGTTCCGCCCCGTAATCCTGCAGTACGACGGCCGCTGCTGTCGGCAGCGTCCCTGTCGTTTCGGGTGCCTGGCGGCAGCAGGAACCTGCCGCTAATGCCATACAGAGCATTCCCAGCGTTGTGATCGTGTTCATTTTCATGATGTTCGATGTTTTGTGTGTAATACAAATATAACAAAAAAACTTATTGCAACTTGTTTGCCGCGATATAATCGCGGAGATAGGTGGTCAGTTCCGGCGAGTCGACGATGCGGATGTCGTCCAGCAGCCCGACGGCGAAGCGTCCTACCCCGGCGAACCCGGCTACCTGCGTGTCGAGCAGCCAGCGGCCCTTGCCCGCTGGCCGGACGTCGCGTTCGGCCAGCGGGTATTCCTCGCACAACAGGTTGTAAGCCAGCAGTCCCAGCTCCAGCTGCACCCGGTGGCGTGCGCCGCCGTGCATGCGGAAAACGTCGATGAAACCTTCGCGGTGCTCCGCTTCGTGCTTCCATGCCTCCCCGGTAAGCTCCACCGACCCGATGCGCGAGGTTTTGAATAGCTTGCATGCCCCGGCCTCCGGATCGTAGCACCACACCTGTACGTAGTTGGTCGTAAAGGCGAAGGGCTCCACGCGGCGGTCGCGGACTTCCCCGCCGTGCGGCGACTGGTAGCTGTGCAGTACGGCCTGCTGTTGCCGGTCGATGGCCTCGATGAGCGTCCGGATGTTCGGGGCGTTCTTGCCGCGCACGACCGTGTCGGCCAGCGTCTTGTTGTCGTAAACCGAGTAGAGCTTGCGTTTGAGATTCTGTTTCAGCAGGTTCGTGTCGTCGATGTTTTCGATGGCGCTCTTGAGGATCACGGCCTCTTCTTCGGTGAAATGCACGAGCTGCGAGATGTCGCGGAAGTGCGGCGATTCCTTGTCGAGGCGGATGCAGTCGCCCGCCTTTTTGATGACGAAACCCGCCTCGCGGAAGGTGTCTATGTAGCGGTAGATGGTGCGGCGCGACATCTGGAGCCGTTCGGCCAGCTGGTCGACGTTGTAGGTGGTGTTCGCCGTGAGCAGCTTCATCAGCCGCAGCAGGCGTTCGAGTTTGGGTTGGTCCATGTATTGCGTATTCAATGATTTCAAAGCTGTTCCTTCCGGGATTGCCGGTGCGTATGGTCTGCTCCGCAGGCGGCGCAGCGTCCCGTGTGGACGCAGAACGTGCCGCCGCACGACGGACAGCTCCATTTTGTCCGTTCGCGATCCAGGAATGCCGTCATTCCCTCTTTGCGGATGAACGCCAGGTTCTCCATCGGCGATTCGCTCAGCGGATAATCGTTCGTATACCGGTTTTCCCGCTCCATCGTTTCTGTGCAGGGGTATTGCGGACATTCATCGCAGAAACCGCCGGGTAGCGTTTTGCGGATCGTGCAGGTTGCGATCTTACACTGCGAAGAACAGAATTCCGGTTTCGTGTCGTCGGGGCCCCAACATCCGGTGCAGGGGCTCTCTTCCCGCAGGGCCCCGATGCAAACGCTGCAATCGAGGCCGCACGGGGCGATCATTTTTGCGTGATAATCCATTCCATTCCTGTTTTAAAGGCCGAGACGACTGCCGCCGGCCTTGCAATATACGAAAAAAGTCGTGACGGATAATGTCACGACCTCCTGTTTGTCGATACGGTGTGTTTACCCTAATGCGCAAGCACTTTCTTTTCGATCTCCTCGACCTGCCGGCGGAACGCCTTGTCGGTTTCGATCAGGTTCGATACGGCCTTGCACGAGTGGAGCACCGTGGCGTGGTTGCGGCCTCCGATGGCGGCCCCGATGGTCGTGAGCGGCGCCTTGGTGTGCTGTTTGGCGAGGTACATGGCGATCTGCCGTGCCTGGGCGATCTCGCGCGTCCGCTCCGTGGAGTTGAAGCGTGCGAAATCGAGGTTCAGGTATTCGCACACCACTTCGATGATGTGGTCGAGCGTGATCTCCTTCTGGTAGAGCTGCACGTAGACCTTCAGGATCTCCTTGGCCAGCGACGTGGTGATCTTGCGCCCGAGGAACGAGGCGTTGGCCACCAGCGACGAGAGCGCCCCCTCGATCTCGCGCACGTTGGCCGAGATGTTGTCCGCCAGGTAGGCCACCACGTCGTCCGAAATCTGCGCCCCGAACTTCTGCGCCTTTGCGCGGATGATCTTGAGCTTCGTGTCGTAGTCGGGCGTATTGAGCTGTGCCGACAATCCCCACTTGAAACGCGTCAGCAGGCGCTGTTCGATGTCTTTCAGCTCCACGGGCGGCTTGTCCGAGGTGAGGATCAGCTGTTTGCCCGCCAGTTGCAGATGGTTGAAGATGTTGAAGAACGCATTCTGCGTGCCCGTCTTCCCGGTCAGTTCCTGGATGTCGTCGATGATCAGTACGTCGATCATCTGGTAGAAATGGATGAAATCGGGGATTTCGCCGTTCTTGTACGCGGTCTGGAACTGCGCCTGGAATTTGTTCATCGAGACATACAGCACCTGCAACTCGGGATGGCGCTGGCGTACCTCGTGGCCGATGGCCTGTACGATGTGCGTCTTGCCCAGTCCCGAATCCCCGTATATATATAGGGGGTTGAAGGGGTTGTTGCCCGGGTTTACGGCGACGGACATGCCCGCCGAACGTGCCAGGCGGTTGCATTCGCCCTCGATGAAGGTCGCGAACGTGAGCCCCGGATTCAGCTGCGGGTCTATGATTATCTTCTTGAGCCCCGGAATTACGAAGGGATTCTTTATATTTGCGGTGTTGGTCTGCGTGTTGAAACGCGAGATGGCCGTGGTGTCGGCATCGGCGGTAACGGGTACGGCCGGGGGTGTCGAACGCGGCACGGCATAGTGCAGCCGGGTCTGCTGTCCGTAGAGCTGCGAGATGATCGGGCGCAGGAACGGGATGTAGTTCTTTTCGATCTGGTGTACGTAGCTCTCGTTGGGAACACGCAGGCGCAGGTTGGTGCCGTCGAATTCGAGCGGTACGATCGGCTGGAACCACTTCACGAACTCCTCTTCGGAGGTCTGTGCCTTGATTCGGTCAAGGCAGTTCTGCCACATATCGCTATATGTCTGCGTGTTGTTTAACATGATAAGGGTTGCACTGTTTTTGATGTGACAAAGTTGTGAATAATTTTGCAAAAAGATTTCCGAAAAGGTGTTGTATTTTCACTTTTTTTATATATAGAAAAACAACGGTTTCCGGACATCCAATTTTAACTCCCTGATATTGAATAATAGAAATAAATTTCGTATATTTGCATATCAATTTTTTAGGCAGTCCTATAATCAAATTATAAATAAAACCAATAAACTTATGGCTAACGAACTGGAACAATTGGTGCTGAAAAAAGCGCAGGCATGGCTTGACGGCCACTACGACGAAGCTACCAAAAAGCAGGTTAAATACCTGATGGATAACGATATGAAAGAACTCGTCGAGAGTTTCTACAAAGACCTCGAATTCGGTACGGGCGGCTTGCGCGGCATCATGGGCGTGGGTACCAACCGCATGAACGTCTACACGGTGGGAGCTGCTACACAGGGGCTTTCGAACTACCTCAAGAAGAACTTCGCGGGCGAACCGATCCGGGTTGCGATCGGCCACGACAGCCGCAATAATTCACGCATGTTCGCCGAGCGTGTGGCCGATATTTTCGCCTCGAACGGATTCACCGTTTTCCTGTTCGATTCGCTGCGCCCGACGCCCGAGCTGAGCTTCGCCATCCGCGAGCTGAAATGCCATTCGGGCGTGGTCGTGACCGCTTCGCACAACCCCAAGGAGTACAACGGTTACAAGGCCTACTGGACGGACGGCGCGCAGGTCACCGAGCCGCACGACAAGAATATCATCGCCGAGGTGGAGAAGATCACCGACGTGGACATGATACTCACGGGTAAGAATCCCGAAAACATCACGATCCTCGACGAGAAATTCGACGAGATCTATTTAAATAAGGTGCATGAATTGTCGCTCTCGCCCGAAAGCGTGAAGAAGCACCGTGACATGAAGATCGTCTACTCCCCGATGCACGGCGCAGGCGTCCGCCTGGTGCCCGCGTCGTTGCGTAAATTCGGCTTCACGAACATCATCATGGTAAAGGAGCAGGCCGTCATCGACGGGAACTTCCCCACCGTCGAGTCGCCCAACCCCGAGGAGCGCAAGACCATGTCGATGGCCATCGACCTCGCGGCCAGGGAGGGGGCCGACCTCGTCCTGGCTACCGACCCTGACTCCGACCGTATCGGCGTCGCGCTGCGCAACAAGAAGGGCGAGTACGTGCTGCTGAACGGCAACCAGACGTTGGTGCTGCTGATGAGCTACCAGCTGACCCGCTGGGCCGAGCGCGGCGAGCTGGACGGGAACCAGTACGTCGTGAAGACCATCGTCACCTCGCAGATGGCCAATGCCGTGGCCGACCATTTCAAGGTGAAATGCTACGACTGCCTCACGGGATTCAAGTATATCGCCAAGATCATCCGCGAGAACGAAGGCAAGGCCAAGTACATCGGCGGCGGCGAAGAGTCGTTCGGCTACCTTGCCGGCGATTACGTGCGTGACAAGGATGCCGTGTCGGCCTGCTCGCTGGCTGCCGAAGCCGCCGCATGGGCCATGGATACGATGGGTCTGACGCTCTACGAGTGGCTGCAGGAGCTTTACGTGAAATACGGTTTCTACCGCGAGGGACTCGTGTCGGTCGTCCGCAAGGGCAAGGAGGGGGCCGAACTGATCCAGAAGATGATGGTCGAATTCCGCGCGAACCCGCCCAAGACGATCCTGGGATCGCCCGTCGTGAAGATCAACGATTTTCTTACGCTCGAAACGACCGACGTGAAGAGCGGCGCCATGACCCCCATCGTGCAGGATCGCAGCAACGTGCTCCAGTGGTTCACCGAGGACGGCACGGCCGTGTCGGTGCGTCCGTCGGGCACGGAGCCTAAGATCAAGTTCTATTTCGGTGTGAAGGCTCCCCTGGCGTCGGTTGCCGATTTCGACCGGGTGCAGGCCGAGCTCGACGCCAAGATCGAGGGCATCAAGAAAGACCTCAAGCTGGAGTAGCCGCGCTACCCTGCTGCATAAGGCCCCGGCAATTTTGCCGGGGCTTTTTCATGGCCGTTTCCAACTAATCTCAGGCCGTTATTTGCCCCGAAAATTTGTATTTCTAAATTTTTAGTTTTATTTTTACTAAAATTTTAGTAGCATAAAGAGACAGTAGCATGAAAAACCTGTTTATCCGGCTGGTCGCCCTGTTGGGCGCTGCGATGGCCGTACATGGCGTGTCGGCGCAGGAGCCGCAGAAGCACGAGGCGGAGCTGCGCTTCGACCAGGCGCAGCGCGAGGAGCTTGCCGATGAGCCCTCCCCCGCCGTTACGGCCGGTTTTGCCGCCGCAGGCCGCCCCTTTGCCTATAAACTCAACCGCAAACGCACTTCGGAGGCCGTGGCTTACGACGCCGTGACCTTGTGGAACGTCCGCAAGGTCAAGATCCGGGATCGCCGCATGAAATTTTCCGACTCTACCCGGCGTGAAAAGGTGCGGCTGCTGAAATTTTTTATCGAGCGCGACCGGAAAAAGGGCGCCCGTCCGCACCTGCTGGGCAATGTCGCGGGATATACCTGGTCAAACGCTGTTTATGACGAAGCCGCGCGTACATGGCGCACGGTGCCGAAGCACATTGCGACCTATACCTTGCGGGACGAGTACGATTCGGTACGCCGCAGCGGCGGCGATGTGTCCATGTTCAAGGTGCCCGAGGAGCTGTGGCGCCGATTGTCCCCTAAAGCCGTCTATGTGCTCGACGGCGTACGTGTCCCGGGCAGCGTCTTCCAGTTTATCGACGGGCTGTTCCTGCGCACGCTCGAAGTCCATACCGACCGCGGGACAATGGCACGGTACGATACCGACCAGGGGGTTGTCATCGGGGATGTATACCCCGACCGGATACCCCTGGTGGTCTTCTGCGGCCGGCCCTCGACGATCGGGGCGTGGCTGAAAATCTGCCATACCGGCGCTTTTTCGGTGGATGCCGCAGTGCCCATGCGCTATTTCTACATGCTGCCCGTCGAGGCCGTGCAAATCTACGGGCTGGCGGGTAAATACGGTGCGATCTGCGTCGAGTTGGCTGAATAGCCCCTGGGCTGCCCTTCGCCCGATACCCTGTCCGCATTGCATTGCGGGCAGTTTTTTTATTTTCCGGCAAAATAATTAAAAAAATAGTTGTATAACTAAAATATTAGTTTTATCTTCGTTGCAGGTAAATCAACTAAAAGTATAGTTATGACAGGAATAGTAAAGAACCGACCGCAGGAACTGACCCGTGCCGAACTGGAGATCATGCAGGTATTGTGGAACAGGGGCGCCGCCGTCGTACACGGCATCCTCGACGAGATGGACGAACCCAAACCCGCCTACAATACCGTTTCGACCATCGTCCGCATTCTCGAAAAAAAGGGCTTCGTCGCACACAAGGCCTATGGCAAGACCCATGAATACTACCCCGTCGTCTCGAAGGACGACTATGCGCGCCGCTATATGGACACCGTGCTGAATAATTTTTTCGGCGGTTCCGTCAGCCGGCTGGTGTCGTTCTTCTCCGAACACAAGGCCATTTCGCTGGAGGAGACCGACGCCATTCTGGACATGCTCAAAAACCGCAAGTGATGAAATCCCCCGCCCTGTACCTACTCGAAGTGTTCTTTTGCAGCGGTATGCTGCTGGCATTCTACCGGCTGCTGCTCGTCCGCAAAGTCTCTTTCGCGGCCTGTCGCCGTTATCTCGTGGCGGCGGTGCTGCTTTCGGCGGCGATCCCCGCGCTCGATATCCCCCTCTACCCCGCCCGTACGGAGACCGATCCGCTGCCGCTGGTTGCCTCACAGGCCGTCCCGCCTGCCGAAGAACCTTTCGTCGCGGAGGCAGGTCAGCCGGCCGCCGTCGTGCGCACGACGGCCCCTGCCACCGACTGGGGACGCGTGGCACGCATCGCCGTGGCCGCATTGTACCTGCTGACCGTCGCGGTGTCGCTTGCGATCCTTGCCGTGCGCATCCTCGGGATCAGACGTCTGCGCCGCCGTTCGCGGATCACCGATTGCGGCGCATATGCCGTGGCGGAGAATCCTCGCGTCGGGACGCCCTTTTCGTTTCTGCGGACGGTATTTCTGGGCGAGGGTTACGAAGGCCGCCGCCGCGAGATCGTGGTCTGCCACGAGGCGAGCCATGTGCGCCACCGCCACTCCGCCGAACGCATCGCGCTCGAACTGGTGTGCAGCGTCTTCTGGTTCAATCCCTTTGTCTGGATCGCCGGGTGCTGGCTTTCGGAGGTGCAGGAGTGGGAGGCCGACCGCGACGTGCTCGATGCGGGGTACGGCCTCACGGAATACAGGACGATCATTTTCCGTCAACTCTTCGGTTATAATCCGGATATAGCCTGCGGGTTGAATCATTCTCTCACTAAAAACCGATTTGCCATGATGACACAATTCACGAAGCACCGGTTCGCATTCGTGCGCTTCGGTGCGGCCATCCCCGTGGTGGCCGGAATGATGATGCTTTGCAGTTTTACGACCAAAACCCCCGCCCCTGCCGATCCGGGCATGACTGCCCGTGTTCATATCTCCGCCGACGGGACGGTGACGTTCAACGGGCGTCCCATATCCCGCGATGAACTGGCGGATTATGTCGCTGCCGAGCGCGCCAAACTTCCCGAGGCCGACCGTGCCGGGATGCAGGTGCATTTAACCTCGGATGGGGCCGCTATGCAGGACAGGGCCTCTATCCGGATCGCTTCTGACGGCAGTATACTGCTGAACGGCGACCCCGTCGCCGTCGCCCAACTGGAGCCGAAGCTCACGGCCTGGCGCGGCGACCGCTCGCCTGCCGATGTATGCGTTTCGATCTCAGCCGGGAAAGAGGTGAAGATGGGCGTTGTGACCGACATAAAACAAGCCTTGCGTGCTGCCAATATCCTGCGGGTCATGTATAACGGAACCGATGAGCGCATGGTCATGCGCATGTTGCCGCCCCTTTCCTCTTCCTCGGGCGTAAAAGTGGTTGTCGACGTTGTGGCGGTCGTTCCCGATAATGCTGTGGCGGAGACTGTCCGGGAAGATAAGCCTTCGGCACGGCCCGAAATCCGGATCAAGGAGCGCAATGTCTTTCTGGTGTTGGTAAACGGGAAAGGGAAAGTGATGGCCGGGACTGCGGCCGGGCAGGAGGTTGTCGCCCCGCGTGACCTTACGGCGCGTGTCGAGGCGTTCGTGCTCAATGCGTCCGACGATCCCGGGCTGTCCGAGAAGGTCGTGAAGCAATTCGACCTGCCCGGCGGCGGACGGATGGAATATCCCGAGAGCCAGGGGATCGTATCGTTGCAGACGACGCGCGACACGCCGTTCGACAGTTATCTCGATATTCAGAACCGCATTGCGCAGGCATTCGACAATATCCGTGCAGGCCTGGCGCAGCGGCAGTTCGGGAAACCTTACGGGGAACTTTCCGATGCCGAACGGCAGGTGGTCACGCGTGCCGTCCCGCTGAAGGTTTCCGAAGCCGAACCCCGTATGCTCCGGTAAATACCTCTGCCGCGTATATCGGCCGACTATACCGGTTTACCATAAGCGGTCACCCCGTGCGGCGGCTTCCGGCCCTGTGCGGGGTGTTTTTTGCGATGCGGTGTGGTTCTCCTGCGAAGCGGCTTCTGTGCGAGGCGCTTCGGCCGCGAACAACCGTTTATCCGGCCGCGTTTTTCCGGGGCCGGCCTTTGGGATCAGAGCTTCGGATTGTGCAGGTGCCGCTCTTTGTCGCGCGAGGTTTTCTTGGCGAAATTCGCTTCCACTGCCGCCGTGAGGTCTACACCCGTCTGGTTCGCAAGGCATACCAGTACCCATAGTACATCGGCCATTTCGTCGGCGAGGTTGCATTTCTCCCCTTCCTTGAACGACTGGTCGCCGTATTTGCGTGCCATGATGCGTGCCAGCTCCCCCACCTCTTCGGTGAGCACGGCCATATTCGTCAACTCGCTGAAGTAGCGCACGCCGTACTGCCTGATCCATGCGTCTACCCGTTGCTGCAATTCGCTCAGTTCCATCGTTGCTGATTTTTCCCGAAAGGTACGAAAAAATCCCGCTCCCCGATATGCGGCGGAGCGGGAAACAGAAACAAACCCGTATTTCTTGCTACTGTTTTTTCAGCACGATGTTGGCGTTGAATGCCTTGGCACGTCCCGTCACGAAATCGCGGTATTGGCCGAACATTCCGCGGGGATAGGTTCCGGCGTGTATGCGTGTGCGCTGTTCGATGGTTATCAGCCCCTTTTCGACTTCGACTTTCAGCGAGTAGCTGCCGAACGGCTCCGTGACGCTGCATGGTTTGGGGTGGGCTTCGACCTGCATGTTTTCGGGTACCCGGATCCTGACGGTGGTGATGTCCGAATAGCCCATCCCGAGGTAAATGTCGTGGTGCCGCTCCTTGTCGCGGTACTGCGGCAGGTTCGTGAACGGCGTCTGGGGCACGAAGCAGCGGTTACCCGTGATGTTGAAATATTTGGGCGACCCGATCACGTAGCCTACCTCGATCGACGGCAGCGCTTCCTTGCGTTCGTCGCAGGTGATCCCGGTCACCTTCACCATCGGGATTTTCAGCTCGCCGAGCAGGTAATCGGTGCGTTTCCGCTCATCCATTTTCGGGAATTCCATCAACTGTTCATACTGTCCCGCCTCGTACCGTTCGGTGATGTGTCCCTCGGCCGACCCATCCTCCGAGATCGTGATTTCGACCTCCTGTACCATCCTGTTCAGCGAGTCGGCATACTGCGGCAGCGTGACCAATTCGCCCGTGCCGTTGCGGAAGACGATTGCGTCGTGCCCGGCGATTTTTCGGTGTATGTAGCCGAACGGCACCTCGGTGTTCGTACATTCGAGCCATAGCGTATCCCGTGCGAGGGGTACGCGCAGGATGGCATGGTCGGCCTGGTCGGGCGATGCGAAATCGGGCGACATCCTCCGGCGGCTGGTGTGGATGATGGCATAATCCGATTCGATGCCGCACTCTCCGAGCATGGCGTGCATGTAGTTGGAGAGGGCTTTGCAGTCGCCGAATTTAGTCTTGAAAACCTCTTCGGCCGTTGCCGGCTGCTGGCCGCCGATGCCGAGCTGGATGCTGACGTAACGGGTCGATTCTCCCAAGTAATCGTACAGGGCGCGGACTTTCTCGCGGTCGGTCGCCAGGCCGTCCGTGCGGCGGTGCACCTCGGCCCGAAGCGCTTCCGGGAGCCGGGCGCGTCCTTCCAACAGTCCGCATTGCCATGCACCGTACGATGCCCAGTTGCGCATGCTGCCCCGTGTCTTTTCATATTCGAACTCCTCGGGTACGGCGAATACCAGCGGCACCAGGTCGAGGATCGGGGGCGACGCGGGTTCCGGTTTTATGGCCGGTACGTTCTCCAGCACCCAGCGATAGACGTCGCGGCCGTCGGCAGACTCCTTCGCGGGGGCGCCGATGTGGAGGCCTTTGTAGCGGAACTGCATCCCGGCGGGGACGGAGACCGTGTAGACTCCCTTTTCGAGGGCCGTGCCCTTCGAACCCACCGGGATGAATGTCGGGAAGTTGAAGAGCCCGTTCTTGTAGGCCATTTCATATTCGTAACGTACCGTGTAGGGGTACGACGGGGCGTAGACCTCCAGGTAGTAGGTCGCAATGTCCGAGGCGAGGCTCCCGCCCGAAAATTCGGTGTATTTCAGGTCTGAGCGCTTGAACTTGCGCAGCGTGCGCCCCTGTGCGTCGCAGAGCGTCCCCGAAAAGTTTTTCAGGCTGCTCGTCGGGCTGACATAACAGGTGAAGGAGCCCTTGTCGGTGGCCGTATTGTTCAGTATGGTAGTCTCTTCGACAAACTTGGCCGAGGCCGAGGTCGGGGTATTGTAGACGAAATCCACGGACATGAGCCGGGCCACGGCGTCGCTGTTTTTCAGCAGCGAATCCGGGATGCCGGGCACTTGTGCCCGTGCCATACAGGCGCAGGCCACGCCCAGCAGGGCGGCAAACATGCTGCGCATCATGACTGCGGGGTGTTTTTGCGGATTACGAACTGGCTGTTGTTCAGGTCTGCGACCATGCCGAAGAAAGAGTTGAGGTTGTCGAATTCCGACGGCAGGTAGATGATCCGTTCCATGGAGTACTGGAAGTTGAACTGTATGAATTTGCCTACGGCCTGGGCGATGTATTTGCAGTTTGCGCCCTTTTTATAGGCGAATATATTGATGTTTTGGGGCATTTCTTCGACCGTATACCCTTCCGGCAGTTTCAGCGAGCAGCGGATCGAATAGACCATCGGGTGCGAGAACTCGATGGGCAGCGTGCGGGACTGCGCATTGAGCCTGTTCGTCGACATGAAGGGGATGATCGTCGCGTTCACGTACAGGAATTCGTCCGTGCCCGAAGGCTGGCTGGACATCCTGTATTTCCGGACGAGTTTTTTCGTGCCCGTTCCTTCGAGGTGCAGTTCCTCGATCTGGATGCCGTGTTCCTTCTCCAGGCTTTCGATGTACTCCTCCTTCGATTTTGCCTCGGTATAGGCCGTATTGGCCTGGAGTGCTGGTTGGTTGATATGCTGTTCGATGAATTCGCCGCTGACCGTGCCTTCGGTGTCGAGCTTGAGGATCATGTTGATGACCGAGGCGTTCTTGGCGATTCCCGTGAGGTCGCACCAGCCGTTGTCGCCGTTGACCCCGTAGACCCGCGCGCGGTCGACAAGCAGTTCGGTGGGCAGCAGGTCGATGTCCGAGTTGGGGTTCGTACCGTCGACGTAGGCGTATTTCCCTTCGTCGAGCGACACGCGCACTACGAAGGCGTTGATGCCGTCGATCGTAGGATGCGTATAGGGGATGCGCCCCATATGGCGGGGGCTGAGCAGGATGGGGGTGACCTGGAACCCGGCGTCCTTCAGGGCGGCCATCAGCACGAAGTTGATGTCCGCACTCGACCCGGTGCCCTTGCCTGCTGCGGCCCGCGGCCCCTGCGAGAAGAGGCGGTACTTTTCGTTCCATTTCATTTTGGACTGTACGAGGCGCAGCACCGCGTGGATTTTCTCCCCGGGGCTGCCTTCCCCGGCCTTTATCGCGGCGACCTCGTCCTTGAACGGGTTGCCGATGCGGCAATGGGTGTCGAACGAACTTTTCTTCAGCATATCGTTCACGTTCTCCCATGTGGAGGTGTAACTGCGTATGGGGATGCCCGGGAAGGCGATCTGCGACAGCTCGAATTCGAGCATCGACCGAAAATCGTTCAGGCACCAGACGTACGCCTCGCGTTTGAGCGCCGGGATGTCCGTGGCATCGGCCTTGATTTCGCGGACGTTGAATGAGATCATGTCCGAACCGCTGCCGACCGAACCGTTCGTGCTCCCGTCTTCGATATTGACCTTGACATAGCCTTTGAGGTTGAGGTTGAACTTGAAGAATTCGGGGATCAGGGCCTGCATGTGGCAGCGGGCTACGGGTATGTCGTGCTGGAAGCGGAACGACGGGATGTAGGTGGGATTCTTCGACGTCTTGCGGAATTTGTACTCGATGACGGTGCCTTCGCGCACTTCGGGGATCGAGAATTTGACGAGTTTGTGGTTCTCGCCGACCTGCTCGGTGAAGATGTACTGTTTTTTGAGCGGGGTCTTCACGATCTTGCCGTCGACCAGGTTGTAGGCAACGGCATCTATTCCGAACACGCTCTCCCTGACGGAATATTCGTCCGTGTAGGGGATGCTCACATTGGCCTGATCCGTCCCGTCGGATTTGAGGATCTTGATACGGGCTCGGTAATCGCTCGTGAGGCCGATTTCCCTGTCGATCTGGTAGAAGAGGCTGTTCTCCTCGTAGAGGTAGACGGCGGCGGCATCGGGGTCTTTGTCGTAGCTCGTCATGCGGAGTTCTTCGGCCGAAACTTTTCCGAACCGGTAATCGGGGGTTTGGGCGTACAGAGCGACGCACGCAAATGCCGCTATGAGCGACAACAGGGAGGGTTTTTTCATGGTGGGGCGTTTTTGGTTATGTCAAGTTAAGAAAAAAATTCCTACTTTGAACACATTTACGCCCGAAATTTCTATTTCCCGGCTTATTTTACCCGTATCAGGTTCAGCCCGTCGCGCAGGGGGATGATCACGTTTTCGACCCGCGGGTCTTCGGAGACCATGCGGTTGAACTCCAGCACGGCCTGCGTGTGGCGGTCGCTGCGGGCTATGGGCTGCACGACCTTGCCCGACCAGAGGATGTTGTCCGCGACCAGCACCGAGCCGCTGTGAACCAGGGGGGCGGTGCCGCCGTCCCCCATCAGCATCCGGTAGTAGTCCGGATACTCGCGTTTGTCCCCGTCGATGAATACCAGGTCGAATTCCATGCCCAGCGCCGGGGCGATGTCGAGTGCCGAACCGATGTGCAGTCGGATCTTCGCGCCGTGCGGGCTGCGGTCGAAAAAGGATTGCGCCAGTTCTTCCAGCTCGTCCTCCACCTCGATGGTGTACAGTTCCCCGTCCTCTTCGAGCCCTGCGGCCATCGAGAGCGCCGAATACCCCGTGAAGGTGCCGATCTCGAGGATGCGCCGCGGCCGGAGCATCCGCACGAGCATCTCCAGCAGGCGCCCCTGTATATGGCCCGACAACATGCGGGGCTGTACGACCCGCAGGTTGGTCTCACGGTCGAGCTCGTGCAGCAACTCCTCCTCGGGCGAGGTGTGGTCGTGGATGTATTGTTCGAGCGGTTCCATTATTTGCTGTAAAATCCCTCCTTGTTGAACTTGTACGATGCTTCGATAGCCTCGGGCGTGTCGGCCGCGAGGGCGAGCAGGCACTCGCGGGTGAATTCCAGTTGTCCGGTGCCGTTGGCCGTTACGACGTTGCCGTCGCGCACGGCCTGGCGCTCCTCGTAGAGCTCCTCGCCCGTGTAGTTCGCCCCGCCCCACTTTTGCAGCATTCCGAGGGTGTTGCCCGTGTGCCGGACACCGTTCAGGAAGCCGTGTGCGGCCATGAACGACACGGCATTGCAGATGGCGCCGACGACGATCCCGCGTGCCAGCGCCTCGCCCACGAGCGGCACGATCCGCTGCGCCGCCTCCGACTGCCACTGCATACCCCCGACGAGGATCAGCCCTGCGCACGCTTCGGGCAGCGCCGAGGCGTCGCAGTCGGCCGCGGCCCGCAACCCGCCGATCGACCGGACGGGACGGCCGTTGGGTGTCATGTATTTCACGCCGTAGGATGCCGGGCGTCCCGGCATTGTGCCCGCCCGCAGCGCCGGGGCGAGGAATGCCGCCTCCCAGTCTGCGAAATCGTCGAGCAGGACGAATACGATCTCCTTTTCCATATCTCTATTTATAGATGAGTCTCGACATGCCGGAGAAAACCTCTTCGGCGACCTCGGTGAGCTGCGCGGCGGTCAGTGCGCGCACTTTGGCGTAGACCTGTTCCATGGTATCCACGTCGTCGTGCGTCAGGAAACTTTTTCCGGCCCCCAGCATGTACCCTTCGTTGCTCTCGCTCGATATGGCCAGCTGTGCGATGAACTGTTTTTTCGCCATCGACAGCTGGCGCGTTGTGGGGAGCGTCGTGCGCAGTTTGCGCAATTCCCCTTCGATCAGGTCGATGCACTGTGCCGTATTGCCGTTTTCGGAGCTGAAGTAGATCGTCACGATGCCCGTGTCGCTGTACGGCGTGTAGCTGGCTTCGATGTTGTACGACAGTCCGTTCTTCTCGCGCACCACGACGTTGAGCAGCGAGTTGGCGCACGGCCCGCCGAGGATGTTAATCAGCAGTGCCAGCGGCAGCCGCTTTTCCTCGCCGATGCCGTAGGCGCGGTTGCCGATGATGCAGTGCGTCTGGTGCGTGTGCTTCACGACCGTCTTTTCGAAGGCCGCGCAGGGTGCCGGGGCTACCCTGCCGAAGCCGCGTGCCGAAGCCGCCTGCCCGGCGAAATAACGTGCCGCGACGGCTTCGGCGGTTTTGGCCGAGAAATTTCCGATCGACGAGAATACCATCTGGTCGGTGGTGTGCGTGCGGCCCGTGAAGGCGCGTATCGCCTCCCCGTCGTAGCGTGCGAGCGCATTCTTGCGCCCCAGGATGTTGTGCCCCAGCTCCGACCCTGCGAAGAGCATGTCCTCGAACGTATCGTAGATCAGGTCGGCAGGCGAATCCTTGTAGGTGTTTATCTCGTCCGCGATCACCTCCTTTTCGCGTTCCAGTTCCCGCTCGGGGAAGGTCGAGCGGAAGGCTACGTCGGCGATCAGTTCGGCCGCCCTGGGGAAGTCGCCGCGCAGCGTCGTGGCGTGTATGGTCGTGTCCTCCTTGGTGGTGAAGGCGTTGAGCTCGCCGCCGAGGTTTTCCAGCCGGCAGTTGACCTGCCAGGCACGGCGGCGCTGCGTGCCTTTGAAAAACGCATGTTCGGTCAGATGCGCCAGCCCGTACTGGTCGGGATGCTCGTCGCGGCTGCCGGCGTTGATGACCAGCGCACAGTGCGCCACGTTGCTTTTCACCTGGCGGTGGATGCCCCTGATGCCGTTGGGGAGTCGGTATGTGAAGAATTCCATTGTTGTTGCTTGTCGGGGAATTTCCGCCTTTACAGGGGCGGTGTTCGTTATAATTTCGTACGCAGGCGGAGGTATTTTCCCGTGTAACTCGCCGGGCATTGCTCCAGGTTGCGGGGCGTGCCCTCGAATACGACCCTGCCGCCGCCCGTACCGGCCTCGGGCCCGAGGTCGACGACCCAGTCGGCGCATTTGATGACGTCCATGTTGTGCTCCACGATGACGATCGTGTGCCCCCGTTCGATCAGGGCGTTGAATGCCGCCAGCAGCTTGTTGATGTCGTGGAAATGCAGCCCCGTCGTCGGCTCGTCGAAGATGAACATCACGCCGCCCTGGGCGCTGTCCTTGGTCAGGAACGATGCCAGCTTCACGCGCTGGCTCTCGCCTCCCGAAAGGGTCGACGACGACTGCCCGAGCTTGATGTAACCCAGCCCCACGTCCTGCAACGGTTTGAGCCGTTCGACGATGCGTTTGCAGGTCGAGTCCTTTCTGTCCTCGCCGAAAAACGCGATGGCGTCGTCGACGGTCATCTCCAGCACGTCGTAGATCGACTTGCCGCGGTATTTCACTTCGAGTATCTCGTCGCGGAAACGCTTGCCGCCGCAGGCCTCGCACACCAGTTCGACGTCGGCCATGAACTGCATCGAGACCTTGATGACCCCCTCGCCCTGGCACTCTTCGCAGCGGCCTCCCGCGATGTTGAACGAGAAGGACGACGCCCCCAGTCCCGTATGCTGGGCGTAGGGCTGGTCGGCGAACAGCTTGCGGATCTCGTCATAGGCCTTGATATAGGTCACGGGGTTCGACCGCGACGACTTGCCGATCGGGTTCTGGTCGATCATCTCTACCGACCTGAGCAGCTGCACGTCGCCGCCGATGCCGTCGAAGTCGCCGGGCTTGACGCCCGTGTCGAAGAGCAGGCGCCGCAGCGCCGGGTAAAGGATGCCCTTGGCCAGCGACGACTTGCCGCTGCCGCTCACGCCCGTGATGCAGGTCATGACGCCCAGCGGGATCCGCACGTCGATGTTGCGCAGGTTGTTCTCACGCGCCCCTTCGATGAGGATCGAGTTGCTCCAGCCGCGTTCGGTGGCGGGGGGCGCTATCGCGCGGCGCCCGGTCAGGTAGTCGGCCGTGAGGCTCTTCCTGCTTTTGAGCAGTTGGGGCAGCGTGCCGCTGAAGACCACCTCGCCGCCGTTGTAGCCCGCCTTGGGGCCGATGTCGACGATGTAGTCGGCGGCGCGGATCACCTCCTCCTCGTGCTCCACGACGATCACCGTGTTGCCCAGGTCGCGCAGTTGCTGCAAGACCTTGATCAGGCGGTTCGTGTCGCGCGGGTGCAGGCCGATCGAAGGCTCGTCGAGGATGTAGAGCGACCCCGTGAGGTTGCTGCCCAGCGACGTCGAGAGGTTGATGCGCTGGCTTTCGCCGCCCGATAGGGTCGACGAAAGGCGGTCGAGCGTCAGGTAGCCCAGCCCCACGTCGGCCAGGTATTGCAGGCGGTTGCGGATTTCCACGAGGATTCGCGCCGCGGTCTTCGTGTCGTGCCCGTCCAGTTCCAGCCCGGCGAAGAACGCGATCAGTTCGTCGACCGGCATCACCACCAGGTCGGCGACGGTCTTGCCGCCCACCTTCACGTAGAGCGCCTCCTTGCGCAGGCGGCTGCCGCCGCATTCGGGGCAGGTGGTCTTGCCCGTATAGCGGGCTTTCATCACGCGGAACTGAATCTTGCGGCGTTCCGAGTCGATGTAGGCGAAAAAGTCGTCCAGCCCGTGGAAATATTCGTTGCCGCGCCACAACAGGCGTTTCTGCTCCTGCGTCAGTTCATGGAACGGCGTATGGATCGGGAAATCGAACTTGTAGGCGTTCTCCACCAGCTGCTCCTTCCACTTGCGCATCGTCTCGCCGCGCCAGCAGGCCACGGCGTCCTCGTAGATGGTCTTGCTCTTGTCGGGGATAACCAGGTCTTCGTCGATGCCGATCACCTTGCCGTACCCCTCGCACCGGGGACATGCCCCCAGCGGGTTGTTGAAACTGAAAAGGTGTTCCGAGGGGTGCTCGAACTGGATGCCGTCGGCCTCGAAGCGCGACGAGAACTCCGTGGCGCCTTTGTCGGTGATGACCGTGCAGATCCCCTCGCCGTAGGAGAACGCCCGGGCTACGGAGTCCCGCATGCGGGTCTGCGTATCGTCGTCCGCGGCGATGCGTGCCCGGTCTATGACCACGAGGATCTCCTCCGCCCGGGTCTTTTCGTCGACCTGGGGCAGGATATCCTCGATGAGCCGCGTTTCGCCCTTCGTCCAGACGCGCATCAGGCCGTCGGAGAGCAGCAGCGTGAGTTTCTCGATGATCCCCTGCCCCCTGCCCAGCGTGAGCGGCGCCGCGATCACGACGCGGCCGCCCTCGCCCTGCTGCTGGATGTAGGCCGCCACGTCGTCCACGCTGTAACAGCGCACCTCCTGCCCCGACACGGGCGAAAAAGTGTGCCCGATGCGGGCGTAGAGCAGCTTCAGGTAGTCGTATATTTCGGTCGTGGTACCCACCGTCGAACGGGGATTGCGCGTGTTGACCTTCTGTTCGATGGCGATGGCCGGCGCGATGCCCGTGATGATGTCCACGTCGGGCTTGCTGATCTTCCCGAGGAACTGGCGCGCATAGGCCGAGAGGCTCTCGACATAGCGGCGCTGCCCTTCGGCGAAGATCGTGTCGAAGGCCAGCGTCGATTTTCCCGAGCCCGACAGGCCCGTGACGACGACCAGCTTTTCGTGCGGGATCTCCACCTCGATATTCTTGAGGTTGTGCACCCGCGCACCTTTGATATAGATGGATTTTTCGTGTGCCATTTATTGCTCTTCGGGGACGGAGCCCCCGGCTTTTTTCAGTTTTTCAATCAGTTCCGCCGCACGGCTTTCGCGGATGGCGAAGACCATCGTGCACAGGTTGTCGAACTCCTGCGATACGATTTTCGGCTGCTGCTCCTTCACGACACGCATGATGTTGTTCAGGACGATGTAGGGGAAATCCACGCGGACGGTGCGGTCGACGGTGCGCTCCACGATCCGGGCGGCCCCGATCGCCGCGGCCGCCGACTCCCGGTAGGCTGCGATCAGCCCCGGGACGCCCAGTTTCGTGCCGCCGAAATAGCGGACGACCACCACCAGGCAGTCCGTCAGCGAGTTCGCGAGCAACTGTCCGAGGATCGGCCGTCCGGCCGTCCCCGGAGGCTCCCCGTCGTCATTGGCGCGGAAATGCTCACCCCCGGGCCCGAGCCTCCACGCATAGCAATGGTGTGTGGCGTCGTAGTATCTCTTGCGCAGGGCGTCGAGTATTTCGCGTATCTGCCCCTCGTCCTGCACGGGATAGGCATAGGCGAGGAATTTGCTGCTCCGCTCCCTCGATGCCGCCTCGGCGGGCGCCGCGATCGTCAGATAGCTGTCCCCTGCTTCCACCCTTTAGCGTACTTTCTTGAAGAGGCGCTCCCAGCGGATATTCGACGGGAACGACTTGTTCGCGTCGAGCGACAGCCATACGAACGAAGCCTTGCCGACGATGTGGTCTTCGGGCACGAAGCCCCAGAAGCGCGAGTCGGCCGAGTTGTGGCGGTTGTCGCCCATCATCCAGTAGTAATCCATGCCGAACGTGTAACTGCCGGCCTCGGCGCCGTCGATGTAGATGCGCCCGTCGCGTTCTTCGAGCTCATGCCCTTCGTAGGTTTCGATGATGCGGCGGTACAGGGGCAGGTTTTCGGCCGTAAGCTGCACCGTGGCGCCCTTCTGCGGAATCCAGATCGGCCCGTAGTTGTCCTGGCTCCAGCGCGGTTCCGTCCACTGCGGGAAAACGTCCGTGTTGGGCGTGTAGATATAACGGCGCACGGAGAGCACGTTGCCGAGCGCTCTGACCTTTTCGGCCGCCTCGTCCGTGAGGAACATGTAGTACATCGAGCCGTTGCCCGTGTATTCGGTGATGCCGAGGTTGTCGAGGGCATATTGCGTCAGGGGCGAAGTGACCTGTACGACATACTGGTACTGGATGCCGGGGAACGGCTCCTGCGGCGATCCGTTGACCCACACCTGCCCGTCGCGCACTTCGAGCGAATCGCCCGCGATGGCGACGCAGCGCTTGATGTAGTTCTCGCGCTTGTCCACCGGGCGGCTGACGATGGTGTACTTCTCCGCGAGGCGCTTGCGCCCCTCCTCCTTGCCGAACGACTCTTCGTAGCCGCGCAGCACGTCGTAGTAGGTCACGGCCTGGTTTTCGAGCAGTACGGTGTCGCCCGCCGGGAAATTGAAGACCACCACGTCGTTGCGTTTGATCCTGCGCAATCCCTTGAGCCGGTGGTAGGGCCACTTGACCGCCTCGGAAAACGATTTTTTCGTCTGCGAGAAGGGCATCGTGTGGTGTACGAACGGGAACGACAGCGGCGTGTTGGGCATCTGCGGGCCGTAGGTCACCTTGCTCACGTAGAGGTAGTCGCCGATCAGCAGCGACTTTTCCATCGACGAGGTGGGGATGACGTACATCTGGAAGATGAAGATGTGCACCAGCGACGCCACCACCGTGGCGAAGATGATGGCGTTGACCCATTCGTAGACGGTCTTGTAGGTCTTGCTCCGCTGGCAGAGGCGTACGTTGTGGCACCACACGTAGCGGTAGAAGAACTTCGAAATGTAGAGGTCGAAGATCACCACCAGCCCCAGCAGCAGCCAGAGGTTGCCCGTCCATACGACGAACCACAGCGTGTAGAGCAGCGAGGCGAGCGTGAAGCCGACCCATTTGTTACGGAAGAATGCCTTGATCTTTCCCATGTCCTAATCTTATCTTATTTCAGCAGGTCGTCCATCGAGTAGACGCCCTGTTTGCCGCAAAGGAACTCGGCGGCTATTACGGCCCCCATTGCTAACGTGCGGCGGTTCTTAATCGTATGTTTGAGCTCGAGAATATCGTCCTCCGACTCGTAGGTCACGGTGTGTATGCCCGGTACCATGCCCTCGCGTACGGAGTCGATCACCACCTGGCGGGGCGTCGCTTCGGCCGGGCTCCCGATGCGGTTCGCGGCGTGTTCGATCCCCGGGGCATAGTTCACCCACTCCGTCTTGGCGGGCAGGCCGGCGATGACGCCCTCGGCCAGCGTGATGGCCGTACCGCTCGGCGCATCCTTCTTCTGGGTGTGGTGTACCTCCGCGATGCGTACGCCGTAGCCGCCCACGCGGCCGATCATCTCCGCCAGATAGCGGTTGAGGCGGAACATCAGGTTTACGCCCAGGCAGTAGTTCGAGGCGTAGAACAGCGCCCCGCCCTTCTCGCGGCACAGCTCCTGGAGCTCCGGCAGACGATCCGTCCAGCCCGTCGTGCCGCTCACCACGGGGATGGCGTTCTCGATGCAGGTGCGGATATTGCCGTAGGCGGTCGTGGGCATGGTGAATTCCAGCGCCACGTCAGCCTGTGCGAGGTTGGCGGCGTTCAGGTCGGCCGCATTGTCCGTGTCGATCACGAGCGCTACGCTGTGGCCGCGTTCGAGGAGTATCTTCTCGATCTCGCGCCCCATCTTGCCGTAACCTATGATAGCTGCTTTCATATTTTTCCGGATTATAAAGTCGTGCAAATCCCGTACGGGGGCTGCGGAGCCGGGCGCAGGTGCAGACTTTGCCTGCACGCTGCCGGGGCTGCCTGTCCGGGCGGGAATTTATTGTGAGGCAAAGATAATACAAGCTGCGCCGACTGCCAAATTTATTTGGCGGTTGTGACCGTGCGGTCTATTTTCTGGGAAAATCGGCGCCCGTACGGCATACCTCCGCCCCGTCCTCTCCTCCTCTCCTGCTGTCCTCCTCCGCCATGCCCTGTTTCCTCGGCACGCCGAGTCTCTGCCTCCTCTGCCATGTCCGTTCCCTTCGGCACGCCGCTCCTCTCTCGCCCCATCGCGGCCATCGGATTACCTGCTGCTCGCCCCTGCATCGTTTCCCGCCCCGGCCTTTTCCCGGACATCCGTCCTCTTCGGCCTTCTTTCCCCGGTATCCACCCTACTCATGGCAGACTACCCTCTTCTGTATCTGCCCTGCCCCGGTATTCCCTTTCTTGGCATCCGCCCGCCCCCGCCCGCCCCCGTCCCTTCTCGTCCCTTCTCGTCCCTTCTCGTCCCTTCTTGTCCCTTCTCGTCCCTCCTCTGTATTCCCTGTTTCCGGCCCCGGCCGTGCCGGTCGTTTTTTCGGGAGGCCGGCGATTTTGGCATGAAAATGCGAAATACTTCTTTATTTGGGAAATAATTGTTAACTTTCTGCTGCTTTTAGCTTTTAATATGAAATAGAAACAAGTCGAAATATTTTTATATTGTAAGGGATATGAAAAACGAATCAAAGAAAACACGCACCGAATGCGACCTGCTCGGTTGCGTAGAGGTGCCGGACAACGTACTGTACGGCGTGCAGACCATGCGCGGACTGGAGAATTTCGCCATCAGCAAATTCCGCCTGTGCGAATACCCGCGTTTCATCGAGGGGCTGGCCATCGTCAAACTGGGTGCCGCCATCGCCAACCACGCGATGGGGCTTCTCTCCGACGAACTTTTCGGAGCCATATCGCAGGCCTGCCGCGAAATCATGGCGGGCAGGTTCCATGAGTTCTTCCCCGTGGACATGATCCAGGGCGGCGCGGGCACCACGACCAACATGAACGCCAATGAGGTCATCGCCAACCGTGCGCTGGAGATCATGGGGCACGCGCGCGGCGAATACCAGTACTGCTCGCCCAACGACCACGTCAACTGTTCGCAGTCGACCAACGACGCCTACCCTTCGGCCATCCACCTCGGGCTTTACGCCACGCACCTCGAACTGCGCCGGCACCTCGAAGCGCTGATCGCAGCCTTCGGGCGCAAGGGCGACGAATTCGCCCGCGTGCTCAAGATGGGGCGCACGCAGTTGCAGGACGCCGTACCCATGACCCTCGGGCAGACGTTCCACGGTTTTGCGAGCGTCCTGCGGGGCGAGGTCGACAACCTCGACCATGCGGCGCAGGAGTTCCTGTCGATCAACATGGGCGCCACGGCCATCGGCACGGGCATCTGCGCCGAGCCGGGCTATGCCGAGCGCTGTACGGCGGCCATCCGGGAGATCACCGGCTGGGACGTGACGCTGGCCGAAGACCTCGTCGGGGCGACGTCCGACACGGTCTGCATGGTCGGTTACTCCTCTGCGATGAAGCGCATCGCGTCGAAGATGAACAAGATCTGCAACGACCTGCGGCTGCTGTCGTCGGGGCCCCGCTGCGGGCTGGGCGAGTTCAACCTCCCGGCACGCCAGCCCGGTTCGTCGATCATGCCCGGCAAGGTCAACCCCGTGATCCCCGAGGTGATGAACCAGATCGCCTTCAAGGTCATCGGTAACGAGCTGTGCGTGACGATGGCCGACGAGGCGGCGCAGATGGAGCTCAATGCCATGGAGCCGGTGATGGCGCAGTGCTGTTTCGAGTCTGCCGAACTGCTGATCAACGGCTTCGACACGCTGCGCATCCGCTGCGTCGACGGCATCACGGCCAACGAGGAGAGGTGCCTGCAATATGTCCGCAACAGCATCGGCGTGGTGACGGCGCTCAACCCGATCATCGGCTACAAGAACTCCACGAAGATCGCCAAGGAGGCGCTGGAAACCGGGCGCGGCGTCTACGAACTGGTGCTCGAACACGGCATCCTCAACCGCGACGAACTGGACGAGGTGCTCCGGCCCGAGAATATGATCCATCCCGTAAAACTGGCGATAAAACCGCGGCGCTAACCGATTTTTTTGTATTTTTGCGCAAACCACTCCGATCGCGATGCGCTATTTTCTGGAACTCAGGTACAACGGGGCCGCCTATTGCGGCTGGCAGCGGCAGCCCGACATGCCGTCGGTGCAGCAGACGCTCGAGAGAGCGCTCGCTACCCTGCTGCGGGAACCTGTCGAGGTGACCGGAGCGGGACGCACCGATACGGGTGTCAACGCCTCCTATTATGTGGCGCATTTCGATTGCCTGTCGCCCGTGCCCGACCCGGCGCATACGGTCTACAAGCTGAATTTCCTGCTGCCGGGCGACATTGCCGTGGGAAGCATGACGCCCGTGGACGACGGCGCGCACGCGCGTTTCGCGGCGCGCGAGCGCGAATACCGCTACTACATCGAGCCGCGCAAGAACCCTTTTACGCGGGGCACGACGTGGCAGTATTACGTGCCGCTGGATGTTGGGCGGATGAACGAGGCGGCGGCCTGGCTGCTGCGCTACGACGATTTTACGTCGTTCGCCAAGCTCAATTCGAACAACAAGACCAATATCTGCCGCGTCATGCACGCGGCATGGACGGTCGACGGGCAGGGCGTGCTCTGCTTTACGATCCGTGCCGACCGTTTCCTGCGCAACATGGTGAGGTCGCTGGTCGGGACGCTGGTCGACGTGGGGCGCGGGCGTTATAGCCCGCAGCAGTTCCGCGAGATCGTCGAAAGCCGCGACCTGTCGCGCTCGAGCGGCGGCGCCCCTGCGCAGGGGCTTTTCCTGAGCGATGTGGTCTATCCGCCGGAACTTTTCGAACGGAAGGTATTTTACTGATTTTTAATAAATATTATCGACTATGATTGGGACTGTTATTTGGCTTATCGGTGTCTTCTGCGCAATATGGTGCGTGATGGACATCTTCAAGAAAAACATTTCGACCGCGGGAAAGGTGATCGCTTCGATCGTGGTGCTGCTCACCAGCTGGCTGGGTTTTGCGGTGTATTATTTCTACGCCAAAGACCACCTGCAGGAGTGGTTCAAGTGAAAGGCGGAATGGGTTTGAACTGAGGGAGATTTCATTGCGAATCTCCCTTTTTGTTTTGATATTGGATTTAAATGCCTATATTTGATCGCCAATTCCAACTTATATGAAAAAATCCCTGTGGACGCTGTTGGCTGTCGGATGGATGGTCACTTCTTCCGCGACACCTCCGGCGCATCTCGTAGATTCGCTGGAATCTGCTTACCAGGCGGAGCCGGATGCCCGCAAACGTGTCGATATTCTGCTGAACCTGAAAGACCTGAACGACTCCTCGGAAGACGAATTGTATTACAGTCGCAAGCTGTTCGACGAGGCGGCCGCCGTCGGTGACGGATTTGCCGTCGGGGCGTCGCTGGGTTCGCTCGCTGCGCACTACATCTCCTCGCCCGGTGCCGGGGATTCGCTCGCCCGGGTGCTGGCGCAGGCGGAGCCGCTGATGCGGGGCAGCGGCATGGAGGGGCTCGGGGCTTGGCTTATTACCGCATGGTGGAGCTGGCACGCAGGATACAGGTTGCCGGGGCGGAGGAGTCCGCGCGGCTGTGCCGTGAATACATCGACTCGGTACGGACATTGCCCCCGGGCGATGTATACGAAGAGGCGTCGCGGCTCTTCCTGAAAGGCATAGCCGCCTTCAGGCTGGTCTCGGCCGAAGGAAACCTGCAGATGGAGCGCGGCCTGCCTTTCTGGAACGACGAACTCGCCCTGCTGGGGCGGATGCGTCCCACGGCACGCCGGAATTTCCATGCCAACCTGATCACCTGCCTGATCGCGGCTTACAGCAGTTTGGAAGACCAAAGCGGACTGGTACATGCGGCCGACGGTTACCTTGCGATGCTCGACGAGTATTACCGCGATCCGGAGATCGTACGGCGCAGGCCCTATATTTCCAAGGAGATGTCCTACCTGGTCTGTTACTATTCGATGTGCACCTCGCCGCTGCTCGACGAGCGCAATCTGCAGGCGTATTACGAGCGTTACCGCCGTTTCGCGGACTCCGCGGCGGCGGATGCGGGCAACCTGCTGACCAACAGGCAGGGATTCTATACGATCAGCGCAGAGTATTACAACCGCCGGGGCGATTACCCCAGGGCGCTGGCTTACCTCGATTCGCTGACTGTGCAGTTGCGCCCGGGCGGTGTCACGTCGCAGTTGGTGGCGATATCCGCTAACAAGGCCAAGATCCTCGAACGCATGGGGCGCTACAAGGAGGCATGCGGGGTTTATAACGAAGTGGTCGGCCTGCGCGATTCGCTCTCGTCGCACAGGTATGCCGAGAAGGTGGGCGAACTGGAAGTGCAGTATGGGCTGGACAAGGCTGAGCGTGATAAAGCATTGCTGCTGGCTCAGAAACGGCAGAACTCGCTCTACTTCGCCCTGACGATCCTGCTGCTAGCCATCATCGCCGTTGTCTACCTGTGGCAGAACCTGCTGCGCATCAAGCACCTGCAGCACAACCTGTCGGTCGAGTCGCAGCGCGCGCAGGAGAGCGAGCGGCTCAAGCGGGACTTCATGGGGTCGATGAGCCACGAAATACGCACGCCGCTCAATGCCATAAGCGGCTTTGCCGAGCTGATCGCCGGGGAGGATCTTTCGGAGGAGGAACGCCGGGAATTCGCACAGATCATCCGCGACAATACGCAGCTCTTTACTTCGCTGATCAACGATATGCTCGAAGTGTCGCAGCTGGATAATACGAGTGCCGAAATGCCCCGGAAGCTGCTCGACATCAGCAAGATTATCCGCGCCGAAATGGAACACCTGCCCGTAAAGGAGGGCGTTGAATACCGGCTGGAACTCGCGGCCCCGGAGATCGTATTCCCGTTGCACCGGAGTTACGTGTCGCTGCTCGTACGCGAGTTGCTGAAGAATGCCGTCAAATTCACCGAACAGGGATCCGTGACGGTCGAATGCGGCCTGACGGGGCCCGGTACGCTGACCTTGTCGGTCACCGACACCGGCTGCGGCGTGGAACCCGGGCTGGCGGAAAGGGTTTTCGATCGCTTCTACAAGGTCGATCCTTTTGCGCAGGGGCTTGGACTGGGCTTGAGCCTCTGCCGGCTGATCGTGGAGAAATTGGGCGGAACGATCGGGCTCGACACGACCTATACCGGGGGTGCACGGTTCGTGGTGACGCTCCGGGATACCTGACCTGCGGCTTTCTCCTTAATTATTTATACAGCAGCATAAACATAATTACAATGCCCACCAGATAGTCTTTCAACGGCGTTCGCAGTAAAAAGCTCGCCCGCTGAATCTCCGAAGTAACCTGCCGGACGGTCAGGTTGAATTTTTCCGCAATTTGATGGTAAGTCATATCTTCCAGACGGCTTGCCAAAAATACATTACGGGTGAGAGACGGCATCTTGGCCAGTTCGCGCCGGTAAATCTCGATTATTTCGGATTGGAACAGTTTGCCGATCTGTTCTTCGTTGGATAATGTATTGATGCTCGATTCGATCCGCCATTGTTCCTTTTTATAAAGTTCGCTTTGGGCTTTGAGCATGGATTTGCGCTTGCGCAGGTGCGAAATACAGCGAGTCTTGACGTAATTGTAAATATAGCCTTTGATATTCACGTCGAAGTCAAGGTGATCCCGGTGTTCCCACAAATACATGAAGCCGTCGGTCGTAATATCCGTTGCCATCTCCATGTCATTTATATAGGAGTATGCGATTCGGATAAAACGCTCCTTGTCGTTGAACAGCTTGTCGAACTCTTCGGCTGTCAATATTTTCGTCGGCTTCCCCATCCCAATCTTTCGATACTGTTTCCAAAGATAGTAATTATTCCCGAAAATGCAATTCGAGGATTCATCCCCGGTTTGTCGTTTTGGATGTTTTGAAAGCGCCTGCCAAAAAAGGAATGAAACTATTTTTCAGGGAAAAATAAGGCTCCGGGAAGCGAAAGCAGATGGTCAAACCGCTTGTTGTCAGGATGTTGACTAATTAAATAATTTTACATTATTATTAAATATATTTATTTGTGAAAAAGGCTGTAAACTCGGTTCGCTCATGCGTTTAAAAAGAAAAAGCAATGAAGCCGGTATATAATTTAATTGCAAGATAATGGATCAAGAGGTAATATACAAAGCCCTGCGCGGCGAAGCGACCCCAGGTGAGCTGGAACAGGTAGCACGGTGGCATGCCGAAAATCCGGAGGAATTCCAGCGTTGTGCGGATGAGGTGCACATGCAGATCGACATGATGGAGCTGTACGGCGAGGAGATCCGGCCGGCAAGCTGGATCGTCGCGCACTGGAGGTCGGTAGTCCGTATTACCGTACAGGCCGCCGCCATGCTCGCCATCGGGCTGTTCGTCGGGGGATATATCAGTAAGGAGCGCACCTACGATATGCTTGCCGGGCAAATCAACACGTTGCAGGTTCCTTACGGCCAACGCCTGAAGTTCACGCTTCCGGACGGTTCGAGCGTTCAGCTCAATTCCGGCGCGAGGATCGAATACCCTACCGTGTTCAAGAAAAATCTCCGCAAAGTGAAGCTTTCCGGCGAGGCGGTGTTCGATGTCGAACACGACGAGGATCGTCCGTTCGTCGTAGAAACTTTCGCATCCGATATTCGGGTGTTGGGTACGAAATTCAATGTAATCGCCGATGAAAGGCACCAACGCTTTTCGACCGCATTGCTCCGGGGGCGGGTGCAAATTACAAACCGGCTCGACCCTATGCAAAAAGACCTTATCCTGAAACCCAATGATATTGCCAATCTCTCGAACGGTCATCTTTTCATCGAACCGATAACCGATCCGGAAATACTGTGCTGGACCGAAGGCCTTATCAGCATTTCGGGCCTGCCTTTCGACGAACTGATGGAGAAGTTCGAGCGGGCGTTCGACGTGAAGATCGACATCACCCTTACGACTCTTCCGAACATCAAGAACGTCAGCGGTAAAATCCGTGTGAACGACGGCATCGACAAAGCCCTTCACATTTTGCAATATACCGCCGATTTCTCTTACAGGAAAGATTCGGATACGAACGTAGTGACGATATACTGACGTGAAAACCTGATTGTCTAACCTTAAAAACGAATATTGCCTATGAAAACGTAGTCAGCCACTTATGCTGCTCGTTCAACGAAAAAAGCCTGCGGAGGTAGAGATCCGCAGGCCGGATAATAGATTGAATCGAGCTTTCTGAGATACTAATTAACCTATTATCTAAACTTTGCAAAGATATGAATAAAACAGTATTCTTCAACAAGTTTCGAAGACTGTTTGGGTTCGTATTGACAATCTCTTTGCTGGGAAGCGTACTTACGGCGTCCGCACAGAATGCCCGGGTTTCCATCAAAATGGAAAACGCTCCCATTTCGCAAGTCATGAAAGAGATTGAAAATCAAACTCGTTACTTGTTTATCAACAAAGGCGTCGATACCAAAAACAAAGTCAGTATCAACGCTGTCCAAAAAACGATCCAGGATGTGTTGGCACAACTGTTCGCCGGCACGGAAATCGCTTACCGGATCGATGAATCCTACATTATCCTGACCAAAAAGAACGATGCGGGGAATCCGGTTTCCGTGACCGGAAAAATCAGGGATGAGAACGGCAATCCGATCGTTGGGGCCAGCGTCCTCATTCAAGGGACTACGGTTGGCGTCAGCTCCGACGCCGATGGTGCGTTTGCACTTCAGGTACCCCCCCCCGCAGCGGACAGACAGCTGGAAATCAGTTTTATCGGTTATAATCCTGTGTCTTTCGTCGTGGGCAGCCGGACTGCTTTCGATGTTACGCTTGAAGAGACTGCCTCCGAAATCGAGTCGGTCGTGGTCACTGCTCTTGGTATTAAGCGTTCGGAGAAGGCCGTAGCCTACAACGTACAGCAGGTCAAGGCCGAGGACATCACGACCGTCAAGGATGCAAACTTCATCAACTCGCTGACGGGTAAGGTGGCGGGCGTCACGATCAACACCTCGTCATCGGGGGTCGGCGGCGCATCGAAGGTGACCTTGCGCGGTAACAAATCCATCAGCCAGTCGTCGAACGCACTCTACGTCATCGACGGCATTCCGATGTATAACTTCGGCGGTGGCGGCGGAACGGAGTTCGATTCGCGCGGTGCGACGGAGTCCATCGCCGACATCAACCCCGAGGATATCGAGTCGATGTCGGTGCTGACGGGCGCCGCAGCTGCGGCTCTCTACGGTTCGGAAGCCGCGAACGGAGCCGTGATGATTACGACGAAGAAAGGCCAGGCCGGAAGGTTGAAAGCTACGTTTTCGAGCAATACGGAATTCTTAAACCCTTTCGTGCTGCCTGATTTCCAGAACCGTTACGGTACGGGGCTGAACGGCCAGCGCAGCGGCTCGAGCATTTACAGCTGGGGTGAGAAATTGCGTCGGGAGGCCCGCTACGGTTATACGCCGAACGACTATTTCGAGACGGGGCATGTCTATACCAACGCCGTTACGGTTTCGGGCGGTACGGACAAGAACCAGACCTATTTTTCGGCAGCTTCGGTCAACTCGGACGGAATCATCCCCAACAACGAGTACGACCGTTACAATTTCACGTTCCGCAACACTTCGTACTTTCTGAAAGACCGGCTCAAGCTCGATGCGAGCGCCAGCTACATCTATCAGAAAGACCAGAACATGACCAACCAGGGCGTTTATTCGAACCCGCTGGTTCCGGCCTACCTGTTCCCGCGGGGCGAGAATTTTGACCTTTACCGTCGCTTCGAGCGTTACAACGAAGGGACGAAACTCATGGAGCAGTTCTGGAGTACGGACATGGAAGGCGGTGACTTGCGCATGCAGAATCCCTACTGGATCAACTACCGCAATCTGCGCAACACGGACAAGAAGCGTTATATGCTGTCGTTTTCGGCCAGCTACGACATCCTCCCGTGGCTGAATGTCGCCGGGCGCGTGCGCCTCGACAATTCGAATTCGCTCTACACGCAGAAACTCTATGCCTCGTCGAATACGACCATCACCGACGGCGGCAAGAACGGCCATTATACCGAGGCCCGCGCTTACGACACGCAGACCTACGCCGACCTGATGGTGAACATCAACAAGACTTTCGGCGAGGATTGGTCTCTGAACGCGAATATCGGCGCCTCGATCAACAATATCAAGACCGACGAACTGTCGTACCGCGGCCCGATCCAGGAAAACGGCCTTCCGAACGTATTTAACGTCTTCGACCTCGATGACACGAAAAAACGTGCGGAAAAAACCGGCTGGCACGACCAGACCCAATCCATCTTCGCCTCGGTCGAAGTAGGTTGGAAACAGATGCTTTACCTCACGGTGACGGGGCGTAACGACTGGGCTTCGCAACTGGCCAATTCGCCCGAGTCGTCGTTCTTCTACCCGTCGGCAGGCCTGTCGTGGGTGCCTTCTTCTACCTGGGATTTGGGTAAGGCGTTCAGCTACCTGAAGATCCGCGGTTCGATCGCCTCGGTAGGTATGCCGTTCCCGCGTCACCTGACGGTTCCGACCTACGAATACGACGCTACGAACAAAGTGTGGAAAGACAAGACGCACTATCCCATCGGCGACCTGAAGCCGGAGCGTACCATTACCTATGAGGTCGGTCTGGATGCCCGTCTGTGGCAGCACATCAACCTTTCGGCTTCGTGGTACCGGGCCGATACGAAAAACCAGACCTTCGACCCGTCGCTGCCGCCCTCGTCGTCCTATACGACCATCTACCTGCAAACCGGGCATGTCCGCAACACGGGTGTCGAACTCTCGCTCGGGTACGACAACCAGTGGCGGGACTTCCGCTGGGCGACGAACTTCACCTATTCGTGGAACAAGAACGAGATCATCGAACTGGCCGCCAGTGCCGTGAATCCCGTCACGGGCGAAGCGTTGAATCTGACCAAGTTGGACATCAAGGGGCTGGGCAAGGCGAAATACATCCTCAAAGAAGGCGGTACGCTGGGCGACCTTTACACGACGTCCGATCTGCGTTTCAACGACAACGGTTATGTCGAGGTGGACAAGAACGGCAACCTGCTGATGACCGACGAAGGCGAGGACATCTATCTCGGATCGGTTTTCCCGAACCACAACCTCGCATGGCGTAACGATTTCAGCTATAAAGGCATCAACCTCGGCATCCTGTTCACGGCCCGCCTGGGCGGCGTCTGCTATTCCGCGACGCAGGCCAACCTCGACCTGTACGGTGTTTCCGAGGCATCGGCCGCTGCACGCGACGCGGGCGGTGTGTTGATCAACGGCCGTGAGATGGTCGATGCGCAGAAGTGGTACCAGGCCATCGGCTCGCAGTCCGGTCTGCCGCAATATTATCTCTATTCCGCGACGAATGTCCGCTTGCAGGAGTTGTCGCTGGGTTACACTTTCCCGCGCAAGTGGTTCCGCGACAAAATGGGGCTTACGGTGTCGTTCGTAGGGCGTAACCTGTGGATGGTCTACTGCAAAGCGCCGTTCGACCCCGAAGCCGTCGCTTCGACGGGGCTGAACTACCAGGGCATCGACTACTTCATGATGCCCTCGATGCGCAACCTCGGTTTCAATGTCAAATTCCAATTCTAAAGCGCAGAAACTATGAGAAAGATCAATATGAGATGGCAGCCGGTGTTGCTGTCGGTCGCGCTGTTCGGATTGGCCGCCTGCACCGGTGATTTCGAAGAGATCAACCGCAATCCCAATCAGGTTACGGATGACCAGATGGATGCCCTGAATTACAAGACCGGGACGAAATTCAAGGCGCTGCAAAGTCTTGTGATTCCGGTACAGGAGCATATGTACCAGTTCAACGAATCGCTTTCGGGCGGGCCGTTCGGCGGTTACATCGGTGCTACGGTCGATACATGGCAGACCAAGTTCGAGACCTATAATCCCTCGGCCGACTGGCGTAAATGGCCTTTCGCCAACGTCATCACCGAGACCTATACCCCCTATAAGGGCATCATCAACGGCACGGAAGACGAAGTGGCCATCGCTTTCGCCCGCCTGTTGCGTGTGGCCATCATGCACCGTGTGACCGATTCCTACGGCCCGATCCCCTACACGAAGCTGGAAAGCAACGAGTCGATCTATGTGGAGTACGACTCGCAGGAGCAGGTCTATACGAAGATGTTCGAAGAGCTGGACGAGGCCATCGGGATACTGGGCCGCAATACGACGCTGCCGGCCGAAGCATGGAGCCGCTACGACGGGGTCTATTACGGCAACATCGCCCAGTGGCTCAAGTACGCCAATTCGCTCAAGCTGCGCATGGCCATGCGCCTGACGGAAGTGAAACCCGACGTTGCCAAGGCGAAGGCCGCCGAGGCCATTGCCGGGGGCGTTATCGAAGCCAATGCCGACAATGCGGCGATGCACGCCGCGGAGAACCGCACGACGCTCATCTACAACGACTGGGGCGACCACCGTGTCGGAGCCGACATCATCAGCTACATGGACGGCTACAAAGACCCGCGTCTGGAAAAGATGTTCCTGCCCAACGATACCGACGTATACGTGGGTATCCGGATCGGCATCGACGTGGCGGGGAAATCAACGGCCATGTCGAAGTATTCGAACATGATCGTTGCGAGCGATACGCCCTACCTGTGGTTCAACGCTGCGGAAGCGACTTTCCTGCGTGCGGAATACGAACTGCGCTGGGGATCGGCCGAGACGGCGAAGACGCTCTATGAACAGGCTGTCCGGCTTTCGTTCGAGGAGCGGGGAGCATCGGGGGCCGACGCCTACCTGGCCGACGCCACGAAGAAGCCCGCGCCTTATACCGACCCGCTGGGCAATTACAGCGCATCGGCCCGGAGCGAGATCACCGTTCCCTGGGAAACGGCTGTGGCATCTACCGATGCGGAGGCCGTGAAAGAACGCAACCTCGAACGCATCATCGTGCAGAAGTGGATCGCCATCTTCCCGCTGGGCGTCGAGGCGTGGTCGGAACACCGCCGCACGGGGTATCCCAAGCTGTTGCCCGTGCCTACCGACAAATCGGGCGGCACCGTGAATGTGGAACAGGGTGCCCGCCGTCTGCCGTATCCCGTCGAGGAGTACCAGCAGAACAACGCAAACCTCCAGGCGGCAATCCAGACACTCGGTGCGGAGCAGCAGAACGGCGACCGTTCGGGCGATGTCATGGGAACCCGCGTATGGTGGGATTGCAAACCGTATAACAAGTAATCGCTATGAATATGAAACCAAACCGAATGATACGTTTCTTCGTCCTTTGTGCCGCCGTCGCAACGTTTGCGGCCTGCAACGACTGGACGGAGATGGAAACGGTGGACAGCAAGGTCGAGAAGCCCTGGGAGCAGGATCCGGCACTATGGGCCGAATACACCGCAGCGCTGAGGGCCTATAAACAATCGGAGCACTTCATCGTTTATGCCCGCCTGCACAACTCGCCCGAAAAGGCATCGAGCGAGCAGGATTTCATGCGCTGCCTTCCGGATTCGCTGGACATCGTGACGCTGACCAACGCCGACAACTTCTCGAAGTTCGACGCCGAAGATATGGACGTCATGCGTGAGAAAGGGACGAAGGTGCTTTACCAGGTCGATTATGCCGCACGCGCGGAAGAGTTCGCCGATATGCAGGCGCTCGATGCCTATCTGGATCGGGTTGTCGCTGCCGTCGCCGCCAACGGCATGGACGGCTACTCGTTTACGACCGACCCGCTGGCGACGGACGCCACGGCCCGCATCGTCGAGAAATTCGCTGCGGCGAAATCCGAGGGCCAGCTCCTCGTCTTCGAGGGCAACCCGCTGTCGCTTGCGGCCGCCGACCGTCCCAGGGTCGATTTTGTCGCCCTCGATACGGAGAAACTCGAAAATGTGCAGGAGGTGAGGCTCCGGGTGATGAATGCCACGGGGTATGCCGGTATCGCGCCGGAGAAGCTGCTGCTGGCGGCCGAGATCAGCGCACCCCTGCTGGATGAGGATCGCACGGAGTTCGCGGCCGTCGAGGAGATGTCGCGCCGCGTCATCGAGTTCGGCCCGCTGGGCGGTCTGGCAGCTTATAACATCGCTGAGGACTATTACCATGCGGAGATGAACTACCAGACGATCCGCAAGGCGATCCAGACGTTAAATCCCGCTAAATAGTGAACGCCATGAAAAAATACGGAAAATATCTGATTGCAGCCGTCGCGGGGCTCGTGTTTTTCGCGGCCTGCGACAACTACGAAGCCGACGACCACAAGTTCGGGAACGCCGTTTATCTCGACGTCGCTGAAACGAACGAGGTGCAGCTTACGACCTTCGGCAACAATAAACCGACCTACGACTGCGCCTTGCAGGCGGAGCTGACCTATCCTGCGGGACAGGATGTGGCGGTGACGCTCACGGTCGACCCGTCGCTCGTCGGGACGTACAATGCCCGCTACGGTACGGAGTGGACGATGCTCGATGCCAAGTATTATGAACTGTCGGCCGGGAGTGTCACGATTCCCGCAGGGAAAACGACCTCGGACGTCGTAACCCTGAAGCTCAAGGAGCTGATGGGCCAAGGCGAGGAGCAGGCCGGCGCACTCCCCATCGACGAAACCTATCTCCTCCCCGTGCGCATCGGCCACGCTTCGACGGACGTGCTGCGCGGCTCCGACGTGGCCTATTATGTCGTCAAACGCTCTTCGGCCATCACCGTCGCAGCCCAGCTCACCGACAACTGGATCGAATTCCCCACGCTCGACAAGTATTCCGAGGGCAGCAAGGCCTGGAACGGTCTGACGGCGGTAACTTATGAGGCGTTGATCTATATCGACGACTTCATGACGAGCAATGCCTCTGGCAGCCCCGTCAGCATCTCGTCCGTCATGGGCGTCGAGCAGTATCTGCTGCTGCGCATCGGCGATACGAATTTCGAGCGCCAGCAGCTGCAGTTCGACGGTTCGGGTGCCGGGTCGTCCTTCGGCAAGATTCCCGGGCGCGACGCGACGAAGAACCTCGACAAGGGCCGCTGGTACCATGTCGCCTGTACGTATGACCAGGCGGCGCGTACCGCACGCATCTATGTCGACGGCCGGATTCAGAGCGAAGCGACCGAGGTCGGCATCTCGGCGCAGAGCAAGAAGAACCAGATCAACCTGGCCATGCGCGCCCTCTACGACCTGTGGAACACCGCCCCCGAGGGCGACAAGCCCCAGTACGAGACCGACGACACGGGCTATAACAAGCTGGGCGAGGCCTACCAGTTCTTCCTCGGCCGCTCCTACGACGACTACCGCCCTCTGAACGGCAAGATCGCCGAAGCACGTGTCTGGTCCGTGGCCCGGACGCCCGAACAGATTTGGGAGAACATGTACGAGATCGAGAACCCGCAGGACGACCCGACGCTGTTGGGCTATTGGAAGTGCAACGACGCTTCGGGCAATACGGTCAGGGACTACTCGATGTACGGCAACGACGGCGTAGCCAAGTACGATATTATCTGGCCTCAGGGCATCGAGATTCCGAAACTTAACGAAAACAACGAGTGATTATGAAGACGATTTTTAATTTGCAGACAGGGATGGTGACGCTTCTTTGTACGGCGGTATTCGCGGGCCTTACGGCCTGCGAAGCCGATACCGTGGAACGGGAAGGCGGAAAACTTCCCGATAAGGAACCGTTGGAAACCGTATCCGGGATGCTGCGCAGCGGTAATTCTTCGGAAAAGACGATAGACGTGCTGCTGACCGAAGGCGGCGGCGGGTTCGTGATGAGGAATTTCTATTTCCAACAGACAAAACCGGCCTCCGACGGTTTTTCGCTCGACGCATGGGTCGACGCAACCCTGCTCGACGATTACAACGCTGCCGACGAGGTCGAACGGACCCTGCTTCCCGAGGCGAATTACGAATTCCCCGACGGCAAAGCCCTCGACCTCTCGCCCGAAGCGCAGCGCTCGGCGCTGAAACGCGTCAAATTCACGGCGACGGGGCTCGCTGCCGGAGAATACGTCTTGCCGCTTACGGTCGCCGGGCAGGATGCACCGGACGCGAACAAGACGCTTTACTACAACGTCTCGGTTCGCCAGCCCTATACGGACGCGGACGGCTATGCGTTGCACGACGGCCATGACCTGTTCTTCGTGTTCTACATCAACACGAACGATTTTCAGCCGCTGCTGGCGCAGGACTACATCATGCGGAAGAAACTGGCCCGCGGAACGACCGTGGCCTGGTACGATGCCGTAGGCAACATCATCAACCTGCGCACCGTGATGCTCGATTACGATGCGGCTACCGGCCGTGCGCTGCTGAACCTCGGAAACGACATGCGCTATGTCCTCGACCATGCCGTGAAATACATCCGTCCGCTGCAGGAGCATGGCAGCAAGGTCTGCATCTCGATCGAAGGCAGCGGGAAAGGGCTCGGATTCTGCAACCTGACCGACGGACAGATCGTCGATTTCGTAGCGCAGGTGAAAACCGCGGTCGAAGAGTTCGGTATCGACGGCATCAACCTGTGGGATCGCAGCGCCGGATACGGCAAGGAGGGGATGCCGGCCGTGAATACGACCTCCTATCCCAAACTCATCAAAGCGTTGCGCGAGGCGCTCGGCTCGGAAAAACTGCTGACGGTCACGGTTTACGGGGAGCCGACCGCTACCTTCTGGGATACGGAGGCGACGGGCGGCATCGCCGTCGGGGACTATATCGACTATGCCTGGTCGGGCTACAACAGCGAGAGCGAAGCCCCGCAGTTGCTCGATCCGTGGCATCCCGAACTGGCGTATGTATCCGACTATACGCAGAAGCCGATTGCCAACCTGCCCGAGGAGCGGTACGGATGTATCAATTTCCCGATATATTCGACCTCATCCATGGAGATAAATACAGCCATAGAGCAAGTACTTTACACGGATATGCTCGACTGGGTGCCGAATTACAAGCCGAACAACATCATCGTCTTCGGCGATCTGCATACCAATTTGCAGGACAATTACGAAACCTATTGGGATGTGATGTTTGCGGAGTGCTGTACGGTTATGGACTCGGAAAATAGATATCTTCTCGGCAGCAGAAGCGGATATAGTTATACGTTTGATAATTATAGATTAAGTTTACAAGTCAGCGAATGGGGCACCTCTATATTGGGATACGGAAAATGGAAAAAAGATTGGCAATAAAAACCGGCAGATGCGATGCATCGAACTTCCCTTATTACTCTCTCACGGCTCTTTAACCGGAGCAACAAATTACTAATTTATCAACCTAAATTTAAATTTTTGTATTATGAAAAAGACTTTTAAACTGATGGCAGCCCTCGTGATGGGCGCCGGGATGATGTTTTCCTGCCAGCAGGCAGAGGAACCGATGATGGACAATGCCCAGGAACCCGTCGTCGAAACGCGTGCCTACGGGGACAAGACCCCGACGGTCACGATCTATGTCGAAACCAACGACGTGAACCCGCTCAACGCCGGGGATTACAAACTTCCCGACGGAACGGCTTATGCCGACATCGTGGAGTTCTTCGCATCGAACATCCACAAGCGGACGGTGAACGGCGTTGTCGAGCCTACGCTCTACCTGAACGACAAGATGACCAACCTGCTCGAAAACGGCGGCGCCGCGACGTATGTCCGGGGGTTGCAGGCCAAAGGCATCAAGGTGGTGCTGACCGTGCTGGGCGACTGGCAGGGCATCGGTGTCGCCAACATGAACGACACTCAGACCACGCAGTTCGCCAAGATCCTGGCCCATGCCGTGGAGAAATACGGCCTCGACGGAATCGGGTTCGACGACGAATACTCCAACTACTCGTCCTCGCTCATCAGCGGTTCGTTCGGCAGCATCATCACCAAGCTGCGCAACCTGATGCCCGCCGGCAAACTCATCACCGTATTCCAGTACGGCAATATAGGCTCTTCGCAGATCAATGCGACCGCCGGCGCCCAGATCGACCATGTGTATTCCAATTTCTCCACATACAATACGTATATCAGCATTGCCGGCGTAACCAAGGATCGCTATGCGCCGATGTCGATCAATCTGGGTTCCATCGGTGGCAATGTATCTTATTATGGGGATAAAGCCTATGATTTGGCCGAAGCCGGTTACGGTTCGATCATGCATTTCAACCTGCGTACGAGAAACGATTCCGATCCGCTGCCGCTGTTCAAGGCGATCGCCGACGGTGCCTGGGGCGAGACCAACGTCACCTGCGACAACGGTAACCGTCCGCAGGACTGGACTTTCGTTCCGTCCGGGTATGAAATCACCATGGACGAAGTGGAATAACATGATGGCTATGCCTTCGTATTGGCCGGTTTGAATCGGTTATATACCCGAAGGTGACTTGTTTCGGACCCGCACGCCTGCCAGGCGTGCGGGTCGTTTTTTGCCGGCGAAGGGGGGCCATCCGGAAACGATGGAAAATATGTTTCCCCATCCGGAGACCGAATGGGGAAACAGGAACTACCGCAAATGCGCCCTGTGCGATTTATGCCCGGCGGGCTCAGAGGTGTATGGCCTCCCCCGATGCCGCCTCGGCGGCCTCCATGACCCCTTCGTTCATCGTCGGGTGGGCGTGTATCGTGCGGGCGATCCGGTGTGCCGTGGCGCCCAGCATGCGTGCCAGCGTTGGCTCGGCGATCATCTCGGTGACGTTCTGTCCGACCATGTGCGCCCCCAGCAGGGTGTCGTCCTCGCCGAAGAGGAGCTTCACGAAGCCGTCGCGGTCGCCCGCGGCGGTCGCCTTGCCCGATGCCGTGAACGGGAAACGCCCTACCTTATAGGCGATGCCCCGCTCCTGCGCCTGCTGCTCGGTCATGCCGACCGATGCCACCTCGGGCGAGGTGAATACGCACGACGGGATGGCCGAATAATCCACCGGTGCGGGATCCAGCCCGCAGATGGCCTCTACGCAGCAGATACCCTCGGCCGAGGCCACGTGCGCCAGCGCCGGGCCGCCCACGATGTCGCCGATGGCGTATACGCCCGGAACATTGGTGCGGTAGAACCGGTCGACGAGCACTTTGTCGCGCTCCACGGCGATACCCAGCTCTTCGAGGCCGATCCCCTCGATGTTGGACTTGATCCCCACGGCCGAGAGCACGATGTCCGCCGTCAGGGTTTCGGGGCCCTTTTTGCCCTCGATCTCGACCTCGCAGCGCCCTTCGGCGTCGACCCTGACCGATTTCACGGTCGTCGAGGTCATCACCGCCGCCCGCAGTTTGCGGAATGCGCGTTCCATCGCCTTCGACACCTCCTCGTCCTCGAGCGGCATCATGCGGGGCATGTACTCCACGACGGTGACCTTCACGCCCAGCGCGGCGTAGAACCACGCGAACTCGCTGCCGATGGCGCCCGAGCCTACGACGACCATCGTTTCGGGCAGCCGGGTGAGCGTCAGCGCCTGGCGCGACGAAATCACGTGCCGGCCGTCGATGGGCATGAACGCCATTTCGCGCGGGCGCGCTCCCGTGGCGAGGATGATATGGTCGGCTTCGTAGTGCGTGCCGTCGACCTCGAGCCTGCCTGCCGCCGTCAGGCGCCCGAAGCCCTGTATGAGGTCTATGTTGTTTTTCTTCAGCAGGAAGGCCACGCCCTTGGACATGGTTTCGGCCACGCCGCGCGAGCGCGCCACGATCTTTTCCGGGTCGGGGCACACCTCGCCCGCGAGGGTGAGCCCGTAATGCTCCGCCGATTTGCAATAGGTGTAGATCTGTGCGCTTTTCAGCAGCGCCTTGGTCGGGATGCAGCCCCAGTTGAGGCATACGCCGCCCGCCTCGGCACGCTCCACGAGCGCCGTTTTGCGCCCCAGCTGCGAAGCCCGGATTGCGGCCACATAGCCGCCCGGGCCGCTTCCCACGACGATGATATCGTATTTCATAGCTCTATTTTACCACTTTGAGAATTTCACCGTTGTCTTTGGCCACCGCACGCTTCCATTTCTCGTTGTAACCCGGGAACTGGATCTTGTCGGGGATCTGTTTGCCGTTGCCGTTGTCCACGAAATGCGCCGGGCCGCCCTTACCGTCGAGGTATTCCAGCACGCCCGCATGTTCGCTTTTCACGTTGCCGTCCATGTATTTCACCAGCAGGTACTTGTCAAGCTTCGACCAGCGGTCGAACAACTGCTGCGCCGTGGCGATGCTGAACTCCGAGAGGAATTTGCCGCGGGCCTTGGGCGAGAGCGTCATCGCCTCGGCATCGACGTCGCGCACCAGGCGGAGCGCCTCGTTTTCCCATTTGTCCACGACCTTGCGGATGTCGCCCGCGATCATGTCGTAACGCATGTAGGCGAAGTTCGAAACGCGGTTGAAGAGCCAGAACGCCGACGTCGGCGAATATTCGAGCATCGAGCCGTTGCCTTCGCTCAGGCACTCGGGGACGCCCTGCGTGCAGCAGTAGATCGGCGTCAGGCACGACGTGGCCGCGTCGTCCACGCCGAACCAGAGGATGCCCATGTTGTCGGGTACGTCGGGTCGTGCCTGCGCCACGAACCAGAACCCGGTCTGCTGCGTGGCCGTCGCACGTTCGTTGCAATACTCCACGCCGTCGACCTCGAAGTACATCGGACGCCAGCGGTAGGGGCATGCGCTGCCCCCGGCGCCAATGTCGGTGGTCATGTCCATCGGCGTGCCTTCGTAGTGGTCGCGCATGCAGTCGAAGACCACCTTGGGCGACACCTTCGTGCGGGGTTTCACCCACAGGGGCATGCGGTTTTCGGCATTGTGCCCCATCGCATAGTCCACGTATTTGTCCATTCCGTCGGCCACCGTGCGGAAGAATGCCCACACGCGGGCCTCGCAGCCTCGCAGCGCGCCGAAATCGGCCGGGGCATAGGCTTCGCAGAAGCTGAAATCCTCGTCCGTGCCGTCGTAGTAACCCATCTCGCGGGCGAACGCCACCACGTCGGGCGAATAGAGGCAGTTCTCGGGGTCGTCCTTCGGGAAGGTCGTGATACGCGCCTGGTTGGCGTGCGCCGAGACATAGCCGTCGGGGATGCGGCGGGCTACCCATACGATGCCCTTGCGGGCGTTACCGCCCTTGCCGTCGTCCTTGTAGCCCTTGCCGATCAGCTCCATGATCCACGCCTCTTCGGGGTCGACGATCGAGAACGACTCGCCGCTCGAGGCATATCCGTAGGTGTTCGCCAGCTCGGCGATCGTGAGGATCGCCTCGCGGGCGGTCTTGGCGCGCTGGAGCGTGATGTAGATCAGCGACCCGTAGTCGATCAGTCCGGTCGAGTCCTCCAGCTCCGGGCGGCCTCCGTAGGTCGTTTCGCCGATGATGAGCGAATGTTCGTTCATGTTGCCGACGGTCGAATAGGTTTCGCCCGCCTGCGGGATGTCCGTCAGGTAGCGTCCCGTGTCCCACTCGTAGACGGGCAGCATGGCCCCGGCCCTGAATTTCCCGCCGGGGGTGTGGTACAGGGCGCCGTAGAGCGCGTGCGAATCGGCGGCATAGGAGACCATGGCCGAGCCGTCGGTCGATGCCCCTTTGGTTACGATGAAATTGGTACAGGCTGCGGCTGCGCCATAGGTGAAGAGGGCTGTCGCCGCGAGGCAATACTGGAGTTTTCTCATAGGTTTTCCGGTTTTGATCCCAAATGTACGAAACAAATCCTAAACGGCAAAACGCAGCGGGTACGATATGTCGCATTTTATTTGGATATTAGGGCTTTATGTCATATCTTTACGACGTATGCAAGCGCATTGCATTCCGGCGGATACCCCCCCCCGGTGCGGAGGTATATAATTGTTATATAGTAGGTTATATGAAGAAACTATTGTTTTTATCCTTTTTCGGGCTTTTCCTGTTGGCATGTACCACGGACGAGGGCGATGGTACGCCGTTCGTCACCGACGTGGTGATGCCCCCGTCATCGCAGCTTTTCGCGCCCGGCGACGAGGTGACCGTTGCGGCGCGCGGCTTCGAGGCCGACGACGACATCATGCTGCGGATCGCGTGGCCCCTGTCGCAGGCGGCTCTCCCGGAAGGATATGCCGACGGTGTCTGGGCCGTCGTGACGAAACATACCGAATCGGACATTACGTTCCTGGCCCCCGGAGGCTACCCCGCCTCTACGACCGAGGTGAAGCTCTTCCGCCGCGGCAAGGCCATGACGCTGGGTAAAATATCCGTATCCGACGGCCGCCCGCCCGAGGAGCCGTCGCTCTACGGCGTCGCACAATGCCTTACGGGCGAAACGGCGGTCGACCGCATCGACATGGCGACCGGCGGGCTGACGCGCATCGAAACCCTGGGTGTCCCCGAGGGGATGCGGTGCGTGGTGAACACGCCTGGCTCGAACCGTATCTATGGCCTGGCGCCCGGCGGCAATATCGGCGCCGCGGCGTTCTACGACCTCACGATGCGTTATTTCCGGGATTCGGGCTACGACAATGTCGCTGTGGCGGGTACGCTCGGCAATTCCGCAGCGTTCCTGCGCTGTGAGGACGGGCGGCTCGTGCTGATGGAGCTGAATATGACCCGTACCAACGTCGCACCTGTGCCCCCGTCGTGGATGCTGCCTTCGGACATTGCGCCCGAGATGCTGGGCGAAAATCCTTTCGTGACCGTCTACGGCGGTTACCTCCTGCTCGCGGCACGTACTGCCCCGGATACCTGTACCCCGTTGGTGCTTACCGGCCTCATCGACGGCGGGGGATACGCCGTAAAAACGGGCGATGCCGAACAGGCCGACGCGATGGTGCCGTTCGGAGTGCTGGACAAAGGGCAGGACGGCGAGACCTATTACGCCGTCGGCGGCTATGCCGTGGCGAAGGGCGGTGTGACCGAACTGCGTCTGTATAATCCCGTGTCGATGGAGTTCGACAGGACGCTGGCGACGGTGCAGGCCACCGTCCGCTCGATCGCCGTTCGTCATGACGGCGGGAAGACCGAGGAGATATTCATGCTCTGCGACACCGGGGACGGCGGCAACCGGATCCGGGTCTACGACATGGAGTCCGGCTCGGAGCGGGTCTTGGACGGAGCCGTCCCCTGCTCCGAAATCGTATTGGCCCGATAACCCGTCCGGGACGGGATAGCGGACGGATAAAACGGTATGCAGGCCCGGAATTTTTCCGGGCTTGTTTCGTCTTGTACGAATTTTGCGTATTTTTACACACCAAAACCGAACAGATTATGTCGATAGCATACCAATTATCCTTCGTGCGCGGTACGCTGCCCGAGGATGTCACGCTGGTCGCCGTGTCGAAGACCCACCCTGCCGGGGCGATCCGCGAGGCCTACGATGCCGGGCACCGCATTTTCGGCGAGAGCCGTCCGCAGGAGCTGCGTGAAAAATACGACCTGCTGCCCAAGGATATCGAGTGGCACATGATCGGCCACCTCCAGACCAACAAGGTGAAGTATATCGCCCCGTTCGTGTCGCTGATCCATTCGGTCGACAGCGCGCGGCTGGCCGGGACTATCCAGCGCGAAGCCGCCAAATGCGGCCGCACGATCGAGATACTGCTCGAAATCCGCGTCGCCGACGAGGAGAGCAAATCGGGCTGGGAACTGGACGACCTGATGCACTACCTCCGCACGGCGCCGTTCGCGCAGATGCCGAACATCTGCGTACGCGGCGTGATGGGCATTGCGACCAATACCGACGACGGGGAGGTGATACGCCGCGATTTCAGGGAACTGAAACGCTGTTTCGACCTGTTGCAGCCCAATTTCGGGGCGCGGTTCAACACCCTGTCGATGGGCATGTCGCACGACTACCCCATTGCCGTCGAGTGCGGCTCGACGATGGTGCGCGTCGGGTCGTTGATATTCGGGGAGAGAGATTATTCCAAACAATGATGATATGAAGGTAGGATTTATCGGATTCGGAAACATGGCGCAGGCCCTGGCCGCGGGACTTGCCGCATCGGGGGCCTTGCAGCCCGGGCAGATCGGCGCATGCGCCCGCGACCGGGCGAAGCTGCACCGTAATACGGAACCCCACGGGTTCCTCGCTTTCGACGATGCCGCAGGAGTCGCGGGGTTCGCCGACGTGGTGGTCGTGGCGGTGAAACCGTACCAGGTCGAAGCCGTGCTGGCCCCCGTCAAAGGGATGCTGGCGGGCAAGGTCGTCGTCTCGGTAGCCGCCGGGATGACGTTCGACCGCTACGAGGAGATCCTCGCGCCCGGGACGCATCACCTCAGCACGATTCCCAATACGCCCGTGGCGGTCTGCGAGGGTATCGTCGTCTGCGAACGCCGCCATTCGCTGTCCGAAGCCGAGTGGCAGTCGGTGCAGGCGTTGCTGTCGCATGTGGGGCTCGTGGTGACGGTGGATACCGCCCAGCTCGGCATTGCGGGGACGGTCTGCGGTTGCGGCCCGGCCTTCGTGGCGATGTTCATCGAGGCGCTGGCTGACGCTGCCGTCAAGCACGGCATCGTGCGTGCCGATGCCTACCGCATGGCCAGCCAGATGGTCGTCGGTACGGGAAAGCTGCAACTCGCCACGGGGCAGCATCCCGCCGTGATGAAGGATGCCGTCTGCTCGCCCGGCGGCACGACCATCGTCGGTGTGGCGGAGCTGGAGCGCAAGCGTTTCCGGGGAGCCGTGATCGACGCCATCGACGCCATCCAGGACAAGAAATAGATTCCCGCGGGAGGGGCATACGCCGGGGCGTGAGCTGTCCCGGGAACTCCGCGCCCCGCGCCTTATGTCCGGCAAAAATAACGGCAGGAGCCGGAAGCATCGCTTCCGGCTCCTGCCGTTATGCATAATATGCTTCTTATCGTACTCGCAGCGAGCGTCCGATGCGCAGCGTCGTGGTCGACTTGATGCCGTTCAGTCGGCAGATGTTTGTCACGGTCGTACCGTACTTGCGGGCGATGGCGCCCAGCGTGTCGCCCGACTTGATGCGGTGGTACTTCATGGCTGCCTTTTCGGCCGCCTCCTTCTTGTCCTGCTCTTCGTTGGCGATTTCGTCGTCGAAGTCCTGCCCGGCGTTCGAGTAGATGCTGAAGAACGATTTTTTCAGCAGGAAGGTCTCGCGGCACAGCAGTCCGTTCTTGAAGTCGATCAGCCGCTCGGGGTCGAACGACTGCCCGTAATAGCGGGTCTCGAAATGCAGGTGCGGCCCCGTGCTGCGCCCCGTCGAGCCGCCCAGACCGATGATCTGCCCGGCCTCGACCCACTGGTTGGGCTCGACCATGCGCTCCGAAAGGTGCCCGTAGTAGGTCTCGAGCCCGTTGTCGTGGCGGATGATGACCAGGTTGCCGTAGCCGCCCTTGTTATATTCCGAAATACGCACGCGGCCGCAGAACGTGGCGTAGACCGGGTCGCCCACCTTGAGCGGCAGGTCGACGCCCTGATGCTGGCGTCGCCGGCGCGGGCCGTATTTGCCGCGCGGGTGCACCGAACCCTGGTAGGGGCAGTGGTAGCTCGTGACCGAGTCCACCAGGTCGATGACCACCGATTTGGGCATCGACGACATGTCCACCTCCTTGTAGGGGAAGAGCGTCGTCGTATCCCAGTATTTCTCGAAGATGGTGCTGTCCTTGGCGACCTCGCGGTTGCGGACGTATTTCCACGTGTTGTTGCTGTAAAGCACTACTTGTATGGCGTCGTTGCCCGAATCGAGCGTGTCGATGGCCACCACGTCGTTGGTGTCGAAAATCGACTCGATCTGCTTGGGCTGGAGCCGCAGGCGCATTGCGACGATGGAGTCTATGGTCGCAGCCTCCCTGGGCGAGAGGGATGCGATGTGCAGCGAATCGGTTTTGCGTTCGGCCAGCGGTTCGGCGGCCGATGCCGTGAATGCCGCAACGGCGGCCATACATATGAGACCGTATTTTTTCATGTGTATTCTATTGTTGTCGGATAAATTCTTCGGCGGCTTCCAGCGCCTTGTAAAATTCCTCGCCGAAACGGCGCACGATCGGTTCGCGCAACGCCTTGTAGACCGGGATTCCCAGCCTGCGGCCGCATTCGCGCGCCGGGGCGCAGACCGACCAGCGGTGGTAGTTGAGCCCTGCCGTGCCGTTCGAAAACCGCACGACGCGGATCGGATAGAGGTGGCATGAGATCGGTTTGCGGAAGGCGGTCTTGCCCTCCAGCCACGCCTTTTCGATGGCGCAGAGCGTGATGCCGTTCTCCGAGTAGGTGTAGGCGCATTCCGCGTCGCCGACCAGCGGCGTGGTCAGGTCGCCGTCTTCGTCGATGACCATGAAGCCCTGCCGCTCGACGGCCTCGATGCCCTCGGGCGTCATATAGGGCTTGTAGGCCGCATATTCGCGTTCGAGTATGCCGACCTCCTCCGCTTCGAGCGGCGCCCCGGCATTCCCCTCGACGCAGCAGATACCCTTGCACTGCGCGATGTCGCAGGCGAAACATTCGCGCAGCAGGTCTGCGCTCACGATTTTGTCGTCGATTTCGATCATTTGCGGCAGGTGTCGGCGATTATCAGGTCGAACATCTCCCCCAACGACATGCCCATGGCCCGTGCCTGCTTGGGGACGATGCTCCCGGCGCTCATGCCGGGGATGGAGTTGATTTCGATCAGGTAGGGTTTGCCCTCGGGCGTGACGATGAAATCGACGCGTACGACACCCGAGCAGCGGCATGCCCTGTAAGCGATGCGGGTCATGCGGTGCAGTTCCTCCGCAATTTCCGGGGCGATGTCTGCGGGGGTTATCTCGTCCGAATAGCCTTCGGTGTATTTGGCCTGGTAGTCGAAGAAATCCTTTTTCGATACGATCTCCGTGATCGGGAACAGGTATTCCCTGCCTCCGGCCACCATCATGCCGCAGCCCATTTCACGGCCTGCGATGCACTCTTCGATCAGCACCTCGTCGCTTTGGGCGAAGGCCGCCTCGATGGCGGGCAGCACCTCGTCGCGCGTATGGACTTTCGTCACGCCGAACGAGCTGCCGCTGGCGTTGGGCTTGATGAAGAGCGGCAGTCCGAACTCCGCGACCACCCTGTCCGGGTCGGCCGTTTCGCCCTTGCAGAGGAAAATCTCGCGGGCGAGGTTGATGCCCCGTCCCGCTACGGTGCGCTTGGTGGTGATCTTGTCGAAGGTGATGACCGACGAGGTCATCGAGCACGACGAATAAGGGACGCCCATCATGTCGAGGTAGCCTTGCAGCTTGCCGTCCTCGCCGGGTGTGCCGTGGATGATGATCAGGGCGTAGTCGAATGCTTTGCGCTCGCCTTCCACCGTGAGCGAAAAATCGTTCTTGTCGACCTGCCACTCGCGTCCGTCGGGGGCCGTGTAGTGCCAGTCGCGGTGGTGGAGGTCGATGACCGTGATGTCGTATTTCGTATGGTCGAGCGCCGCTTCGATCTGTGCGGCGCTCTGGAGCGCGATCCCCCGTTCGGGCGAATCTCCGCCCGCCATGAGGGCAATCTTCAGGCGTGTCATTGTCAGGGGTTGTATATGTCCTTATATCTGAATTCCAGTATTTCCCGTACCATCTGCGCATACTGCCGCGCCTCGGCGTGGCTGTCGTCTGCTTGCAGTACGCGGTTGAAGTCGTTGAGGGCTGCGCCCCACTCGTTGAGGCGGTAGTGGAGCTTGCCCCGTTCCATATAGAGCGCCGTGTTTTCCGGATCGGCGGCGATCTGTGCCGTCAGGGCCGATTTGCGGGCCGTCGGGTTCCACAGCCCCTTGCGGCGGATATGTTCGGCGACGCCCTTGTCGAGCATCTGCGAGACATCCTCGCCCCGCCCGATGCGCCCGCGGATTTGGGTCGCGGAAAAATCCTGCAGCGGGGCGTCTTCCAGCACCGTGATGCGGCCGGGGAACCTGTCCACCCTTTCGCCGCGGCGGGGATAGACGTATACCGGGTATTCGAGGATGCGGTCGTACTCTTTCCAGCCGTCGAGCCGTTCTATCTGGTCGGCGCCCATGAGGATCGAGAACTCCATATCCGCGCCGTGGTTTTCGGCCAGGTAGCGCAGCGTGTCGATCGTATACGACGGCTTGGGCAGCAGGAATTCGACGACCGAGGGTTTTATCCGGTCGGGATAGCGCGACGCCGCGCAGGCCGCCTCGGCCATTTCGAACCGATCCATCTCGGGGGCCAGCTCTTCGGCCTGTTTATAGGGGCTCTGGGGCGAAACGACGAGCACCAGCTCGTCGCACAGTCCTTTTTCCACGGCGTATTCCGCCAGGGCGATGTGCCCTTTATGGATGGGGTTGAACGACCCGAAATAGAGCATGACGCGTTTCATGGCTGCCGTGCGATGAATTGGTCGATGATCGCAGTCGTTTCGCGGATCGCCTCGTCGAGCGAGTCGTTTACGACGATGTGGTCGAATTCGGGGGCTTTCGTCAGTTCGAATTCGGCTTTCGCCACACGGCGGTCTATCACCTCCGGGGCGTCCGTGCCGCGGCATACGAGCCTGCGGCGCAGCTCCCCGATCGAGGGCGGCATGACGAATATCGAGCAGGCGTCGTCGCCGAAGATGCGTTTGAGGTTGATACCCCCGATGACGTCCACGTCGAAGACGATGATGTTACCCTTGGCCCAGATGCGTTCCACTTCCGAGCGCAGCGTGCCGTAGCAAGTGCCCTGGTAGACCTCTTCCCACTCCACGAAACGGTTTTCCGCGACGGCACGCATGAACTCTTCGTGCGTCATGAAGTGGTAGTCGCAGCCGTGGCGCTCGCAGCCTCGGGGTGCGCGATTGGTCGCCGATACCGAAAATTCGAACTGCGGGAAACGCTTCAGCAATTCGCGTACGATGGTCGTCTTCCCGGAACCGCTCGGGGCGGAGAATATGATAACCTTGCCCATTATAATATGTTCAGTACCTGTTCTTTGATCTTCTCCAGCTCGTCCTTCATCTTAACTACGAGTATCTGGATGTTCGATTCGTTGGCCTTCGAGCCCATCGTGTTGATTTCGCGGCCCATCTCCTGTGCGATGAAGCCCAGTTTGCGGCCTGCGCCCTCCTCTTGGGCGGCCACCTCGCGGAAATACCTGCAGTGGTTGGCCAGGCGCACCTTCTCCTCGGTGATGTCGAGTTTTTCGAGGTAGAAGATCATCTCCTGCTCCAGCCGGTTGCGGTCGACGTCGACCTGCAGCTTTTCGAGGTTTTCCAGCAGGCGGGCCCTGACCGTCTCCGTGCGGGCCTTTTCGAAAGGCACGACCTCCTGTTTGTAGCCTTCGATCTTGTCCACGCGGCTCAGCAGGTCGGCGATCAGGATCGCGCCTTCCTGCAGGCGGAACGCGTCGAGCTGCGCCACGGCGGCTTCGGTGGCGGCGACCAGCGCCGCGTGTTCCTCGTCGGAGATGCTCTCCGCTTCGGTCGATACGACCTCCGGCAGGCGCATGATGGCCTGCAGGGCGGCGCTGTCCCATCCGATCCCCGCATAGTTGAGTCGGGCGTTTCGCGCCGCGTCGCGCAGTTGCCCGGCATAGGCGGCGAATACCTCTTTATTAATACGCGCCGGGGTCTCCACGGTCTGCGATTCGACGGTCACGAAGACATCGACCTTGCCGCGCTGTACCGTGCGGGTGATGATATTGCGGATTTCGTATTCCGACTGGCGGTAAACGGCCGGAAGCCGCAGCCCGAGGTCGAGCTGTTTGGAGTTGAGCGAGCGGATTTCGACCGTGATCTTCTTATTTTGCAGCGTGGCTTCGCCCTTGCCGAAGCCCGTCATGGATTTTACCATTTGCGGAGGATGTTAAGTTTGGGCAAAAGTAATAAAAACAATTCAAAATGCCGAGCGTTCGGGACGCCGAGTGAAATTTCTTTGAACAAGTTTTGCACAACTGTTGTATTCTCCGGAATATTTTACCTATATTTGTGTTAGTAAACTAACAGGCTGGAGTCCGAAACACTAAATTCACATCCGAATATTATGAAAAAGCACAATTTCAACGCGGGACCCTCGATCCTCGCAGACGAAGTCATCCGGAACGCAGCAAAAGCTATCGTAGATTTCAACGGTTCGGGCCTTTCCCTGCTTTCGATTTCGCACCGGACGAAGGATTTCGAGAACGTGATGGCCGAGGCCGACGCGCTCTTCCGTGAGATGCTCGACATCCCCGACAACTACAAGATCTTCTATATCGGCGGCGGTGCCAGCACGTTCTTCTACGAAGTGCCCGCCAACTTCCTGGGCAGGAAGGCCGGTTATGTGAATACCGGTGTCTGGGCCAAGAAGGCCATCAAGGAAGCCAAGCGTTACGGCGAGGTCGAGCTGCTCGCTTCGTCCGAAGACCGCAATTTCACCTACATCCCCAAGGGTTTCGCGATCCCCGCTGACCTGGACTATGTGCATATCACCTCCAACAATACGATCTACGGCACCGAGTACCACGAAGACCTCGTTTCGCCCGTGCCCCTGATCGCCGACATGTCGTCGGACATCCTTTCCCGCCCGGTCGACGTTACGAAATACGCCATGATCTACGGCGGTGCGCAGAAGAACCTCGCCCCGGCCGGCGTGGCGTTCGCCATCATCCGCGAGGACATGCTCGACCGTGTCGTGCGCGACCTGCCGACGATGGTTGCGTTCCGCACCCATGTCGAGAACGGCTCGATGTTCAACACGCCTCCCGTATTCCCGATCTACGTGCTCATGGAGACCCTCCGCTGGCTCAAGTCGATCGGCGGCGTACCCGAAATCTACCGACGCAACAAGGAGAAGGCCGCCCTGCTGTACGACGAGATCGACCGCAACCCGCTGTTCCGCGGTACGGTCGACAAGCAGGATCGCTCGCTGATGAACATCTGCTTCGTGATGGCCGACGGTTACGAGGAACTGGCTCCCGAGTTCATGGAATTTACCAAGGGACGCGGTATCGTGGGCATCAAGGGCCACCGCTTGGTGGGCGGCTTCCGCGCATCGTGCTACAACGCACTTCCGAAGGAGAGCGTCGAGGTGCTCGTAGAGTGCATGCAGGAGTTCGCCGCCAAACACGCGAAATAACGGACGGCCATGGCGCATTTCTTTACGTTCACTCCGAAGAAAAAGGCGGCCACGGACATCGATTTTATTCATCTGATAGAAAGTACAGGTATGAAAATATTAGTTGCGACCGAAAAGCCTTTTGCCAAGGAGGCTGTCGACGGCATCCGCAGGATCGTCGAGGACGCGGGCTATGAACTGGCCCTGCTTGAAAAATATACCGACAAGGCCCAATTGCTGGCCGCCGTGGCCGATGTCGATGCGCTCATTGTCCGCAGCGACAAGGTGACGGCCGAAGTCATCGGGGCGGCGAAGAACCTCAAAATCGTGGTTCGTGCCGGTGCGGGTTACGACAACGTGGATCTCGCGGCCGCCACGGCGCGCGGTATCGTGGTGATGAATACCCCGGGGCAGAATTCCAATGCCGTGGCCGAGCTGGCGCTCGCCATGATGGTCTTCATGTCGCGCAACCGCTTTACGCCCGGTACGGGTTCGGAGATACAGGGCAAGACCCTCGGCATCCACGCCTACGGCAATGTGGGCAAACTCGTGGGGCGCAAGGGCAAGGCGCTGGGCATGAACGTCATCGCCTACGACCCCTTCATCACGGATGCGGCGGTGTTCGAAGCCGACGGTGTGAAGAAGGTGGATTCCCTCGAAGATTTGTACAGGCAGGCCGATTTCCTGTCGCTGCACATCCCGGCTACGGAGCAGACCCGCGGCTCGATCGGTTACGAACTGCTGATGTCGATGCCCAAGGGTGCCACGCTGGTCAACACCGCCCGCAAGGAGGTGATCGACGAACAGGGTGTCGTGCGTGCGCTGACCGAACGCGAAGACCTGAAATACATTACCGACATCGCTGCCGGGAACCAGGCCGAGCTGGACGAGAAATTCGGCAAGCGGGTGTTTGCCACCGCCAAGAAGATGGGGGCCGAGACCGCCGAGGCCAATATCAACGCGGGTCTAGCCGCAGCCACCCAAATCGTCGATTTTTTCAGGAACGGCAATACGCGGTTCCAGGTGAACAAATAGCGGATAACGGCGCGTGAAAGGCGGGAGCGAAGGCTGCGCCCGCCTTTTTCGCTTTAATACATTAATTCATATGGTGAAAATCAAACCTTTTTGCGGGATACGTCCCCCGAAACAGTATGCGTCCGAAGTGGCGTCGCGCCCCTATGACGTGTTGAATTCCGCCGAGGCCAAGGCCGAGGCCACCGAACGCTCGTTGCTGCACATCATCAAGCCCGAAATAGATTTCGAGCCTATTGCCGACGAACATTCGCAGGAGGTTTACGACAAGGCGGTCGAGAATTTCCGTGCATGGCGTGAGAAGGGCTGGCTCGAACAGGATCCCGGGGAGTATTATTACATCTATGCGCAGACGATGGACGGCCGCACGCAATACGGACTGACCATGTGCTGCCATTACGAGGATTACCTCTCGGGGGCGATCAAGAAACACGAACTGACGCGTCCCGACAAGGAGGAAGACCGCATGATCCACGTCCGCAACCAGCAGGCCAATATCGAACCGGTGTTCTTCGCCTATCCCGACAACGCCGAGATCGACGCCATCGTGGCCGACGTGGTGAAAAACAACGACCCGGAATACGATTTCACGGCTGCCGACGGCTTCGGCCATAAGTTGTGGGTTATCCGCGACAAGAAGACCAACGACCGTATCACGGAGATTTTCGCGGGCATCCCGGCGCTCTATGTCGCCGACGGGCATCACCGCACAGCCGCCGCGGCGCGCGTGGGACAGGAGTGCCAGGCAAAGAACCCCGGCCATACGGGCAACGAGGAGTATTGCTATTTCCTCGCCGTGACTTTCCCCGCGGGGCAGCTTCGGATCATCGACTACAACCGTGTCGTGAAAGACCTGAACGGTCTGACGCCGGAGCAGTTGCTCGAAAAGCTCGCCGAAAGTTTCACGGTCGAGGACAAGGGCACGGAGGAGTACCGTCCGACGGGGCTGCATAATTTCTCGATGTATCTCGGCGGGCACTGGTACAGCCTGACGGCCAAGCCCGGGACATACGACGACAACGACCCGATCGGTGTGTTGGACGTGACGGTGCTGTCGAACCTCGTGCTGGATAAAATACTGGACATCAAAGACCTGCGCACGTCGAAGCGGATCGACTTCGTGGGTGGAATCCGCGGCCTGGGCGAGCTCAAACGCCGTGTCGACAGCGGCGAGATGAAGGCGGCGTTCGCCCTCTACCCCGTTTCGATGCAACAGCTCATCAACATCGCCGACACGGGCAACATCATGCCCCCGAAGACGACGTGGTTCGAGCCGAAACTCCGCTCGGGCGTGGTGATCCACTCGTTCGAAGAGTAATCGCCCCGCGACGCTCGGGGGGGGGCCGATAAGTCATTCAACCCTCGGGAACCGCCTGTCCGGCGTGTTTTCGAACAAGCTGAAAAGGCTGCCTGAACCATTCGGGCAGCCTTTTCTGCGGATCGGCGGAAAATCGTTATCTTGCATGGTGATCCCCTTAAAAACCCTTTGCGATGAAATGGTTTGTCAAATGCCTGCGCCATTATGCCGATTTCCGGGGCCGGGCGTCGATGCCCGAGTTCTGGTATTTCGTGCTGGGACTCTTTCTCGTGCTCTTCCTTTTGCTGGCCGTTATCCTGGGTGTTAGCTCATTCTGTACGGTCGGCGCCACAAGCAGGCGTTACGTCGTTTGCCTTGTCGGACTGCCGTTTGTGATGCCCTACCTGGCCGTTATGGTGCGCCGCCTGCACGATTGCGGGCGCAGCGGATGGTGGGCGGGCGGATATCTGGCCGTCAGCATCGCCGGCCGGGTCGTCAGCCACTTCTCCCTCAAACCCGGCGGGGCGGCATGGCTGACGGATGCCGATCTGGGCCTTGCCATTTTGCAGGGGGTGTATCTTATTTTCTTGTTTTACTGGTGGTGCCGGCCCGGGGTGCCGGGCGAAAATAAATACGGCCCCGATCCGAAGGCGGAATAAAATGGCGGAAATATTTTGTACGCAGTGCGTTCGGGCAGGTTATTCCGGGCGTACTGCTTTCATTTATCCGTTTTTCATGATAAGATTTGTTGCATTCGTTTAGAATTTCCGGTATTTTTTCATATATTTGTAAGGAACTTAACAATACTACGGCTTATGGCTAAAATAAAAGGAACAATCGTTGTCGACAAGGAACGGTGCAAAGGGTGCGGGGTCTGTGTGGCTTCGTGTCCGTGCGACGTGCTGGAATTGTCGGCAGAGGTGAACAGCAAGGGCTATCCCATATCCCGGATGGTAAATCCCGATGCCTGCACGGGGTGTGCTTCGTGTGCGGTGATTTGCCCCGATAGCGTCATCACGGTTTATCGTCAAAAATTCGAGTAGCTATGGCAGAGAAAGAGGTAAAACTGATGAAAGGCAACGAAGTGATAGCCCATGCGGCGATTCGCTACGGTTGCGACGGATATTTCGGGTACCCGATCACTCCCCAGTCGGAAGTGATGGAGACACTGATGGAACTCAAGCCGTGGGAGACCACGGGCATGGTCGTGCTGCAGGCCGAATCGGAGATCTCGTCGATCAACATGGTCTACGGCGGCGCATCGACCGGCAAACGGGTGATGACCTCGTCGTCGAGCCCCGGTATCAGCCTGATGTCCGAGGGGCTGAGCTACCTGGCGGGGGCGGAATTGCCCTGCCTGGTGATCAACTGCCAGCGCGGCGGCCCGGGACTGGGTACGATCCAGCCTTCGCAGGGCGACTATTTCCAGGCCTGCAAAGGCGGCGGCCACGGCGATTTCCACATGATCGTACTGGCGCCCAATTCGGTGCAGGAGATGCACGACCATGTGGCCGAGGCGTTCGACCTCGCGTTCAAATACCGCAACCCGGCGATGATCCTCGCCGACGGGGCGATCGGGCAGATGATGGAGAAAGTGGTGCTCGCGCCGCAGCGCCCCCGCAAGACCGACGAAGAGATCGCTGCCGAGTGCCGCTCGTGGGCTACCTACGGCAAGCCTGCCGACCGTAAGCGCAATATCGTGACGTCGCTGGAGTTGCAGTCCGAGAAGATGGAGATCATCAACAAGCGCCTGCAGGAGAAATACAAGGCGCTCGAAGAGAACGAGGTGCGTTATGAGGAGATCGGCTGCGACGATGCGGATTACGTGATCGTGGCGTTCGGTTCGTCGGCCCGTATCTGCTCGGCCACGGTCGAGATGGCGCGCGCCGAAGGGCTGAAGGTCGGCCTGCTGCGGCCGATCACGCTCTATCCTTTCCCCAAGAAGCCGCTTGCCGAACTGGCCGCGCGCGGTGTCAAAGGCTTCCTTTCCGCCGAGCTCAATGCCGGCCAGATGGTCGAGGACGTGCGGCTGGCCGTGAACGGCGTAGCTCCCGTCGAGCATTTCGGCCGTCAGGGCGGTATGATGTTCGCGCCCGACGAAGTGCTCGCGGCGCTCAAGGAAAAACTGATTAAAAAGTAAAGGCTATGGCAGAGGTTGAAATCAAAAACGAAAACCTGGTTTACGCGAAACCGAAGCTTATTACCGACAACGTCATGCACTACTGCCCCGGCTGCAGTCATGGTACGGTACATAAACTGATCGCCGAGGTCATCGAGGAGATGGGCTTCGCGGAAAAGACCGTAGGCGTTTCGCCCGTGGGCTGCTCCGTATTCGCATACAATTATATCGACATCGACTGGATCGAGGCCGCCCACGGACGCGCCCTGGCCGTAGCTACGGCCGTGAAGAGGCTCTATCCCGGCAACCTGGTCTTCACCTACCAGGGCGACGGCGACCTGTCGGCCATCGGCACGGCGGAGTCGATCCATGCGGCCGCACGCGGCGAGAACGTTGTGGCGATCTATATCAACAACGCCATTTACGGCATGACGGGCGGCCAGATGGCCCCGACTACCCTGCTGGGTATGAAGACCGCGACGACGCCCTACGGCCGTGACCCGCGCCTGAACGGCTACCCTTATAAGATCGCCGAGATGATGGCGCACCTCGACGGTGCCACCTTCATCACGCGCCAGAGCGTGCATACGCCCGCCAACGTGCGCAAGTGCAAGCGTGCGATCCGCAAGGCGTTCGAAAATTCGATGGCCGGCAAGGGCTTTTCGCTCGTGGAGGTCGTTTCGACCTGCAACAGCGGCTGGAAACTCTCGCCCGTGGCCTCGAACGAGTGGCTCGAACAGAACATGCTGCCCTACTATCCGCTGGGCGATATCAAGGACGTAAAATAAGGGATGCTATGAAAGAGACTTTAATTATCGCAGGGTTCGGAGGCCAGGGCGTCCTCTCGATGGGTAAGATACTGGCCTACTCGGGCGTAATGCAGGACTTCGAAGTCACGTGGATGCCCTCGTACGGCCCCGAGATGCGCGGCGGTACGGCCAACGTGACGGTAATCCTTTCGGACAGGAAGATTTCTTCGCCGATCGCCCATGAGTTTGATACGGCCATCATCCTGAACCAGCAGTCGATGGAGAAATTCGAGCCGATGGTCAGGCCCGGCGGCATCCTGATCTACGATACGAACGGTATCACGCGCCATCCCGTGCGCGAGGACATCGAGGTCTACGCGATCGACGCCACGGCCGAATGCGCCCGGATGGGACAGGCCAAGCTGTTCAATACGATGATTCTGGGCGGGTACCTCAAGGTGCGCCCCGTCGTCGAGATGGAGAACGTGATGGTCGGCCTCAAGAAGTCGCTGCCCGAACGTGCGTGGAAGATGCTTCCCGCCAACGAGGAGGCGATCCGCCACGGCGGCGAGATCATCCGCAAGGTACGCTGACGGATCCGGGTTCCGATGGGTTTCCGAAGGAAAGAGCGGCAGGCCATGCGCCTGCCGCTCTTGTATTTGACAAGGAGCCTTCCGTTTTTCGCGCCCCGTTCCGCCCGACGTGTGTTCCCTGGATTCGTTTCTTAACCTTGTACCTTGTGCCTCGTCCCCTTCGCCTGTCCGCCGTGTTTTTCCCGTCACCCGCTTTCCAACCCCGTTGGCTGAGCCTGTCCCCGTATTCCGGCTTTGGGCCTCCATCGGTGCGATGTCCTTTCCGGACGCCGCGATCGTCCGGGAAAGCCGGGCCCTACCCAAAAGCGCCGTTTGTGTATACGCTTCCGTATTCCCGCGTAAACCAGAGGGTTCCGGATTAGGAATATTCCTGTGAAAACCGTAATTTAGTAGAAAGATCCCCGGTTCGCATCCATCGGCACCGACTTTGCGGGCCCCGGCATAAAACTAATATTTCGGATTATGGAAAAGAACGAACAGCAACTGCCGCGCCTGGGTGAACCCGTCCCGGCATTCGAAGCGATGACAACACGGGGAAAGATCAGCTTTCCCGCCGACTACAAGGGCAAATGGGTAATCCTGTTCAGCCACCCCGCCGACTTTACGCCGATCTGTACCTCCGAGGTGCTCACGTTCGGTGCCCGTACGGCCGAATTCAGGGCTTTGAACTGCGAACTGATCGGATTGTCGGTCGACAGCCGCAACAGCCATATCGCATGGCTGCGTACGATCCGTGAGAAGATCGAATACCGGGGCATGAAGGATATCAAGGTCGAGTTCCCGATCATCGACGACGTGTCGATGAAGGTGGCGAACCTTTACGGCATGATCCAGCCCGGTGAAAGCCAGACGGCAGCCGTGCGTGCCGTATTCTTCGTCGATCCCGAGGGCAAACTGCGCGCGATGATCTACTATCCGCTGGCTCTGGGACGCAATTTCGAGGAGATAAAGCGTGTCTTGGTGGGTTTGCAGTCCATCGACGCATTCGGGGTCGCCATGCCGGCCGACTGGCGTCCGGGCGACGAGGTGATCGTCCCGATGCAGGGCGAGGATATGGACGACCAGCCCGAAGGGGTAAAATGCTACGACTGGTTCTTCTGCACCCGTCCTCTCCCGAAGGAGGAGATCGAGAAAAAACTCGGCAAAGGCATAGCTATCAAGGGATAGTCCGGTTCCGGCCGGCAATGTAAAAGGGGGCTTTGCAAAGCCCCCTTTTACATTGATTCCGCGGTTGTTCTGTCTGTCCGTGACAGAGCCTAAATCCCCTATTTTTCGGGCGGAATGGAATATTGTTTATTTTTTTATTATATTTGGAGTGATAATGGTTGAATTTTATGGCTGGCATTTAAACCTGATTTTCATTATGGCCCGGGAGGTTGTAATGGAACGGCTATTACGGAGTTAGTCGCACAATAATCCGGAATCGTTTGTGGAAGGATAAAAAACTTATTCAATACCAAAGATGATTCATATGAAATGGTTATTATATTGTAATATCCTGATGATCCCTTTGTTTTCCGGGTGCGACTCCTCTGAAAATAATAACGACACCGGAACATACCGGATTTATAAGGAGTATCTGGTCGACGCTTATTTGGAGGTCGAAAAAATGTATGTCCGGCAACTGAATGCAACGACCCTAGAGTTGTATTTCTCCGGTAAGAAATATGGTATAACGTCGGAAAATGCTTCGGAGGTCGCTAAGTTCAAGGAGCTGGCTGTTAAGCACAACGATGATTTCAGCGATTATATCACGGTAGATTTCGGATATACCGTAGGAAACTACGTAAGCTATGCGGAAAATTTTACTGGGATCGAGATCAGGAGCAGTATTTCATGGGGCGAGGGGCATCCCGCCGGAAGTACGTTGAATGACTTGTGCTATTTCACGGCTTACTCTTTTGCGCCGACATTGAAAGATCATGCAAAGGGTGGATTGACCCATATCCGTAAACATGCCGATGAACTGACTGCCGCAGATATGGAATTGTTGCAGGATGGGTTTTTACGACTCGATTTTTCAGACGGAAACTCCCGGTTGTCCGAAGCTCAGGTAATTACGATTTCTTTATCGACCCTGAGCGGACGGGTTTTAAGGGCTGATCTGAAAATCGGAGAGTAAGAATAACGCAACGCGCTACGGGAAAGGGAGGCTTTACAAAGCCCCCCTTTTCGTTGAATACGCCGCGCCTCCCGGATCGGAAGCCCAACAGCCGGTTATGCTCCGGGTGCCTGTCGTGTGCCTGCTGACGGCGGTTCCGCGGCCGTGGCTTTCGCTTGGGCGATCCTTCGGCGGTAGAAGGCCCGCAGGTCATCCCATTTGTAGTACGGCGGCCTTGCGGAGGCGAGCGGAAAGTACATTTCATGTTCGTTGTGGAGTATCCTGACCAGAATGTCGGCTGTCCCCTCTTTCCGGTAAAAGATCATCTGGATGTTGGCCGCCATCGGTGAAATACGGTAATCGCGCCACGCGTCCGCGATCAGATCCGGATCGGAAACCTCGGCCGTGCAGCCGTCGAAAGCCATCAGGCAGGTCAGAGGCATGAGGTTGCCGTCGTGCCCGAAGCGCAGGTCGGCCGAGGGCACGCCCCGCACGAGCGCACTGTCGGCGCGGGCGATGATCTCTTCGAGCAGCGCCGTCGCATAGCGCAGGGCATATCCCCGGTTGAGCGCCCCGGGGCCGCGCTGGTGGTAGAAACGGTAGTTGACGCACTCCCAGACGGCATACAGTTCTTCGGGGGTGAACAGGTCGCGGAACGTGATTCCGCTGCGGGTGTCCTGTTCGTTTACGGCCAGAGCCCAGAGCTGTTGCATCAGCTCCCGCGGGTCGATGTCCTCCGGAGCTTTCCCGCCTGCGAATAACCTGGCCATCAGGCGCTCCGGATGCATCCGGCTTTTACGGAACCTCTCTTCGGCCTGTATCCAGCTCTCGCTTTTCAGCAGGTTCAGGTATTCCGGGGCGAGCCCGGGGTTTGCCGCCGTGCTGAAAAAGTTCAGGTAGCGGGTCGTGCGGTTGTTGGCCGTCCGCGTGATTTCCAGTTCCGGGTTCATTCTCCGTAGCCGGTCGCAGAATGCCGCCATGCTCAGCACGCAGCGTACCACGACGGTCGATTGTGCGTCGACACGCGCGTTGCCCCGGAAGACCTCCGGGTAGGATTCGAACATCCGTTCCGCAATCCCGTAATGCTGTTCGGCCCCCAGCGGCGTGAGGTCGCCAGCTCTGCCCTCCCCGTCCGAGCAGGCCCGTTCCACGCGGCGTAAGACATCCTGCCCGAACTCCGACAAAGCGCCCTCGCGGGCGGCCTTGCCGAAAGTTTCCAACACCTCCGTATATTCCGACGCCCTGAGCAGCCAGCGTGAGCCATGGCGGCCGTAGTGGCTGATGTAGAAAGGTTCGTAACCTTCGGGCGCGGGAGTCCGGGCCGGATTGTCGTACGTGTAGGCGTAGTATACCCCGCCGGCTTTGTCGGGGTTGGCATAAATCTCCTGAAGGGCGTTCTGTCCGGACAGGGGCCCTGCACAGGCCGCCAGAACGAGGCCGAGCAGCAGTTTCGTAAACCGCATGATCCGCACCGTCATCGGAGGTAGGCTCCGGTTCGTTTCAATTCGCTGCGCAGCTTCGCCACGTCGGCCTGCGACGGTTTCACTCCGTCCCGCAGGGCGATGCGTGCGGCGCGTCCGGCGGCTTCGCCGAGGGCCATGCAGGTCGACATCACGCGTGTCGAGGCCATCGCTTCGTGGGTGAACGAGGCGCAGCGGCCTGCGACGAGCAGGTTTTCGACCTTTTCGGGCACAAGCACCCGGTACGGGATGTCGTAGCAGTCGCCGCAGTATTCCAGCGTGCAGTCCCCGCCTTTGGGATGGTGCAGGTCGACGGGATAGCTGGCTACGGCAACGGCGTCGTCGAAGTGTCGGCAGGCCAGGATATCCTCGGCTGTGAGGACGTATTTCCCGACCGTGACGCGGCTCTCGCGGATACCCATGAACGGTGCCACCCGATCCATCCACGCGTTTTCGAAACCCGGGACGAACTGCCGCAGGTATTTCCGGATTCGGTAAACCTGCTTCCTGGCTTCGATCTCCCCACGAGTGTAACTCCCGGGATCGGTCGGGTCTACGCCGTTCACACGCGACATGTTGACCCATATTTCGTCCTCGGACATGCCCGTGATAAGGATCGTGCGGGCCACCGGGAGGTCGATCCCCGCCTCGCGTGCCTTGGCGATCTGGTTGCGAAGCCCCACGGTGATGAACTTCTCGTTGCGGAACGACTCCGCAGGCATGATGTCCATGTCGTAGATGTCCGGGTGCTCTGCGATCGCGTCGCGCAGGCGTTGCGTGGCGACACCGCGCATCGAGAACATCAGCGTCGGGGGCTGCATGCCGCCCTCGGTATCGCCTTTGCGGCACTCGACGCCGGCACGGAAGGCCACGTCGGCGTCGCCCGTACAGTCGATCACGGTGCGGGCGAGGATCGCCTCGCGCCCTGCCTTGCTTTCGATGACCACCCCCTTTACTTCGTTGCCCTCCCTGATGACGTCGGTGCAGAAAACATACATCAGTACCTCGACGCCGGCCTCCTCCATCAACTGCTGTGCGAGGGTCTTGCTCTCCTCCGGGTCGATGATCGTCAGGCTTACGTGGAGTTTGCAGGGTCGGTGTCCGCTCGCGGCGCCCCGCTCCTGCAGCCGGTCGATAAACCGCTGCGGGAGCCCCTCGATGATCTGGTTGCCCTTCTGCCCCAGGAATCCCAGGATCGGGAGCCCGATCGTGAGGTTCCCGCCCAAGTAGCCGCGGCTTTCGACCAGCATTACCTTCAGTCCCTCGCCCGCTGCGGCCTGTGCGGCCATGAGCCCCGCCGGGCCCCCGCCGACGATGAGTATGTCCGCCGATGCGCGTACGGGGATGTCGCGGGCGGGTTCGCGGACGGTCGTAATTTTCTTTTCCATGGTTTCGGTTTTTATTTTTGTACAGCTTGTTTTTCCTGCGGGATTTCGGGGCGTGTCATTTTCCAGAGTATCACGACGGCGATCCAGTGCAGGATGCCCATTACGAGGAAAAGCGACGGCCCCATGGTGCTCAGCAGCTGCCCGACGTAGTAGTTGAAGATCGCCCCGCCCACGGCCCCGAAGCCTGCCGTGATGCCGACTACGCTGGCTACGTTGCGTACGGGGAATGCCTCGGCGATCACCACGCAGATCGTGTAAAGCCAGCTCAGGCACATGATGGCGATCAGGCTGAACGAGGCGATGATGGCCGCGACGTTCCAGTACGGCGGCAGGGCGTTGAAATAGGGCGTGAAGATGCACAGGGGCGCCGCGACGGCCACCAGCGTCATCATGCATTTGCGCGCGCGCAGCGGATCCATGCCCCTTCCTACCATTTTGTCCGACCATGCCGAGGTCAATACGCCGCCCACGGCGCCGAACAGGAACGGGATCCAGCCGACCCACCCCACCTGGATGAGCGTCAGTCCCGAATCCTCCTGCAGGTAACCGGGCAGCCAGAAGAGACAGAAATACCAGACCGGGTCGCTGACGAAACGGATGAGCAGCACGCCCCACAGCGTGCGCGTCTTCCAGAGCCCGCCCCACGTGAAGGCTTTGCCGTGGTGCCGGTTGGCGGCGCTTTCGCTGAGCGTGACGTCGAGTATCTCTTTGGGCGGGTCGGCGTAGACGGCCATCCAAACGATGGCGATCAGGATGCCGATGGCCCCGGCCAGGACGAAGACGTCGTTCCACGGAAAGATCGTCGAGAGCCATGCGATGACGATCGGGGCCACGACCGTGCCGATCGAACCGCCCGCCGTACAGAGGCTGTTGGCCGTGGCGCGCTGGCGTTTTTCGAACCAGACGGTCACGGCGACGATCTGCCCGGCGAAGATCGTGGGCTCGGCCAGCCCCAGCAGCCCGCGGAAAAATGCGAACTGTTCCATATTGGTCGAAAGGCCGCCTCCGATGCAGGCTGCCGACCATGCCAGGATGCCCAGAAACATCACCTTTTTCGGGCCGAACCGGTCGACCAGGATGCCCGATATGGGATACATGACGGCGTAGCATATCAGGAAGATGTTGACGATGAAGGCATAGCCGTCGTCGTTCATGTCGAAGGCCGCTTTGATCGTCGGCTTGAGGATCGAAAGCAGCTGGCGGTCGAGGTAATTGCAGATGATGGCGATGAAGATCGTCACCACGATCATCCATTTCCGTTTTTCCGGGTTGTTCAGCAGGTTCATGCGTGTCGTCGGTTGTATGTGTTTGCGTGTCGGTTAGCGTTGCGGGAGCCCTCCCTGGGCTTTGTAGCGTTCGTATCGCTGCATGAGCAGCGGGTGGCGCCCTTCACGGGGCGCATAGCGCCGTGCAGGGAAGTTGCAGAGCGCCCGCTGCGCCTCCTCCACCGAGCCGTAGCAGCCCGCGATGACCGTGGCGTAGACCACCGAACCCATGGCGCAGGCCTGTTTGCAGTCGATGACCGAGATTTCCCGGCCGGTTACGTCAGCCAGCAGCTGCATGACGAAGGGCGATTTCTGCGATATGCCGCCGATCCCCGTGAGGCGCTCGATCGCCACGCCGTTCGCTGCGAGGTGGTCGAGGATCGCCTTCGTGGCGAACGCCGTCGCTTCGGCCAATGCGTAGTATATTTCGGGCGCCGTTGTCGAGAGCCGCAGCCCCGTGAGCGTCCCGGTCAGCTCCGGTGCGGGGTACGGGTTGCGGCGGCCGTTGAGCCAATCCGTCGCCAGCGGCATGTCCGCCCGGAGCTCCAGCCGCTCAGCCTCTTCGGTGAGCCTGCCCATGATTTTGTCGCGGCACTCTTCGGCCAGCCGCTGCCGGGCCTGCGCGTCGGGCGCCCCAGGCTGCACGAGCAACTCTTCCAGGGGCCAGCACAGCAGGTTCCTGAACCACGCATAGACATCCCCGAAGGCGGATAACCCGGCTTCGAACCCGACCATGCCGGGTACGATCGAGCTGTCCACTTGTCCGAATATCCCTTCGACGAGGCGTCCGCCCATCTCATCCGAAGGCATCAGCGCCATGTGGCAGGCCGAGGTGCCGAGGTTGAGTACGACCGTGCCGCAGCGGATTCCGGCGCCTACGGCTCCCGCATGGGCGTCGATGTTGCCCACCCCTACTACGACCCCCTCGGGAAGTCCGAGCGCCTGCGCCCACGCGGGCGTGATCGTCCCGGCAGCGTGGTCGCACGTGCGGTTCGTCTTGCTGATGTTGCGCACGATGGGTAGCAATGCGGGGTCGAGTGCTTCGAAAAACGTCTCCGGAGGGAATCCTCCCCAGGCCTCGGCCCACATCTGTTTCGACCCTGCGGCGCAATGGCTTGCGCGTATCGCGGAGGGATCGTCCGCTCCGGTGAGCACGGCGGGTATCCAGTCGCAGAGCTCGACCATGGCATATGCGTCGCGGCGGAGCCGCCGGCTGCCGCGCAGCAGGTGCAGGCATTTGGCCCAGAAGCATTCGGCCGAGTAGTGGTTGCCCGAATGGCGGGCATAATTGATCTCGCTGCGGGCGCACAGGGCGGTGATTTCTTCCGATTCCCGCTGCGCCGTGTGGTCTTTCCACAGGACGAACATCGCGTCCGGATCGTCGGCGTATTCGGGGCGCAGCGCCAGCGGCGTGCACGTGCGGTCTACCAGGCACGGCGTGCTGGCCGTCGTGTCGACCGAAACCGCCCTGATATGCGGCGCCGCGTCGGGCCGTGCGGCCACCACTTCGCCTATCACGTGGCGCAGGCCGTCGAGGTAATCCTGCGGATGCTGGCGGAAGCGTGCCTCCGCCGGGGAGCAGTATTCCTGCCTGCCCCAGCGCGGGTAGCTGAATACCGAGTCGGCGATTGTTTCGCCTGTCGCGGCATCCGCCAGAAGGGCGCGCACGGAATCCGTGCCGTAGTCGATGCCTATGACGTATGTTTCCTTCATGGTTTGTTAGGTGTAGATCGTGTTTTTTTGCGGTTGGTTCCGGCTCCATTCCGGCGGGCCGGTAATGCAAAGGTAAAATTATTTTATTCTTTTTATGTTTATTTTATGCTTTATTATTTCTTTTTTTTTTGTATTATTGTGTGTTTTATAGTTTCTATTTGTTTTTATTATGCTTCCATGTACATTTCTAAATACCCGTTGGAGGCGTTGCAATTTAAGGAGGATCGGTATGAAACGGATTCTGATCGTGTGTGCCGCGCTGTTGCTGTGCGGTGTGGCCGCCGCCCGGGGGCGCGGCCTACACCGCGTGGCGTCGTGCAATATCCGGGTGGCCCTGCCGCAGGATGAGGAGGGCGGAAACGGCTGGTCTGCGCGTAAATATGTTTGCGAGCGGGTGATGAAGCGCTGCAAAGCGGATATCTATTGCCTGCAGGAGGTGACCGTCGGCCAGTACGAGGACATGTGCCGGATGTTCCCGGGGTATTTCGTCTTCGGCTACCCGGGCCCCGAGACGGATGCCCTTCCCGACCGGGAGTACCACGGTATCGCCAAGAACCTCGTGATGTTCTCGAAGAGGCGCTACGAGATGACGGGCGCCGGGGTTTACTGGCTGTCGGACACCCCGCTCGTGGGCGGCTCCTCGTCGTGGGGCACGGCCCGCCCGCGCCATGTCAATTGGGTGCGGCTCAGGGATCGCCGTTCGGGGCGCGAGTTCCGGGTGTTGTCCCTGCACCTCGACCATATTTCGCACGAGGCGCGGCTTGCGCAGGTGCGGGCCGTGGAGGAGGAAACGTCGCAGTATCCTGCCGGTGTGCCGCAGGTGCTGGCCGGGGATTTCAATTCCAGGCCTTCGAACCCCGTTGCCGGGGTGCTTGTCGGTGCCGGCTGGGTCGATGCGTTCGTCGAGGCCAATGGCGAAGATGCGGAGCATATGTCGTTCCACCGGTTCGAGGGCGATGCCTATAAGCCGAAGAAGGGGACGCCCGGGCGTATAGACTACATTTTCCTGAAAGGCACGGGTATCCGGGTCGTCTCCTCCGCATTGGTAAAAGACTGTGTCGGCGGCAAGTATCCCAGCGACCACTATTTCCTTACGGCGGATATCGTGATCGAATAGCCGTCGTGAAGGGGCGCATTGCGTATGCTTCGGCTGCGAATCCCCGGCTCGTGCAATGGCTTCCGGCAGTTGTTGTCCCGGGATGGTTCGGGCGCATGGCGGTTGTCGCGCAATGAAACTCCCCGGCTCGTGAATCGAGCCGGGGAGTTTCGTAATGTCTTTGTCGGAGCGGGGCGTCTGCAGCCGGGCATTGCAGGCTGGCGGGCGTCCCTGCCCTCGCCCTTTATTCTCGGAACCTGTACCGCCCTATGTCGCGCAGGCCGAGCAGCAGTTCGCGTACGGCGAGGCGTTTCTTCCCGGCTATCTGGATTTCCCCGAGGGTGATCCAGCCGTCGGCGCAGGCTACGCGGAGCAGCGTGCGGCCGTCGCTTTCGATGCTGCCGGGTTTTTCGCCGTGGGCGGCGGGTTCGAAAGCGGCCGAATATATCTTGGCCGCCTGCGGCATCTGTGAGCCTTCCCTGTATAGTTCCGTCCAAGCTGCCGGATAGGGCGACAGCCCGCGTACGAAATTCACGATCCTGCGTCCGTCCCACGACCAGTCGATGAGGCAGTCCTCCTTGAATATCTTGGGCGCCGGGTGCAGTGCCGATTCGTCGACGTGCTGCTGTTCGATGGGGCTGATGTCGCCTGCGGCGATCCTGTCGACGGTTTCGGTCACCAGCGACGTGCCCCTGTGCATCAGTTTGTCGTAGAGCGAACCCACGTTGTCTTCGGGCAGGATCGGCACGCGAACCTGTCCGATGATGGCGCCTTTGTCGATCTCGTGGTTCAGCAGGAAGGTCGTGACGCCCGTTTCCGTCTCCCCGTTGATGACTGCCCAGTTGATGGGCGCCGCACCGCGGTATTGCGGCAGCAGCGAGGCGTGGAGGTTGAACGTCCCCAGGCGCGGCATGGCCCAGATTACCTCGGGCAGCATCCGGAATGCGATGACGATCCCCAGGTCGGGCCGCAGTGCCTGCATCGCCGCGACGAATTCCGGGGCCTTGAGTTTCTCGGGCTGCAATACCGGCAGCCCCAGTTCGAGTGCGGCCAGTTTTACGTCGCTCCGGTGGAGTTTCTGCCCGCGGCCGGCGGGTTTGTCGGGTGTGGTGACCACGCCCACGACGTTATAGCCCCCGGCGACCAGCGCCCGGAGCGACGGCACGGCGAATTCGGGCGTGCCCATGAATACGATACGCAGTTCTTTCGGGTTCATCGTTGTCTGACGTTTTTTCCGGCCTGCATCCCGCCTCCGGGCGCGGCCTGTTTCATCGCACGGGTTTATTGCTTGTCCAGCCCCAGCGTGTGGTGCATGCGCAGTTCTTTGGTTTTCAGGTAGCGCAGGTTGTGCTGGTTGGGGGCGATGACGATAGGCACGATCTGGTCGATCTTCAGCCCGTAGCCCTCCAGCCCCGCGCGCTTGAGCGGGTTGTTGGTTATCAGCCGCATGTGCTTGATGCCCATTTCGCGGATGATGCTCGCCCCGACGCCGTAGTCGCGTTCGTCTACGCCGAAGCCCAGACGGACGTTGGCATCGACCGTGTCGAGCCCTTCGTCCTGGAGCTTGTAAGCTTTGATTTTATTGCAAAGGCCGATGCCGCGTCCCTCCTGCTGGAGGTAGATGATGGCACCCTTGCCCTCCCGTTCGATCATGCGCATCGCCTCGTGCAGCTGGTCGCCGCAGTCGCAGCGGCACGAGCCGAAGATGTCGCCCGTGGCACACGACGAATGCACGCGTGTCAGCACCGGTTCGTCTTCCGTCCACTCGCCTTTGGTGAGCGCCACGTGCTCCAGCCCGTTGCTCTTCTGCCGGAACGGCGTGATGCGGAAGTCGCCCCATGCGGTCGGCAGGTCGACGGTCTCGCCCTTCTCGACGATGGATTCTTCCCTCAGCCGGTATTCGATGAGCGATGCGATCGAAATGATCTTGAGGCCGAACTTCCGGGCGATCTCCGTCAGTTGCGGCAGGCGCGCCATCGTGCCGTCCTCGTTCATGATCTCGATCAGTGCGCCTGCGGGCTGCAGGCCGGCCAGCCGGGCGAGGTCTATCGCGGCCTCGGTATGCCCCGGACGGCGCAGCACGCCTTTCTGGCGGGCACGCAGCGGGTTGATGTGCCCCGGGCGGCCGAGGTCGGTGGCCCGGGTCGCGGGGTCGGCCAGGGCGCGTATGGTGGCGGCGCGGTCGTGGATCGAGACGCCCGTGGTGCAGCCGTTGCCGAGCAGGTCGACCGTCACGGTGAAGGGCGTGCCCAGCAGCGAGGTGTTGTTCTCTTCCATCATGTTGAGCCCCAGTTCGGCGCACCGCTCCTCCGACAGCGGGGCGCAGAGCACGCCGCGTCCCTCCTTGAGCATGAAGTTCACGATTTCGGGCGTGATTTTCTCCGCCGCGACGATGAAGTCGCCTTCGTTCTCGCGGTCTTCGTCGTCGACGACGATCACTATCCTGCCGTTGCGGAAATCTTCAATAACCTCTTCTACACTATTCAGAATCGTGCTTTTTGCCATTTCGTTTGAGTTTTATCGCGTTTTTCAATTTGTTGATCGCAGGTCGCATGCGCTCGTTCAATGCCTTGAGTCTTCCGGCATACCAGTCCGTGTCGAGCAATGCCGAGTCGTTGGTGGCCTTGTAGGTCAGGTATACGGCGATCGGCGTGAGGATGAACGTCGAGAGCCAGATGCCGTATACGGCTTCCCAGCTGCCCTCCTTGGCCAGTTTCTCGCCCGAGAGGCTGATGATGTAGTAGATCACGAAGAAGATGATCGACACCACGACCGGAAGTCCCAGGCCGCCCTTGCGGATGATGGCGCCCAGCGGAGCCCCGATCAGGAAGAAGATCATGATCGACACGGGGAGCGATATTTTCTTGTGCCACTCGACCTTGCTGCGGTACAGCTGGTTGAGCGCCTCCTTGGCGGCCGACTCGTCGAACGAGAACATGTTGCGCGAGCTTTTGGCCAGCGTCCGCGCCTGGTTCCATATCCGCGCCTTGTCGCGGAGTTTGAGTGCCGAGAGGGAGTCCATCGCTTCGAGGCTGCCGAAGCCGCTCTTGTCTTTGCGCAGGCTGTCGGGCTGCGGCAGCACGGAGTTGTCGCGTGAGAATATCTGTTCCTTGAGCAGCGGTTCGTACGAACGGGTCGTGGCATTGTTCACCAGGATTTCCAGCGAGTCGATATCCTGCTGCAACTCGTTGATGTTCTTGGTCTGGCTGTTCGAAAATTGGTTGGCGTCGCTGCGCTGCATGGCGAAGCCTTCCATGGGGATCGTCTGATCCTGCTTGTCGAAGATGTGGTGGCGCAGCCTGCTCTGGGTGAACCACTGGCTGTTGCGGGTTTGCTCGTACATCTCGCCGTTGAAAAGCGTCACGAGCAGGAACCGCTTGTCGTCCGACAGGCGGATGTAGCCCGAGTCGGCCACGATGGTGTTCATGTTGCCGTCGGCGATGCGGTTGTCGTAGATCAGCACGTCGCGCAGCAGGTGCGTTTCGGGTTCCTGCCGGCTCACGCGGATCGACATGTTGTCGATGCCGTTGAAGAACAGGCCGTCCTGGAATTCGAGGCTCTGTTTCTGCTGGCGGATATCGTAGATGATGCTGTACACCTTCTTGTTGGCATACGGCACGAGGTTGTTGCCGATGAAGAAACTGCCCACGGCGATCACGCTCACCAGGATGATGAGCGGCTTGGTGATGCGGACGAGCGACATGCCGGCCGATTTCATCGCCAGCAGCTCGTAGTTCTCGCCCAGGTTGCCCATGGTCATGATCGCGGCCAGCAGCATGGCCAGCGGCAGCCCCAGCGGGATCATGTTGGCCATGAAATAGGTCATCAGCTCGATGATGATGCCGGCGCTCAACCCCTTTCCGACCAGCTCGTCGATGTAGCGCCACACGATGTTCATCATCAGGACGAACATCACGATGAAGAACGTGAGCACCATCGGCCCCAGGTAGGCTTTCAGTACGAGTTTGTGGATGGTTTTCATGCGGCGGCTCCGGCTTTTTTCTGACGCAAAGGTAATAGTTTTACTATAATAAGCGTAAGGGTGAGGGTAAATATTATGGCCGCCCCGGGCGGAACTTCGAAATTGTAGCTTGCGACCAGTCCGGCCACATTGCCGGCCACGGCGACCAGCGGGGCGCAGAGCGCGATGGTGCGGTAGGATTTGGAAAGGGCGTTGACGATGGCGACGGGCATGGTGAGCAGCGAGATGAGCAGCACGATGCCCATGATACGGATCGAAAGGACGATCGTGACGGCGGCCAGCGCCGCCATGGCGTAGGAGATCACGCGCGTCGGGATGCCGCGGCTGCGGGCGAAATCGCGGTCGAAAGCCACGTACATCACGGGGCGCAGCCACAGCAGTGCCCCGGCGATGATGGCCGCGGTGAGGATGGCGAGCGCCACGACGTCGCCGTGCGTCACGGTGACGATGCTGCCGAACAGGTAGGCCGAAAGGTCGCCCGAGGTGTAGCCCGGCCTGAGGCTCATGAAGAGCGCCCCGACGGCCATGCCCACCGACCAGATGATGCCGATGGCCGAATCCTCGCGGATGCGCCCCCGGCTTCCGGCCCACTCGATGCCCAGCGCCGAAAGCACGGCGAAGACCATCGCCCCGGCTATGGGGTTGGCTCCCGCGTAGAAAGCGATGCCCAGCCCGCCGAACGAGGCGTGCGTGATGCCGCCTGCGAGGAAAACCATCCTCCGGCATACGACGTAGGTGCCTATCACGCCGCAGGTTATGCCCGAGAGGACACATGCCGCCAGCGCATTCGACAGGTAGCCGTATTGGATCAGGTCGCTGAAAAATTCCATCCTTGTTCTTTATAATTGCGCGCAAATTTACGTTTTTTTTGCCGAAAAATCCGGATATTCGGTGCGGAAGTAGTCTGTTTTTTTTATATTTGTGGCCGGATGACCGCTTGCGTTTTTTCGGCATCCGCACAATTAACCCCTTTTAATCTTTATTAATTTCTAAATCTATGCGTACATCAAATTTACTCGGGATGACCGGGTTGGCGCTCCTGGCGGTATTCGGCTTCCAGGGGTGCGGCGATGATGACAGCGGTAAAGAGGGCGGAAAAATCCCCCCCCCCGCGGTTGCCGTTGCGGTACATGAAGTAACCCGGACAACAGCTTCATTCACAATTACTACCGACGGCGCGTCCGACTATGCCTATGCCGTCCTGCCCGCATCGGAAACGGTGGCCGATGCGGAGGCTCTCTTCGAAACCGGTACTGTGGCCGTATTCGAAACCGGAAAAACGGTCGATATTTCGGTCGGGGATCTTACCGGCGATACCGAATACAAGCTCTATGCCGCCGTCCGCAACATCAATCCCTTCTCTTACAGCGAACTGGTATCCGCGTCGGTCGACACGCACGTGGCCTATACCGACATGATTACCCTGGAAAGCGTCAAAACGCTCTCTTTCGCCTACCACATCATGAAACCCGAAGGCGCGGCCAAGTACAAACACGTTTGTGTTTCGAAAGCCGATTTCGATTTCATCGTCGGCCTCGTCGGCGGTAAAGCGCACCAGTATGTGAGCGCATTCGGCAAAGAGGCGGCCGAAGACGGCACCTATACTTTCGATACCACGTTCTTCGATGCCAACAATTTCCGCCAGGATATCTATTCCAACATGGAATTCATCATCATCGCCGGCGAGATCGGCGACGACGGCAACGTGGCCGAGGGAACGGAAAAGACGCTGGTCTTCAAGACCAAGGAGGCCGGCGTGGCACCCTACGACATTTCCGTCGCGGTGAGCAACATCGCCTCGATGACGGCCGACATCACCATCACGCCGTCGGAGGGCATCGAGCGTTTCCGTTACTACGTGAATACGAAGGCTAATTTCGACTACACCGCTTTCGAAGGCGAGGACATCGTGCGCCGTTCCATTATCGGCCACTGGGAGGATACCTCGAACGAGAGCTCTGAAGCCCTCACCATCAATGCCACGGGCCTTACGCCCGATACCGAGTACCAGGTCGGCATCGTGGGTTTCGACAAGGACATGCGCGAGAAATTCCTGCTCTACGATTTCACGACGGGTGAACCTACGGGGCCGCTGCCCGAACTGGTCGTCGAGCCCGAAACCGTCGATACGCCGTGGAACATGGCCGCCTTCAAGGTCAAATCGGCCCATGCGGTTTCGATGACGGCGGGTATCTTCCCCAAAGGCGCCATCGACGAGGTGCTCGGCCGTCCGGGCAACGAGAACCTCACGGCCGGCGATGTCATCTTCAATAACGGTACGGCCCTGACTTCCGAACAGGTGGCCGCCACGCAGGACGGGGAAGGGCTTATCATCCAGATCCCCGACCTTTCGCCCGAAACCGAATACGAATTCGGTATTTACGCGACCAACCAGGAAAGCGTGGGTGTCTCCGAAGTGGTAGCCGTCACCACCGCGTCGCTGCCGCAGTTCGACGGCAACGGCGTGCGTGCCAAACTTCCCGGCAAATATACTGCCACGACCAAGAATGCCGACGGCGAAACGGTGACTTTCCCCGTCACCATCGCTACGGGTGTGAACGAGGCTACCGAGAAGGCTTACCACGACCAGAACCGTCTGGTGGTGCTGGGCTTCGCGCCGTGCGGCGTGGAATACGCCTCCCCCGAGGTGCTGGTCGAGAAAGGCTGGGCTGCGGACGAAGAAGAGGCCAATGCCGCTTACGGCCCGAAATGGTTCATCGAATTCAACAGCGACAATACCGTTTCGACCAGCGCTCCGGTCAGCGGAGTGCTGGATTACGCGATGGCCAAATTCGATGGCGGGGAGTTCTATTTCCACGGCTACGCCAAGCGTTCGACCAGCGACCGCTACACGGATAAGGCGATGAGCTTCCCCATCGAAGTGTCGGACGACCTGACGCTGACGGTCAAGAAGGTCGTCGAAGAAACTCAATTCGATACGTTTACCTATTATCCCGGCGTGTTGTCCGGTTCCAGCCAGTGGTACGGCGATATGGCTTTCGTGGCGACGGAGGAGATCGTGCTGACGCGCGATGCCGACCAGGGTGCTGCTGCGGCTGCCGTGAAGAGCGTGGGCCGGGTTACCATGCCCAGGCATGTGACCTTGAACCTCGAAGCCGCTTCGGCGGCCGATGGCCGTCGGACGATGGCGGATAAAATGATGCGTTAAACTTCTAATGATTTAGCTATGAAGAAACTATTTGGATGGGCATTGGCTGTATTGCTGGCCGCTACGGCCGGCGTGTCGTGCAGCGACGACGATAACGAATTGAACGAGGGTGCCGGGATCTCCGCCGCCGCATGGCAGGACGAAAACCAGGCGTCGATCGAGGGCGAAACGCTCGATTTCAAATTTACCGCCGCCGGTGACTGGACGGCCGACAGTTCGGCCGGCTGGTGTGCGGTACAGACCCCGTCGGGCGTGGCGGGCGAGTCGCTGCTGCGCCTGAAAGTCGCCATGAACGACAACGCCGAGGCACGGACAGCCACGATTACCATAAAGGTCAAGGGGTTTGCCTCTCCGGTTTCCTTTGCCGTGAAACAGGGCGAAGGACTGACCGAGAAAGGCGACGGCAAATACCGCGACGTGAACGAGTGGGTGGCCGGCTACATGAAGTCCCACTACCTCTGGAACCGTCCTGTCGAGAATCTTTTCCTCGATTACAGCATCAGTTACGATCTTTTCCTGACCTCGATTCTCGACGGCGTGGCCGCCCAGAACGACGTGAACCACGATGACGGGCACTGGCAGGGCAAGAAGCGCATGTATTATTACACGAATCTGCAGAGCAATGCGCCCGTGTCGCGTGCTGTGGGCGAGCAGGCTGCCGGCTCGGGTATCTACCTCCTGACGCCGACACGTCTGGGTACCGATTACATCGGCTTCGCGGTCATGGCGGTCATTCCCGGTACGCCGGCTGCCGAGGCCGGGCTCGTGCGCGGCGATTTCATCACGACCGTCGATGGCGTCGCCGTGACCGACGGCAACTACAAGATTTTGGGCCAGGCGGTTTATGACGGCGGGGTCAGGATCGGGATCAACGACGTCGTGTGGGAGAACAACGGAACCACTCCCGTACTGCACTCCAAAGGCGAAGTGCAACTCGGCGCCGGGACGTTCGTCGATCCGGCCATCTACATGGACAAGGTGGTGAGTATCGTGGGTACCGACAAGAAAGTGGGCTACCTGCTCTACATGGGGTTCAGCATCGACTACGACGCCGAGCTGACGGAGGTCTTCGAATATTTCCGCCAGCAGAACGTCACCGACGTGATCCTCGACCTGCGTTACAACAACGGCGGCGACGTGCTTGCGAGCGCCGTGCTCGGCACGCTGATCGCGGGTAACGACTACAAGGGGCAGGTCTACGGACATGTCACCTATAACGATGACCGCACGGCGGCCGGCGAGAGCGGCGATTACAGGATCGGCGACAAGCAGACCGCCGAGGGCGTGTACGAGCCGATCGAAACGGCGCTCCAGCACGCCTTGGGGCTGAAGACCGTCTATGTGCTGGTGAGCGAGTCGACCGCTTCGGCCAGCGAGATGGTCATCAACGGCCTGCGCGGCCTCGACATCGAGGTCAACCTCATAGGCCAGACCACCAACGGCAAGAACGTCGGTATGGAGGGTATAGGACGCACGTTCCACAACTACGATTTCCTGTTCTACCCCATTACGTTCTACATCGAGAATGCCAAGGGCTTCCGGGATTATGCGACGGGGTTCGTGCCCGATCTCGAAATCGACGATTCGTCGATCTACCCGGGTGAGTTCGGTACGACGACCGATCAGCTCAGCTATCTTGCGCTGGACTGGATCAAACGGGGCAAGAAGCCCGTGCTCCAGGCTTCGGCGTCCACGCGCGGCGGTGTCTGCGCGGTGGAAACGTTCGGCGACCTGTGGGATAACCGTCCCGTGCAGCCCAGGGGCGGCGCGGTGATGCAACCCCGCTGGGAGGAATAGTCTGTTCCGGTTCCGGTAATTTGCCGCATGGGCGCCTTGCAAGGGGCGCCCATGCTTTTTACGGCCTCTTTGGGGCGTTTCCGGAATTTTTTGTCGGCAAAGATGCCCCTTTTCGTACGGTTTTCGTAATTTTGCCCTGCAAAACCACATTTTTTATGCAACAACGCCGAGTCAATTTTCATACCCTGGGTTGCAAGCTCAACTTTTCGGAGAGCTCCACCCTCGCCCGGGAGTTCGAGCAGGGCGGTTTCGTCCGCGTGGCGCCCGATGCCGAGGCCGATATCTGCGTCATCAACAGCTGTTCGGTGACCGAACATGCCGATAAGAAATGCCGTAACCTGATCCGCAAGCTGCACCGCCGCAACCCCGATGCCATCATCGCCGTGACGGGGTGTTACGCACAGCTCAGACCGCAGGAGATCGCGGCAATCGAAGGTGTGGATATTGTGCTGGGCAACAACGACAAGGGCGATTTATATAAACGTGTGCTCGAACTGTCGGGCAAGGGCCGTGCGCAGGTTTACAGCTGCGATGCCGATTCGCTCACTTCGTTCTTCGCGGCCTTTTCGAGCGGCGACCGCACGCGGGCCTTCCTCAAGGTGCAGGACGGCTGCGACTACAAGTGCGCATACTGTACGATCCACTACGCCCGCGGCGGCAGCCGGAACATGCCGGTCGCCGACCTGGTCGCCGAGGCGCGCCGGATCGCGGCGGCCGGACAGAAGGAGATCGTCCTGACGGGCGTCAACACGGGGGATTTCGGCCGGACGACGGGCGAGAAGTTCATCGACCTGTTGCGGGCGCTGGACGGCGTGGACGGGATCGAGCGTTACCGCATTTCCTCCATCGAACCGAACCTTTTGACGGACGAGATCATCGCCTTCTGCGCCGCTTCGCCGAAGTTCCAGCATCATTTCCACATCCCCCTGCAGAGCGGTTCGGACAAGATCCTGGGGCTGATGCGCCGCCGTTATACCACGGCGCGCTTCGCTGAACGGATCGCCGCCGTACGCGCGCTGATGCCCGACGCCTTCATCGGCATCGACGTGATCGTCGGTTTCCCCGGCGAGACGGAGGAGGATTTCCGCACGACCTACGACTTCCTTGCCGGGCTGGAACCGGCCTTCCTGCATATTTTCCCCTTTTCGGAACGTCCCGGCACGCCGGCCGTGGAGATGCCCGGCAAGGTGCAGGCTTCGGTGGCGACGCGCCGCGCGGCCCAGCTGGAGGCGCTGTGCGCGAAGCTGCACGCGGCATTCTGCGCCCGTGCCGTGGGAAGCGAGGATTCCGTGTTGTTCGAAAGCACGCGGCGCGGGGGCATGATGTTCGGCTTTACGGGCAACTACCGCCGGGTGAAGGCTCCCTACGACAAGGCCCGCGTCAACACCATTTGCCGCGTCAGGCTGGGGGCTATGGACGAATCTCACGACCTGATGGGTGAAATTCGGGATTAAATCATTATATTTGCCACTACAAAATTCATAAGGAGTATGACGGGTTTGCGCAAAAGGGTGACGGTGGGCTTCCTGAGCATCGTATGCCTGCTGTTTTTTTCGGGCATGGTTTCGTTCGTGGAGCTGAGCCATCTGAGCCGCGACACGGGCGAGATTCTCAAGGCCAACATGCGCAATATCGAGCTGGCCAAGGAGATGCTCGACGCCGCGCACGAACAGAACGTGGCGCTGATCCGCCTTTCGGTATTCGGCGACCGCTCGTGCGACAGCCTTTGCCGCCGGAGCCTCGAACGGCTGGAGAATACGCTGCTCGTGGCGCAGGACGAGGCGCTCGAAAAGTCGTTCCTCGACTCACTCGCCTTCGCGACGACCGAGCTGCGCCTGCTGACTGACAACTACCTGGCCTTCGGAACCGCTGCGCCGGAACTGCCGGGGCCTGTTTCTCCCGATTCCGTGGGGGTCAAGTGGTACAACGACGAGTACGTGGCGCTCTACGGGCGCCTCACGTCGGCCATCAAGAACTATATGACTTCGACGCAGAGTTCGCTGGCGCCGCGTGCCGAGCAGATGAAGAAGAACGCCTACCGGGCCGTGACGCCCGTGCTGATCTCGCTGGCGGTGATGATCGCCATCGTGCTGATGCTCTATTATTTCATGTCCGTCTACTGTGTCAACCCCATCCTGCGCATGAACAAGGGGCTGGGCGATTACCTTTCGTTCCGCGTGCCGTTCGTCGTCAAGGCCGACTGCAAGGACGAAATGCTGGAGCTGAAAGAGAAGATCGAGACGCTGATCACCATTTCCAAGCAACCGAAAGCCTGATGCGATGCGAGTAGACGTGGTATTGCGATATGTCGGGGTCGTGATGATATTCATCGCGCTGTTCATGCTCCTGTCGGCGGGTATCTCCTACGTCAGCGGCATGGACTCGGCGTTCTACCCGCTGCTCCTGTCGGCGTTGCTCACGGCCCTGCTGGGTGCTTTCCCGCTGATTTTCGTGGAACGTACGGAGCAGATCACCAACAAAGAGGGCTTCTGCGTGGTGGTCGGCTCGTGGCTGGTGGCCTGTGTGGTCGGGATGTTCCCCTACCTGATCTGGGGCGGGGAGTTCAGCCTGGTAAATGCCTGGTTTGAAAGCGTTTCGGGCTTTACGACCACCGGGTCGACGATCCTGAACGATGTCGAGGCGCTGCCCCGCGGGTTGCAGTTCTGGCGCTTTTCGACGACCTGGATCGGCGGTATGGGCGTGGTGATGTTCGCGCTGCTGATCCTGCCCTCGCTGGGCCGCAATAAATTGACGCTCTCCAATGTGGAGCTGTCGACGCTCGCCAAGGACAATTACCGTTACCGCACGCAGATCATCGTCCAGATACTGCTGGTGGTCTACGTGGGGCTTACGGTGCTTTCGACCGTGCTGCTCAAGATGGCGGGCATGAACTGGTTCGACTCGCTCTGCCACGCCATGTCGGCCTGCGCCACGAGCGGATTTTCGACCAAGAACGCCAGTGTCGCCTATTTCAACAGTCCGATGATCGACACGATCCTGATTTTCACGATGGCCACGGCGGGTATCCATTTCGGACTGATCTATGCCACGGTGACGGGCAAGCGCAGCAATATTTTTCGTTCGGAAGTGACGCGCTGGTACCTCGGCATGCTGTTCGCGGGCGGGCTGCTGATCGCCGTCAGCCTCCGTGTCGCGGATATCTACCCTGCTTTCACGTCGGCTTTCCGCCACGGGCTTTTCCAGTTCGTGTCGGTGGTGACGACGACCGGGTTTGCGACGGCCGATTCCAACCAGTGGACTTCGTTCGCGGTCATCCTGCTGATTTTCGGTTCGATCGTGTGTGCCTGCGCCGGGTCTACCGCGGGCGGTATCAAGACCAACCGGCTGGTGCTGGCCATGAAGATGATGCGCGCCCGCCTGCGGCAGCAGCAGCATCCCAATGCGATCATCCGCCTCCGCCTCGACGGCGTTATTCAGGAAACGGAGGCGCTTCATTCGGTCATGATATTCATCGTGGCGTACCTGATGCTGATACTTGCCGGCACGGTCTTCGGGACGATGTTCGGCGTCGACCTGATGACGAGTTTCTCGGGGGCCGTGGCGTCGATCGGCAACGTCGGCCCGGGCTTCGGCGAGGTCGGCTCGATGGACAATTTTTCGGCGCTGCCCGGGGTGTTCAAGCTCTCCAATTCGCTGCTGATGCTGTTGGGGCGTCTGGAAATATTCGGATTCATACAACTCTTTTTCATTAAATGGTGGAGGTAACCGAGATGGTATTTCGTAAGGTTTATATAGTGTTATGTGCGGCGCTGCTGGCGGCGGGAGACCTCTGTGCGCAGCAGGTTCGCGTGGAACCCCGTATCGCGGGGCTCGAGGGCAACCGGGAGTACATGTCGCTTCTGGAACAGGATGCGCAGTTGCAGATCCGCGAGGACTCGATCGTCAATGCCGTGGAACGCGCCCGGCAACAGTTGCGCGAAGACCCCGCGAACAGGCAGCGCTATTCGCAGGAGATCCTGCAGCTCGAAAGCCGGATATTCGAGGTGCGCAATGCTAAGGGGCGCCTGATCGACAAGATCAACACCATCGAGCAGGAGTGGGTGCTCGCCAACCTGAACGGGGCGGCGCAGCAGCCAGCGGAGCCTGTCGCGGAAAGTCCCGCAGGGGCGATCCCCGACTCGCTCAAGGTGCGCAACCTGGTTTTCAACCCCTATTTCCGCGAGCAGCTGCCCGAGGCCGATTATGCGGCCCTGCGCAGGGCGCAGGGGATGGAGCTGGACGCCGTGGACTATGTGAACCGCTATTTCGCCAACTACGGGACGATCCGCGAACTGGCCGAGGCCTATGCCGCGGCGCAGACCGAGGCCGAGGCGGGCGAGATTTACGACCGCTACAATACGTTGCAGGGTTTCAACCGCGTGCTGGCCGATTCGCTCGCCGAGGCGTGGAATTATATCGCCGACAACAAGGGGTATGCCTATGGCTATCTGATGGACAAGCTGGGGCAGGATGCCATCCTAGCGCGTGAGGAGGAGCGGCTTTCCGGGGCTGCCCGGGAACTTTCCGCACTGCGCGGCGAGGTCGCTTCGGATGCCGTGGCCGACTATTTCCTGCGCAAGAAAGTTCTCGTGGGCTACGAAACGGCTGTAGCCGGCCTGCTGGGGCTCACTTCCGCCCGCGACTCGCTGCGCGGCGTGGCTGCGCAATTGGATGGCATCGACTTCCGCCTGCCCCGTATCGACGTGGCGCAGCGCTATTTCCTCGACTACGACAGCATCGCGTTCTCCGCGACGCCAAAATACAGCTACCAGCACCCGATCCCCGAGTGCAGGGTCTACGAGCACGGGACGATCTACCGTATCCTGCTGGGCACGTTCAATACCAAGCGTGCCGTCTCCACGTTCCGGGGGGCGTATCCGCTCTCCTATCTGGTCGGCGAGGATAAGAAATGGTGCTACTATGCCGGGGGCTTCGCAACCCGGGAGGAGGCCGAGGCCGCGCAAAAACTGTTGAAATCCAAAGGCTTCGTCCGCCCCGAAATCGTGGTGTGGACGGACGGCGCCTACCGCAACCTTTCGCGTGACCCCGAGGCGCAGCAGATTGCCTACCGGGTCGAAATCACCGGTACGGAGGCACTGCCCGACGTTGTCAAGACCGTTATCACCGAGGCGGCCGAGGGGTGCGAACTCTCGCGCGTGGGACAGCAGTTGTTCGTGGTGGGGATGTTCGACGACAAGGCCGTGGCCGACCGCGTGGCCGCCGCAATAATACAGGCAGACCCGTCTTTGGAAATAAAAGTCGCCGAAATTGCGGAATAATTGAATTTATTGCCTATCTTTAGTGCAATATTCAACAACTCCTTATGACGATGTTCTATATTGTACTCCTGATCGTATTGGGACTGCTTTTCCTGGTGGCGGAATTGGTGCTGCTGCCCGGCGTGTCGATCGGCGCCATCCTGGCGCTGGTTTGCTACGGCAGTTCCATCTACCTCGCTTTCCGCGATTACGGCACCGTAGCCGGGGTCGTAGTCATCCTGGCTATCCTCCTGCTTTCGCTCGTCGCCACGATTATTTCCCTGCGCGCCAAGACCTGGCAGCGCTTTTCGCTCAAACAGAGGGTCGACTCGTCGAGTATGCCCTCGACCCCCGACCAGGAATTGCAGGTGGGCGACCGCGGCATGACCCTTTCGCGCCTTTCTCCGATGGGTACGATCGAGGTCGGCGGCAAGGTCTACGAGGCCAAGTCGCTGACGGCCTATGTCGACCCGCGCCGGGAGGTCGAAGTCGTGGGCTTCGAGAATTTCAGCGTCATCGTAAAGACCGTGAAGGGGCGGCACGCTTAGCCGGATAATCGGACGGGGATGGAATATCTCAGATTCTTTGCATTGCTGGCCGTCGTGGGGATGGCTTGCGATTCCCGGGCACAGGGAACGAAGGAGGTCTGGCTGGACGAGCTGGATCTCTCGTTCTGCATTCAGGACTGGGGCTTGCCGCAGGCCGACCGCTCGGTGCTGGATACTCCCCTCACGGTGGGCGGCGTCGTTTACGGCCGCGGCGTGGGAACCCATTCGATCAGCCGTATGCTGTTCGGGCTCGGCGGCGATGCCGTCTCCATGACCGGGGCGGTGGGCGCGGACGATAAAAACCTGTTCGCCGGGAAACACCGGTTCAAAATCCTCGGTGACCGGAAGGTGCTGTGGGACAGCGGCGTGATGCGCAAGGGCGATGCTGCCCGTGCGTTCGACATCGACCTGTCCGGCCTGGACAAAGTCCTGCTGCTGGTCGAGGAGGCCGGCGACGGGATCATGTACGACCATGCCGACTGGCTGGAGGTGAAGATCACCACGCGCGGGGAGGTGGAGCCCCTGCCCGTCTGGGCCAGGCCGATCTCCAAGGGTAAATATATCCTGACCCCCGCGAGCCCCGAAACGCCGCAGATCAACAATCCGCTCGTATACGGCGCCCGCCCGGGCAATCCCTTCCTGATGCCTGTCATGGCCAGCGGCAAACGCCCGATGGCTTACGGGGCGCAGGGGCTTCCCGAAGGGCTGGAGCTCGATCCCCGTACGGGCCTGATAACGGGCCGTGTGCCCGCCGAAGGGGATTTCAGGGTGCTGCTGACAGCGGAGAATGCCCTCGGGAAAGCCGAACGAGAGGTGTTGCTGAAAATAGGGCCGCAAATCGCCCTGACTCCGCCCATGGGCTGGAACAGCTGGAATTGCTGGGGGTTCTCGGTCGACGACGCGAAGGTGCGCGATGCCGCCCGCGCCATGCACGAAAAACTCCTGGCCTACGGATGGACGTATGTCAATATCGACGACGGATGGCCGGCGTCTGCGCGTTCGGCCGACGGCAGGCTCCTCCCGAACGAAAAATTCCCGGATTTCAAAGGCCTCAGCGACTACATCCACTCCCTGGGACTCAAATTCGGCATCTACTCCTCGCCCGGGCCCACGACCTGCGGAAATTATCCGGGGAGCTACCGGCATGAACTCACCGACGCCCGGACTTGGGCCGAATGGGGCGTGGATTACCTCAAACACGACTATTGCGGCTACCTGCAAATCGAAAGGGACTCCGAGGAAAAGACGATCCAGGAACCCTACGTGGTCATGCGCAAGGCGCTGGATCAGGTCGACCGGGATATCGTCTACTGCGTGGGCTACGGGGCTCCCAACGTGTGGAACTGGGGCGCCGAAGCCGGCGGCAACCTGTGGCGTACGACCCGCGACATCACCGATGAATGGAACGTGGTGACGGCGATCGGCTGTTTCCAGGACGTTTGTGCGCAGGCCACGGCCCCGGGCAGGTACAACGACCCCGATATGCTGGTGGTCGGCCGGCTGGGACACGGCTGGGGTGCCGATGCCCACGAATCCGAGCTGACCCCCGACGAACAATATGCCCATATTTCGCTGTGGGCCATCCTCTCCGCCCCGCTGCTGATCGGTTGCGACATGCGGGCGATAGACGACTTCACGCTCGGGCTGCTGACCAATTCCGAAGTGATTGCCGTGAACCAGGATCCGCTGGTCGCCCCCGCCGTCAAACGGGTCGTTCCCAACGGGCAGGTGTGGTACAAAAAACTCTGCGACGGTTCGTATGCGCTGGGATTTTTCCAGTTGGATCCCTATTTCGTGCTGTGGGATCAGGACGAGGCGGAAGCCGTTCAGGAGCAGAACTACGAATTCGAATTCGACCTGCGGGAACTCGGGATCGGCGGAAAAGCCGAAGTCCGGGACTTGTGGCGGCAACGGGACTTGGGTACATGCACGGGCACGCTCCGGGCGCTGGTACCCTACCACGGGGTTTCACTGGTCAGGATAACGCCCGTGGAATGAGCTCGGGCCGAAAGGTGTAATTCAAGGATAATTTTCTAACTTAATAGCATTCGATTATGGATTTTCAAGCAGGATTGATCGTATTGATCGTATTCGTGAGCCTTTTTGCGATCTGGCTCATCTTCTATTTCATCCCGGTGGGACTGTGGTTCTCGGCATTGGTGTCGGGCGTAAGGATCAGCCTGCTGCAACTCATTCTGATGCGCTGGCGCAAGGTGCCGCCCTCGACGATCGTTTCGTCGATGATCGAGAGCACGAAGGCCGGGCTGGAACTCAACCCCAACGAACTCGAGGCGCATTACCTTGCGGGCGGCAACGTCACCAGCGTGGTGCATGCCCTGGTATCGGCACAGAAAGCCAATATCATGCTCGATTTCAAGATGGCTACGGCCATCGACCTGGCGGGCCGCGACGTGTTCGAGGCCGTGCAGATGTCGGTGAACCCCAAGGTCATCAACACGCCTCCCGTGGCTGCCGTGGCCAAGGACGGCATCCAGCTGATCGCCAAGGCGCGCGTCACGGTGCGTGCCAATATCAAGCAGCTGGTCGGCGGTGCCGGTGAGGAGACCGTGCTGGCGCGTGTCGGCGAAGGCATCGTCTCGTCGATCGGTTCGGCCGCATCGCACAAGATCGTGCTCGAGAACCCCGATTCCATTTCGCGCGTCGTGCTCGAAAAGGGCCTCGATGCCGGTACGGCGTTCGAAATCCTCTCGATCGACATCGCGGACATCGACGTGGGCAAGAATATCGGCGCCCAGTTGCAGATGGATCAGGCGCAGGCCGACAAGAACATCGCCCAGGCCAAGGCCGAGGAGCGCCGCGCCATGGCCGTCGCACTCGAGCAGGAGAACAAGGCCAAGGCACAGGACGCCCGCGCAAAGGTGATCCTGGCCGAGGCCGAGGTGCCGCTGGCTATGGCCGAAGCGTTCCGCAACGGCAACCTGGGGATCATGGACTACTATAAGATGAAGAACATCATGGCCGACACGTCGATGCGCGAGACGATCGCCCGGCCGGAGAAAAAATAACCAGTTCGGGGGATTTTCCGGGGGTACGGTCGAAACCGTACCCCTTTTTTCGTATATTAGATGCCGAATAGAGTTATATCATTGCAACATCCCGGAACCGGAAGCCCGTTTCCCGGGGTGTGGATTGAAAAGCAGATTGCCATGAAGAGATTTTTCCTCTTGCTGTTTCTCGGTGCGTGCCCGGCCGTGTCGGCGCAGGTGCGCTTCTCGGACTATTTCCTCGAAGAGACGATGCGCTTCGACTATTACCACAGCGGCGACAGCCGCTCGGAAGAGTATTTCTTCGACGCCCTGAAGGCCGAACCCTACTGGGCGGGCTCGCACGTGTCGCTCCTCGATACGACGGGCTACGGGAACCAGTTTTTCCGCATCGTCGACCGCGCTTCCGAACGGGAGATTTATTCGCGCGGCTTCTGTACGCTCTTCAACGAGTGGCAGAGCACGGCCGAGGCCGACAGCGTGCGCCGTTCCTATCCCGAATCGGTCGTATTCCCCTATCCCAGGCGCCCGTGCCGCATCGAGATCTTCGGCCGCAATGCCCGGGGGCGCTTCGAAAAGCGGTTCAGCCAGAATATCGACCCCGCATCCTGCTTCGTCGCGCAGTTCACGCCCCGCTACGAGGTTTTCGAGGTGGCATATAACGGCAACCCCGCACATCGTGTCGACATCGTGCTGCTGCCCGAGGGGTACGGCGCCGGGGAGCGGGCGAAATTCGAATCGGCCTGCCGTGAATTCGCACGCGAATTTTTCAGCTATTCGCCTTTCAGGGAGTACGCTTCGCGGTTCAATATCCGCGCCGTGTGGGCGCCGTCCGCCGATTCGGGCGTGACGATTCCCGGCGAGCGCGTGTGGCGCAACACGGCCTGCGGGGCCTCTTTCTATACGTTCGGCTCGGAGCGTTACCAGATGGTCGACGACTTCCAGCGCCTGCGCGACATCGCGGCGCATGTCCCTTACGACTATATCTATGTGTTGTCCAACACCCAGAAATACGGGGGCGGCGGTATCTTCAACTTCTATGGCATCAGCGCCGCACACCACCCTACGCGCACCGGGAAGATTTACGTCCACGAATTCGGGCACCTGCTGCTGGGGCTGGGCGACGAGTATGTCGGCACGACCTCCTACGACGACATGTATGCCCGGGATGTCGAGCCGTGGGAGGCGAACCTGACGACGCTCGTCGGCTTCAAGGACAAGTTCTGGAAAGCGATGGTGCCGGCCGGGACGCCCGTTCCGACGCCCGACGTCCCCGAGTACGAGGGGGTCGTAGGGGTTTTCGAGGGCGGCGGCTATGCTGCGAAGGGGGTCTACCGCCCGTGGCGGAACTGCCTGATGAACAACCTGCACCGGACGGACGAATTTTGTCCCGTATGTACGAAAGCCATCTGCGATTACATCGAGTTTTTGTGTAGGTGAGCTTTGCAATATGTTGTAATACAAGAGGGACGCATGTGCGTCCCTCTTTCCGTGTGCAGCAGGCCCGTTACCCCGGCCGGCACAGCCCTGCCGTCGTTCCGGTTGCGCGGTGCCGTGCCTGCCTGTCGCAGTGTGGTGCGGCGAACTGCTCAGTATACCTCTTCGGGCAGGGTTTCGCCGACGGGTTCGCCTGCCAGGCCGTCCTTCCACTTGATCGAGGCGTGGGTGCCGTCGCAATAGGGTTTGTTGGCCGACTGCCCGCAGCGGCACGCCACGACGCGGTTTCGGATTTCGTAGGTGTGCCCGCCCTCGCGCCGCATGGGGATCCCGCCCCGTATCCACAGCCCTCCGCTGGCGCCGATCGTGATGTCCTCGATCAGCCCCAGGCTCGGTTCGAAACGGAACTCGAAGGGTTTCATCGTCTCCTTGTCCCACGCCGTCAGACGGCCGCTGGGGCACATCGAAGCTTCGCGGATGGCCAGCTTGCGGGCTTCGGGGTCGTCGGATGCCTCGGTCAGCGTCCACGCATCGCCGTGCGGGTGGCAAAAACGTGCGAAGACGCAGTATTTCTCGTTGTCCGTCATCTGGAGCGTGCCCCCGTCGATCACCTCGGCATCGTCGAGCAGGGCGTCCGGACGTGCCGTGAGGCGGGGATCCCAGTCAGCCTTCTCGTGCGAACCGTCGCAGTAGGGCTTGCGGTGCGATGCGCCGCAGCGGCAGATCGCCGTGGGTTCCGCCTCGGTCGAAAAAAGCCTGCCCTGCTGGAAATACCAGCTTTCGTTGGACTCGTTGGGCATGATGAACTGTTCGGCCAGCGGCGGCCTCCCGTAGACCAGGTAGGGGCCCTCCTCGGTCACCGTGATGCTGAAACGCCCTCTGGCGGGTGAACTTCCCGTTTCAATTTTCAATTTGGACATACTATTTGCATTTATAATTCGTTAAGGAGTAGGCGGCAATAATTATTCCCAAATGAATAATTTAGGATGTCCTTGTAGGATTTATCCCGCTTTTTGGTATCTTTGCAAAGATTTTTTAAATTGAAATTCGGTAAATTTGAGTAATATGAAAGGATTCGTAAGGCTGATGGCTGTGGTCGTGACTGCGGCGGCTTTTGCCGTGGCATGCAGCAAGGATAAGGATTCGGGCAAGATCACGCTCGATTCCCCGGCGGTGTTCTTTGCGCAGGCCGGAGGGTCGGCTACGGTCGGTTTCACGGCACAGAACATCAAGACGCTGTCCGCGACGAGCAAACCCACCGGTTGGGACGAGGCGGTCGTCGACCTTGCAGGCGCGACGATCTCCGTCAAGGCCCCTTCGGCCGAGGACATCGAGAGCGGGGATGCCGTCAAGACCGGCTCGTTCTCCTTTACGGGTTACACCCCGGGCGGTACGCTCGTTTCGGCGACGCTCTTCGCCGGTATCGTGACGACGAAGGACATCAGCGCCGAGGTGGCCAACAGTTATATCGTCTCGGAGCCCGAAACCAATTACCTGATCGACGCTACGCGCAAGAGCGACGGCTCTCTGCTGGCTACTTCCTATGTGGACGTCGTATGGCAGACCGCATCGGGATTCGTGCAGTATGCGGATTTCGAGGACGGCAAGGCGTCGTTCTACATCGGTGCAGACAGCGACGACGCCACCAAGATCAAGCAGGGCAACGCCGTGATCGGCGCCTACAATGCCGACGACGAACTTATCTGGAGCTGGCATATCTGGGCGACGGATTACGACCCCGATGCGGAGGGCGGTACAGTCGTTTTCAACGACTATACGCTGATGAACCGCAACCTCGGAGCCCAGGCCAACGACAATTCGACGACGGACAAGATACTCGCTTCCTACGGGTTATATTACCAGTGGGGACGCAAAGACCCGTTCATCGGGCCGAATACTTATCAGGGTTCGGAGGGCTCGGGTGCCTCGATGTACAGCGGAAGCGGCAGCCGCGTCTACCTGAAAATGTCCGAGTCGAGCGCCGAGACCGGTACGATGGAATATGCCATCCGGAACCCGCTCGTCTTTATTACGGGTGTGGCAGACACGGATAACGACTGGCTCTGGAGCGGCCGTTCCAATGGGTTGTGGTCGGCGGACGACAATGTGGCCGACAAAAGCGTCAACGACCCCTGTCCCTACGGCTGGCGCGTAGCTCCCTCGGGCGCGTTCGCTGACCTGAGGATCGTCGGTACCCCGGCCGTGGGCGACGAGACGAAATACGGCTGGACGCTGACCGACGGAAGCGCCGAATCGTTCTTCCTTGGCGCCGGACGCCGCCGCTACGACAACGGCAAGATCCTGAATATCTACAATCCGCTGCCCAAGGTGCGTTCCGACGCCATGGAGGCACAACCTTGGGAGGGCCTTTACTGGACGACCGCCGTGTCCGGCACGCAGGCTGCGGCGCTCCATTTCTGGTTCGAGAAACTCGACACCTCGGCCGGCATTGATGATTCGGCGCCCTATGCCCGTGCCAACGGCCTTCAGGTGCGTTGTGTGAAGCAGCAGGGCAAGTAAATACCATCCGATACGACAAGGCGGGCCGGCACAGCCGGCCCGCCTTGTTTTGGTATAACACTTGCTGTGTGGGCGTGTAAATCCACTGGCAATGAAAATCAAGACAGGAAAAGGTACGGTTACGCTGGCGGTGCTGCTGGCGATATGGTCGGTGTCGGCAATCGCCTCGCTGCCGGGGCTGGCGATCTCGCCGATCCTCGGCGACCTGAATAAAATCTTCCCGAAGGCCACCGACCTCGAAATACAGATGCTCACGTCGCTGCCCTCGCTGCTGATCATCCCCTTCGTCCTGCTTGCCGGCAAGCTCTCCGTCGGCAGGGACAAGCTCAAGATCCTTGCCGTCGGACTGTCGATCTTCTTCCTGAGCGGCGTGGCATGCCTCTTCGCCCGGAGCATGATGTGGCTCATCGTCATCAGCTGCATCCTCGGCATCGGCGCCGGCATGGTGATCCCCTTCTCCACGGGGCTCGTGGTCGACTACTTTACGGGCGATTACCGTGTCCGGCAGCTGGGGTACAGCTCGTCGATCAACAACCTGACGCTCGTGCTGGCGACCGTCGTGACGGGCTACCTGGCCAATGTGGACTGGCATCTGCCCTTTCTGGTCTATACCCTGCCGGGTATTTCGCTCGCGCTGTCGTTCCTGCTCAAGCGGCAGCGCTCCCTCCCCGAACCGGAACAGAGCATCCAATTGCGCCACAAGATGATCGACCGCCGTAAGCTCGCCGGGCTGATGGCGTTCTATTTCTTCGTCACCTACGCCGTGCTGGTCGTGACGTTCTATGCCTCGTTCCTGATCGACGACTACAAGATCGACAGCTCGTTTTCCGGGGTGCTGATCTCGCTGTTTTTCCTTGCGATCATGCTGCCGGGGCTGTTCATCGCCAACATCATCCGCTCTTTGAAGCGGAACGTCAACCTCGTGGCGCTCGTGCTGGTCTGTGTGGGGCTGCTGTGTGTCGGGGTTTTCCACGGCAAGGCGATGCTGGCCTTCGGGGCGCTTTGCACCGGGCTGGGATACGGGATCATGCAGCCTGTCATTTACGACAAGGCGGCGACCATCGCCCCGCCGCGTTCCGCTACGCTGGCCCTCTCGTTCGTCATGTCGGTGAATTACCTGGCCGTGATGGTCTGCCCTTTTATCGTAGACCTCTTCCGTCACGTTTTCGGGACGCACAGCGACCGCTTCCCCTTCTTTTTCAATGCCGTGCTGGTGCTGGCCGTGGCTGTCGTCACACTCCTGCGCCGGGATAGCTTTACGCTCGGACTCGACGAATCCTATTACCGGAATTGATCGTAAAAACTGTTCGAAAGTGTTGTGAATGACGTAAAAAGGTTTAAATTTGTGCTGAAAAGTCACACCCTATTACGATTATCGCGAGATGAAAACAACACTTCTGACGGTTTTGGCCGCCGCTGCCCTTGCGGCAGGCTGCTCAAAGTCCGACACAGGTACGCCTTGTGTGAAAATCGCACCGACGATCCAGACCCGTGTTACGGGATTGCATTTCGATACCGGCGACCGCATCGGGCTGAGCATTGCCAAAGGTTCGGAAACCTACGTGCAGAATGTCCTGATGACCTACGACGGTACGGCCTTTACGGCCCCGGATTTGCTGTGGTATAACGATTCGAATGAAAAATCGACGCTCACGGCCTACCATCCTTACTCCGGGCAGGGAATGCCCGCGGAGTTTTCCGTTGCGTTGGATCAAACCTCGGGAGCCGCATCGTCCGACCTGCTGGTCGCGGTGAAGAAGGACGTTACACCAACCTCGGCGCCTGTCGGAATGCTCTTTTATCATGTGATGTCGCAGCTGACGATCGTCATTACCAATAATTCCGACGCCCCGGTTACGGGGGTTACGGTCGGCGGGCTCGTCCCGACGGCCGTCGTCGATTTCACGGTGCCCTCCGCCGCGGCCAAGGGCGGGGCGGCCGCATCCGACGTCGAGGCGTTCGAAGTGACGGCCGATGCCGCCTACCGTGCCATCCTCGTGCCGCAGCAGGCCTCCCTGACGGTTACGGTAGCGACCGGTGACGGAAAGAGCCGCAGCAAAACCCTCTCTTCGGCACAGCTCGAAAGCGGGAAACGCTACGACATGTCGGTCGTCGTGACCAATATCGACATCGACGTGGAACTGAGCGGCGAAGTCGTCGACTGGGGCGACGGCGGTTCGCTCGATGGCGGCGGCGAAGGCGGCGGTGGTGAGGGCGGCGGGGGCGGTGACCCCGGGACGCTTTCCTACGGGGGTGCGGACTACCCCACCGCGACGATCGGCGGACGGGTCTGGATGACCCGGAACCTGCGTTATTTGCCCGACGGTGCCCAGATCGGAACCGGTATCTGGTATCCTTGCCGCGGTTCGGAAGGATCGAACGACGCCGAATATGTCGCGGAACGGGGACTGCTTTACAGCTTCACGACGGCTCTGGGTGGTACGACCGCCGCATCCGGCACTCCGGTGCGGGGGATTTGTCCGCCGGGCTGGCATGTCCCCACGGGCGCCGAGATCGAACAGATGATCGCCAGCCCCGAATACGATGCGTCCCTGCTCCGTAGCGCCGGGATGTGGAATTCGGAGACGGGGCGTTACCTTACTGAAACCAAAGGCTATTTGATGAGCTGTACCCCGCAAGACGGCGGTTCGGGCTACCAGGCATTGAGTTATTCGTCGGGCGGTATCGTATCCGGGCTCGCTCCGTTTCCCGCCGGGAACGGTGTCTCGCTGCGCTGCGTGAAAGATTCATAGCCGGCGGCGGATGCCGCGGAAAAGGAACGATCCCCGGTCTCGGATGAGCCGGGGATCGTCTTTTTACTGTGGGTTTACCCTCCTGAGGCAGGCCGCCGTGCAACCTTCCCTCGAAGATGCGGTGGGAGCGGATCGCCGTGCCGCCCCTCCCCGCAGGAGCCCTGTGCCCGCGTCGTCTCAGTTGTCGCGGTTCAGGAAGAAGACCGGGATGTTGGCCAGGAACACGTCCTTTCCCCGGAGCCGGTCGCGTTTGGCGAGCAGCTCGCTCAGCAGGATGTCGCCGATGACGTAATTGCTCTCTTCGCTGATGTACTGTTCGTGGACTTTCGAGAAGTTCAGGATGCCGTGTACGTCGGTCTCGTTGTACCGCGTATAGATTTTCAGGGTTATGTCCGTCGTATAGTCGGGCTTCTGCATGTAGCTCTGTTTCTTGTACTCGTAGCGGTAGTTGTTCAGGCGGGCCATGATGTCGCTCAGGATCGACGAGGCCGTGGGCAGGCTCCCGGCCCCCTTGCCGAACATGAACTGCCGGTCGTAGCATTCGCCGCGGATCACTACGCCGTTGTACTCGTCGTCCACGCTGTAAATATATTTCGAGGGCGTCACGAACTCCGGCATGACGAACATCGTGAAGTGTTCGTCGCTCACCTTGACGACCTGCGCCACGAGTTTGATCTTCACGTTTTTTTCGCGGGCATACCGGATGTCCGAATCGTGGATGGTCGAGATGCCGTAGGTGAAAATCTTTTCCGGGGCGACGTAGGTGCCCAGCGCATGTACGGTGATGATCACCAGCTTGAAGAGCGAATCGTAGCCTTCGATGTCGAACGACGGGTCGCTTTCGGCGAAGCCGAGCGCCTGCGCCTGCGCCAGGGCGCTGTCGTAACTCTCGGCGTGGTCGAAGACGCGCGAGAGGATGTAGTTCGACGAGCCGTTCAGGATGCCCTTCACCTCTAACAGCAGGTCGTTGTCGTAATACTCCTCGAGGTTGCGGATGACGGGGATCGAACCGCACGACGAGGCATCGTACAGCAGCGCCACGTTGTGCGTCTTCTGGATCTCGATCAGTTCCGGAAGGTGGTGCGCCAGCATGGTCTTGTTGCCCGAGACGACCGGGATGCCGCGCAGCAGGGCCCGCTTGACGATGCTGTATGCAGCATCGGCCTGGTCGATCACCTCCACGATCAGGTTGATGTCCCGGTTGTCGAGTATCTCGTCGACCGACGTCGTGAAGAGGGATTTGTCGACCTCGATCTTGCGCGGTTTTTCCGGGTCGCGGACGCAGATCTTCACGATCTCCGCGTGGGCGTTCTTCGATTTCTGCACTACCTGGTAGATTCCCTGTCCGACGACGCCGAACCCGAACAGGCCGATTTTGATTTTGCTCATATGCTGCTTGTTTATTGATTGTTCATGAACGGACAGAGGATGTCGTTCAACTGCCCGTGTTCGACCAGGAAGCCGTCGTGTCCGAACGGGGAGTCTATTTCGTGGTACGTGCTTCCGGCGATCATGCCGTGCAGTTCGCGCATCTCTGCCGGGGTGAAAATGATGTCGGTCGTGATGCCGACCACTGCCGTGCGGGCTTCGATGCGTGCGAGGGCGGCTGCTACCCCGCCGCGCCCGCGCCCCGTGTCGTGGGTGTCGAAGGCGTTGAGTATGGCATAGTACGAGTAGGCGTTGTAGCGCCGGCAGAGTTTCTCGCCCTGATATTGCTGGTAGGTCGATGCGCGGTGTACTGCGGGGAGTTCCTCCCTGTCCTGCTGCGTGAGGTTGTATCCCAGCGAACCCCGGTACGTGAGCAGCCCCAGGGCGCGTGCGGCAGCCAGTCCGGCCATCCCGGCGTCGTCTCGCGGCTCGCCGAACGTCGTGTCGGCCTCGATGGCCATGCGCTGGGTCTGGTCGATGGCGATCGTCCAGGGCGAGGCCTTGGCCGCCGTGGCGATCAGGATCAGTTTGCCGATGCGCTCCGGCTCCAAGACCGCCCATTCGATGGCCTGGAATCCCCCGACCGAACTTCCTACGAGCGTGTCGATGCGGCCGATGCCGAGCGCGCCGGCCAACAGGCGGTGTGCACGGACGATGTCGCGGATCGTGAACGGCGGGAAATCCTTGTAATAGGGGCTTCCCGTTTCCGGGTTCACGTGCAGCGGCCCCGTGGTGCCGTAGTGCGACCCGAGGATGTTGGCGCAGACCACGAAGTGGCGTGCCGGGTCGAGGAAACGCCCCGCCTCGACCGTGTGCGGCCACCAGTCCGCCACGTCCGAGTTTGCCGTCAGGGCATGGCATACCCACACGACGTTGTCATGCGCCGCATTGGGCTTGCCGTAGGTGTGGTAAGCGATCCTCAGCTCGGGCAGCGTATGCCCCGTTTCGAGCACGAACGGCCCGGGTGCTTTGTAAATGCTGGGTTCCATTATCCGATGTGTGCGAAAGCCTGTTCGAAGTCGTCGATAAGGTCGTCGGTATTCTCCAGCCCGACGGAGATGCGCAGCATGGTCGGCGTGACGCCTGCTGCGGCGAGGTCTGCGTCGCTGAGCTGTTTGTGCGTGGTCGATGCCGGGTGCGTAACGACCGTGACCGAGTCGCCGATCATGACCATGTGTGCCGCCAGGTTGAGCGATTCGACGAAACGCACGGTGCTGTCGAGCGTGCCTTTGAGTTCGATGGTGAAGACGGCCGACGAACCGAACCGGAAATACTTCTTCGCGTTCGCGTAGCTCGGGTGCGACTCGAAGCCTACGAAGCTCACGCGCTCCACTTTGGGATGGTTGCGGCAGTATTCGGCCAGCCTGCGTGCCGACTCGACTTCGTGCCGCACGCGCAGCGAAAGCGTTTCCAGCCCGAGCGTCATCAGGTAGGAGTCGAACGGCGAGGGGCAGCAGCCCAGGTCGCGGACACCGTCCACGCGGCATTTCACGATGAAGGCCGCCGCGCCGAATGCCTCGTGGAAATTCAGTCCGTGATACCCTTCCGACGGGCCGTCGATCTGCGGGAACTTGCCGTTGGCCCAGTTGTAATTGCCCCCGTCGACGATCACCCCGCCCATGGCCGTGCCGTGGCCGTTGATCCATTTGGTCGCCGAGTCGACGACGATGTTCGCACCCCATTCGAAGGGGTTGCACAGGTAGCCCGCGGCACCGAACGTATTGTCCGCGACGAAGGGCACGTCGTAGCGTTTGGCCAGTTGTCCCAGTGCTTCGAGATCGGGCACCGTACAAGTGGGATTGCCCATGCTCTCGGCGTAGATCGCCTTCGTGCGTCCGTCGATCAGCGCCTCGAAGTCCTCGGGGCGTTCGCTTCGGGCGATGCGGCAGTCGATGCCGAGCCTGCGCAGCGAAATGCGGAACTGGGTGAAGGTGCCGCCGTAGAGGAACGGCGAGGCGACGATGTTGTCGCCCTCGGCCGCCAGCGAGAGCACGGCGATGAGTATGGCCGACATGCCCGAAGAGACGGCCAGCGCCCCCACGGCACCGTACAGGGCGGCGATGCGTTGCTCGTATACGGTCGTAGTCGGGTTTTGCAGCCGGGTGTAGATGTTGCCCCCTTCGCTCAGGTCGAAGAGGTTGGCCGCGTGTTCGCAGCTCTTGAAACGGTATGCTGCCGTGGGATATATCGCCACACCGCGGGCACCCGTGGGATCGTCGGGTTGCAGCCCTCCGTGGATCTGCAATGTCTCGAAACGTAATTTTTTCTCAGCCATGCTATCTGTTTTTTAGTCGTTACAAAAAAAATCCGACCTCTCTGAAGCCGGATTGTGTCGTTCGTATACACGGAAAATCTACACCCGGCGGAATCGGTTGCGCATGTACATCATATCCATGGTCATACTGCGGAGCGAGCCGCCGTATGTGTCGTGGTATGTCGTCGTGGCAATCATTTTCTGCTTTCGGATGTTTTCCTGTGTGCAAATATAGGAATTTTTCGGCTCATGTTTGCGGTCGGCCCGATTTTTTTGCAAAAAGATGGATAACTTTTCGTTCGCATGCGTTACCGGCATGTCGAGCCGAGCCGCTTTTACCATATCATTCTTGCCGTGGTTACCAAATATTCCGGTGAATCCGCTCCTCCGTCCGAATTTCTTTTTGCTTGCAGATATGGGCGTTCGGGGCTGCATGGCCAATGGCGAGGAAGCAGGTGAATTCGTATCCTTCGGGAGCGTTGACCAGTCGTTTGACGTGTTCCGGTTCATTGCCGATGGGGATACGGAACGCACAGGCCAGCCCCTCCGCCGTTGCCGCCAGCAGGATGTTCTCGACTGCCGCCCATGCCGAAGCAAAATAATTGAGCGAACTTTGGTCGGCCGGTTCGCATAGCGGACAATCCTTTTGCCGGAAGAACGGCAGGACGAGGCATCCGCTCTGCATGAGCATCTTTTGCTGCTTGGGCAGTGCGTCGGTAAACATGGCGTGCTCGTCCCTGTCCATCACACCGGCGGCAGCCTCCAATCCCGCCTGCTGAATATTTTCGGTGTTTTCGGCAACGGGCGAGATCATGCGGGAGATGTTCTCCTGCCCCCGCACGACTACAAACTCCAACTGGCGCAGGTGATCGTTTGTCGGAGCCTTGAACGCCGCCGCCAAGATCCTTCCCAATACTTCGTCCGGCACTTCCCTGTCGGAAAAGTCGCGGATGGTTCTCCTTTTCTCCAATACTTGATAGAAATCCATAACAATACGTTTTTAGGTTACACTTGTCGTTTACAGTTGCAAAGTTACGCCTCCTTATTGTTGTGTATTTGTGGTATTGTTTTATATATTTGTCGTAGATTTGCAGGAACGTTAATTTACATGCCATGATGGAAGATACCGCTATCCCTTATGAATTGCCCGAAGTGAAGGATCATTCGTTTTTCTTCATAGACCAATGTGTAAAAACAAATGTCGAAGCCAAGCTGCACCGACACGATGCGTGGGAACTGTATTATGTCGTTCACGGGTGCGGCAGGCGGATGGCGGGCGATACGTTGCAGCCCTTTGCGGCTGGTGACGTGGCGTTGATACCGCCGTCCATGCTCCATCGCTGGGAGTATGCGCCGGATTCGGCGGACAAACGGGGATACGTCCGGTATCTGATGGTGGCCTTCAGCCACTCGTTGGTGGAGCGGTGTGTGGACGTGTTTCCTGAATTGCGCAACCGTCTGGTTGGAATCCAGTTTCCGACCGATGCCCGGAAGTTCGGTTCCGAAAGCTCCCGCATCATTCGCAAAACATTGTCACGGATGAACGACCTGGATGAATTGGGCCGTTTGTGCGAAATGTTCCGCCTGCTGCCTGTCATTTTCACCTCGTCCGACCATACGTTTGCGGGGAAGCCGATGCGCATCGAGCGGGATGTGCGGCGCATGCAGCAAATCAGCGCTTATTTGATGGCGCATTACGTCCATACCATCTCTCTGGATGAGATTGCGGCCGAGGTCGGCATGAACCGTTCTGCGTTCTGCTCTTATTTCAAGCGGTGCAAGGGAATGACTTTTTCCGAGTTCGTTACCCGGTATCGTTTGAATACGGCTTGCGAGCTGCTGGTACATTCGCAGATGCAGGTGTCGGAAATATGCTATGCCGTAGGATTCAACGATGTCCCGCATTTCAACCGTATCTTCAGGAAGATGAAGCATATGTCACCAAGGGAGTATAGAAACAACCATTCATGTCATTGAGCCGGCATCCACGATAATTGCCCGGTCTCGGAGTGCCCGCCCATTGCGGCAAGGTTTCCGCCGGTTTTCCCTGCCCGGTATTTAGGTTAAGTTCCTGTTCCGCAATTCTGTGCCCCTGTCCTGCACTTTTAATTAGCCCCAAGGCATTTCGCCACTCCCCTGAAAAAGCGGTTTTGCGGCCGGGATTTTGCATGCCATATTTGCGAAGCTGGCCTTTTTTGTCGAATAAAAGGGCGAAAAAGTTTTAAATTGGAAATTAATGTTTATATTTGTGTCGAAGAAAGTGCGCAACGCACGATGGGATGGATTAAAAATATCAATTTATGAAACGACTTTACGCTGTTGCAGCTATTGCAACGACGCTTTTGGCCTTTTCGTGCCAGAAACACATGGGCACCGGCAGCGGCGAACCGCAGGAGCCCTCGTCTGCAGTTCCCGCTGATTTCAAATGGGAAACGACCCGTGACCTGGATATTTCGGTCGGCATGCCGAGTGTTACGGGCAGTGCGCCCCAATATGCCGTTATCCGTGTTTATTCCTCTCCGATCCTCTCGGACGGCAATATCGTGGCGATGGGTGTGGTGACGCCATCCCGCCCCGTGTTCGAGACCGCGGTGACGATCCCGGCCGGGATCGGGAACATTTATGTCCAGACCACCCTGCCCGACGGTACGGTGGCCGTCTCCATGGAACCGGTCGCAGCGTCGGTGAACGTCGCCGGTGCGCAGATGAAGGCCGCAGCCGGGACGCCCTCACTCCAGATGGCCGGCATGACGCGCGCCGCGGCCGACAGTTCGATGCCCGACTACCCGCGGCTCGCAGCGAAGGCCGAGGGTGATTTCGCCGAGGGGGCCATCATTCGGAATACGCCTGCCGGCAAGATCGACCTGGGTGCGAGCTGGGCTCCTTTTGCCGCTGCGGAGTATTATATCCCGGCAGGAGCCGAGGTTACGGGCAATATCAGCCTGAACGGAACCTTCACTCCCAATCCCTCCCCGATCCTCTACGTAGCGGGCAAACTGACGCTGGATGCCTCGGTTACGATCGGCCAGGCAACGCTCGCGGTGCTTCCGGGCGGTGAGGTGTATATCCGGTCGGCGAGTGCCAATATGCAGCAGAATGCACCTAACCCTGCGATTTTCGTATTCGAAGGCGGCAAATTCACGGCTGAAAAAACGAACTTTTCCTGCAAGTCCATCGTCAACGAAGGGAAATTCATCGTCGACGAAACATTCAATATCAATAACTCCTGTGCGTTTTACAACGGTGCTGCCGCAGAATTGAAGGCCGACGACATGGAAGTCACCAACCGGGCGAAACTTTATAACGACGGTAAGGTCGAAAGCGAGGATTTAGAGCTTAACTCCTATGCCGAACTTTATAACTGCGAGAATGGTGCCGTTAACCTTGACGGTACTTTCTATCTGACCAACAACTCGGTTGTTTACCAGAAAGGTTTGGCCTCGATGGAGAGACTCGAAGCCCGCGGCGGGGGGACACTCTATGTGAATTGCCATACCGTAGCCGAGGAAATTGCCGCCGAAGGTGCCCGATTCTATATTGCATCCGGTGCGGGGCTCGATGCCGAGGAGGTCTATTTCAACAGCAATACGGAGTTGTACGCCGCTGCCGGCTCGATCTTCGCCATGGACGAGTATAATGCCGGTAAGTCGGGCGGCAATGTCCGTATCGTGAGCCAGGCTGCCGCCGACCAGCTCATGGCCGTGGTCGTGATCCGCGAGAAAGGCGTGAGCTCACGCTATTACGGGACGAAGTTCGACGGGCTGATGGAAGTCGTGTACGACAATGCGGCCGATTCGAAATACGTTATCGACGAGCGTAGCCTTACCGGTGGCGCCGTGATGCGTGCCAGGCAGACGGTCGTGCTCCCCGAAGCCAAATGCAACGGTGGCCGGCAGCCCATAACGCCCGATCCGGAACCGGAACTCGAGTTTGTCGAGGTCAACGGTTTACCCTATACCTACTGCTTTGAGGACGGCTGGCCGTGGATCGGCGACTACGACATGAACGATGTCGTGGTGGTCGTAAGCGTCGACCGCCGCAGCGACAAGGAGACCGGGAAGGTCGACCTGATCCGCATCAACTGGGAACTGAAGGCCGCAGGTGCCGCGCACCTGAATGCCTTTGCCGTCCAGCTGGATAAGGTACGTGCGTCGGAGGTCGCCGGTGTGGAAACCACGAATACGACCTTCGGCCGCGGTGCATTTGCGGGCCCTGGCCCCGAATCGGGCAGCGAGCTGGCCGTAATCCCGCTTTTCAACACTTCGCAGGAGATACTGGGCGAAGGGACTTACATCAATACGACCAAGGGCGTGGCCGTACCGACCGTGAAACACACGACGACCGTGACCTTCGCGCAGCCGGTCGATCCCGCGGCTGTCCGCGAATCGGCACTCAATGCGTTCATCGTCGTGAACCAGAAGAGTTCGGGTACGTTCACCCGCGAGAAGGAGATCCATATGCCGGGGCGCATGCCGACGCAATTCGCGGTCGTATCGGGCAACACCTTCCTGGAGTCGGATCCCTACCGTTATTTCGTCACCAAGGGCGACGGTGTGAAGAACAACTACATGATGTGGGCGCTGTGTATCCCGGGTGAGTTCCGCTATCCGCTCGAACGCAGCGATATCCGGGATGTCTATACCTATTTCAACGCATGGGCGGCATCGGGCGGCCGGGAGCATGTGGACTGGTATCAGGACGATGCCGACGAGGCCCTTCTCTATTAGTCAGCGTTAAATGATCTAAAAGAGGTTGCTAACAACTCTTTGAAAATGAAAATCACCCCCGTCGGAACTGACTCTGACGGGGGTGAAATCGTTAAAAATCGGACTTGACGGACTGCCCTCTCCTCCCCCCCCCTCCAGCCTTCCCCGTATTCTGATTCTGCTCCCGACGCCGGCCTTTGGGCTTTGCCTGCCGGCCCTCCTGCGCGGAAATAAAATCCCCGCAGGAGGGAGTCCTGCGGGGATTTCCGTTGTGTTGCAGAATAATTATCGGTGGCTGTCGATCCGTTCGACCCCTTCGCGGGTTGCCGCACCGCGCAGGATCGTCCTGCAAAAGAGGTAGGACTCCTCGCGCGTCGCGTTGTTTATCCGCATTTCGAAGATCGTTTCCAGAATCCGGTCTGCGAAACTCTCGGCATCGATTTCGGGCAACAGGAGCTTTTCTTCCCGGCTTCCGCGCAGGTGGGCGGCCAGTTCGTTGCGCCAGAATTCCCGGTGTTCGTCGAAATGTTCCGCGTAGGCCACCTTGTGGCGCAGGTCGGACAGAAAACTGCTTTCGACCGTATACAGGTGTTCGATGTATTCGTATACCAGCTTGAAGGCCCGTTGCAGCGAACTCCTGCTGCGGCGTTTCCTGTAAGCCGTGATGCGCTCCTGCTGTTGATGGCACATGAAATCGAGGCAGGCGCTCACCAGGTCTTCCTTGTCAGCGAACATTTCATAGAGGGTGCGTTTCGAGATCCCCAGCGTTTGCGCGATCTCATCCACCCGGACGGCACGGATGCCGTTCCGGGTGATGAGTTCCTGCGTGATGCGGATGATCTCCTCTTTGGTCGCTCCCCTTTTCATTATTTCGCCTCCGCTGCGATGTCGCGGCCGCCACCCAAAGCCTGGTAGAGGTTCACGATACCCTGGATCTCGTCAAAGCGGTCTGCTATCTGGTTCAACTGTGCCGAAAGCAGCGACTGCTGGGCGGTCAGCACTTCGAGGTAGGTCGTGCTGCCGTGTTTCATAAGCAGTTCGGTGCTCTCCACGGCGCGCTCCAATGCCTCGATTTGCTGTGTCCGCAGGTCGGTTTTCGCGCGGGCCGACTGGCACTGCGTGAGGGCGTTGTTGACCTCGGCACCCGCGTTGAGCAGAGCCTGCTGGAATGCCAGCTTGGTTGCTTCCTGCTGGGCCTTGGCGATTTTCACGCGGGCGCGGTTGGCGTTGGCATTGAAGATGGGTTGCAGGAGTGATGCTGCGGCCGACCAGAGGAATTTCCCGGGATCGACGATCCGGGCCCCGCTGTTGTTCGTCCATCCCAACGTCCCGCTCAGCGTGATCGACGGATAGAGGGCCGAGCGTGCCTCGCTGGTGGCATAATAGGATTGCATCAGCGAGTATTCGGCGCTGCGGATGTCGGGGCGGTTCGAAAGCATCTGCACCGGTATGCCGACAGTCAGGTCGTCGGGCAACTGCTGGCTTTCGAGGCGGCCGCGCTCGATGGGGTGCGGGCCTTCGGCCAGCATCGAACAAAGGCTGTTCTCGGCCTGGCGGATCTGGTATTCCAAGTCGTGCAGCGAAGCCTCGATGGCGAGGCAGTTGCCTTCGTACTGCGCTACGGCGGCTTCGTTGGCCATGCCGGCCTCTTTCAGCGCGCGCATCGTGCGGACACTCTCGCGCCATTTCCCGGCAGTTTGCTCGGTAACCTCGTATTGCCCGTCGAGCATCAGCAACGTGTAATAGAGATTTGCGATGCCCGAGATCAACTGCGTTTTCACGGCCTGTTCGTACTCCTTGCTCTGGAGGTAGAGCGCCTTGGACTTGCGTTTGGCGTTGGTCAGGCCGTTGAAGATGTCGATCTGCCAGCTTGCCGTGACCGGGATACTGTACGTTTTGCCCGGCGTGGCCCAGTCGAAGCTGCTCATGCTGCCCTGAGGTGCGAAGTTGAACGACGGCAGGTAAGCCAGGCGCGCCGACTTAAGCGTCGCCTCGGCTTCCTTCACCCTCCATTGCGCCGATTGCAGGTCGGTATTGTTCTCCAGCCCCTGGCGGATGAGCGTCCGCAGGTAGGGGTCGGTGAACATCTCTTCCCAGCCCAGGTTGCCGATCGTCGTCGTGTCGGCAGTCTCGGCCGTGCCGTACAGCCCGTCGGTTTTCACCTCGGGACGGGTGTAGGGCTTGTAGATGCCGCAGCCGGTCATGGCCGCTGCGGCCAGTATGATAATAAGCTTTTTCATCTTGTTATTCCTCCTCTTTCTCGTTTTTACACTCTTCCAGTTCCGCCTGTACGGCCCACTGCGGATCGGGGTCGAACTCTATGGGCTTGACTTTCTCCTGCAAGGTCTGGAAAGCGATGAACAGTGTCGGTACGAGGAACAGCAGGGCCAGTGTCCCGACGATCATACCGCCCACGACGCCCGAACCGAGGGTCATGTTACCGTTGGCGCCCACACCGTGCGAGAGCACCAGCGGGATCATACCGAATACGCAGGTGAGGACGGTCATCAGGATCGGGCGCAGACGGACTTTGGCTGCCGATACGGCGGCTTGCGTCAGGGTCATTCCCGCGCGGCGCCGGTCGGAGGCATACTCCGTGATCAGGATGGCGGTCTTCGAGAGCAGGCCGATCAGCATGATGATACCCGTTTGCAGGTAGATGTTGTTCTCCAGTCCCAACATCTTGGCGAAGAGGAACGAACCCAGCAGGCCGCACGGTACGGAGAGGATGACGGCGAACGGAAGCAGGAAGCTCTCGTACAAGGCACTCAGGATGAGGTAAATCAGCAGGATACAGATCCCGAAGATGATCGTCGTGTTGCTGCCGGTCTGTGCTTCCTCCCGGGTGATACCGTCGAAGTCGTAGCCGTAACCCTTCGGCAGTACCTGGGCGGCCGTCTCCTGGATGGCCTTGATGGCATCGCCCGACGAATATCCGTCGGCTGCCGTTCCGTTCACGGCGATCGAGCTGTACATATTGAAACGGTTCAGCACTTCGGAGCTGTATACCCTTTGCAGATCCACGAACTCGCCCAGGGGAGCCATTTCGCCGCCGTTGGTGCGGACGAAGACGTTGTTGAGCGACTCGGTGTTAAGACGGTATTTCGGGTCGGACTGGATCGTCACGTAGTACATTTTCGAGAAACGGTTGACATTCGAAACGTACTGCCCGCCGTAGTAACCCGAAAGCGTCGAGAGGATCGTGCTCGGCGATATGCCGGCCCGCTTGGCTTTCGCCGCGTCGATGCTCACGACATACTGCGGGAAGTTGATGTTGAAGGTCGAGTAGGCACGTTCGATCTCCGGGCGCTGGTTCAGAGCACCGATGAACTGTAGGTAAATGTTGTAGAAGTCCGTCAGGCTGCCGTCCGTCTTGTCCTGCAGGTGCATGGAGAAACCGGTCGAGGTACCGTAACCCGAAATCATCGGCGGTGCCACGGCGAAAATTTGTGCGTCCTTGATGTCGGCCGTGCGCCCGTATATCTGGCCGATCACGGCGTTCACCGCATCCGCCTTGTCCGGGCGCTCTTCCCAGTCCTTGAGCTTGATGATACACATACCGTAAGAAGAGCCCTGGCCGGCGATCATACCGTAACCTGCCACCTGCATGAAGTCCCTGATCTGGGGGATTGCCTGGATGCGATCCGCAACCTGCTCCATGACGACGTGCGTTTCGGCGAGCGAAGTACCCGGAGCCGTGGTGACGTTCACCATGATCGTACCCTGGTCTTCGTCGGGCACCAGACCCGTTTTGGTGCTGTTCATCAGCAGGATCAGTGCGGCGAATGCCAGTCCGAGCGTCGACCACATCAGCCACTTGTGCTTGATGAAGAGCAGCACGCCGTGCTTGTATTTGTTGATCATGGCGTTGAACCCGCTGTTGAATGCCTTGCGGAAGCGGGCGGCGAAATTGTCGCGCATCTCGCCGTTTTCGTCGTGGTAGGGTTTCAGGATGAGGGCGCACAGGGCCGGCGAGAGCGTCAGGGCGTTCAGTGCCGAGATACCCACGGCCACAGCCATCGTGATACCGAATTGCGTGTAGAATACACCCGACGTACCGCCCATCATCGACACGGGGATGAACACGGCCATGAAGACCAGCGTCGAAGTGATGATGGCCGAGGTGATACCCGACATGGCGTCGATGGTAGCCATATAGGAGGACTTATATCCCACGTCGAAACGCGCCTGGACAGCCTCCACCACGATAATGGCGTCGTCGACGACCGTACCGATCGCAAGGACGAGCGCGAAGAGCGTCAGCAGGTTGATCGAGAAGCCCGCTACCGAGAGGAAGGCGAACGTACCGACCAGCGATACGATGATCGAAACCGTGGGGATAAGTGTCGAACGGATATCCTGCAGGAAGACATAGACTACGAGCACCACCAGGAGGATGGCCTCGATCAGAGTCTTGATTACCTCGTTGATCGAAGCGTAGAGGAAGTCGTTCACACTCTGCAGATGTGCGATGGCGACGCCTTTCGGGAGTTCGGCTTCGATTTCGGCCAGCAGGGCGTCGATTTCATTTACGACCTGCGTGGCGTTCGAACCGGCGGTCTGGAAGACCATCGTGCTGACGCCCGGATGGCCGTTGGTGTAGCCTTTGTAGGCGTAGGATTCGCTTCCCAGCTCGATGTCCGCGACATCCTTCAGGCGCAGGATCGTGCCGTCGTCCTGAGCCACGAGTACGATCTCCCCGAACTCTTCCGGGGTCATCAGACGTCCGCGGTATTTCATCGTATACTGGAATGTGTTCTCCGAGTTTTCACCCAGCGAACCGGTCGCCGATTCGATGTTCTGCTCGGCGAGCGCCGCCGTCACGTCCGAGGGGATGAGTTTGTACTGGGCCATCACATCGGGCTTGAGCCAGATACGCATCGAGTAGTCGGCACCGAGCGTGAAGGCCTCGCCGACACCCGCGATACGGAGGATGCGGGGTTCGATGTTGATCTTCGAGTAGTTCGACAGGAACGTTTCGTCGTAAGTGTCGTCGGGGCTGTAAAGCGAGAAAATCTTCACCATGGAGGTCTGTCGCTTCATGGTCGTCACACCGATCTGCGTGACTTCGGAAGGCAGCTGTCCCGTAGCGCGCGATACTTTGTTCTGCACGTTTACGGCAGCCATGTCGGGGTCGGTGCCCTGGCGGAAATAGACAGTTACGCTTGCGCTGCCCAAAGCGGCGCTGGAAGTCATGTAGGTCATGTCCTCCACACCGTTGATAGCCTGCTCGAGCGGTACGATGACCGATTTCTGGATCGTCTCGGCGCTGGCACCCGGATATGAGGCGTGCACCATCACCGTCGGGGGGGCGATGTCGGGATACTGCTCCACGGGCAGCGTCGCCAGACCGATCAGACCGCCGATTACGATTACGATGGATATGACCGACGCCAGTACGGGTCGTTCGATAAAATGTTTCAGTGTCATAGGTTATTCCTCCTTTTCGGTTTCGGTTTGGGCGGCAGCTGCCGGTGCGGCCTGGGGTGCGGCGCCCTGCGTCTTGGCTACGATGGGGGTACCCTCGCGCAGCAGGCCTACGCCTTCGGCTACGATGACGTCACCCGGAACGAGGCCCGATTTGACGATATACTCCCGGCCGTTGTTGATCTTTTCCACGTCGATCATGACCGAGGAGGCCTTGCCGTCTACAATCTTATATACGTACACTTTGTCCTGCAGCTCGAATGTCGCCACCTGCGGAACCACGATGCAGTCCGTGTAGCTGATGGGCAGGATCAGGTTGCCGGGTGCGCCGCTGTGGAGCAGGCCGTTCGTGTTGGGGAACACCGCGCGCAGCTGCGTGCTGCCCGTCGAAGGGTCGATGACGCCGCTCATCGATTCGATGCGCCCCGGCTGGTCGTAGAGCGAGCCGTCGTTGAGCTGTAACTGTACGTCGGGCATGTTCTTGAGCGTATTGGCGATCGAGCCGTATTTGCGCGTCAGGCTGAGCAACTCGTTGCCGCTCATCGAGAAATACACATACATCTCCGAGTTGTCCGACACGGTCGTCAGCGGCTGCGGGATCGACGCGCTTACCAGTGAGCCTACACGGTACGGCAGCTGGCCTACCGTGCCGTTGGACGGGGCCTTCACGACCGTATAGGAGAGGTCGTTTGCGGCGTTAACCCGCTGTGCCTCGGCCTGTGCGAGCTGCGCCTTGGCCGTCAGCAGCGTATTTTCGGCCGTCGAGAGGTCGTACTGCGACACGACGTTCTTTGCGAAAAGTTCCTTCTTGCTGTCATACGTCAGCTGGGCCGTCGCCACGCTGGCTTTCGCCGCTGCGACATTGGCTTCTGCGGTCTGGAGCGCAGCCTTGTAAGGTACCTGGTCTATGATGAAAAGCGTCTGTCCTTTCGATACCGACTCTCCCTCGGCAACACGCAGTTCGGAGATGGTACCCGAAACCTGCGGGTAAATCTGAATGTCCTGGCGTCCGCGGATCGTCGCCGACTTGTTGGTCGGGATTTCGCGGTTGGTGGTGGCAATGGTCATCACGCCGTATTGCGCGGGGCCTTGCTCCGTGGGTGCCTGACCGCACGAAACGGCTGCCATGAAGCTTGCCATGATAGCAGCTTTCACAAATGTTTGCTTCATATTTTCTCCTGTTTTAAACTAAAAAAACTTTTTTCGTTGCAAAAGTACCCTAAAAAGGGTGTGATCGTGCCTTTATATTGCGAACAGTGTTGGTATTTTTCGGAACAAATTTTAGGAGAATATCGAAAAATGCGCTAAATTTGTTCGAAAAACGAATTCATATGTCCGCCATAAACCCTCTAATTACCACCGCCGAAGAACAATTCGTAGTCGGGGAATCCGATTTTTCCTATTTCAACAACTACGCGAACCGCTGCGAGGGAGGGGCTATCTTGTTTTGCCGCAAAGGCAGCGCCCATGTGACTGTAAACCAATACGGAGGACTCGTGAAGCGGAATACCCTGGTACTCGTTCTGCCCGGGTCGGTGCTGATGCTCACGGGGCGTACCGAGGACTTTCGGGTGACGTTCTGTGCCTTTTCGCTCGATATTTTCTCCGAGGCGGCATTCCGCTTCCGGCTCGAACCCTCCTTTTTCCGCATCCTAAGCGAGAATCCGATCACCTATCCCCCGGCGCGTATCGTCGAGGGGGCGGGCATTTGGTTCCAGATGGCGGCCTATACCTACCGCGACCGGAACAATATTTTCCGCAACACGATCATCCGTAACCGCTTGCAGAACGTGCTGATGGAGATTTACGACAAGTTGCAGCGCTTTGCAGGCATGCAGCGCCAGATGCCCGAGTCGACCACGCGGCAGACGGAGCTGTTCCACCGGTTCGTGGCCCTCGTGCACGAGTTCAGTTCACAGGAGCGCGAAGTGTCGTTCTACGCCGACAAACTCTGCATTTCCACCCGTTACCTTTCGACCATCGTGCGTACGATCGCGCACAGCACCGCCAAGGAGTTCATCGACCGGTCGGTCTTGCTGGAGATCAAGATGCTCCTGCAATCGACGGACTTGTCGGTGCAGGAGATCGCCTACCGCCTGCATTTCCCCGACCAGTCCTACCTGGGGCGCTATTTCAAGAAGCATACGGGTGAATCTCCCACCGAGTACCGCAACACCAAGAAATAAGCCGCCCCGCCGGGCGGCTTTCGTTTTGTCGCGGGGCGCCGGGCGTGTTTGGAACCCGAATTGCAGTAAATAAACTCGAATCACTTAATATCGTAAAATTATGAAAACCATTGAAATTCTCGGGGAGAAGGCCGAATACTACCTTTCCCATGTGTGCCGGACGATCGACAAGAGCCAGCTTTACCTGCCCGCACCCGATACGGTCGACAAGGTTTGGATGGAATCCGACCGCAACGTCCGGACGCTGGGCAATCTTCAGCGGCTCCTCTCGCACGGGCGCCTGGCCGGTACGGGCTATGTCTCGATCCTGCCCGTGGATCAGGGCATCGAACACTCCGCCGGGGCGTCGTTCGCCCCGAACCCGGCCTATTTCGATCCGGAGAATATCGTCAGGCTGGCCATCGAGGGCGGCTGCAATGCCGTGGCTTCGACCTTCGGCGTGCTGGGCGCCGTGGCACGCAGATATGCGCACAAGATACCGTTCATCGTCAAGCTCAACCACAACGAGCTGCTCACCTACCCCAACACCTATGACCAGGTGATGTTCGGTACCGTGCGCGACGCCTGGAACATGGGCGCCGCCGCCGTGGGGGCTACGATCTATTTCGGGTCGGAGGAGAGCCGCCGCCAGCTGGTGGAGATCGCCGGGGCGTTCGACTATGCGCACGAGCTGGGCATGGCGACGATCCTGTGGTGCTACCTGCGCAACGAGGGTTTCAGGAAGGACGGGGTGGATTACCATGCTTCGGCCGACCTGACGGGGCAGGCGAACCACCTGGGTGTGACGATCAAGGCCGATATCGTGAAACAGAAGCTGCCGGTGAACAACGGCGGGTTCCGCGCCATCGGCTTCGGCAAGACACGCGACGAGGTTTACACCAAGCTGACGACGGAGCATCCGATCGACCTATGCCGCTACCAGGTGGCCAACGGCTACATGGGGCGCGTCGGGCTGATCAACTCGGGCGGCGAGTCGCACGGAGAATCCGACCTGAAGGAGGCCGTCACGACGGCCGTCGTCAACAAGCGGGCCGGCGGCATGGGGCTTATCAGCGGCCGCAAGGCGTTCCAGCGCCCGATGAAGGAGGGCGTGGCGCTGCTCAACGCTATCCAGGACGTATATCTCGACCCCGAGGTCACGATCGCATAATAACCGGCCGTGCAAAACCGTTTTCTGTACGATAAAAGAGGAAAAAAAGTGCATTTATGAAAATAACATTCTTCGGAACCCAACCCTACGACCGCGAGTCGTTCGACCGCGCCAATGCGTCCTGCGGGTTCGAGTTCAATTACCACCGCAGCCACCTGAACGGCAACAACGCCCTGCTGGCGCAGGGGGCCGACGCGGTCTGCATCTTCGTCAACGACACGGCCGACGCCGGCACGATACGCCAGCTGGCCGCGATGGGCGTGAAACTGATCGCACTGCGTTGCGCCGGCTTCAACAACGTAGACCTGAAGGTCGCGGCCGAATACGGCATCCCCGTCGTGCGCGTTCCGGCCTATTCGCCCCATGCCGTCGCGGAACATGCCGTGGCGCTGATGCTGGCGCTCAACCGCAAAGTCCACCGTGCCTACTGGCGCACGCGCGACGGGAATTTCTCGCTGCACGGCCTGATGGGGTTCGACATGTACGGCAAGACGGCGGGCATCATCGGCACCGGCAAGATCGCCCGTGAGCTGATCCGGATACTCAAGGGGTTCGGCATGAAGGTGCTGGCTTACGACATCTTCCCCGATGCGGAATACGCCGCCGAGGCGCAGGTCGAATACGTGACGCTCGACGAGCTTTACCGCCGTGCGGACATCATTTCGCTGCACTGCCCGCTGACCGACCAGACGCGCTATATGATCAACGGCGATGCTATCGGCAAGATGAAGCCCGGTGTGATCCTGATCAATACGGGGCGCGGCCAGCTGATTCATACCGAGGCGCTGATCGAGGGGCTGAAGGAGAAGAAGATCGGGGCAGCCGGGCTGGACGTTTACGAGGAGGAGGCCGCCTATTTCTACGAGGATACCTCCGACCGGATCATGGACGACGACATCCTGGCGCGCCTGCTGTCGTTCAACAACGTCATCATGACCTCGCACCAGGGTTTTTTCACACGTGAAGCGTTGGATAATATAGCGCATACTACATTGCAGAATATTAACGATTTCGACAAGCACCGTAAATTGGTGAACGAGGTGCGTGCCGAACCTGAAAAAGCGATAGGATGAAAAAAGTAGTTTTGCTCCGCCACGGCGAGAGCACATGGAACAGGGAAAACCGTTTTACGGGATGGACGGATGTCGATCTGAGCGAGAAAGGCGTTGCCGAAGCGGCCAGGGCCGGGGAGCTGCTCCGCAAGGAGGGTTTCCTGTTCGGGCATGCCTATACCTCCTACCTGAAACGCGCCGTCAAGACGCTCGACGTGGTGCTCGACAAACTGGATCAGGACTGGATCCCGGTCTCGAAGAGCTGGCGGCTCAATGAAAAGCATTACGGGATGTTGCAGGGGCTCAACAAACGGGAGACCGCCGAAAAGTACGGCGACGAACAGGTACACATCTGGCGCCGCAGTTACGACGTCGCCCCGGCGCCGTTGGGCGAGGAAGACCCGCGCAACCCGCGTTTCGATCCCCGTTACCGCGATGTCCCCGAGGCGGAACTGCCCCGCACCGAATCGCTCAGCGACACCGTCGCGCGTATTATGCCCTACTGGAAATGCGAGATCCTGCCGGCGCTGGCGCATCACGACGCTATCCTGGTCGTCGCCCACGGCAACAGCCTGCGCGGCATCATCAAGCACCTGAAAGGCATTTCGGACGAGGCGATTTCGGAGTTCAACCTCCCGACCGCCGTGCCTTATGTCTTCGAGTTCGACGAGGGCCTCAACTACGCGGGGGATCATTTCCTGGGCGACCCCGACGAGATAGCCCGGCTGATGGCAGCCGTCGCCAATCAGGGGAAAAAGTCCTGAGGCGTAGCGGGCCGGCCGCCTGATGCCGCACGGGTGGTACCGCTGTGGAAATTGCTGCCGGCTGGCTGGCATCCGGTGTAGTTCGGGACTGGCCGGGGCAGGGAACCGGTTGGCCGGATATGCCGCGAAGCGCCCCGGAATTTGAAATCCCCGCACACGGGTAAAGTGTGCGGGGATTTTCGTATGCTATGCGGAAGCCTGTGTTTTGTCCGGGGCAGAAACTGGGTTTTATCCGGGCCGATCGTACCTGGCGAGCTGTTTGTGCCGGCCTGTTTTTACCGTTTAGTCCGCCGTTCTCTCCGGTTTTCCCGTCCGCCTCTCCTTTTGCCGGCCGTGCCGCCGGGTCAGTTTTGTGTCCGGTATTCGTTGGGCGACTGCCCCACGCATTTCTTGAACAGGCGCGTGAAGTGTTGCGGATACCTGAACCCGAGCTCGTAGGCGATTTCGCTGATCGACTTGGTCGTGTCGAACATGCGTTCCTTGGCGATGTCGATGACTTTCAGCTGGATGTATTCCTGCGCCGATTTCCCGGTCTCCTTTTTCACCAGGTCGCCGAAATAGTTGGCCGAAAGGTGCAGCTGCTCGGCGCACCAGCGTACCGAAGGCACCCCGTCGCGCTGCGGGGCGTCGTCCCGGAAATAGTCGTTGAGCAGCCGTTCGAATCCCGACAGCGCATCTTTGTTGACGTCGCTGCGCGTGGTGAACTGCCGTTCGTAGAACCGGATGCTGTAATTGAGCAGCAGTTCGATGTTCGAGACGATCAGCGTCCGGCTGTGCTTGTCGATGGAGTGCTGCAATTCGCCTGCGATGTTCTGCAGGCAGTCGATCACTACGTGCCGTTCCTGTTCCGAGAGGTGCAGCGCCTCGTAGGATTCGTAGGAGAAGAAGGTGTAGCGGTCGATGCTGCGTCCGAGCGACGTGCCGCGGATCAGGTCGGGGTGGAACAGCAGCGCCCAGCCTTTGGGCTGGAAAACCTCGCCGTTATCCTCGACGCCGACCACCTGTCCCGGGGCCGTGAAAACGAGCGTCCCTTCCTGGTAGTCGTAGTAGTTGCGCCCGTAGCGCAGGTCGCCGCATTTGACATCTTTCAGGAAGATGCAGTAGAACCCGTACAGGCGGCGCGAGTGACGCATGCGCGGGCATTTCGACATGTCGATGACGCTGACCAGCGGGTGCAGGGTTTCGATTCCCATCAGTTCGTTATACTGGTACACATGATCCAGCCTTGCGATCTCTTCCATAGTTGTTCCGGTTTGTTTGACACAAAGTTAGTGTTTTTTTCTTTGCTTGCCGCACCTGCTGCGGCAGATCGGTAATAATGGTATGACGAACTGTAATCCGGGTAATGACGGGCAGTGCGGAATCCCCTACTTTTGCAATATGAAAATTTGTTAAGGCGATAAAACTATGGAAACGAAGATTTTAAACAATGGTGTGGAGATGCCGGTGCTGGGGTTCGGCGTCTACCAGGTGGACGAGGCGATTTGCGAACGGTGCGTGTCGGAAGCTCTGGCGGCCGGTTACCGGTCGATCGACACGGCAGCCGCCTATATGAACGAACGCGCCGTGGGGCGGGCCGTCCGCCGGAGCGGCATCCCCCGCGGGGAACTTTTCATCACGACGAAGCTCTGGGTGCAGGACGCCGGGTACGAAAGCGCCAAGCGGGCATTCGCTGCGTCGCTGGAGCGGCTGCAACTCGACTACCTCGACCTGTACCTGATCCACCAGCCTTTCGGCGACGTCTACGGCGCGTGGCGGGCGATGGAGGAGCTTTACAGGGAGGGGAAAGTCCGTGCGATCGGCGTGAGCAACTTCCAGCCCGACAGACTGGTCGACCTGATCCTCCACAACGAGGTCGTGCCCGCCGTGAACCAGGTCGAGACGCATCCCTTCTGCCAGCAGGCGGAGGAGGCCGGCATCATGGCCCGATACGGCGTGCAGGCCGAGGCATGGGCGCCGTTTGCCGAGGGGCGCAACAACCTGTTCGGGAACGAGGTGCTGACAGACCTGGCTGCGAAACACCGCAAATCGGTCGCGCAGATCGTCCTGCGCTGGCTGATCCAGCGCGGTATCGTAGTCATTCCCAAGTCGGTGCATAAGGAGCGTATGGCCGAGAATATCGACGTGTTCGATTTCACCCTCCCGCCGGAGGATATGGCACGGATCGCCGCGCTCGACATGAAGCAGAGCTGTTTCCTCTCGCACCGCGATCCGCAGACGGTCGAATGGCTCGGGACTATGAAGTACGACCTCGATAAATAGCCTGCGGATGAAAAAAGGAATTCTTGCGGCGTTAGTCGCGGCGCTGGCGCTGACGGCGGAAATTTACGCACAAACCAACGATACGGGTAACATGGAAACGAAGGAGAGGATATACGGATCGGTTTTCCCCCGGGGGGAGAAGCTGCCGGAGATGTTTGCGAAGTATTTTACCGGGCAGGCCTATCTTGCGCGGCTGACGCATGACCAGGCCCTGAACTGCCCCGTTTCGAACGTCACGTTCGAGCCGGGGTGCCGGAACAACTGGCACAGCCACACGGGCGGGCAGCTGCTCGTCGCCGTGAGCGGCCGGGGATATTATCAGGCCAAGGGCGAACTTGCGCGGGAATTGCTGCCGGGCGACGTGGTTGAGATCGGCCCCGGCGTGGTGCACTGGCACGGCGCGGCCCCCGACAGCTGGTTTTCGCACCTGGCCGTCGAGACTAACCCGCAGACGAACCGCAATACGTGGCTGGAGCCGGTCGACGACGCGCAGTATGCCGCGGCGACCGCCCCTGCGGCTGCCGTCGTTCCGCAGCTGGGCGCCGAGGCGCTCCGCAACCGTGCGGAACTTTTCTCGGGCGATGCCTCGGGACTGGGGGCGACGGATCCCGAATTAATCGAAATTTTTGATAACTTTGCATTCGGCGAAGTCGCCGGTTACGGCGACCTCGATACCCCTACGCGGATGATGTGCATCCTCGCATCGTGTATCGCCGCGCAGGGGCAGGCCGAGTTCCGGACGATGCTCGCAGGGGCGCTCAACGCCGGTGTGACGCCCGTCGAGGCGAAGGAAGTCCTCTACCAGGCGGTGCCGTACGTGGGGATGGCCAAGGTGCTCGATTTCGTACATATCGCCAACGATGTGCTGGTGACGCGCGGCGTGGCGCTTCCGCTCGAAGGACAGTCGACGACCTCGCCGGGGACGCGGTTCGAAAGGGGACTGGCCGTCCAGAAGGCCATTTTCGGCGCAGGACATATCGACGCCCTGCGCGAAGCGGCCCCCGAAGGCCAGAAACACATACAGGATTACCTGTCGATGAATTGTTTCGGTGATTTCGTCACCCGCGGCGGTTTGGATACCGGCACGCGCGAGCTGCTGACATTTTCGATGCTGCTCACGCTGGGCGGCTGCGAACCGCAGCTCAAGGGGCATATCCGCGGCAACCTGAATGTCGGCAACGACAAACGGACGCTGCTCACCGTCATCACGCAGCTGCTGCCCTATGTGGGCTATCCGCGGTCGCTCAACGCGATTGCCTGCCTGAATGAAGTGGCGCCCGGGAATGAATGAAGATGAAGATTATGGCGAAAAAAGTATTGGTGCTCTCCTCCAGCCCGCGGCGCGGGGGAAATTCCGACCGGCTCTGCGACCGTTTCATGGCGGGGGCGCAGCAGGCCGGACACGAGGTCGAAAAGATTTTCCTGAAAGACCGCAGGATCGGCTATTGTACGGGTTGCGGTGCCTGCTACGGCGGTGCCGGGCCCTGCCCGCAGAAAGACGATGCGGCCGGGGTGATCGGCAAGATGGTCGAAGCGGACGTGATCGTGATGGCTACGCCGGTCTATTTCTATACGCTCAGCGCACAGATGAAGACCCTGATCGACCGCTGCTGCGCCCGCTACCTGGAGATGAAGGGCAAGGAGTTTTATTTCATCCTGACGGCCGCCGAAGAGAGCGTCCCGATGATGGAACGCACGGTGGAGTGTTTCCGCGGCCTGCTCGACTGCCTCGAAGACCCCCGCGAGAAAGGCGTGGTCTACGGGGTCGGGGCATGGCGTGCCGGCGACATCGAGGGGATGCCCGCGATGGACGAGGCCTATGCCATGGGGCGCGGCGTATAAACGGATTGAAAATTACGGATTATGAGATTATCGGTTTTAATAGCGGCCGTCGCGGTTTTATTCCCGGCCATGGACATGCAGGCCCAGACGGCCTCCGGCAAAAAGGTGCTCGTCGCCTATTTCTCACATAGCGGCAACACGCGCGAAATGGCGCGGCAGATTGCCGAGGCTACGAACGGGGATCTTTTCGAGATCGTCCCTCAGAGCGCCTACCCTGCGCAATACGATGCCGTTACGGCCCAGGCCAAGCGCGAGATCGGCCGGGGATACCGGCCCGCGCTGAAGGGGCGCCTGCCCGACATCGGCGCATACGACGTGGTTTTCGTCGGCTCGCCCTGTTGGTGGGGCACCGTCGCGCCGCCCGTGGCGACGTTCCTTGCCGCGTACGACTGGTCGGGAAAGACCGTTGCGCCGTTCATGACGCACGGGGGCAGCCGCATGGGCCGCAGCGAGGACGACATCGAAAAGCTCTGTCCCGGGGCTACCCTGCTGGGCGGGCTGCCGGTGCGCGGCAGTGCCGTGAAGGGCTCGCGGGATGCCGTCGGTAAATGGATCGGGGGAATGAATTTGTCAAAATAAACGAAAACGGATGTTACGCAAAATCAGAATCACGGCTGCGGCCGTTTTCTTCACGGTGATCACGCTGTTGCTGCTCGATTTCACGGGGACGCTCCATGCGTGGTTCGGCTGGATGGCGAAGGTACAGCTGTTGCCTGCCGTCCTGGCCGTCAATGCGGGCGTGGTCGCGGCACTCGTGCTGCTGACCCTGCTTTTCGGACGGGTCTACTGTTCGGTAATCTGCCCGCTGGGCGTCTTTCAGGATGTCGTGTCGCGGGCGGCCGCCCGGCGGCGGAAGAACCGCTTCCGCTACTCGCGGGCGCTGTCGTGGCTGCGCTACGGCATACTGGTGCTGTTCCTCGTGGCGCTGGCCGCCCATTTCAAGCCCGTGTCGAACCTGTTGGCGCCGTACAGCGCCTACGGGCGTATCGTGTCCAACCTTTTTGCGCCCCTTTACCTGTGGGGCAACAACCTGCTGGCCTATCTGGCCGAGCGAGCCGGCAGCTATGCGTTCTACACGGTCGATGTCTGGGTCAAGGGCGCCGCGACGCTGGCCGTGGCGGCCGTGACGTTCCTCGTGCTGGCCGTGCTGGCGTGGCGTAACGGCCGCACTTATTGCAATACGGTCTGCCCTGTCGGCACGATCCTGGGACTCGTGTCGCGCTTCGCGGTTTTCAAACCGCGTATCGACGCCTCGAAATGCAACGGCTGCGGCCTTTGTGCCCGTAATTGCAAGGCGTCGTGCATCGACGCGAAGGCGCACCGGATCGATTACAGCCGTTGCGTGGCCTGCATGGACTGTCTGGGGAAATGCCGCCAGGGAGCGATCTCCTTTTCGCGCAAACCCGCTGCCGGCCGCAAACCCGCTGCCGTGGAACCTGCGACCCTGAAGGTGGCCGTTGCGGCGGGGGAACCGGCCAATGCTTCGCGCCGCAAGTTCCTTTCGCTGGTCGGGGTCGTGGCCTGTGCGACGGTCAGGGCGCAGGAGAAGAAGGTCGACGGCGGCCTGGCCGTGATCGAGCAGAAGAAAATCCCCCGGCGTACGACGCCCATTACCCCGCCCGGATCGCTCGCCGTGCGTAATATGGAGGCGCACTGCACCGGATGCCAACTGTGCGTGGCCGTGTGTCCCAACCAGGTGTTGAGGCCGTCGGGCAAGCTGATGTCGCTGATGGTACCCGAGATGTCCTACGAACGGGGTTACTGCCGCCCCGAATGTACGAAGTGTTCGGAGGTCTGTCCCACGGGGGCCATACGCCCGATCACCAAGGAGGACAAGTCGTCGGTGCAGATCGGCCACGCCGTATGGATCGCCGCCAACTGTGTCGTCAACACCGACGGCGTGGAGTGCGGCAACTGCGCCCGCCACTGCCCCGCCGGGGCTATCCAGATGGTGCATAAGGAGCCCGGGAAGCCCGACTCCCCGCGTATTCCAGTCGTGAACGAGGCACGCTGCATCGGCTGCGGCGCCTGCGAGAACCTCTGTCCTAGCCGTCCGTTCAGCGCCATTTATGTCGAAGGGCACCAGAATCACCGTACCGTTTAATGCTTCAAACGTATGAAAGAGAAGAAAAAGATAGGCCGCCGGGAGTTCCTGAAAGTCGCAGGTACCGGTGCCGCCGTAACGACGGCGGCGTTGTATGGCTGCAAGCCCCGCACTGCAGGAAGCGCCTCTGAGGCAGACGGCGCACAGCAGGGGCAGATGACTTACCGTACCAACCCCAAGACGGGAGACCGGGTGTCGCTGCTGGGATACGGCTGTATGCGCTGGCCGACGGTCAGCAGCGGCAGCGCCCGTGACAGCGGCGACGAGATCGACCAGGAGATGGTCAACGCGCTGGTCGACCATGCCATTGCCCACGGGGTGAACTATTTCGACACTTCGCCCGCCTATTGCCGGGGGCATTCCGAACATGCCACGGGCGTGGCGCTGAGCCGCCATCCCCGCGACAAGTATTTCATAGCCACCAAACTGTCCAATTTCGCGCCCTCGACCTGGAGCCGCGAAGCCTCGATGGCCATGTACCGCAATTCGTTCCGCGAGCTGCAGGTCGATTATATCGACTACCTGCTGCTGCACGGCGTGGGCATGGGCAGCGGCATGGAGGAGTTCGAAGCCCGCTACATCGACAACGGGATGCTGGATTTCCTGCTTGCCGAGCGTGAGGCCGGCCGTATCCGCAACCTCGGGTTCTCCTACCACGGGGACATCGCGGTGTTCGACCACCTGCTTGCGCAGCACGACCACTACAAGTGGGACTTCGTGCAGATACAGCTCAACTACGTGGACTGGAAACACGCCAAGGAGGTCAACACGCGCAATACCGATGCCGAGTACCTGTACGGCGAACTGGAGAAGCGCGGTACCCCGGCCGTCATCATGGAGCCGCTGCTGGGCGGGCGCCTTTCGAATGTCCACGACCACATCGCCGCCCATCTCAAACAGCGGCGCCCGTCGTCGAGCGTCGCTTCGTGGGCGTTCCGTTTCGCGGGGTCGTTCCCCGGGGTGCTGACCGTGCTGAGCGGCATGACCTACATGGAGCATTTGCAGGACAACCTGCGTACCTACTCGCCGCTCGACGAGCTGACCGATGCCGACAAGGAGTTTCTCGAGGAGACGGCGCAGCTGTTGCTCCGCTACCCCACGATCCCCTGCAACGACTGCAAGTATTGCATGCCGTGTCCCTACGGGCTGGACATCCCGGCCATCCTGCTGCACTACAACAAGTGCGTCAACGAAGGGAATGTCGCCACCTCGTCGCAGGACGAAAATTACCGCCGGGCGCGCCGGGCGTTCCTCGTGGGCTACGACCGCAGCGTCCCCAAACTCCGCCAGGCCAGCCATTGCATAGGCTGTAACCAGTGCGTGCCGCATTGCCCGCAGAATATCCGTATCCCGCAGGAACTGCACCGTATCGACCAGTTCGCCGAACATCTCAAACAGGATAACCTATAGGCCTTCCGGCCCCGCAGCCAGCACGGCCTGCGGGGCTCTTTTTTCGGCTGCCTTCGCCTGCGGGCGCCGTGTATCCGGGATTTCTGCGGAATGCCGCGCACTGTCTTCTGCCGGGGATCCCGCAGCGAAGCCTCCGGCGATGGTCGCTCTGCGCGCCGGCGTATGAGCAGCAGGCATCTTTCCGGAGCCTGTGCGCAGGTTTGTGCGGGCCGGAGCAAGAAGCGCGATGCCGGGCTTTCCAGTAAAGCCCGGCATCGCCTTGTCTTGGCGGGTGGCGCCTACTGCGCGTCCGCCTTCGAATATTCCGAGAATTCGCACCCGAAGCGTTCCACCAGCATGTTGTCCATGGCGTCGGCCCGGAAAGCCAGGTCGACGATGTTCTTCCGGATCTCCTCCTCCGATTCGTCGGTGATGTCGGAGAGGTGTATGCGGTATGCGATGTAGATCTGGCGGCCTTCGATCCCCAGTTTATAGGGGCCGAAATCCTCGCTCAGCATGTAGTCCAGCACCGGTTCCACCTCCTTTTTGGGCAGCAGATTGATCGGCGAGGTGGAGAACAGGTAGTTGTTGTCGTAAACGAAGATGCGTATCTCCGAGCTGCCCTTGTGGAAAAGCCACGAGTCGTAGCCGTCGCGTGCCAGCACCGGGTTGACCCCCATCTGTTCGATGGCCGATTCGACGAACCCGCCCAGAGGCGATTGTTCGCGTTCTTCGAAGACGCCTTCGGGCAGCTTGTCGCCGCACGACGGGCAATACTCCTCTTCCTCGGCGATCAGCTCCTCGCAGCTGCCGCACTGCACCTGGAATACCGTGCGGTCGAGGTCGCCGATCGTGTCCAGCAGTGCGTGCAGCGTCTCGACCCGGATGCCGAAGCCCATGTTGTCGGCCTGCGTGAACTTGCTCACCGTCACGCCCACCACCCGGTTGTCTTCGTCGAGGATCGGGCCGCCCGAGTTGCCGGGGTTCACCGCGGCGTCGGTTTGGATGTAGTATTTGCCGTCCATCAGCTGCTTGGGCGACGACACCGAACCTTCGGTGATCGTGAAGGGCATGCCGTAGGGATACCCGGCGACGTAGACCTTGCGGCCGATCGTCAGCGTGTCGTCCTCGGCGAGCGAAATGTCCGGCAGCGAGGAGAAATCCCCTTCGGCCGCCAGCAGGGCGATGTCCATCGCCGGGTTTGCCAGCACGACCTTGGCCAGGTACGGGTTGCGCTCGTTGTCGTGGATGGCGACGGTGCGGAAGCCCTCGGTCACGTGGTAGTTCGTCACGAAAAGGTCATAGGCCTTGAGGTAGAAGCAACTGCCCGAGCCGCCCGAATGGGTCACTTTGAATACCGTCTTGTAAATATTGTTCTGTTCCATAGGATATACGGGTTTAGAGCGGTTATTTTTGTTGCCCGAGGGCCTGTTCCATCATTTTTTGCTGGAATTCCTGCGTCAGCCGCATGTATTCGGCCATGTCGCCTTTGGCCAGTGCCTCCTGCATCGCGGCCTGCATCTGCGCGACATGGCCCTGCATGGCGGCGGCCATCTGCTGCACCTGCTCCGCGGCGGCCGCACCGGCGATGCCCAGCTCCCCGGCGTCGAAATCCCCGTCGTCCGCCGAGAGGTCGTCCTCCATGACTTTTTCGAGTGCTTCGTACAGGATCTCCGAAGCCTCCTCCATCGTTTTCCCGGCCGACTTGCCGAGCGCCCCCGCCACGACGGCGTTCAGGTCGTCCTGCACGTCGTTGTAGTAATACATTTCGTAGAACTTGTAGAGGATGCGCACGGTGCTGCGCTCGAAATTTTCCGATTCGATGGCTTCGGTAGCCTCCTGGTACACCTCTTTGAAGTTCTCCTGCACGTTGTTGAGCGAGGAACGGCGCTTGGTCGAAACCAGCGTGTCGACCAGGTAGAGGTCGCGCGCCATCTCCTCGCGCGGCATTGCGAGCAGCCGTTCGAGGAACGCCTTGCCCTTGGCCACCAGTTCAGCCACGGGAAGCTCCTTGTCCATGTCGTCGACCGCCTTGTCGAGGTCGTTGAGCAACTGCCCCTGCGGGTGCGCGAAGTAGGCGATCTTGTAGAGTGCGATGTCGATCACGTTCCACGAATAGCCGTACTTGCGTTCCGTCTCGTATTCCTTCACCGCGTCGAGCGTCTCGCGGCATGTCTGCCGGACGGCTTCGTGGATGCGCGCCACCTCCTCTTCCGGGTAGGGCGTCACCTGCGGTTCGTAGCTGCGCCGGGCGCCGAACTTCGTGCAGAACTCGTCGTCGTAGCGGTCGCCGACGTGGCAGATGTTGCGCAGTATGAAGTACAGTTTGTGCGGATGGCTTTGCGACAGCGGGCAGGCGTATTCCATCATCAGCCTGTCGCCTTCCTTGCGGAAACGCGGCAGCATCAGCCGGTTGATGTTCAGGTCGGCGACCTGGCGCAGCATGGCCACGCGTCCCTTTTCGGGGAGTATCAGGAAATCGGCGCTGATGTGCAGCCTGTCGTCCGCGATGCGGATGTGCACCAGGATGGAACCGTGCGGGATATGGAACTCCGTGCCGTCGGCATTGCCGTACTTGGTGCGGAATTCCGGGTTCAGGTGGTCGAGCAACTGATAGAACGCCCCGAGGTAATTGCCCTCGTTGTATTGGTCTATGGCCTGCTCGTAGGCCTCCATGTTGACCTTGCTCTGGGTCGAGCCGAGGACAGGGGCGACGAATGGGTGGGTAGTTTTCATGTAGTTTTCATTATGGCAATGCCCTGTTGTCGGGGCATCGGTCATGTAAATTTAGGAAAAATCGGGAGAAAACCGCGCTCCCGGGCGAAAAACTTAATTTTCTTCGATCGAAAGCGTACCGTCTGGTTCCACGGTCACCTCGGCCTCGTAGTAGATATACGACGTTTTGCCCGCGCTGCTCTCGGTCTCCTTGCCGTCCTCGGTGAAGCGGACGACGAACGACGTATGCTGCTGCCCGAATGTCTTGTTGCGGTTGAATGCCGAATTGCCTGCCGGGACATCCTCCTCGATCTGGTAGCGGCCTATCGACTTGAAGGTGTGTCCTTCGGGGAGCATGGCCTTGGCCTGTGCGATCTGCGCGGCGATTTGCGCGGCGTCGAGCTTCGTGAGGTCGATGCCGACGGTGGTTTCGTATTCGGGATCCTCGAACGTGCGCTGCACGTCGCGCAGGGCGGTCGGTTCGAGCCCGGTCATGTAGTAGGACTGCGAAAATGCCTGGTTGTCCCTGTTGACCAGTTTTACCGAGATGAGGAACAGGTTGTCCGACAGGGTTTCACCTTCCATGAACGAAAGCGAATAGACCTTGAACTTGTCGGTGTCGACGCTCTTTTTGGCGATTTCGATGGCTTTGGCATAGCTTGCCTCGGCATCCGTGGGATAGCCTGTGAGCGTGGAACAGGAGCAGATCGTTGCTGCCGCAACGGTCGCAGCGAGCAGTTTGAAAGTGTGACGCATTGTCTTTCCGGTTATAAAGTTAATTAATAAAGTTTTACACGGTGAAAACCCGGAGCAGGGGTGCATTGCGGGACGGCGGAGAGCATCCCCATGCGGATGCAGTGCCCTTCGAACCTCCGGATGCAGTATGCCCATACGCGGGATGGCGCGACCCGTCCCCGGGATGGTTTATCGGAAGTATGGGCTTCCTTTTCGAAATCCCATGCATTGCAAAGCCTTGTCCTCTAATGAAGTATCCCCTATTTGCTGAAGATGGACTTGAATGTGTCGAAGGCATCGGAGTTTTCGAAGAATGCACCGCGGATGACGTAGTGGTCGGCCGGCAGCGAAATGGTGAACTCGTTCTCCTCCGCGTCGAATTTGGTGTACTCGACGTCCGGGAGCCTGAACGACTCGTTGATTACGGCGCCTTTTTTCACCACGGGGATCGTGACCCGCTCGCCGTCGACGGTGATTTCCCCGCCCTGGGCGATGAGCTTGCGTGCCTGCATGATCTCGCGTACGGTGAACGCCAGCAGGGCGAGCCCGCCGACTACGAAGATGACTGTCGTGGCGGTGGCGCCCAGGATGGGCATGCGGCCGATGCGGATGCCGAAAGGATATACCAGGGGTACGATGACCATGCCGGCGCCGATGGCCAGCGATGAGAGCGACCCGCTGAAGGGGTTGGTCGGGGTGTAGTTGAATTTCTGCATTTTATTGTAATTTTGGAAGATTTTTATAACCACTTTATTAGCAAGCAGTTCTGAGGATAAGGTAAAAATGAGGTAATGATTTGGCAACCCTGTCTATTTCTACGTTCTGCTGTGAGTTGCTGTCAATGTCTCTCGTCTTGGTACAAAAGTAGCAATAAAAATCGGATACACATCAAAATGTCCCATGATTTTTATCACAGGACGTTTTTTATCTTCGCTGAATAATCCGGTTTAACCGTTACTTCTATTTTCGGCAAGTTGCGGGCTATGATTGCTGAAATTTATACTTTAATCCATACTCTTCCAACTTGCTATACAGCGTTGTACGTCCGATTCCGAGCAATTCGGCGGCAACCTTGCGGTTTCCGTTTGCCTGCTTCAACGCGCGTAAGATGCGTTCCTTGTCCTCCGCATCGTTTCGCAAGGCGAAGCTGACAGGTGAGGTCGGTTTCGTTACGGCAAGTTCCAGATGCTCTTTCATGACAACTCCCGTCTGTGCCTGCAACACCGCGCCCATTATCTTCTGCCGAAGCTCACGGACATTACCTGGCCACGGATGGGTCAGCAATGTCTTACGGGCTTCCGCATCGAACCCAGTCACGCTACATTCCAATTCATTGTTGGCAATCTCACGGAAGAACTCCGCCAACGGCATGATGTCCTCCTGACAGTCACGCAAGGGCGGAACAGTTATCTCGAAGTCGTGCAAACGGTACAGCAAATCCTGTCGGAAACGTTTTTCAATGACCGCTTTCTCCAGATCCTCGTTGGTGGCGGCGATGATGCGGACATTGAAGCTCTTGTCCGTCTTGTCACCTATAGGGCGGTATCTCCGTTCCTGTATGGCACGGAGTAACATCTGCTGGGTTTCCAATGCGAGATTGCCTACCTCATCCAAGAACAATGTGCCACCCTCTGCCTCATTGAAGTATCCTTTCTTTGTGCTGTCCGCACCCGTAAACGCGCCTTTGACATGTCCGAAGAATGCCGAGGGCGCAAGGTCTTTGGAGAGTGAACCGCAGCCCACAGGCACAAACGGTTTCCCTGCCCTTTTGCTCTTATCATGCAGATGGTGGGCGATATGCTCCTTGCCCGTGCCGTTCTCTCCGAATATCAGCACGCTCATATCAGTAGGGGCAACTAATCTTATCTGTTGCATGATTTTCTGAAAGGCGGAACTGTCACGGGCAAAAACGGGCATACGATTTCGTCCGATACTCCGTTCTTTCAGGATGGTATGAAGCAGAGGCATAAGTTTATCCTCCACAAGCTGCTTGGGGATATAGTCCAGCGAGCCGAGTTTCATACTTTCGACTGCCGTATGCACTTCGGCATAGTTGGTCATGATGATTAACGGTTGTGTCATGCCTTCCTTGCGCATCCATCGTAATAGGCCGATGCCGTCACCGTCGGGTAGTCGTAGGTCAGAAACCACGATGTCCCCGTCTGAGGCTTGTTGCAGAAGTTTCTTCGCGGTCGAGAGGTGGTAAGCCTGCACGGTACGGAATCCTTCCCGTGCCAGCAGGTTGCAGACAAACTCGCAATACACGATATTGTCCTCCACCACGATGATTCTTGTTTTATCCATTTTCGTATTTTTCCTTTCTTCTTTTGCCTGCCGGATAATTTCAGCACCTTTATCCAGCACAGCCGGTCACCGCTTTGCATATCGCTTCGTCATCTGGAGTGGCACTTCCATGAAGTTGGGCGTAAAGTTCCCTCAATGGCTGGTCGGCACGGAGAATCTGCCATGAACTTCGCAGATGGTGTGTAAGTGTGTCCAGTTCTTGGAGGTCTTTACGCTGTTCTGCATCCTTGACCGCCTGCATTTCCTTTTCGGTTTCCGCTATCAGTTTGTCCAGCATGACGGATTCATTGCCATAAGATAGCAGAGTGGAAAAATCCGGCTTTTCATCCAATATGCTGCTTAATGCGCATTTATCCGTAATCTCCATCAGTTCGGATATGGAGAACGGCTTGAACAGGCATCCGGCAAATCCACGCCCTATAAGTTCCTCCTTGCTGCAACTGCCCGAAGCGGTTGTCACGACTATGGGAATACTCTTCGAGTTGCCTACATTGGATGAGCGCAACAGTTCCAGCAGTTCAAAACCGCTTATCTCAGGCATATTCAGATCCGTCAGAAGCAGGCTGTATTCCTTTTTTCGTATCAGCTCCATCAGTACCGAAACATTGGTACAGGTATCGCAGTGCATCCCTTCATGGGCATACATTTCTTTCAACATAAGGAGAAGTACCTCGTCATTGTCGATGGCAATCACATCATGGCAGATATGATTATGGCGCATTTGCGCTTGAATTGTCTGTTCCGGCAGTTCCTCGGCTGTCTGCATGGGAATTTCCACCGTGAAGCGGCTCCCTTTGCCTTTCTCGCTTTCCAAGCGTATAGTTCCACCGAGCATCGCCACAATACGCTGCACGATGGACAATCCTAATCCGAAGCCGTCTTTTGCGGCGGCATTTGAAAGACGTTCAAATGCACCGAATACTCGTTGTTGCTCATCTTCGGTCATGCCCGTACCGGTATCTTCAACGATAAGTTTCAGCAAACCGTTATCATAATCCGCTGCCAATGATACACTACCGTTATCCGTGAACTTGATGGCGTTTGACAACAAGTTGTTGCCGATTTGCAGGATACGTTCCTTGTCGGTCAAAACCACCGCATCGGTGTGGCTCTCCACTATCAAAGTCAGCCCCTTGTTCATGGCAATGGGCATGAACTCCGTTTCAAGAATATGCGTGATTGCGGAAATCCTGCAAGGGGAAAGGTTGGGTTGCTTCCTTGCCGTTGTCCAGACGGAAGAAATCCAGCAGCGTGTTGAGCATCTCCCGCATACGCTCGGAAGATTGCCGGATATTATCCACATACATGGTGCTTTTATCCGCGCTACAACTTTTCTGCATCAGTCCGGCATAGCCTCATTTTGTCAATCGTATTTTTTCGTGGTAGAAGTAGTTTACGATGACAGGTTTGCCTTTTTCCGAGCGTCCGTATGGCAGATCGTTTATACGATACGGGAAGCCCTGCTCCTTGGCGTAATTTGAAATGTCCTGCTCCAATGCCTGCCAGTATTCAAGCCTTTTTTTATTGTAAATTCCCTCGTAAAGCGGTATGAGGTCAGGATACTTCTCACGGATATACGTCATTATCCCGCCTTTGAACTGCCCGCGTAAATTCAGGTTTTCAAGCCAGATTAAATCAGCATAATCTTTTACCTCCTCTATTATTGCCTTCACGTCTGTTATTCTGGGGAATATGGGCGAGACGAAGCATACGGTGCGGATACCTGCCTCGTATGTCTGACGCATCGCTTTCAGACGGCGTTCAATGCTTACGGCGTTGTCCATATCTGCGCAGAACTGCTCGTCGAGCGTATTGACAGACCATGACACAGTCACTTTGGGAAAACTCTTCAACAGGTCGAGATCGCGAAGGACAAGATCGGACTTTGTGCATATCATAATCTCGGCATCGCTTCCTCGCAGCTCTTCGAGCAGCCTTCGGGTACGGTGGAATTCTTCTTCATACGGATTGTAACCGTCCGTCACAGACCCTATTACAACACGTTCACCGTCGTATTTATGAGGATTCGTTATCGGCTTCCAGTTTTTTACATCTAAAAACGTACCCCACGGCTCGGTGTGCCCGGTGAACCGTTTCATGAACGATGCGTAGCAATACCTGCAGGCGTGGGGACACCCTACATAAGGGTTGACCGAATATCCTCCCACCGGCAGAGAGGATTTGGTCATTACACTCTTTACATCTATTTCCTTTATTGTATCCATATCCATTGTATTCGTCTGGTAAATTGTTCCGGCAATTCCTGAATCATTCTTTCGTCGCCCATAATCGGCAGCAAATCCTCTTTCATGAACACCGGTATGCCATGAGCCTTTGCCTGTTCTGCAATGCTAAGCACCCATTCGGGGCGCGAATATGACTTTCCTTTTCGGTTTCCGGTCTCTGTGCCTATGACAATCCAGTCAATTCCCTCGAAATCAATCTCGCCGATATCATCGAAGAGAGGTTCAAACGTGACATGGTAGTGTCGTGCTTTGATATTCTTTTTCAAATCATCAATCCTCCTTTTCTCGGAACTGCGCGTGACGGTCACGCCCATCCATACGTTCTCGTCGTCAGAGGAGAAACTGATTTTGTCAGGGCGCTTCGTCAGAAAGATATAGGCGTGCTGGGGATTGCTGCTGATCCGCTCGAAAATTTCTGCGTTCCATTCAGGCTTCCAATCGGAGAAATCGCTCATTCCTGTCATGAGCCACACATGAGGACGGGACGTATCGATGATGCGCAGTTTTCGTTCCATGTATTCAGGCACGGAAAAGTCGTCGGTAATGTGGAAACGGCGGCAGTTGTTACGGGCATAGCAGTAAGGGCATCCTATAGTGCACCCTACCACTATGTTCATGTTTTTTATCAGGGATTTAATGCAGACACTCATAACACAACTGTTTCTCCGTCCTCCGGGATAATCAGCCGGCTCATGTCGGCTTCGTGATGCGTTGCCTCATTGCGCAGAATTGCACGGGTGGTCTGGCAATGGTCGATGGCATCCATGTGTACGGCTATCAGCTTGATATGCGAAGGCAATTCGTCAAGTATCTGCATCACTTCGTTCTCGTCGGGGATGATAGGACCGTCCGTTTTGGAAAATTCGGGAAAGATTGCACCACCGGAGTTTACCACGATATAGTCAGGATTGAACCGTTCCACGGTGTCTCGGATACATGCTTCCCATCGGCAGTCACCCATTATATAAACGGTCGGGAAGCCCTCGGCTTTTAGCACATAACCTGATACAGGTCCCATCATCTGCCCGATCTGCCCGAAACCATGATGTCCGGTCGTGCGGTAAATGGATATGCCGTCTATTGTTTTTATTTCTTCGATGGGTATCACATTTGTAAATCCGTCGTTTCTGATGGCGTCCGCGTCCTGGGGCTGAACGTAGAAAGGAATTTCTTTGGGCAAATGTGTGGGGACACTCGGCTCGTAATGGTCGATGTGATTGTGGGTCAGGAGCACCATGTCCACGCCTCCGATAATATCCTGAATAGGAATGGTGAGGTGTACCCTCGGTGTTTTATTCACACCGAGGGCCGATATCAAAGTGCCTTTGTCGGCTAAAACGGGGTCAATTAGCATGGTGTGTCCCGCATACCTGATTTTCAAGGTGGCATTGCGCACCAATTGTACTGTAGATGTCTTTTTCATGACTATATGTCTTGTTATTGATTACGGGTGCAAAGTTCGGAAGAATCCGGCGAAACATCTATGCCTGAAAAAACGGTAATTATGCCATTTTGATAAATGAAATTATTATCTTTGCAAAAACGACAAGGATATGGACGAGATAATCAACCCTGATCGACTGGTCAGCGTACCGTTCAACAAGACACGCTGCGGCGTGGATTTTTACATCAATACTGCCATAAACAAGGACATCGGACTTGTGCTGACAGAAAACAAGCGGTTTAAGACAGACTTCTTCAGCTTCTACTTTTTCCGTAAGGCAAACGGATATTTGCTACTGAACTTCCGCAAGATTGAACTGCGCGACGGCATGGTTCTCCTGCTTTCACCCCATCAGCAACAAGAGTGGCATGTAGATGAGACGGCGTTGGATTACACGTTCCTTATATTCCGCGAAGATTTCATGCGTACTTTTATCGCCGACAAGTTCTTCGTTTTTCGCCTTTTGTATTGTTACCAGACAGATACGCCGCCTTACATCAATGCCACACATGACGAAATGAAGGAATATATGCGGCTGCTCGGAAAGATTAAGTATGAGCTGATGAATCCAGTGTCCGATACGTACAATATCATTGTTTCCTTACTATATTATCTTTTGCTGATTATCAATCGTACATACGCTGCCGCCTATTGCTTGCCCGCTGAAATTGCTAAAAACAATTTCGCTTTTCGGTTCAAGGACTTGTTGGAACAGAATATCCGCACCCACCAGCGGGTGCAGGAATATGCAGACATGCTTCATGTCAGTCGCATCACACTCAATAACTCAGTAAAAGCCCAATTCGGAGTATCAGCTACCCATTTGATAAAACAACGTCTGCTTGAGGAACTGAAGAACGAATTGCTATTCTCCAACCGCACTGTCAGTGAAATGGCGGATGATTTCAATTTCTCTGATCCGAGCCATCTCATGCGCTTCTTCAAACAGCAAACAGGCAAAACATTTACTCAGTACATGACGGATTACAATAAAGGCATATACGAATAACTTCTTAATATAGTCGATAGCGGCTATCGAAATATGGTTGTTGATGTTCAGGCGTTTTTGTACTGCATGAACCATTTTACGATTTCTGGATCTTCGTGCGAGCCGAGTAAGAAAGGCTTGTCGGTATCCAGCGTCTTTATCCGTGCCATGTCGTCGGCCGACAGGGTGAAGTCTAATATGTCGAGATTCTGCTTCATGCGTTCCGGTTTCACAGACTTAGGAATAATTATGCACACTGATATTTATCGCGCCCGGACAGGTGTTCGGTGCGGAAGATGACGGCATGCAGTTCCAACCAGATGGCTACCTGCTTATGTTCCATCCCGACCTGCTGCGGAATACACCTCTCGGGCGGATAATGCGTGAATATTCGTTCTTTTCCTACGAGACAAACGAGGCATTGCACCTTAGTGTGGAAGAACGGCAAATCATCATGGATTGCTTCCACAAGATTCAATATGAATTGAACCATCCGATACACCGTCACAGCAAGAACCTCATCACAGACAGCATCAAGACGTTCCTTGATTACTGCACACGTTTCTATGACCGCCAGTTCATCACACGCGACAACCAAAACCGAGACATCCTCGCAAGATTTGAGCGGTTGCTTGACGAATACTTCCATGATGGGGCTGCTAAACGGATAGGCTTGCCCACTGTACAGTATTGTGCAGACAAGCTCTGCCTCTCGCCCAACTATTTCAGTGATTTATTGAAAAAAGAAACAGGTTCAACCGCCCTGCATTTCATTCATGACAAGTCTATTGAAATAGCCAAGACGGAACTTGCATCTACAGACGACACCGTTAATGAAATCGCCTATAATCTCGGTTTTCAGTACCCGCAACATTTTACCCGACTGTTCAAGAAAGAGGTAGGTTACACTCCGAATGAATATAGAGCGCAAGTGTCGTGAGAATTGGATTAGTACAGAATATTAGAACCCAACACCTCTCTTGCGCTTAACTTTCTTCCTTCTGCGAAGTATATCCACCATTTCCTGATTGGCTTCCGCATCAGCAGCGTTATAAGATGAGCCACTGCTTTTTAGCAATCCCCAAGAGCCGTTGAACAACTCGCTTTGTGCCGTGCCGGACGGTGCGCTTGGTGTAGCCGTTTCATATATTCCGGCTGTTATTCCCATACGTTCCCTGCATCTGTTGTGCTGCAAAGCCGCGTCAATCTTGGAATAACTGAAACGCCTGTCCACTTTGGAGCCGTTGAAATGGTAGCCATTCATGGAGAATACAACACCCTGTACCTCGCTGGTCTGCCCCTTATGCTTGAAATGTACTTCCACTCCCTGCCGTTTCAGGTTGGCGATAAGCACGTTCCAGTTGCCGCATCTGCCGACTTCCATTTTGATGATGTCGTAAAGCGCATATTTCGTCCTGTCTGGCTCTTTCAGGCGGTTGCGTTTGACATTGTCCTTTCCGCCAGCCATATGCAAGCCGTATTTCAAGGTCAATTCCTTGCAGATGCGGGTACTGCGCAGACGCTCGTGCCTGTCCGATATGGTATTGCCGTTGTTGTCTATGCGGTTGAAAGCAATATGCACGTGCGGATGCTCCTTGTCGAAATGCTGGGCGATGAAGAACTGCGTATTCTTGATTCCCATCCGTTCCATATATTCAAGCGCGATGCCTGCCATGATACGGTTCGTCAGCCGTAACTCATCCTCTTTGGAAAAACTCAACGCGATATGTCCGACAGGTTTTGTCACCTTATCGTTCATCCGTGACTGGGCATTGAAACTCATGGCGATAGTTTCCAGATTTTCCATAAACAAGCCTTCGCTTGCTACTATCTGCGTATCCTTCTTCTTGTCGATGATGTAATCCACCGCACCCTTGAAGTCGCTTCCTTTTACGATTTTCGCCATCATATCCCTATCTTGGTTATAAGTTCATGAATCCTTGCCACTGCCACCTTGCAGTCCCACCGTTCATCGTGGAAGCCTCCGGCGTTTGCCTTACGCGCAAGCTGGTTGAGATTGTTAGCCATGCCGCAGAGTTGGCGGATGTATCCGGCATGTTCCTCCGACAGCCGTTCTTTCACATGACCGTTACGGAAACATTCCCTCATGTACTCGCTTGGTGATACGCCCGCCTCATGCGATCGTGTCAGCAGGCGGAAGTAGTCGGCTGCCGTCATTTTCACTGCGATACGGTATTTCAGTTTCTCGGTTGCTTCCTTCTTGGGGCGACCTCCCTTGTTGCGTTCCTTGTGTTCCTTTGTCTGTTCCATATTTTATTCCTTTTAATTCGGTTACTGATTCAACTGTATAGACCGACGGGATGCCACCTCCTGCAATTTGGATGGTGGGTGGCAAGCGGTTTCGGTACACCCGAAACACAAACTTGCTACCTCCCAATCCTTAAGGAATGAGTTTCGGGCATCTCCCGTTTTTCTCATTCGGGATGTCATAATCCCAACCCTTTCTTCTTGGGTTTTACGATAGTTCTTGGCGGTGGACTAACGGCTAATTTCTGCCGGATTCCACGCAGGTAATCGTTCAGGTCTTTATGCCCTTTGTAGTTGTCGGAGAAGTCGCGGATGCGTCCGGCGAACTTCCTTTCCAATTCCCGATACGCCTTTCTTCCCGCCTCGTCATTGTCGAGCATGCAGTGGATACGTCCATACCCGTGCAGCACATCTATAGCTTTGGAAACATTGGCGGTCGAATTGAGGATGACGTAATCCTGCCTGTCAAGGTCGGGCAAGTTCGAGCAGTTCCTCTTCCGCAACGTGAGGAATGAAAGATAGTCCATCATGCCCTCGAATACAAGGCATTTCTCTCTCGCTTCTCCCTGTTGCCGAATATGGCTGATGTCTTTGGGTGCGACACAGCCTTTGAAAAAACGGTTACGCACTTCAAATCCTCCCGCCACATTCGGAAAACCGATGGCGAAATAGGGCTTGCCGTTATGGGTGAAGTGGAGCTCTTTACATTGCGCCTTTGCCAAAGCGATGTTTATGCCCCGTTCCTGCAAGTATCGGAGCAATGCCGGATGGGTGAGTTCGCCCACCTCCAAATGTTGGAAACTCGGTTCGGATGCCTGCTGGCGAAAAGAGAAAGATATGGGACGGATGTGTGGTGCCTGTTCCGCTATCTTGCCAAACAGATAAGGCACATGGTCGGATGCGTACAGTACCCCTGCAAGTGCGATGATGTTACCACCTCTTCCCAGTCCATAATCGAACCACAGGTTGCGGTCGGTGTTCACCTTGAACGAGGCTTCCGTTTC